>ERZ777011.1-NODE-1-length-742833-cov-14.223298_pt1 | contig 742833 bp, 750 predicted proteins | sample MGYA00374964_ERZ777011 | MGnify/ENA primary metagenome ERZ777011 (study PRJEB29310, sample SAMD00008975) | mouse gut metagenome | study: EMG produced TPA metagenomics assembly of the Metagenome analysis of fecal microbiota from mouse which was promoted... | reverse complement strand
TCAGATATTAAGGGATTATTTACAGTCGGTGTAACATATGTTTGACAAACCTACATAATTTTGACAAACCTCGGGAAGGAAAATGAATATTGACTCCCTGCTTTGACATACAGTATAATCGAAGATGCTATTGAAATATCTGAAGATTTGCAGACAGAGGAAAGGAAGGCAGCTGTATGAAGCAGTTTTTTGGAATGAGCCAAACCGGGGATTTGGCGGCAGCGGTGAAGGGTCTTGGCAACCCCCAGTTCATTATGCTGTTGTCAAACAACGCCCAGTTTGAATCGCATGTAAAAGCTTTGGAAACTATGTATCCGGGGATTCCGAGTATCGGTTGCATCGGGATGAGTTATGATACAAAAGTGGTGGAGAACGGAGTCGGCATTATCGCATTTTCGGATGGCGTCAAAGCGACGGCAAACGTGCTGGAGCAGGTATCCGTCATGCCGGTTAAGTATATAAACCGGGTGGAGAAAGACATTGCCGCAATAGGCGCGTCAAGTAACGACACGGTATGTATTGATTTTTGCAGCGGCAATGATGCCTGTGTGCTGACAACCATCAATTCCGCCCTGAAGGGCAGAAGGATTCAGCTGGTGGGAGGCACCGGGGATGGAGGAAAGGTTTCCGCAAACGGCAGGATATATCAGGACGGTGCGGCATACGCTTTGGTCAAGAACCTGAACGGACGGGTTAAGACTTATAAAGAAAACATTTATCATCAGATGGGGGATTACCGCTTTATTGCTTCCAACACGGACAGGGCAAATTACATAATCGGTTCTTTAAACGGGGAACCTGCGAAGCAGGTGTATAAGGATATTCTCCATGTGACGGACCAGGGAATCCTGACGCAGACTTTCCAGAATCCTTTCGGAAAGATAAACGGGGATGACACCTGTATTATCTCCATAAAAGAAGTAAACGGAAATGCACTGGCCTGTTTCAGGCAGGTGAATGATTCGGATGTCTTAATTTTGCTGGAACTGGGAGATTACAAAGCGACAGTGCAGCAGACGATACAAAATATCTGCCGGGATTTTCCGAAACGGTCGGCCGTTTTCTCGGTGAACTGCCTGTTCAGGTATAAGCTGTTCTGTGAAAAGAATTATATGCAGACCTATTTAAAGGATATGTCGGCGCTTGGCTGCCATGCCGGACTGGTCGGATACGGGGAGCATTACAATAACCGTTTTGTCAATCAGTCCATGACCTGCGTTGTGTTTGAATAAAGGAGGATGCAAATTATGTTTTTATATAAAGGCCGGAGGAAACCGGGCCAGGGGTGGCATAATGAAAAGAGTCTTTATCCAGTCCTTTATGTGGCGGCGAGCCTGAAGGATTACCAGAAGGAACTGGCAAAAAAAGAAGTGGAATCCTTGTCCGAACTAAGCATGATTGGAAGCTCTTTTGCCGGCGTGCTCAGCGAGGCGGACCAGTTTCAGGCGCAGCTGCAGGATTTCGGACAGTCCTTTTCGAGCGTCAACCAGGCGGCAGGACAGTTTGCCCGGGTAAAAGCGGATATTGCCAATACGGTATCCGGGGCACAGGATTTGATAGAGGATTTAAAAGTGACTTCCATGAAGGTACAGGAGTCTTACAGCGCCATGGAAAATACTTATGAGCAGTTGAAACTTGCCATAAAAGATATTCAGAGATGTATGGAAAAGATTGTTTCCATTGCGGATGAAACCAATATTCTGGCCCTGAATGCTTCCATTGAAGCCGCAAGGGCGGGCGAACAGGGAAAAGGGTTTTCCGTGGTGGCTGACAAGGTAAGGGATTTGGCAAAAGAAATCAAGGAACTGACGGATGATGTGGATGTGGGCGTGCGCAATGTGGAAGACGGCACTGTCCGGCTGAACGAGAGCATAGTCGCGTCCCAGCAGGCGCTGGGCCAGGGATTTGAAATTGTAAACAATACTTCCGAATCTTTCGGACAGATTACACAGGCGGCGGAAGGGGCTGCTTCCGTGCAGTCGGAGATTTCCGGCGTTATAGAGGATTCCGAGAGAAGGCTGCAGGTAATCTACCAGTATTTTGACGGTATTAAAGTCCAGTACCAGCAAGTAATCAGGCATATTGAACATGCCAACAACCTTGGCACGACGAAAAGCGCCATGTTTGAGGACATAGACAATATGCTGTCCCAGATTACGCCCATCATTAAGGACGCCAAACCTTAAAGCGCAGCGGGGCGTATCTGCTATCTGATGCGGTTTAACAGGTACAGGAAGCATCCTGCCGAATAAATCTGTGCAAGGAGCATGCCTGCTATGTAGCTGTTGATGCCGAATTTGGGCAGCAGGACAAAAACAAAAACCAGCCGGATAAGTAGGGAACTGACGTTGACAAAAAATACGCTCCCTGCTTTTCCCAGGCCGTGAAGGATACTGGTCAGGGTGGTGCAAAGGTACAGAAAAGGACAGATAAAGCTTAAGGCACAAAGATAACTTCCGGCCAATTCACTGCCAAACAAAAGAAGACCGATGGGCCTGCCTAAAAGCAGGAAGCCCAGGGTGCAGAGTCCGCCCAGTAAAAGACAGGAATATACGGTTTTGCTGACAGTACCCTTTACGGCAGCTTTATTTCCGGCGGCGTCCGCTTCCGAAACCATGGGAAGAAGCAGGAGGGACATGGAACTGGTCAGGGCGTTGGGAAAAAATATGAGAGGCATTGCCATGCCTGTCAGGACTCCGTATACGCTCAGGGCAGTGGCCGTATCATAGCCGTAGACCTGCAGCTGCGTAGGGATATAGACGGCTTCCACGCTTTGCAGCAGGTTAATGACAATGCGGGTCAGGGAGAGAGGGACGGAAAGTGCAAGCAGTCCCCCTGCCGCCTTTAAATAAGAGGGGGACGGGTGAAGCGTTTTGCGTGATTTTATTTCCGGGCTGTCATCGGAGGCAAGCCGGTAAAACCGCAAATAGGCTGCGGCTATGGATACAAGCATGGCACAAAATTCCCCCACCACAAGACCGATAACGGCGACGTTGATAGTAGGCGTAGTCTGCTTTGTTCCCGCGATGTAATTGGCGATAAACACACAGGATACCCGGCAGAACTGCTCAATCAATTGCGTGGCGGCGGGGATGCCGGTTTTTTTTATGCCGTAAAAGTAACCGTTGATGCAGGAATGGACGGCGCCGAGGGGAATGGAAAGGGCGATGATGCGCAGCATGGACGCGGTGCGCGGCTCAAACAGGAAACGGGCTGCAATCAGCTCCGAAAATTTTATGGTGACGCCCATGCACAGGAAAGAAAGCGGCAGCGAAATGGCAAGGCCGGTGGCAAGCACGCGGAAGGAAGCCCTGTAATTTTTGGAGGAGGCTTCACTCGCCACATATTTGGAAATGGCAGTCTGCAGACCGGCTGCCGTAATGGAAAAACTCAGTGCAAGCACCGGGCTGATAAGCTGGTATACGCCCATGCCCTCTTCCCCGAACAGGCGCGACAGGTAGATGCGGTAAAAAAAACCGATGATACGGCTGACAAGCCCGGTCAGGGTGAGGATGATGGTTCCGGCGATAAAGGGATGGTTACGTTTCATGGAAGCTGCTTTCCGGCGCAGAGCGCAAAGGTTCCTTGGGACTAATATATTCCACACCTGTGGCCTACAGAACGGCGAAGTTTGTGAAAATCGGCAGCCGGATGCCGGTATTGTGAAGCGGAAAGGAGAGGGAATGGGAAAGAAAGTTGTGGTAGGTATGTCGGGCGGGGTGGATTCTTCGGTGGCGGCATATCTGTTAAAGGAGCAGGGATATGAGGTCATCGGCGTAAATATGCAGATGTGGCACGGAGGGGATACGGAGACGGATATGGGCAACGGCGTCTGCGGCACGAGCGGCGCCGAGGACGCAAAAAAAGTGGCGGACATGCTTGGGATTCCGTTTTATGTGGCAGATTTCAGGAAAGCGTTTAAAAACTGCGTGGTAGACTATTTTGTGGAGGAGTATTTACAGGGCAGAACGCCCAATCCCTGCAATGCCTGCAACCGTTTTGTAAAATGGGAGGCATTGTTGGAAAAAGCTGCAAAAATGGGGGCGGACTATATAGCTACCGGGCATTATGCAAGGATTGAGAGGCTTGCAGGAGGCAGGTATGCGGTAAAAAACTCCGCTACGGCCCAGAAGGACCAGACGTATGCCCTGTACGGGCTGTCGCAGGAGCAGCTTTCCCGTACCCTGATGCCGGACGGGGACTACACAAAGGAGGAAATAAGGGGAATTGCAGTAAAACTGGGACTGCCCGTGGCGGCAAAACCGGACAGCCAGGACATCTGTTTTATCCCGGATGGCGATTATGCCGCCTTTTTAGAAAGGGAAGCGCCGGAAAGGCTTGCGGGAGAAGGCGACTTTGTGGGAATGGACGGCCGGGTGCTAGGCAGGCATAAAGGGATTACCCATTATACCATCGGACAGCGCAAAGGGCTGGGGCTTTCCATGGGGCATCCTGTCTTTGTGACCGGAATCAGAAAAGAAACCAATGAGGTGCTGATTGGGGAAAGCGAAGACCTGTATGCCCGGCAGATTCTCTGTGAAAAGATGAATTATATGGCAATGGAAGATTTGCCCGAACCTAAGAGGGCAGTGGGAAAGGTGCGGTATGCCCACAAGGGAAGCGCCTGCCTGCTTGAAAAGCTTCCCGACGGCAGGGTGAAGTGTACCTTTGATGAACCGGTGCGGGCGCCGGCGCCGGGGCAGGCAGCCGTATTTTATGAGGACGGCTATGTGCTTGGAGGCGGAACCATATGCGGAACTCTTTCCTAAACGGCGGCATAAGATAACATAAATAAAAAGAAGGCTGATTTTCATGGACTTTCAGAACAACTGGAACAATTACAGAAGAACCACATACAGGACGGTAACCGGCACCATAACGCAGATACAGCCCATGGCCGGAAGGAATGATGAGTGCAGCCAGTTTGTAACCATAGAGGACGGGGAGGGCGGCATCACCAATTTTATTGTGAATGCGTCCACTTATATTGCCGATTTTGTGACCCTGTATCAGGGAATGCAGGCGCATTTTGTGTACAATGCGGACCTGCCTGCCATTTTGATTTATCCGCCGCAGTTTACGGCGGTTGCGGTGGTATCCACGGTGAGCGCTTTCTTTGTAACGGCAGGTTATTTTAACCGCCGCCTGATAAATGATGACAATACCCTGCAGCTTCATATTACGGAAAGCACTCCCGTGGTGACTGCAAACAACCAGGTTTTTTACGGTTCCCCCGGGGGACATTATCTGCTTGTCATGTATGAGAGGACAACCAGAAGCATTCCCGCACAGACAACCCCTGAAAAGATTGTGGTGATGTGCGGCTGGTAAAAAGCGTGCCGCTTTTTCCGGGACACAAAAGAAAAATGCACCATGCGGGAGAAGACTCCTTTCCGGTGCATTTTGTTACATACCGTTACAGTTTTTTGTATTCCGGCATCCTGTTTTCAAAGATGCAGTAGTACCGGAAACCGCATTCCAGCAGGATTTCCCCGGCCCGGTTCAAGCCGTCGGCAACATCCCCGGCCCGGTGGGCGTCGGAGCCTACGGTAATGATTTCCCCGCCGAGTTCCCGGTATCTTTTCAATACTTCCGTACAGGGGCTTACGTCTTTTGTCCCGCTCCGCAGGCTTCCCGTGTTCAATTCTATGCCTTTTTCCTTTTCCAGCAGGAGTTTTAAGATTTCATCGAATAAATCCCCGTATTCTGCGTAAGAATAATTCCTGTCCTGATTGGGACCGTAGCGCACCACATAATCCAGATGGCCGCAGACATCAAAATTGTCAAAAGCCCTGATGTTGTCAAGCACAGCCTGGAAATAGGAGCGGTACGCCTCTTTTTCACTCTGCCCTTCATAAAAGGACGGGTAATAAGGGTCCGCTTTGTTCACAAGGTGTGTGGAGCCGATGATAAAATCAAACTCGTAAGAACGCGCATAAAGGGAGAGTTCCCGTTTTAAGTGGGGCTGGACGCCCAGCTCAACGCCGAACAAAAGCTTTATCCGGTCCTTGTATTTTTCCTTGTATTTTGCAAAGTCATACAGATAGGAATCCGTGTTTAACAAAAAAAAACCTTCCGGGGAATCCGGCGTGACGGGATAGTCCATGTCCATATGTTCCGTGAAACACAAGTGGTCAAGCCCTTTTGCAATTGCCGATTGAATCATGTTTTCCATGGGTTCGGAAGAATCTCCCGAGAAGGAAGAATGTATGTGGAAATCTGCGGTGACAGCCATGGCTTTGTCCTTTCTGACGTACAATTTTTTCTTATTATAACAGAAGAGGAGGACAAAATGTAAATAATATATAAATTTTGCCTATAAATGCCAATTATTTTTTATTTACATCTTGAATTATCAAATGGAATTAGGTAAAATGATTCTGCTGATAAAATTTTGACAATCCTTTTGGTTGTCTTAATCATTATAATAAAATTTTAGGAGGAAACTAAAATGGCAGTAAGAGTAGCAATTAATGGTTTTGGCCGTATCGGTCGTCTTGCATTCAGGCAGATGTTTGATGCAGAAGGATATGAAGTAGTGGCAATCAACGATTTGACAAGCCCTAAGATGCTTGCACATCTGTTAAAGTATGATTCTTCACAGGGCAAATACAAATATGCTGACAGCGTGGAGGCAGGTGAGGACAGCATTACCGTAAACGGAAAGACCATCACCATCTACAAAGAGGCGGACGCTTCCAAGCTTCCTTGGGGAGAGTTGAAGGTTGACGTTGTACTGGAGTGTACAGGGTTCTATACCTCCAAGGACAAGGCAAGCGCACACATTACCGCAGGCGCGCGCAAAGTTGTTATCTCCGCACCCGCAGGCAATGACCTTCCTACCATCGTATTCAATGTAAACCATGATACCTTAAAGCCCGAGGATACTGTTATTTCAGCAGCTTCCTGTACGACAAACTGCTTAGCTCCCATGGCTAAGGCATTGAATGATTTCGCAGCTATCCAGAGCGGTATCATGACCACCGTACACGCTTACACAGGTGACCAGATGATTCTGGACGGACCTCAGAGAAAGGGCGATTTGAGAAGAAGCCGTGCAGGCGCATGCAACATCGTTCCCAACTCCACAGGCGCAGCAAAGGCTATCGGTCTTGTTATCCCTGAACTGAACGGCAAGCTTATCGGTTCCGCACAGCGTGTTCCGACCCCTACCGGCTCTACCACCATTCTGGTTGCAGTTGTTAAGGGCGAGGTAACCAAGGAAGGCATCAATGAAGCAATGAAGGCTGCAAGCACCGAATCCTTCGGATACAACGAGGACGAAATCGTTTCCTCCGACGTAATCGGCAGCACCTACGGTTCCATCTTTGACGCAACCCAGACCATGGTTTCCAAGATGGAAGACGGCAACTCCCTGGTACAGGTTGTTTCATGGTATGACAATGAGAACAGCTATACCAGCCAGATGGTTCGCACCATCAAATACTTCAGTGAATTGGCATAATGAGCATATAAGGCCTATCAAGGGTCCGGTCTTAAGGACCGGGCCCTTTTTACATCGTAATCACGCCGGCATGCCGGTTCAAATAAAAGGCGCATTGCGCGCGGAAAAGTGGAGGTCAATAAAATGGGCTTGAACAAAAAGTCAGTGGACGACATCAATGCAAAAGGGAAAAGAGTGCTTGTGAGATGTGATTTTAACGTGCCTTTGAAAAACGGCGAAATCACGGACGAAACACGTATCGTGGCAGCGCTTCCCACGATTCAGAAGTTAATCAACGACGGCGGCAAGGTGATTCTTTGCTCCCACTTAGGCAAAGTAAAGAACGGCCCCAACGAAGGCGAGTCCCTGGCGCCGGTTGCGAAAAGGCTTTCCGAAAAGCTGGGCAGGGAAGTAAACTTTGTGGCTGACTACAATGTTACGGGTGAAGCGGCGACAAAGGCAGTGGAAGCGATGAAAGAGGGCGACGTGGTGCTGCTCCAGAATACCCGTTTCCGCGGTTCCGAAGAAACCAAAAACGGCGAAGCATTCAGCAAAGAGCTTGCAGATTTGGCAGATTTGTATGTATGCGACGCTTTCGGCTCTTCCCACAGGGCGCATGCGTCCGTGGAGGGCGTTACCAAATGTATTTCCGCTAAAGGCGGCGAGAATGCGGTAGGCTACCTGATGCAGAAAGAGATTGATTTCCTCGGCAATGCGGTAGAAAATCCGGTAAGGCCTTTCGTTGCCATCTTAGGTGGCGCAAAGGTGGCAGATAAACTGAATGTAATCTCCAACCTGCTTGAAAAGTGCGATACCCTGATTATCGGCGGCGGTATGGCATACACCTTCTTAAAAGCACAGGGGTATGAAATCGGCAAGTCCTTAGTGGATGATACGAAGCTGGACTACTGCAAGGAAATGATGGAAAAAGCGGAAAAACTCGGCAAGAAGCTGCTTCTGCCCGTTGACTCCGTAACCATTGCGGATTTCCCCAACCCCATCGACGCACCGGTTGAGGTGGAGGTATATGACGTTGCTTCCATGCCCGCCGACAGGGAAGGCTGCGACATCGGGCCCAAGACGGCGGCTATGTACGCCGAGGCGGTAAAGACGGCAAAGACAGTAGTATGGAACGGACCCATGGGCGTGTTTGAGAATCCCACCCTGGCAGCAGGCACCATTGCCGTTGCAAAGGCGCTTGCAGAGACGGAAGCTACCACCATTATCGGCGGCGGCGATTCCGCAGCGGCAGTAAACCAGCTGGGATTTGGCGATAAGATGAGCCATATTTCCACAGGCGGCGGCGCTTCCCTTGAATTTCTTGAGGGCAAGGTGCTTCCCGGTGTGGCAGCAGCAGACGACCGTTCATAATCAGGAAAAGAGGAAATGAGGAAAAATGGAAAGAAGAAAGATTATTGCAGGCAACTGGAAAATGAACATGACGCCCAGTGAAGCCGTGGCATTGATTGAAAAATTAAAACCGCTGGTGGCAACGGACAGCGCGGACGTGGTTTTCTGCGTACCCGCCATCGATATCATCCCTGCGGTGGAAGCGGTAAAGGGAACCAATATCGGAATCGGCGCAGAGAACATGTATTTTGAGGAGAAGGGAGCTTTTACGGGCGAGATTTCCCCCGCCATGCTCACGGACGCCGGCGTGAAATACGTTATCATCGGACATTCCGAGAGAAGGGAATATTTTGCGGAAACCGACGAAACCGTAAACAAAAAAGTCCTGAAAGCATTTGAACACGGACTTACTCCCATTATCTGCTGTGGGGAATCCCTGACCCAGAGGGAACAGGGCATCACCATCGACTGGATTAGGCAGCAGATTAAGATTGCATTCCTGAACGTAACGGCCGGACAGGCAAAGGACGCAGTGATTGCATACGAACCCATCTGGGCCATCGGCACAGGCAAGGTTGCCACTACCGAACAGGCACAGGAGGTATGCGCAGCCATCCGTGCATGCATCGCAGAAATCTACGATGATGCCACGGCAGCAGCAATCCGTATCCAGTACGGCGGTTCCGTATCCGCTGCAAGCGCTCCCGAACTGTTTGCCCAGGCAGACATCGACGGAGGCCTTGTGGGCGGCGCTTCTTTAAAAGAAGATTTCGGCGCAATTGTAAACTGGCAGTAACATCATAAAAAAGAGGGCGACCCCAAGTCGATTCTGACTCAGGGTATGCCCTCTTTCTTTTATCTTATAATACCGGAACGGACGACTAACTTCCGGATTTTGCATTGTGGCGTCCCCGGTGTGCATTTGATTCCATAAGGGACCGTGTAAAAACGCTGGTACTTGGATGCTGTCCTGTAGCATCCTATGTACCACTGCGTTTTTACCCGAGCGGGAGCGTGTCCCGTTGGAACAAATGCACACCGGGGACGCCGCAATGCAAAATCCGGAGGCCGTTATCAAAAGGTTGCCAATATCGGACAATATATGCTATAATAAGTAAAATATCATACGATACCAAAGGGTAAGGAAGGGTTTGCCCTGTGCGGGGACGGGGGTATAGATATGATTTTTGTTTATGAATTTGAAATAGCGGCGCTAGTGTTTATGACTATTTTCCTGCTGCATTTTCTGGTACACCGGCAGCTTCCTCTGATGAGGACCAGATTGTTTTTGGCATACCTGATAAGCAGTATGGCAGGCTGCGCGGTTAATATCCTGTCAAGCTGGGGATGTGCGAATACGGATAAGATGCCCTTGTGGCTTAATCAGGCATTGGCATTTTTGTTTTTTGTGCTGGAAACAGTCTGTTGTTATATCTTTTTCTGGTATACGATTCAGATGTGCGGCGGAGACGGAAAGTGGAAAAACAGGATGCTTCGAGCCGGGGCAATTCCGGTTTTTATGCTGGCATTCCTTATTTTTGCGACGCCTTTTACCGGCTGGATGTATTATTTTGACGAAGGAAAGGGTTATGTTCCCGGAGTGTGGAGCAGTTTGATTTATTTTTCCGTTATTGGGTATGCCCTGGCGGAGCTTATCATATTAATAGTAAACAGGAATAAAATCAGAAAAACAAATCAGGTAATCATGGTTCTGTATTCGTTGTTTATGATGTGCAGCGCCGGTATGCAGCTGTATCATAGGGAACTGCTTTTGAACAGCATCACAAGAGCCGTGGTTCTCCTGCTTATTTATGTGTCCATGCAGAACCCGGGAAGCCTTGTGGACAGTGTGTCCGACAGATATAATGAGCTGGCGTTCAGGATTATGGTGCGGGATAAAATCGAACACAGACAGAGTTTTACGGTGGTATATCTGCATTTGTACAAGTTTAACCACATTAGCGCCGTTATCGGTTATAAAAATGTGGACAGTCTTTTGGAACAGGTGGGCAGGTTTTTTGCGGCGGTAGGCGGGGAAGAAAATACCTATCGCACACAGACGCATGAGTTTGCCCTGATTATGCCGGCAGAGGAAGCCGCGGTGGAAAAAGCCGTCAGCGCTGTCCGGGACCGCTTTTTACAGAAATGGAAAGCAGGAAACCTTGATTTAATGATGAGGGTTGATATAGTTACGGCCAGCAGTCCGGAGCATTTTGAATCTATATCCGAAATGAATGCGTTACGGGATTATCTGCTTGAGTGTGCCAAGACCAAAGGAACAGGCGCCCTGATAATGGCGGATGAGGGACTGAAAGAAGAATACAGGCGGTTAAACAGGGTGGAGCAGGCCATCAGCGAGGCGATAGAGAAAGACGGCCTGGAGGTATATTACCAGCCGATTTATTCCATGAAGGACAAGAAGCTGGTGGCGGCGGAAGCGCTGGCAAGGCTGCATGATGAGGCACTGGGCAATATCTCTCCGGCTGAGTTTATTCCGGTTGCAGAGAAAAACGGCACCATTATTGAACTGGGCAGGCAGATATTTGAAAAGTGCTGCAGGTTTATTGCGGATGAGCTGCTTCCCCGCCCGGAATTGGGTATCAGGTCCGTCCATGTTAATCTCTCGGTGATACAGTGTATTCAGCCGGATATGGCGGAGGAGTTTATCAGAATCATAGAAAAATACCGGGTTCCGCCATGTATGATTAATCTGGAACTGACGGAACGGATGACTCTTGACGCCACGGATTTAATGCGCACCCATATGAAAAAACTGGGAGAATACGGCGTTCGTTTTTCCTTGGATGATTATGGGACAGGGAGTTCCAACTGTGCGTATCTGATTGATTATTCCTTTGGCATGGTGAAATTTGACAAGCAGATGATGGATTCCTATTTTGCCAACGAATCCGCACACATTATTCTGAAAAATGAGTTTAAGACCTTAAAAGGGCTGGGCATTGACATCGTGGCGGAGGGGATTGAGACCAAAGCGCAGGTGGATAAGCTGGAAGAAGAGGACATGAATTACATACAAGGTTATTATTTTGCAAAACCGGCTCCCGGACAGGAGTTTTTAAGACTGATACAGGCACAGAATGTACAAAAGGCGGCATACTAATTTAGCCAGATGTGTTTTCCGTGTACAGAAATGGGGATTGACATGACAGATTTCAGAAGAAAGAAAATACGTTTGGGAGAAGCGCTTACAAGCGGCGGCGTTATTTCGGAGGCACAGCTGCAAAGGGCGCTTGAAATGCAAAAGGGAAGCGGCAGGAAGCTTGGGGAGATTCTGGTTGGCGCCGGCATGGTGACGGAAGAAAAGATAGCGGAAGTTCTGGCGGCGCAGCTTGGTTACGAAAATGTGGATTTGCAGAATATCTCCATCCCGCAGGAAGTGCTGGATTTGGTAGCGCCCTCCGTATTAAAGAAGAGTCAGGTTCTCCCTATAGAGTTTGCACAGGATAACATGAATATCTTACGCCTTGCCATGGCGGACCCCATGGACATGGGAGCCATGGATGATATCGCCATCATTACGGGATATCAGGTTGAGCCGGTGGTGGCAACGCCCAGAAGCGTCATGCTGGCAATCGACAGGTTCTATGGGCAGGAGGAAGTGGATTCCGCCCTGGAAGCGTATACGAAAGAGCGGGCGATTGAGGAGGAAGAGGAAGATGCCTTCAGCGAAGACATCAACAATTCCCCGATTGTCATGCTGGTAAAGGATTTGATAGAAAAGGCGGCGAGACAGAGGGCTTCCGATATCCATATAGAGCCGATGGAAAAAAAGGTGCGTATCCGTTACCGTATTGACGGAGCTTTGTACGAAAAGGCCCGCTACGATGTCAAAATTATGCCGGCGCTGGTTGCCCGTCTGAAAATCATTGGCGGCATGGATATTTCCGAAAAAAGAAAGCCGCAGGACGGACGTATTACGCAGGTGGTTGACAGGATAGAATACGACATCCGTGTTTCCGTGCTGCCTACCGTGTTCGGAGAGAAGATTGTTATGCGTCTTGCGTCCAAGACGGCGTTGAACAGGGAAAAGAGCCAGCTGGGGCTGAAACCGGCCGAGATGAAGCAGTTTGAACGCATCCTGAAAAATCCCCACGGTATTCTGCTGGTGACAGGGCCTACCGGAAGCGGTAAAACCACGACGCTTTATACGGCGTTAAATGAACTGAATACAGAGGATGTCAATATTATTACGGTAGAAGACCCGGTGGAGGCCAATCTGGACGGCGTCAATCAGGTACAGACAAATAACAAGGCGGGCCTTACTTTTGCAAGCGCCCTGCGCTCCATTCTCCGTCAGGACCCGGATATTATCATGATTGGAGAAATCAGGGACCAGGAAACGGCAGGGATTGCGGTACAGGCTTCCATCACAGGACATCTTGTGGTAAGCACCCTCCACACCAACTCCTCAGCCAGCACCATTACCCGTCTGGTGGATATGGGCGTGGAACCATACCTGATTGCGGATTCCGTTGTAGGCGTTATCGCACAGCGTCTGGTGAGAAGGCTTTGCCCGAACTGCAAGAGGCTTCGTATGGCAACGCAGGATGAAGTGGAGATTCTTGGCGGCAGGCCGGGGGATGAAATACAGGTTTATGAGCCGTGCGGCTGTTCCCAGTGTGACAACATGGGTTACAAAGGGAGGATTGGCGTTTATGAAATCATGGAAATGACGCCTTCCCTTCGCCATATCATCAGTAAAAACGGTATGGTTGAAGATATAAATGCACAGGCAATCAAAGAAGGGATGCACACCCTGCGCATGAGCGCAACAGAATATGTGCTTTCGGGGATGACATCCATCCATGAGATGATGCGGGTATCCTTTGATGAGTAAAAATTGGTGTGTTTGCACAAAAAATAGGAACAAGTAAGCCAAAATTATTGCATTTTGACAGCTAATATGATAGAATAAAACATAATACTAATGTACTGTGACAAGGGAGAGCATACATGACAGCTTATGGTTATGAGGCGATAGATAAGACCGGTAAAACCGTTACCGGAAGTATCGAGGCTGATTCAATTGACAAAGTAAAGATGGATTTGAAGCAGCAGGGACTGACTGTTCTGGAGGTGAAGGAGCAGAGCCTTCTCAGCAAGGACTTGAATATCTCCTTCGGGGGGAAGCCCACAACGCGTGATTTGAGCGTTTTCTGCCGACAGTTCGTCAGCATGAACAGGGCGGGCGTATCCATCTTAAGCACCTTGAAGATGCTGGATGAACAGACGGAAAACAAAATCATGAAGGAAGCGGTGAGCGGCGTCCGTGTAAGCGTGGAAAAGGGTGAAACTTTTTCCAGCGCCTTGGCGCAGTATCCGAAGGTGTTCCCGGAGCTTATGGTCAGCCTTGTGGCGGCAGGAGAGTCTTCCGGCAGTCTTGACATAGCCCTGGAGCGTATGGCGGTACAGTTTGAAAAGTCCACCAAAATCAGGTCGCTGGTGAAAAAGGCGATGATTTATCCCGCCGTGGTAGCTGTTATAGCGGTTATTGTGGTGATAGTGATGTTGATATGGGTTATTCCGGGATATGCCAATATGTTCGCGGAGATGGACGCCGAACTGCCGGGCATTACCCTTTTCATGATGGCATGCGGCAATTTTCTTAAGACCAGATGGTATATTGTTGTTCCGATTGTGGTGGCAATTATAGTCGGATTAAGGTTATTCAGCAAAACTGATTCCGGGAAGCATGTTTTTCACGGCTTGAAGCTTAAGATAGCGGTTATGAAGAATCTGGAGGTCAAGCAGGCTTCCTCGATGATGGCGCGTACCATGAGTACCCTTTTGGCTTCGGGCGTGCCGATTATAGAAGCAGTGGATATCGTGGGTGATACCATGGAAAATGTCTACTTTAAGGAAGCCATGGACATGTGTAAAAATGAAATCATGATTGGCCAGCCTTTATCCAGACCCCTTGAGCAGTGCGGATTGTTCCCGCCGATGGTGTACCATATGGTAAAGATTGGCGAGGAAGCCGGCAACACGGAGGAGATGCTCACAAAGCTTGCCGACTACTATGATGAAGAAGTGGAGATTGCAGTGCAGTCCCTGATGGCAGCCATGGAGCCCATGATTATCGTGGTGCTTGCAGCCATCGTCGGCCTGATGATAGCGTCGGTAATGGCTCCCATGATTAAACTGTACGACGTACTGGGAACGCTGTAAATGATTTGACAAATAAACGGGAGGGAAGGAAAGAATGAAAGTAAGACAGAATCAAAAAGGCTTTTCATTAGTGGAACTGATTATTGTAATCGCCATCATGCTGGTGCTTGTAGGCATTCTTGCCCCCCAGTTTGTAAAGTATGTGCGCCGCTCGCGTGTGGCGGCGGATGTTGCCAATGCGCAGGCGATTGCGGACGCCATCAACGCAGCGGTTGCGGACGGCACGTCTTTTACGGGATTTGTAAACGGCGGCGAGACCTTTAAAGGCACGGAAGTCACCGGGCTTCCCGGCATCACGAAGGTACCGGCAAGCAAAATTGACAGTGAGCTGCGCTGGATAGTGAACTGGACCGACGAGGGCGGCGTCTGGGAAATCAAGCTTGGAGCCCATATCATTTATCCGGACCCCACCAATTTTCAGGCGGCCCACAATTCATGGTAATATTATTCCGAATTAACCACTGCTGTGTAGGGATGGCAGTGATTAAGATAAAATATTTTCAATAAGAAGGAGAGAGCAAAGTTATGAAAAAGAAAATGGATAACAAAGGTTTTTCATTGGTTGAGTTAATCATCGTAATCGCCATCATGCTGGTACTGGTTGGTATTCTGGCGCCTCAGTTTGTAAAATATGTGGCACGTTCCAGACAAGCAGCAGACGTTACCAACGCACAGGAAATTGCAGCAGCAATTGACGCTGTGACTGCAGATGGTACTCATGCCAGTGTTTCGTTTACTCCTGCTGGAGGAACTGCTACAGCTTTAAGTGCAACTACTACTTTAAAGGCAGGTGATGCAGTAACTGGTTTGCCTGGTTTCACAAAGGTGCCGACATCCAAAGTAAATGCAAGTTACGATTGGGTTGTGTCTTGGACTGCAGAAGATGGTGTTACCAAGATTACACTGGGTGGTGTAGAAGTTTACCCTGATGCTTCTGCTTATCCTCCGACAACACCGTAATAATTATAATTTATATTTTTGAAAGGACACTTCCATGCTCCCGACATCACTGAAAATCTTACTGTACATAATCGTCTTCCTTTACGGGATTGTCATTGGCAGCTTCTTAAACGTATGCATCTGCCGGATTCCCAGAAAGGAGAGTATCGTCAGGGTTCGTTCCCACTGTGAAAGCTGTGGGTACCAGCTTAGATGGTATGATTTGGTACCGCTTTTCAGTTATCTGTTTCTGGGAGGGAAGTGCCGCAAATGCAAAGCCGGGATTTCCATTCAGCACCCCTTAATTGAGGCGCTGAATGGAGCCCTATATGTACTTACGTTCGCTGTCTGCGGGATAAGCGTAGAATCCCTGCTCTACTGCTTGACGGGCAGCGCGCTGTTGGCACTGAGTGTCATTGATTTCAAGACCTATGAGATTCCAATCGGTTTCAATATCTTTATTGGAATACTGGGGATAGTGAGAGTTATCACTGATTTAGGGAACTGGATGGAGTATCTCATTGGTTTTGTGGCAGTGAGTGCATTCCTGTATATTTTATATGTATGCAGCAAAGGCAGGGCAATCGGCGGCGGTGACATCAAACTCATGGCCGTCTGTGGCTTGCTTTTGGGCTGGAAGAAAATTATCCTCGCTTTCCTTATCGGATGCATTGTGGGCTCTGTCATCCACCTTATCCGCATGAAATTATCCGGCGAGGGCCGCCAGCTTGCCATGGGTCCCTACCTCTCCATAGGCGTCATTATCTCCGCCCTGTGGGGCGCTGAATTTATCACATGGTACCTGCATCTTTTCACATTTTAATGTAAGACGAAAACCATCCGAATGCAGGCGGAAACTATATAGCAAGGTGGAAACATGAACAACAAAGCATTTTCTTTAATTGAATTGATTGTAGTGATTGCAATCTTATCCGTACTGGCAGGCGTATCCGCAATCGGAATCGGTCTTGTCAGCGGCAAGCCCGCGGAAAGCTGTGCCAATAAGCTGGTGTCGGCAATCCAGAGCAACCGTATTACGGCCATGGGCAAAATGGATGCCCGCCTTGAAATTTATGAGGACGGGAATGGCATCTGGATAAGGGAAGTGATTACGGAAGTGGGAGAACCTGACAAGGTTACCACCGTACGGATTGGCGATAAGGGTGTAAGGCTGGAGTTCCAGATTACAGGGGACGCAGCGGATTTCTGGCGTCCTATCGGCGATGCAGGCCATCCTCTTATCCTTCATTTTAACCGCAGCAGCGGCGCCTTTCAGGATTTGTCCCTGATGGGGGCGTCCTATGAAGGAAAATACTGTGTGGCGATAAGAAGCAGCAAAGCCCGTACAGTAAAGAGAATAAGCCTTACCTATCTTACGGGAAAAATTGCTTTAGAGTAGAAAATGACAAAAGGGCAAAGGCAGCGCATGTTTGAGCCCTTTTTTATGCAATAGATATTTGGCAGTCGCATTAGAAATAAACGAGAGGGAGAAAAAATATGGCTAAAAAAGTTCTGAGCATTGAAGTGGGAAATTCACTCACCAAAATCATGGAAGTGGATTATCAGGTGAAAAACCCGAAAGTCTACCACTGTGTCAGCCTTGTGACTCCGGAGGGTATTGTAAATGACGGAGTGGTAACGGTGACGCAGGAATTTACGGAGGCGATAAAAAAGAGTCTCAGTGCAGGCAAAATAAAGACGAGGCAGACGGTTTTTTCCATTACTTCCTCCAAAATTGCAAACAGGGAAGTCACCATACCGAAGGTGAAGGATAACAGGATAAAAACATTGATTGAGACCAACGCGTCGGATTATTTTCCGGTACAGTTGTCTGACTATGAGCTGGGCTACAGCATTATGGCGCAGCAGGAGGGGGAGGGCGGACAAATGCGCCTTCTCGTATATGCCGCGCCTAAAAAGATTCTGCAGGATTACCAGCAGCTGGCAGCTGCCTGTGGGCTTACGGTAGTCGGCTATGATTATGGCGGGAACGGTCTGTATCAGGTGGTTAAGTACGAGTGTGCGGAAGGCAACCACATGATAGTAAAGGTGGATGAGAGTACGACTCTTGTCACCATATTGCAGGGCGGAATCCAGGTGCTGCAGCGCAATATCAATTACGGCGTGGACGCCATCATACATGAATGCATGGAAAGCAATGAAATGGAATATGAGGAAGCGTTAAAAACGCTGAGGCGCACGGACTATATTTCCGATGAGGAAGAGGGGACGGAAAGCGAAGAGGCGATTGGCTATCTCGTAAACGGCGTTCTGCGCGTTATGGATTATTTTAACTCCAGAAACGCAAATGTGAAAATGGATAAGATTTACCTAACCGGTCTCGGCGGTGATATCGCCGGCCTTGCTGACCGTATGACGGATGATTTGGGCTTTCAGGTAGACGTGCTGAAAAGGGCGGAAGGATTTAATATTGAGCGCTATTTCAGGGATGTGAGTTTCGGGGAATACATAAGCTGTCTGGGCGCTGCTGTTGCACCGTTAGGCTTTGTTGCAGAGGAAAAGGAAACGAGCAAGAAAAAGGGCAGCGCTTTTGACGGGATTGCCGTGATTTTATTTGTAGGGGGAATATTTATTTCCCTGGCTCTCCTGGTTGCCTCCCTGCTGCCGTACCTGGCGGCAAAGAAAGAAAACTCCGACAAAAAACTTTATCTGACTTCTTTGAAGTATATGGAGGAAATTTATAATACCTATACGGCTGAAAAAGCGGAAAATGATTATCTTAATGCATTAAATACGGCAACCATGAACCACAACGAGGAAATAGGCGCGTTTATACGGGAACTGGAGCAGAAAATGCCCTCGGATATCCGGGTGACTTCCCTGATATGCGATGAACAGTCCGTTTTGATGTCAGTGGAGGTAAGCAGTAAGAATGAAGCTGCAAATGTGGTGGACACCCTTATGGGATTTGAAAGCCTGGCATGGGTGGATGTGACGTCCGTCAACGAGGAGAAAAATACGGAGGACGACAGCCAGCTGGTTTCCTTCACAGTGCAGTGTACCTATTATCCGTACGGAGTGACGGAAGTTCCCGGACAGACAGAGGAGGTGGATGAAAATGAAGCTGAGTAAGAGAGATGTGAACCTGCTGCTGACATTTGTCGGTATTCTGCTTGTGGTGGTGACTTACTTTTTTGTCTTTACTAAATTGCAGGAAAAGACTGTAGAGGTGGAGGCTGAAAACAACCGGCTTCAGGTTGCGGTTAACAAGCTGGATAACCTGCGCTCGAACAGGGATTTTTATGAATCGGAAACAGCGAGGTATCAGCAGGAAAATGCCGAAATGAAGAATGTTTATCCTTCAGCCATCTTAAATGCGGATAAAATATTGTTTGCCAAAAAACTGGAGGACCGTTTCGGGCTTTTTGTGAGTTTTCTTGGCATGAATACGGCGGAATCACTGGATGTGGTATATCCCGAAGCGGATGTAGTGTCGGTGGATGACGAACTGAATGGAATAGAAACACCCCCGGCGCCGACCAATCCAAACGGCATTTATCTGTACCGGCACGGACTGGACCTGAATCTGGAAACGGGTTACGGGAGCATAAAAAATGCCCTGCATTATATTGTAAATGACCCGGAACAGAAGTCGATACATGCTTTGACGCTTACTTTCAATGAAAATACGGGTGTTCTTTCAGGGACCATGAGCGTCAGTATGTACAGCATGACGGGCACAAACGTGGTATACAGAAGACCTGACTTTACCGGAATCAGTACAGGAACAGAGGATATTTTCAGGACATTTGATGTGAAAGAGCCACAAGAGCAGGAAGAAGATTTAGAGGATAACCTTGACGAGTAAAGGGGGAAATGGCATGAAAAAGGATGACAGGGGTGTTTCCCTGGTGGAACTTCTGATAGCTATCGTGATTCTGGCTGTCATTGTGGCCCCATTTCTAAATTCTTTTGTTACATCTGCCAGAATGAACCAGAAAGCAAAGAGAATCATGTGGGCTACCTCCGTGGCAGAAAATATTATGGAGGGAATGAAGGCCCAGTCCATGGAGCAGATTGTGCTGCAGTTAAGTTCCGGCGGAACGCCTTCCCATGAGCCGGTCAGCGTCCTGGTGCCGGTATACGATACCCATCAGGAACTTCTGGTGGAAAAGAACGAAAGCAGTTCCCACTATGCGGCTGTCCTTTCGGGAGCAGAATGGCAGTTTACGGGGCAGGAGTCCAACGCATATTATTTTGCCCTGACAGGCATTGTGCAGGATGGCAAAAAATATGACGCTAGGATAAACCTGGACGCATCCTCTTATTACCGGGCGGAAGGAGAGACGACCCCCGGATACAATGATGAAGAACTGGTGTATGTGGACGGACTGGATTTGAAAAAGGACGTGTTGTATGTCCTGGATGTGTCGGATGAAAAGGCTGTCTGTGAAGAATTTGCAGCGCGGAGCAGCCGGTTTGTCGTATCCGGCGGTACTGCAAAGAAGGCCGAGGAATTTGACGGTGTGCTTACCAGGGAGGTTACCCTGGAAATCAAGCAGAGCGGTACGGTACAGGAGGTTTATCTCACCCTTACCTATACGGCGCCTGCCGGATGGGTGGCGGAAAGCGAGCGGGTATATACACGTTCTATGCAGGTGTTTACCAACAGTTCGTCAGGGGAGAATCTGCGGAACATATATTTTCTGTATCCGCCGAATTACAACTCCGTAACCGGTTCCGTAAAGGATAAGTTCCTGATTAAAAATTATGACAGGATAGAGTGCGGCGTTTACCTGATTAAGCAGGTGACAGGCAGCGGTACGGAACTGGTTTCCAAGGAAATGTTTTACAGGCCTAGCGTTGAAGTGATGGAGAATATATGGGGTATGGGGGATGATTCCGCTGTGCTGACATTGTACAATAACTTCGCAACCAACCTTGGAAAGAAAGAGATGGGCGCCGTCGACTGCACTATGACGGACCAGACGGAGTATAAGTTCAATTCGTTCACGGGAGCAGGCGCACTAAATAAAATGGAAGTAAAAGACATTCTTAACAAGGAGAGCAGCAACCGTATTTTCCATGCGGAGGTGCGTATCTACGAGGGAGGGGCTTTTGATGCGGCTACGGGAACCTTTGATGAGACAAAGCGTATTGTGACGTTGGAAAATTAAGTTTGTTTATAGTGGAGGAGCGCAGGAAAGCATGAAAATGAAAAAGGGAGATAACCGGGGGTCTACCATGGTGATGGTGATTGTGACCATGGCTTTTGTGGGGATTCTGGTATCCATTATTTTATATATGAGCCTGCTTAACTTTCGGATTAAGACGGCGGATGTAAGGAATAAAAACAGTTTCTATACGGCGGAGAATGCCCTGGATGAAATCAAGGCAGGCCTTGAAGGTGAAATATCGAAGGCTATCGGCGAGGCGTATCTGGCTGTTATGGAGCACTATGGCGACTATTCGGATACGGAGCGGAATGAGCAGTTTACATGGCATTACGTCAATTCCCTGCGTACTAACCTGCGTGCGCCCGGACAGGATAACCGTTATCAGGTATCCATTCTGACGGGATATCTGCAGGATACCGCATGGGATGACGCGGCAGGATGCGGCGCCAGAATTACTGCTGACACTGCGGATACCGGCGAGATGATTGCGCGGACAGACGGCGTGGTGTTAAAAAATGTGATGGTTACCTATGTGGCGGATGACGGCATGGTATCCCGCATCAAGACGGATATCAGGCTGGTACTTCCGGAGATTTTTTTCAATGCGTCCTTTAAACTGCCGGACGTCCTTTCTTATTCCCTTATTGCCAATGATGAAATGCGGTTTAATATGCCCAGCACCGTGCAAGGAAGCATTTATGGCGGCAAGAACGGCATTTTTGTGGACGGATGTTCCGTAGCCATAAACGGCGCTGATTTAATAGTGACGGATAAACTCCTTCATATAGACAATGCTTCCCTTCATATTGCGGGAGACAGCAATCTCTGGGCAGAAGGCATTGATGTGGGAGAAGGCTCCAATGTAGACTTCCGGGGAAGCGTATATGTGAGGGATGACCTGACGGTAAACGGAAATAATTCCAGCATTATCATCGGCAGTACTTATTACGGATACGGAAGAAACGATGCGGATGCGTTATACAGCAGCGCTATTTTGATAAACGGACTGAACACGAAACTTGATATGTCGAGAGTAAACAGGTTATATCTGGCAGGGCGTTCCTACATAAAGACGGCGGGTACCATTTCCGTGGGCGGCAGCGACAGGGATAACCAGAATGTGCGCATGGGGGAATCCCTTGCGGTAAAAAGCGACCAGCTTGCTTATCTGGTTCCGGTGGAATGCCTGTGGGTGAAGGACGGGGAAAACCTGTGTACCTCCAACCCGGTGGAAGTGGGTAAAATCGCAGACTTTGAAAGAGAAGGCGCCGTAGAGGTTGATTTTGACGCTGTTGCGAGGAAACTTGGCGTGCCGCTCGGCAATTATGCAAACGGTTTCCAGAAAGTATACAAAAATGTGAGCGGCGTGCAGTTGGTTTACTATTATCTGACCTTTGACTCGGAACTGTCAGCCAACCGGTTTTTTAAGGAATATTATGAGGCAGACAAGGAGCGCATGGACGATTATCTTAAAGTCTATGTGAGCGATTTGAAACTGCCGGTGGATTCCATGCTCAGGGTGAATCTCGCAGGCAATGTCTTTACCATGGAAGCAGGCAATTTTGTGTTGAAGGACGCGACGGCAGTTACGGACGATACGGCGGCGCTCAGGCAGGAGTCTGAAGGCTATGCAACAGCCTTTGACCAGCTATGCACCATTCTTTCCCGTACAAATCCGACGTCGGAGCAGCGGGTGGAAAAAGAGAATAACGGGATATTTTACAATGTTATAAACAAAGAAGAATTTGACAGGCTGGTAGCTTCCGTAGGCAATAAATGGATACGGTACAGTGATGATAATACGGCAGGCGTCGTAGTGATAAACAATGCCGGCGGCAGTCCTTATAAGTTGTCCGAGGAAGGGATTGACTGGAGCAAGATTAAGATATTGATTGTGTCAGGGGATTTGATTGTGGACAGGAACTTTACCGGTATTATGATAGCCGGGGGCACCGTCACCAGTCAGGCGGGATGGCTGATGAGTGATGCGGACGGCGCCAGCAAAGCCATGCAGATTACGTCTGCGGACGGCTCCTTTATGGTAGTCAACCTGTTTGTGGACGGCAGCTATGTGGCCGGCGCTCCCGGCGGCGGCACGTCAGGCCCCAAGGTGACGGTATGGAATGATTTTGGTTATGGGGCAGAAGAGGCTTCTTTCTTTGTCGGAAGATATAACCAGAGCGATTTGTTTGCATTGGGGTTGCAGGATTGGAGGTCAGGCAGCGATAATACTTTCATTTCCTCTATGAAGATACCGGAAGGATACAGGATGATTGCTTATAAAGGCCCCAATTTTGATGGGGAAAGCAAAGTGTTTGAGGGCGATGTCTGGTATGTGGGAGATGACTGGAATGACAAGATTAATTCCATTATTGTAGAAAGCATAGACGGAGAACCCACCGACAGCGCAGGCGGATACGACGGACTGGTGCTGTTTGAGAACTGGAGTAAGGAGTAAGGGTATGAGAGTGAAAGACGAAAAGGGCTATTCCTTGGTTGAAGTGCTGGTCGTAGTTATGATACTGGCAATCGTGGGGGCGGCAATTCTGGGGTTTATGGTGACTTCCGCGAAGCTGTTTTCGGGCTCAAAAACTGAAGTGGATGTACAGACGGAAGCACAGCTTACGATTAACTGGCTCAACGATGTTCTGGTGGAGGCGGGGCATGGTGTGACCTACAGGGAGGAAGAATCCTCGGGCAGGAACATACTGGAAATTTATAACACGGAAAATGTTTTTACGATTACGTGGATGAAAGCGGAAAACAGGCTGTATTGTGATGAGAGCCGGTTGGAGGACGACGGTTCGCTGTCTGTTGTGACGCAGGACAATCTGCTTGCGGAATACGTGACGGAATTTAAACTGGATACAGGCAGTATGACAGCCGATAATCCGATAGTGATTCTGACGCTTAAAATAGAAAAAGATGGCCGTAATGTGGAACTGGTGCGGAATGTATCCCTGAGAAACGGGGTACTTATCAATCGTCCTATTGAGGAAATTTATGCCGGCAACGGGGCTATGCTCAGCAGTGTGCTGGGTGTTGTCGTATATCCCGTGGAGAGCTATCATGCAAAAGGCACCACGGCTCAGTTTTCCGCCAGGGTTACGGGCATCGGTTTTCCTTCCCAGCAGGTGACATGGTCCATTCCCGACAGAACGGGGCTGCATCCGGATACCGTCATCGATGAACAGACGGGAGTGCTCACGATTTCCCCTGAGGAAACGGCAGCTTCCTTCCGTGTGGAGGCAACCAGCGTGGAGTTAAATAAGGACGGTAACCGCGTCAGCAGCACAGAGGCCTCCGGTATAGTAAAGATTATGACAATTACTGGTGTCGAAATCGTAAACATTCCGGTTGATAAACAGGAAGTAGGCACCATTATACCGCTTACTGCCGTGGTACACGGGCAGAACATGGACGGAACGGCAAACAGGGTGAGCTGGAGCATACCGGAAGAATCAAAAAAAGAGGGGCTGTCCGTGAGTACGAGCGGTTCTGTGATGCTCGGACTCGGACTTTACAATGCATTTCCCGGTGAAGCGGACAGGGCTAACGCCAGCGTGACGGTACGTGCCACATCGGTTGCAGACCCTACTAAATATGCGGATTGCGTGATTCGCCTTTCTTTCCCGGATATCAATCTGGATTTTGACAACCTGAGCTTTATGGTTTCCAGAAACAGCTATGTGGATTTACATACAAAGTTACAGACAAGCGGCATTACCAGCGGTGACATGAAACTGGTATGGAGCATGGTGAATGACGCCGGGCTTGGCGGCAAGGTCAGTCTGGATGCGGCTACGGGAATTGTAACAGTTGCAAAGGACATTGACTATAGCAAGGAATATACGCTGGAAGTAAAGGTTTCCGCCCTGGCCTCCGGGACGCAGGAAGCGGCGGCCGTGACGACGGTAAAAGTCGTGATACCGAAGGTGAGCATAAGCTTTGGCAATCCTACCTGTCAGGTGGTAAAGGGTTCCAGCGCGCAGATGCAGTTTATTTTAAACGGGCTTGTGGCGGATGCGGCGGATTTACAGGTAACCTCCACACCGGCTGTCAGAAATACGCTTTTGTATTTACAGGGAAATAATCTGGTAGTCAGCGTAGGGCGTGATGTCAAAAGAGAAGATTTCAAGGTGAACCTGTCCATCAGGGGGCACGGTGACATCAGCACCACAGGAACCGTGCTGGTTCAGCGTGAAAATCTGTCGGATGATGAACTTGCTTTCATGACAAACGTCCAGGATGCTTACCTTCACATACCGGTACCCGGCAAAGAAAACCGGGCGCCTTCTCTGGACGAGGTAAAGAAGGGGCCTTGTACCATATCAATCAACGGTATGCAGGTTACTTATATGTATGACGCGTCAAGGGACAGGTGCAAGGTATGGCTCGGTACTTCCGGCGGCGGTTATTATTATGTAGAAGTAGCAGGCAGTGATATTGTCTGGTACAGGAGCAATTCAGATGGCTTTGACGGCGCTGTATTTTATGCGCCGACGCCGCGTGAAGGCGTATTTCCGGGAGATTTTAATGCGACAGGGGAAGCGTCCATCACTTACCGGGGAGAGCAAATCCGGTATAAGCGGCAAGTATTCCAAAATACCCCGATATACACGGTGCAGGACACAGAAACCGGGCAATGGTTCCAGTACAATGCAATACGGGATATGTGGTGTTCCATCAGGAACACGAACAAAGCAGTTAACGGAGTGGCGTCCGCCACCTCAACGCTTGCGGCGGTGGAAAATGCTTTTGACGGCAACGAGGCGACCCGATGGGAATCTGAGCATGGGGTTGACCCTGTCACCGTACAGATTGATTTGGGAAGCGTATACTATATTACGGATATGCGGATTTTGTGGGAAACCGCAAGGGCACAGGAATACGAAATCTGGATATCGGCAGACGGTGTAAACTGGGAAAAGGCATATTCAAAGAATGATGCTGTTTATGGCCAGAATGATGACGTGATTTTAAATTTCAACCGCAATGCGCGGTATGTCAAGATGCAGGGAATATCGAGAATTACGGAATGGGGCTATTCTATTTATGAGTGGTATATCAATGCATCAGGTTACCAGCCGGGGCCGTAGTTTATCAGGAAAGGCGTGATTGAGTATGGGAAAGAGGAGAAACAAGTTTGGTATAGGTATAGCGATAGCCTTGATTATTTCCGTTACCGCGGGGCTTTTGTGGAACGGAAAACATGAGGTTGCCTACGCTGGGGAAGTCTTTCTGGATACGGAAACCATGGTGCAGGCTAAAATACAGAGCGGCCAGCCTTTCCGGATTCTGGAAATTGTATCAGACAGGGCAAATGCCAGGATTGGTTATTTCATAGGCGGGTGCGAACCGGATTTGTTCGGGACGGGGCAGGCAGCCCTGCTGGAAGCGGAAGGGTTGATTACAAAGGATACCACTTCTTCTTCCAATTTTCCGATAATGGATACCGGAAAATGGGATATCATTCCTTCGGAGGATGAGCTGCCGGACTTAGAGACAGCCGGATATGAAAAGAGCTCGGCCAAAATAGGAGAGATTGAGGAACTGCTGAAAAATCATGGGTACACTGACGATGAAATAAAAGTTTTTTTTAAGAATTTTTTTAATGCTTCCACATTGAGTATGTGGCGGGTGGATGTCAGCGGTAACGATGCAAACGGGCAGCCCGCAGAAGGGGAAGTCGGCGACAGTCCGGACGCAGGGCAGCCGTCCGTATCGGGAAATGAACAGCCGCCGACAACGGAAGGAGCACAGCCGCCGGAAACGGGAACGGAGCAGCCGCCCGCACAGGAGGGAACACAGCCGCCGGAGACGGGAACGGAGCAGCCGCCGGTACAGGAAGGAACGCAAACGCCGGGAGAAACGCAGACACCGGAGACCGGAAATGGACAGCCGCCTGCACAGGAAGGGACACAGCCGCCTGCACAGGAAGGGACACAGCCGCCGGAAACGGGAACGGAACAGCCGCCGGTACAGGAAGGGACGCAGCCGCCGGAAACAGAAAACGGTACACAGGCGGTGACTACGGGCAGCGGCGAGGTTCTGCCATCCATGTCTGAAAATATGACGGATTCGGCTGTTCAATATATACAGAAAAGTGAGGACACAATTGTCCCGGATACAACGGGAAGCACGGATACTCCTGCAGCAGGTGTGCAGGGCGGAACAGGAACAACTGAGACCGGAACGCCCCAGGGTTCAGATGTGCCTGTCACGGATAACACACAGGGAACAGGAACAGGCGCAGATGTGCCTGCCACGGATAACACACAGGGAACAGGCGTAGATGTGCCTGCCACGGACAACACACAGGGAACAGACGCGGATGCCGCTGTGCCGGGGGCGCCGTCAGAAAATATGCCGGTATCGGGTAATGACGCCGATATGGGTTTGGCGGATGAGGAAATCACGACCCTGGAGGCAAAGGCGCTAGACCCGGATGCGGAAGTCTTTATTTATAAAAGAATAAAATATCAAAACCAAGAGTGGTTCAAACGTTATGTCCTCGGTATGCAGTCCAATTACAATGACCTCAGCATGGAAGTTATGACGAGGACAACCGGAGAAATTACGGCGGCAGATATCGGGAACGCGGATTTGATTTATATTTCGGGTTTTAACGCTGCGGCTTATGGAGATATAGACGCGGATGTGGCAAAAGCCCTGCTAGCCCGGATAGCGGCGGTTGAAAACAGAACTCCCTGCCTGATAGATTATGAAGTATACAGGCAGTTTACAGATAAAGCTTTGGATGATGTAAAGGACAATAACCTGTATAAGCTGTGCCTGGTGCTGGCGGCGGAAAACCCGCAGGGAGTCTTCAACGGGACCGCAGACCGGGGCGGGATTGCGGACAGCTGGGCAGAGCCGGTGGATTCTGAAGTTTGGAAGCCTGTTCTCAACGCTACCGTTCTGAACAATGGCGGACATTTTGTACGGGAGAATGTGTATTGGTATGCTTATAAGGATGCAGACTATACAACCGCAAGGAAAGGTAATGCGACGACTTTTGTCAACAGCGGCCTGTCCATTCATTTTTCACAGAGGGCTGTGGAAGCCGGGTTTATGCCCATAGTGGAAGCAATCGATGCAGAAAACTACAATAACGGTATCAATATGCCGGACCGGGAGTCCATGAACACCGGAGATATTACTTCGGCGCTTGCGGTGCAGTATATTTTGAAGTACGAGGCTGCCGGACTGGTATTGTATAAAGATGTGGTGAAGGTTCTGGAACTGCAGCCCTGCAAGGATTTTAAGTTTGCTTCTGCTGAAGGAAAAAGGGAGCTGATAGACAAATGGCTGCCGATGTTTCAGCCGGACCACAATGCCGTGCAGGTAACCTGCATGACCATGGCGGAATTTGTCGGGCACAATGAAAATATCAATGAAGAATACGACCTGATTTATATTGGCTCCAACACGGGCAAGTTTAACACAAGCACGGTAAACGTAACTGTGGACGGCGTAACGGAAAACAGAACTTACCGCCGCTTTAACGACCCGAATATGACGGGCCTTGTTTACAGCCATGTGGGCGATTACGGCAATGTGCAGTACTGGGGACTGATTCAGACGGATTATTCCCATGTGGATAAAACCATGTACCGTTTTCCCGGCAATGATTTGACGACCTACAAGCTGGCGGAACTGAAAGAGTTTTTAAACAGCGGCAGTCCCGTCATAGTGGCAGACGATTTCTTTACCTATAATAATGGACGGTCCATAACGCCAAACGGGCTGCCGACGGCCATCAACGGTGGCAAGGTGGCTTTTACGGGTGCAAACGGGGAAAATGTATACGGTATGCTGGACACTTCCTCTTACCTGTATCAGTTTGTGGTATATGCGGTTCACGGAAGGGACGCCGCAAAAGGTGAGGATATTGTGGGCTCAGCCGACTGGGCGATTAATTGGAACACAAGACCGTGCAGGAACTTTTTCTATGAGAGTGGGGCAGACGCTGCAAACCTGCTGAATTATATTAATCAGCAGAAGTTGTATCTGAATCTGACGACGAGACCGGCGGAATATTCCTATACGACAATGGGCAATTACGGGTATATTGACTCTGTCACGTATTTGCAGCCCGCGCAGGATGGCAATTATTACCTGAACTATGAGTTCAGTATTTCCAGCTTGGGAGTGGCTCCGGCTACACAGACTTATGACTGCAGGCTCTACATCGATATTAACAATGACGGAAAGTTTTCTAAGTCGCAGGAAGAAATCACTTCCTTGGTGATTACCGAAATTACTACAGGTAAGGTTGTGGAACGGGCGGCTGACGGATATCATCTCTATGCAGGTGTGCCGTACAGGTTGAGTCGTGCGCTGCCTAGTGAATACATGGGATGTATTGCGTGGAATCTGGTGGTGACGGCGGGAAACAATCCGGATATTCATGCTTCTGAAACTGGATACACCGTTGTGAGGGAGAAAGAAGGACAAAAGCAGGAACTGAAGATACTGCAGGTAGCTTCAGGGTATTCCACAGGGACAAATCCCAACGGCGGTTTAAACAGCAACAATGTAAATCTGCAGGAGGAACTGGCGAACGGGACTACCGTCTGGGGAGAACTGTTAAAGAATGTACCGGACTTTGAATTGAATATTACTACTATACCTACTTATGGGGATAACGGATTGGTTGCAAAGTTTAAAAGTGATAATACTTATCTTTCCCAGTTTGACATGTTGATTTTCGGATTCAGCGACGGTTTTGCCGATATCCGGTATGAGCCTTTATTGGATGCCATTACTGCGTATGCCAACAGCGGACATTGTATTCTGCTGGCTCATGATACCACTTTTGTGCAGACTTCCCAGTTGGAGGGACATTTTGATTATTCTCGCCCTAATTATGAAGGTGGGAAAAGAATTCCCATAGACAGGGATGGTAATACGGCTATGTTTTTTGACATGCAGAGTATGACTGGGTGGGGTGAAGCGGAGAGTGATGCCCGTCCCCGCTATCTGACACAGGTGGTGCGGAATATCGGCGGCATGGACGCATATGGCGTCACTGAAAACGGGCCTGCCAGAAACGGCAGTGAAATCCAAAGGGGCTCGGCGGAATGGAATACGTTGGCAGCGTCCGGCAAGGATATGGCGTTTAAGCCCAATACTTACCAGACCGTCACGGTTCCCAATACCCAGGGCGCAAGCTACATCCAATTGCGTGAATGGCTGAGGCCGAACGAGCAGTATGGCTGGGGGCAGGTATATCCCTGTACGGTAAATACCCTGTATTGTTTTAATATATATAACTCGGACTTTTTCTCGGGGGTAAACACGGGAGATTATGGCGGTGCAGCAGGTAACGGCTATGTGGGCGGCGATTGCAGTACGTTGGTAGGCAAGGTGAACGACGGCATGATTACCAATTACCCATACAAGATTCCGGATAATTTCTATGCTGCGAATACCCATGGCCAGTATTGGACTTTGGACTTGGAATCAGATGATGATAAGGACGGGGAATCCGATATCGTGGTGTGGTATACCATAAACGATATGACAACCAATGACAACGGCGTAATCAGGGATGATTTCTACAGTGTATCCCCTTACGATGCTTCAAACTGTTACTACATTTATAATAAGGGGAATATTACTTACACCGGCGTGGGACATACGAAGGTGAACAGCGAGCAGGAGGTTAAGCTTTTCATCAATACCATGATAGCTTCCTATGTGGCAAGTATCAAAAATCCTTCCATCACCATTGTGGAGGACGGCAGCGCCAATGCGTCCGAAATCAACAGCATTTCCGTACCGGTTCTGGAGGACGGCAGGGTGCTGACAAGTTCCGCAGGCGGTGATTTGATAAAGGTTTATTTCAAGGTTTACGACAACAATATTGTAAAAGGAACAAAAACCATTACCGGCAATTTTTACCTTGACGGCGAAGAACTGAAGCTGTCCATATACGATGTGGCGGGCAACAAATTATATGACGCCGCTTCCCCTGACCCTGCCAATGTACTGGCAAGCGGAGAATCCTATTATGTGGAAGTTCCGGCGTCCCGGTTAAACGGCCGCTACGCCGTAGATTTGAAGGTGGAGGTTTTCACGGACTGGGTACGGAACGGCGTCAGGATACAGTCCGATAAAATGTCGGATACGGTAACGATTGGCAAGGTGGAATTGTTTGACCTTGACTAAACGGGATTTAAAAATTTTTATAAAGTGTCTTGCGCACCCTGCGTTTTTGGTGTATAGTTGTACCCGATTACTGTAAAAAAGGCAATCGGGGGAAAACGAAATGGCAAAGAATCTTGTAATAGTAGAGTCACCGGCCAAAATGAAAACTATCAAAAAGTTTTTGGGAGACAGTTATGCAGTGGCCGCCAGTAACGGACACGTGAGGGATTTACCAAAGAGCAGGTTAGGCATAGATGTAGAAAACGGCTATGAGCCGAAATATATTACAATCAGGGGCAAAGGAGATATCCTGGCGAACCTCAGAAAAGAAGTAAAAAAAGCGGAGAAAATATATCTGGCAACCGACCCGGACCGTGAGGGGGAGGCGATTTCCTGGCATCTTTACCATGCGCTTAAGCTGGAAAACAAGAAAACTTACCGCATTACCTTCAATGAAATCACGAAGAAAGCGGTAAAGGAGTCTTTAAAGAATGCAAGGGAAATCGACATGGACCTCGTGGACGCGCAGCAGGCAAGACGATGTCTTGACAGAATGGTGGGTTACCGGATTTCTCCGCTTTTATGGGCAAAAGTAAAGAGGGGGCTTTCCGCGGGACGCGTGCAGTCCGTGGCGCTGCGCATCATCTGTGACAGGGAGGATGAAATAGGCGCCTTTATTCCGGAGGAGTACTGGAGCCTTGACGCCTCGTTTCTTGTGGAAGGGGAAAAGAAGCCCCTGACGGCAAAATATTACGGGACAAAAGAGGAAAAAAAGACCATTTCCACAAAGGAAGAACTGGAGGCGGTAAAAAAGTCGCTTGCAGGGGCGCCGTTTGAGGTGGCGGATGTAAAACGAAGCGAGCGCAGCAAAAAGCCGCCGCTTCCCTTTACCACATCGACCCTCCAGCAGGAGGCGAGCAAGGCGCTTAATTTTTCCACACAGAAAACCATGCGCTTAGCGCAGCAGCTTTACGAGGGCGTTGAAGTGAAGGGGGAGGGAACCATCGGTCTGATTACTTACCTGCGTACCGATTCCACCCGTATTTCCGAGGAAGCGGAAGCCATGGCAAAAGAGTATATCGGACAGCATTTTGGCGCAGGGTATGAGGGCGAAGGCCAGGAGAAAAAGACGGGGCAGAAGATACAGGATGCCCATGAAGCCATCCGTCCCACCAGAATATCCTTGACGCCCGTACAGCTGAAGGAGGAGCTTCCACGGGATTTGTTCAGGCTGTATCAGCTGATTTGGAAAAGGTTTACCGCCAGCCGTATGCAGCCGGCCAAATACGAAACAACCTCCGTCAGGATAGGAGCAGGAGAACATATCTTTACCGTTTCCGCTTCCAGGGTGTTATTTGACGGTTTTATGTGCGTATATTCGGAGGCGGACGAAGAGAAGGAAGAAAACAATCTGCTTGTCGGGAAAATAGACCGGACAAAGAAGCTTGCTTTTCAGGGGGTTGAGGAGAAACAGCATTTTACCCAGCCGCCCGCCCATTATACGGAGGCGTCTTTAGTGCGGGAGCTGGAAGAGCTGGGGATTGGGCGTCCCAGCACATATGCGCCCACCATTACCACCATTTTGGCCAGACGTTACGTGGTAAAGGAAAATAAGAACCTGTATGTGACGGAACTGGGCGAAGTGGTAAACAATATGATGAAAGCAGCGTTTCCCGCCATTGTGGATGTGAACTTTACGGCCAATCTGGAGGCTTTACTGGACGGGGTTGAGGAAGGGAAGGTCAACTGGAAGACGGTAGTGGCCAATTTCTATCCCGATTTGGATGAAGCGGTCTGCATAGCGGAAAAAGAACTTTCCGAGGTGGAAATAGCGGACGAGGAATCGGAGGAAATCTGTGAAAACTGCGGAAGGCGCATGGTTATCAAGTACGGACCCCACGGCAGGTTTTTAGCCTGTCCGGGATTTCCCGAATGCCGCAATGCCAAGCCTTATTTTGAAAAAATCGGCGTGCCTTGTCCGAAATGCGGCAAGGATATTGTCATCAAGAAAACAAAAAAAGGCAGAAAATATTTTGGCTGCATAGACAATCCGGAATGTGATTTCATGGTCTGGCAGAAACCGAGCAGCGTAAAGTGTGAAAAATGCGGTTCCCTGATGCTGGAAAAGGGAAGTAAGCTTGTCTGTACCAATGAAGGATGCGGTTATGTGGCGGACAGAACTGAAAAAGAATGAATATATGGTAAATTTATGGGAAATTTATTGAATATTCCATAAATTGCTTAAAAATTCTATGCAATTTCATTGAAAATCGTGTTGATGTGTGGTAGAATGGGCTTGTATTTCTGATGATGGAGGAATCTGAATGAGTAGCGTACAGTTATTAGACAAGACCAGGAAGATTGGTAAATTATTGCACAATAACAACACCAGCAAAGTGATTTTCAGTGATATCTGCAAGGTGATGCGCGAAATTTTAAATTCCAACGTACTTGTCATCAGCCGTAAGGGAAAAGTGTTGGGGGTCGGCAAAACCGTCTCCAACTGCCCCACGAATGATTTGATTCGTGAAAACGTGGGCGGATTTATAGACGTCATGCTAAATGAAAGGCTTCTGGGAGTACTTTCCACCAAGGAAAATGTCAATCTGGAAACGCTTGGTTTTGAGCGGGCGGATATCAGGCAGTTTCAGGCAATCATTACGCCGATTGAGATAGCGGGTGAGAGACTGGGCACGCTTTTTATCTACAAATACACCGGTCAGTATGATATCGACGACATTATCCTGTGTGAGTACGGCACCACGGTGGTCGGGCTTGAGATGCTGCGTGCGGTCAATGAAGAGAGCGCGGAGGAAAACAGGAAGCTCGCGGTGGTGAAGTCGGCAATCTCCACCCTGTCCTTTTCGGAGATGGAGGCAATCACCCATATATTTGACGAACTGGACGGCAAGGAGGGCATACTCGTTGCCAGCAAAATAGCCGACAAGGTAGGCATAACCCGTTCGGTAATCGTCAACGCCCTCCGCAAATTTGAAAGCGCAGGCGTGATTGAGTCCCGTTCCTCCGGTATGAAGGGCACTTACATAAAGGTGCTGAACGATGTGGTTTTTGAGGAAGTTGAGAAACTGAAAAATAAAATGGCGCGATACAGGATTTAAGCTGCCGTAAAACAATTACATATACAATGGATTGCAGGATGATAAATGGATTTATTGGACTATCAATAAGTCCATTTTTGAAGTTTTTATATGCTTGATACAGGATTTTTTTTTACGGTAAATAAAACACCGGTCATTATTTTGACAAAAATCAAGATAAAATGCTTGTGTTTTTTTGCAAATAATTTATAATGGAGAATAGAGTAGGTGCAGTGTGCCACTCCATGGGATAAGAAGGGAGCAGTATTATGATTAATACAAACGCTTTTGATTACATCAATGTGCTGGACAAAGCAGCGGATGCATCCTGGATTCGCAACGAGGTTATATCGCATAATATATCGAATGTGGATACGCCCGGATACAAGAGGCAGGATGTGGCATTTGAAAGTGAACTGAAGAAAGCGCTGGGAAGAAGCAGCGTAACTTCCAATATGGACCAGCGTGTGGCGGCTGTCAGGACTTCCCAGCTTGTGCCGAAGCAGTACACGGATATGGAAGGGTTTGCTTACAGGCTTGACGGCAACAATGTGGACGTTGAGACGGAAAATGTAATGTTAGCCGAAAATCAGATTAAATACCAGGGGCTTCTTGACAGTATCAACCAGGAATTTAAAAACCTGCAGATGGTAATGAAGTAGGACTGCCTTGCATAGATAAAGAAAAGGGAGGAATAAGACATGGGAATGTTTGATGCATTTAATATCAATGCGTCCGGTTTAACCGCACAGCGTTACCGTATGGATATCATTTCGGAAAATGTAGCAAATGCCAACACTACCAGAACGGAAGACGGTACTCCTTACAGACGTAAGGTAGTCACCTTTCAGGAAAAAGGACAGGGCGTTTCTTTTGGCAATGTGTTCCAGACGGCAAGGAACAGGTACACGGGAAAAGGCGTGAAAGTGGACGCAGTGCATGAGGATACATGGACGGAGGGCAATATGGTCTATGACCCTTCCCATCCGGATGCGGATGAGAACGGGTATGTAATGTATCCGAATGTCAATATAGTGGCTGAAATGACAAATCTGATAGATGCCAGCCGTTCTTATGAGGCAAACGCAACGGCATTTTCAGCCAGCAAATCCATTGCTTTGAAGGGGCTTAGCATTGGACAGTCATAAATTTCAAAAGGATAGCCTGTCAGATTAGATGATGACGACAACAGGAACAGGCAGGAGGAGAGTATAATGGATATTGGAGCAACACTGGCGGTGAGAAATGCAGAATCCATCGTACAGAATGCTAAAAACATCGGACTGAATTCCTCTTACGGGATGGTAGGGAGAATACGGGAAACGGACAGCCTTTCCGCGGAAGGGTCTATGTTTGATGCCCTTTTAAACACGGCGATTGACAACATCAGGACTACAAACGATTATTTATCCGATGCAGAAAATGAAGAGATTAAGTTTGCTCTGGGAGAGACGGAAAATACCCATGATTTAACGATTGCCCTGCAAAAGGCATCAACGGCGCTGCAGTATACGGTAGCCATCAGGGACAGAGTGCTTGAGGCATACAAAGAAATCATGAATATGCAGATTTAGGGCAGTGTCCGAAACTTACGTGGTAAGGAGAAAAAATCATGCCGGATAGAATCAGGGAGATTTTAAACAAGGTATTGGCGTGGTGGAATAAATTCACCGCGAAGCAGAAGACAATTATTATCGGTATCACAGCAGCGGTTGTGTTTACCTTCGCAATTTTAATATATGTTTTTACAAAGCCGCAGTACATACAATGGCAGCAGTGCTCCACTACTTCGGAGGCGGCGGAAATCATTGAGATACTCAACAGCAACAGCATTACCTATGAGGTGTCGGACGACGGGTTACGCATCCGCGTCAAGACCAGTCAGGTAGGGGCTGCCAATCTGGCGCTCGGTGCAGCCGGATACATGCCGGACCAGTATACGATTGAAAATGCAACTTCTTCCAGTATGTCCACGACCCAGGCAGACATGCAGAAAAAATGGGTTTATTACATGGAGCAGAAGCTGGCTAAGGATATTGCCGCCATAGAGTCTGTAAAGAGCGCGTCGGTGACGATTAACATGCCGGACCAGACAGGGGCGTTGATAGACACGGATAAAGAGTCATCCGCATGGATACAGCTTACCCTTCAGGACAGATTTACCTCTGAGCAGGCGGCGACCGTGGCCCGTGCCGTGGCTACCGGTCTGGGCAATCATTCGACTGCCAACATCACGATTGTGGACAACAATGCAAACCTGTTGTTTTCCGGTGAAGAAGACTACACCACGGCGGGAGTTGCCAATAATATGATGGAGCTGCGCGGGCAGGCGGAAACCAAAGTGGGAGCCGATGTCAAAAAAGTGCTGATAGGTTCCCAGCAGTTTGACATGGTGGAGGTTGCGTGCAGGCTGGACATTGATTTTGCAGAGTATCAGCGCACCATACATGAATATTATGCCAATGCGGGCCGTGAAGAAGGCATGAAAGCGCATGAGGAGATATACGAGGACAGCAATTCCAGCGGCAGCGGAGGCATACCGGGCACGGATTCCAATGATGAAACCACCAATATGTGGGATTTGGGTTCCGATTCCGAGAGCGCTTCCAGCCAGAGGCTTACGGATTATCTTCCGAATGAACTGGTATCCGTGGAAAATCTGCCTCCGGGCATTATCAATTTTGATTCTTCCTCCCTTGCGCTGACAGCTATTTCTTACAGGGTGGTAAGGCAGGAGGACGCCAAAAACCAGGGACTTCTGGACGGCATGTCCTGGGAGGAGTACAAGGCAACCAACGGTGATTATGTCAAGATGGAAGTGGATGAAGATTTCTACAGCATCGTGGCCAATGCAACAGGCATTCCCAGGGATAACATTACGATTTTGGCGTATCAGGTTCCCCAGTTTATTGACAAGGAAGGGTTGAATGTCAAATCGACGGATGTGATTTCCATCATATCCATCGTTATTATCCTTGCATTGCTCGCCCTTGTGGTAATCAGGAGCATGCTGGGCAGGAAACAGGTGGATGAGGAAGAAGAACTGTCCGTGGAAGACCTGTTACAGTCCACGCCGGAAGCTTCCATTGAAGATATTGAGATTGAAACGAAATCGGAGACCAGAAAACTCATCGAGAAGTTTGTTGATGAAAATCCGGAAGCGGCAGCCAATCTGCTCCGCAACTGGCTGAACGAAGATTGGGGGTAATCATATGGCAAAACCAGCCGCAGAAGAGAAGTTAAACGGTTTACAAAAGGCAGCCATCTTATTGATTTCCTTGGGGCCGGAACGCTCCGCCGGAGTATTTAAACATCTCAAGGAAGAGGAAATCGAAGAACTGACCCTGGAAATTGCCAATACCAGAAGCGTAACGCCCCAGGCAAAGGAATCTGTGATAAACGAGTTTTACGAGGTGTGTCTGGCGCAGCAGTATATTGCGGAAGGCGGTATATCTTACGCAAAAGAGCTTTTGGAAAATGCTCTTGGCAATGAAAAGGCAATGGAGGTTATCGGCAAACTGACGGCTTCCTTACAGGTAAAACCTTTTGAGTTTGTACGCAAAACAGATGCAGCACAGCTGCTTAACTTTATTCAGGATGAACATCCGCAGACGATTGCCCTGATTATGTCTTACCTTTCCCCGGCACAGTCGGCGCTTATTCTTTCAGCACTGCCTCCGGAGAGACAGGCGGATGTCACGAAGCGTATCGCAGTGATGGACAGGACCAGTCCGGATGTCATAAAAGAAGTGGAAAAGGTACTGGAGTCCAAACTGGCGTCTTTGGTCAATCAGGATTATACCATTATCGGCGGTGTGGACGCTGTGGTGGAAATCCTGAACACGGTAGACCGCGGTACGGAAAAACATATCATGGAAACCATGGAAATCGAAGAGCCGGAACTGGCGGACGAAATCAGGAAAAAGATGTTTGTATTCGAAGATATCCTGCTTTTGGACGACAGGGCGATTCAGAGAGTGCTGCGTGACGTGGATAACAATGACCTTGCCATTGCGCTTAAGAATGCAAACGAGCAGGTACAGAATGCTATTTTCAACAACCTGTCCAAGCGTCTTGCAGTCATGATAAAAGAAGATATGGAATTTATGGGGCCTGTACGTATGAAGGACGTAGAGGAAGCACAGCAAAAGATAGTAAATATCATCAGAAAGCTGGAGGATGCAGGAGAAATTGTCATTTCCAGAGGCGGAGGAGACGAGATAGTTGTCTAGTAATTTGATTAAGCGAGGGGTTACGCTGCTGAAAGAAGAAGTTCCGCGCATTATCGATTCAGATGCATTGCTGGCCGGAAAGATGGATACGGGCATGGGAAATACCAGGATGGTGCCGATGCCGGAAGATGAGGACGGTTTTGCAAGAGGACTCCGTGCGGAAGTATTGGAGTCTGCGGACCGGGATACGGACGGACAGATATTAGGGGGGGACTCTTTTGAGGAACCCGAGGATTTGGGTCCGTCACCCGAAGAGCTGAAACAGCAGGCTATTGCAGAAATAGAAAAAATGAAAGAAGAAGCAGCCGTATTGCTGGAAACAGAGCGTAGACATACTCTGGATGAGGCAAAAAAGCAGGGCTATCAGGAGGGTTATGCGGAAGGCATGAGGGAAGTGGAAGCCATGAAGCATAAACTTTCCGAAGAAAAAAAAGAAATAGAAAAACAGTATGAAGCACAGATTGACAATCTGGAGCCGCAGTTTATAGACGTTCTAAGCGGTATTTATGAACATATCTTTAAAGTGGACCTTTCCGGATACAGGGATGTGATAGTGGAATTGATTGCAGATACCATGCGGAAGACGGAAGGAGGCAGGGACTATATTGTCCATGTTTCAAAAGAAGATTATCCGTATGTGAACATGCAGAAAAAGAAAATCATGGAAGGAATGTCCACGGCAAACGCTTCCGTTGAAATCATTGAAGATATTACTCTTTCCCAGAGTCAGGCCCTGATAGAAACCGGAGGAGGCATTTTTGACTGCAGCCTGGGTACACAGCTTTCAGAGTTAAGCCAGAAATTAAGGCTGCTGTCCTATGAAAAACCGGCTGCGGATGGCTGAAAGGAATATTGTGCAGACACTAAAGGTTGATTTTAAAAAATATGATAGAGTAAAAGAATACAGTTTCATTCATAAACTGGGCAAGGTTGTGAATGTGGTCGGCCTGACCATAGAATCAGCCGGACCGGACGCAAAGCTGGGAGACATCTGCCGGATTTTCCCCGAGGACAAGGAAGCCGCCCCCGTTATGGCGGAAGTGGTGGGATTTAAAGACAAAAAAACGCTTCTGATGCCGTATGAATCGGTTGACGGTATCGGTTTAGGCTGTAAGGTGCAGAACATGGGAGAGCCCCTTGGCGTGGAAGTGGGTGATGACATGCTCGGCAGGACGCTGGATGGGCTTGGCAGGCCTACGGACGGGAAAGCCATGCCCCGGGGGAAGAACTATCCTGTGGAAGCGATGCCGCCTGACCCGTTAAAGCGGGCTATTATTGATGAAGTGCTGTCCTTGGGAGTTAAAGCGGTGGATGGCCTTTTAACTGTGGGAAAAGGCCAGAGAATCGGTATATTTGCAGGCTCCGGCGTGGGTAAGTCCACGCTGATGGGTATGTTTGCAAGAAATACAAAAGCGGATATCAATGTCATTGCCCTGATTGGGGAGCGCGGCAGGGAAGTCCGCGAGTTTATAGAAAGAGATTTGGGAGAAGAGGGCATGAAACGTTCCGTTGTGGTGGTTGCCACTTCGGATAAGCCTGCCCTGGAGAGGAATAAGGCGGCCAAAACGGCGACGGCGATTGCCGAATACTTCCGGGATAAGGGCAAGGATGTCCTTTTAATGATGGATTCCCTTACCCGTTTTTCCATGGCCCAGAGGGAAATCGGGCTGGCAAGCGGGGAACCGCCCGTGTCCAGGGGATACCCGCCCAGCGTGTATTCGGAAATGCCAAAGCTTTTGGAGAGGGCGGGCAGGAGCGACAAAGGTTCCATAACCGGTTTATATACGGTGCTGGTTGACGGAGATGATTTCAACGAGCCGATTACGGATACTGCCAGAAGTATTCTGGACGGCCATATCGTACTCAGCAGGAAACTCGGACACAAAAACCACTATCCTGCCATAGACGTATTGCAGAGCATTTCCAGGTGCATGAGCCAGATTGTGGACAGGGAGCACAAGCAGCTTGCCGGTAAATTAAAAAATATACTCGCCACCTATAACGAGGCGGAGGATTTGATTAACATCGGCGCTTATAAGGCAGGAAGCAATCCGTCCATTGACCTTGCCATCCGCAAGATTGATGCGGTCAATGGGTTTTTATGTCAGGATGTTGAGGAAAAGTTTGATTATGAAGACACTTTCCGGCTTTTGCGGGAACTTTTTGAGGATTAAACATGGCTAGGTTCAGATATCGTATGCAGGGTATCCTGGATGTCAAAATGAAGTTGGAAAATCAGGCAAAACAGGAATTTGCCGCTGCAAAGGCGGCTTTGGACGCCGAGGAACTGAAACTGGAGGCGCTCAGGGAAAGAAAAGCGGGCTACGAGGCAAAAACCCGCGCCCTTCTTACCGGGGACCTCGATGTGCAGGAGATTGCAGACAGCAAGGCAGCCATTCTGAAGATGGATGAGTATATTGAGGCCCAGATGCAGCAGGTGAGGAATGCAGAAAGGAAACTGGACGCGGCACGGGAAAAACTGAAGGAGGTCATGCAGGAAAGAAAAATGCATGAAAAGCTGAAAGAAAATGCTTTTGAGGAATTTCTTCTGGACGAGAAAAAGCAGGAAGGCAAGGAAGTGGATGAGCTAACCAGTTATACTTACGGACAGAGAATAAAAAGAGCAGAGGAAAAGGTGTGAGGACAAATGGCTAAAAGTGCAGATGCTTTCGCAGTGGATAAAAAGAAACTGCAGGATGAAAAGAAAAAGTTAAAAGCAGATAGAAAATCACAGAAAAGAGAGGTAAAAAAGCGGGCTAAGGAAATCGCGGCAAGGGAAGCAGACCTTGCGGAAGATGAAGAAGGAGGCGGCTTTTTTACTTTTCTTGCCACGCTTGCCATTATTGTCGTATGGATTGGCATTGTGTGCGTCATCATCAAACTGGATGTGGGCGGATTCGGCTCCAATGTGCTGACGCCGCTGTTAAAGGATGTGCCGGTGGTAAACAAGATTCTGCCTTCGTCAAAGCCTGAGGAAGAAGAGCCCGAGGAGGTGGTGGACAACGGCGGTTACACCAGTTTAAGCGAGGCCGTAGACCAGATAAGGAAACTGGAACTGCAGCTGCAGCAGGCACAGACGGAAAGCCTTTCAAAGGATGAGGATTTGGCTAATCTAAGGGCAGAAGTGGCAAGGCTCCAGGAGTTTGAAGCAAAGCAGGTCGAGTTCCAGCATTTGAAAACGGAGTTTTTTAACCTTGTGGTGTACTCCGAAAAGGGGCCGGGGGTTGACAAATTCATAGAGTGGTACGGACAGATGGACCCTGCCACGGCGGAATATCTGTATAAGCAGGCAGTGGCCGAGCAGGAAGCGGATAAGAAAGTGCAGGAATATGCGCAAACCTACTCTTCAATGAAACCGGCTCGCGCAGCCGCCATATTCGGAAACATGAAGGATGATTTGAATTTTGTCGCCAATGTTTTAAGTCTTATGGATGTCGAGGGAAGAAGCGCCATCCTTGCTGAAATGGACCCTGAAATAGCGGCGAAGATTACCAAAATAATGTACCCGCAGTCTTAAGTTGCAATTACTTTTGACCGATATATAATTAGGCGTAAAAGCCTGCACTTTGATAATTGAAGAGAGGAGGAATGCGAATGACAAGCACACCTGTAACCGTGGGCAAAGTTCCGGTTTATGCCGGGAAAGCGCAGACGGCACCGTCACAGACAGGAGCCGGTACGGAAAACAGTTTTTCCGATGTGCTGAAAAACCAGCAGGGCAGCGCGGACGTCAAAGGAACCGAGAATCCAATCCGTAAAAAGACGGATGCAAAGGTTGACAAGGTTTCCGACGGCGCCAAAAACGTGAAGAAGGCGGCAGACGCAGAGAACAATGCGGAAGTATCGCCGGAGGAAGCAGTTTTACAGGCGGAAAAAGCAGCGGAAGCGGCTGCGGCCGAGATGGTTACACAGACAGCCGAGGAACTTGGCATCACAGAGGAAGAAGTGCTGCAGATTCTGGATGGACTCGGCATGAGCCCCATGGATTTACTGAACACGGAAAATCTGCAGATGGTAGTTCTGGCAGCGGCAGGGGAAACGGATATGAGCAGTTTTGTCACAGACGAACAGCTGTTTACATCCTTCAAGAACCTGACGGCAACACTGGAGGAAACGATTGAGGAAGTTTCCGTGGAAACAGGGCTCAGCACGCAGGAAGTGGAAGAACTGTTTGCGGGACTGCAAAACGAAGTCCGTACAGAAACCGTGGAGGAAGCAGGTTTACCCATGGTGGAAGCAGAGAAACCCGTTATGCAGGAACAGACGGCAGACCAAAGCGTAAGGCCGGAAGCAGTATCCGGCAGGGAAGACAATGCGGGAGAAGGCTCGCAGATTATGCTGGACAGAAGTCTGGAGCAGACAAAAGCAGACGACGGAAATGAGGGCGGTTTTTCCGGTGAGACATCACCCAATCCCTTTGTTCCGGGTTCCGTATCACAGAATGCGGCAGCCGCACTGGAAACCGTTCAGGAGGCACAGGCGTTTTTTGATGCAGACACAGAGATGATAATGCATCAGATTACGGACTACATGAAAGCGCAGGTTTCGGACGGCGTATCCGAACTGGAGATGCAGCTTCATCCCGAAAGCCTCGGAAACCTTCATGTAAGGCTTACGGCAAAAGAAGGCGTGGTTACGGCACATTTTGCAGCACAGAATGATGTGGTAAAGACGGCGCTGGAGAGCCAGATGATTCAGCTGAAAGAGACTTTCAAGGAGCAGGGCGTCAAGGTGGAAGCCATCGAAGTTACCGTGGAAAGCCATAAGTTTGATGAAAACTTAAGCCAGAACAGCGGCGGAAACATGAATGGAGACGGCAGGCAGCCCGAAAGGCAGAGAAACAGGCGTATCAACATTAATCTGAATGAGCTGGAAGCCGAAGAAGAAACCCTGAATGAGGAAGACAGACTTGCAGCCCGGGTGCTCAGGGATAACGGCGGCACGGTAGAGTACACGGCATAAGTAAAAGAAAGGAGTGAGCAGAATGAGTTTGATAGCTCCGGTTAAAGACGGAAAATTTGTAACAGACACATCTTCTACGGAAGAGAGTAAAGCGCTGAAAGGCGGAAGTGAAAGCACGCTTGACAAGGAGGCGTTCCTGCAGCTTTTGGTTGCACAGATGAAATATCAGGACCCTTTGGAACCGACTTCCAATACAGAGTATATTTCCCAGTATGCACAGTTCTCGCAGGTAGAGTCATTACAGAACATGAGCGGCAGCATGGATTTGCAGAGGGCAAGCAGCCTGGTGGGAAAAGATGTTTACGTGCGTTCGACGAACAGCAAGGGACAGACCGATTATTTTTACGGCCGCGTAGACTATGTTACCTATGAAGGCGGCAAGGCATATCTTTACATCGATGAAAACAAGTATTCCCTGGATGAACTGGAAACCATCGTTGACCCGACTTACTATGAAGCATACAACCTGGCGACGGATTTGGTAACAGGCATCAATAAGCTTCCTTATCTTGGCAGCATTGATTTGGGCGACGGAGAAGCGATAGATGAGCTGAAAGAAATCTATGACGGCATGAATGATTACCAGAAGACATTTGTTGCAAAAGAGAAGGTGGAAACTTTACAGAAGTACGTGGATAAGATAGCGGAACTGAGGAAGCTTGCAGGGGTTGACCAGCCCGAAGCGCCGAAGGAGCCCGAAGAACCCAAGGATGAAGAAGACGGTTCGGGAGATGAATAACAGCGCAGTGCAGCACAGTACAGTGCAGTACAGGATGTCCGAACAGGCAGAACACAAGGAGGTGTCCGCATGAAAGTGCAAAACGGCAGTTTTCCCTCCATAGAACAGCTTCAGGACCAGTATTTCAGGCAGAATGCCAGACCCAATCAGATTCCGGAAAAGGAAGGGCTTTCCTTTCAGGAAGTACTTTCCAGAAAGCAGACAGGGCTCACGGACAGCGCCGGAGAACTTAAGTTTTCGAGGCACGCCGCAAACCGGTTGTCTGACAGGAATATTGAACTGACGCTCGCCCAGATGGAAAGGCTGACGAACGGAGCAAAAAAGGCGGGGGAAAAAGGGATACAGGAATCATTAGTCATTGTGGACCAGCTGGCATTTATCGTGAATATCCCCAATAAGACGGTGGTAACGGCGATGGACCAGTCTCAGGCACAGGACAACATTTTTACAAATATAGACGGAGCGGTGATTATGTAGCCGGACCTTTAGGAGGCTATCGTTTCCCGACTGACAGAAGGAAACAGGTTCCGTTACAAGATTAGGAGGTCAATGAATTATGATGAGGTCACTTTTTTCTGGTGTATCAGGACTTAAGACGCACCAGACCAGAATGGACGTAATTGGTAACAATATTGCGAACGTTAACACAACGGCATTCAAATCCAGTACCATGGTATTCAGTGATTTGATTAGCCAGACAACCCAGAAGGCATCCGGTCCCAATGCCGCAACAGGAGCAGGCGGTATCAATGCAAGACAGATTGGTCTTGGTGTAAGGGGCGGTGCAATCAACACCAACATCAGCACACAGGGTGCGGCACAGTCCACAGGCAATCCGTTTGATATCATGATAAGCGGAAGCGCTTTCTTCGTGGTTAACAACGGCAGTGAAAACTTCTTTACCAGGGACGGTTCTTTCTATGTTGACGGAGCAGGAAACCTTGCCATGACCAGCAACGGATACAATGTAATGGGCTGGCAGGTGGATGAAGAAACCATGAGCATCAAGCAGGATACGGTTTCCGCCCTGCGCATTATGAGCGCTGCCAACATGACATATCCGCCCGAGGCGACAAGCAAGGCATATGTTTCCGGTATCATTGATAAGAATAACAAGGATGTGACGAGTTCATCAGGTAAGTCCATCAACCTGAATTTCTACGATGAACTTGGATATTCCTATACGGCTAAGCTGGTGATTAAGCAGTCGGCAGCAACGAATGAATACAGTATTGAGCTTAACAAGATTCTGGATTCCGTGGGCAACGAGGTTCCCCTTGACGGCGTGACATTCGGCTCGGCGACATCCCAGAAAGTAAACAACAGCGTGAAACTGGATGATACCGCATACAAATGGACAGGAAATATCCTGCAAACACAGGCAGGCGCGGACGTTTGCAACCTTGCCAATATATTTGCAGACGATGCCACTACGGACAATCCGAAGCTGAAAACGGATGATGAAGACGCCATGGCGGCAGTGAAAGAGCTGGCTAAGGCATACGGATATGAAAATGCTACGGATGATTTCATGAACTTGACGGTTGCCCTTACAAATGCAACCGGTTCTACCCCGACTTTTGTGAGCGGTACGTATTCCGTACAGCAGCTTTTGTATAACCAGGCAAACGGCTTACAGCCCAACCTGACCACTCCTAAGGATGCCATCGCAGAAGATATTGCCAATTTCGGACTGGACGCTTTTGACACCACAGGAAGAAACTTTGAAGGCGCGACTCTGGTTTATGACGCCGATAAGGGCGGGTTCCTTGGCATCAACGGTATGGAAAATGTTTCCAGCGTTACCTTGGGACTGTCAGGACTCGGCGGCAACTTCAGGGATATCGAAGTTGACTTTGCAACCAGTTCCATGTACGACAACAAAGGTACCTGTACGGTAGCGGCTACGGCAGGCGATACGGACGGACTGGGAATGGGACGTAAACTCGGTGATATGAGCGGTGTTTCCATTCAGCAGAATGGTATGATTTATGCCGCTTATGACAACGGTATGACAAGGCTTCTGGGACAGATTGCAGTGGCAGAGTTCCCCAACGTATCCGGTCTGGAAAAGGTAGGTGAAAACCTGTATTCCGCTACCCTGAACTCCGGTGAGTTTGACGGAATCGGCGTGGATATCACGGCAAACGGAGGCAAGATGTCTACCGGCCAGCTGGAAATGAGTAATGTGGACCTTTCCGCAGAATTTACGGAAATGATTACCACCCAGCGTGGTTTCCAGGCAAACAGCCGTATTATTACGGTTTCTGATACTCTTTTGGAGGAGTTGACAAATCTGAAGAGATAAGCGATAATATAAATACATACAGGATGAAAGGGTCAGGCAGTTTCTGCATGACCCTTTAGATTGTCAGTACAGCGCTGTATCGGGATACGGAGGAGCCATGATTGAAATCACGAAAATGAATGGACAGAAAGTTTTGATTAACCCGGATTTAATAGAAACGGTGGAGGAAACGCCCGATACGGTGATGACTCTCACCACAGGGAGAAAAATTATTGTAAAAGAAAGTAGACAAGAAGTAAAAAATTTAGTAAAATTGTATAGAAAGGATATTTTTGCGGATTAATGCATATCATATATTCTTTTGTTACAAATAGAATAGAAAGTACAGGTGGAGTTAAGTGGATATTGCATCAATACTGGGGTTGGTAATATGTTTTGCCATGGTTATACTTGGTGTGGCAACCAGTGGCGGTCTGGGGGCACTGCCTAGTTATTTTAACCTTCCTTCCGTAGCTATTACGTTCGGAGGTTCATTTGCGGCAGTTTTGGCAGCCAATTCTCTTCAGAGTTTTGTGAGCGGCCTGAAAAGTTTTGCACTTATCTTAAAGGTGCCGACCAACAATACTTCCGAGATGATTAAAAACATAATTGATTTGTCCAATGTGGCCAGAAAGGAAGGCCTGTTGTCTTTGGAGGAGGCAGCAGGGGATTTGCAGGATGAATTCCTCAAAAAGGGGATTCTTCTTATTGTGGATGGTACAGACCCGGAACTTGTGCGTGCCATCATGGAGACGGAGCTTGTCAGCATGGACAGCAGGCATAAGGCCCGTATCGGCTTTTGGGACAATGTGGCGGCCATGGGACCTGCCTGGGGTATGATTGGTACTTTGGTAGGTCTTGTTAACATGTTGCAGAATATGGAGGACGCGTCTTCCATCGGTCCTAACATGGCGACGGCGCTGATTACCACTTTGTACGGTTCATTGCTTGCAAACTGGGTATGCGCGCCTGTGTCCAACAAGCTGAAGGCACAGAATGATATGGAAATGATGCAGAAGGAAATCATGATAGAGGGGCTTTTGTCCATACAGGCAGGAGAAAACCCCCGTGTTATCGAAGAGAAGCTGAAGTCCTTTGTATCCCCGACAGAACGCGGGGCACAGGGGGATGACGGAGGTGAAGAGATTGGCTAAGAGGAAGGAAGATTTGCCAGCTCCCGGCGCCCCGGCATGGATGGCTACTTTCGGTGATTTAATGAACCTGCTGCTGTGTTTCTATGTGCTTTTATTTTCCATGTCTGTCATCAGTGAAGACCAGTTGAAGGCGGTTGCGGAATCCTTTAGCAGCACCTTTTCCATATTTGACGGGGGGGCTACCGCAATCGGGGATGGCATTTTAATCAGCAACGGCATGAGCCAGCTAAATGAACTGGATGAGTTTATCAACAGTACAGGGAAAACGGCTGACAGTGAGGATGATGCTGACGACTTTAATGAATATGATAATATGATGGAACAGCTGGAGCAGGCACAGTTGGAAGCTTCAGAAGAGTTATATGAGAAAATAGAGGAAAGCATTGCGGAAAATAATCTTTCGGATGTGATTAATGTAGATTTTAACGCACAGTATGTGCAGTTGACATTAAAAGGCGCCCTGTTATACGATTCCGGCAGTGCGGAAGTCAGGGAAGATGCACTGCCTGTTCTGGATAAAGTAGGCGTGATGCTGGAGAGGTATGCCGGCGGCATTATTGAAATTGAGGGACATACGGATAATGTGCCGATGCACAGCAACAGATATGCGGACAACAGTGAACTGAGCTGTGCGAGGGCGCTTTCTGTATTTAATTATTTTATGGATACAACGAATCTGGACCCGGCCAAGGTGAAGTATGCCGGACGGGGAGAGTATGTACCGGTTGCCGATAATTCCACGGAAGAAGGCCGTGCAAGGAACAGGCGCGTGGAAATCAGGATATATAACGATTTAAGCACCTATCAATAGGTGACATGGAGGAAAGGACGCGCACAGGCGCGGAAAAATCAATATGAAAAAGAATTTGATGTCAATTTTGATACTGGCTCTTTTGGTTGTGAATATTGTACTGACTGCCATTATGATGTTCAGCGTTACAGGAGCCATGAAAAGCACAACTGCCCTGGTAGGCAGGATTGCGGCAGTCCTGGATTTGGAGTTAAACCTCGGGGATGATGAAATGGAAGTGGCGATTGCAGACAGTGCAACGTATGATATTGCAGACACCATGACGATTCCTTTAAAACGCGCGGTAAATGAAGAAGGCGTGGAAGAGGACCAGCGTTATGCCATGATAGCCGTATCCATTTTGATGGATAAGACCAACAAAGACTACAAAGAATATGCTGAAACGATGGATGCCAATGCCAGCGTTATCAAAGGCGAAATTATCGATGTGGTATCCTCCTATACATTGGATGAGTTCAGGAATGACACGGACGGCGTGCGGGAAGCGATTCTGGCAAGGCTCCGTAAAGTTTACAATTCCGATTTCATCTACAAGGTGGTATTCAGCGATTGGAAAATAGGATAGCCATCTCAAAGACAACAGAGCAGGACTTGAAGACAGGAGGTGAGCTTAATGGGCGAGATATTGTCCCAAAATGAAATAGACAATCTGCTGGCTGCACTTTCTACGGGTGAACTGGATGCGGACCAAATACAGGACCAGACTGATAAACAGGTCAAGAATTACGATTTCCGCCGCCCGGCAAAGTTTTCCAAAGAACATTTGCGTACCTTGGAGATTATTTTTGAACACTACGGAAGACTGGTATCCACAAATCTCCCCGTTTATTTGCGAAAAAATGTACAAATCAGCGTGGCGAGTTCCGAGGCAGTCACATTTTCAGAGTTTACCAATTCATTATCCAACCCCGTCATTCTGGGAATTGTAAATTTTCAACCCTTATCGGGAAATATTATTGTTGACTTGTCCACCAACCTCGGATATGCTATGATTGACCGTATGCTTGGCGGACAGGGGGACCCTCTTGAAAAGAGCAGGGAATTTTCGGAAATAGAACTTACTATCATAGAAAAACTGATGGTGGTGTGCGTGCAGCTTATGCGCGAGCCGTGGAAAAATGTGCTGGATATCAATCCGGTGCTGGAAAGGCTGGAAACCAATCAGCAGTTTGCACAGATTATTGCCCCTAATGATATGGCAGCCATTGTCACCCTCAATGTGAAGATAGGAGAGGTGCAGGGCTTCATAAACCTGTGTCTTCCGTATTTTACGCTGGAAGATATCATGGATAAATTAAATACAAGATACTGGTATGCAAACATGCAGGAAATGCATGACGACGATTATGAGGAGCATATTGAATCCTTGATTCGCAGGGTAGATATACCGGTAAAAGCAGTTTTGGGAAAGAGTGCGGTTTCCGTAAACGACTTTGTCAATCTGCAGGTCGGAGATGTCATCCGGCTGGATACGCATGTGGACAGTGAACTATCTGTCTATGTGGGAAATATCAGAAAATTTACCGCATTACCGGGAGCCAGCAAAGATAATTATGCAGTCAGGGTGACCACGGTAATCAGAGAGGGGGAGTAAGACATGGACGGCATGTTGTCCCAGGACGAGATAAATGCATTGCTTAATGGAATGGACCTTTCCGCAGGAGCGGGAGGTGCAGAGGAGGCAGGGCCGGTTTCAGAGGAAATTGATGAAATAGACGAGAGTCTGTTGACAGATACGGAGAAAGACGCGGTTGGTGAAGTGGCCAATATCAGCATGGGTTCTTCCGCAACCACCATGTATTCTCTGGTAAACAAAAAAGTGAATATTACAACACCGGTGGTTACGCTGGCAAACTGGAATACCGTTCTGCGGGAATATGAAAAGCCCTGCGTCTTTATCCAGATTAAGTATACCAGCGGATTAGAGGGCAGTAATATCCTTGTATTGAAGGAACACGACGTCAAGATTATCACAGACCTGATGATGGGCGGGGATGGAACCAATACGGACGGCGAGTTGGGAGAACTGCATTTAAGCGCCATTTCTGAAGCGATGAACCAGATGATGGGAGCTTCCGCCACATCTCTTTCCACCATGCTTGGCATTTTAATCGATATCAGCCCGCCGGAAGCAAGTCTTGTGGACTTGACGGAATACAAAAGGGGAGAAGAAATATCCCCGTTTTTGGGTGGTACTTTTGTCAAGATAGCTTTCCGTATGCAGATTGATGAATTGGTAGACAGCACGATTATGCAGCTGTATCCGATTGATTTTTCCAAACAGATAGTTGAAAGTTTTATGCACCAGATGGAGGGAGACGAACCGGCTCCTGCACCTGCACCGGCTCCTGCAGCGCCGACACCGGCTCCTGCACCGCAGCCCGGCGCCCCTCAGATGGCGGCAGCGCCGGCACAGCCGGGGATGGATGCGATGGCAGCCCAGGGCATGAATCCCATGTACGGACAGATGGGGATGCCTCAAATGGGCGCTCCGATGGGGATGGACGCGATGGCAGCCCAGGGCATGAACCCCATGTACGGACAGATGGGAATGTCTCCGCAGATGGGGATGCCGGGCGGCATGAATATGGCACAAATGTATATGCCTCCGCAGATGAATATGCAGCCAAATGTGAATATTCAGCCGGCACAGTTCCAGAATTTTTCCAGCGATGTATTGTCATCCACAAGCCAGGAAAATATAGGGCTGATTATGGATGTACCGTTGGAGGTAACGGTAGAGCTGGGAAGAACCACCAAATCCATTTCAGAAATACTTGACTTTGCACCGGGAACTATTATAGAGTTAGAGCGTATAGCAGGCGAACCAATTGATGTTCTGGTGAATGGCAAATTTGTAGCCAGAGGTGAAGTGGTAGTCATTGAAGAGAGTTTTGGCATCAGAGTGACAGAAATTATCAAATAAAAAGTGCAAATAAGGAGAGAAAACGGTATGGCGAAGAATATTTTAATCTGTGATGATGCAGCATTTATGCGCATGATGATTAAGGACATCCTGACAAAAAACGGTTACAATGTGGTTGGCGAGGCGGAAAACGGTGCAAAGGGCATTGAAAAATACAATGAACTGCATCCTGACCTTGTACTTATGGATATCACCATGCCGGAACTGGATGGAATTGCAGCCTTAAAGGGAATTAAGCAGGCAGACCCGAATGCGCGCGTGATTATGTGCTCCGCAATGGGTCAGCAGGCCATGGTTATCGAGTCCATTCAGGCTGGTGCAAAGGATTTTATTGTAAAGCCTTTCCAGGCTGACCGTGTATTGGAAGCGGTTAAGAAGGTCGTAGGCTAATGCTCACAGCAGGCCTTCATACTGCGGATAGTTTTTCCCAGCTGATTACGGTGCTGCTTGTCTTTGTCTTTGTGCTGGCGTTGACTCTGTGGACGACCAGGTGGATTGCAAAATACCAAAAGGGACAAAAGGCAGGGCAGAACATCGATGTGGTGGAAACCTGTCCCATGGGCAATGGAAAATACATACAGATTATCAGATTGGCGGATAAGTATGTGGCAGTTGCCGTGTGCAAGGATACTGTGACGCTGCTGGCAGAACTGGACGGGGAGCAGATGGAGTTTCCTGACGGGACCGGCAAAGCTCCCATGCGGTTTCAGGACTTGCTTCGCAAGGCGAAGGCTGTTTATCCCGGAGGGAAAGATACGCCAAAGGAAGATTCACCGAAGGAAGAGTAGGCTAAACGTGAAAAAGCAGAAAAATCATTTTTTCGGAAAAACAATTATAAGTGTGATATGCCTGCTGGTTACGGTGGGCATATTGTGTATTTTGCCTGTACGGACGGTAAACGCCTCCCAGACTGGGGGAAATACCGGGGATTCGGATATTTCCACGGTTATCAATGAGCCGGGAACGGCTGAAACGCCCGAGGATTTGGAGGAATTGAATATTGCCAACAGGGTAACGATTGAAGTGGAAGGCGGCAACGGACAGATAAACGGCGCACTCAGGATTTTACTTGTGCTGACTTTTATTGCATTAGCGCCCATACTGATTATCTGTATGACGTCTTTTACCAGAGTTATCATAGTGCTTCATTTTACGAGAGCAGCCCTCAATACACAGACGGCACCACCCAACCAGATACTGATTGGCCTGGCGCTGTTTCTCACGTTTTTTATTATGACGCCGACAATCACCAGCATTTATTCAGATGCGTATCTGCCATATGAAGCCGGTGAGATGGATGAAGAGGAAGCGCTTGGCGCGGCTGTCGTTCCGCTCAGGCAGTTTATGTATAATGAAACACAGCGGAAAGATGTGGAATTGTTTATGGGCATAGCCAGACAGGACTGGAACGGGGAACTGGACGATATTCCTCTGACAGTGCTGATTCCCAGCTTTATGATAAGTGAGTTGAGGCGTGCTTTCTTTATGGGATTTATCATATATATTCCTTTTATTGTCATAGATATGGTAGTGGCCTCTACGCTGATGAGTATGGGTATGATGATGCTGCCGCCCACCACGATTTCCATGCCTTTCAAGATTCTGCTGTTTGTTATGGCGGACGGCTGGAGCCTGGTGATAGGTAGTCTGGTGTCTACCTTCCATAATCTATCATAATACAGAGGAGGTATGCGGATGAATGTAGAGGTCGTAACGGAAATAGCAAGCAGGGCATTGTACATGATTATCCAGACGTCGCTTCCTGTTTTGCTGGTTTCTTTGTGTGTAGGTCTGATTGTCAGTATCTTTCAGACAGTGACTTCCATACAGGAACAGACGCTGACTTTTGTACCCAAGATAGTCTGTGTTTTTCTAACGTTGATACTGATTGGAAACTGGATGCTTACTTCCCTCATAGAGTATATGACGGATTTGTGGCTGAATATGGTTTCCTATGTCAACTAGCGGGAATCTTGTATGACGAATTTATCTTTTTCATTTTTTGATTTGGAATATTTTCTTTTGATTTTGGTACGGGTTTCCTGCTTTGTTTTTGTAGCCCCTTTTTTCAGCATGAATAATACGCCGAGGCAGGTGAGGATAGCGTTATCCGTTTTTACATCCCTTTTGCTGTATACCACTTTGACGCCTGATGAGGGAGTCGTTTATGATTCGGTGGTATCGTATGCCGTGATTGTGGGCAAGGAGGCTGTTACCGGTCTGCTGATTGGTTTTGCCGCCAATATTTGTACGGCGATAGTCAATTTTGCAGGCTCGATTGCGGACATGGAAACAGGACTTTCCATGGTTACGCTTATGGACCCTGCAAACAGGACGCAGTCAAGCGTTACAGGCGTTTATTTCCAGTATGTGGTGATGATGATGCTGATTGCAAGCGGTATGTACCGGTATCTTCTGGGTGCGCTTGCAGACTCGTTTCTGTTGATACCTGTTAACGGTGGAGCGCTCAGGGGGGAAAATCTGCTTTCCTCCATTGTGATGTTTCTGGGAGACTATATTACCATTGGTTTCCGTATCTGTCTTCCGGTATTTTGTGTTATATTATTGTTGAATGTGGTATTGGGTGTGCTGGCCAAGGTGGCGCCGCAGCTGAATATGTTTGCGGTGGGCATCCAGTTGAAGATATTAATTGGAATGAGCGTGCTGTTTCTGACTACGGGGATGCTTTCCGGCGCCTCCAGTTTCATATTTAATGAAATCAGGAAATTAACGGTCTCATTTGTGGAGGGCATGATGTGATGCTTCAATATAACCTTCAGTTTTTTGCCAAAGAGGGACCGGGAGGGGAAAAAACAGAACCGGCTACCGAAAAAAAACTGACAGACGCCAGAAAGAAGGGACAGGTTGCCAAGAGCAAGGAGGTTGGCAACGCCCTCAGCCTGATTGCCCTTTTTGTGATTTTAAAAGTATGGGTGGGCAATATCGGAACACAGTTTCTGACGTTGTTTTCCGATGTATATAAGAGGATGCCGGACAGCGTGGTAAACTGGAACGGCTACCTGCCGGAGCGGGACATGCTGATTTTGTTCAGGCATATGATGATTCAGATTCTTGTCATTGTGGCGCCGGTGTTTATCGTGGCATTTATTGTCGCTTTCCTTGCGGATATTGTTCAGGTAAAATGGAAAGTAACCGGGGAGCCTTTGCGCCCCAAATTTAATAAGCTTAGTCCGATTGGCGGATTTAAAAGAATTTTCTCCGCCAATTCACTGATGGAACTGATAAAGGCCCTCTTAAAAATTATTTTGGTGATATATGTCAGTTACAGTTACCTGAAGGATAAATGGCCTTATCTGTATCTGTTGTACGATATGCCTCTGCTGCAGGCAATACAGTTAGTGGGAAGCATGGTGATAGACCTGGGTATCAGGATAGCGATGATTTATATCATCATAGCCCTGGCAGACTATATTTACCAAAAGGTGAAGTTCAGCAGGGACATGCGTATGACAAAGCAGGAGATTAAGGATGAGTACAAACAGCAGGAAGGGGACCCGCAGATAAAAGGGAAAATCCGGCAGAAAATGCAGGAGGTTTCCAGAAGGCGCATGATGCAGAACCTGCCGCAGGCGGATGTGGTCATTACCAACCCGACCCATTATGCCGTGGCGATACAATATGACCCCAAGATTGCAGACGCCCCCATAGTCCTAGCCAAAGGAGAGGATTATCTGGCGCAGAGGATTAAGGAGGCGGCAAAAGAGCATCATATTGAAATTGTAGAAAACAAGCCGCTTGCCCGGATGCTTTATGCCAATGTGGAAGTCGGGCAGGTGGTTCCGCCGGAGCTTTATCAGGCAGTGGCGGAAGTATTGGCTTTTGTATATCATTTACAGGGCAAAGTGTGAGAAGAACCGGAAGGATAGGAGGTGAGGAGCATGAATTTTAACATAAAAATGAACAGGATGGATGTTCTGGTTGCAGTTTATATTCTGACGGCGTTTGCCATGCTGATTGTGCCATTGCCGGCATCGCTTCTGGATGTTTTTATGGCATTTAACATGGCAATCTCCTTCACCGTATTATTTGTATGCATGTTTGCAAAGGAAGTGCTGGATTTATCCTATTTTCCTACCATATTGCTGTTTACCACCATCTTCAGGCTGGCGATGAACGTGTCTTCAACCAGGTGCATTCTGACGACGGGCAGTGCAGGTAACGTTGTCACGACCTTCGGACAGTTTGTGGGCGGCGGCGATTTGATAGTCGGCGCGGTTATCTTCATTATCCTGATTCTGATTCAGTTTCTGGTAATCAATAAAGGTTCCGAGCGTGTGGCTGAAGTGACGGCCCGTTTCACACTGGATGCCATGCCCGGTAAACAGATGGCCATTGACGCGGATTTGAACACAGGCGCAATCGACGACCAGGAGGCTAAGAAGAGGAGAGAGAAAATCCAGCTGGAATCCAGCTTTTTCGGCTCCATGGACGGTGCCGTTAAATATGTAAAGGGAGACGCCATAGCAGGTCTTTTGCTGACGGCGATTAACATTATAGGCGGTCTTGCCATGGGTGTGACAAGGGGCGGCATGGACATAGGCGCCGCCGTACAGCAATACGGCGTGCTTACCATTGGTGACGGACTGGTGAGCCAGATTCCTTCCCTGTTAATATCCCTGTCAACAGGTATCCTTGTGACAAAGGGCGGAAAAGAAGCGGATTTCGGGCCTACCATTTTAAAGCAGCTGTTTGGCGTGCCAAAGGTTATGTACCTGGTAGGCGCAGCGCTTTCTTTCCTTGGCATCACCACCGAACTGAATACCATCCTGTTCCTTGGGATGGGGCTTGTCTTTATCGTGGGCGGCAGGATGATTGCGGGCAATCTGGAGACGGCGCAGATAGAAGCACAGGTGGATTCCGATGAAGTGGCGGCCGAAGAAATCAGGCAGCCTGAGAATGTAAACAGCCTTTTGCAGGTTGACCCCATAGAACTGGAATTTGGATATGGCATTATTCCGCTTGCGGATGTCAACCAGGGCGGCGATTTATTGGACCGCGTGGTTATGATACGAAGGCAGATTGCCCTGGAACTGGGTACTGTGGTGCCGATTATCCGTCTGCGCGACAATATTCAGCTGAACCCCAACCAGTACATTATCAAGATAAAGGGCATACAGGTCAGTGAAGGGGAAATCCTTTTTGACCATTATATGGCGATGAACCCCGGGTATGTGGAGGAAGAAATTACCGGTATCCCGACATTTGAACCTTCTTTCCACCTGCCTGCCACATGGATTACCGAAGGGCAGAGGGAGCGTGCGGAAAGCCTGGGTTATACGGTAGTTGACCCGCCTTCCATTATTGCAACGCACCTTACGGAAATCATCAGGCAGCATATTTCCGAGCTGCTTACAAGACAGGATATCCAGAATCTTGTCAACAACCTGAGGGAAACCAATCCTTCCCTTGTGGAAGAACTGATACCCAAGCAGCTTGGTCTGGGTGAAGTGCAGAAGGTATTGCAGAATCTGCTCAAGGAAGGAATTTCCATCAGGGATTTGCTTACCATATTTGAAACACTGGCTGATTACGCGCCTACGACGCGGGATACGGATATCCTGACAGAGTATGTGCGCCAAAGTCTGAAGAGGGCAATTTCCAGTAAGTTTTTCCCGGCTCATGAAACGACCAATGTGGTTACGCTGGACCCGAAGGTGGAGCAGGAAATCATGGGCAGTGTGAAACAGACGGAACAGGGTGCATACCTGAATCTGGACCCGGAGCTTACAAAGAAAATTGTGGCTTCAGTCGGCAACGAAATCCAGAAATTGGAAAACCTGGGGAAGAGTCCCATTATTATCACTTCCCCCATTGTCAGAATGTATTTCAGACGGCTTACGGAAGATTATTACAAAGATTTGATTGTGGTGTCCTACAACGAGATTGATTCCAATGTAGAACTGCAGTCTGTAGGGATGGTGACGGCATAATGATAATCAAAAAATTTCAGGGAAAGACAGAAGAAGAAGCAACCGCACTTGCCAAAAAAGAGCTGGGTGACGGTGTAATCGTCATGAACGTTAAAAATGTCAAACGAAAGGGGTTGTTTGCCGCTTTTCAGAAGCCGCTTGTGGAGGTTACAGTGGCTCTTGAGGAGGAAAGCGAACGCTTTAGCCCGGTAAAGAAAGAGCAGTCGGCGGGAGCGGAAGAAGCAAAGCGGAAAAACACGCCCATCACCAGCGCGTGGCAGAAAACCAACGCGGGCGTTTATGAACGGAGCGCGGCAGGGATGGATACACTGGAAGAAAAGCTGGAAAGCCTGCAAAACCTTCTGGTGCAGCAGATGCAAAAGCCCGATGCCGCGGAAACAGAAGAAAATGAGATAACGGAACCGGCAGAGAAGGCACAGGAGGAGGAAAAAGATTCTGAAATCCTCAGATTCATGAAGCTTTTGTATAATGTCATGCTGGAAAATGAGATAGATGAAAAGTATGTCAACCAGATACTGGACGAGATAGAAAAAGTGCAAAAGCCAAATATGCCGTTTGACTATGCGCTTGCGAATACCTATCAAAAGATGATTTTGAAATTTGGGGCGTCCTTTGAAATCACGCCATCCAAGGAAGGGCCTAAAGTTGCTTTTTTTGTAGGGCCTACCGGAGTCGGGAAGACGACTACCATAGCCAAGATTGCTTCCCAGTTTTCCGTTGAGAAGAAAAAGAAGGTGGCGCTGCTTACGGCGGATACTTACAGGATTGCAGCAGCGGAGCAGCTGCGTACATATGCCAATATATTGGAAGTGCCTTTCCGGATTATTTATACAATAGAGGAACTGGAAAACGCACTGAAGGATTTTAAGGATTACGACTACGTTTTTGTGGACACAACCGGGCATTCCCACCAGAATGAAGAGCAAAAGGAGGCCACGCGGGCTTTCGTCCATTGTGTGGACGGACTGGTGGAGAAGGAAGTTTTCCTTGTTCTGAGCGCCACTACAAAATATAAGGATTTGCTTGGCATTGCAGACAGTTATAAGGAAATATCGGATTACAAGCTTATTTTCACAAAGCTGGATGAGACGACGGCGTTTGGGAATATCCTGAACCTGAAACTGTATACGGGGGCAAATTTGTCCTATGTGACATACGGACAGAATGTGCCGGAGGATATTGAGCGGTTTAATCCACAGAAAACTGTGAAACAGCTTTTGAGCGGACAACACGGAAAAAATTCTTGAATAGGAAGGTTAGGGCGGAAAGATAAAACAGGAGGAAGGACATGGACCAGGCAGAACAGTTAAGGAACATTATTAAAGCTGGCAGCCAGCAACGTTCTCTCGCCAGGGTAATCACGGTTACCAGTGGAAAAGGCGGTGTTGGAAAGTCCAATACTGCAATTAATCTGGCTATCCAGTTTCGCAAGATGGGGCAAAGAGTCATTATATTGGATGCGGATTTTGGTCTGGCTAATATAGAAATTATGTTTGGGGCGGTTCCGAAGCATAATTTATGTGATTTGATATATCAGGGAAAAAATATAAAAGAGATTATTACATGGGGACCAATGGATGTCGGTTTTATTTCAGGCGGTTCGGGTATTGCGGGAATGAGTAATTTAAGCCGCGGATATCTGTCTTATATTGTGCAGAACCTGACAGAACTGGATTCCATTGCGGACATTATCATTGTGGACACGGGAGCAGGCATATCCGATGCGGTGCTTGAGTTTTTGGTTGCCAGCGGGGAAATCCTGCTTGTGACAACGCCGGAACCCACATCCATTACAGATTCCTATTCTCTGTTAAAGGCATTGGGCAGGCATCCCAGATTCTCTGTGGATAATGCACAGATTAAAGTGATTGCCAATAAAATAGAGAAGGAAGAGGAAGGGCATATTTTATTTAACAAGCTGAATGCGGTGGTATCACGATACCTGAAAATACCTTTTACTTATCTGGGTGCAGTTCCGCAGGACAATCAGCTTGCCAAAGCAGTGATGCAGCAGATGCCGGTATCGCTGCAGAATCCGTCGGCAAAGGCAAGTCTGGCATATGAAGCCATTGCAGCTAAACTTATGGACAGGGAAAATGTCGTCAGAAAGAGGGGAATGGCAGCCTTTTTCTCTCATATGATTAATGGTAAGAAAATGGGTTAGGAGGCATTTATGCTATCGGATTTTATCAAACCAGGATGCAAAATTGAATTGCAGGCTTTAAACCGCATGAGCCAGGGACAGAATGAGGAAGTCAAGAAAGTTTATCTGAGTAAGGTATATGACATTATCTCGGAAGACAGGATGGAAATCATCATGCCCATGGAGCAGACCAAGTTAATCCTTTTGCCGGTGGACGGTGAATATGACGCCATTTTCTACGGAAGGCATCCTTATCAGTGCTTTCTTCGGATTATAGACAGGTATAAGAGCAATAATGTCTATATCCTTGTGGTGGAAATGACAAGCAATCTCAGGAAATACCAGCGCCGGGAATATTACCGCTACAGCTGCGCACTGGAAATGTGTTCCAGGTCGCTTGTGGAAGAGGAGATAAAAGCGGTGGAGCAGAATGAGTCTGCTTTCCTCACACCCGGACTGCCTTTAAAGCAAAGCGTGATTGTGGATATCAGCGGAGGCGGACTGCGGTTTATGAGTGAGCAGCGGTATGAGCCGGAAAGCCTGATTTATTGTACTTACTGCCTGCTGGTGAATGGGGAAAACAGAGAGTATGAAGTGATTGGAAAGGTGCTTGCCGCAAAGGAAATGGAAAATAAGAAGGGGACTTTTGAACATCGCGTGCAATATGTCAATCTGGATATAGATGACAGGGAAAATATCATAAAATATATCTTTGAAGAAGAAAGAAAAAACCGTCAGCGTGAAAGAGAGTGAGCCATATGAAAAAAATACTTGTGGTGGATGACTCTGCACTTATGAGAAGGGTCTTATGTGATATAATCAATAAAGATGAGAGATTCCATGTTGAAGACCGTGCGGTGAATGGATTGGAAGCTTTGGATAAGTTAAAACGCAAAACCTATGATGCGGTGGTTCTGGATGTGAATATGCCTGTCATGAACGGGCTGGATTTGCTGAAAGAACTGCAGAAGCTTAATATCCAGGCCCGTGTGGTGATGGCAAGCACCTATACGAGAGAGGGGGCCAGTATTACGATGGATGCCCTGGAACTTGGGGCATTGGATTTTGTACATAAGCCGGACAGCGCGATAGACTGCCGCGGGGAAGAGTTCAGCAAACAATTGCTTACTACGCTCGCTGCAGTGGCGGATTCCAAGCTGTCTGCGTTCCTGTCAGAGAAAAAGAAGCGGGAAAAGCAGAATACGGTCCAAAAAATTGTTGCGCTGGCTAAGAAACATGAAAAACCTTCCGTTGGCAGGAAGATTGTGGCAATTGCCAGTTCCACGGGAGGACCCAAGGCGCTGCAGGCTGTACTGCCTTTTTTGCCGGGGGATTTGCAGGCGCCGGTACTGCTGGTCCAGCATATGCCGAAAGGATTTACGGCATCTTTGGCGGAACGGCTCAACGGGCTGAGCCAGCTGGCAGTGAAAGAGGCGGCAGAAGGGGATGTACTTGAAAACGGTCATGTATACCTGGCTATGGGGGGCAGCCACATGAAAGTACAGTGTGATGCATCGGGACGCAGTATGATTCATTATACTGACGAACCGCCCAGGGAAGGGGTAAAGCCGTGTGCCAACTATATGTATGAGTCGCTGAGAGAAAGCCACTTTGATGAAGTTGTCTGTGTGGTCATGACAGGGATGGGTGCAGACGGAACAGAAGGAATCTTACATCTGAAGGACAAGAAAAAAACGGTTGTAATCGCGCAGGAGCAGAGCACCTGCGCCGTGTACGGAATGCCGAAAAGCGTAGTGAACGCAGGGCTTTCCGACCAGATTGTACCGCTAGACCAGATTGCACAGGAGATTATAATAAGCGTGGGGGTAAAGTAAAATGGATGTTAGCCAATATTTGGAGATTTTCCTCGATGAAACAACAGAACACCTGCAGAATCTGAACACACAGATTCTGGAACTGGAACAGGATTCGGAAAACATGGATACCATTAACGAGATTTTCCGTGCCGCCCATTCCCTGAAGGGTATGGCAGGCACCATGGGGTATAAACGTATGCAGACGTTAACCCATGACATGGAAAATGTTTTTTCCGAGGTCCGCAACGGGAACATAAAAGTAAAAGCAGGCATGATTGATATTCTGTTCCAGTGTCTGGACGCACTGGAAGAATATACGACCAACATCAGGGAAACCGGTGATGAGGGAACCAACGAGAATACGCCCCTTATCAAGATGCTCAATGATGTGTTAAACAATAATGCGTCAGGAGCAAAAGAACAGCCCGAAAAGGAAGAGGCTAAAAAGAGCGAGGTTGAAGCGGATGCAAACGGCGGCAAAAAATGGCTGGACATCAAACTCAACAGCTCTGACAGGCTGGTAATCGGAGAAGCGCAGAAGCAAGGCAAGAAAGTATTCGGCGTTACCGTAAAAGTGCAGGAAAGCTGTCTGTTAAAGGCGGCAAGGGCATTCCTTGTTTTTAAGGCGATTGAAGAATTGGGAGAGGTCATTATATCGAGCCCTTCTGCGCAGGATATAGAGGACGAGCGTTTTGAACTGGATTTTTCACTTGTGGTGATTACGGATGTCGACGTGGATAAACTGCTTGGGGCAATCAACAATGTTTCCGAGATTGACACGGCGCTGGCTGATTTGATTGACCTTGACACGATGCAGTCGGATGAGGAAAGAAAGTCGTCTGCAGACCATGCGGAAAATGCAGGCAAGAACGAAGTCAAGGCGGCAGGTTCCGCAGTTTCCGGACAGACCGCCGTAGCGCCTACAGCAGACAAAAAGCCGGCAGCAAAACCTTCGGGCGGCAAACCTGTTGTAAACCGTACCGTGCGTGTCGATATTGAAAAACTGGATGTCCTGATGAACCTTGTAAGCGAGTTGATTATTGCAAAGAACTCACTTGTGGCAGCGTCAACGGGTACGTCCGCTAAGAACGGTGCGGCAGCACAGAGCGGTGTAAACGAACAGATTGAGTATCTTGAGAGCGTAACCACCAACCTGCATGAGTCTGTCATGAAGGTACGAATGGTGCCCATAGAAAGCGTTGTCAACAAATTCCCCCGTATGATAAGGGATTTGTCCAAAAAACTGGATAAAAAGATGGAACTGTACATGTCCGGTGAAGAAACGGAACTGGACCGTACCGTGGTGGATGAGATAGGCGACCCGCTGATGCATCTTCTGCGCAATTCCGCCGACCACGGTCTGGAATCGGCAGAGCTTCGCGCCCAGAGGGGCAAGCCGCCTGTTGGCTCTATCTGGCTGGATGCTTATCAGGATGGCAACAACGTTGTCATCGAGGTAAGGGATGACGGTAACGGAATTGATACGCAGTCCGTGAAACAGAAAGCCATTGAACGGGGTACGATTACACAGGAACAGGCTGCCAACATGTCTGAAAAAGAGATTATAGATTTGCTGTTCCTTCCCAGCTTTTCCACGGCAAAACAGGTTACGGACGTATCCGGGCGCGGTGTAGGCCTTGATGTGGTAAAGAGCAAAATCGAAGCGCTGAGCGGCGAGGTTGAGGTAAAGAGCAAGTATGGAGAGGGAAGCACATGGATTGTAAGGCTTCCGCTTACGCTGGCAATCATCCAGTCCCTTATGGTTGTGATTGGCGGAGAAAAATATGCGATTTCACTGGGCTCCATACAGACAATAGAGGATGTCCTGCCGGAAGATATCAAGCTTGTGCAGAATAAAGAAGTGATTAACCTGCGGGGCAGCGTTATTCCGATTATCAGGCTGGATAAGGAACTTGATGTGGAAAGCGCAAAGGGCAAGGATGAGAACATGATTGTCATCATTGCCAAAAAGGGCGATAAGACAGCAGGCTTTGTGGTGGATGAACTTTTGGGACAACAGGAAATTGTAATTAAGTCCATGGGTAAATACATTGATAACAAGTGTAAGCTGATTAGCGGTGCAACCATTTTGGGCGACGGTGAAGTTGCCTTGATTTTGGATGCAAACGCCTTGATTTAAAGCAGCGGAGACGCTTCAGAATGGAGGATAAGATGGACGAATTAAGAGTTGCAGGTGAAACAACACAATATATTGTCATAAAGTTAGGACAGGAGCAGTATGGCATTGATATCCGCTACATCGATAATATTGTAAGGATGCAGCATATTACAAGGGTACCCAAAATGCCGGCATATCTGAAGGGGGTTATCAATCTGCGCGGTGAGGTGATTCCCATTATGAGCATCCGGTTAAAAATGGGGCTTCCCGCCGATGAAGAAACAAAGGCTACCCGAATCATTATCATTAAATTGGAGCAGTATGGCACCATTGGCATGATAGTGGACGAAGTAAAAGAGGTTGTTACGCTGGATACGGATACGCAGGTGGAAAAGATAGCTTACGACAAGGATGACAGCAATTTTCTTCAGGGAGTCGGCAAATATGACGGCGGCCTGATTTCCCTGCTTGATTTGAATGCGGTTGTACAGGAAAAAGGATAATCATTTAACAACTGAAGGAGACTTGCGAATATGGCTGATATGAGTTTAGAACAAGTTACACAGGATTATTTTGATGTTTTAAGGGAAATCGGAAATATCGGTGCAGGCAATGCCATGACAGCGCTTTCACAGATGCTGCAGTGTAAAGTCGATATGCAGGTTCCCCAAGTCAGATTATTGGAGTTTTCAGAAGTCGGCGCCATGATGGGCGGCGAGGAGCAGTTGATGATTGGCGTTTATCTCGCAGTAGAGGGCGATATTACGGGAAGCATCATGTTCCTTGTAAAGCAGGAGAGCGCCAAGCATCTTGTCAACAAACTGATGATGGGTATGGCAAGCGAAGGCACCGAATTTAACGAAATGGAACTTTCTGCCATGAGGGAGGTCAGCAATATCATTACGGGCGCATACTTAAATTCGCTGTCCACACTGACAAATTTAAAGATTTTTCCTTCACCGCCGGAATTGACCCTGGATATGGCAGGCGCCATATTAAGCGTACCGGCTATAGAGTTTGGAACGATAGGAGATAAAATCCTCCTGATTCAGTCGCAGTTTTATGATGAAGTGGAGATTGACGGATATTTTATTCTGATTCCGGATTTAGAGTCCTACGGAAAGATTTTATCTTCTCTTGGCCTGGTGTAAGTACCATTTAAATTTGACAAACCGAGGTGTTTACTTATGAGTGAAATAATTAAGGTGGGGATGGCAGATTTAAAGGTCTGTGTCAGCCCGAACGGGGTGACGACTTTGGGACTGGGTTCCTGTGTGGGAATTGCAATTCGTGACCCGATTACCAAAATCGGAGGTCTGGCTCACATTATGCTGCCGGACAGTACAGCCATTCGGGGGGGACAAAGCAATATCCCTAAGTTTGCTGATACAGGCATTGCCGAACTGGTGAGGCAGATGGAAATCATGGGTGCAAGGAGAAACCGCATGGTAGCAAAGCTTGCCGGAGGAGCCATGATGTTTGCATCACAAAACAAAGTAGATTTGGTTCGTATCGGAGAGCGAAATGTGGAGGCGTCCAAAATGAAACTCGCACAGCTTCATATCCCGATTATTGCCGAAGACACGGGAGAGACATACGGGCGGACTGTTATCTTTTATCCGGAAACGGGAGATTATGTAATCAGAGCGGTGGGGAAACCTGAGAAAGTGATATAATAGAGGTTCCGCAGGGCGGAATCGTGGGGGTTAGCATGAATAGAAAAAATATGCCGCTGATTTTGATGCTGGTGGCTGGTGCAGTTACCAGCATCTTTACGTTTATCAGGCAATTTACTATATTACAAAAATTGATAGCGCTGTTGGTTGTCCTGGTCATATTTTATGCGCTGGGAAGCACTCTTCGCTGGGTTCTTGATACTTTTGACAAGCAAAATGAAAAGGCGGTTCTGGATGAAGGGGAAGTAATCGAAAAAGAAGGAAACCAGGAAGAAGAGAGCGAAGACGAAAACGAAGAGTAATGTGAATCATGTTACCGGGAGGATGCCATGGACGAGGCGGGCAGAAAGAAGCTTTGGGAAGAATACGGAAAAACAAAGCTACCTGAAATCAGAGAAAAAATCATACTGGAATATGCACCCCTTGTTAAGCTGGTGGCAGGCCGGCTCAGCATGTACCTCGGGTACAATGTGGAGTATGAGGATTTGGTAAGTTATGGCATATTCGGATTGATAGATGCCATTGATAAGTTTGACAGTTTAAAGGATGTAAAGTTTGAAACTTATGCCAGTCTGCGCATAAGGGGGGCCATTCTGGACCAGATTAGGAAAATGGACTGGATACCAAGGACTATCAGACAGAAACAGAAAAAAATTGATGCTGTCATAAAGGAAATCGAGATGAGTACCGGCAGGGGGGGGACGGATGAAGAGATAGCCAACGGCCTTGGAATTTCCAATGAAGAATATCTGGAATGGCAGTCCCAGATGAAAATCACCAATGTGGTTTCCCTGAATGAGTATATGGAACAGGGCAGTGAAGTGCCGGTAGAATCAAACAGGCATACTACGGCAAGATTTGACAGCCCCGAAGAAAATATTGAAAAGGAAGAATTGAAGAAGGTGCTGGAGCAGACGATGCAGCTGCTCACGGAAAAAGAGAGAAAGGTGATTCTTCTTTATTATTATGAGGAACTGACATTGAAGGAAATCAGTCACATATTGGAAGTTTCCGAATCTCGCGTATCACAGCTGCATACGAGGGCGCTTCAGAAGATGAAAGATAAAATGGGGAGTTATATGGGGATATTTTCAGATAGGTAGCGGATAACTTGTGCATAAGGAGAGATTTATGGGAAACGGCTATTTTATGTTGGTAAGTGAGCCCGTGGGTTTTGGCCTGAAGATAATCGCGCCTAAGGACGGCGGCGAAAAGGTCAGAATCGGCGAGGTAACAAATTATCTATCACAAAATAAATTGAATTGCGACCCTTCCGTTTTAAAAAGCGCTATTGAACAGAACCAGGATACAGTGGTTCATCTGGGGAATATCGCCTGCCCGGCCGTACGCATGACGTATAACCTTACGGTTGAGGAAGGCGGCATGAGTGCAACGGTCAGGTTATATCCGGCATCCCAGAGCGCCGGAAAAATGTCGGTACAGGAATTTATAAAAGAACTGGAAATCAAACAGATTCGATACGGAATCAATGAAGAACGCATCCGTGAAGCCTTTTCAAACCAGGAATATTGCACGGATATCGTAGTAGCGGAAGGAAAGGCCGTAAGGCAGGGGAAAGATGCAAAGATAGAATACTTTTTCAATACGGACGTTAAAGCCAAGCCGACTGTCAAGGAAGACGGCAGCGTGGATTTTTTTAACTTAAATACCATAAACAGTTGTCATGCGGGTGATGTTCTGGCAAAGCTGACCCCGGCTGACCTGGGTGATTCCGGTATAAGCGTTCAGGGGACGACGATAAAACCTAAAATTGTAAAAAATGCTTTGCTGAAATATGGCAATAATGTAATTATGTCGGAGGACAAGAGGGTGCTGACTGCCAAGGTTGACGGGCATGTCACGCTTGTTGATGAAAAGGTTTTCGTTTCCAATGTGCTGCAACTGGAAAATGTGGATATTTCCACGGGTAATATCGAATATGAAGGAAGCGTAACTGTCACCGGAAATGTGCAGTCCAATTTTTCTGTCAAGGCAAAAGGAAATATCGTGGTAAACGGCCTGGTGGAAGGGGCTTTCCTGGAGGCGGAAGGCGATATTATCATTGCCCGCGGCATGGCGGGCATGTCCAAAGGAGAATTGAAGGCAGGGGGCAATATTGTTGCCAAGTTTCTGGAAAGCACCAAGGCAACGGCAGGCGGTTATATTGCTGCAGAGTCCATTCTGCACAGTACGGCAATTGCCGGCGGCGATATCAATGTGGATGGAAGAAGGGGCTTTATCTCCGGCGGAAGGGCTTGTGCCACCCGCATGATTTCAGCCAAAACCATCGGTTCGCCCATGGGGACGTCTACGATTGTGGAGGTGGGGGCAGACCCGGTTGTGAAGTCAAATCTGGCCCAGGCACAGAAACAGGCGGCTGAAATAAGCAAAGAGATTAAGAAACTGGACCCTGTGATTACCAGTTTTGTGAATAAGAGAAAGCAGGGCGTGGAAATCAGTAAGAAACAGCTTCAATATCTGGCGTCCATTATGCAGGCGCGGGAACAAAAACTGATGGAATATAAAAAGGTTTCCAAGGAACTGGGGATTTTGCAGGAGATGATTGAAATGCAGACCAATGCCCAGGTCATTGTAAAGGATGAAATTTATCCGGGAGCAAAGATTGTCATAGAGGATGTATCCATGGCGGTGCAGCGCAGTATGCAATACTGCAAATTTGTCAAATTGCACGGTGATGTCAAGATGGTAGGCTTATAGACTGCCTGCGGCATGAAAGGAGAAGACACATGGCAATAGGGATTGATGTCAGTAATATTGTAAGGGCTCAGGATTACACGACGATTAAACAAAATGAAGATAACAGGGGTATTGCGCAGCAGAGCAATCTGGTGCAGAATATGGAGAGGGAAGTTGAGAACAAAATCCGGCAGGTGAATGAAAGTGACAATGCCGACTGGCAGAACAAAAAATTTGATGCCAAAGAAAAGGGGAACGGAAACTACAGCGGCGACGGGGGAAAACAAAAGAAAAGGAAACAGGAGCAGGAATCTGACGGAAAAGTAATTTTGAAAGGCAGAGGCGGTTTCGATATTAAAATCTGAGGAGAGAGAGATGGGGACATTGGAAGTTGTCCTTCTTATTGCGGGAGGGATTATTTTTGTGCTTAGTTTTTTACTGCCTTCCGGTAGAAAGAAGGTAGATTCGGAAACGAAGCAGATGGTACAGGATGAAGTAAGAAATGTAGTAGCCAGGGAAATGGATGACGTGAAGGACAAGATAGAGGATATTGTGGATGAAACGGTCACCATTGCGGTTGAAAAAACCGAACGCTCTCTGGAGAGGGTTTCCAATGAAAAGATAATGGCTGTCAATGAATATTCGGACACGGTTCTGGAGGATATCAACAAGAACCATAAAGAAGTAATGTTTTTGTATGATATGCTTAATGACAAACACCAGAATATTAAGTCCACGGTCAGTCAGGTGGAAAAAACGGTCAAAGCGGTGGAGCAGACAGCGCGGGAAACTGCAAAAGAAGTGAAAAAAGAAGCTGTGAAAGAAGAAAAAAAGGCAGAAACCCGGGCGCCGGGAAGCAATACGCAGGCAAAGAAAGCCCCGCTTGAGGCTTCTAAGGTGGATATCAGCTTTATGCAGGAGAATCAGAAAAACGGCAATAATAACGAGAAGATACTGGAAATGCATAATGCCGGCAAATCCAATGTTGCAATTGCAAAAGCTTTGGGACTTGGAGTCGGGGAAGTAAAGCTGGTAATTGATTTATTTGAAGGAATGTAGCCTTAAAGGCACTGCGTTTACATGGAAAGGAAACTATGAATCTGAAATATTACCTGCGGGGATTGGGGATTGGCGTTTTTGTTACCGCTGTCATAATGGGAATTGCATCGGGAAAAGAACAGATGACGGATGAAGAGGTCAGACTGCGGGCAAGGGAACTGGGAATGGTGGAGAGTACATTATTGTCTGACATGGCAAACCTCACCCGCCCGGAACAACAGGAAGACATACAGGATAATACGGGAACGTCCGGACAACCGGAAGAAACCAAGCCGGAAGCACCTTCAGAGGGGACAAAACCGGAAGAAACACTTCCAAAAGAAACAGAACCGAAGGAGCCTTCGGACGGGACGGAACCGGAAGAGACACTTCCGGAGGAAACCAAACCGGAGGATTCATCTTCAGCAGGAACCAAGCCGGGGGATACCCCCCCGGAGGAAACCAAACCGGATGCATTGCCGGCTGACGAAACAGAGCCGGAGAATCCGCCCCAGCAGGGCGGCGAGCCTTCGGAAGGTGAGAACAATGGCGGCAATCAGGAAACCGTTACCATTACCATAAATTCCGGGCAAAGTTCCGTTGGCGTCAGTAAGCTTCTTGAAGACGCAGGATTGGTTGAAAGCGCTGCAGAGTATGATAAGTACCTGTGTGCAAACGGTTACGATAAAAAAATAAGGGCAGGCACATATGAAATTCCGGCAGGCGCGGATGCCGAACTCATAGCCCGGATTATTACGAGAAGCCAAAATGTAAGCGGATGACGCCGGAACTGCGGCTCCAATATTTTATGTTGTTTTGCGGGAAACCCCTTGCAATGGGGTTTCCCGTATGTTATAATCTGAATGTTGTGACTATAAAACACGTATTCCCATTTGATGCAGGTGTCCTTTTCGGATATGCATCAGAGCTAACCGGGCCTTGACGCAGGAACGGCAGAAAAGGGATGCGGAAGACGGCGGATGAGCCGGTTAACCAAATGGAGGTAGAAACATGAGCGTTATTTCAATGAAACAGTTGTTAGAAGCAGGTGTTCATTTCGGACACCAGACCAGAAGATGGAACCCTAAGATGGCTCCGTATATCTTTACGGAAAGAAACGGCATTCATATTATTGATTTGCAGAAGTCCGTAGGCAAGGTTGACGAGGCTTACAGGGCCATTTCCGAAATCGCGGCGCAGGGCGGCACCATCCTTTTCGTAGGCACCAAAAAGCAGGCGCAGGACGCTGTCAAAACAGAAGCCGAGAGATGCGGCATGTACTATGTAAATGAGAGATGGCTGGGCGGTATGCTGACGAATTTCAAGACAATCCAGTCCCGTGTAGACAGGCTTCATGCCATTGAAAAGATGGCGGAGGACGGTACTTTTGATGTACTTCCCAAGAAAGAAGTTATCGCATTGAAAAAGGAATGGGAAAAGCTTGAGAAGAATCTGGGCGGTATCAAGAATATGACGAGAGTTCCCGATGCCATTTTCGTGGTTGACCCCAAGAAGGAAAGAATCTGTGTGCAGGAAGCGCATTCTCTGGGCATTACCCTGTTAGGAATCGGCGATACAAACTGTGACCCTGAAGAACTTGATTACATCATTCCCGGCAACGATGACGCCATCAGAGCCGTAAAACTGATTGTATCCAAGATGGCAGACGCCGTTGTGGAAGCAAATCAGGGCGAAGCTGTTTACACAGAGGAAGATGTAGCCGTAGATGCAGAAAATGCGGATATGGAAGAGATTGCAGCAGAGGAATAAGCAGGATAAGACTGTAGAATCATTAGAATGAAAGGATTTGGTGAAGATATATGGCAGATGTTACGGCAGCTATGGTAAAAGAACTGCGTGAAATGACCGGCGCAGGAATGATGGACTGTAAAAAGGCCCTGAATGAAACCAATGGCAATATGGATGAGGCTGTTGAGTTTTTGAGAAAGAACGGACAGGCAAAGGCAGAGAAGAAAGCAGGCAGGATTGCCGCAGAAGGTCTTTGCATGGTAGTGAAAAAAGATGAGCAGACAGCGGCGGTTGTAGAGGTAAATTCCGAAACTGACTTTGTGGCTAAGAATGCCGATTTCCAGGCATATGTAAAAGCAGTTGCAGAGCAGGCTGTGGAGTCTGATGCGGCAGACATGGATGCATTTCTGGCTGAAGCATGGAATGCAGACGCAAGTAAGACAGTTAAAGAAGCGCTGGTAGAGAAGATTGCCGTTATCGGCGAGAACCTGAATATCAGAAGATTTGAAAAAGTGGTAGCAGCAAACGGCTGTGTGGTATCCTATGTGCATGGCGGCGGCAGAATCGGCGTTATCGTGGAAGCCCAGACCGACGTGGTAAACGATGCGGTGAAAGAAGCCATGACGAATATTGCTATGCAGGTTGCGGCATTGTCTCCCAAATACATTTCTACGGATGAAGTTTCCGAAGAATATAAGGAGCATGAGAAGGAAATCCTTATGGCGCAGATTGCGGCAGACCCGAAGATGGCAGGCAAGCCCGAAAAGGTGATTGAAGGCGCAGTTATGGGCCGTCTGAACAAAGAGTTAAAAGAAGTGTGCCTGTTAGAGCAGGTATATGTTAAGGCAGAAGACGGCAAGCAGACAGTGGCACAGTATGTGGCACAGGTTGCAAAAGAAAACAACGCAGCCCTTTCCGTTAAGAAATTCGTCCGCTTTGAAACCGGCGAAGGCATTGAGAAGAAAGAAGAGAACTTTGCTGAGGAAGTGGCAAAGCAGATGAACGCGTAGAAATTTTCCGGAATAAGGCGAATAGAGATAAGAATGAGAACCCTTGTAATTGGCGTGTATGCGCCATTTGCAGGGGTTTTAATATGTGGTTTTTTAAAGGTTGTAATGGATATTGTTTATAAAATATGATAAAATAATAAAAAAGAATATGGGAGTTGATTTTATGCTAGTCAGTACAGATAAGAAATGGGATTATGCATTAGGCATGATTAAAGTAGACGGATTGGAACCATCCCCTGAATTTAAAAAATTAATTGAAAGAGAAAGTCATGGAGAAATGACAACGGAGGATATGCGTAAGGTTTTAGATAAAAAATATAAGATGAAAGAATAAGGATAATATTATGAATGATCCATATCTATATCCACATACAGATATTTTAAAGAATCTTGCTGATGTACGAGACAGAGAAATGTTGTTATGTATGGAGGCAGAATATACGAGTATACGGCTTGCGGAGCTTGTAACAGGAGAATCCGTCAGCCGTTTTGATTTTGCAGCGCTTTGCAATGTGCATCATTATATTTTTCAAGATGTTTATGAATGGGCTGGAAAAATTAGAATTATAAATATTGAAAAATCAGAACCAGTTTTAGGAGGAATTTCAATCGAGTATTCCGATTGCTTTGATATTGTAAAGGATGTTACATTTATATTAGATAAAATGAACCGTTATGCTTGGGAAAAGTCTCCTATTGAGGAAGCGGCAGAAATATTTTCAAAATATTTAGCTGAGCTTTGGAAGGTGCATCCGTATCGAGAAGGCAACACGCGAACGATAATTACATTTTGCAGTCAATTTATAGAGAGTAAAGGATTTTATATAGATAGTGATTTGTTCAAAGACCATGCACAATATATGAGAACTGCTTTGGTTGCGGCAACCTCTTTATTTTCGGATTTAGGAGATAAACGGAAGCCGGAGTATTTAGAGAAGATAGTTTTGGATGCTTTGGTAAGGGGCCAGGAAATGAAACAAAGGGTTTCAGATGTTATAAAAGAAGCAGGATTTGGAGTGACAGAAGGACGAATCCGTAAGATTGTATATTGGAATCGTTTAGAGCGGCATGAGCATGGAGAACGGGATGTTAGATTATATTTATTACAAAATGGAGAGAATGAATAAATGACTTATATTAAAATTCCAATATTACAGAATAATGCACTTCACAATGCTGTGGGATATTAACGGCAGAGTTTGGTAAAGGATTTTCAAAGACAAATTTGCAGAATATGCGTGCACTTTATTTGAGTTATGGGAATTGCCAATCACTGACTGGCAAATTAACAAGGACGCATCATTGTGAAATTTTGTCAATTATAGATAAAAATAAGAGCAGTTTCTACGAGAAGAAGCAATTAATGCAAATTGGTCTGTTCGGGAATAAAAGAGCTTCTGGTTTTACCAATTGTTGAAGTTACTGGATATTCCGGAGAAAATTCGGTATAAAAAATCTTTACCAACCAAAAGTCTGGTAAACTAAAGTGCAGGCGTTCATCAACTCTGCATAAATCCGGCATTTCAGGTAAAACATCGCAAAGCAGATGAACGCATAAAAATTTGCCGGAAACGGTCTAATAGCAATAAGAATGAGAACCCTTGCAGGTGGTGTATAAATGCCATTTGCAGGGGTTTTTGTATTATATATTGGATTTTCATTTCTTGACACTATCACGATATACCGTTATAATCAATAGAAAAAGAATCCATGAAATGGAGAATGAGAAATGGAATTGATGAGTTTGTTAAAGGAAAGGCAGCTTTCTGTTTATCAGTGTGCTAAGGAAAGCCATGTACCATATACTACATTGTCAGATATTGTGAAAGGAAAAACCAGGATTGAAAAATGTACGGCAGAAACAATATATAAATTAGCGAGGACGCTCCATGTGACAATGGAAGAACTTTTGGCGGAATGCTTTAAGGAAGATGAAAATGCTCCCAATTTAAGAGATTTTGAAATATATAAAAGTAATATCTGTCATTTAGTGAAAGATAAAGGGGATATAGACTTTATTATTGATATTTTAAAAGAAAATCAAATAAGGACTTATTGGGAACGGCAATGGTATCGGGAAAGTTTTTATCTTTTGGCAATGGTAGATTACTTAAGCAGGGAAAATGAACTTCCATTGTGCAATGATTATGAAGATATAAGGAACTGTAAGCTGTCGGAGCCATTATATCCAAAGGATATCATTCTTGCTGCAAAACTGGATGATTCTCTTGATAAGAAAGAACAATGTCTGAAAGAAGCGATTCCTGAATTTTTGAGGTTTAATATTATAGAAAGCGAGATAAGGAATGTCTGTTGAGAAAGGTTTTACCAAAGAAAATCTGGACTATTATTTGAAGGAACTGGCAAAAGAGTTTCGGAAGAGAAATGGAAAAAATACGCCTGCTGAGATTGTGTTAGTTGGAGGTGCGGCAATTCTCGCCAATTATGGGTTTCGTGAAATGACTTATGATATAGATGCGGTCATAACGGCATCATCGGCCATGAAGGAGGCAATTCATGCAGTAGGAGACCGTCTCGGTCTGCCAAATGGCTGGTTGAATGCAGACTTTAAAAATACAAGTTCTTAAAGTCCTAAATTATCGCAATACTCTAAGTATTACCGTACCTATTCTAATGTATTGAATATCAGGACAATTAGTGCGGAATATCTTGTTGCCATGAAATTAATGTCCGGGAGACGTTATAAAAAAGATTTGTCTGATATTATTGGTATCTTGAGCGAACAAAAAAGAATGGGAGAGCCATTAGGTTATCGGCAGATTGATTGTGCAGTAAAAAATCTGTATGGCGGGTGGGATGATATTTCCGAATATGCAGTACAGGTTTTGAAGGCGGCTTTAGATTCAGAAAATCTAAAAGAATTGTTTATGGAACAAGAACAAGAAGAAGCATTGTCAAAACAGGCAGTGCTTCAAGTTCAAAAATATGAAGGGGAAAAAGTAAAGGAAAGTAATGTGGATGAGGTTATTCAAAAAGCTTTAAAGAAGAAAAGAGATAGCAGGGATGTGAGATAAAAGGAGGTGCGATAATGATAACTGATAGGGAAGAGCCGCAATGCGAAAGCGTGAAGCTAATCAGCCCCGTAAGTTATCAACAGGGAAAACTGCACGTACGGTTCTGTGAGGGGCAATAGGCAAGCCCTTCACAATAAATAAATTTGAGAAGGGAATGTCGAGATTGTCTATTCGACGGAAAATACGATGATAGAAAGGTTACTAAAGAAACAGAACATGACAAAATACCGGCTTGCGGTAGAAGCAGGTATTATTATGATTTTCTTATGTCGGCAGGGGAGCCGGAATGCAATGCCGCAATACAAAGAATGGTTCCCAAAATTAACCTGGAGCAGATAAAAGGGTTTATTGAGGAAGTACCCTATATCACTGAGCTGCAGAAAACCTTTTATAAGAGGTATATAACCGCAAGGTTTGAACGGATTTTAAAGCCTGCTTATGAGATGAACGCATAGAAACATACCGGAATAAGGAGAATTTCATGATTAAAATTGCAGTTTGCGACGATGAGAAAAAAGACAGAGAGAAAGTCTGCGAGCTGATTCAGGAACAGGGAAGACATTATTCGATAGAATACGAACTGAGGTTGTTTGAGTCAGGAGAGCAGTTTTTAGAAAGCGGGTTTTTGCCGGATATCCTGTTTCTGGATATTATTATGGACAAAAGGGATGGTATTGATATTGGGAATCAGTTAAAAATGCTGCAGATGGAAACCATGATTGTTTATATAACTAACCTGAGTGAAAAGATATCTGCTGCGTTAAATCGGGTACATGCTTATGGATATCTGGTTAAGCCTGTGAGAAAAAAAGATTTGTTCCAGATTATGTCTGATGCGGTAAGAAAGATAAGCCAGAATAAGAAGAGTCAATATGAAACTTTTCTTTCTGAAAAGAATACCATTATAAAACTTTTGGTTCAGGATATTTATTATTTTGAGTACTGCAGCCGCAAAATTAAAATTGTTGCCAGAGATAATACTTATCTGTGTGTTACTGAAAAAATAAATGCTATAGCGGAGCGCATGAAACCATATGGCTTTGCAATGTGCCATCAAAGTTTTGTAGTTAATCTATATCAGGTAGAACTAATTGAAGGACAAATGCTGCTGCTGAAAAACGGAGAGAAGATTTATCTTGCTCAGAAAAGGGCATCTGGTATAAGGAAACAATTGATGCAGATAGCAAGGAATACGATGAAAGACGGAGGAAGTAAGAGCAATCTTACATATGAGGAATGAATCCATTTGAAATACAAATATATGATATTGTAGGGAAATTAGTATCCTGCATAGTTTCGGTGTTTATAACTTTTCAGTATTTTGATACTCGGTTTACGCGTGTATATAATACCAAGGTGTGTTATATTTTATTGAAAATTTTATTAATCATTTTAAATTTTGCATTGTATATTTTCAATAGTCCTGTAATAAACATAAGTTTTTGGCTTGTCATGATATTTTTGACAGGAAAAATGTTTTATTATGATGAGCATATAAGTAAAGGCAAATATTTTATCAGCAATTGTGTGTTTGTTCTGGCAGTTTCCGTCTGTGAATCGACAGGTGTAATACTGGTTAATATTGGGGCTCATTTTATGAAGGAAAAGCCTGATGCAGCAGTATTTTCCTTTGTGCAGACAATGACCGGTTCTCTTTTTTGTATTTTACTATACTATCTAGTTTTAAAACGTTTCTTTATTCGTAAGAGAACGGAAAGAATAACAGTGATACAATATACTGTTTATGCAATTATAACAATTTATGCATTGGTAAACATAGGGGAAATATTATTTTTATTTACGCTTGAAATGAACAGGATGAAGTATCTGTTTTTGATGACAAATGCAATTACGGGTGTATTTTTAAATTTGTATTTGTTTTACTTTCTTGATATGTTTGCAGAAAACAGGGAATTGAAGTATAAAGTGGCACTGTATGAAAAGCAGGCAAGTTTCAATTATAATTATTATGCCAGACAGATTGAAAGCTACAAAACGGCAATGGGAGTAATACATGATATTAGAAAGCATATGCGGGTTTTGGAGGAATTGAAGCAAGGTGGTATAGTTCCCGAAATACAGAGTTACGCGGATTCGTTTGAAGATATGCTTTCGCCTTTATTGGTAAACCAATATTGCACAAATATGATATTAAATATTATTATTCATGATAAGTTGGAAGACTGTAATAAGAATGCAATAGTTTTTGATATAAGGGTGCATGATGTGAATCTTGATTTTATGGAGCCTGTAGATATTACAACAATTTTTGGGAATTTGCTGGATAATGCCGTGGAGGCCAGCAGGAAAGCAGAGCAGAGAAATATTATTCTGACGATATATCCATTCAATGGTTTCATTTATTTGCAGATTTCCAATACGTTTTCCGGTCAGATTAAATTCGATGCAAAGGGAAAACCAGTGTCAGATAAAGGAGAACAGCATGGAATTGGTCTGGAAAATGTGGAAAAAACTTTATTGAAATATAGTGGAAATATAGAATTTACGGTAGCGGAAAATTGGTTTATGGCGGAAATGATGTTTAGCCAACTGCGGTAATCTGTATACAAAACTAAGTGGGTATAGGGAGCTGAGAGGTCTTCCCTATGCCCATTTTTTGTAGAATAGGTAATAATATTGTCGATTATGCAAAGATAATTGTAATTTTAGAAATCTTTGGTATGATAAAATTCAAAAAAGGAGGGTAGTGAGGATACAAATAATTATGAATAATAAAAAAACTATGATATCAGGCGTATTAATAATAATTATCCTTTTATTTTTGGTTTTAGGACATTTTGGAGTAGAAACCGATAAGATTTTATTTTTAAGATGTATTATGACAGCCGAAAATTTGGTTAAAGAAGAAAATGAAAAGATAGAAAAACTGATAAAATATGATATGTTTGAGGGAATAAATCAATGCGTATGGGGAACCTGGGTCATTACAGAAGTGTGGCTGGGAAACAGTCTCAATGAAGAAGATGAACGTATAAATACTGTAGTAAAAATTTTGCCTCAAAGCTTTTCATATGGTGAAAAAACCAGCACGGAATTGGTCGGCTACCCTGCTAATCTTATGGCGATAAAAGATAATAAGAGCGTATTTTTTGAAATAGATACTTTTCAGAATCTGGGTATGAATGGGGACTATTATCTGATGTTTTATCCATGGTGGGATGAGTATGAAAAAAAAATATTTCCTTTTGTTCAGGGGTGTGTATTCATATCGGAAACAGAAATGTTGATTCCCTGTGCAGGGCATACCAGATGTATGCTGGAAAAGATAGAAGATTTTGATGTGGCTGGCAGTGATATATCGTTTATGGCAGAGGAACATGCGTTTTGCAGCGCTTGTTACGGCACATGGATTATTACTGAGAAACTAACGAAGAATAATAAAGAACTTGTGAATGATTCATATATAAGGCAAACAGTAATATTTGACCGCAAATCAGAGAACTTTGCGTCTTGCAGAGTTTTTGGACGTTCAGAAAAAAAGATTGATGAACTTGCAGTTCAAATAGGTATCGGTAGTGAAAATAAATATCTTGTTTGCTATGATTTTCTGGAAGATTATTTTTGGAACCAAATGATATGTGTGGATGATATGACGGCTGTATTAGTGAAAGGAAATGATTTGTTTCGGGTTGAAAGAATATCTGACGCAGAGAAAGACCGCATATATAGTGTACCATACTGAGGAAATATCGTATGAAAATATTTGAAAATAAGAAATGCTATCCTATTGCTATTATTCTAATAATATTTATTTCTATTATTGTTGGGAGAAAAATGAATAGGAATAACATGAAGATACCGGAACAAATTAGTCAGCTTTGCCAGACTGATTACACCAGAATGGTGTATGAAGATGGGTACTACTATTATCAAAGTTCGGCAAATTATCTTTATTTATATCGGATGGATGAAAACGGTGAAAACAGTACCTGTCTTGTAAAACAAGTTCCGGAAGAAATTTATATCGTGGATGAATGGGTTTATTTCACAAATTGTTCAGAGGGAAAAACCTTATGGCGGGTGAAAAAAGAAGGAGGAGAGGCGGAACTGGTTCTGGAACAGAAGATAGACCGGTTTTTCCCTATAGAGGAGTCTTTTTATTGCCTGACAGAAGAAGGAAACTTCTATGTATGGGACAGGCAGCAGGATTTCAGGCTTTTGTATCCGGAACACGGCTGGTGGATGAGTACGGACGGAATGCTTCTTTATCTTTGGATACAGGAAGGAGAGAGCGTTTCCATGGTGGTGTTAGACTTGGAAGGAAAAAGGGTTTCCGAATACGAAGGCACTTTTTCAAGATGGACCATTGCAGATAACCAGAATATTTATTATCTGGTTGATAAGGACGGCAGCACAGTTATCATGAAGCAGTCGGTAAAGAATGGAGAAACCATTGAACTGACAGAGAATCCCTATGTTAAACGGAATACCATATCCGGTTACATGAAGGAAGGCGATAACTTTTATATTCTTTGTACCAGTGTAAAATCTGGAAATGCTATGATAGACATCTACCAATATGAATGTCTGGCAGATAAATGGAGTCAAACGTATGAAAAACAAGTTACGGATAAGGAACTGGAGTATTATGGGATGATATGGGAAATGACCAATGTCAATCTGGTAAACGGCAATATTTTTTGGAAAAGGCCAAGTGTGAATGGAAAAGGAGAACTTTGGTACAGGGTAGCATGTGAGAACGGAGAAGAAACTCTTTTTGAAGATATGGAACCGCTTTCTGTAAGGATATTGAGTCACGATGATATGTTTTATGGAGTGAATCAGGAATCTGGTCCTTTTCAGTCAGAGGATTTAGTATATTTTGATGTAAAAGAAGATGATGAGGGAAACCGGATAAATACAGAAATCAAAATTCCACAGTTTTGCAAACAGATACCAGCATATGAGACAATTAATAAACTTATCTGTAAGGATGCAGAGTATTTTTATAAGGAACAGATGGAGTTTGCAGAAGATATCAGGGAGACAGCAAAGGAATGGCTGGGAGAATCCGTGGGTACATGGAAGTATTGGTATGCGTTTGCAGATAAAGATTATGTTTGCGTAGCATATTGGAAGTTTCTGGGACAGAATGGCCTGGATGATATAAAATCCAATGAATTTGTAGTAAAACTCTATGATTCTGAAACAGGAGAAGAAGTAGATATAATGGATTTATTTACGGTAGGAAAAGAGGAACTTATGCTTCGTCTTGGATTTGCCATCCGAAAAACATTTTTGGGACTTGATATGCTAAACAGCGATTTGAGTATGGTGGGAGGGTGTTATTATCATACCTTTTATATTTTGACTGACAGGGGAGTAGATGTATTATTGGTAGAGAAAGTTCCTACGAAAGTATATCATTTTGAAATCAGTTATGAAGAACTGGAAGATATTTTTATCCAAAAAGAAGCCGACATTAACATACCCGAAATAGAAATACATTCTTCCTGGGTAGAAGTTACAATTTGTAATGATGAAGAGTATAAGGCATTTATAAATATGCTGAATAATATTAAGGGATGTAGCACTTTGAAATTAAATATGTCGGGTGTGGCTACCACTGTTTTTTTAGATGAGATAATGATGTGCGGTAATTTTACATCTCTGGAAATAAGTAATGGAGGAATTATTGCGGTAAAGAATACGGATAAGTTTAGTCAGATACCGTATGAGGAAGATGGGGTATTGAAAGGAATTTACAGGTTAAACGAAGGTGATTATAGTTATACAAGTTATGAATTTTATAAGCCGGAATCAGAGGAAGAAATATGTGCTGTCTATATCGCTGTGGATTATAGGGAAGGAGATGATGAGAAGCGTATTGCTGTGTTGCAAGTCCCGCAAAACAGGTATTCTGATATAAAAAGGAGAGGTGTATGCGGAACTCAAATCATGGCAGCAGACGTGAATTTTGACGGTTATAAGGACGTATGTTTTAGCGGAAATGATGATTATTTAGACGGGTACGATTTGTGCTGCGTATTCTTATGGAACCAACAGGAAAAAAGATATACGATGTGCGATACAGCTCCAAGATATATCCGTTCCATTGATACAGAGAGAAAAAGATTGACAGATACGGTCACGTTGGGAGCTTCAGGTGATGATTACTATATTTATGAATATCGGAACGGGGCATATCATGTAAAAAAATTAGAAAATAGATTTTCGGTGGAAGAGCAGGAGGATGGAAATACGATTCATAAAATACTCTGGTATTACAGTGAGGATGGAAAATTAAAGGAAACCCTGGAATATATCTTCAATAAGGATGAGAATATAACTCACATTATTTATCAGGGAAAGGGAGGTATGGAGGAAGAAATGTTTGAGGGGGAGCAATACTATCCGGAGGTGGGAAAAAAATATTTTCCGGAGTTTGATTTTTATTGGCTGGGATGAAAGTAAAAATTGAGATAGGAGTAAAATGAAAAGGGTAAAATACATAATTATTTTTGGGGGTATTGTGCTTTTGATGGGAGCAATTCACTTTATACAGGAAACAGAGGAAAAAGAGATTAAAAATGCCAAATCTTTCCTTTATATTATAACGGACGAAGGGGAGGCCGTTATAATAGGAGGAGGTGCAGGGGAAAACATGTTAATTCCAAGGGAAATTGACGGGATAATAATATCCGGTGTTGGCGAAGGTGCATTTCAGGGAAGAACTGATATCAAAAAAGTTGTTGTTGAGCAAGGAGTCCGTTACATAGCGGCAGATGCGTTTGCAGACTGTACGGAAATAGAAAAATTGGAATTAGGGGAAGGTCTTTTATACATCGGGGAAGGTGCGTTTTCCGGCAATAATATAAGCGAATTAATCCTGCCTGACAGCGTGGCATATGTCGGGGAGAAGGCCTATGCAGACTGCTCAAAACTTGAAAGAGTTTTGTTCTCACAGAAGACTTATGTGGACGCATATGCCTTTGTGTGGAGTGCATGGCAAGAAAAAAGAGATGAGGCGGGATTGATAATCAGGGGGAGCTGTCTTACGGGGATTAGTGATGGTCCATCATCCACGTTGGAAATTCCCTATGGAATTACAAGAACCTCTGATTTTTCAGAACGGGCTGATGCTTTGATTCGGCAGGATATACAGTATGAGGAGATTATATTTCCGGACACCTTGATAGATTTGGGGAAATACTGTTTTTGGGGGACACAGATTCAGAAAATTCACTTACCGGAAGGAATGAAAACAATAAACGAGGGGGTTTTTGAAGAAGCAGTATTAGGAGAAATTATTCTTCCATCCAGATTGGAGAGGATAAAAATGGGAGCTTTCAGGGAGTCATCAATAATGGAAATCAAGCTGCCGGATACGTTAGAGGTTATTGAACCGAATGCATTTTGGAGAAGCGAAGGTTTAAAAAAGATTACGATTCCGGCATCGGTTTATTATATAGGAGAAGATGCTTTTGGCGGTTGTACGAGTATAGAAGAGGTTGTATTTGAAGAAGGATTGCAGGTGGTGTCGGGAAGGGCATTTGCCGGTGTTAATGTGGAACGAATCCAATTTCCGGAGAGCCTTATGAGTATATACGGTTATGGTCCTTATCCTGAAATATTGGAAAGAATATACATCCCGGAAAGAACCGGTAATATAGACGAGCTGTTTTGGAGGAATTTTAATGAAAGTGACTTTTCTATAGTGATTTATGGACAAAGCGGAAGCCAGGCGGAGAAAGCCGCAAAGGAGAAAGGCATGGAATTTGTGGCTGTGTCAAACGGTAATGAAATGCCATAGGAGATTTCGGTTTGCAGAAAAAATAAAATCCCAGAACAGGCAGGGGAAATTCATATGAATAATAAAAAGTATATAAAGGCCGGATGTATTATTTTAGCAATGGGTTTTGCCTTTACCGCAGGGCGTATAAGTAAAAGCAGTATCCCAGAGCAGAATGCAAATGTGGAAGAAGATAGCGGTAAAAAATTAATCTGTGGAAGATATGAATATGAAATAGTGGAACAGGATGGAACGGTTAGAATCCTGTCATATTTGGGAGAAGAATCCATTATTTTTATTCCGGAGGAATTGGACGGTAAGAAAATAAGTGTGATTGGTGAAAAGGCATTTAGCGGAAATGCCGACATGGAGCAGGTGGTTATTTCGTCGGGCATCACAAAAATTGAAAGGGAGGCTTTTGCCTATTGTTCCAAACTTGAAATTGTGATTGGGGGACAGGGATTAGAAGAGATTGGATGGGGAGCTTTTGCTTATTGCCCCAGTTTAATGGAAATTCGTTTTCCGAAAGGTTTAAAAGAAACCGGAGGAGGAGTTTGCGCCTATTGTCCCAGTTTGGAAAAGATTTATATTTCAGATACCATGGAAAGCATAGGGGATAAAGCTTTTGAGGGATGTCCTAATTTAATGTTGGTTTATGGAAGCAGTATGTATGCAGAAATTTATGCACAGCAGGAGGGATTGGTATATGTGGATGTAAACCGAATTGAAGAGGAAGGAAATCTGGTATGGTGAAAAACGGTTATCATAAAAAAGAATCCAGATGGAAGAGGAGGCTTTTGGCTGCACTCGGTGCATTTATTACAGCCTGCACCGTTGTTCTGATTCCGGGCTGTTTTGGCAGGCAGGAGGAGCATTTGGACGAAGAAAAAGAAGTAACAATTGTCACAGACGAAGGAAAAAATACTGTCGAAGAGGAGAACAGGATGGAGGGACGTACTCCTGATGTGTCAAGACTCGGGCAGAACGTATGCACCTATGACCCGGAAGACACTATTTATTATAAAACCTATTATGATGACTTTGTGCAAGGGAAGATAATGCACATTGATTACACTCCCCGCATGGAAATCAGGAAGGAGCTGGAAGACTATTTTACAGACGCTTCAGGCATCCGGTGTCTGGATAACCTGGCAGGCATGTTCTATGATGACAGGACGATTGAAACTGACGAAAAGGAGCTGGAACAATTATTCTGGGAACATGGTTACCTGATTGACTTTTGCAGGGGGGATTTTGGGGACTGCCATGTGCGGTTTGTGGAAATTACGGAAATGGACGGACTGTCCTTATACCCTGTCCGCATTCTGATGCAGACGTGGGATGAGGAGCATATTTATCTGCAGGACATTACGGGGCCGATTCCCAGAAAGATAAAGGAAGTTATGACCGTTGAGAGAAATGGTGTCAGGCAGCTTGTGGTACACTCCACGGGCTTATCCAGGGAGTATGTGGCGGAGGAGGAACTCAGCTTTTGGGAACAAAGCGGCACATGCTGGATTCTTGTACCCATGGAACTGGAGATAGATGTCAGCCATGCACACAATATGGGCAGCCTTTATCCGGACATTGACAGGGAATCCCTGTATGAAGCTTTTTTTTACCGGGATGGAATTGCGTACAGACCCAGCCTGCAGCCATTCAATAAATGGGGCGACAGGGCGGTTTTCAGGCTGGGTGTTATGGAGATAGTGGAAGAAAACAAGAGTTTTCGATTAAACGCAGTCTGTGATGTGGAAGGAAAAACCGATTTGGCGTACGGTTACATCCGGTTTGAAATTGCGGAAAAACCGGAGAAAGTGATTGCCCCCACTGAAGAAATTGTAACGGACACCCCTATGGGACTTGCACAATATTACGGATATTACAGAATCACCCGGTTCTGGCCGTATGATTATTATGACGCCTTAAAGTATGACCGACTGCCTTTGGAAGAGGCAGATATGATGCTTGGCAGAATTGTTGAAATACAGGCAGATTTGCTGGTAACCTGCGACTCTTTCCGTTCTTTGGGTTCAAGGGGAGGAAGAGAAGCATTTGACAGAAATTATAATATAGAGAGGATTGCAATTGAATCTCCAAACTATGCGTGGGAAGAGTTTATTCCGGATACGGCATGGTATGAAGAGTTTTCCGAAGGGCATTATTTTATGGAAAAGCCTGAGGAGCGGGACTGGCAGAAGATTGAGGAAGAATATTATCAGGGAATCGAGGGGAAATTCAGCGTTTTGGTTGCCGGACCTTTTACCGGAAGATATGGGGAAAATGAATATTATCACGAATATTATGTGAAAAAAGACGGAATTCTTATGTATTCTGAACTGACGGGGAATTTCTTTTATCTGGAAAAACTGGATGGAAAACCAGAAACATGTGAGGAAGACCGTGGTATGACAGAGGAAGAAAAAGAAATCATTTTGCAGGAAGCCTTGGGCATATATACCGTTACAGAGTTTCTGCCAACGAAATTTTATCCCGGACTGGATTGTGCCGGAGATGTCTATTTGCCTGAGGAAGAAGCGGACATGATGATTGGGAAAGAAATAATCATGGAAAGTGAATTGTATGTAACGTTTAACAACGGCAGATGGCCCAACTCAGAATTTATGAACCGGAAGATGGATGATTTCATTTTATACAGGACAGAAATAGAAAAGCCGGTTTACCGGATAGAAGAGAGAAACAGGAATGATATATACGGGCTGCGGGACGATATGCTGCCAAGGGAAATGGTTCAGGACAGATACATGGAAATCAGCGTATATCCGGGATTTGGAATAAATGGCAAGGAATTGCCGCAGTTATACTTACTGCATGACGGGCGGATTATAATGTATGCCATGAGTGAATATTTTTTGTTGGAAAAACAAGACTGAGAACAAAAATATACAATGAAGAGGGAAGAGAAGAATTGGATTTAGAACCACTGGAAAAATTGACAGAATTTATATTCTATAGAACTCAAGAAAACAGATGTGGACAACATTTTACCGTTGATTGAATTGGAAAATTTAAAAGAACTTACTGTTACGGATGAACTGCCATATTGATTTTAAGCTCTGTCAAAGGTATTCTGATTTCAGCCTTTGCATATTTAGTGAAAGGTAGGTAAAGCCGATATAATATGATATAAAAACCAATGCATGGAAGGAGACAAATGCTGAGAATAGCTGTTTGCGATGATGAGAAGTATTATCGGGAAAAAATCACGGAATTGTTGAAGGAAGAACTTGAAAAGAGAGAACTTCAGGATTATGTGATTGAAGAATATGGTACAGGAACGGAACTTTTATCTGAAAACCATTTTCTTGTCCATGACATTATTTTTTTGGATATCAATATGCCGGAAGTAAACGGCATAGAGATTGCGGAGCAGATTCGTAAAAAGCGCCCGCGGGTGGTGCTAGTTTTTATTACGGCCTATGTAGATTACGCGTTAGAAGGATATAAAACCGAGGCAATCAGGTTTCTGTTAAAAGATATACTGGAACAGTCTTTTCCGGAATGTATAGAAGCGATTATCAGGAAACTGTCTTTACAGGCTTTTAAAGTAAAATGCAACGGCAAGGAAGGGGAGCAGGAGATTCCTGTTGACAGAATCTGTTATATAGAAAGCATGGCCCATAAGCTGCTGTTTCATATGGCAGGAGTGGAAGCACAGCAGTACAGTGCATATGATAAGCTGGACCATATGGAAGAAATGCTGGCAGGGTACGGTTTTTTGCGGATACATAAAAGTTATCTTGTGAATATAAAGTGCGTGGAGGAGATTGCCCGCTATGCTGTGAGGCTGAAAAACGGCAGGCAGCTTCCGATTCCAAGGGGAAAATACCAGCAGGTAAGGGTACGGTATTATGAGATGGCAGGTGATATGTTATGACTTATTATGTACAGGCCGTATTACTTACAGGGATTGAAGCATTAAGCTGTGGAATTTTCTGTGAAACTTTTCTGGAAAAAAGGCAGCTTGTAAAAAAGCAGCTTAAATATGTATTTCCGTTTCTATTATTCGCAGGGTTTATAGTAATATCGTTGCTACATGATATATCTTATTTTTTAAAAGCGTTTGTGGTAATTGCGTGGATTGTATTGATTATGGCTATGCAGTATCAAAACAGTTTGTTGAAGATATGTCTTGTAAGCACAGGTTATTATGGGCTGGTGCTTTGCATAGACAGAATCATGCTTATAGTGATTGACCATGCATCGGATACAGGAGCCGCCGTATTATTTCAAGAACCTGTGAAGGGTACGATTGTGGCGCTGCTTTGTAAAATGATTTTGTTTCTAATCATTATTTTTCTGCATAAGCAATTCAGGACTTCCGGGGATTTGAATGTTATAGCGGATAAGGAATGGCTGCGATTTTTACTGTTTCCTGTGGTGACAATCATATGTATGATGGTGTTTGCTATGGAAGGGGAAGGCAGCATGGCTGTTTTTATCACTTCTTTTGCATTGGTGTTTTCCAATTTTTTGATGTTTTACATTATGCGTGACGTGGTAGCAAGGGAACAGAGGATTCGGGAGATACAGGTTTCCCGAGAGCGGATTAAGAACCAAATGGATATGTACCGGTATATGGAAACGGTTTATGACGGGCAGCAGAAGAAAGTCCATGAGTTCAAAAACCAGATTGGCTGTTTGAATGGGCTTGTAAAAAATAAAAATTATGAGAAATTGGAGGAATATTTAGGGAAGCTCACTGATAACTGGATTGAGGAAACGGATTATATTAATACCAATCATGCCATTGTCAACAGCATCATAAATCAGAAATATAAATATGCTAAGAGCAAGGGGATTCCTATTTTATTTGCTGTCAATGATTTGGGAGAATTACCCATTGGGGAAGAGGATATCGTGATATTGCTGGCGAACCTTTTGGACAATGCCATTGAAGCCTGCCAAAAGGTTGCTAAGAGGGATAAAATCATTAAATTCCGGTTTCTGATGGAAGGGAATAAGATTACCATTTCGATAAGAAATCCGGTACAGGAGGCTGTGAAAGTAACAGAAGGCAGATTGGAAACAACAAAAAAGAACGCAAAAGAGCATGGAATCGGGATGCTGAACATTCAAAAGGTGGTCGAACAGTATGGAGGGGAAAATGTCTGGAGTTGTCGGGATGGATATTTTACCCAGAGCATTATTTTTTATTGCATAAAGTAGGAAACGGCAGAAAAAACTGCCGTTTTTTGCATTTTACCGCCTGTTTTTGAAAGATATCTTGTAAGTTATATTTATTTTTACAATAATATATTTATAACTTGCATGAACCACCAATTTGTGGCTGGCGGCTATAAAAAGAAATATGAGTGCATTTTTGAGGAGGCAGACTATGATTTATATTAATCGGGAAAATCCAGTTAAGATAACGGAAAATTCCAGCTTGTCAGACAGGATAAGGGGAAGCAGAAGAACATTCCAGTGTACGGAAGAAATGGTTAAACGTACACAGGATATATTTGAAAAATCGGGATGTGAAAAGGTGACATATCCTCAATATACAAAATTTGCTGTCATTGATACGCCGGCAGCTTCCATGAAGGAAGAGATGCGGGAAGTGATGACAGGGTTTTACAATGGAGAAATCAGTAAGGAAGAAATAAAGGATTTCTTCATGGAGTATTGTTCTTCTCTGTATGCAAGAGATGAAAATACCATCCTAAATGTTTATGAAAGTTTTTTGGATGAAAACTGTTGGGCGGCAATCGATACATGCCTTCAGGAAGGAAAAGATATTGCGGAAAGAGAAGGGAAAGCGGGACAAAACTGTGTGTATTATAATGCGGATTACTACTATAAGTCGGAAGAAATACATGAACTTCTGAAAGAAGCCGCAAAGGAGTACGGGGAAAAATATGGAGCAGAGGTGGATGCCTCGAAAAGAGATGAAAACTTTCAGCAGGACTATTTGACAGGAACACCGAATTTTAATGATAAATGGAATTGGATGGCGGTTCATATGCCTAAAGTAGGAAGATTGATGGATATCTCTTCCGTACCGCCGGAAGGCTTTTCCTTTTTTTATGCAGAAGGGGAACATATGGGTACGGAAGGAAGCCTGCTGATAATCAGCGGCAATGACTGGACGGAAAAAGTGGACGTTCCGTTTGAGATTCCAATGGCGGGAAAAGAGCGCAAGGACTATTTTTATCTTTCTGATTTGTACCGGGTAAATGACAAACAGGGAAATAGTAAGTGGTGCAATTCTTTTTTAGATAAACTGGTTATTAACAGGATAGCTCCCGGGGTTGTAATCAAACGCAGATAAGAGCAGTGTGGATATTGCCGGATAGAAGAAATGAGATTGTAATATGTATATAAAAGATGTACCATTAAAGAAAAGTGATTTTTGGGGGTGCAATGTGTTTCAAGTAGGAATTTGTGATGACGGAAAGAATGTCTGTGCATACATAGAAGATATATTGTTACAGTATGCGAAAGAGCGTAATGTAAAGATTGAAACGAATATATGGTACTCAGGAGAAGGACTAAGGAATTACCTGTCATTAGGTAATCATGTGGATATTTTATTCCTTGATATTGAATTATTAAAAATGACGGGTATAGAAGTGGGAAACTATATCAGAAAACAGTTGGATAACATAGAGATGCAAATTATATATATTTCAGGAGAGGCATCTTATGCACAACAGTTATTTAAGACGCGGCCTTTTGATTTTCTTGTAAAACCTATTTCACAAGAACAAATACATGAGGTTATGGATGAAGCTATTAAAGTTATTGAGAAAAAAAACAGGAGGTTTGAGTTTCAACAAGGTAAAGATTACCACTATGTTCCTATGGGAGACATTATTTATTTGGAGAGTAAAGGACGAAAAATAAAGGTAGTGACCTTGAAAAATTCCCTTGAGTTTTACGGGAAACTAAAAGAAACTGCACCAAGCTTATCGGAGGATTTTATTGCAATCCACCAATCGTATATTGTGAATAGAGAACATATTATCCGGTATGCGTATGAAACGGTAGAACTGATTGACGGAACAACTTTAACTATTAGTCCTGTAAATCGTAAGCGGGTTAGAGAAAGACTGTTGAGGGAAGCGTAAAAATGGTTGATTTTGCTATTTGTGCGATAACAAATCTGTTTCGCATGTATCTGGTTCGAAGATTTATTATAGTCTTTTTGGGAAACGCAAAGGTAGAACGGAAAAAAGAGGTAGTCGCATTTCTGGGCTTTTATATCATAAATATAGCTTTGTTCTGGGAGTTTCATACGATATGGATTAATATTTTGAGCAATTTGATTGGCATTAGTGTTATTGTAAGACTTTACACGAAATCTATTAAGATGAATATCTTTGTAACTGCTATAATCTATTTCATAAATGGCGCTTGTGATATCGTAGCAACACTTTTGTTTGTGCAGTATCGGGACGGGGAACCTCACAGTCAGATTTGTTTTATTGTAACGGTTCTTCTGATTTGTTTTAGTGAAATTCTGGCAGAAAGGGTTGTTTCAAATCAAAATCATACAGAAACGGTACAGAATTTTTCACTGCTTTTAGTACCAATCTGCAGCATTGCTGTTATTTGTGTTTTGGTTTATTCCGATGCCTGTGAAGGTTTCGGGAGAATTGTTGTCAGCATAGGGCTGCTGATTATGAATTTTCTTATGCTTTATCTGTATGATTTGTTACAGCACTCGATTTCACAAAAATATGAAACAGAAGCGCTGAAACAGAAGGTACAGGTTTATGCCAATCAGCTTGCCGTAATTTTACAAAATGAAGAAAAGATAAAAATTTTGCGGCATGATATGAAGCATCACATGAATGAATTAAAATTACTGGCAAATAAGCATCATGCCGAGGACATACAGGAATACATAGACCATATGGAATTTTTTGTGGAAAATCCAAGTCAGATTATATCCTCGGGAAATGTGGAAATCGACAGTGTACTAAACTATATGTTGCAAAAAGCCAGGGAAGAGTTGAAGGAAGTAACAGTAAATATAGTATTGCCGGAAGAGATGAAGCATTCTTTTGACGTTAATGTGCTGCTTGGGAATCTATTGGAAAATGCAATGGAGGCAGCCAGACAAACGGAACAGAAATATATGGGCGTCTTTATCACCCTAAAAAAAGGAGTATTAAGGGTGAAAATTGAAAACAGTTATTTGCCCGAAAATGTTGTTTGGGAGAAGGGGAGGAATGAAAAGCAGACTTTATTAACCAATAAAGGTGAAAAGGAATTGCATGGCATAGGTCTGACAAGCGTTAATAAGATTGTAGAAATGTATAATGGAGCGATGGAAATAACTTCAGAGAACAATTTGTTTTGTGTAAATTTGGTGATGTATATGTAAAATTTCCTAAAATCTAATTTTAACAAAGATATACTATAATTATGACAATTATTAGCACATTTTAAAAAAAATTGATAATATGAATCCAAAGAAGGTGAGAAAAACTGCAGAAAGCAGGAAAGTCAATAAAAATAGTCATCGACAGCATTACATAAAAGGAGAGAGAAAATGAAAGTTACGTATCAGCCGTCAAGTGTCCGTTATGAGTTTAATACAACAGATAAAAACGGAAATAAAATCATGGACAAATTATCACATGGTGACAATGTAATGATTGAGTTATCCGGCGACGCTGTAGAAGCGCTTAAAGAAAACCTGTTCAAGCAGAGAAATGCATTGTATAACGAAAGTTATAAAAGAGAATTGGAAGAAAAAAGCGCTTTATTACAGACATTTTTGAAACCGGCACAGAAACTTCATCGCATTATTCCTAACATACAGACCAATGACAAATTAGAAAAAAGTTTGCAGGGTGCAGATGAAGATATCGTAGATGCAGCATATTTCATTATACGTAACGATTTGATTCCTAATAATGTGGGAAGCCTTACAGAGGAAGAAAGGAAGGAACTTATTTCGGTCGGTCTTGAAAAGGCTAAGTTTTTGTCAAACTATTTGGAAGAAGATAAGGTTGAAGGTTTTATGGAAGCCATGAATACGATTGCTAAGTATGGTATCAATGGGAAAATGGATGTTCAGGGAAATGTAAAATATGATATTCGCTGGGGAGCAATGGCAGGTGCGCCTGATGATTATATAAGTGCGGGAGAACTTATGCAGAGAATAGCCCCGGAACAATATAAAGCTTATTCCTCAATGGTGGATGAAGCAATTGACAAAAATGACGACAGGCTTTTACAAAAAGCAGTCAGGTTTGCCATTGATTGGGAAAGGAATGCTTATCAAAGCAATCCCTATCCATTTGAGAGGGAAAAGGAAAAACAGGTAAATTGGAAGAAAAATGTTGATAATACCAAGATAAGTAATCATTATACGAATACGAATCATTCGGATATTAGCGCGTTTATAGAGAGTATATTGACACAAAATAAGATATTAAAAGTAGATTTCTTATCGGATAACCTACAAGGGTTCGCAGATTTTTTAATTTCATATAGTAAGTAAAGTAAGGTGTTGGTATTAACAGTAACTTATTAATCGAGACTTGAAATATTGATGGAGAGCAAATCAATTACTATCCTGATATTTACGGGGGCCGATTGTAGTTGCCTTGTTTAAGGAGAATGATATTAGTGAAAAAGATAATAGTTTTTTCAATGGTTTTAGTAATGTTGATTTTCTTGTTTGGATGTGCAGAGCATTCGCCTGAAGGTCAAAATATAAATGAAAATAAAGTGGAAGATGATAATGGGGGTGCAGAGGAAATATCTGCGGAAGGTGAAAAAAATGATAAAGAAGAGATTCCTTCAACAGATGTGGAGGTGTCTGATAAAAGTGCAGTCGTTCCTTATTTAGGAGAAGAGTTTGAAAAATCTGTATTTGCAGTAGGAGATACTATGCTATATGTTTGCGGTATCAAACCGGACGGAGCGTATTTTTTGGGCTGCATGCAGAGGGAAGAAGATACTTTTCGGGAATTCACAATAGAAATGGAAGAAGGTATGCGTGCCTTTAACATGGCAGTTGACAGGCAGGGACGATGCCATATCCTATGGATGAGTGTGGAAAAATTTGAAGCGGAAGGCCAGAGTGTTGACCGCATTACTTATGAAAAAAGCAGTATTACCATTGTTGATAATACAGGAAAGCTGGAAAAAGAAATCGATGTAACGGATTTGTTTTCCGACGGATACAAGAGGCCATTTTGTTTTGTGGCTGACAGGGATGGAAATTATTATTTTGAACACGATAAAGAACTTGTTCAAATTCGGAATGACGGGACGCCGGGTAACGTTATTTTGTGTGACGGCTGGATAGAAGGAATTGGAATCGGAAAGTCGGGAACGGTTTACTGTACCTACCAACAGGAAAACGGGGAGAGAAGGTTAGGGCGGATAGAGGAAGGCCTGCTTTGTACCATTGAATTGGAGCTTCCCCAGTCCAAGGCTTCTTATGCCGGTGTTTATCCCGGAACCGATTCTGAACTTTTCATTTTCAATAAAGAAAGCGGAGTATTTGTTTTTGACGGAGGTGATTTAGAAACAAGGGTGGCAGAAACAGAATTACCCATAAAGGGGCCGGAAATAGCTGGTTATGGAATCCTTTCGGACGGACGGCTCTGTATTATGGAGCAGAAGGATGGCACGGTCTTTTATTATGTACCTGCAGGAAAATAACGGTTATGCTGATTATGATATCGGAAAGGAGCCAAGAGGAGAATTGGCGGATAAATATAGTATGGGAAAAGAAAAAATCAAGCTGTTATTTATGTTAATACTGGCAGTGTGCCTTACCGCGTGTGGTAAAAATGCGGAGGAGGAAGCAGGGAACCAGAAAGTTTTAATACTGGCAGATTTTGATGACAGCGAGTACCTTCGGGAGCTGGTAAAGCAGTATAATGAGCAGCAGCAGGAATACCGGATTGAAATAAGACAATATGAGAGGTCAGAAGAAATCGAAAAGGATGGGGTTCTTCTTTTGCAACGGGAGATAGCAGCGGGAAAAGGGCCGGATATGATTAATTTTGGAAACGGCTACACGACGAGTGATATCGTGGGAGGATACACGGAAGATTTATTTTCGTATCTGGAAGAGGCTCCAGAGAAAGATTATTTTGAAAATATATTGCAGGCATTTTCGTATAAGTCGAACCTGTATGCTGTACCACTTGGGTTTTCCTTGAGCAGCTTTGCAGGAACAAAGCAGAATTTAGGTGACCGCAGCAGCTGGACGATTACGGAGATGATGGAGTGTTACTACGGACAGGAAAAGGAACAGCTTTTGTATCCTGGTGCATATAAGAAGGACGTATTGGGTACTATCCTGACGGGAAGTATGGAATATTATATTGATTGGGAAACCGGAGAATGTAATTTTAACGGAAGCGAATTTTGTGATGTATTGCGGTTTTGTAACGGTTTTTCAGACCATCTGGAAATAACGGATGATTTTTCGGTGAAGCAGACCTTTTTGGAAGACAAATCCCTGCTTTTGCCCGTCAGAATGCGGAGCGTTTATGATATATGCAGGGTAGAACATATTTTTGGCGGACAAGAGGTTACATTTATTGGTTTTCCCGTAGACGGAGAAAATGGAACCATGATACAATCCTGTGGTCCGGTTCTTGCAATCAGCAGAAACAGTGGACAGAAGTCTGCTGCGTGGGCTTTTATTACATGGCTTTTAAGTCCTTCTGTCCAGAGCGAGTTACCTTCCGGTTTTCCAGTTTGCCGCAGCACACTGGAAGAACAGATACGTCAGGCATCGGAAATAGAATATGAAACGGATGCAGAAGGAGTAGAAAGGCAGGTAGTAAAGCAGACGGTAAGCTTTGAGGGAGAACCCCCCGTTGAAATTTATTGTATTACACAGGAACAGGCAGAACAACTGCTTGCATTGATTGAGCAGGCAGAAAATATCAGTCAGGTAGAACCGAAAATATACCAGATATTTCTGGAAGAAGCAGATTATTATTTTAATGGTGCGAAAAGTTTAAAGGAAACGGCAGACGTGATACAATCTAAGGTTTATATCTATGTAAATGAAAAGAGATAGTGAATATGGACAACCACTTTGTGAGGAGGGAAATAAGTGATGTTAAAGAAATGGATATGGATATTAGTGGCATTGCCGGTAACTATGGGTTGCATATGGGGGATTTATGAACTTTATAATTATTACTTTCCCAATGTAATAATATCATATAAAGTGGCGGATGAAGAGGATTTTCATGTATCTTTACCTTCTTATGGCATTGAAGCAAAATCGCATTTCGGTTACGCTCCCAGATACCATGAAGAAATAAAGGAATGGTGGCTTGCAACAAATGAGATTGAAGTGTGGCTGGCCACGGATTTTGAAAAGCCTTACAATGTATCGTCCAACGTTTTTATTGAGGATGGAAAAACAATCATTCAATATAGCGGAACGGCAGCGCTGCCTGATGGTGAAATTGTAGATATTGACAAAAGAATAGAGCTAAATTTTATTGTATCGGATAATATACCGCAAGTAAAAGCGGGGAGAATATAAGGGAAGGGTTTGGTAGGAAAAAAGTATGGATAAGGTACGATGCGTAAAAACGTTAATAATAATGATGATATCAGTTTTTCTCTTAAGCGCTTGCGGAAGTGGACAGGAAAAAGAGGCGGAAGCGGCATCCGGGATACAATGGGTGTTAAAAGAAACAAAATTACCGGATGCAGATGCCGCGTTAAAAGAGTTTGGGGAACAGGGACATTCCCCGATGGAATTAACCTGTGGTATCGCAAATGATGTCGTATACCGTGTGGTATGGATATATGGCGAAGGGATGGAAATAACAGGTTCCTGTGTGCAAAGGCTGGCGCCCCCGTATACGATATGGGAAAACTTTCCGATTTACGGGGAGGAATGGATAGAGGGGCAGAAATGCTATGTCTCTGAAGCTTCCATAACGCAAAATGGCATTGTGCAGATGCTTCTTCGAGACATCGGTGAACAGGAAGAAAATGCTTACCGGGCAGAATGGAGTCTGGAAAATGGCTACACAGTGGAAGACATTACAGGGGAAGCCGTTGACGCTGGATTTTTTGAGAAAAAGGCAGAGATAAATACAGGCAGTGTCTGGCAGCATTGGGCTGATGAAAAAACAGGAGAAGACAAGTATCTGTGCGGCAGTTCCCCGGACGGAAAATTTTGTATCTGGACGTTGGAAAGCAACAGACCGGTTTTTACGGCGCAGGATGTTTTTATGGGTGTCAATGACAGGGTGGCATTTATAGATGATACAAAAGGTTTTCTGTGCACCACAGCCGGAATCTGGAAGTTTGACATTGGACTGGGACAGATGGAAACGGTCATGACTTACTATTCACAGGGCATCTCCCTTGATAAGGTATGCGGTGTTTTTGTCAGGGAGGACGGCCTGCCCTGTCAGGTTGCGTCAAATGAGGGGGATTTATTTCTGCTGGAACTGTCGGAGGATACAGAAAGCGCCGACAAGGTGGAGTTGGAGCTGGCAGTGGTAATACCCAGTCCGTTTCTGAAACAGGCAGTTGTGGAATTTAATAGGCAGAGTGAGGATTGCCAGATTGTGCTGCGCTCGCCGGATAAGCCGGAGGAGTTTTCGGATTTCAGGCTCAGAATCCAGGCGGAAGTCAGCAGCGGAAGCGGTCCGGCGCTGCTTTCCGGTGATGTAATAGATTTGAATCAGGCTGCGGAAATGGGTTTTTTGAGGGATTTGACTGTGGATTTTGAAGAAGAAAAGGAAAGCATGTGGGAAAACGTCTGGAGCACCGGTGAAGTAAACGGAAGATGTTACGGTATTCCTTACAGTTTTTCCGTGCAGGCATTGGTGACGTCCGCCGAATTTTGCGGCAGCAGGGATACATGGACGGTGGAAGAAATGATGCAGTGCATGAGGGAGAGCGGGGCGGATACGGCCGTAAGCAGTTATAACGGTTCCGTGCTTTTTGCCATTCTGATGCTAAATGGTGGGATTGACAGCAGTCTGATTGATATGGAAGCCGGAATATGTCATCTGGATGACGGGAGGGTTTTATCTGTATTGGAGTTCGCAGCACAATATGGTGACGAGAGGCCGCAGGAAAACTCAGGGTTAAGGATTGCTGAGGGGGAGATTTTTACGAAAATTCATAACATCTGCAACCTGTCCGAGGCAAAAATCATGTCGGCCCTGTTTCAGGGAGAAGAAGTATACATTGGATTTCCGGTTGCACGGTTCGGGCTTGGGGATGGAGAGAACAGCAACCAGTTATCAGGCAGTTCCATTTCCATTAACCAGTCCTGCCAATATCCGGAGGAAGCCGTTTCCTTCATCAAGTACCTGTTAGATTCCGAATCCCAGAATAAACTGGCTAAAGAGGCGGCTTATCCTGGAACATTAGGCTTTCCTGTCCGCACAGAGGCATTGGAGTATGTGTTTTCCCATGCGTTGGAGGAGGATTCTGGTGCGGCTTCTCTTCTGCAAAACTATGGGGGATATGAATACAAGGACAATTCGCTTAGCGGGGAAAGTCTGGAAAAGGTTCGCAGGCTTTTGGAAGGCGCACGCCCACAGGAAACGGGCATAGATGTGATATGGGAGATTTGTGCTGAAGAAGCGGAAACATATTTTACGGGAGAAAAAACTGCTCAGGAAGTGTGTGATACATTGCAAAGACGTATACAGCTATATTTAAATGAAATACAGTGAAAAGCTGTATATAAGATTCATCATGTATTTTAATCATAATTCTGTCACACAGATAGGAATGCGTTGTCTAATTAAGCAGGAGGTAAAATTGTATGTGTAAAAAAACGAAGGAAGAATTACAGACATTGGTTAATAAAGCCACAGCAGGGGATAAAAAAGCGCTTGAAACACTTGTCACAGATGTGCAGGATATTGTATTCAATTTATCCCTGCGGATGCTCGGCACATTTGCAGATGCCGAGGATGCCACACAAGACATTCTGCTGAAAATGATTACGCATTTATCATCTTTTCGAGGTGACAGTTCATTTACTACATGGGTATTCAGTATTGCTGTCAATCACCTGAAAAACTACAAAAAGCATATGTTCGCCAATTATCCGCTGCGTTTTGAGTATTATGGGGATGACATTGAAAACGGAAAAATACAGGATGTGCCGGATTTGACACAGAATGTGGAAAAAGATATTCTGGCGGAGGAACTTAAAATGTCCTGTACCAATGTGATGCTGCAGTGCCTGGATATGGAAAGCAGGTGTATTTTTATATTGGGAACCATGTTTAAGCTTGATAGCCGTATTGCAGGGAATATTCTGGAGATGACCCTGGAAGCGTATCGTCAGCGGCTTTCCCGCATACGAAAAAAAATGGCAGATTTTCTCGGACAGTATTGCGGAGAATATGGAAGCGGCAGGTGTAAATGTAAAAACAGGGTCAATTATGCAATACAAAACCACAGGATAAACCCTCAGAAGCTGGATTATATAACAGCTGCGGAAATTCCGCTTGAGACCATTCTTGATGTTAAAAATGCAATGGAGGATATTGACGGACTATCGCAGAATTTCTTGTTTTGCAAGTCTTACCAATCACCCGGACGCATGAAACATCTGATACGGGAACTGTTAGAATCCACGCAATTTTCCATTATTCAAAATTCATAAAGGAGATGACAGATTATGGATACAAAGATGATTATAGACTACTTATCGGCACTGAGCATGAATAACAACCGTGAATGGTATCACGCGAATAAGGAAGCTTACAAGAAAGCAAATTGTGAGTTTGAAGAATTATTGCAGGCATTGATTTTTGAAATCGGTAAGTTTGACAGCAGCATACTGCATAATAATCCGAAAGACATTACCTTTAAGATTGTAAGGGATACCCGGTTTAGCAATGATAAATCACCGTATAACCCTGCATTCCGTGCCCATATTTCCTCTAAGGGTAAACTGCCTGTCCCTGTCGGATATTATATTATGATAAAACCCGGCAATCAGTCCTTTTTAGGAGGCGGTCTGTTTGCCGATATGTTTAAGGACGCTACGGCGATGATACGCAATTACATCGTCCAAAACGGGAATGAATGGGAAAAGGTTATCAATGAGCCGGAGTTTAAAAAATATTTTGCCGTACAGGGAGCGGCCTTGAAAAATGTTCCTGCCGGATATGAGAAGGAGCATCCGCAAGCGGAATATCTGAAATTTAAGAGTTGGTATCTGGAATATCCGATAAAGGATGAAGAATGGAAGGATGCCAAGTCTTTTCTTACCAAGGCAGCAGAGCTTTATCGGATTATGAAACCATTTAACGACTATCTGAACAAGGCGCTTGTTGATTTCCGGATGCCGGAAAGGTAACGAAATATTTCAATTGTCGGTAAAGACGGAAAGATAGAAACGGATGCAGTTATATCATGATGAAATAAAATAATACAGATTTTCTTTATTTTCTCCCCGTGTGACTTTTGTGTGACGTTTGACTTTTATAATACAGGGTAGTATCGAAGAAATCTATCCAATCACATGAATGAGGAGATTGATAAGGTGAAGAAGAAGTTAGCGCTTATGGGAATCGCGGGTATCCTGGTTCTGACGGCCATTGTAGGGGGCAGTTTGGCTGCCATCAATGCACAATCGGACACGGGCGAGAGCATTATTTCCACGAAAGCACTTGGAATCGGCATCTATGAGGACGGCGCAGAGCCGGAAAAGACAGTGGTGACGGCGGAAAAAATCATGCCGGGAGACACGGTGGAAAAGCCGATGTGCGTAAAAAATGATGTGGATAACGGATATGACCTTTATGTGCGTGTCATCATCAATAAATCATGGGGCAATTACGACGGCAGCGTCTTTGACAAGGATTTTGAGGCGGATACTTCCGCTATCAGCATATACCGGGAGAGCGGCGACTGGATAAATGCATATGAGGATGAGGAACAGCTTGTGCTGTATTATACGAAGCCGCTTGCGGCGGGGGAGTCTTCTTCCAATTTTATGGATGCGCTGGTGATATCGGAATCGCTGGGCAACCGGTATGCGGGGATGGCGGCACAGCTTGAGGTGGAAGCGGACGCGGTTCAGAAGTTTGCAGGGGAAGACGCCGTTTCTTCTGCATGGGGCGTGGAAATAACGCTGGATTCGGATGGAAATATAACAAGCGTTACAGAGTAAAAAGGAACTTGCAGGGAGGTCTGGCATGAAAAAAATAATGCTGCTGTTCGGCATGGCGGCGGTACTGATAGGAAGCATAAATTCGGTATCCTATGCCGCAGAAAAGCCTACGGTGGAATTTACCGCAGACAACAGGCTGGTTTACAACATTTCCAGGGAAGACGGAAGCAATGTCAATCTGGGAAATACTTTTGAGGGTATGGCGCCGGGGGAGACAAGGGAGCAAAAAATAGAGATTGTAAACAATAATTCCCACCGGGTTGATTTTTATATGAATGCGGAAGCGCTGGAAGCGCTGGAAGTGGCGGGAAAGTCCGCAGGCGGAGCCTATGACATCAGCCTGAAGCTGAATGACACGGTTCTGTATGACAGCACAGTGGGCGGTTCCGTGCAGGACGCGGGAAATATTTCGGACAGTGAAAAAGGTTTTCTGGAGATGAATGACGGCTCGCTGAAGAATACCGTGTTTCTTGTTACATTGGAAAAAGGAGAACGCGCAGAACTGCTATTTTCCGTAGGGCTTGACGGGGAATCCATCACCAATACGACAGAAAATGATTACAGCAATGCGTTTGGTAAGTTTGGCTTTGATTTTCTGGTTGCCTACAATGACCCGGCCGGCACGGTAACTGTGGAGCGTGTGGAGAAAAAAACAACGGAACCGAGACTGGAAGTGGTGGAAACGGTAAAAGACGTTGTAATCGCCGTTAAAACCGGCGACCCTGCGGCAATCGGCGTACTGCTTGCCGTACTGGCGCTGGGAGTTGGTATCGTAGCGTTTGCAGGCAGGAAAAAGAAAAAGGACGAATTGGCAAAATGAGAGGGAGGGACGAAGCAGTGGGAAAAAAGATATTTCGCATGGCAGCGGCTGTTGTGATAATGGGAATTGCCTTTCTTTACGGACCGTCCGTACAGGCAGCCGAGGGGAAGACTTACCAGATTATATATAAAGCGGGCAATGCGGGAGAGTTTACCTCCCAATATCAGGAATATGCAGTAAACACCCTGGGTGCGGTGGAAGCAGGGGAGAAAAAGATTGTCTATGAGGTTGCGCCCGGAAGCGCTTATCCCGACCTGCCTCAGGCCGGAGATATTGCCAGCAGCGGTTATTATGTGCTTCCCGCCCAAAACTGGGGGCCTTCGGATGAAACTGTTTCCAAAAGAAGTGAGTATGTGGTGCAGTACGGCAGGCTGGCAGACGGTGTGGAGTATACGGTTATGTTTGTAGACGCCGCTTCGGGAGAGCAGGTTGCCCTGCCGGAAATCGCAATGGGCAATGTGGGTGATACCGTTACCTATACGGCAAAGCAGGTTCCTGACTACAAGCTGGATTCCGAACAGCAGGCATCCCTTGTATTGGGAGAAGACAGTTCGCAGAATATCATAACGTTTACCTACAGCAGCGCCAAGGTATCCGGCGTGGAAGAAACGGTGCGTGTAGAATATGTGGACGGCGGCACCACGATAGAATATCAGGAGAGGGAGAATATCATATATAATGAGGCGGCTGTAGCCGGTGGCGCAGGCGGGGACGCGCAGGCCGGGCAGGATGAAAATGCCGAAGGGGAAGATGACGGGGATGTTGTAACAATTCCGGATGAAGAAACGCCGCTTGGAGATGGCGGAGAGTTAGCCGGTGACGGACAGGATACGGTTAAAATAGAGGAGGAAGAAACGCCTCTTTCCAACCTCCGTATGGATTCCCCCAACAAAATGGTCATGGGCGCCATCGCTGCCGGTGCGGCAGCAGTCCTGCTTGCCGTTATCTGGGTTATTGTCAAGAAAAAATCCAGAAACCCCAAAGGAGAATAAAAGAGAAAGGAATGGCTGTATTTTGCCGTTCCTTTTTTTATTTTGGCAATTTGCAATAAAGGGCGTCCTTTTAGTTGACAAGCGCATTGAAAGAGAAGTATAGTAGTTGAGAAAATAATGAACAAAAGTAAGGATGATAAAAAAGGGGGGCGGGTCATCATTTTTACAGTCAGCTTATTGGGAAGATTTCAAATATTATATCAAGGCAATATATTGAGTGATGATGATATACGTTCGGAAAAGCTGGTGAATCTGTTTTCTTACATAGTGCTGCACAGGGAACGTTCCCTGTCTGTGCAGGAACTTACGGAAGCTTTGTGGAAAGAGGATGAAACGGATAATCCGGCAGGCGCATTGAAAAACCTGATGTACCGTTTACGTACCATCTTTAAAAAACATTTCGGGGACGCCGATTTTATCATGACAAGCAGGGGGGCATATTATTGGAACCCTGAAATGGAAGTTGTGGTGGATGTGGAATTGTTTGAACAAAATTGTAACATGGGAAAAAAGGAACAGTCGGAGAATTGCAGGAAAAGCATTTCACATTACGAAGAAGCCGTAGAATTGTATCAGGGGGACTTTCTGGCGAAGTATATAGACAACAACTGGATTCTTCCGGTTTCCACTTATTATCATTCTCTCTTTCTTTCCAGCGCGAAAAAGCTGGCGGAATTGTACGAGGAAGAAGACTATCAGAATATGGAAAGAGTCTGTGCCAAAGCATTGCAGTTTGACAAGGTGGACGAACAGATACATTGTCTGCGGATTGGCGCCATGATACATCAGAATAAGCAAAAGCTGGCGGAGGAATACTATGAAAACGCGGTAAAGGTTTTGTATGAAGCGTTAGGCGTCCGCAATACGGCCGGGCTTAAGAAAGTTTATAAGGAACTTCTCAAAATGAAAAAGAGCTCCGCAGCAGCGGCTATTGAGGAGATTCAGCAGGACATGCTGGAACCTGAGAAGCCGGAGGGAGCCTATATATGCGGGTACGCGGTGTTCAGGGAAGCCTACCGGATGGAAGCGAGAAGGATACACAGGCTTGGAATAGCAGAGTATGTGCTGCTGTTGACCATGACGGTAAATGAAGAGACGGTCAAGGCAGGAAACGAAAAGATGGAAAAGTTCCTGTTAAACAATGCCATGGACAGGATGGAGGAGGTTTTGCGGGATTCCCTTCGGATAGGGGACGTGGCGTCCAGATACAGTGACACGCAGTTTGTAGTGCTTTTGCCCACCTGTTCCCAGGAGTCAAGCATGATGGTAATTTCGCGTATACTTTCCAGGTTTTCAAAATATCCTGACAGCAGGCGGATTAAGGTAAAGAGCGACATTGAGGAAGTGACAATGTCAGGCCGGTTCGGGGAAAGGGGATAACGGGATGGAGGATATTACAAACTGCTTTCCATTAAACGGAATCCGGATTTGTATTGACAATAAAGACAGTAATATGGAAGGCAGGGCATATTCCCCGCTCTGGGAAGCCTGTATCACTTTTTGCGGACTGGAGGAATTGCTGTTGAAAGCGGATAAGGTATTTGATGAAAAAGGATATCCGCAGGCATTTCAGGAAAAAAGAAGTTTTTTGGTACAAAAAAGCCGTCCCACGGCTTTTCGGGGATTTCCCAGTCCTGAAACCGATGAAAAAACGATTTTGAGTCAGCGTGGCATGCTGGAAACCTATGATATCGTGGTGGAATCCAGAAGAAATACCAGCTGGCAGGGGTGCGTGTATAAAGCAGGGAAAAAGATTGGGGACTTTTGCGGGGAACTGGAATTGATAGGCTGCCTGATTTGAATCGGGAACAAGAAGTAAAGGGCAAGGTGTTTACCTTGTCTTTTTTTGTCGGCATTATTCTGCGTGGAAATCCTCCCCGATGTGACCGACGTGTGACTGCCTGCTAGTATAGTATTGATAGAAAGCTGAAAAAGCATACTGTATCAGGAGCAGTTACCCAAAAGGAGGATTTGCATGAAGGCCGGATGGATGAAAAAAGTTATGGCAATAAGTTTGTGTCTGACGATATTGGCAGGCATAAATGTGCAGTCTGTGATAGCCGCGGCACAGGAAAGTGTGACGGTATCCGGCAATGATACGGAAAATCCGGTTGAAAACATAGAGACAAACCAGCCTTCCGAAAACGGGGAAGTGACGGAAGGGGAAGAAGATAAAATAGAAGATAAGGCAGAAGATATAGTGGCTGACAGTGATGTCCCGGCTGTGGAAGAAGCGCCCGGTGAGGATGAAGTACAGGAAAATGTTTCCGATAATGATGTATCCGGCAATGAAGCATTTGGTGACGATATATCCGGTAACGATGTATCCGGCAATGATTTACAGGAAACCGTGACGCTGCAGACGGAAGTAGATGGCGTAAAGATTACCCTGACAGCATCGGCAGAGGATATTCCGGAAGGTGCAGTGCTCTGGGCGGAGGAAATCAGACAGGATTGGACAAATAAAGAGCAGATTGAAGTGATTGACGAAGCGCTGGCGGCAGAGGCAGAGGAAAAGCAGTTTGCAGTGCAGCAGTACAAGGCATTTGACATTAAGCTTCTTGTAGACGGTGAAACCGTACAGCCCGGCGGCGACGTTGTGGTTAAGTTTGAAGGGGATGTCCTTTTGCCGAGGCAGGAAGAAAGCCTTGCCGTATATCACATTACGGAGGATGCGGTTGCTGCCCAGGTGGGAGGCCTGAATGAAGAAAACCTGCCGGAGATGGTAACGGACCATTTTTCCACTTATGTCATCGTTGTGGCTGAGGAAGTTGCAGGTGAATGCAGCGTAAACATCCACCATTTCCTTCAGGTGGAAACCGGAAAAGAGGAGCTGTTCAGAAGCAGGTATGTAGATAAAGACGGCAATCCCAAATATGAACTCAGGCAGGAAGAGGGCGGCAGTTTATATTATGAAGGGTATAAGTCAGAAACGGAAAACATCAATGTTTTTCAGGAAATGACGATTCCCGTACAAAAAAATAATTCTTATAATCTGGTTAGGATAGTGGTAAAGGATGAAGAGGAAAATATTATTTATACCTCCGAAGACGTGGACAATACCGAGGACAGGGTTCTGGTTACCATCGAAGGTGATTCGGAAGTGGAACTGTACTATGATTACACCAGAAATGACAATTTCAGGGACGACGTAACGTATTTTGATTACAGCATCCTGGGTGGTTACACCGAGTTAAAAACCGTAAAAGAAGAAGACATGAAGCGTGCGTGGGAAATCACTTTCAGCACAACAAAAGACGGGAAGTCTGAAAGTTACACCTATCAGGGACACGGCGTGTTCCGAAACAAGGAAACAGGCGCGGAGTACAAAGTAGGTTTAAACAGTGTCCTTTACAATTTCAATTATAACTGGCTGTACGAAAAAATCACCGTGCTTGCCATGAATGACGAGACATTTTCCTTCTGGTATGACGATTCGGACGCAGGCAGTGACAGGGGAAACGGAACCGGGCTTGGTTTAAGGAACACCGGAATTAACAATCCCAAATATGCTTATGATGAAAACGGCGTATATCACGGATACTCAGGTTATTTTGCAATCGGCACTTACGGGGATGCCCATTTCCATGATTACTACATCCCCATGAATAAAACGGTTGACGGCGTAAACGTAACTTTAAATGCCAATACAAACAACTCCAACCATTGGGCGATACCGGAATATCCTTATGTTGACCCGGTTACCGGTGCCGTTTATGAAACTACGGTATTAAAAGGAACAGACGCGATTGTTCCCGGCCTGGTGCAGGGACTTACCGGGGATAAATACGAAACGCTTGTGATGGCAAAAGGCATTTACGAACCCGGCTATTTTACCTCCGAGGATTTTACAAGCGTTGTAAACGGCATCACTTATTATGACAAGAAGGTTTATCCGAATGAGTTTGAATTGAGATTTGAGCGGAGCGGTTATAATTACCAGCTCTTCAGTTCCGTGGATACAAGGACAGGTGAGGAAACGCTGGCAGGGTTAAGGAATGAAGGGAATTTCTTCCCCTTAAACGGTGTGGATTACAAAGACACGGCAGCGATGGTGGAAGAACTGGAAGGTGCGTGGGGGGAACGCTACAATGCCTTTTCCAAGACAGGTACAAAACCGGAAGGAAACAACTGCTTTTTCGGAATGCGTTATGATTTTTCTTTCAGCCTTGGAGATTATGTAGGCCCGTTGGAATATTCCTTCATTGGCGACGACGACCTCTGGGTATTTGTTGACGGCCATCTGGTATTGGATTTGGGCGGTATCCATTCCGCATACCCCACTGCATATGAAGGCAGTTCCTATAACGGTTTTGAAATTATAACAAAAGGTAATGAAAATAATTCCGTGGATATGTGGAGCGCTGTATACACAGATGCAAACGGCAATGTGAGGCCCGTTATCGACCCGGAAGATACCGAGCGGACGCATCAGGTAACGGTTCTTTATATGGAACGCGGCGGATATGATTCCAACTGCTATATGGAGTTTGTTCTTCCCAATGTAACGCCGATGCAATCTGTCATTACGAACAGGCCTATTGGAAAACTGACATTTGAAAAGACGGATGACTTGGGCAACGCCCTTGCAGGCGCCGAGTTTGAACTGAGAAAAGCAGGGCAGGTGCTTGTAGGCACGGCAGTTTCCGATGGAGAAGGAAGGGTAAGGTTCAGCGGACTTGCAACAGGCACATATACGTTAAGGGAAGTAAAAGCACCGGAAGGATATGAACTGGATGAAACGGAATACACCGTATGGGTAAGGGAAAGCGCGGATGGCAAAACGATAACGGTGGAAACCGATATTCCGGATAACAGGATTGCAAACCATAAATTGATGGCTCTTCCGGTGGAAAAAATCTGGCAGAATGCAGACGGTACGGAAATGACGGCGCCGGGTACGGAAAGCGTTAAAATCCAGTTATACAGAAACGGACTGCCGGTACAGGGCAGGACAGTTGCGCTCAGTGCGGAAAATGACTGGAGTTTTGTTTATGAGGGACTTCGCCAGTATGATGATGAAGGAAAGCCTTACATTTATGAAGTAAAAGAAGAAGTTCCGGAAGGGTATGAGGCTGTCTATGAGCAGGATGCAGAGAGCAGACTGATAACCATTACCAATATCCGCATAACAGGCAGTCTTGTCATTACCAAGACCGTAGATAAAATAAACATGGCAAACGGCGCGCCGGTATTTACGTTCAGGATTTCAGGTCCCGACGGGCAGGTTTTCTACAGAACCATAACTTTTGAAACCGATAAGGAACTGACAAAGTCCATTACGGTCAGCGGACTTCCCATGGGAACCTACACGGTAAAAGAACTGGATTCCCTCAGATACAAACAGGTATCCGTAAATGCAGGGACGCAGCAGGTGACAAGGGAGAATGTTCCCCAATTTATATTTAAAAATGAACTGACTTCCGATAAATACAATTCCCATTCGGATATGATTATCAACAGTTTCAGAATGGATGAAGAAGGAAGCGTCGTGGTATCCCAGACGAGGGAAGTGAAGGAAGAAAAGTAAAGTTTGGTTAGATGCAGGAAAAGGCGGTCGGAAATGAAGAGAATGTGGAAAAACAAATATGGCATAGTTGTTATGGCAGCGGTTGTCCTGGCAGTTCTGGCATCAGCATATGGCGTTACTTCGGCAATGCAGCTGAGACAGACAAATTCCGTGGAAAATATTTTTACGGTGGGTACAGTCAACACGGAAATCGTGGAAATATTTCAGAAAATAAATAACCATGAGTATCAAAAAGAGCCGAGGGTGACCAATACGGGAAACAACAGCTGCTATGTGAGGATTCGGCTGGAAATCACGCCCATGGAGGCGCATGACAGACTTTCCATGGATTTTGATACGGAAAACTGGATAAAACCGGAAGGTTCCGAATGGTATTATTTTAAACAAGAGGTGGCGCCCGGACATTCTACCACGCCGTTGTTTACCAAAGTTGCGGTAGACTATAATGAAACCGATAAGCCGTGGATGGATTTTGACATTATCCTGTATCAGGAAGCGGTACAGTCGGAAGTGACAGCCGGAGGGGAAATCATCACGGATATGATGGAAATCTGGAACCTGTATGACGGGCAGTCATAACCGGCGCCGCAGAACATGATGGAAAGCTGAGGGAATACACATGAAAATATTCAGTAAAGTTTGCAGTATCTTATCTACTTTGATTATCATAGCCTTTGCGGTCATCGCGGGGCTTTTGATAATTCCGATGTTATTCGGGTGTAAAAATATGGCAGTCTTAAGCGGAAGCATGGAACCGGGGATTGCCGTAGGTTCCGTAGTATTTGTAAAAGAGGTGGATGCAGAAAGCATCAAACCGGGGGATGTCATTACCTACAAGCTCTCCGGAGGCACCATGGTTACGCACCGGGTGGTGTCGGTGGACAGTGAAAACAAAGAACTGATTACCAAAGGGGACGCCAATGAAGTGGAAGACGGAAGTCCCGTTGCTTTTTCAGCGGTGGTCGGCAGGGAAGTGTTCCATGTGCCCCTGTTAGGGTATTTGACCATTTATATCCGAACACCGATTGGCATTATAGCAGTGTGCGGCGTGCTGATTGTGTTGATTTTGCTGAATTTCCTGCCGGGTGTATTGCAGCCTGAGGAGGAAAAAAAGGAAGAAAAAAAAGAAGAGTAATTGTGCCGGTATGACCGGTATGTGACCGAAAGGCAATATACTGTATTTATAAGAATCAGTACATAAAAATTTATTATATTTCAAATTAAAGGAGAATGAAAAAATGAAAAAGAAAAGCTTGATTTCCATGCTGGCAACCTTAAGTCTGGTAGGCGTTATTATGGTAGGCGCTACGCTTGCTTATCTGACAGACAAGACGGATGATGTAGTAAACACCTTTACCATCGGTAAGGTAGACATTAACCTGACAGAGCCGAACTGGAAACCTGAAGAAGGTTTGGATTTGGAGCCGGGAGCAGAGATTGCAAAGGACCCGACCGTTACCAATACAGGTAAAAACGATGCGTTTGTAGCAGTAAAAGTAACCGGTATGGACGCAATGGCTGCAGTTGGATTTGAAGCTGACGTAAATGAAGGATGGGTACTGGTTGATGAAACCGGCGCTGTAGTGGAAGGTTGGGATGGTTCCCTTGTAGACGGTATTTATGCATATGCAAAGAGCGCTCTTGCAAAGGGTGACGCATCCGTACCTGTGTTCAGCGAAGTAAGGTTTACGGATAACGGCGTATACAACCAGAGCTTTACCATCAATGAAGTTCCCGTTGATGAAACAGACGAGACGGCAGGCACCTATTTTGTGATTGAAGGCGTAGATAAGACTTTTGAGACAGAAGCAGCAGCAAGGGAATATATTGCAAGTCTGGAAGCTTTGCAGGATACCACTTCCTTTGACCTGGTAATCAAAGCATTTGCAATCCAGACAACCGGTTTTGAAATGGTAACGGATAATGTATATACATGGGTTGCAGAGTTTGATTTTGCAGAATAAAACCTGTTAATGATTTGAGATTTCGCGAAGCAAAATTATGGAGGTTAGTATGAAAAAGAAAAAAGTAACTGCCATTGTATTGACGGCATGTCTGGCAGCGGTAGCCATGATTGGCGCTACGCTTGCATATTTTACTTCGGCAACTGAGGATGTGGTAAACACTTTTACCGTTGGCAACGTGGATATCAGCGTAACGGAGCCTTCATTCAATCCTGACGAGGCAAAAGATTTGCAGCCCGGGGCGGCGGTAAAAAAGGACCCCAGAATCACCAATACCGGTGCGGGAGAAGGCTATGTCATGCTGCAGATAACCGGTATGGACGACATGAATGCGCAGCAGTTTGCCGCAGTGTATGATGCGGAAAAATGGGATTTGGTGGATGCAGACGGGAATAAGCTTGCTGTTCCCGAAGGCAATAAATTGGTAGACGGTTATTATGTTTATAAAGAGGGCGCGCTTGTTGCAGGAGCGACGACAGCTCCCCTGTTTACGGAAGTGAAGCTGAGTGAAGATGCAACGGAAGTAACATCGGCAGCGTATAAGATTATCGGAAACTTTAAGGACGAAAACGGTCTGTTCACTTACAAGAATGCCGAGGGCGTGGTGATTGAGGAAAACATCGGACGCCAGCCGACCGCACTTGACAAGGATGGAAATCCTATCGTTTTCTATACCATCAACGGTGTGGAAGTAACGGAAGGGACTACTTTTGCAACCGCTGACGCTGCAAAAGAGTATGTGATGGAGCATTACAAAGAATCTTCTTCCTTTGTGTTCAACCTGACCGTAAAAGGTTATGCAATTCAGGCTGATAATATTGCATTTACTACCGACGGAAGCTATACATGGGTAAGCGAACTTGTAAAATAGTATGTTTTTTACCTGAAAGTGAGATAAGACAATGAAAAGCAAGAAACTGATTCCCATGCTGGCTGCAGTCACTTTGCTTGCAGTAATCGGCGCAGGGGCTACATTGGCATATTTTACGGATACGTCCGATACCACAAATATTATCACCATGGGGCATGTTGAGATTGAAATTGACGAGCCTGGTTACGAAGGGGATGATAACAACGAGGTAAAAGACATCCTGCCCGGTGAAACGATTATAAAGGACCCTACCGTCACCGTTTCCGAAGGTTCGGCAGATGCTTATATTAGGACGACTCTGACTATTGGAAATTTAACCAAAGAGCAGACAGAGGAACTGCTTGCCGGAATTGTCATCAATGCAGGCTGGTATTACAATGAAGAAGACGGTTATTATTACTATAACCGAAAGTTAGCAGCGGGGGAGAACGCGACTTTATTTAATCAGGTTACCGTACCGGAGAACTGGGGAAATGAAACAGCGGGCCTTTCTTTCCAGATTGTCGTCAGTGCGGAAGCAATCCAGGCAGATAATTTTGAGCCACAGTATAATGAGGACGGCTCCATGATTATCTGTTGGAGGAACAGCGCCGGAGAGCCTGTCACTGCTGAGAATTACAATGGAGGGAATGTTTCAACGAGTGGTGGCAACTAAGAGAAAAGGCAGGAAATGATACCATGAGTGAAAAGAAAACGGTAAACAATATACAGCAGAGTTTTGTGATTGAAGTAAAAAGCCGGGAAAATCATACCTGGCAGGGAACGGTGTCCTGGGTGGAAGGCAAGAAAAAAGAAAATTTCAGGAGTGCGCTGGAGTTGTTGAAATTGATTGATTCTACCCTGGAACATTGAGAGGAAGTATTAAGGGAGGAAAATCTTGGTTGCAAAGATTTTAAACTTCCTCGGAACATTCTTAATGGTTGTTGTCATTCTGGTTGCAGCGCCGCTCGTTGTGCCAAAGTTGTTTGGCGTGCAGATATACGAGGTGCTGACAGGCAGTATGGAGCCGACTTACAGAGTGGGGAGTGTAATTTATGTCTGCAAGGCAGATGCAGAAAAAATAGATATCGGAGATACCATTACATACACGATGGGGACAGATACCGAACTGGTTCTGACCCATCGTGTTGTGGGTATTGACGAAGGGAATCAGACCTTTACCACAAAAGGAGATGCAAACAAAGCGCAGGACCCGGAGCCGGTAGCCTTTCACAGAGTCATAGGCAGACCGGTTTTGTGCATTCCGGGGCTGGGAAAAGCAGCCGCCTATTTACAGACAACAGAGGGAAAGGCTTTGTGCGTAATTGTGTTTGCAGCCTCTTTTATCTGTTTTGTACTGGCGGATATTTTGAAAAAAACCAAAAAGAATGAAGAAGAGGAAACAGAAAAGAAAACAGTTAAAAAAGTAAAAGGACGTTTTTTTGTCCTTCAGATTGTGGGATTCGGGATGATAGCCGTTGCGGCAGTCGGATTAATCCAAATCGTGTCAGGATACGTGCAAAGCGATTCGGAGTATGAAAATCTGGAGCAGTATGTCCATCTGCCTCAAAAGCCTGAAACAGCAGAAGAACAAATAGCGGACGTTTCTGTGTGGTGGCAGGAGGATACGGTTGTTGAGTTTGATAAGCTGAAAGAAATGAACGAAGATGTCATTGCCTGGATTGCTTTTGACAATCTGGATATCAGTTATCCGGTTTTATATTCGGGAGATAACGGGTATTATTTGAGGCGTACCTTTAACAGGACCAACAATACGGCTGGCAGTATTTTTATGGAGGCTGCAAATGAGCCGGATTTCTCAGATTATCATACCATCCTTTACGGACATAATATGAAGAACGGTTCTATGTTCGGAAAATTAAAGAAATACCAGGAACAGGAATTTTACGAAGAAAACCAGTATTTTACCATTTATACGCAGGAGGCCGCTTACCGCTTCCGTATTTTTTCCGTGCAGACAGTGCCTGTGGACGATGAAATCTATACTGTGGGATTCGGACCGGATGAGGAATTTAAAAGGTTTGCCCTCAAATTGAAGGAAAATTCCCTGTACGATACCGGGGTGGAGGTGACGGGAGAGCAGAAAATCATTACGTTGTCAACCTGCACCTATTCGGATGAACTGCGGTTTGTTGTGCATGGCGTGTGCGTTGATGTAAAATAATAAAAAGATATAAAATAATATATGTGCAAATGCAGGTTCAGTGTGTTATAATAAGGGAAATACAGAAATATCAGACAAAATGCTACATAAAAGGAGAGAGAAAAGACCTATGCTTGTAACATTAATTCCTTTATTTGACGAGAATATGGCTGTCAGCGCCTATTCTTTATTCACACAGAAAAAAAATTATTTTCTGAATCCGAGCCTGCTGGGTACCGGGATGCATGATGGTGCGGCGCATGTGGATGGATTGGAGCTTATCCAGAGTATGGGTATTGAAACCTTGTCAGAAGAGGCGGAAGTGTTTGTGCCCATAGGAAATATATCTGTATTTTCCGATATGGATGAGCAGTGTGATGCACCGCATGAAAGACTGGTTCTTCTCATGGATAATTCCATTCCTCCTGAAGAAATGTATGTCCGGAGACTGAAAGAGTTAAAGAACATGGGATACAAACTGGCAATGCGCAAGCTGGAAGTGGCTAAGTTTGAAGAATACAGAGAAATCCTTTTGCTTATGGACTATATGTTTCTTGACCATAAAAAAATTGATATTACAAAGGCAAGGGTATATTTCAGCAAAATATATCCCAATATAAAACTATGCGCCGGAAACATCGACAGCGTGGAAATCTTTGAAAAATTGAAAGAAGAAGGCGGTTATCAGTTCTATGAAGGCAAATTCTTCCGTATGCCCATTAACAAGGGACAGCATGATGTTTCGGCGCTGAAGGTAAATTATATCCAGCTGCTTAACATGGTTAACAGCCCGGATTTTGAACTGACAGAAGCGGCAGATGTAATCGGCAGGGATACCGCGCTGGTTATTTCCCTGCTTAAGATGGTAAACAGGATGACGGTGAACTCCCAGATTACATCCATACGTCATGCTGCGGCCATGCTGGGTGAGAAAGAATTGAGAAAGTGGCTGACAACTGCGGTGGCAGGAGAACTCTACACGGACAAACCCAATGAAATCACAAGGCTGTCCCTGCTGCGTGCAAAATTTGCGGAAAATCTGGCGCCGGCATTTTCTTTGGCAATACAGTCATCAGAGTTATTTTTGATGGGCCTGTTTTCCGTTTTGGACGTTATTTTGGACGTTCCCATGGAAGAAGCGCTTAAAATTGTGCAGGTATCCAAAAATATAAGGGATGCGCTTTTAGAGCGGAAGGGTCCTTTTGCGCTGGTTCAGGAATTTATATCCCGTTATGAAAATGCAGACTGGCAGGAGGTATCCCGCCTTATGATTGTACACAATCTCAGCATGGACCAGATTTACGACGCTTATAAAGGATGTCTGAAGTGGTACAGGGATATGATTTACGAGCAATGATACAGACGGAAAACATGTCTGCGGGTCTTTGCAGGCAGTTATAACGGTAACGAAAAGCAAGTCGCAGTGATAGGCAGGCCGGACGGTCTGCCTGTTTTGCAGAATATACAGAGAGGATTTGAGGTATGTCGAGTATTGACCAGAGCAGGATTCGCAATTTTTGTATTGTTGCCCATATAGACCACGGCAAGTCCACCCTGGCGGACAGGATTATCGAAAAGACGGGGCTTCTGACCAGCAGGGAGATGCAGGCGCAGGTATTGGATAATATGGATTTGGAAAGGGAGAGGGGCATTACCATCAAGGCGCAGGCGGTACGCACCGTGTACAAGGCTTCGGATGGTGAAGAATATATTTTCAACCTGATTGACACGCCGGGACATGTGGATTTCAATTATGAGGTAAGCCGTTCCCTGGCAGCCTGTGACGGCGCGATTCTGGTGGTGGATGCGGCGCAGGGTATTGAGGCGCAGACCCTTGCGAACGTATATCTTGCCTTAGACCACAATCTGGATGTATTTCCGGTTATCAACAAGATAGATTTGCCAAGCGCCCAGCCGGAGAAGGTCATAGAGGAGATAGAGGATGTGATTGGCATCGAGGCACAGGATGCCCCGCTTATTTCCGCAAAAAACGGGATTGGCATAGAAGAAGTGCTGGAGGCTGTGGTACAAAAAATACCGGCGCCCCATGGGGATGCCAATGCCCCTTTGCAGGCGCTCATTTTTGATTCGGTTTACGACTCCTACAAAGGCGTCATTGTTTTTGTGCGGATAAAGGAAGGCAGCGTCAGGAAGGGAACCGTCATCAGAATGATGGCTACCGGCGCTGTGGAGGAAGTTGTGGAAGTAGGGTATTTCGGGGCCGGGCAGTTTATCCCCTGTGAGGAACTGTCTGCCGGCATGGTGGGATATATTACCGCATCCATCAAAAATGTCATGGAAACGGCAGTGGGGGATACGGTTACGGACAACGCCCATCCCTGTCAAGAGCCTCTGCCGGGATATAAAAAAGTAAATTCCATGGTGTATTGCGGCATGTATCCTGCGGATGGGGCAAAGTATCCTGATTTACGGGATGCGCTGGAAAAATTAAAGTTAAATGACGCTTCCCTGAACTATGAGCCGGAAACCTCCATTGCACTGGGATTCGGTTTCAGGTGCGGGTTTCTGGGACTTCTTCATCTGGAGGTAATCCAGGAGCGGATGGAGCGGGAATATAATCTGGACTTGGTGACGACAGCGCCGGGCGTGGTATATAAAGTGCATAAGACGGACGGAGAGGTTATTGAACTGACCAATCCGGCTAATCTTCCCGACCCTTCTGTGATTGAATATATGGAAGAGCCCATAGTCAGCGCCGAAATTATGGTAACCACGGAATTTATCGGTCCGATTATGGAACTTTGCCAGGAGCGGAGGGGAAGATATCTGGGAATGGAATATATGGAAGAAACAAGGGCGCTAATCAGGTATGAACTTCCCTTAAATGAAATTATCTATGATTTCTTTGACGCCTTAAAATCCCGTTCCAGGGGATATGCTTCTTTTGATTATGATTTAAAAGGGTATGAGACAAGCAAGCTTGTAAAGCTGGATATATTAATTAACAGGGAGGAAGTGGACGCCCTATCCTTTATTGTGCATGCTGACAGCGCTTACGAGCGGGGCAGAAAAATGTGTGAAAAGCTCAAGGATGAAATTCCGCGCCATTTGTTTGAAATACCTATCCAGGCGGCAGTAGGAGGCAAGATTATAGCACGTGAAACCGTAAAAGCCATGCGCAAGGATGTGCTTGCAAAGTGTTATGGCGGTGATATTACCAGAAAGAAGAAGCTTCTTGAAAAGCAGAAAGAGGGAAAAAAGAGAATGCGTCAGATTGGCAACGTAGAAATCCCCCAGAAAGCATTTATGAGCGTCTTAAAACTGGATGACAGGAAATAAGCAGACTATGAAAACATTAAGTATCTATGTACACATACCGTTTTGTGTTAAAAAATGCAACTATTGTGATTTCCTATCCGGTGTGGCAGATGGGCAGAAACAGGAAGAGTATATGCAGGCACTGCTGAAAGAAATAGAAGCGGAATCTGTCAAGTATAAAGACTATAGTGTGATAAGCGTGTATATCGGGGGAGGGACGCCTTCGGTGGTTTTGCCTGAAAGAATCCGTGATGTCATGGAGACGGTCAAGGCGTTTTATCGGCTGGAGGAGGATGCGGAAATTTCCATCGAAGTGAATCCGGGAACCGTTGATAAAGAGGCATTGTCCGTATACAGGGCGGCAGGCATCAACAGGCTGAGTATCGGCTTACAGTCTGCAGACAACAGGGAACTCAGGCTTTTAGGAAGAGTCCATACATACGAAGATTTTCTGCAAACTTATAAATATGCGTGGGAAGCAGGATTTACCAATATCAATATTGATATTATGTCGGCCCTGCCGGGGCAGACTCTTGAGGACTATGGGGAGACGTTAAAAAGAATGCTGACGCTGCGTCCCCGTCCGTCCCATTTCTCAGCGTACGGCCTGATTGTGGAGGAGGGAACCCCTTTTTACGAGCTGTACGGGAGGGAAAAGGCACAGTTGGTAAAGACAGGCGAAGAACAGGAGCATCTTCCATCCGAGGAAGAGGAGCGAAAGATGTATGAGCTGACCAGGCAGATATTTCAGACAGCAGGATATCAAAGGTACGAAATTTCCAATTACAGCTATCCGGGACGGGAGTGCAGACACAACTTAGTCTACTGGAAAAGGGGAAATTATGCAGGATTTGGCCTTGGTGCGTCTTCCCTTGTGGAAAACACTCGTTTTCGGAATGTGTCAATCTTAAAAGAATATCTTGAAAGGGACTGTAAAATTGCAGAGGAAACCTGTTTATCCCAAAAGGAGCAAATGGAGGAGTTTATGTTTTTGGGACTGCGCATGATACAGGGAGTGCAGAAGGAGGTATTTGAAAAGGAATTTGGCATTGCCATGGATGAGGTTTACGGGAAAGTGTTGGAAGAAAACGTAAAGCAGGGTCTTTTGACGGATGGCGCGTCAGTGGCGCTTACTGATAGAGGGCTGGATGTCGCCAATTATGTCATGGCACAGTTTTTGCTTTAGGAAAGATGGGTGGAAAGGCACTAGAATCTCAATTTGCACATAGAATATAATAAATCTGCTTTGGGGGTTTGTCTTGAAAACATTTAAGAAGCCTTTGTCCTCAGAGGAAGAAGCCTGTTATATTCGGATGCTGCAAGAGGGAAGCAGTGAAGAAGCCGTAAGCGCAAAAGAAATACTGATAGAACGTAACTTACGGCTGGTAGCGCATATTGCAAAAAAGTACCAGAATGTGGAAGAGGATATGGAGGATTTGATATCCATCGGCACCATAGGACTGATAAAAGCAGTGGATACTTTTGATGCGGGCAAAGGCAAACTTGCCACTTATGCCTGCCGTTGCATAGATAATGAACTGTTGATGATGCTTCGTGCCAGAAAAAAAATTGCCAGGGAAGTATCCCTGTATGAACCCATAGGAACAGATAAAGAAGGCAATGAAATCAATCTGCTGGATGTCATTGAAGGACAACAGCTGGACGTAGTAGACAGGATTTCCCTGTATGAAAACATGAAAAAAATGTTTTTTCTGCTGGACGAGTGCCTGTCGGACAGGGAAAAAGAAATCTTGTTCCTGCGGTACGGAATCACCACGGGAGTGGAAGCCACCCAAAGCGAAATTGGTAAAAAACTCGGCATCTCACGCAGTTATGTGTCAAGGATAGAGAAAAAAGCATTGCAGAAGTTACGGGCAAAGATGGAAGAAAATGAAATAGAAAATTAGCAGGCAGACAGTGATAAAGTAAGGGAAGCTGTGTAGGGAATCAACTTACTTTATTGCTGTTTTTTCATTTAACCCTTTTGAACGTAGGGGGGCATTTTGCATGGCGGCGTCCGGGGCGTGCATTTGATTCCATAAAGGACCGTGTAAAAACGCCGGCCCTTGGATGCTGTTCTGTAGCATCCTATGTGCCGTTGCGTTTTTACCCGAGCGGGAGCGCGTCCTGTTGGAACAAATGCACGCCCCGGACGCCGCCATGCAAAAAGTAACATTATCAGTAATTGAAATAAGGGGTTGCATGTGATATAATGTCCTTATTCTGGAAAGGAAGCGGCCGAATGGCCATTATACTACAGGCGAAGGCGAGGAGAATGGATTATGCCTAATATCAGAGGGATATTGGAGGAAGCAAAGACAGCGGGGGCTTCAGACGTACATATTACGGTAGGGATTCCGCCTAAAATGAGGGTAAACGGCAAGCTGATAACGATGACAAATTATAACAGGCTTCTGCCCGCCGATACCTTGGAAATCGTGTTGGAGATTATGACGGAAACCCAGCGGAATAAATTTGAGGAGAACGGCGAATATGATATGTCCTTTTCCATTTCGGATTTGGGGCGTTACCGTGTAAATGCATATAAGCAAAGGGGCTCTGCAGCGCTGGCATTCCGTCTTGTAGGAACAAAAGTTCCTTCACCGGAGGAACTGGGAGTTCCAGATTCGGTTATAGATTTGTATCAGAGAAAGAGGGGGCTTGTACTGGTTACCGGACCTACAGGAAGCGGTAAGTCCACCACCCTTGCAGCTATCATTGATAAGATAAATAACGGCAGGGATGCCCATGTCATTACATTGGAGGACCCGATTGAATATCTGCACCAGCACAAAATGGCGATGGTGAATCAGAGGGAGATAGGTCTGGATACCGAGAATTATGCAAATGCGCTCCGCGCCGCACTGCGTGAAGACCCCGATGTCATTCTGGTGGGGGAGATGAGGGATTTGGAAACCATCAGCGTTGCCATTACGGCGGCGGAAACAGGACATCTTGTGTTATCCACACTGCATACGATTGGAGCTGCAAGCACTGTGGACAGGGTGATTGACGTCTTCCCGCCCCATCAGCAGCAACAGGTCAAAGTACAGTTGTCCAATGTTTTGGAGGCGGTTGTATCCCAGCAGCTTATACCTACGATAGACGGCACGGGGAGGGCGGCGGCATTTGAAGTCATGCACGCCAACCATGCGGTGCGCAACCTGATTCGCGAGGGTAAATCCCATCAGCTCACCTCCGTTATGCAGACAAACCGTAAAATGGGTATGATTACCATGGACGAAGCAATTCAGCAGCTTTATTTTAACGGCCGAATCAGCCGGGAAATGGCAATTCAGTTTGCACAGGACCCGGACGGCATGGAAAACAAAATCTGACAAACAATTGGCGGCCGGTGTCTGGCCGGCCGCCTGATTCTATTATTCCGGGAGTATTTCCCACATTTTCCATTTTCTTATTTAAAACAGGTCAGGCATATGGCATTAGTGCGTTTTTTTTGCATATGTACATGTCGGCGTATGACTTTTTTGGGGATATGTATGACTGAACAGCGCCTGCATATACGCAGGAAGGAAGGAGTTTTTTTATGTTTAGTGCAGTTTATACAGGAGGTCTTCATGGCATGGAGGCATATCTTGTCCGGGTGGAGGTGGATATATCCCGCGGCTTACCCGGTTTTGAACTGGTAGGCAGTGTGGCGGGTGATGTAAAAGAGGCAAAAGAGCGGGTTACGATTGCCCTCAAAAACGCCGGCATTTCCCTTCCCGTAGCTAAGATTACCGTCAATCTTTCTCCGGCGGATATCCGAAAAGAAGGCACGGGATATGACATGGCTATTGCGGCGGGGCTTTTGGCGTGCATGGGGATTTTTGATGCAAATACCGTGCGGGATACCGCTTTTCTGGGAGAACTGGCATTAAACGGGGAAGTGAACCGTGTAAATGGAATTTTGCCTATTGCCCTTGCACTGCAGAAAAAGGGCATAAAAAGAATGCTGGTGCCAAAAGCAAAGGAAGAGGAATGCGGGCTGGCGCCGGGGATTTCCCTGATTGGAATCCGGCATATCAAAGAACTGCTTTCTTATGTACAGGCTGAGGGCGAGGAGAGAAAGAAACAATTTCCACCGTTTGAAAAAGTGAAAAAAAACAGGAAAGCAACAGGGGAAAATCAGGATTTTGCGGATATATACGGGCAGGAAAGCGCGAAAAGGGCAGCGGAAATTGCGGCAGCCGGTTTCCATCACCTGATGCTTGCGGGGGCTCCGGGTACAGGAAAAACCATGATAGCAGAAAGGATTCCCCAAATCCTGCCTCCGCTTACGGATGCAGAGCAGCTGGAGGTTTTCAGTATATACAGCATTGCAGGTAAATTAAAGGAGATGGAAGGTAAAACAGGACGCCCTTTTGTGTCCCCACACCATACCAGTTCCCCGCAAGCGCTTGCCGGAGGAGGAAGAATCCCCAAGCCCGGCCTGTTGTCGCTTTCCCATCGCGGCATATTGTTTTTGGATGAGATGCCGGAATTTTCCCAAAGGGTACTTGAGGTATTGCGCCAGCCGCTGGAGGAGAAAAAGGTGCAGATTGCCCGGAGCGGAGGCACATATGTGTATCCGGCGGATTTTATGCTGGTATGTGCCATGAATCCTTGTCCCTGCGGGTATTATCCGGACAAAAACAGGTGTACCTGCTCAGAAACCGATATCAGGCGGTATCTGGGCAGGATATCGGGACCGATATTGGACAGGATAGATATTTTTGCAGAGGCAGCTAATGTGCAGGTAAAGGATTTCCATAGGGAAAACAAGGGTGAAAAGACCGGCGTGATACGAAAGCGGGTAATGAAGGCAAGGGAAAGACAGAAAATCAGGTACAGAAACAGCATATGGCAGTTTAACGGGGAACTGCCGGGCAGGGAGGTAGAACACTATTGTAAGCTTGGAGCCGCAGAACAACACTTTCTGGAAGAGGTTTTTGAAGCGGGGCAGATGAGTGTTCGCTGCTATCATAAAATCATAAAAATTGCAAGGACGGTTGCGGACCTTGCAGGGGAAGAACAGATAACGGTAAACCATCTGGCGGAGGCAGTTTATTTTAACAGCGGCAAACAAAGATTTTGGAAATAAACGGGAAAGCTGCGCAGAAGTGAGGAAAAGATATGACAGAGAAGGAATGTATTTTGCAGCAGCCTTATGCGCTTTGGCTGCACGGCGTGGAAAGGATAGGAAAAGCAGGAGCCCAAAAGCTGCTGGAGTGTTTTGGCTCCCCAAAGGCAGTGTACGAGGCAGGTGAAAAAGAACTGTCGCCCCTCCTGACGCAGGGGGCGTTGGAAAGCATTCTCCATGCAAGGAAAAAAGATGTACAGGGTGAATATGAAACACTCTTAAAGAAAGGTATTTCTTTTGTGCCATTTTACCATCCGCTGTATCCCGAGAAACTGTATGCCATACCGGACAGGCCTTTTGGCATATTTGTGAAGGGAAGTCTTCCTGGCAAAGGGGAGAAAAGCGTGGCCATTATCGGCGCAAGGGACTGCTCGGAGTACGGAAGGTATGTTGCGGAATGCTTTGCAGGTGAACTGGCGGGCAAAGGAATACGGATTATAAGCGGCATGGCAAGGGGGATTGACGGCATAGCAGGCAGGAAGGCGCTTGATGCGGGAGGCAGAACCTATGCCGTGTTGGGATGCGGCGTGGATATCTGTTATCCGCCCTTTCACAGGGATTTGTACCGGGGTATCTGTGAAGGGGGAGGAGTGATTTCAGAATATCCGCCCGGAACAGAGCCGCATCCGGGCCTTTTCCCGCCCCGTAACCGAATCATCAGCGGACTTGCGGACGCCGTGCTGGTGATAGAGGCAAGGTTAAAAAGCGGTACGCTGATAACGGTGGATATGGCGCTTGAGCAGGGCAGGGAAGTATACGTGGTTCCGGGAAGGATAACGGACAGGCTCAGCGACGGCTGCAACAGGCTCCTGCTGCAGGGGGCGGGTGCCGCCCTTTCCCCTGCGCAGCTTATAAAAGAACTGTCGGAAACCGTATGGAAGGGACAAAGGCAAAATGAGACAACCTCCTCCTTGCCTGACAATGGGAAAGGGCATATAGAAAAACTGCAGGCGCCGGAAGAAGCCCTGCTTCACCTGCTTGATTTTTACCCCGTGTCTATGGAACAGCTCCGCCTGAAAATGCAGTCGCATAAACAGCTGTGCGGACTGTCCCTGCAGCAGACCATAGAAATGCTGCTGAAACTGGGGATGGAGGGACTCGTAAAAAATGAAGGCGGATATTACTGCCTGAAAACACCCTTATAAAATAGAAAATACGGAAACTCAAAAACATCGGGTCATTGTACCGGAAGCGGAAATGGTGTATAATAGCAGACAACGTGCAAACAGGAAAGGAAACGTAAAATGGCTATGCATAGGGAGCAGACAAAAACGGTACGGATAGGAAACAGGGTGATTGGCGGCGGCAGTCCGATTCTGGTACAGTCCATGACAAACACTGCCACGCAGGACATAAACGCCACGGTGGAACAGATAAAGAGGTTGGAGGAGGCGGGCTGTGAGATTGTCCGCTGCACGGTGCCTGATTTGGATGCTGCAAAGGCTTTGAAGGAGATAAAAAAGCAGATAAGCATTCCCCTTGTGGCGGACATCCATTTTGATTACAGGATGGCGATTGCCGCCATGGAAAACGGGGCCGATAAAATCAGGATTAATCCGGGCAATATCGGCAGCAGTGATAAGGTACGTCAGGTGGTCAATGCGGCAAAAGAAAGGAGTATTCCCATACGGGTGGGAGTAAACAGCGGTTCCCTGGAAAAACCGTTCCTTGAAAAATACGGCGGCGTCACGGCAAAAGGCATAGTGGAGAGCGCGCTGGAAAAAGTGCATCTGATAGAAGATATGGGATATGACAATCTTGTCATAAGTATAAAATCGTCGAATGTTATGATGTGTATAAAGGCGCATGAACTGTTGGCGGAAAAAACCCTGTACCCCCTGCATGTAGGCATTACCGAAGCGGGTACGGTCTGGTCCGGCAATATCAAGTCGGCAGCGGGAATGGGCATTATATTGTATCAGGGCATCGGGGATACCATCCGTGTATCCCTAAGCGGAGAGCCGGTGGAGGAGGTCAAGTCCGCCAGGCTGCTTCTGCGGACGCTTGGACTCAGGCAGGGCGGTATCGAGGTGGTTTCCTGTCCCACCTGCGGCAGGACCAAAATAGATTTAATTGCACTGGCAAATCAGGTGGAAACGCTTGTTGCTTCTTATCCGCTGACAATCAAGGTGGCTGTCATGGGCTGTGTGGTAAACGGCCCAGGAGAAGCAAAGGAAGCCGACCTTGGCATAGCCGGCGGCATCGGGGAAGGGCTTTTGATTAAAAAAGGGGAAATTATAAGGAAGGTGCCCGAGGAAGAGCTTCTTGCCGCTTTAAAAGAGGAACTGGACAACTGGAAAGCATGATTGGGGTAGCATAATGAGTAAACCTTTTTTGGAAGTATTTCCGGGACTGAAGCTGGAGAATCAGGTAAAGGAGCAGTTAGATAATGTGGAGGTGGAAAAAGTTACCTCCACTTCCCGCAAGGATTTTCTGCGCATTTATATTGCCAGCGGCCATCTGATTCAAAAAGAAACGATATTTAAGCTTGAGAAACAGATAAAAGAGCAGCTTTTCAAGACCGTTTCCATGACAGTCAAAATCTATGAAAAATTTCATCTTTCTTCCCAGTACAATCCGCAAAAGCTGTATGATGTTTACCGGGACAGCCTTCTGGAAGAGTTTAAGGCATATGACCATATTATGTACAATGCGCTTAAAAGTGCAAAGTGGGACTTTTCGGACGGGGAAAGGATATGCCTGACTCTGGATGATACGGTGTTAATCCATGACAAGGCGGATGAACTGGCGCGGATACTGGAAAAAATATTTAACGAAAGATGCGGCATGAACGTGGCGGTGCTGCTTGCATACAGGGAAGTAAAAGAGGGGAAATACAAGGAGGAGGACGAACGGAAAATCGCCATGCAGGTGGCGGAAATATATGAAAGGGTAAAAGGAAGCGCAGACGAAGAAGCGTCAGGGCAGCAGGCGGCGGATGCAACAAAGGAGGACATACCGCTTTCCAAAGCGCCTGCGGCTCCAAAGCCGGCAAAAACAGCCGTCGGCAGAAAAGTCTCCTCACCTTCCGGCAATGCACCCAAAAGCTTTAAGCGTTCTGATAATAAGGATGTCCTGTATGGCAGGGACTTTGAAGAAGAACCCATGAAAATTGCAGACATTATAGGTGAGATGGGCGAAGTGGTTATCCACGGTCAAATCATAAATTTTGACAAGCGGGAGATTAAAAACGAAAAAACCATTCTTTTTTTTGATGTAACGGATTTTACGGATACCCTTACCGTTAAACTTTTTGTGGCCAATGAGCATGTGGCAGAACTGGGGGAAAGTTTAAAAAAGGGTAGCTTTGTAAAAATCAAGGGTATTGCCATGGTGGATAAATTTGACCATGAACTGACGATAGGCTCTATCGCCGGTATCAAGCGGATTTCTGATTTTACCACAAACAGGAAAGACACCTCCTTAAAAAAGCGGGTGGAGCTTCACTGCCATACCAAAATGAGCGACATGGACGGGGTATCCGAGGCGAAGGATATCGTGAAAAGGGCGTATAAATGGGGACATCCCGCCATCGCCATTACGGACCATGGCGTTGTGCAAAGTTTTACGGACGCCAATCATGTGTGGGAGGATTTGTGGAAGGAGGAAAAGGCGAAAAGGAAGGAAAACGGTGACAAAAATCCGAATAAACAGGACTTTTTTAAAGTGATTTACGGTGTGGAAGCTTATATCGTGGATGATTTGAAAGAAATTGTTACAGGGGATAAAGGGCAGGGACTTGATGAAACCTATGTGGTATTTGATATAGAAACCACCGGCTTTTCCCCTGTCAACAACCGTATCATTGAGATTGGCGCGGTGAAGGTACAGGGCGAAAAAATACTGGACAGGTATTCCACCTTTGTCAATCCGGATGTGCCCATTCCGTTTGAGATAGAAAAACTGACCGGCATCAACGATGCCATGGTGGCGGATGCCCCGGGTATCGCGGAAGCGCTTCCGCAGTTTCTGAATTTTTGTGAGGGAGCGGTGCTGGTGGCGCATAATGCCTCTTTTGATATGAGCTTTATAGTGGAAAACTCCATAAGGCAGGGATATTCCACAGACCATACTTATCTGGACACCATGGTGATTTCCAGGGTGCTTCTTCCACACCAGAATAAACATACGCTGGACGCCTTGTGCAAGACCTTCGGCGTATCTCTGGAAAACCACCACAGGGCGGTGGATGACGCTGAAGCGACGGCTCATATTTTTTTGAAATTTCTTGCCATGCTGAATGAGGAGAAGATAACTACGCTGCACGAATTAAATACCTTTGCCAGACCGTCCGTGGAGAATATCAGCAGGCTGCATCCTTATCACTGCATTATTCTGGCAAAGAATGATTTGGGAAGAATCAATCTTTACAGGCTGGTTTCCATGTCGCATCTGCAATATTTTAACAGGCAGCCAAAGATACCGAAAAGCGAGATATTAAAATACCGCGACGGCCTGATTATCGGCAGCGCCTGTGAAGCGGGGGAGCTGTACCGTGCGCTTTTGGAAGGAAGGGCGGATGCGGAGATTGCAAAGATTGTCGGCTTTTATGATTATCTGGAAATACAGCCGTGCGGCAACAATCAGTTTATGATAGAGTCCGACAGACACCCGGATATCAATTCGGTGGAAGATATTCAGGAGATGAACAGGAAGGTGGTAAGGCTTGGGGAGCAGTTCCATAAGCCGGTGGTGGCAACCTGCGACGTGCATTTCCTTGACCCGGAGGACGAGGTGTACCGCCGGATTATCATGGCGGGAAAAGGGTTTGACGACGCGGACAACCAGGCGCCTTTGTATCTTCGGACGACGGAGGAGATGTTAAAGGAGTTTGCCTATCTCGGCAGTGAAAAGGCGGAGGAAATCGTCATCACCAACACCAACAGGATTGCGGACATGGTGGAAACCATATCGCCGGTCCGCCCCGATAAATGCGCCCCGGTGATTCCCGACTCCGACAAGACGCTGACGGCAATCTGTTACAATAAAGCGCATGAACTGTATGGAGAAAACCTGCCGAAGATTGTGGAAGAACGTCTGGAAAAAGAACTGCATTCCATTATCACTAACGGATTTGCAGTTATGTACATTATCGCGCAGAAGCTGGTGTGGAAGTCCGTGGAGGACGGTTATCTGGTAGGCTCCAGGGGTTCCGTGGGTTCTTCCCTTGTGGCGTTTATGGCGGGCATCACGGAAGTAAACTCTTTGAGCGCCCATTACCGGTGCGGCAAATGCCATTATTATGATTTTGATTCCCCGGAGGTAAAGGCGGCGGCAGGCAATGCAGGCTGTGATTTGCCGGACAAAGTCTGCCCGGTGTGCGGGGAGAAGCTGATAAAGGACGGCTTTGACATTCCTTTTGAGACATTTCTGGGTTTTAAGGGTGACAAAGAGCCGGATATCGACCTTAACTTTTCCGGGGAATACCAGAGCAAGGCCCATAAATACACGGAAGTGATTTTTGGCTCGGGTCAGACCTACCGCGCCGGTACCATTGCAACCCTTGCGGATAAAACGGCCTTCGGCTATGTGAAAAACTATTACGAGGAGCGGGGCGTACATAAACGGACCAGTGAAATTAACAGGATTACGGCGGGCTGCACCGGCATCAGAAGGAGTACGGGACAGCATCCGGGAGGCATTATTGTGCTTCCCATGGGGCAGGATATCAACTCCTTTACCCCGGTACAGCATCCTGCCAACGATATGGGAACGGACATTGTCACTACCCATTTCGATTACCATTCCATTGACCATAACCTCTTAAAGCTTGACATACTCGGGCATGATGACCCGACCATGATTCGTATGTTACAGGATTTGACGGGTATAGACCCGACAAAGATACCGCTGGATGATAAACAGGTTATGTCCCTGTTCCAGAACACTTCCGCCCTGGGGATTACGCCGGAGCAGATAGGAGGGTGTCCGGTGGGTTCTTTGGGGATTCCCGAATTTGGTACGGAATTTGTCATACAGATGCTTCTGGACACCAAGCCCCAGATGCTTTCCGACTTAATCAGGATTTCCGGGCTGGGGCATGGAACCGACGTGTGGCTGGGTAATGCCCAGACTTTGATTCTGGAAAAGAAGGCAACCATTTCCACGGCCATCTGCTGTCGTGACGATATTATGATTTACCTGATTAATCAGGGGGTGGACAGCTCCTTATCCTTTACGATAATGGAGAGCGTGAGGAAGGGAAAGGGTCTGAAGCCGGAGTGGGAAGCGGCTATGACGGAGAAAGGGGTGCCGGACTGGTACATCTGGTCGTGCAAGAAGATAAAGTATATGTTTCCCAAGGCCCATGCGGCGGCTTATGTTATGATGGCATGGCGGATTGCTTATTGCAAAATCAATTATCCCCTTGCCTATTATGCGGCCTATTTCAGCATCCGCGCCAAGGCGTTTTCCTATGAACTGATGTGTCAGGGACAAAGCCATCTGGAAACGGTTATGGCGGATTACAAAAAGCGTTCCGATACCCTTTCCAATAAAGAAAAAGACGCCTACGGAGATATGAAGATAGTGCAGGAAATGTATGCACGTGGATTTGAGTTTGTCCCCATAGATATCTTTAGCGCCCAGTCAAGGCTTTTCCAGATTGTGGACGGCAAACTGATGCCTTCCTTAAACAGTATCGACGGTTTGGGGGAGAAAGCGGCGGATGCCATTGTGGAGGCGGCAAAGGATGGCCCCTTCTTAAGCAAGGATGATTTCAGGCAGCGCACCAAGGTTAGCAAGACCGTTATTGATTTGATGGCAGGACTGGGACTTTTAGGCGAACTGCCGGAGTCCAACCAGATAAGCCTTTTTGATTTTGTAGTGTGAGAAGAATGCCCCATTTTGGGGCATTCTCCATCCTGATTTGAGCCGCCATGGAGCGGCTTCTTTTTTGGTGCCAGATATGTTATGTTTTGCGGAATTTGCCATTGGTATAATAATAATGTAACTTATGGTCGGCAGAATTTTGGTGCTGGATTTTAAATTACGTGAAGCGTAAAGAAAGGAAGAAGCTATGAATGCAAAAAAAGTTTTAAGAGCAGTTTTGGTTGTTGCGTTATTAGGGGTAAGCAGCAAAAGTGTATCGGCGGCGCAAGGAAACGAAAATGCCATAACGGATGAAAGCGTTTTATGGCAGAAGGTCATGGAGGAATATCAAAATGACGAACAGTTTCTGAATAATCTGGAAGAAGACCCGGAATCGGCAATGCAGATGATAGAAAATGCCGTGGAAAAGGAAATGAATTTACTTCTGATGCCTATGGCGGGAGACTAGGCGGTGGCTTACTGCACGGTTCCCGATATCTGGCAGAAACCTAACCAATGCGGGGCGGCTTCTGCGTATCAGGCGATATCAGGGGCAGGCGGCGCAGGAAATATTGCCGGTTCCAGTGTGGAAGCCAAAGTCGAAACGCTTTGGAAGGAGGTGCGGGATGACGGCCAGAATAGTTCCGTGGTCTGGAAAATTACAAGGTCTTTAAACAGCTACGTGCCGGGAGGGAATTATACCTATAAGGAAGGCGGGGTTATCGGGCAATCAGCATTTGAATTATACACGGCGCAAAGCCTGCTTGCCAATCACCCGGTTATCCTGCATGCAATAACTACAAATATAGATTATTATAATAAACATTATTCCAGACATTATATTTGTGTCAGCGGAATAAACCGGAATACGGGAATAGTGACGGTAGTCGACTGTAATAACAATGAAAGTTATCATGGAACGCACACGATGTCTGTGACGGAGGCATATGGAAGTATTACAGAGGAAGCAGCGAGGTATCTTATTTATGGTTAATTATCAGGGTAAAAAAGGATTGCTGTTTTGTTTATTGGCAGCAATAATGCTTTTATCCATGGCGGGGTGTACAGCGAAAGAGGAAAGTCCTATAACCTGGCAGGATATACAAACCATGGAGGAAGGGGAGTATACGGTTGTCCGTGTGGACGACAGCTTCCTGCGTACCGGTGAACAGCTTTCCGAAACCGTATACTGTAACGGCAGGGTATATTTCTTCAGGGAACAGATAATAGACAGTATGCGTTTGAACCCGGAATATTACAGTGTCGGCTGTATGGATGTGGAAACGGGGGAAACGCAGATTTTGTATGAAGCCCCGAAGTACATTGTCCTGCAGGATATCATTGCGGCAGAAGATAAGGTGTACTGGGTGGAAATTAATTTTGGGGAAGAGTCGGAATGGAAGATTGCCTATTATGACATGAAAGAGGAAACCCTTGGCGTTGTGCGTGAGGGCGTCATGGGTGAGGATACTTATGCGGAACCGGTGCTGACATTGTCCGGCAGATATATCCTTTGGGATGAGGCTAAACCGGGAGGAGCGTTAAGAAGCTTCCAATATTCATTGGATGACGGCTCTTTGCAGGAGTGGAAATATCCGGAAACCGATTTTTATAACCCATATATCGGCAACAGGGTATATAAAGGGGAACCGGTGTATCTTTCCGGGGAAGACGGCTCTTATGAAATCAGGAGCAGGGAGAAGGTTTTTTATAGGATAGAAGCAGAGACAGTCGGTGATTACTATTTATCGGAGCAAGGAATACTTTGGGAGGAGGGCGAAGTAAATAGCAAGGTCTGGTTTGTCCGGATGCAAAACGACGCGGTGATTGGAGAGGCACAGATGCTGCCGTTCCAAAGTGTTTTTTCTATCGAACTGTGCGATGAATGGATTCTTTTGAAAAAGTCTGTAAATAAAAACTACTATGTCGTTAATGTAAACTCGGGTGAGCAATACCTCGTACCGGTTGAAGGTTCTTATGCTCCGCGCTGTTCAGCGGACGGAACCATGTACTTTAAAGGGTATCATGGAGACGCTGTTTTGCTGAACCTGCCATGACAATATCAGGGAAGCTGAAAGGGGGGATAGTGAAAAAAATTATAAAAAAGTACTTGCAAAATTTGTAATTTTATATTAATATGAATAAGCGTCATGCGACGCTGGATTTATACGGCTCGTTGGTCAAGCGGTTAAGACGCCGCCCTCTCACGGCGGAAACAGGGGTTCGATTCCCCTACGAGCTGTTGACTGTTTTTTAACAGCCCAACCCTGAAAAGTGCCAAAACCCATCATGGTGGATTTTGGTATTTTTTATTGATTTTTTATGGCAGCGACAATATACTGTAACTGTGTAAAAATAATAAGCGCCTTTGGAACGGTTCCACATGGGAAAAGACAGAGGCGGGAAAGGCGGAAAAAAATGGATATCAAAGAACAAATCAGCAAAGTAGTGGAAAAGGTTACCAAGGATGAAGCGTTGAAGGCACAGTTCCAGAAGGAGCCTGTCAAAGCGGTAGAAAAGGTTCTGGGTGTGGATTTGCCGGATGATGTGGTGGAAAAAATCGTACAGGGCGTAAAAGGAAAAATATCTGTTGATAAACTTTCCGGTGCGGCAGACGCCATCAAAAAATTATTCTAAACCGTGGGGCAGTCAGCCGTTTATATGACGTTTGATTGCCTCAAAACTTTTTTTACTGATGTCATGCTCCATCCTGCAGGCGTCTTCAGTCGCCGTCTTTTCATCCACCCCCAGGCTTATCAGCCAGGAAGAAAGAAGTTTGTGGCGTTCGTAAATGGTCTCGGCAATTTCCTTCCCCGTATCGGTCAGGTAAATGTATCCCTGTTTTGTGACAGTAATGTATCCGTTTTCCCGTAAATGCTTCATGGCAACGCTGATACTGGACTTTTTGTAGTTGAGTTCGGTGGCAATGTCCACGGAACGCACCACAGGCAGCTTTTCTCCCAGCATCAAAATGGTCTCCAGATAATTTTCAGCAGATTCCCTGATTATCATAAACAATTCTCCCTTACCGGTAAAATAGAAATATAGTTAGTATAACACATATTGCAGAGTAAGAAAATAAGAAAGGCCAACTATTTTCAGGTTGAAATTTTTTATTTACATGGTATGATGATAATGCGGTTCCTGCAACGGGAATCGGGGAAAGGAGAATTGATATGTTAAAAGCGGAGCATCTTTCCTTTGAAGTAACGGAAGAAGGAAAGACGAGAAAAATTATAGATGATATATCCTTTGAAGTAGCCCCCGGGGAAATGCTGGTGGTGACAGGTCCGAACGGCAGCGGCAAGTCCACGCTGTTAAAGCTTTTGATGGGAATAGAAAAAGCAGACGGAGGCAGCGTCTATTTTGAAGGACAGGATATGACCGGTTACGATATTGACGAGCGCGTAAGGGCTGGAATCGGTTATGCCTTCCAGCAGCCGCCCCGGTTTAAGGGCATGACGGTAAGAAAACTGCTTGCCATTGCGGCAGGAGGGAGCATATCCGAAAACAACAGCTGCGATTTGCTTTCCGGAGTGGGGCTGTGTGCCAGGGAGTACTTAAACAGGCAGGTGGACGATACCCTCTCGGGCGGGGAGATGAAACGCATTGAGATTGCGACGGTACTGGCAAAGCAGCATAAGTTATGCCTGTTTGACGAGCCGGAAGCCGGTATTGACTTGTGGAGTTTTTCCATGCTGGTAAAACAGTTTGAAAAAATCCACAAAAAAAAGAAAGAAAGCATTATCGTCATTTCCCATCAGGAGAAACTGATTAACATGGCGGACCGCATCATGCTGTTAAAGGGCGGCAGGGTGGAATGTATCGGCAGCCGTAAGGAAGTGGCGCCGGCTTTATTTGCAGGCGGTGGATTTTTCGGATGCAGCAGGACGGACTGAGATGAAAATGGAGGGCATGATGGAAATAGATAAGATTACGCAGGACGTGTTAGACCAGATTGACGATACCGGATTTAAGCAGGAGGGGGCATATAACCTTCGCTACAATGGTTATGCCCTGTGTCACGGAGATACGGAGCACATTAAAATAAAAAAAAGAGAGGATGGAAACCAGGGGATTAATGTATATATCAGCGGGGAGGCCATAAAGGAAACCGTGCATATTCCGGTGGTAATATCCGACTCCGGCATGACGGATGTAGTATACAATGACTTTTTTGTGGAAGAAGGCGCAGACGTCACGATAATTGCAGGCTGCGGTATTCACAATGCAGGCTGCAATGACAGCAGGCATGACGGCGTGCATACTTTCCATGTAGGGAAAAACGCCAGCGTGCTTTATTCTGAAAAGCATTACGGGGAGGGAGAAGGCAGCGGCGCCCGGATTCTGAATCCGGTGACCCGTATTCTGCTGGATGAAAATGCCGTGTTCACACTGGATACCGCACAGATAAAAGGCGTGGATTCCACGCAGAGGGAGACTTATGTAGAAGCGGGGGCAGGCGCGAAGCTGATTGTGACCGAAAAACTGATGACCCATGACAGGCAGACGGCTGTTTCCAATATGGAAGTAGCGTTGAACGGAGAGGGCAGCAGCGCGCAGATAGTATCCCGTTCCGTTGCAAAAGGCGAATCCGTGCAGACTTTTCATCCGAAAGCCGTTGGCAATGCCGGGTGTCATGCCCATATCCAGTGCGATTCCATCATAATGGAAAGCGCAAAGGTATCTTCCATACCGGAAATCAACGCAAACCATATCGACGCAGCCATCATCCATGAAGCCGCCATCGGCAGGATTCATAATGACCAGGTGATGAAACTGCGCACGCTGGGGCTGACGGCGCAGGAGGCGGAGGATGTGATTGTGGAGGCTTTCCTGAACTGATAAAATTTTTGCTTTTACCCGACGCATATATGTGGTATACTTATTTAGGGTTATGTGAAGGAGGAAGCCTATGGCGGCACCAAGGGAAGCAAAGCCTGCAGACAGACGTAAAAGAGTGCAGGTTTTAAAAAAGCTTATCATACTTTCTCTGTTTACTTTTATCCTCATCCCTGTTCTGTTGTGCGTGGCGCTTTTTATCAGGCTTCATACATTGGAAAAGCAGATTGCACAGCTTCAGGCTGATATGGCCGATTTGGTTGAACTGGCCAAACAGGCGGAAAATGTCAGCGCCGAAATGAGAGGAACAGGCAGCGGGCAGGAAACCGAAAGAGAACCGGAAACAGTAGAAGCTTCCGTAGAGCCGGAGAAAAAGCCGGAAAGTCAGGAGACGGCGCCGGCAGAGAATGTGGAGGAAGAGTCTTCAGAAGAAACCCGAAAAGTATACCTGACATTTGATGACGGGCCAAGTTCCCATACGGACGAGATACTGGATATTCTGGCAGAGTATGATGTAAAGGCGACATTTTTTGTAATCGGAAAAGAAGGAGAATGGGCCGAAGATGCTTACCGGCGCGTTGTGGAAGAGGGGCATACGCTTGGCATGCATTCCTATACACATGAATATAAAAGCATTTATGCTTCGGTGGAAGCGTATGAGGAGGATTTGCTCAGACTGCAGGATTACCTGTATGAAGTTACCGGCGTAAGGAGCATTTATGTACGGTTTCCGGGCGGAAGTTCCAATAAGGTGAGCCCTGTGGACATGCGGGAGTTTATCGCCTATTTAAATGAGACGGGAATGCGTTATTTTGACTGGAATGTTGCCTCCGGGGATGCATCCAGCCCCAAATTAAGCGCACAGGAAATTTTAGACAATTGTATGGAAGGAGTGCCGAAGCATGATTCGGTTATCATACTGATGCATGATACGGCCGGAAAAGACACTACGGTGGAGGCGCTGCCTTTACTGATAGAGGCCATACAGGCGATGGAAAACACGGAGCTGTTGCCGATTACGGAAGATACAGTACCTGTTCAGCATATAACAATAACGCAAGGAGAAATGGAGGATTAAAAGCATGGGTTTTTTCTCGGATTTGAAAGAGGATTTATCACAGGCAGTAAATGAATTGATGCCGGAAGATGCGGATGTCATCGAAAATGACGAACCGGCAGCGGCGGAAGAAACAATGGAAACGGAAGAAATCGTAGAAACCGCAGAAACCGCAGATACGGTTGAAGAACAAGAGTGGGAAGATGCGGAAAGTACGGATGAAGATTCCGATGATGCGTTCCGGTATGACAGTCAGGAGCCGGAGGAAGATGCGGACTCTGCCGAAACAGATGAGATGATGCAGTTAGATGAATTGCTCGGCCGTGTAGATTCCATTGAAGTGCCGGAGGATATGGATATCACAAAGATGGAAGAAGAGCCGGAAACAGATTTGGAAACCAGTATCAGGGAAGCTTTTGGAGAAAAAGAAGAGATAAAAGGGGAAGAGAAGAGTATGGATGTTCAAACAAAAAATGCTGTGGATGAAACCGCCGTTATTACAGCGGGAATGGTAATTACAGGTGATATCACCTCAGACGGTTCCATTGATTTGGTGGGAACCATTAACGGAAATATCGATGTGCTCGGTAAATTAAATATATCCGGTACTATTACAGGCAATTCCAAGGCGGCGGAAATTTATGCGGACAATGCAAAAATCAACGGAGAGATTGTCAGTGAAGGTTCCGTTAAAATCGGACAAAGTTCCGTTATCATCGGCAATATTTCCGCAAAGAGCGCTGTTATTGCAGGCGCTGTCAAGGGAGACATTGACGTACACGGTCCAGTAGTTCTGGATACTTCCGCCATCGTAATGGGCAATATCAAGTCCAAGGCAGTACAGATTAACAATGGCGCCGTTATCGAAGGTATGTGTTCACAGTGTTATGCTGATGTAAATCCTACATCTTTCTTTGAAGAATACAAAAAGGGAAAAAACAAGTAAGGAGCGGGATTCCATGCGTAGAATTTTACTGAAACTCAGCGGTGAGGCGCTTGCAGGCGAAAAGCATATCGGATTTGATGAAAAGACGGTAATGGAGGTTGCATTGCAGGTCAGGCAGCTTGTGGAAGACGGTTATCAAATCGGCATAGTGACCGGAGGAGGCAATTTTTGGCGGGGACGTTCCAGCGAAAATATTGACAGGACAAAGGCTGACCAGATAGGAATGCTGGCTACGGTTATGAACTGTATTTATGTTTCGGAGATTTTCCGTTCCGTGGGGATGAAGACCAGCGTGCTGACCCCTTTTGAATGCGGTTCCTTTACCAAACTTTTCTCCAAGGACAGGGCCAACAAGTACTTTGAAAAAGGTATGGTGGTATTTTTTGCAGGCGGTACGGGGCATCCGTATTTTTCAACGGATACCGGTGTGGTGCTGCGTGCGGTGGAAGTCGATGCGGATGTTATCCTGTTAGCCAAATCCATTGACGGTGTTTACGATGCAGACCCGGCAAAATCAGCCGACGCCAAAAAGTATGAGGAAGTCACGATTGACGAGGTGATTGCCAAAAACCTGCAGGTTGTGGATATGACGGCATCCATACTTGCGCGGGACAATAAAATGCCCATGTGGGTGTTTGGGTTAAATGAGGAAAACAGTATTGTGAACGCAGTAAAAGGAACGTTTAAGGGAACCAAAGTCACGGTATAAAGAAGCTGCCCGGCAGCAAAATGGGAGGAAATATGGACGAGAGAATCAGCGTATATGATGATAAAATGAGAAAAACATATGAATACATGGAAGCGGATTTTGCAGCGATACGTGCCGGACGTGCCAATCCGCATGTACTGGATAAACTAAGGGTGGATTACTATGGAACGCCGACGCCCATCCAGCAGGTAGGCAATATCACGGTACCGGAGGCAAGGGTTATTCAGATTGCCCCGTGGGAAAAAACCTTAATCAAAGCGATTGAAAAGGCGATTCTGGCATCTGATATCGGTATTACGCCTTCCAATGACGGCGCCATCATCCGTCTGGTATTTCCGGAACTGACGGAAGAGAGAAGAAAGGACCTTGTAAAAGAGGTAAAGAAAAAAGGCGAAGAGGCCAAGGTTGCCATCCGCAATATCAGGCGGGACGGTAACGATGCCTTTAAAAAACTGGCAAAATCGGATATTTCTGAGGATGAAATCAAGCAGCTGGAAGAGGAACTGCAAAAACAGACAGATAAGTTTATCAAAGAGGTAGACGCGCTGGTGGAAAAGAAATCCAAAGAAATCATGACCGTATAATCAAAAAGGGCGGGTCCTTGGACCTGCCCTTCAGTCGATTCAACTGGAGGAACAATGGACGGGTTAATCATGCCAAATCATGTAGCCATTATTTTGGACGGTAATGGCAGATGGGCGAAAGCCAAAGGGATGCCCCGCAATTACGGGCATGTGCAGGGGGCAAAAACGGTGGAGGTCATATGTGAAGAAGCTTACCGTATGGGAATACAGTATCTGACCGTGTATGCATTTTCCACAGAAAACTGGAACCGCCCCAAGGAAGAAGTGGACGCCTTGATGAAACTGTTGCGCAATTATATGAAAACCTGTTTGAAGACAGCGGAAAAAAACAGGATGTGCGTCAGGGTGCTGGGGGATAAAACGGGACTGGATGAGGATATCAGGAAAAGGATTGGAGAACTGGAGGAGGCCACCAAAGATAATGACGGGCTGCATTTCCAGATTGCCATAAATTACGGCGGGCGCGACGAGCTTTGCCGGTGTATGCAGAAGCTTGGGGAAAAGGTGTTATCGGGAGAAATAAGTCCCAAGGATATTACGGAGGATATGATTGAGGGCCATCTGGATACTTATGGCATTCCGGCTCCGGATTTGTTAATCAGAACCTGCAATGAGCAGAGGATTTCCAATTTCCTGTTATGGCAGCTTGCATACACGGAATTTTACTTTACGCCGGTGGCGTGGCCGGATTTTTCAAAAAACGAATTGATAAAAGCAGTAGAGGCATATAATAAAAGGGACAGAAGATATGGCCTTGTAAAGGAGGAATAATCTATGTTTTGGACCAGATTTATAAGCAGCGTCGTCTTGGCTGTTATTGCACTGGTTACTTTGATTCTGGGTGGCCCGCTGCTCGCAGGCATTACCTTTCTGATATCCGTTATCGGTTATCTGGAGCTGTGTAAGGCAGTGGGGATTCATACAAAGGAAAAGAAACTGAACGGATTGGAGGCAGTGGGGATTCTGGGAATAGCAGCTTACTACGCAGCCATTTATTTTGCAGACGGCGGGCTTCTTTCCCTAATTGCGGTTGTGGGTGTATTTATGGGCAGCATGTGTGTCTATGTAGTCACTTTTCCCAAATATGCGTCGGAAAGGATAATGGCAAATTTTTTCTGTTTCGTATATGCGCCGGTAATGTTATCTTTTATTTACCTGACAAGGCATCTTCACTATGGGGAGTATATCGTATGGTTGATTTTAATCAGTGCATGGGGCTGTGATACCTGTGCTTATCTGGTTGGCATCTGTATTGGGAAAAAGAAGATATTTCCGGTTTTGAGTCCCAAAAAATCGCTGGAAGGCTGTATCGGCGGCGTGGTGGGCGCCGGGCTTTTAGGGGCTTTGTACAGTTTTCTGGTCGTGGAAAAGGCAGTGGCAGACCAGAAAGTTACGCTTATTATTGTTTTCATCTGTATGGCCGGAGCAGTCATGAGCCAGGTGGGAGACCTCGCGGCTTCTGCCATTAAAAGAAACCATGACATAAAGGATTACGGGAAGCTGATTCCGGGGCATGGCGGTATAATGGACAGATTTGACAGCGTAATTGTAACGGCGCCCATGATATATTTTCTGACGGCATTGTTGATAAAATAACGGGAGAGTACTATGAAGAGGATTGCAGTTTTAGGTTCTACCGGCTCCATCGGGCTGCAGACACTGGAGATTGTCAGGGACAATCCTGATTTGCAGGTGGTGGCGCTGGCTGCCGGAAGCAATGTTAACCGGATGGAGAAACAGATTCGGGAATTTAAGCCTATGCTGGCGGTGCTGTGGGATGAAGCGGCGGCGCAGGATTTGAAAGAGCGGGTAGCGGATACCGGCGTGCAGGTAGCATACGGGATGGAGGGCCTGATTGCGGCAGCCGTACACCCCATGGCTGAAGTACTGGTGACAGCGGTGGTGGGGATGATAGGCATCAAACCTACGATTGCCGCCATAGAGGCCGGGAAGACGATTGCGCTTGCCAATAAAGAAACGCTGGTTTGCGCAGGACATCTGATTATGCCCCTGGCAAGGGAAAGGAAAGTGGATATACTGCCTGTTGACAGCGAGCACAGCGCCATTTTTCAATCCATGAACGGGGAACCTAAAAACAGGGTTTCCAAAATCCTGCTTACGGCTTCCGGCGGACCCTTCAGGGGGATGACGAGAAAGCAGATGCAGAACATCAGACCGGAGGATGCTTTGAAGCATCCGAACTGGTCCATGGGACCCAAGATAACCATTGATTCCTCCACAATGGTGAATAAGGGGCTGGAGGTTATGGAGGCAGGGTGGCTTTTTGATGTGGATTTGTCACGGATTCAGGTGGTGGTGCATCCCCAGAGCATCATTCATTCCATGGTGGAGTATGAGGATGGCGGCGTCATGGCGCAGCTTGGGGCGCCGGACATGAAATTACCCATCCAATATGCGCTTTTTTATCCTGACAGAAGACCGATGAAGGGGAAAAAGCTGGATTTTTATGAGATTGCCGGACTAACCTTTGAAAAGCCTGATATGGAAAACTTTGAAGGATTACAGTTAGCTTACAAAGCAGGAGAAACAGGGGGCAGTATGCCGGTTGTTTACAATGCGGCAAATGAAAAAGCGGTGCGCCTGTTTTTGGACGGAAAGATATCCTACCTGCAGATAACGGAGATTATCAGGGCCTGCATGGAAGAACACAGGACAATGGACAATCCGGATGTGGAGCAGATTTTACGGACGGAACAGGAAACTTATGAATATATTGAAAAGTTATTTTAAAGTTTTCCATCAAAACAAATAAAAAGTGTAAGAGAGTTAAAAACAGATTATGATGACAGTTATTTTATTTATCCTGATATTTGGCATAGTGGTATTATCCCATGAATTCGGACATTTTCTGATAGCAAAGATGAACGGCATACATGTAGTGGAGTTTGCCGTCGGTATGGGTCCTACGCTTTGCTCCTTTAAAAAGAAAGAAACAAAATATTCCCTCAAACTGCTTCCCATCGGCGGGGCATGCATGTTTGAAGGGGAAGACGGCCTGGAAACGGAGAACGGAGGAGGGGAAGGCTCTTTCCTGAAAGCAAACGTGTGGGCTCGGATTGCTACCGTTGTGGCAGGTCCCATATTTAATTTTATTTTGGCGTTTATTGTTGCCATCATTCTGGTATCCCTATCGCCCACGGACCAGACGCTGCTGACCGGCGTTGCAGAGGGCAGCCCGGCAGAAACGGCAGGGCTGATGGAAGGTGACAGGATTGTCAGCATAGACGGTGAAAAGACATATGTATTCAGGGATGTATATCTACTCACGCTGCTCAATAAGGGAGAGCCGATGAAAGTGGTTTATGAGCGCGGGGGAGAGAAACAGGAAGTCGAAATAGTGCCTGTTTACAGTGAGGAAAGCGCAAAGTATGCGCTGGGTATCTATGGGGGCGTTTATGAGCAGGCAAAAGGCTTCGCCGTTTTCAGGGATGCGTGGTATGAGATACGATACAGTGTGAAAGCCACCTATAAGAGCCTTGGACTGCTTCTTACCGGACAGTTTAAGAGAGAGGATGTGGCAGGCCCGGTGGGGATTGCCGTCAATGTCGTGGGCAAGACTTATGAGAGTGCGAAAGATTACGGTGTGCAGGCGGTTGTGCTCAGTATGCTGAATATTGTGCTTTTGCTTTCTGTAAACCTTGGCATTTTAAATCTGCTTCCCATACCGGCTCTGGACGGGGGCAGGCTGGTCTTTATGGTGATTGAAATTTTCAGGGGCAAACCGATACCGCCTGAAAAAGAAGGCATCGTACATTTTGTGGGACTGGTATTTTTTATGGTGCTGATGGTAGTGGTATTGTTTAATGATTTGCTGAATATCTTTGGCGCATAGCATATTTTGTATGCTGCCGCTTCCAATAAACAGGACAGCCGCAAAAGTGGAAGCGGCTGTCCTGCCTTCTATTCTTCTTTTATTCTATTTTCTTTTCGGAAATGATACCCATTGTATGGAAAAAACGGGATTTACTGAGTTTCACGCAAAATTTGTATGTAATACGGCATGGAGGTTATTTTGATAGATATATTTAACAGGTATGAACTGGTAAAAGAACTGGGGGGAGGCGCGACTTCCCGTGTATACCTGGCATGGGACAGGCTGCTTTACAGAAAGACGGCAGTAAAAACAGGAGACAGCGAAGAATTGTTTTTGCGGGAAGCAAGATGTCTGTCCCAGTTTGTAAAGCCCTGTTTTCCCGTGCTGTATGACTATGCCCAAAAAGGGAAATGCTTTTATCTTTTTATGGAATATGTGGAAGGGGAAAACTTAAAGGAACGTCTGGCCAGAACCGGCGGATATACGGAAAAAGAGGTAATATATATTGCCTGTCAGACGGCACAGGCCATACAGCTTCTGCACACGGGGAAAACGCCGTATGTCTATGGGGACATAAAGCTTGAAAATATTATGCTGCAGAAAGACGGCAGTGTAAAACTGGTGGATTTCGGTGCGCTCTGCCCCTTAAAAGAGCCTGCCGGCGGCAGTATGCTCCGGGGAGGAACGCCCCGGTACGCCCCACCCGATATGTGGCAGGGCCAACCTGATATCCGAAGCGACATTTATGCACTGGGAAAACTGATGCACTATCTGCTACAAATCAGCGGCAGGCAAAGCATAGGGGCAAAAACAGAACGTATTATAGAGAGATGCACGCAGAAACAGAGAAAATCAAGGTATCAGTCCATGGAACAGGTTATATCAGAACTGAAAATATGTCTCGCTGTATAGTTCTGATATGCATGTATAGTCTGAAATTCTGTATCCTGCATATACACCGCTGCCGCCGCCCATGCAGGATGCAGAATTTCCGCCCCGTAAAACGCTTGCGGCGGGTAATGAAATGGGGTATGATAAAATGGTCACAATGAACAAAGAGAGGTATCCAAGATGATATGTCAGAACTGCGGCGCTGCATATGAAGACGGCAGCCTTCGATGTCCCTATTGCCATTCGGAAAATACGCGTGTGGCTGATAAAATGAAATCGCAAATATTGAAGTCCTATGACCGGGAAGCAAAAAATATGGAGCAAAGCCTGCCCGAAGAAGCAGTACATAGATGGACGGCGTATCTTATAAAAGGTTTGTTGATACTTTTAGCCGTGGGAGTACTGGCGGCCGTGGCGGCTGTTATTTGCGGCAGGGCTTTTGGCGGGATTTCCCATAGAGGGGAAGCGGCGCATGTCAAAAAGCTGGAAGCGTTTTGCGAAACAGGGGATTACAAGGCATTGTGCGAATACATGGAAGAGGAATCCCTGTATGGGATAAAATACCAGAAATACTATGAAATTAAGAGGGTATATAGTTCTTTTCTGTCCATGAAAGATGATATCATGCAGATAAACCGGATAATGGAGGATGACAGCCTCACGGAAGAGGAAAAGGCGGATTATGCCGGATACTGGGTGGAAATGGCATTGTTTCATGCTTCGGAAGCGCTTACTAACGGCAGGCAGTACATAGAGGATAATATTTTTATGGATAACGAGGAAATATTGGAAAGCATCTGTAACGAATGCAGGAGTTCTGTTGCAGGGCTGGGACTTTCAGAAGAAGAGACGGATATGCTGGAGCAAAAAGATTCATCTGATGGAGGAGCGTCATGAAGTGTCCGTATTGTGGGGGCGAAATGTATGCCCAGAGTGTGAAGTGCCCGTACTGCGGGAGGGAAAATGCAGAAGGAGCGGCGTTTCAAGCCGAAATCAACAGAAGGCTCGAAAGAAATAAACTGCTGAAACCGTTTTTGATAAAACAGAAGTCACCCGAACTGGTGCAGAGGATGCTTACGCGTATCATCATTGCGGCAGTTATCGGCAATCTGCTTTTATTTGTCTTATGCATAGGGACTCTTATGTGGAATGACAGGAAAGTAAGTGTAAAAGCATATCCGGGGATTCATGCAGGAGCATATCTGGAAGAGTTTTATGACATAGGAACAGGATATTGGTATGCTTCATTTTTTAAACAGGCAAATTCCATCATAGATAATCTGGAAAACGATAAAAAACCAAGTGAATCGGAAGTGGAGAGCCTGCTCAGGAATGCATGGCGGTTATGTGGGGAGATGGCAGATAAATATGAGCCGGAGGAAAGGGAAGAAATCGAATGTTACGTGAAAGTGTTTTTTACGGAATATCTGGGCGTTCCGATAGAGGATTTGCCTCTTTTGTTTGCGCATGATGCGTATGATTTCGGGGTCTTGAATCAAGAAGAACTGGACGCGGCGGTAAGGGCAGTGATGGATAAGATTTCGGAGGAAATGCCATGACCATAAAGATTGTAATAATTTTGCTGATACTCATTGCAATGTTTTATTTTAATATCTACATAAAGTGGGAGTACAAAAAGAAACTCACGTTTAAGCTGGTATTTACGTATTTGACATCTGCCGTTTTGATTTTGCAGTTCATTATACTCTTCGGAATAATTTTTAAAATATATGAAGAGGAAAAGGATAGGACATTGGCAGAAAGGGCTGCAAGGGTTGAATTATATCTGAACAGGGGAGATTACAGCGCGCTTGCAGGACATATGGAACTGAACGGGAACTATGAACCGGAATTTGAGTACATATGGGAGCGCATGGAAATATATGAGTGCAGCCATCGGTATCTGGTTTTTGCATCAGCGGAAAAAAATGGAAGGAATGACAATGCATATGCAGAATATACTTTAAAATACAAAAATATGCTTTTGTCCTTGTGCCAAGACCCGGATTATCAGGAAAATACCCGTTACGGGGAATACTGTTTAAAACAGGCAGGGCTTGAAAAACAGTGAAAAAAAGTCTATAATATTATAAGTTTCTATCGAAAAAACGAAAGAGGTGGCTGTTATGAAGAAATTGGAGGAATATGTCAGAAGTATACCTGATTTCCCGGAGGAGGGCATTATTTTCAGGGATGTCACAAGCGTACTGCAGGATGCGGACGGATTGCAGCTGGCAATCGATACCATGCAGGATTTGATTAAGGATTTGGACTATGACGTGGTTGCAGGGGCAGAGTCCAGAGGATTTATTTTTGGTACGCCGATTGCATATAATAACCACAAACCCTTTGTGTTAATCAGAAAAAAGGGAAAGCTTCCCTGTGAGACAGTGGAGAAAGAATACGATTTGGAGTATGGCAAGGCTGTTATAGAAATGCACAAGGACTCCATTAAGCCAGGACAAAAAGTCCTTATTGTGGATGATTTGATTGCCACGGGCGGAACCACGGAAGCCATGATAAAGTTGATTGAGTCTTTGGGCGGCGAGGTGGTAGGAATGGTCTTTTTGATGGAACTTGCAGGATTAAAGGGCAGGGAACGTCTGAAAGGATACCGTATGGAAGCTGCCATTGTTTATGAGGGAAAGTAATCAGATAGTAAAAAATGAATCAGTGCAAGGAAATGATGACAGATGACAGAAGAAAAAAATGAAATTGTCCTGGAAAATGACAGGATAAGTGAATTAAGGGAATTCATGACGCCCGATGAATTATATCAGGCGCTTGTTAACCGTGTGCAAAAATATCATCCGTCAGACGACATTTCGCTGATTGAAAAGGCGTACAGCGTTGCCGGCGAGGCCCACAAGAACCAGCTGCGCAAATCCGGTGAACCATATATTATCCATCCTTTGTATGTTGCCATTATACTGGCCGACCTTGAGATGGATAAAGAAACCATTGTCGCGGGGCTTCTTCATGACGTGGTGGAAGACACGGTCATGACAGAGGAAGAGATAACGGAAGAATTTGGCATTGAAGTTTCCCAGCTTGTGGATGGCGTTACAAAATTGGAAAATATTCCGTTAAGCAGCGGTGTGGGTTCGGAAAGCGACGCAAGGCTGGAGATGCAGGCGGAAAACCTCAGAAAAATGTTTCTGGCAATGGCAAAAGACATTCGTGTCATAATTATAAAGCTTGCAGACCGTCTGCACAATATGCGTACGTTAAAATACCAGAAACCGGAGAGCCAGCAGAGGATTGCCAAAGAAACCATTGAAGTATACTCCCCCATAGCGCAGAGACTCGGTATTTCTAAAATCAAGGTGGAACTGGACGATTTGTCCCTAAAGTATCTGGAGCCGGAGGCTTATTATGATTTGGTTGAAAAAATAGCCGTCAGGAAAAGCGTCCGGGAAAAATATATTGCCGGAATCGTAAGCGAGGTAAGCAAACATATTAAAAATGCGGGCATTCAGGCGGAAATTGACGGACGTGTCAAACATTTTTTCAGCATCTATAAAAAGATGAAAAACCAGAATAAGACGCTGGATCAGATTTATGATTTGTTTGCGGTCAGGATTATCGTCGATTCCGTCAAAGACTGTTATGCTGCGTTAGGGGTAATTCATGAAATGTATAAACCGATTCCGGGACGTTTCAAGGATTATATTGCCATGCCAAAGGCCAATATGTACCAGTCCCTCCACACAACGCTTATCGGCTCGGCAGGGCAGCCGTTTGAAGTGCAGATTCGTACTTTTGAGATGCACAAGGCAGCCGAATACGGTATTGCGGCGCACTGGAAATATAAAGAGGCTTCCGACGGCAAAAAGGTAGAGAGCCAGGAGGAAGAGAAGCTGACCTGGCTGAGACAGATTCTGGAGTGGCAGAGGGATACCTCCGATAACAGGGAGTTCATGAACCTGTTAAAGAATGATTTGGATTTATTTTCTGACAATGTATATTGTTTTACCCCCAGCGGAGATGTGAAAAACCTTCCCGCCGGTTCCACGCCTATTGATTTTGCATACAATATCCACAGTGCAGTGGGAAATAAAATGGTGGGCGCCAGGGTAAACGGCAAGCTTGTGACGATTGATTATGTGATTAAAAACGGCGACAGGATTGAGATTATCACATCCCAAAATTCCAAGGGTCCCAGCAGGGACTGGCTGAACATAGTCAAAAGCACACAGGCCAAAAACAAAATTAACCAGTGGTTCAAAAATGAATTTAAAGAAGGAAATATTGTAAGGGGAAAGGAATTACTGGCAAATTACTGCAAGACAAAAAATATTGCATTATCTGATTTGCAGACCCCGGAGTATATGAATGCCATCCAGAGGAAATACGGATTCCAGAGCTGGGATGCCGTATTGGCGGCTATTGGCCACGGAGCCTTAAAAGAAGGCCAGATAGTCAATAAGATGCTAGAGTATTACGACAGGGATAATAAAAAAGATTTGACAAATGAGGAGGTATTGGCATCCATTGCGGAAAATGTCCAGATGTTCCGTCCGCAGGCTGCCAAGTACGGCAGCGGTATTATGGTGAAAGGAATAACTGACGTGTCTGTCAGATTTTCCAAGTGTTGTTCCCCTGTTCCCGGAGACGAGATAGTGGGCTTTGTCACCAGGGGGCGCGGGATTTCCATTCATAGGACGGACTGCGTCAATGTATTGAATCTGCCTGAGATAGAAAGGTCCAGACTGATTGAGGCAGACTGGCAGGAACCGGACGAAGGCGGAGAGGGCGGAAAGTATTTTGCGGAGATTATCATATACGCACAAAACAGGAACGGCCTTTTGGCAGACATTTCCAAGGCCCTTACCGAAAAGAATATAGATATACTTTCCATGAATACAAGGACGAACAAGCAGGGTATTGCAACGCTTCAGACATCTTTTGAAATCGGCAGCCGGGAAGAATTGAACAGGATAATCGAGAAAATCAAGACAGTGGAAAATGTCATGGATATAGAAAGGACAAGAGGCTGATGGCACAGTTGAAAATAGGCCGTATGGTGCTGGGAGTTTATGCTACCAACTGCTATTTCCTTTATAACGAGGGGAGTGGCGACGCAGTCGTAGTGGACCCGGCAGATAAAGGGGACAGGATATACGAAGCATTAAAAGAAAAAGGATTTTGTGTGAAAGGCATTCTTCTGACGCACGGGCATTTTGACCATATCTGGGGAGCAAATGCATTGAGAAAGCTTTCCGGCGCCAAAATATATGCGCTTGAAGCGGAGCGGCAGTTGTGTGAAGACGCCGGACTCAATGTATCAGCCCAGGCAGGCAGGGCATATACGGTGACGCCGGATGTATATGTAAAAGACGGGGATGAACTTACCGTTGCGGGCATTAGCTGTAAAGTGATTGCCACTCCCGGGCATACGGCAGGCAGTTGCTGCTATTATTTTTCCGATGCCGGATTTCTGGTTTGCGGGGATACGATATTTCTGGAATCCGTGGGCAGAACAGATTTTCCCACAGGAAGCAGCAGGGAACTTATTTCATCCGTGAAAGAGAAGATATTTGTGCTTCCCGAAAACGTGCAGCTGTATCCGGGACACGGGGACAGCACCACAGTGGAGCATGAGAAGAAGTACAATCCTTTTTTCTGAAAAAGAGCAGACGAATATGTGAACGGGGCCGCCAGCTTTACAGGCAGCCCCGTTTTTTGGCTTCTTCTATCAACCGGGGCTGAATATCGGGATATGTCAGCCTGTCCGGTAATGCATCCGTCAACGCAATTTTTTCAATCTCGTTGTATAGTTTGGCCTCAAAACGGCTTATCTTGGCAAAAAACAGCATCCCGAAAGTTTCATGGCCGTTAAAATTGCCGGGTGCCGTAACAGAATACACGCAGACAGGTTTTAAAGTAAATTCCAAAGCGCCCGTTTCCTCATACAGTTCGCGTCTGGCCGTATCCGTAATATTTTCTCCCGTTTCCCGATGGCCCCCGGGAACTTCCCACGTGTCCCTGTTTTTGTGTTTGCAGAACACATATTTATCTTGTGATTTAGATATAATTACAGCAAATTGAAGCAGCTTATCATCAACATTTTCATAGAACTTTACTTCTGTCATTTCAGTCATCCCCCATTAATACCTTAATTTTAACCGGTTTGCATTCCTTGATGTGAGCAAAGTTTACTGCTCTTTCAAATTATGAATACCGGGGATATTTTGATTATATGATTTTTGTACTTTATTTGCAATGTATAATTCAGGGGGGCTGTATTTTGCATGGCGGCAGCGGGAGCGTGTATTTGTTCCAACAGGACGCGCTCTCGCTCGGGTAAAAACACAGCGGTACGTAAGAGGTTAAAATACAACCTCTAAGTACCGGTGTTTTTACACGGTCCTTTATGGAATCAAATACACGCTCCCGCTGCCGCCATGCAAAATACGGAAATTCACCATATTTATCATCGTGTTACTGAAGCCGCCTATGGCCATACAAAATAATATAAAAAGATAAATAGTTTTGTATTGACAATGCTGTGTGTCATACAGTATATTATAAATAGGAGTTGCGAAAAAAGGAGGAAGCTATGGATGAATTAGAGGAAATTATCCAGTCATTGACGCAGGAATTGAGAAGGGGAACCTTGGTTTTAAGTGTATTAAGCCAGTTGGGCGTACCGCAGTATGGGTATACATTGGTGAAAAGTATGGAGGACAAGGGTATCAGGGTGGATACCAATACTTTGTATCCGCTGCTCAGGAGGCTGGAAAAACAGAAGATATTAGTCAGTGAATGGGAAACGGACGGCAGTAAGCCTCGAAAATATTATAAACGGACGGTTTTGGGGAACATCGTGTTTGAAAACCTGCTGGAGCAGTGGACGGAAATGACGGATTGTATGCAGAGATTGTTAGGTGAAGATAAAAAAGGAGAAAGAAGAGGTGGGGCAGATGAAGAATGAGGGCGCTATGACAAAACTGGTTGACAGATATTTGTACGATGTAACGAGGAGGCTGCCTGAAAAGCAGAGAAAGGATATTGAAAAAGAGCTTCGCACCCTGATTGAGGATATGATGGAAGAAAGGGAGCAGGAGGGGGAAAATCCGGAGACCATACCGGAAAAGGTGTTGGAAGAACTGGGAGACCCGGCAAAGCTTGCGGCAAAATACAGAGGTGAGGGAGAATGCCTGATTGGAGGGGAATATTATGCTTTATACTGTCAGGTATTAAAGATTGTGTTAATCGGAGTAGGAATCGGAATGGGAGTGTCCTTTTTGCTTGGCGTGTGCTTTTCTTTTTCGGCCGCATCCCTGAATGAATGGATACACCTTATCATAAATTCTTCCATTGATTTGGGGGCAATTCCTGCGACCCTTTTGGAAGTGTTTGGTATTGTCACCATAGTTTTCTGGCTTTTGGAGAGAAATCAGGTGAAATTAAAAGAACAGGGTGCATGGAATATTGGAAAGCTGCCGCAGATTCCCTACGAGAAGGCCGTTATCAAGAGGGGCGACAGCATGGCGGGCGTTATATTCGGCGTATTGTTTATTGCATTCTTTGTGTGCGCGTCCGATAAGCTTGGCGTCTGGGTCAAGGATGCAGGCGGACAGACGGCTGTAGTACCTATTTTCAATATGGCATTTTGGCACAGGACGCTGCCGCTTATGGTGATATCCTTTTCCATGGGGGTCATTGTCGATTTAGTCAAACTGATTGTCGGGCATTACAATTTCCTCGTCATGTGGGTCAATATCGCATGCAATGCAGTCAGTATGGCAATTGCGGTTATCCTTTTAAAAGGAAACCTGCTCTTCAATCCTGACTTAATGACTTCCATATCTGCAATAAAAGGAGAAGACTTTTTTGGAAATTATGATATAATGAGGTATTGGAATACGGAAGTTTTCTGCGGAGTGCCGAATATATGCCTGGTTATCATTCTTATTATCCTTTTGGCAGAAGTTCTGGTTACAGTGTACCGTACCCTGAGATATGGTCTTGGAGGAAGAAAGTGATATGTTTGTGGTGAAAGTAAACAAATCCCGTTTTGAATATGACATTCATTCCATTGTGAAGGCATTTTTCCCTGAGGAAGATGTAAAAGTGCTGACGCCGGATATCGGTATGGACAAACAAAGTATCTGGGAGAAGGAAGTAAAGCTTACGGTTACCTTACATGAGACGGGGGCTTTGCTTTGTTTCGGAACAGGCGGCGAAAGGCGTCCGTATCACTGGCAGACAGAAAAAGATGAGGAAGAGCAAAGGGATGAAAAAGCATACAAGGCGGCTTTTAAACGCTTTTTATATTCCACCCTTGTCGATTACACCGGGAAAAAGCTGCCGTGGGGGAACCTGACGGGTATCCGTCCCACTAAAATAGCGATGGAACTTTTGGAGGCGGGGAAAAAAGAGGAAGAAATTATCTGCAAAATGGAGTCGGAGCATTTTGTCAGCAGCACAAAAGCAGCGCTTTGTGTGGATATTGCAAAAAGGGAGCAAAAACTGCTTTCTTCCATCCATCCGGAGAATGGTTACAGCCTGTATATCGGGATTCCTTTCTGTCCCACCACTTGCCTGTACTGTTCTTTTACTTCTTATCCCATAAGCAGACATAAGGACAGGGTGGAGGAGTATATCGACTGTCTGATAAAAGAAATGCAGTTTACCCGAAAAGCATGTCAGGGTAAAACCTTAGACAGTGTATACATAGGAGGCGGCACGCCTACAACCCTGGAGGCAGGGCAGTTAGACAGGCTGCTTACGGCATTACGGGAACTTTTTGATTTTTCTACAGTACAGGAATTTACCGTGGAAGCGGGAAGGGCGGACAGCATTACAAGAGAAAAACTGGAAGTGCTGAAAAAGCATCATGTGGAGCGCATCAGCATCAATCCGCAGACAATGAAACAGGAAACCTTACATCTGATTGGCAGGCAGGCGTCGGTTGTGCAGGTGGAAGAGGCGTATCGGCTTGCACGTATGGTCGGGAATTTTAACATCAACATGGATATCATCCTGGGACTGCCGGGGGAAACGGAAGAGGACGTACGGAATACGGTGGACAGAATTGCCGCCATGGGGCCGGATTCCCTGACGGTGCATTCCCTTGCCATCAAAAGGGCCTCCGGGATGAATGCATGGATACAGGAAAACGGCATACAAACCCTCCGTAACACTGACGCCACCATGAAAATTGCGGCAGATGGCGCTGCAAGGATGCACATGCAGCCGTATTACCTTTACCGGCAGAAAAATATGTCGGGGAATTTTGAAAATGTGGGTTATGCAAGGGAAGGCTGTTACGGACTGTACAATATTCTGATTATGGAGGAGAAACAGTCCATAGTCGCAATCGGGGCCGGAACTATCTCCAAAAGGGTATATCCTGACGGGCGGATTGAGCGGTGCGAAAATGTCAAGGATGTTTCCCAATATATTGAGAGAATTGAGGAAATGATAGAAAGAAAAAGGAAAATTTATGCGGATAACGATTTGTAAAAGAGGTATTTTGTGGGCATTTTTCTTCGTGCTCGGCTGCATATTTTTATTTGCAGGCATTTCTGCGCAGTGGAAATACGCAAAAGCAATCTCTCTTTCAGAATTGGACGCAGAGCATTATCAATACGGAGACTATATAGTAAGTGATATAAGCTTCTTCCTGAAAAAAGAGGTGAGCAATCTTGGTTCCGGAAATTATTCCGGCGTATGTGAGGAGTATATGGCCTTCGGGAAAAATTATGATGTCTATACCGTTCCGATTAAAAATAATGCTTATGTACGCATTATGGTAGCAGATTCCGAAACGAAGAGCCTGTTAGAATCGGCATGTAAAAATGATAATGATATCATTCACTTTGAAGGGATAATTATAAAATCCCCACTTACAATGAACCACAAATGGTATGAAGAAATCCGTGATGTTGACATAGGCAGTATTGCGCCTGATTTTGTAATAAAACAAACCCAAATAAAAAATAAGCGGAATATGGTTTACGGCGGAATTGCAATACTGCTTGTATGCATTTTTGCTTTTGTGACCGGCGTAACAAAGGATGCCGTTTCTGTAACTCCCCCCAAAAATTAGGTAAATCTCTGCTTGAAATGCGGGGCAAATCAGTGTAAACTTTTGTAAGTACTAAAAAAGAGAAAAGCAATAAGAATAGTGCGGAAATGAGGAAGATATGGCTCTAAATAAGAAACCGGTTACCGGCATGAAGGATATTTTGCCGGCAGAGATGGAAATCAGGGATTACGTAATCGGTATCATAAAGGATACCTATGGCAAATTCGGGTTTACTTCGATAGAAACCCCCTGTGTGGAAAATATTGCAAACCTTTCCAGCAAGCAGGGCGGTGAAAATGAAAAGCTGATTTTCAAGATATTAAAAAGAGGGGAAAAGCTGAATCTGGAAACGGCGGAAACGGAAAGTGATTTGACAGATGGCGGGCTCCGTTATGATTTGACCGTGCCCCTTGTCCGTTTTTATTCCAACAATGCGGCAAACCTGCCGGCGCCTTTTAAAGCGCTGCAGATTGGCAATGTCTGGAGGGCGGACAGACCCCAGCGGGGAAGATACCGTCAGTTTATGCAGTGTGACATTGATATATTGGGAGAGGCGTCCAATCTGGCTGAAATTGAACTGATTCTGGCTACCACCACCACCATCGGCAGGCTGGGATTTGACAATTTCCAGATACGTATCAATGACAGGCGGATATTAAAGGCCATGGCGGCTTATGCGGGCTTTTCCGAGGAGTCATTTGACAGTGTGTTCATCACGCTGGACAAGATGGATAAAATCGGTCTGGACGGTGTAAAAGCCGAACTTTTGGAGGCGGGATATCCTAAAGAAGCATGCGACAGGTATCTGTATCTGTTTACAGAGGTGGAAAAGGCAGAAGACGGTCCGGCATTTCTGGCAGAAACCCTAAAAGAGTATCTGGATAAAGAAGTCATGGACTCTTTTGCAGAGATTCTGGACAGTGTAAGGGCAACCAAGGAAGACACCTTCGATTTGGTGTTTGACCCGACGCTGGTGCGCGGGATGAGCTATTATACTGGCACCATATTTGAGATTGCCATGCCGGAATTTGGCGGAAGCTGCGGCGGAGGCGGCAGATACGATAAGATGGTTGGAAAGTTTACCGGCACGGACGTACCGGCATGCGGCTTTTCCATCGGATTTGAAAGAATTGTCCTGCTGCTTATGGAGAAAGGGTTCAAGGCGCCTGCCCGGCCTGTTAAAACAGCCTATCTGATAGAAAAAGGCGTGTCTGGTGAAGCATTGTGCAAAGTGATTGCCGGGGCGCAAAAAGAAAGGGAAAGCGGAAGACAGGTTTTGGTGGCCCGCATGAACAAGAACAAGAAGTTCCAGAAAGAACAGCTTACCGCGCAGGGATATGAAGAATTTAAAGAATTTTACAAAAATCCCCTGAAGCAATAGACGCAAGGGAAAACATAGAAAACTACTGTTTAATAGAGGAGAATCGTTATGGCAGAGTCAATGAAGGGAATGAAACGTACCCACCGCTGCGGGGAACTTTCCGCAGCCAATGTGGGAGAAACCGTCACCGTCATGGGATGGGTACAGAAACAGAGAAATAAGGGCGGCATTATTTTTGTGGATTTACGGGACCGCGCAGGCATCCTGCAGGTTATTTTTGAAGAAAGCGACTGCGGCGCCGAGGCATTTGCCAAGGCGGAAAGGCTTAGGAGCGAGTTTGTGGTTGCAGTGACGGGGCGTGTGGAAAAGAGGGCTGCCGCTGCAAATGAAAATTTGTCTACCGGTGAAATTGAAGTGCGCGCTGCAGAACTTCGGATTTTGTCCGAGGCCCAGACGCCGCCTTTTCCCATTGAGGAGGACAGCAAGACCAAAGAGGAGCTTCGGTTAAAATACCGTTATCTGGACTTAAGGAGTCCGAAACTCCAGAGAAACCTGATGCTTCGCAGCCGGATTACCACTACCATTAGAACTTACCTTACCGGGGAAGGGTTTATGGAGATAGAAACTCCCATGCTGACGAAGTCCACACCGGAAGGCGCAAGGGACTATCTGGTGCCCAGCAGGGTACATCCGGGCAATTTCTATGCGCTGCCGCAGTCTCCCCAGATTTTTAAACAGCTTCTGATGTGTTCGGGATGCGACAGGTATTTCCAGATGGCACGCTGTTTCCGCGATGAAGACCTTCGTGCGGACAGGCAGCCGGAGTTTACACAGGTGGACATGGAACTATCTTTTGTGGATGTGGAGGAAGTCATCGACACAACGGAAAAAATGGTGCAAAGAGTGTGCAAAGAGGCCATCGGGCTTGACGTCAGCCTTCCCATCAAGCGCATTACCTGGCAGGAGGCCATGGACCGTTTCGGTTCGGATAAGCCGGATACCCGCTTCGGCATGGAACTTACCGATGTGTCAGGGGTTGTGAAGGGATGCGGATTTGGCGTGTTTACAAGCGCGTTGGAAAACGGCGGCTCAGTGCGCGGAATCAACGCAAAAGGGCAGGCGGATATGCCCAGAAAGAAAATTGACGCCCTTGTAGAGTTTGCAAAGGGTTACGGTGCAAAAGGCCTTGCGTATCTTTCCGTACAGGAGGATGGCAGCTACAAATCTTCTTTTGCAAAGTTTATGACTGAAGAGGAGCTTTCTGCCCTTGTGGAAGCCATGGGAGGTGAGAAGGGGGATTTGCTTCTGTTTGCGGCAGATAAAAACGATATTGTTTACGATGTGCTGGGCGCACTGCGCATTGAAGTGGCAAAGCAGCTTGATATGATAGACAACAGCAAATTCAATTTCCTCTGGGTAACGGAATTTCCGCTGTTGGAGTGGAGCGAGGAGGAAAACCGCTTTGTAGCCAAACACCATCCGTTTACCATGCCCATGGAAGAGGATTTGCCTTTGCTTGACTCTGAGCCGGGAAAGGTGCGCGCTAAAGCGTATGATATTGTGTTAAACGGCGTGGAGCTGGGCGGAGGCAGCGTGAGAATCTTCCAACCCGACGTGCAGGAAAAAATGTTTGAGGTACTCGGGTTTACCAAAGAAAGCGCTTACGAGAGATTCGGTTTCCTGATAAATGCTTTCAAATACGGTGTTCCTCCCCATGCAGGACTGGCAATCGGCCTTGACCGTTTTGTCATGCTGCTTGTAAAAGCGGAAAGCATCCGCGAAGTGATTGCGTTCCCGAAGGTAAAGGATGCATCCTGCCTGATGAGTGAAGCGCCCAATGTGGTGGATGAGGTACAGCTGGAAGAGTTACAGATTGCCATCAAACCATGCTAAGGCTGTATATAACGGAAACGGCGCCGTTTCTGATAAAAGACAACTGTGACAGAGCGCTGCGTCTGACGGATGGCGTCCGCCGGATGCAGGTTCTGTCCATGAAGCAGGAAAACCGCAGGGCGCAGAGTCTTGCGGCAGGTCTTTTGCTTGCCCATGCCGTGCGGGAATATGACAGCGCGGCAGGGGAGAAGAAAGGAAAAGACGGTTATCCCGCGGTTTGTAAGGTGGAGGCATGGCAGCTGATGCAAATGCCTTGCAAGGAAAAGGGATTGCAGGATACAACTTTGCATCTGGAGAAAACCCCGGCCGGGAAACCCTATCTTGTAAACAGGCCGGGGCTTTATTTTAATTTATCCCATTCAGGGAATTATGCCGTCTGTGCAGTGTCTGAAAGAGAAGTGGGCGTGGATATCCAGGAGTGGAGGAAGCAGGCCTGCAGTATGGCCGGGCGGGTTTTTGACGAAAAAGAAATGGAAATCTGGCGGAAATACAGCCCGGAGGCACAAAAAATCTTTTTTTATTCCGTCTGGGCGGCAAAGGAAGCATACGTCAAGTGTACGGGGGACGGATTGGCGAAAGACTTCAGACATCTTCGGACGGACTTTATAAACGGCAGTGTCACCGATACAAAAAGCGGTGAGGAAAAAAGGCTTTATGAGTTTTCTGACCTGCCGGGTTATGCCCTGTGTATTTGTGCGGGGCAATAATTTAGCAATTTACGGAATTTCCTTTCCTGTAACAGGCAAATTTTTTGTTTTTCTGCATATACTTTTAATTGTGTGAAAAAGAAACACAGGTAGAAGGATTGCGGGAGGGTAACAAAGGCATGGGTGAGGAAACAGGTTGGGAGGGGACGCCGCTTAGTCTTGAGGATGCCATGGGTCAGGCACAGTTTCTGGAAATGTACGGGGGAGCCGTGCAGAGCGCCATGGAAATCACAAAAGGGATAATCGAACGTCTGGAGGCGAAATACCGGCGTGAGATATTAAGTGGCATCAGCGGAAGAATCAAGACGCCGGAGAGCGTAGGCCGCAAGTTAATAAAAAAAGGCTGTGATGTTACGCTGGAAAATGCAGTCAGCAGGCTGAACGATATAGCCGGAGTGAGGGTTACCTGCTATTTTTTGGACGATGTATATGAATTGGCCCGGCATTTGAAAAAGCATAGCCAGGTACGTTTCCTGAAAGAAAAAAATTATATCGAAAAACCAAAGGCAAGCGGATATAAAAGCCTCCATCTTATTGCAGAAGTGCCGGTGACGGTACAGAACCGGGAAATGTGGATTAAAACGGAAATCCAAATCCGTACGCTGGCAATGGATTTCTGGGCAAGGATTGACCACAGGCTTTGTTATAAAAAAGAGGTAAAATCCTCAAAATCGATACAGAAAGATTTACGGGAATATGCGGAAATTATTTCCAGGGTCGATGTGCAGATGTTAAGCTTAAGGAAAAGAATTGACGCATTATAGCATATTTCGTTACCGTAACCAAACATTTCGTTACGAATCTATTTATTCGTGATTTGTACCCGCGTATAATGGTCTTAAGTTTTCAGGAAAGGCGGGGTAACAATGCGAATTTTACCGGCAAACCAATATGCGTCACTTTTTGCCGCAAACAGGACGAGGCCCGTCGGCATTGCGGGACGCAGTTTATATGCAAAGAAGACCGGTACAGGCTATCAGAAGCCATATGCAGGAAGCGCCGACAGGGTGCAGGGCAGTACGGCAGGATTTCGGAAGATAGCCGAAAAATTACAGAATGCCGACTGGGACAAAGAGTACCGGCTTTCCGGCAAAAAATCCCTGCAAAACGGCGTGCGCACTTTTGTGGAAGAATATAACAAAATGTATTCCCGGATGAAAAGCGTCCCTGCATATACGGGAGGCACTTACGGCGCGCAGCTTAAGGAACTGGCGTGCGATAATCAAAGGCAGCTTGCCGGTATCGGGATAGAGTGCGGCAAAGACGGCACGCTTTCGATAAACAATGCAAGGCTGAAAAAAGCGAAGGCGTCTGATTTTAAAGATGTTTTTTCAGGGGCTGACAGTCTGGCCGGCAAGGCAGCCGTAAAAAGCATATATGCCGAGGCACAGGCATTTTCACTGAACAGGATGGGCGGATACGGGAGCGGGAGCTGGTACGGGGCCTACGGGCTTGGCGGCCTTGGGCTTTACGGTTATGGAAACAGTCTGGGAATGTACGGCTTGGGAAACAGCGTGGGAATGTACGGCAGTTATCCTTACACAGGAAGGTATTTTGACATGCTGCTGTAAAGAAAACGGAGGCGGCGGTGTTAAAGATTGCGGTGTGTGACGATGATTTGCTTTTTGGGAAAAAAGTATCGGAGATGATAAAAAAACAGGCCGATGTGCCTGTGGAAGTAACCTGTTTCCAAAATGCAGGCGATTATGCAAAGGGCGGATGCAGTCAGGATATCTTGTTTCTGGATATTGACATGCCCGGCATGAGCGGCTGGGAGCTGGCAAAGCATTTAAAGGAGCAGGGCGAACGCCCTATTATCATATTTCTTACAGGCCTTCGCGATTATGTGTTTGACGCTTTTGAAGTGGAGGCGGCAGGATATCTCTTAAAACCTTTGGAGGAAGAAAAACTGAAAAAGGCGTTGGACAGGGCGGTGGCAAAAGCTTTGTCCGAAAAGCAGGACAGGCACGTGCTTGTGAAAAGCGGACAAGTTGTCCACAGGATAGCGGCAGGGGAGATATTTTATGTGGAAAATCAGGGCAGAAAGCTGGTTTTCCATACCAAACAGGGGGAGGTTTCCTGTTATGGAAGGATGGAAGACTGGGAAAAGAAGCTTCCTTCTTATTTTTTCAGGTGCCATAGAGGATATCTGGTTTCCTTAAAGGAGGTTTCGGCATTTGATAAAAGCTCTGTCAGTTTGTCAAATGGGGAATCGGTGTTGATGGCAAAGCAGAAGTATCTGGAATTTGCCAAGGCATGTATTATGTGGATGGCATAAAGGATAGGAGCAGAAAACATGGTGTTTGATATCGCAACCGGGATAATGGGAACCGCCTGTTTCTGGTATTTTACAAGAGGACTTTTAAAGCCGAGGCATGGAAAAGAATGGGATGAGTTATTTCTTTCAGCCGGCTTTTTTTTGTTGGACATTGCAATAGGCAATATCGGATACAGCCTGCCGTTTATGGCCTGTATCTGGGGGATGATGATGATTGCCTATGCAGGGGACTGGAAGGTAAAGCTGTTCCTTGTCGTATCGTATTTTACCGTGCGGGAACTGGTCCGTTTTACCATTTACCATGCCTTTACCGTTTTCTTCGGCGGGCAGGTGGACAGGCTTACGGAAAAGCTGCTTTTCGGCGGAGCTTCCATTGAATTGCTGCAGGAGAGGCTGCAAATGATAGAAACGGTATATACGGTTTCGTTCGTTTCCTTCTTTGTATTATTGTTGTTCTTGTTTTTATATTTTTATAAAAAACAGTTGCTGGACGGGCTTGGCCATGTGGAGGGGAATGAAACGGAATTACTGTATCTGATGGTTTCCACGCTGGTCGGATTTGTCTATTGCGCCATTATCAGGAGCATCCAGTTTGTGTGGGAAGACGGGGAAGTCTGGATTCTGGACAAACAGTTTCCCATAGTCAGGCTGTTGATTCCTTTGGGCAGTATTTTATGCCTGGGGGCTGTCTTTCTGGCGGCGCTTTTGTTAAAACGGGTAAAAGATGCAATAGAGAAGCAGAAAGAAAACCAGATTTACCAAAACAGGCTTTACGACATGGAAAAGTATATCAGGGATATGGAACTGATGTACGCTGATGTGCGGAGTATGCGTCACGACTTGAAAAACTATGTTGCAGATATGCAGATTCTGGCACAGAGCGGTGAGGAGGCGGATAAAAAAGCATTTTCCGAATACCTGCGGGCTTTGAAAGACAGGGTGGAAGAACTGGATTTTGCCTTTCGGACGGGAAATCCCATAACAGATGTGGTGATAAACAGACAATTTGGCAATGCCGCCAAAAAAGGCATTGTGACGGAGAGCGCTTTTATGTATCCTGCGAAAGAAGCGGTGGAAGCATTTGATATCAGCATCCTGCTTAACAATGCCCTTGAAAACGCGGTGGAGGCCTGTCCGGAAGGCGGCAGTATCAGCCTGTCCTCCAAACGGCAGGGTAAACTGTATCTGATTTCGGTACAGAACACCTGTGAACATGACATTTTCTGGGAGGATGGGCTTCCCGTAAGTTCAAAAACGGGTGCCCTTCACGGACAGGGAATCAAAAATATGCAGAAGATTGCAGAAAAGTACGGAGGCACGGTTCATGCCCGGCTGGAAAATCAGATTTTTTATCTGGAGATACTGCTGCAGACCGGAAATATAAATTCATTGTAATAATCCGTATCCGGTGCATATGATAGTAGAAAAAGGTTGAGGAGCGGGCATATGGCGACAGTAATGCTGGATGCCGGACATGGCGGGTGGCATAACGGTGCGTCTTTTGAAGGAAGGCTGGAAAAAGACGATGCCCTCAATTTAGCGCTGGCTGTAGGGAGAATTCTGGAACAGGAAGGCGTGAATGTGCTGTATACACGCACGGAGGATATCTACAAATCACCGGCAGAAAGGGCGGAGGAGGCAAATGCCTCCGGTGCGGATTATTTTGTGTCGATTCACAGAAACTCCAGTATGAATCCGGGGCAGTATTCCGGTGTGGAAACACTGGTTTACAACCGGAACGGACGGGCGGTTTCCCTGGCGGAAAATATAAACCGGAATCTGGGGGAAGTAGGTTTTATCAACCTCGGTGTCAACGAAAGACCGGGACTTGTGGTGCTGAACAGTACCCGGATGCCTTCCGTCCTGGTGGAGGCAGGATTTATCAACACACCGGCAGACAATTATCTGCTTGACACAAAATTTGGGGAAACTGCGCAGGCTATTGCGGACGGAATACTGGAAACCGTTAATGCATAGATAGGACAGAGAATACCATGAGACAGGGGCAGGAGCAGGACGCTTCTGTCTCTTTTTTATGTTTCTTGCGGATTTTACATAATGGCATTGCTATTTTGGGTATAAATGTAGTAAAATGTCAATTATGGAGAGAAACACAGCAGGTAGGAGAGGATAAGAAAATGGACTTTTTTAGTATACTCACCATGGTAGGCGGATTAGCCCTGTTTTTATACGGTATGCACATGATGGGGGAAGGTTTGTCAAAAGCGTCGGGAGGAAGGCTGGAGGGTATTCTTGAAAAGCTTACGAATACCCCGGTCAAGGCGGTGCTTGTGGGAGCGGGGGTAACGGCGGTGATTCAGTCGTCGTCTGCAACCACGGTTATGGTAGTCGGTTTTGTCAATTCCGGCATTATGAAGCTGGAGCAGGCCGTCAATGTCATTATCGGCGCCAATGTGGGTACGACCATCACGGCATGGCTGTTGAGCCTTTCCGGCATTGAGGGAGGAAACTTCTTTGTACGGCTGTTCATGCCGGCTTCCTTTTCCCCGGTGCTGGCGATTATAGGCGTCGGTCTGATAAGTTTTTCCAAAAAGGAAAGGCGCAAGGATATCGGTACAATTATGGCAGGGTTTGCCATCCTGATGATTGGCATGAACACCATGAGTGAAGCGGTAAAGCCTTTAGCAGAGGTTCCAGGGTTTGGACGGGTACTGACCATGTTTTCCAATCCCATTCTCGGCATGGTTGCCGGTCTGGTGCTGACAGCCATCCTGCAGAGTTCTTCCGCGTCAGTCGGTATCCTGCAGGCGCTGAGTAAAACCGGTTCCATCAGTTATGCTACGGCAATCCCCATTATTATGGGGCAGAATATAGGAGCCTGCATCACAGCCCTGATTTCCAGCGTGGGAGCCAGCAAGGATGCAAAGAGGGCGGCGCTTCTGCATTTGTACTACAACCTGTTAAAGACGTCCTTGTTTATGGCAGTGTTCTATCTGCTGAATTACATAGTGCATTTCACTTTTATGGGCAGCGCGACGTCGCCGCTGGGGATTGCTTTTGTCCATTCCGCATTCAATGTGGCGGCATGTATCGTGTTGATGCCATTTTCAAAGGTTCTGGTAAAGCTTGTCCGCTTTACGGTGCGTGACAAGGTCAAAGAAGAGGAGCTTTCCCCGGAGGAAAGGGAATTGATGACGCTGGATGCCAGATTCCTTGATACACCTGGTCTTGCCATTGAGAGGAGCAGGCATGTGGCGGTTACGATGGCGAGTTATGCGCAGAAATCCATTGAACTGGCAATGGGGCTTTTACAGGACTATGACGCCGAGAAGGCAGCGGAGGTTGAACGGATTGAAAATCAGGTGGACCGTTTCGAGGATGAGCTTGGCACCTATCTGGTAAAGCTGAGCAGCAGGAACCTTTCCGAGAGGGAAAGCCATACCCTGTCCGTTTTGCTGCACTGTCTGGGGGACTTTGAGAGAATTTCCGACCATGCGCTGAATATCAAGGAATCAGCCGATGAAATGGCGGATAAAAAGATGGCGTTTTCGGAAAAGGCAACGGAAGAACTCATGGTATTTTCCAATGCGGTGAAAGAGATTCTGGGAACGGCGATAAACGCCTTTTCAGAGGATAATCTGGAAAAGGCAAAGCTGGTAGAGCCGTTGGAAGAAGTCATCGACCAGTTGAATATTGAAGTGAAGAAGAGGCATGTAAAGCGTCTGCGCAAAGGAAAGTGTACGATTGAACTGGGATTTGTGCTGACGGATATCACTACCAATTTTGAGAGGGTTTCCGACCATTGTTCCAATATAGCGGTATGTCTTTTGCAGGTAAACGAAGACAGTTTTGAAACGCATGAATACCTGGATGCCCTGAAGGAAGAAGACAATCTGGAATTTAAAGGAAAAGTCCTGGCATACAGGGAGAAATACAGATTGCCGTAAGAGAGTAAAATAAAAAAACAGAAGCTGTCAGGAGACGGCTTCTGTTTTGGTTTCAGATTCTTTTTCAGATTTTTCGGACGCGGCTTCGTCTGTTTCGGGCGCCGGTTCCTCGGGAAGCGTCAGCTGTACATGGGAAATCCGGTTCTGGTCGATGCCCTTTACCTGTAGAACGGTTCCGTCCTCCAGCATAACCGATTCTTCATCCTCAGGCAGCCGGTCAAGCTGGCCGATAATGATGCCGCCTATGGAATCATAGTCCTCGGAATCGAGGCTGGTGCCTATGGCGTCGTTTATGTCTGAGAGACTCATGCTGCCCTCAATCAGGTACGTATTGTCTGAAAGCTGCTGAATCAGTTCTTTTTCGTCCTCATCATATTCATCCCGTATCTCGCCAACCAGTTCCTCCAGTAGGTCTTCTAAGGTAATCATACCGACTGTGGAGCCGTATTCATTCAGGACAAATGCCACATTCATGGCTTTTTCACGCATTTCCAAAAGCAAATCCGCTGTTTTCTTGTATTCGTAAGTGTAATAAGCGTCGCGGATGAGGGGCTTTAAAGGAAAGTTTCCGTTGGCTGTTTCATATTCACTTCTGGCAAGGAAAAAATCCTTGATATTGATAAAGCCGAGCATACTGTCCTTATCATCCTGATAAACCGGAATCCGGGTGTAGAAAGACTCTTTAAATACGGCGAGCAGTTCCTCGTAAGTGCTGTCAATGTCAATGGCAACCATGTTGACACGGGGAATCATGATGTCCTTTGCACAGGTATCGGAAAATTCAAATACATTATAAATCAATTCCCGCTCCTCGGATTCAATCTCACCGTCCTCATGGCTGACATCCACATAAGTCTTCAACTCGTTTTCAGTGATGGTATCGTTTTTCTTGTTGGGGTCTATATGTATCAGCCGCAGCATACCGTTTGAAATGGCATCCACTACAAAAATTACAGGGGTCAGCAGTTTAATCATACCGTATATGACGGGAGAGTACACAAGGGAAATCTTTTCCGAATTTAAACTTGCCCAGGTTTTTGGCACGATTTCTCCCACCAAGAGTATGACAAACGTAAGGATGCCGGTTGCAATCCCGATGTAAGCGTTTCCCCAAATGCGGATAACCAGTGTGGTGGAAAGGGAGGAAGCGCTTAGATTGACGATATTGTTGCCAATCAGGATGGCGGTAAGCATCTTGCTGTAGCGCTCCAGTATTTTGTTCACAAGCCGGGCGCGCTTGCTGCCTTCCTCTTCCAGAGTACGCATTTTGACATGGTTCACCGTAGTCAGGGCCGTTTCCGCTGATGAAAAGAAGGCGGATAAAATAACAAGCAGAACCAGAATTATCAGTTGTATGACACCAGAGGTATCCAAATTAAACCACTCCTTTGTAACATGAAAATAATATAGTCATAGGCAATATTACAATAATTGGCCGCCCATTGTCAAGTTTTTGCGGCATTTCCTGCATTTTGCACACCAGCCCCGGCGCCATGCAAAATGCGCGAAATGCAAATATATATGGTATTTATGAGAAAACCCGGTTCTTTTTATTTCCTTTTAAGAATATGTATAAGCAGGAGAAAGGAGGAGAATATGGTGAGAGAGAGCAGGAATAGGAAGGAAGAGGCGGCGGGACTGCCGGTTTTGTTTTTGCTGAAGTGCCTTTTAGCCGCATACATATTGACAGGTGGACTTTTGATGCTGCTTGCCCTTCTCGTCTACCGGTTCGGACTGTCCGAAAAAATCGTTTCCATCGTTATTATCGGCATTTATATCGGGGCAACTTTCCTTGCGGGTTTTCTGGCGGGCAAGAAACTGAAAACAAAAAAGTTTATATGGGGGCTGGTGGTAGGAGCCTCGTATTTTCTGGTGTTGGTACTCCTGTCCTTAGTCATAAACCATTCTTTTAAGGATGTTGCAACAAATTTTTTCACAGTGCTTGTCATGTGTGCGGGAAGCGGCATGTTGGGCGGAATGCTGGGATAAGAAGCATTTTTTCGGGTTTTTTAAAAAAACCCTTTTACAAAAAGGAAAATTATGCTATACTATACACGCATTAACGAGTTTGCTGGTAACAGAAAGGAATGGAGATTAATATTATGAAACACATTAAGACATTAGTCACAAGGGACTTAAAAGAATCCATGAAAAAAGGCGGCTGCGGTGAATGTCAGACTTCCTGCCAGTCAGCATGTAAGACATCCTGTACTGTAGGCAACCAGAGTTGCGAGAAGATTAAATAAGTATCCGTATACAAGATGTAATAATCAGTAAGCAGCGATTGGCGTCGCTGCTTCGTTTATGTATGGGAAAGTTCTTTGAAAAGAGGAAAAACGAATGATACATCAATATAAAAATAACGGTTACAACATAGTTATGGATATTAACAGCGGTTCCGTACATGTGGTGGACGATATTGTCTATGATATGATTACCCTGATAGAACCCCTGGTGGAAGAGGGTATCAGGGATGAAGAACTGATTAGGGCTGCCGTAGTCGGCTGCGCAGACGCTTCGTATGCAAAGGAAGAAGTTCTGGAAGCCGTGGAAGAGGTGCTGGAACTGGAAAAACAGGGACAGTTGTTTGCACCGGATATTTATGAAAATTACGTGGTGGATTTTAAGAAAAGGGAAACGGTGGTAAAGGCGCTCTGCCTGCATATTGCCCATGACTGTAACCTTGCCTGCAAATATTGTTTTGCAGAGGAAGGGGAGTATCACGGAAGAAGGGCTTTGATGAGTTTTGAGGTGGGTAAAAAGGCGCTGGATTTTCTGGTGGCAAATTCCGGAAACCGTGTGAATCTTGAAGTGGATTTCTTCGGAGGAGAGCCGACCATGAACTGGGAAGTGGTAAAGGAACTGGTGCGGTACGGCAGGAGCCTGGAGGAACCGTTCCATAAAAAGTTCCGTTTTACCCTGACGACGAACGGCGTGCTTTTAAATGATGAAATCCTGGAATTTGCAAACAAAGAGATGTCCAATATCGTATTGAGCATTGACGGAAGGAAAGAAGTCAATGATGCGATGCGTCCTTTCAGGGGCGGACAGGGCAGTTACGATTTGATAGTCCCGAAGTTTCAAAAGGTTGCAGAGAGCCGCAATCAGACAAACTATTATGTGCGTGGGACCTATACGCGCAATAACCTGGACTTTGCGGAGGATGTGCTGCATCTGGCGGATTTAGGCTTCCGGCAGATATCCGTGGAGCCTGTGGTGGCAGGACCGGACGACTGGTATGCCATAAGGGAGGAAGATATCCCGAAGCTGAAGGCGGAATATGACAGGCTGGCAGTGGAAATGCTTAAGAGAAGAAAAGAGGGAAGAGGATTCCAGTTCTTTCACTTTATGATAGATTTGGAGGGAGGTCCCTGTGTGGCGAAGAGGCTTTCCGGCTGCGGCTCGGGAACAGAATACCTTGCCGTGACGCCGTGGGGGGACTTGTATCCCTGCCACCAGTTTGTGGGACAGGAAAAGTTCCTGTTGGGAAACGTGGAGGAAGGCATTACCAACACGGAAATCAGGGACGAGTTTAAATGCTGCAATGTCTATGCGAAGGAAAAATGTAAAAAATGTTTTGCTAGGTTTTACTGCAGCGGCGGCTGCGCCGCCAATTCCTACAATTTCCACGGCAGCATTAACGACGCTTATGACGTGGGATGCGAATTACAGCGCAAACGGATAGAATGCGCTATCATGATGAAGGCGGCTATGGCTGAAATGGAGGAAGAGCAAAGATGAAAAAAAGTAATGCTATTGTAATTCTGCTGGTGTTTTTTCTGGCGCTTGCAGTGGTGTCCTATGTAGACGTAAAAGGAATTGACGATGCCGGAACGGCTTCGGCTTCCGATATTACGCTGGGACTGGATTTGGCGGGCGGCGTCAGCATTACCTATCAGGTGGTAGGGGAAGAAGCGCCGGACAGGACGGACATGCAGGATACTATCAGTAAACTGCAGCAGCGCGTTTTTACCTACAACAAAGAGGCGCTGGTTTATCAGGAGGGCGCGGACAGAATCAATATTGAGATTCCCGGTGTGGAAGACGCCAATGCTATTTTAGAGGAGCTGGGAAGACCGGGAACCCTGTATTTTATTTACCAGAAGGGCCCGGACGGCACGGACAATTATACTGCAAGCTACCAGACGGATGAAAACGGCGAGTATTATATACATTATACGTTAAATAAGCCTATAGAAGAGCTGGAAGCGGAAGGCTCCGTTGCGCTCTATGGCACGGATGTGGCGGATGCCCAGGCAGGAAGCACACAGGACCAGATGACGGGCAACAGTTCTTTCTGTGTGGATTTGCTGATGACGGAAGCCGGTAAGCAGAAGTTTGCAGAGGCAACCACCCGCGCTTCCCAGAGCGGCGAGACTCTTGCCATTTATTATGACGGCGTATTTTTAAGCGTTCCCACGGTGCATCAGGCATTGTTGGACGGGCGCGCACAGATAACGGGGAAATTTACCTATGAAGAGGCGGACAGGCTTGCTTCCCAGATTCGAATCGGCGGCCTGAAGCTGGAACTTGAGGAACTGCATTCCAAAGTGGTCGGCGCACAGCTTGGCTCCAAGGCCGTAACCACCAGTTTGAAGGCGGCAGCCATCGGTCTGGCGGTCATTATTGTGTTTATGATTGCAGTTTACTTTATTTCCGGTCTGGCAGCCAGTCTTGCCCTGCTATTATATACGGCGCTTGTGGTGCTTTTGCTCAATGGCTTTGGCATGACGCTGACATTGCCGGGCATAGCGGGCATTATCCTGTCAATCGGTATGGCGGTGGACGCAAACGTTATTATATTTGCCCGTATCAGGGAAGAACTTGCCACGGGAAAAACGGTAAAATCAGCGGTAAAGATAGGGTTTGACAAAGCGCTTTCCGCTATTATAGATGGCAATGTGACGACGCTGATAGCAGCGGCGGTATTGTGGATTTTAGGCTCCGGCTCCATCAGGGGCTTTGCGCAGACCCTGGTGCTTGGTATCGCGCTTTCCATGTTTACGGCGCTTTTTGTCACACGATGGCTTATCCGGGCTTTGTATGCGCTCGGTTTTTCCGGTGAAAAATGGTTTGGCGTGGCAAAGGAGCATAAAGCGTTTGATTTTGTGGGAAAGAAAGCGGTTTTCTTTGTGATATCACTGGCGCTGATTGTGGGCGGTTTCGTTGTGATGGGAGTAAACAAATCGTCAACCGGCGCAGCGCTCAATTACAGCCTTGATTTTGTGGGAGGCACCTCCACTACCGTTACCTTCAATGAAGAAATGACTTTGGAAGATATCGAATCGACTGTGATTCCCAAAATGGAAGCTATTGCAGGCAGTGCGGTACAGCCCCAGCCGGTACAGGGGACAAATGAAGTGGTATTTAAGAGCAATGTCCTGGACCAGACGCAGAGAAAAGAGATGGAAGATATGCTGCTTGCCGATTTTGGCGTTGCAGCAGACAAGATTGAATCGGAAACCATCAGTTCCACGATTTCCGATGAAATGAAGAGGGACACCGTCCTGGCGGTATGCGTTGCCATAATATGTATGCTGATTTACATCCGCATTCGGTTCAAGGATATCCGGTTCGGCGCAGGCGGCGTGGTGGCGCTTATGCATGACGTATTGGTGGTGCTGGCGTTTTATGCGGTGGCAAAGGTTTCCGTAGGCAGCACTTTCATTGCCTGTATGCTGACCATCGTGGGATATTCCATCAATGCGACCATCGTTATTTTTGACCGTGTGAGGGAAAACCAGAATGCCTTAGGCAGCAAGACGGAGCTTAAGGATGTGGTCAACATCAGCGTTACCCAGACTCTGTCAAGAAGTATCTTTACTTCCCTTACCACGTTTATCATGGTAGCGGCGCTTTATATCCTGGGCGTGACGGCAATCAAGGAATTTGCGCTTCCGTTGATGGTCGGCATCGTATGCGGCACCTATTCCTCCATCTTTATAGCAGGAAGCCTGTATTATATACTGAGAAAGAAATTTCCCCAGAAGGTAAAGAAAGACTGAGAAGAAAATGGAAAAATGGTTTGTTGCGGCAAAAAAAGCAGATTTTGATGCCTGGAGCAAAAAATTTCATATCACCCCTGTTACGGCAAGAATTATCCGTAACAGGGATATTTTGTCTGAGGAGGAGGCGGACAAATTTTTAAACGGCTCCTTCCTTGATATGTATCCCCCCGAACTGATGCTGGATATGGAGGACGCGGCCGCCATACTGGAGGAAGAGATAAGGCGCGGCGGTAAAATGCGGGTAATCGGGGATTATGATGTGGACGGCATTACCTCGGCCCATATTCTGACAAAAGGGCTCAGGGCCCTGTCGGCAAAGGTGGATACGGTGATTCCCCACCGCATAAAGGATGGATACGGATTAAACGACGGGATGATGGAGGAAGCGTGTGCGGACGGCATAAAGACCATCGTTACCTGTGACAACGGCATTGCGGCGGCTTCCCAGATTGCCCTTGCGGCACAAAGAAAGATGACGGTGGTGGTGACGGACCATCATGAGGTGCCTTACACCGAGGAAAACGGGGAGCGCGTGGAACTGCTTCCGCCCGCGGCGGCGGTTGTGGACCCGAAACGGGCGGATTGTACCTATCCCTACAAAAATATCTGTGGCGCGGTGGTGGCATACAAGCTGGTGGAGTTGTTGCTGCGCAGGGCAAAAACGGCGCCTTCCTTAAGGCAGGAGCTTCTGGATGAATTTATACAGCTTGCGGCAGTGGCGACCGTCTGCGACGTCATGCCGCTTATGGACGAAAACAGAATTATTGTAAAAGAAGGCTTGAAGAGACTGCATGATAAGCCGTGCATGGGCTTAAAAGCGTTAATGGAGGTAAACGGCATTGAGCCGAAAAAGCTCTCCGCCTATCATCTGGGCTTCGTTATCGGTCCCTGTCTCAACGCCACGGGAAGGCTGGATTCGGCAAAGCGTGCGCTGGAGCTTTTAGGCGCTGCGGATATGCGGCTTGCCGTGACGGTTGCAGGGGAACTGCAGGAGATGAATGACAGCCGTAAGCTGATGACGCAGCGTGGTGTGGAAGAAGCCGTAAACTATGTGGAGCAAAACCATATGGAGCAGGATAAGGTGCTGGTCATTTTCCTGCCGGACTGCCACGAGAGCCTGGCAGGGATTATTGCGGGCCGTATCCGGGAAAAATTCGGCAGACCGGTTTTTGTGCTGACAAAGGGAGAGGAGGGCATAAAAGGCTCCGGGCGTTCCATTGAAGCCTATCACATGTATGACGGCATGACGGCATGCAAATCGCTTTTCACAAAATACGGAGGGCATAAGATGGCTGCCGGCCTGTCCATGCAGGAGAAGGACATCCCTAAGCTGAGGGAAGCGCTGAATGCGGGGTGCGGGCTTTCCGGGGAGGATTTTATCCCCAGGGTGCATATCGACGTGCCCATGCCGTTGGCCTATGCGGGTAAAAAGCTGGCGGAAGAGCTTTCCATTCTGGAGCCTTTCGGGACAGACAACCCAAAGCCCTTGTTTGCCACGAAAAATGTACGTTTTATTTCGGGGACAAAGATGGGTGCAAAAGGCAGCTTTGCAAGATACCGTGTGGAGGAAGACGGGCAGGTATTTGAAGTGGTGTACTTTGGCGGGCTGGACAGGTTCCATGCTTTTTTGGAGGAAAGATACGGCAAGGGCGCGGCAGAAGCGCTGTATGAGAAAAAATGCAGCTATCAGCTTTCCATTACATACCAGCTTGGAATAAACAGCTATAAGGGCAGGGAAGAGGTACAGATTGTGATGCAGCATTTCTGTTAGCGTAAAAAGAGGTATATATTATGAAAAGACTTTTTTATCGGGGCATGCCGGTTGTTTTACTGGGAACGGTTCTGCTTTTTGCCGGCGGATGCAGCAAAAAAGACAACGAAGGAAATTTGGCAACAATACCGGAGCAGCTTTCCGTATTTGCAAAAAATTGTGACGCATGGCGCCTGTATGAGGGAAGCCTGTATGCCGTTTATGATTTGGACGGGGACGGCAGGCTGGAACTGATAGTCAGTTTCATTCAGGGCAGCGGGCATTATTCCTCAAATTTCTTTTATCAGGTGGAAGGAAATGAGGTGGTGGAACTGGAACAGCCCACGCAGATAGGAGATAGGGCGTTTGACCTGCCGTATTATGAGCCGACGTCCTATCTGGACAAAGATACGGGGATTATCTATTATGCCGCCTGCGACTGGCAGAGGGGCGGTTATGGGGACCACGGCTACATGGACGGTTTTTTCTGGATGGAGGACGGCAGGATATATGAGGAAATTGTCCGCTCCAGCTATGACTGGCAAAGGGATGAAGAAGAGGAGGTCCACACTTATTACAGTGGCGGCGGTTTTGGGGATAACATCATTTCACAGGAGGAATGGGAGCAGCTCTATGCCGATTTTATCGACGGGATGGAAAAAAAAGAAGTGCAGTTTGCATGGTTTGATTTGAACTTAGAGGAAGCAGGGAAAGAAAACGTTATTCTGGAAAAACTGACTGCAAGCTATGAAGAAGGCGCGGACTGAGGTCACAGCGCCTTTTTCACGGATATGGCTTTCATGGGGCACATTTCCTGACAGCAAAAACAGGAGATGCAGCCCTTTTTCTGAAAATGCGCTTTTTTATCCGATATTTTAATAATGTGGGCAGGACAGCTTTCCGCACATTTCCCGCAGCCGACGCAGAGATTTTTGTTCAGTTGGGGGTAGGATTTTAAAAGCTTTGCCGCTATTTTCGTAAAAGGTTTCTGCAAAAAGCCGGGCAGGAAGCCGGTAAAATCCAGCTTTTTGGTATCGGGAACCAAAAATGGGGTTAAATCATCAGGGACGCCGTCTCCCTTTAACGTGATTTCATCGGGCAGGGCAAGACCCGCTTCACAAGCCTGTCTGAGCATTACGATATCTCTGGGCGAAAGTCCCATAAGCCCTGCCGCAAAATAATCCTGGGTATACATATCCCTTGCTGCAAGCACCATATGTAAAGGATGGGAAGTGCCGCCCGTGGGACCGTTTCCTTCCATGGCGTCAACGGCGTCTATCACGGTAAGGTCGGGATTTACGGTCTGGGCAATTTCTAAAAGCATCTGGGAAAAATCCTCGATATCCGGCCAGCGGTAATGAAGCTGGGGTTTTTCCAGTCCGGGAATTGTGCCGAAGAGATTTTTGATGCCTCCCGAATATCCTGTCATGGCATGGGTTTTCAATTTGCAGATATTGATGATGTAATCGGCCTCGCAAACCGGGGTGATAAGGTGGAAAGAGTGGTTTTTAAAGTCAGCCGGACAGTTTACGGTTTGGGCGCTAAAGTCCATGTTGAGTTTTACGAGGGGTGTAAGCTGTCGCATACCGCAAACATGGTATACGTTTTTCATATATTCCGCATTGTATAAGCCGCCCGAACTTTCCGCCAGGGTAATGTCATCTATGCCATGCTCCGAAAGCCATACGGCAACTGCCTTGATGACAAGGGGATGCGTGGTGGCGGGAAAAGAAGGACTTTTTGCCATCACCAGATTGGGCTTGATTACCACCTTCATGCCGGGACGCAAATCCTTTTCTATTTCAAGGTCCGCCATGAATTTGCAGACGGCGTCATAAAGCAGCTCTTCTTTGTATTCGGGAACGCGGTAAAGGGTTTGTATCATAAATTTCTCCTTAAATGTATTTGTCTTATTATAACTTTCGGAAAACCGGGGCGCAATACAGTATTTTTTTATTTTGTTTTCATTTTTTCCTCATAATTTGGACACAGAATGAACACAATTTGCGGGTATATTGAATTACAGATAGTTGATGAACTCACTATCTCCCCCCCTCATAAGAAAATGCGGAAAACCCGGAGCAGTCCGGGTTTTTCTGCGTGAAAGGGTATGGCGAGTCACGCCTGTTGGAAAACAGGTTCCGGCGTCGCCGCGCTTTCGCTCTAAAAAAGCGCAGCGGTGCTAAGCTCGATAAAATCTCGCTAAGCGCCGGCGCTTTTCTAAGGGCTCCTTCCGGAACCTGTTTTCCGACAGGCTGTCGCCGCCGGAACTATTAAAAAACCCCCTTTTCGGTAAAGTGTTCCCTATGTATGAATATTGAAATATAAAGAGTATTTCTGCATAAGTCGCAGTTCCGTTAACAATCAAACAATTCTATAAACTGAAAGTTATATATTTTGTTCCATCTCGTCTGTTGGTTCGTAATCAATTTTCCAATCCAGATAAGAGCCTAATGTACCACATTCTATGCAGCGGTTCCCAATGTAGACCCACTTCACACTTCCGTTTTCTCGACGGACAAACCCAACTCTGACATTATATGACCTACCGGTCTTGCATACAGGACACTTCCTGAGTCTCGGTTTCGCATCCGCCCAAATATCTCCGCAGTCAAGTAGTATCTTTTTCGTTCCGCAAATTGCACATTTCACTTGAATTGCGCCCTCGTTTTGGTCGACCCGGAGCTCAAATGAATCGCCTCCACAGGAGTGGCAAATCACAGGTTTCACATCCAAAGCATCATCTCTTGCATATAAACGCAACCATTCGGATATGTCCTCGGTAGAATCGCCTGTCCAATATTTTTTTGACTTGTCAATCATAAAATATCCTCCATGAATTTCTATTAATATATTGATTATAAAATCTTTATCTGCCATTTACAATGTATATTTACAAGTTATTTCCCGTTATTTTGCGGCAGAAGCCATGATTTCCGTATATTCCCGTGTTGCGGAAACCAGCCCGCCGACAGCCATATTCCGAAAGGAGCCCTTATAGAAACGTTGGCGCTTAGCGAGGTTTTATTGAGCTTAGCGCGAAAAGTACTTCTAATAGCTCATGCCAAAGGGCATTTCGCTAAGAAGTACTAGGTTTCACGCTGCCATTACGTTTCTATAGAGCGAAAGCGCGGCGACGTTGGAATATGGCTGCCGGCGGGCGTGACTTGTCGCAAACCTATATGTAATATTCTGCCGCAAACCCTCATATTTTCATTTTTATGTGGTAATACCTCCCAAAATGGAGTAAAATAAAAATAATTTATGTTTGCGCCCCGCGCGCTGCGGGACTGAAAAGAGGTTTACATGAGATTATCGGAATTGCTGGCGGGATTGGCATTTACGTGTGAAAGAGGAAGTCTTGATACGCAGGTGGAGGAAGTGGTATACGATACGAGAAAGGTCACGAAAGGCTGCCTTTTTATCTGTATCGAGGGCATGAATTTTGACAGTCATGACCATGCGAAAGAGATTGCCCGAAAGGGCGCGGCCGTACTGGTGGCGGAAAAAGCGGTGGAGGTGCCGGTGGAGTCGGATGTTACCGTCATCAGGGTGGAAAATACCCGTTACGCCATGGCCTTTATAGCGGCGGCATGGTTCGGACATCCGGCGGAAAGAATGAAAATCATCGGCATTACCGGCACAAAGGGAAAAACCACCACTACTTATCTAGTTAAGTCCATTCTGGAAAATGCAGGGCATAAAGTGGGGCTTATCGGCACCATTGAAACCATCATAGGAGATACCCATATCCATGCGGGCAATACAACGCCAGAGTCCTATCTGGTACAGGAATATTTCCGGCGGATGGCGGATGAGGGCTGTGACGCGGTGGTGATGGAGGTGTCCTCCCAGGGGCTTAAGCTGCACCGGACGCAGGGATTTGTGTTTGATTTCGGTATATTCACCAATCTGGAGCCGGACCATATTGGCGCAGGGGAACATGCGGACTTTGAAGAATACAGGGACTGCAAGGGACTTCTGTTCAGGCAGTGCAGGATAGGTATTGTAAACGGGGATGACGTCCATTGCGATGCCGTGACAAAAGGACATACCTGTACCCTTGAAAAGTTCGGGCTGAAAGAAGGCAATGATTTGCGCGCCGTCAACCTGGAACTTGTAAAAAAACCGGGAGAACTGGGCGTTTCCTTCTGTACGGAGGGACTTTTGTCCATGGAGGCGGAGGTCACCACGCCCGGCAGGTTCAGCGTATACAATGCCCTGACGGCAATGGCCATCTGCAGGCATTTCGGGGTGTCGCAGGAAAATATCAAAAAGGCGCTTTTGGCGGCAAAAGTCAAGGGCAGGATAGAAATGGTAAAGGTTTCCGACAGTTTTACTCTTCTGATTGATTACGCCCACAATGCCATGAGTCTGGAAAGCCTGTTGAAATCGCTTCGGGAATATGAGCCGAACAGGCTGGTATGTCTGTTTGGGTGCGGAGGCAACCGCTCCAAATTGCGCCGTTATGAGATGGGAGAGGTCAGCGGCAGGCTGGCGGACCTTACGATAATTACCTCAGACAATCCCCGTTTTGAGGAACCGCAGGACATTATAGAGGATATCAAAACAGGCATCGGAAAAACCGAAGGGAAATATGTGGAAATCTGTGACAGGAAAGAAGCCATCCGTTATGCCATCCATCATGGGGAGCCGGGGGATATCATTGTCCTTGCCGGAAAAGGGCATGAGGATTATCAGGAAATCAAGGGAAAGAAGTACCCGATGGATGAGAGAGTCCTGATTGCGGATATTCTGTCGGAAAAATCTGTTTAGGCAGACGATAAAAATACGAAAGGGAAGGAGGCTGCCTGTTGGAAAAATTGTACGCGGATGTGATAGTGGATATTTCCCATGAAAAGGTGGACCGTCCTTTCCAATACAGGATACCGGAAAACATGCGGGGCGTGATTGCGGAGGGCATGTGCGTGACGGTGCCGTTCGGGGCGGGAAACAAACGGCTGAAAGGGTATGTGAGCGCCATAAAGGATACGCCGGAATTTGACCCCGGAAAAATCAAGGAGATAGAAGGAATAGCCGCAGGCGGTGTGTCCGTTGAAGACAAACAGCTTCTTCTGGCAGCTTACCTGAAACGCAATTACGGTTCTACCATGATTCAGGCGTTAAAGACGGTTCTGCCTGCAAAGCAGACCGTGAAAGCATTGGAAAAAAGAACAATCCGGCTGTGCATGGATGCGGAAGCGGCTGCGGCGGCGCTTACTCTGTGTGAAAGAAAGCACATGACGGCGAAAGCGCGGTTATTAAAAGAATTGATTCAAGTGTCCTGCCTGCCTTACCGGCTTGTAACCGGAAAGCTGAATATCAGCCCCATGACGATAAAAGCAATGGAAAAACAGGGCATGATAGCGATAGATAAGGAGGAGGGTTTCCGCAATCCGGTCAGGATAAAAGCCGGGGATGAAGCTTTGAAAGAACTGAGTGTTTCCCAACAAAAGATAGTGGATAAAGTCCTTACGGATTTTGACGGGGGAAAAAATGGCACCTACCTGATTCACGGCATCACCGGAAGCGGGAAGACGGAAGTGTACATGAGCCTGATTGAAGGCGTCTTAAAACGCGGCAGGCAGGCCATTGTGCTGATACCCGAGATTGCCCTGACATACCAGACTCTGCTGCGGTTTTATACGAGATTCGGGGACAGGGTATCCGTCCTCAATTCCACATTGTCGGCAGGGGAAAAATACGACCAGTGCGAGCGGGCTAAAAAGGGAGAAATCGATGTGATTATCGGACCCCGCTCGGCCCTGTTTACCCCGTTTCCCCGTATCGGACTGATTATCATGGACGAAGAACATGAAACGAGTTATAAAAGTGAAAGCTCCCCCAAATACCATGCCCGTGAAACGGCGGAAGAAATTGCCCGTATGCACGGGGCAAGCGTCGTGCTGGGTTCCGCCACGCCGTCCATGGAGGCCTATTACCGGGCAAAAAAAGGGGAGTATACTTTGTTTACATTGAAAGAACGTCTGACCGGCGGCTGCCTTCCCGAGGTTTATACCGTAGATATGCGGGAAGAATTAAAAGCAGGGAACCGTTCCATTTTCAGTATGAAACTACAGGAACTGATGGCGGACCGGCTGCAAAAAGGACAGCAGATAATGCTTTTTATAAACAGACGGGGCTATGCGGGCTTTGTATCGTGCCGGTCGTGCGGGCATGTGATGAAATGCCCGCATTGCGACGTATCGCTGTCCGAACACAGGGGCGGAAAGCTGTGCTGCCATTACTGCGGATATGAGGAGCCTGCCGTAAAGGTATGTCCCAAGTGCGCATCCAGATATATTTCGGGTTTTAAGGCAGGGACGCAGCAGATAGAAGAAAAATTAAAAGAATTATTCCCGGATGCAGGGATACTCCGCATGGACGCGGACACGACCAGGACGAAAGACAGCTATGAAAAAATTTTGTCCGCTTTTGCAAACGGGGAGGCGCATATACTGATTGGCACCCAGATGATTGTAAAAGGCCATGATTTTCCCAATGTTACCCTGGTGGGCATACTGGCGGCGGATTTGTCCTTGTCCGTCAGCGATTACCGGGCAGGGGAGCGCACGTTTGCCCTGCTGACACAGGCGGCGGGCCGGGCAGGAAGGGGAAAGTTTCCCGGCGAGGTGGTAATCCAGACTTACCAGCCTGAGCATTACAGCATCGTTCATGCAGCAGCGCAGGACTATGAAGGTTTTTATGAGGAAGAAATTCTTTACAGGGAGCTTTTGCGGTATCCGCCGGCCTGCCACATGATGGCTGTCCAGATATTTGCAAGGGATGAAAAAAGGGGAAAAATGCTGGCGGATGATTTGGCGGCGTTTGCAAGGGCTTTCCGGGATGAGGAGGAGAAAGCCGTAAGCAGGCTGGCCGTTATAGGTCCTGCTCCGGCAGGGATAGGAAAAGTAAAGGATATTTTCAGGTTTGTATTCTATGTAAAATATGAAAAATATGATAAACTGGTAGAGATTAAGGATGGACTGGAGGAAAAAGTACAGTCCCTGCAATTAAAAAATGAAATGATGCAGATTGACTTTAATCCGGTAAATGCATTTTAGAGGAGGAAACCATGGCGCTTAGGAATATCAGGATAATCGGAGATGAATGTTTAACCAAAACCTGCAGGGAAGTAAAAGAAATGACGCCCCGGCTGAAAGAACTGGTAGAGGATATGTTGGACACCATGTACGAGGCTGACGGGGTAGGACTGGCGGCGCCGCAGGTGGGAATATTAAAAAGAATTGTGGTTATCGACACCACAGGGGAAGACCCCTATGTACTGATTAATCCCCGGATAGTAGAGACAAGCGGCGAGCAGACAGGGCAGGAGGGGTGTTTGAGTGTACCCGGGAAATGCGGGATTGTGACAAGGCCAAACTATGTAAAAGCCATTGCATACGATATCGATATGAAACCGTACACGCTGGAAGGAACGGAACTGCTTGCCAGGGCCATCTGCCATGAGCTGGAGCATCTGGATGGAAAGCTGTATGTGGAAAAAGCAGAAGGCGGCCTTATGGACGCGGGCGCGGTACAGGAACAGGAAGAAGAGTAAGGAGAACAGAAATGAAAATTATTTATATGGGAACGCCGGATTTTGCAGTGGGGGCGTTGGAGGCACTCATTGCGGCAGGGCATGAAATAACGGCTGTGGTGACCCAGCCTGACAAGCCAAAAGGCAGGAGCGGGAAGCTTTCGTTTTCCCCGGTTAAGGAATGCGCGCTTGCCCATCATATTCCTGTTTTGCAGCCGGAAAGGATAAGAAGGCCCGAAGCGGTGGCGGAGTTAAAAAAATATGAAGCGGACGTGTTCGTGGTGGCGGCTTTCGGACAGATTCTTTCAAAGGAAATTCTGGAGATGCCAAGGCTCGGCTGCATCAACATCCATGCTTCCCTGCTTCCCAAATACCGGGGCTCCTCCCCGATTCAATGGGCGGTCATCAACGGAGAAGAAAAAAGCGGTGTGACCATTATGCAGATGGATGAAGGGGTGGACACCGGGGACATCCTTTACCGGAAGGAAATGTTTCTGGACAGGGAGGAAACAGGCGAAACGCTTTTTGAAAAGCTGTCCGTCCTGGGAGCGCAGGCTATTGTGGAAGCGCTTACGCAGCTGGAAGAAGGAAAACTTGTGCCGGTGAAACAAAAAGAGGAAGAAGCCACCCATACTGCCATGCTTAATAAAGCCATGGGAAGAATTGACTGGAATAAAAGCGCGCTTGTGCTGGAAAGGCTGATAAGGGGACTGAACGCCTGGCCAAGTGCGTATACTGATATAAACGGAAAGCAGTTAAAGATTTGGGAAGCTTGTATGGGAGATTCGGAGACGTTTTCCATGCAGATGCCGGATATGGCGGACAAAAAGCCCGGAACCGTTGTCAGGATGGAAAAGGACAGGTTTGCCGTTAAGTGCGGCGAAGGCTTTTTATGGATAACCAGCGTACAGCTGGAAGGCAGGAAAAGAATGTGTACGCATGACTTTCTGCTGGGAAATACATTGAGCGAAGGAATGGTTTTTGGATAAGAGAAAGGATGGAGATTATGCCGTATTACTATTTTTTTGACCCGACCTATATGCTGGTTCTGATTGGCGCTGTTCTCTGTATATGCGCCAGCGTCTGGGTAAACAGTTCCATGAAAAAATATCATGGAGAGAGGAACCACAGGGGTATTACGGGAGCGGAAGCAGCGCAGCAGATACTCAGGGACGCGGGAATCTATGACGTCAGGGTAGAGTGCCTGCAAAGAGGGGGAGGCGACCATTACGACCCCAAGGCAAAGGCAGTAAGGCTTTCCTATGAAAATTTCAATTATGCCACGGTGACGGCTGTGGCAGTGGCCGCCCATGAATGCGGACATGCAAAGCAGCATCAGGAAGGATACGGCCCGCTGCAGTTTCGTACGGCGTTGGTGCCGGTTGTGAATATCGGAAGCATGTTGTGGCTGCCCATTATCCTGCTGGGTGTTTTCCTGAGCTGGAACACCACTCTTTTACAGATAGGCATCTGGGTGTTTGCCTTGGCCGTGCTGTTTCAGTTAGTTACCCTGCCTGTGGAATTTAATGCTTCCGGCAGGGCCATGCAGTCGATACAGTCCAGCGGACTTTTGGATGAGAGAGAAGCCATCGGGGTAAAAAAGGTGCTGACGGCGGCGGCCATGACCTATGTGGCGGCGACGGCGTCCTCTATTTTGCAGCTGCTCCGTATTGTGATGCTGTTTGGCGGCAGCAGAAGGCGGGATTGAAATGGCGGCGGAAAACACGAGGGAAATTGTGCTGGATATGCTGCTGGCAGTAGAAAGAAAAGAAGCGTTTTCCCATCATATTGCAAGGGACGTGCTTACAAAATACGACTATCTTTCCGGACAGGAAAAGGCCTTTATCAAAAGGCTGTTTGAAGGAACGCTGGAGAGAAGGATAGAAATGGATTATTTCTTAAATCAGGTATCCAGCCTGCCGGCGGCAAAGATGAAGCCCCTTATCAGAAACCTATTGCGTATGGGCAGTTATCAGATTTTATATATGGACAGCGTGCCGGATGCGGCGGCAGTCAGCGAGGCCGTGAAGCTTGCCGGAAAACGCAAATTTCATAATCTGAAAGGCTTTGTCAACGGGGTATTGAGAAAGCTGGCTGCTAACAAAGAACAGTTAAAACTGCCGTCGGAGGAAAATGAGCCGGAAATGTATCTTTCGGTTGCTTTTTCCATGCCTTTATGGCTGGTAAGACATTTTCTTTCCTTATATTCTTACGAAAAAACAAAACAAATTGCATCCGGTCTGCTGGAAGCCCGGCCGGTTACCATCCGTTTCAGGCAAAGCCTTGCAGAGGGGCAGAAAAAAGCCTTAATTGCAGGTTTCAGGGAAAGAGGAATCACGGTGAGCAGGCATCCTTTTGTGAAGGAGGCATATTGTCTGACAAACTGTGATAATCCGGCAGCGCTTCCCGGTTACGGGGAGGGCAGTTTTGTCATGCAGGATGCCAGTTCCATGCTGGCGGTTATGGCAGCAGGCATAAAGCCGGGGGATTTTGTTCTGGATATGTGCGCGGCGCCCGGCGGAAAGACCCTTTTGGCAGCAGAATATGCGGGAGAAAAGGGAAGGGTATGGGCGAGGGACATATCGGAGCAGAAAGTATCCCTTATTGAAGAAAATGTGAAACGCATGGGGCTTTCCAATGTGGAGATAAAGGTATGGGATGCCACTAAGCCCGACCCTGCGATGCAGGATGGCGCGGATGTTGTGATAGCGGATGTACCCTGTTCCGGACTGGGCGTGATAGGAAGGAAGAATGATATCAAGTACAGGCAGACCCCGGAAGCCGTAAAGGAAATTGCCGCATTGCAAAAAGAGATTGTCCGTCAGGCCTGTGCCAGTGTAAAGCCGGGCGGGGTATTGTTATACAGCACCTGTACGATAAATCCTGTTGAAAATGAAGATATGGCAGACTGGATTTGCAGGGAATTTGGATATACTTTGGATTCGCTTACTGCATTTCTTCCAAACATGCCGGAAACAAAAACAGCAGAAGAGGGATATTTACAGTTACTGCCCGGCGTCCATGATACGGATGGTTTCTTTTTTGCAAGACTGGTGAAGGTGAAGGTTGAATAAATTGGACATAAAATCAATGTCATTTGAAGAATTGCAGGAGCAAGTCGTTTCCATGGGGGAAAAACCCTTCCGTGCAGTCCAGTGTTATGAATGGATGCATGTAAAACTGGCACGCAGTTTTGCGGAAATGACCAGCCTGTCTAAAGATTTTCGGGAAAAATGCGGAAACCGATATCAGTATACGGCTTTAAACCCTGTAGAAATCCAGAAATCTGCATTGGACGGCACAAAAAAATTTTTGTTTGCGCTTGCCGACGGAAATATGATAGAGAGTGTGTGGATGAAATACAGGCACGGAAATTCCGTATGCATTTCTTCCCAGGCAGGATGCCGTATGGGATGCCGGTTCTGTGCTTCTACCCTGGACGGGCTGGAAAGGAATCTGCTTCCCTCTGAAATGCTTGACCAGATATATGCCGTTACGCTGCTTACGGGAGAGAGGGTTTCCAACGTGGTGGTTATGGGGTGCGGGGAGCCCCTTGACAATTATGATAACCTGCTGCGTTTTATCAGGATGCTTACAGACGAAAAGGGACTGCACATCAGCCAGAGAAATATAACGGTATCCACCTGCGGGCTGGTTCCTGAAATGTACAGGCTTGCAGATGAAAAACTGCAGATTACACTGGCATTGTCCCTTCATGCGCCAAATGATGAAAAAAGAAAAGAACTGATGCCGATAGCCAACCGTTACAGCATCAAGGAGTTGATGGAGGCCTGCGGATATTATTTTAAGAAAACGGGCAGAAGAATTACTTTTGAATACAGTCTTGTGGGAGGAGTCAACGATTCGGTGCAGGATGCAGAAGAATTAACCGCACTGGCCGCTCCCCTCGGCTGCCATGTCAACCTGATTCCGGTAAATCCGGTAAAGGAGCGGAGTTTCGTGCAAAGCGAGGCCGCAAAAACGGCTGCTTTTAAAAATAAACTTGAAAAAAACAAAATTAATGTTACTATAAGAAGAGAAATGGGACGGGATATCGATGGGGCCTGCGGGCAGCTCAGACGCAGGCATGTAAATGAAACGAGGAGATAGACGGTGTTAAAGACGTTTTCCATAACTGATATAGGAAAGAAAAGAAAACTGAACCAGGATTATGTATATACATCAGAGAGGCCTGTGGGGAATCTGCCGAATGTTTTTATTGTTGCAGACGGCATGGGAGGACATAATGCGGGAGATTATGCATCAAAGTATACGGTGGAAACCATTGTACACGAAATAGAGAGTTCTCCCGAGGAGAATCCGGAGAAGGTGCTGGGCAGGGCCATTGAAACGGCGAATGAAAATATCCTGAAACTGTCCCGTGAAAACCCGAACCTGGAAGGCATGGGAACCACCGTTGTGGCGGCAACCTGTGTGGGAAGCCGTCTATGGGTAGCCAATGTGGGCGATTCCCGGCTGTATGTGGTGGGAGAGAAAATCAGGCAGATTACCAGAGACCATTCCCTCGTAGAGGAAATGATTCGGATGGGCGGCATAGACAGGGCGGCGGCAAGGAACCATCCTGACAAGAACATCATTACAAGGGCAATAGGCGCCACTGATAAAGTAAATATCGATTTTTTCATGGTGGAACTTGTGCCGGGTGAGATTGTGTTAATGTGTTCTGACGGTTTGACCAACATGCTTGAAGATGAAGAAATCCGCATGATACTGAACGGTCAGCGGGATGTAGTTGAGAAAGCGGAAGAGCTGGTTAAAGCCGCAAATAATAACGGCGGTAAGGATAATATAGCAGTAGTGCTGATTGAGCCGTTTGCAGAATAGTTGAGGAGTAAAGCATGATTAAAATTGGAATGATGATTGGAGACCGCTACGAAATACTGGAAAAGATAGGTACGGGCGGCATGTCTGATGTATATAAGGCGAAATGCCATAAATTAAACAGGTTTGTGGCAGTGAAGGTTTTAAAACAGGAGTTTTCGGAAAATGCCAATTTTGTTTCCAAATTTCGCGTGGAAGCGCAGGCAGCCGCAGGCCTTATGCATCCCAATATTGTCAATGTATACGATGTGGGCGAAGAAAACGGCATCTATTACATCGTCATGGAACTGGTAGAGGGTATCACCCTGAAAAAGTATATTGAGCGGAAGGCAAGGCTGTCATACAAGGAAGCTGTCAGCATTGCCATTCAGGTGTCCATGGGGATTGAAGCGGCGCACAACAATCATATTATCCACAGGGATATTAAGCCGCAGAACATTATCATTTCCAAGGAAGGCAAGGTAAAGGTAACGGATTTCGGCATTGCCAAGGCAGCTACCAGCAATACGATAACCTCCAATGTCATGGGTTCCGTGCATTACACCTCCCCCGAACAGGCCAGGGGCGGTTACAGTGATGAAAAAAGCGATATTTATTCCCTGGGCATTACCATGTTTGAAATGCTGACAGGCCGCGTTCCCTTTAACGGGGAAACCACCGTGGCGATTGCCATAAAGCATATTCAGGAAGAAATGCCTTCCCCGCAGGAGTTTGTACCGGAAATTCCTGCCGGAGTAGAGCAGATTGTACTCAAATGCTGCCAGAAAAGCCCCGACAGAAGATATCAGTCCATGGCGGAACTGATTGACGACTTGAAGCAGTCGCTTATCAATCCCGATGAAACCTTTGTGGTATTTCATGACCCTGATACGGAAGCAGCCACCCGCTTTATTTCGGAAACGGACATGGCGCAGATTAAAAAACAGTCGGAACACAGGGATTACATGGATGAAACCATGCGCCTGAAGAGCGATACGGAGCAGCTGGTGCAGGAGGAGTACGCAGAAGAGGATTATGAAGAAGAGTACGACCCCAAGATGGAAAAAATCACCACGATTCTGACAGTGGCAGCCGGGCTTTTGATTTGTGGCGTCATTATCTTTTTTGTGGGAAAGATAACCGGGGTGTTTGGATTTGGAGGAAATAACAACGAAACAGGGACAACGCAGGAGAGTATGGATGATACGGAGAACGGTTCGGTGGAAATGATAGCCGTTGCCGGTCTGTCCGTGGCGGATGTCCAGAAAACCCTTACGGGAATGGGCATATTTACGGAGTTAAATTATGTGGAGTCCGAAGCCTATGAACAGAATATCGTGATAAGCGCTGACGTGACGAAGGGAACCCTGATAGAAAGAGGCACTACCGTGACCCTGACTGTCAGTGCAGGTACGGAAGGAAAGGAAGTGCCGAACATTACGGGACGTTCCTATGAGGATGCGGCTAATTTGCTTGCCAGCAAAGGCTTTTCCGTCAATAAGACAGAAAGCTATTCTGCCAGTGTGGAAAAAGGAAACGTTATTTCCCAAAGTCCGGTGGGCGGGCAGAAAGCGCCGGCGGGTTCCGTGATTACGGTCAATGTCAGCCTCGGAGAGGAAGATAACAAGGTAAGGGTGCCGAACCTGATGGGCTGTGCAGAGGATGAAGCCATAGCCAAGCTGATTGAAGCGGGACTGGCAGTGGGAGCCACCTCATCGGTATATTCCAACGAATACCCGGAAGGCCAGGTTTGTTACCAAAGCTATTCTTACGGCTCTTATGTGGAGCCCGGCACGCCGGTGGAAATCAAAATCAGCCTTGGCGCGCAGGCAGTTACCTACAAATATAATGCCAGCATAGAAGGACCTACCCTTGCGGAAGCGCCGGATTATGTGACGGGTACGTCGGTAAGCGTGACGATTGTGGCGGATGACGGCAAGGTGCTGATGGATACCAGTACGACCACCTTCCCTCTGGCTGCCAACTATTACGGCATAACTTCCTCAAAGGGAACCATCACATTTACCTATACGGTAACGACGGAAAGTTCCACCACCACCAATGAAGCAGGGGAAACCGTTACGGTTCCGGGAACTACGGAGACAAGGACTTTTACCCGTACGGTGGAATTTGTACAGGAATAAGGGGCATAAAGACATGGGTGCGGTATGCAGGGAAAGATAGTCAAAGGAATTGCGGGATTTTATTATGTGCATTTGGACGGGCGGGGCATTTTTGAATGTAAGGCAAAAGGCATATTCCGCAAAGATAAAGCAAAACCTTTAGTGGGCGACAATGTGGAAATGGAGATTTTGGACGAAGCAGGGCGGACAGGCAGTATAACGGCCCTGCTTCCCCGTAAAAATGAACTGATAAGGCCTGCCGTTGCCAATGTGGACCAGGCCCTTGTGATTTTTTCCATGACGAAGCCTTCACCCAGCCTGAATCTTCTGGACAGGTTTCTGATAATGATGCACAGACAGAACCTGCCGTGCATCATCTGCTTTAACAAACAGGATATTGCAGAGGATGGAGAAAAAAACAATCTGGAAGAAACCTATGAAAGGTGCGGCTGCAAAATACTGTTTGTGAGCGCCCTGAAAGAAGAAGGGCTGGACGAACTGAAAAGCCTGCTTCGGTTTAAGACCACCACGGTGGCAGGGCCCAGCGGCGTGGGCAAATCCTCTCTGGTAAACTGCCTGACGGGCGGGGCCGTAATGGAAACGGGAAGCATCAGCGAAAAGATTGAGAGAGGAAAGCATACCACAAGGCATTCCGAATTGATTGCCATTGCGGAAAACACCTATATTATGGATACGCCCGGCTTCAGCTCACTGACGCTGTTTTCCATGGAGAAGGAAGAACTGGCGTCCTATTATCCGGACTTTGCCCCGTATGAAGAAAACTGCCGTTTCAGGGGTTGCTCCCATGTGAGCGAGCCGGAATGCGGCGTCAAGGATGCCTTGGCGCAGGGGCTTATAAACGAGAGCCGTTATCATAATTATGCGTTGCTTTACGAAGAACTGAAGGCTAACAGGAAGTGGTAAACAGATTCATGCTTGAAAAGAGGTTCGTGTGATGGGAGGAGCGTATTTTGGGGAAAATTATTTTGTATCATGGCAGCCCTGACGAAACGGTAACGCCAAGATTTGGATTGGGCGATGAAAAACACGATTACGGCAAAGGTTTTTACCTGACGGAAAGTCCGGAGCTTGCAAAGGAGTGGGCTGTTTACCGTCCAAACGCTTCAAACGGTTGGGTACATAAGTTTGAATTGGAAACGGATGGGCTGAATATACTGGATTTTCAAGAGCATAGTGTCCTGACATGGCTTGCTGAACTGATGAAGCATCGTGACGCAGCCGATTCCAAACGGTATCGTATGCTTTCAAAACAGTTCATTGATAAATACGGATTATCTGCCGACGGTTACGATATCATTAAAGGCTGGAGAGCCAATGCCTCATACTTTTATATCGCTAAGTCCTTTGTCCGTGATGAGGTGGATATAGATATTTTGGAAGAGTTGTTGGCTCTTGGCGGACTGGGGATTCAGTATTGTATCAAAACGGAGAGAGCGTACGGAAAATTATTGGAGCATTTGGAGGCCTTGCAGCCGGTTTGTTTTACACAGTATAATGAAAAGTACAACAGGCGGGATATAGAAGCTCGGGAGAATATGCGAAAGTTGATTGACTCCGACCGAAACAGTGTGACTAAGGTGTTCAGTACATTATTTTGAAAACGAGGTGAATTGTGTGGAAGCATACTCGAAAGCATATCTGGATGAGATAGTTGAAAATCAGGGAAAATTGTTCGACTATGTGGCTATAACCTATCCTGATAAGGACACGGAAGATTTCATCCGTTCTTATATGAAAAGCAACACAAGAAAATATGTGGACGAAGCGCAGGCATATGTCTGTACAATGGACGCAAAGGCTTTGTGGGACTATTTTCTGCAAACGGACCGGTATGAAATGAAAAAGGGAAATGCGCTGGGGGGCTTTCTTCCGGACTGGATAGGGGAATTTTATGCTTATTACCAATGGAAGTATAATATTCCAAGCCGTGAGGTCATTGAAAAAGTGCCGTTGGAGTATTTGAAAAATGCATATGCCGGACTGCATGACTTGGAATTGGAACTTGCTGTAAAGAAAGTAGCGTGGAAAGAAGTTCTGTCCGCTCACAGCAGAGGCTGTTTCGCAGAGAACTTCTAAGTTCCACGCTTGGAACTTTAGTTCCGTGAGATTATGGGATTCCGCGAAGCGGAATTGTGGAGGTTAGTGTGTATCGTATTATTTGTTTTCACAACCCTGATGAAGTAAACGGTTATCTGAGTAATTGGTATCCTTCCCGGTTTACAGTGGATGGCACGGTGTTTTCCGGGGTGGAGCAGTTTATGATGTATCAAAAAGCAATTTGTTTTCATGACAGAGATATTGCAGCTCAAATCCTTGAAACAGATAATGCTGCCTGCATTAAAAATCTTGGGCGGCTTGTGTCAGGTTATGATGAGAATTATTGGAACGGAGTGCGTCAGATTGTCGTTTATGAGGGATTGCTCGCAAAGTTTTCACAAAATGAAGAACTGAAAAAACAGTTGAAAGCCACGGATAATGCCCTATTAGCGGAATGTGCCGTAAAAGACTGCATTTGGGGAATTGGATTGTCGATGAATGACTCCGACAGATATAACCGGACAAAATGGAAAGGGCAGAATCTGCTTGGGTATGCGTTGATGATGGTGAGGGACAGGCTGTAAATAACTTTTAATGAAACAGATGTGAACAATATGGAAGTTAGCATAGGCTTTATCACGTAGCTTGGATTGGTACTCGAAGAAATATAGAAGTTTCGAAAAGAGCCTATTTTAGGGCATTTTCAAGGAGGTATAAAGAAAAATGAAACTAGGAATAGTAGGACTACCGAACGTGGGAAAGAGCACCCTGTTCAATTCCCTGACAAAAGCAGGCGCGGAATCCGCAAATTATCCGTTCTGTACCATAGACCCCAATGTGGGAATTGTGGCGGTACCGGATGAGAGACTGAAGCTTTTGGGAGACATGTACCATTCCAAAAAGGTGACTCCGGCGGTAATTGAATTTGTGGATATAGCCGGACTGGTAAAAGGCGCTTCCAAAGGGGAAGGGCTGGGAAATCAGTTTTTAAGCAATATCAGGGAAGTGGATGCGATTGTACATGTGGTGCGCTGCTTTGAGGACGCCAACGTCATCCACGTGGACGGAAATGTCAATCCCATGCGTGATATTGAAACCATAAATCTGGAACTGATTTTTTCCGATTTGGAAATCTTAGAGAGAAGGATGGCAAAGACCGGGAAAGCCGCCCGTATGGACAAGAGTCTGGAAAAAGAGTTTTCGCTGCAGGGCCGCATAAAAGAGCATCTGGAGTCCGGTAAACTGGCAAAAAGCTTTGTCACGGAGGATGAGGACGAGCTGGCATGGCTGGCGGAATACAACCTGCTCACCTACAAGCCCGTGATTTTTGCAGCCAATGTGGCGGAAGGGGATTTGGCAAACGACGGCGCGGACAATCAGGGAGTGCAGGCGGTAAAAGCTTTTGCAGAAGGGGAAAACAGCGAGGTATTTGTTATCTGCGCGCAGATAGAGCAGGAAATTGCAGAACTGGACGACGAGGAAAAGGAGATGTTCCTTGAAGATTTGGGACTCTCAGAGTCGGGACTGGAAAAGCTGATAAAGGCAAGCTACCATCTTCTTGGCCTAATCAGTTACCTGACGGCAGGGGAAGATGAAACCAGGGCATGGACCATCAAGGCAGGCACCAAGGCGCCTCAGGCGGCAGGTAAAATACATACGGATTTTGAGAGGGGATTTATCAAGGCAGAGGTGGTAAATTATAAGGACCTTTTAGAGCAGGGAAGCCTGCCGGCAGCCAGGGAAAAAGGGCTGGTGGGAATGGAAGGAAAGGAGTACGTGGTAAAAGACGGGGATGTAATCCTGTTTCGGTTTAACGTCTAGAATAAAAACCATATAATGTGTGGTAAATGCGGACTGGCACAAGATATTGTGCCGGTCTTTTTTTGTGCTCTTTTTTATTGATTTTGCTTGCTAAATAAGGTATTTTAGTATAAAATTATAGTAAAAGTGGTGAAAAGTGGTGCTAAGTGGTTAAAAGTGGTACAAAAAGCGTCCTTTTCGTGGCAGACCACTTCCGAAGGCGGGTGATTGCTATGTTCATGGGTGAATACAATCATACGATAGACGCAAAGAGCAGGTTGATTATTCCTTCAAAGTTCCGCGAGATTCTGGGAGATGAATTTGTGGTGACAAAAGGACTCGATGGCTGCTTATTTGTATTTGACAACACCGAATGGACTGCTTTTGAAGAAAAGTTACAGAAATTACCCTCCCTTACAAACCCCGATGTCCGCAAATTTGTCCGCTTTTTCATGGCGGGCGCCACGGCAGTGGAAGTGGACAAACAGGGACGCATCCTGATTCCTACAAGCTTAAAGGACTTTGCAGCGCTGGAAAAAGATGTAGTGCTGATTGGCGTCGGGAGCCGTATGGAAATATGGAGCAAAGAAAGATACGAAGGAACAGTTTCCTATGATGACATGGAAGAGATTGCAATGCATATGTCGGAATTGGGACTAGGTATTTAAGATGGCATTTGAACATTATTCCGTATTATTAGAGGAAACCATTACAAATCTGAAAATCAAGCCGGAAGGCATTTATGTTGACGGTACGGTAGGCGGCGGCGGACACGCCCTGGAAGTGCTGAAAAGGCTTTCGGGGAAGGGGAGGCTGTTCGGAATGGACCAGGATGACGCCGCGATTTCAGCGGCGGAAGAAAGACTGGGAGTATTTTCGGAAAGAATCACCCTTATCCGGAGCAACTATTGTAATATACGCGCAGTATTACAGGAATACAATATTGAAAAGGTAGATGGCATCATTCTTGATTTGGGGGTGTCATCCTACCAGCTTGACACAGAGGAAAGGGGTTTTTCCTACCGGTTTGATGCAAAACTGGATATGAGGATGGACCGGAGACAGTCGCTTACGGCAAGGGATATTGTCAATGACTATCCGGAACAGGAAATTTATCGTATTATCAGGGATTACGGCGAAGAACAGTTTGCAAAAAATATTGCCAGGCATATCGTGCAGGCGCGTGAGGTCAGGCCCATAGAAACCACAGGGGAGTTAAATGACATTATCAAGGCGTCCATTCCTGCAAAGTGCAGGCAGAACGGACATCCCTCCAAGAAAACCTTTCAGGCGATTAGAATTGCCTGCAACAGGGAATTGGATGTGTTGAGGGATTCGCTGGATACCATGATAGATATGCTGAAACCAAAGGGCAGAATCTGTATTATTACGTTTCATTCCCTGGAAGACAGGATTGTAAAGACGGCTTTTAAAAAACAGGAGAATCCCTGTACATGCCCCCCGGAGTTTCCGGTTTGTGTATGCGGGAAGAAGCCGCAGGGGAGAATGGTTACCAAAAAGCCTATTTTACCTTCGGAAAGGGAACTGGCGGCAAACAGCAGGTCGGGGAGTGCAAAATTAAGAGTATTTGAAAAGAAATGAGGGCATCAGTTATGGCAACAGGCAGAAGAGGACAGGCATCATATTATATAGAAGGAAATACAGCCCGAAAAATGGACGTGAGACGCGCCATTGAACAGGAACCCAGAAAGCGTTTAAGCAATGAAACCAGAAAAAACAGGGACAGGGCTTACCACATGAGTTTCGGATACGTGGTATTTCTGGCGGCGGCTTTGTTTGTGGCAGGATATGTGCTGATTGGCTATATCCGGCTTCAGGCAGACCTTACCTCACAGGTAGAAACGATAGCTTCCCTGGAAAGCAGGCTGAACAGCTTAAGGCTTTCCAACGATGAGGAACTCACACGCATCAACAGCAGCGTGGATTTGGAGGAAATCAAGAGAATTGCAATCGGAGAACTGGGCATGGTTTATGCAGCGGAAGGCCAGATTATCCGTTATACCAATGAAGGCAGCGATTATGTAAGGCAGGTAGGGGATATTCCCAAAGAGTAATTTGCACAAAGAATTGCTGCAGGGGGTAAGATTGTGAAGGACAGAAACGGACAAGCCGGTGATAAAAATAAGCAGGAAGGAAAAAAAGAGCAGAAATTTACCATCAGGATGCAGAAAAAAATGGTGGTTCTTTTCTGTCTCATTTTGATAGCTTTTATCGGCTTAGGAGCCCGGCTGATGTGGATTGGCAGGGAAAATGGAGATAAATACGAAAAACAGGTGTTGTCGCAGCAGAAATATGACAGTATTACCCTGCCTTTCAGAAGGGGGGACATATTGGACTGTAACGGCACCAGTCTGGCAGTGAGTGAAAAGGTATACAATCTGGTGATTGATGCTAAAGTCATGCTGGCAAGGGACGGTATTTATCTTGAGCCAACGCTTCAGGCGCTGGGAATCTGCTTTCCGGATTTAAACATGCAGGAGATAAGAAAATTTATTGAAGAGCATCCTTCAAACAGCTATTATGTCCCGATAAAAAGAATGAGTTTTGCCGAGATAAAAGATTTTGTGGATATGCAGAATGATACGGGAAAGGATGAGGAAGGAAATCCAAAGCCCGGCAATTCCATCAAGGGCGTATGGTTTGAGGAAGAGTACAAACGCACTTATCCCAACGGCAGCCTTGCATGTGACGTCATTGGTTTTACGACTTCGGACGGCATGGGCATGTACGGGCTGGAAGAATACTACAATGATGTATTAAACGGCACTACCGGCAGGGAGTACGGTTATCTGAACGGGGATTCCAATCTGGAAAGAACCACAAAACCGGCAGTGGACGGATATACGCTGGTAAGCACCATAGATGCAAATATCCAGGGTATCGTGGAAAAATACCTTTTGCAATTTAATGAAGAATATACCGACAAATACAAGACGGGGCCGGGCGCAAATAATGTGGGATGCATTGTCATGGAGGTAAACACGGGAAATATCCTTGCCATGGCAAGCTATCCGACTTTTGATTTAAACACGCCTTATGATTTGAGCGCGTATTACACAGAAGAAGAAATCAATGCCATGAAGGAAGAAGATACTTATTTTGACGCATTGAATGCATTGTGGAGAAATTTCTGTATCTCAGACACCTATGAACCCGGCTCCACATACAAGCCGTTTACTGTGGCAATGGGGCTGGAAACCGGCAAAATCCAGGATGGCAATTCCTATGAGTGCAACGGAGGCCTTGTGGTAGTGGAAGGAGAAAAACCGATACGCTGCCATAACCGCGTGGGGGACGGCAATGTGTCCGTAAAACATGCCATAGCAAGTTCCTGCAATGTTGCGCTGATGAAAATATCTTTTGCAATCGGGAAAGATATTTTTACGGAATACCAGAGGAATTTTAATTTCGGATTAAAAACCAATATTGATTTGGCAGGAGAGGCAAGGACGGCGGGACTTGTTTTTGAAGCGGACAATATGGGCATTACAGAACTGGCAACCTGCTCTTTCGGTCAGGGCTTTAATGTCACCATGATTCAGATGATAGCAGGTTATTGCGCGCTGGTGAACGGAGGATATTACTACGAGCCGCATATGGTAAAGCAGATTCGCACCACAAACGGGGCGGTGGTGGAAAACATAGAGCCGAGGGTGCTGAAACAGGTTATATCCACTTCCACGTCCGATTTGATAAGGGAATACTGTGAGGCGGTATGCGACCCGCATTATACGGGCAATACCGGAAAGACGGCAAGGCCGGCAGGTTATAAAATCGGGGGAAAAACGGGAACTGCACAGACATTTCCCCGCGGTAACGGTGAATATGTGGTATCTTTTATCGGGTATGCGCCGGCAGATAACCCCCAGATAGCTATTTATGTGGTAGTGGACAGACCGAATATGGAAAACCAGAGCCTTGGAACCAGGGCAGCCACCGGCATAGCAAGGAATGTGCTGACGGAAGTGCTTCCTTACATGGGTATTTTCATGACGGAGGAGCTTTCCGAGAGCGAGGCCCGGGAACTGGAAGAAAAGAGGCTGGAGGATACCAGAAAGTATACGCAGAGTGTAAGCGATGGCAATGCGGGAGACGCACAGGCTCCGGAAGGGGGAGATAATGCCGGGGAGGGAAACGCACCGGCGCGGGCGCCCTGGATGGATTTTGAAAAAGACCCTGCCACAGGTTATCTGAAGGACCCTGTAACGGGAAGCCTTTTAGACCCTGAAACGGGGGAAGTGATTGACGGCAGTTATCCGGCTCTTTCGGAATAGTTACATCAGATAACTCATAACCTCATAAAAAAGGGAATAGAGTATATTAACACCTTTTTTTGTGAGGTTTTTATGTTGGAAAGGGGAAACAGGACTTTTCACCGAAAAAAAATAACCATTTCCTTTTTTCTCTGTGCAGCCATGTTGTTTCTTTTGTTTGTCAGGCTGGTATACCTGATGGTTGCCCGTGCAGACTATTATTCGGCAAAAGCGGTGGAACTGCATGAAAGGGAGAGAAGCATCAAGGCGGCAAGGGGAAGGATTATTGACTGTAACGGCAATGTCATAGCGGATAACAAGACGGTGTGTACGATTTCCGTTATTTACAACCAGATTGAAGACCCGGAAAAAGTAATTGAAGTCCTTTGCAGGGAATTGTCCCTTTCGGAAGAGTATGTACGCAGCCGCGTGGAAAAATATTCTTCCATAGAACGTATCAAAAGCAATGTGGATAAGGAAACAGGGGACAGAATCAGGGAATATGACCTTGCCGGGGTTAAAGTGGATGAGGATTATAAACGGTATTATCCCTATGGCAGCCTGGCCTCCAAGGTGCTTGGCTTTACCGGGAGCGATAATCAGGGCATTATAGGGCTGGAAGTCATCTATGAAGAATACCTGGAAGGAGAAAAGGGTACCATCCTTACGGTTACGGACGCAAAAGGGATTGAAGTGGAGGAGGCCGGTGAAAGCAGGATTGAACCGGTAAACGGAAGGGACTTACATATCAGCATGGACATGAACATCCAGAGCTATGCGACGCAGCTTGCCGTACAGGCCATGGAAACCAAGGAGGCAAAAAGTGTTTCCATCATCGTGATGAATCCCCAGAATGGGGAAATACTTGCCATGGTAAATGTCCCAGAATTTGATTTGAACAATCCTTATGAACTGACAGAAGAGGTTTTGGCAGGCAGCGTATCCGCAAACGGGGAACTGTCGGCGGAGGAAAAACAGGATTTGTTAAATGCCATGTGGAGGAACGGCTGCATCAACGACACCTATGAGCCCGGTTCTACATTTAAAACCATTACCGCGGCGGCAGGGCTGGAATCCGGTGTGGTAACGCCCCAGAGCACTTTTTCCTGTCCGGGCTTTGTGATTGTGGAGGACAGGAAAATACGTTGCCATAAGGTAGGCGGCCATGGCGCGCAGGATTTTGTACACGCCACCATGAATTCCTGCAATCCGGTATTTGTCACGGTGGGGCTGCGCATGGGGGCGGAAACGTATTACAGTTACTTTAAACAATTCGGCCTGCTGCAGAAAACCGGTGTTGATTTGCCGGGAGAAGCCGGAACCATAATGCATAAAGTAGAGGATATCGGCGAGGTGGAACTGGCAACCATATCGTTCGGGCAGTCCTTCCAGATTACGCCCATACAGCTGCTTACTACTTTTGCCTCCATCATAAACGGAGGCAACCGTGTCACACCTCATTTCGGGGTGGAAATTACGGATACGGACGGTAATTTGATTGAAAAGCTGGAATATCCGGTAACCCAGGGTATTGTTTCAGCGGAAACTTCTGCTACCATGCGGGAAATCTTAGAGAAAGTGGTATCGGAGGGCGGTGGGAAAAATGCGTATATAGAAGGCGTCCGCATCGGTGGAAAAACGGCGACGAGCCAGACCCTTCCGAGGGGAAGCGGAAAGTATATCGCTTCTTTTGTGGGATTTGCACCGGCAGATGAGCCTCAGGTGATAGCCATCGCCATTATCAACCACCCGCAGGGGGTATACTACGGCGGACAGATAGCAGCGCCGATTATCCGCCAACTTTTTGAAAATATTCTTCCTTATTTGGGGATAATGGATTATAATGATTATGGCGTTTTGGAAACCCCATAGGAAGCGGCAGAGAGGATAGGAGTTTATGAACAGGGAATGTCTGATGCCGGTGATAATTTCTTTTGTCATCTGCGTGATTTTGGGACCGATTGTCATCCCCTTCCTAAAGAGATTGAAAGTGGGGCAGACCGTCAGGGAAGACGGTCCGCAGAGCCATCTAAAGAAAAACGGAACGCCGACCATGGGCGGTATTGTCATATTGTTCGGCATAGCCGGAACTTCCCTGCTTTACGCCCGTGATTATCCCAAAATCATTCCGGTATTGTTTCTGACGCTCGGATTCGGGCTGGTAGGATTTCTGGATGATTATATCAAGGTGGTGCTAAAGCGTTCCATGGGCCTGTCCCCGCTGCAAAAGATGCTCCTGCAGCTGGTAGTGACAGGTATCTATGCGTATTATCTGAAGCATTTTACGGGAATGAGCCTTGCAATGAAAATCCCTTTCATGGATAATAAATGGCTGGATTTTGGGATTTTCAATATCCCCGTTTTGTTTTTCATTGTGATAGCCACGGTAAACGGGACCAATTTTACGGATGGTCTGGATGGGCTTGCAGGAAGCGTCACGGTGATAGTGGCTACCTTTTTTACCGTGGTGGCTGTCGGGACAAAAAGCGGGATTGAGCCGGTTACCTGTGCCGTGGTGGGAGCGCTTCTCGGATTTTTATTGTTTAATGTGCATCCTGCCAGCGTTTTTATGGGAGACACCGGTTCCCTTGCCCTGGGAGGATTTGTGGCTGCCAGCGCTTATGCGCTGAAACTGCCGTTGTTTATTCCCATAGTCGGTTTTGTGTATCTGATAGAAGTGGTATCTGTTATACTGCAGGTGTCCTTTTATAAATTTACGGGGGGAAAAAGGATTTTCCGCATGGCGCCCCTCCATCATCATTTTGAATTGGGCGGATGGTCAGAATCCAAGGTTGTGGCGGTGTTCTCCATTATGACGGCGATTTTATGCCTGATAGCATTGATGGGGCTGCGTATCTAGGAAATCAGGAGGCAGGTTAAAAATGGAATTACAGAACAAATCAGTATTGGTGGTAGGTTCCGGTATAAGCGGAATTGCGGCGGTGGAACTGCTGCATACGGCAGGCGCAATGCCGGTGCTTTTCGACAGCAATGATACATTATCCGTAGAGGAAATAAAAAAGAAGCTGCCATCTGACAAAGCAACGGCCTGTTATACCGGGCAGCTTCCGAACGAGGTAAGGGATGAAATAGAAATAGTGGTTTTAAGTCCGGGCGTGCCTGTGGATATTCCGTTTGTGGAATGGTTTAAAGAAAGACGGCTCCCCGTCATAGGCGAAATAGAATTGGCATATCTGATGGAAAAAGGCAGGATTGCCGCCATCACCGGAACCAACGGCAAGACGACGACCACTACGCTGACAGGTGAAATATTGAAAGCGCATTTCTCCCGGGTATTTGTAGTGGGCAATATCGGCAATCCATATACGAAAGAAGTTTTACATACCCGGAAAGATTCCGTTACGGTTGCGGAAATCAGCAGTTTCCAGCTGGAAACAACGGATGCTTTCCATCCGGCGGTGTCCGCCATTTTAAATATTACGCCGGACCATTTAAACAGGCATCATACCATGGAAACATATGCTGCCGTAAAAGAGTCCATTGCGGCAAGGCAGACGAAGGATGAGGTCTGCGTCCTCAATTATGAGGACGCGCGCCTGCGTGAGTTTGCCGGCAGGTGTCCGGCAAAAGTGATTTTCTTTTCCTCTGCACACAAACTGGAGGATGGTTATTTTCTTGAAAAGGATTATATCTGCCGTGCAAGGAAGGGCGTGACGGAACGGATATTAAATATCCATACGGATATGAACCTGGTAGGGCTTTGCAATGTGGAAAATGTGATGGCGGCCCTTGCCATTGCGGAGAGCATGGGCGTTTTGCTTTCCACCTCGCTTTCCGTTATAAAGGATTTCAAGGCGGTGGAACACCGGATTGAATACGTGGCGGAAAAGGACGGCGTGGTATATTACAATGATTCCAAAGGAACCAATCCGGATGCTGCCATTCAGGGAATCCGGGCGATGTCAAGGCCTACCGTACTGATTGGCGGCGGGTACGACAAAGGAAATGAATATGATGAATGGATTGAGGCCTTTGAAGGCAAGGTAAAATGTCTTGTTCTTTTGGGGCAGACAAGGGAAAAAATTGCGGAATGCGCCAGAAAACACGGCTTTTCCGAGATTAAGACGGCGGATACCTTTGAAGAGGCATTCCGTATCTGTGTGGATACGGCAGAGCAGGGAGATGCAGTGCTTCTGTCTCCTGCCTGTGCCAGCTGGGGGATGTTTTCCAACTATGAAGAACGCGGCAGGATATTTAAAGAATATGTCAATGCGCTGTAAGTATCAAACATTGAAGGAGTGACAACGTGGCAAAAAGAAGAAAAGGGCAAGCACAATCTGAATATTTCTTCGATTACAGTCTGCTTTTTATTGTATTGTTTTTACTGGGATTCGGACTGGTGATGCTGTACTCCACCAGTTCCTATGAGGCGGCGCAGAATTACGGCAGTTCTACCTTCTTTCTGGAAAAACAGTTGAAGGCAACCATCCTCGGGCTGGTGGGCATGATGGTAGTGGCCAATATTCCCTATCATTTTTGGGAAAAGTTTTATCTGTTGGGATATGTGATTTCCGTTATCCTGCTTTTACTGATAATTCCGTTCGGGCACAGGTCGGGCGGCGCAAAAAGATGGTTCCGTATCGGGGGGCTTTCCATACAGCCTTCGGAAATCGCCAAGCTTTGCATGATTCTGTTTCTGGCAGTCATGATTTGCAAGATGGGCAAGAGCATACGAAGCGCAAAAGGTTTTCTGGCTTTGATGGCGATGCCGCTCCCCATTGTCCTTATGGTATGGAAGATTACTTCCAACTTAAGTTCGGCAATCATTATCATGGGTATTGCGCTTCTGATGGTGTTTGTGGCAAGTCCCGATTATAAAAAGTTTATTATCATGGGGGCGGCAGGCATCGCCGGCGCAGCCCTGATTGTGTTTATCATTGTAAATATCGCAAATGCCGACGGGTTAAACTACCGCGGCGAGCGTATCCTTGCATGGTTGAATCCGGAGGCCTTTATCAGTGATACGGGATACCAGACCCTTCAGGCGCTGTATGCCATCGGTTCAGGCGGCATCTGGGGCAAAGGGCTGGGGCAGAGCATGCAGAAGCTTGGTTTTATTCCCGAGGCGCAGAACGATATGATTTTCTCCATTATCTGTGAAGAATTGGGGCTGTTTGGCGCAGTCGCCATCATCATGATGTTTTTGATGCTGATATGGAGGCTGATGGTGATTGCCAACAATGCACCTGATTTGTTCGGGGCGCTTTTGGTGGTGGGCGTTATGGGCCATATGGCAATACAGGTTATCCTGAACATTGCCGTTGTCACCAACACAATTCCCAATACCGGAATATCCCTGCCGTTTATCAGTTACGGAGGCACGGCCGTTTTGTTCCAGCTTGCGGAAATCGGGCTTGTGCTTAATGTGGCAAAACGCATTCAGCTAAAAGAAGTGTAGGCAGAACATCTTTATCCGCTTTGAATATGATAAGGTATAATATGTCATAAAGGCGGATGAGCAGTTTGGAATCTATCTATATTCACGGCGGAATAGCCCTGCAGGGGCAGGTCAGAATACAGGGTTCTAAAAATGCAGTACTGCCGGTTCTGGCGGCAACCTTGCTGACAGAAGGCACCAGTATTATCGGGAATTGTCCCAGACTGACGGATGTTTTTTACATGCAGACGCTTTTGGAAAGCCTGGGGTGTCAGACAGCCTGGGAAGAAGGAAAATTGAAAATAAACGCAAAGAAAGCAGGAGAAATCCATGCACTGAGCGAGATGCCTGCAGAGGCGGTAAAAGGTATGCGCTCTTCCATTATACTTCTGGGCGCCCTGCTTGGCAGAACACATGAAGTCAGGATTGAGTATCCGGGCGGCTGTGTAATCGGAGAACGTCCCATAGATTTGCATCTGGCGGCGTTAAAGAAAATGAATGTGGAATTTGAAGAAAAGTCTTTTGGATTGTATGCCTGCACCGAAGGCCTTTGCGGGGCGGAAATCACATTGCCGCTTCCCAGTGTAGGAGCAACCGAAAACCTTCTTCTGGCAGCGGTTAAGGCAAATGGGACGACCATTATCCGGGGAGCTGCCAGGGAACCTGAGATAAAAACCCTTTGTGATTTTCTGTCTTGCTGTGGCGCGGATATTACAGGCGCCGGAAGCGCCACCATTATCATAAGGGGAGTGGAGCATCTTGCAGGCGTAGAATTTGAGATACCTGGGGACAGGATTGTGGCAGGCACGTATTTATGCGCCTGTATGGCGGCAGGCGGGGAAGTGCTTTTACAGGAGGCTCCCGTTATGCAGATGCAGTCCGTTCTGGAGACTGCCATGAAAATGGGAGTTTCCTGCCAGACAACACAGGAGGGGCTTTATGTGCAGGTGCATGAAAAACTGCAGTCGCCCCGCAAACTGGTGACAGAGCCTTATCCGGGCTTTCCCACGGATATGCAGTCGCTTTTCCTGACCGTGTCCGCGCTGGCAAAGGGAAGCTGCCTGATAGAAGAAACCATTTTTGAAAATCGCTTCCATACGGTTCCGTGCCTGCGGGACATGGGAGCAGATATCGTACAGACGGATGCAAGACATGTCCTGGTGGAAGGCGTGGAAGAGCTGCAGGGAACCCGTGTCACGGCACAGGAACTTCGCGGCGGCGCCGCACTGGTGGTTGCGGGGGCGGCGGCAAAAGGGGAAACCATTGTGGATGGATGCCATTTTATTGAGCGTGGCTATGAAAATATCTGCAGGGATTTAAGAGAGTTAGGAGTGCGAATATACGGTGTATAAGGCTACGAGGAACAGGAAGAAAGGCAGAAAGAGAATAGTAATCCTTCTTTTGCTTGCGGTGACGGCGCTTGCCCTGGGAGGCATCTACTATTTTTTGCAGACGCGGACCATACGGACGGTTTACGTGGAAGGCAATATGCATTACACGAAAGAGGAGATTCAGGATATGGTAATGGAAGGCCCGCTGGGCGGTAATTCCCTTTACCTGTCCTTGATTTATAAGGACAAGCAGATTACGGATATTCCTTTTATTGCCTCCATGAATGTGCAGGTGCTATCGCCGGATACGGTTAAAATTGTCGTATATGAAAAATCACTGGCAGGATATGTGGAATATCTGGACAGGTATATGTATTTTGACAAGGAAGGCATTGTTGTCGAGAGTTCTTCCATAAAGACAGCAGGAATACCGCAGATAACAGGTCTTAATTTTGACCATGTGGTGTTGAATGAGCCGCTGCCGGTAGAAAATTCCGATATCTTTTACAAGATATTGACTGTCACAAAGACATTGATGAAGTACACCCTGTCGGCCGACCGCATATACTTCGGCTCCCAAAATTCCATGACGCTCTATTTCGGGGAAATCAGGGTGGTCTTCGGAACGGAGGAGCTTCTTGACGAGAAAATCATGCTGTTAAAAAGCCTGCTCCCGGAACTGGAGGGGAAGAAAGGAACCTTAAATCTGCAGAATTATGACGGGAGTACGGGTTCAATACCTTTTAAACCGGACTCATAAAGCAAAAACCTTTGAAGAATTGTAAAAAATGTGTTGATTAATTATCAAAATAATTATATGATAGTCTATATGGATTTTATTTGGAAATAAGGAGGAAATACCTTTGCTGGAGATTAAGACGAATGACGCTGAATCTGCTGCCAAAATCATCGTGGTCGGTGTTGGCGGAGCAGGTAACAACGCTGTAAATAGAATGGTAGATGAAAGTATTGACGGAGTAGACTTTATCGGGGTTAACACGGATAAGCAGGCGTTACAGCTCTGCAAAGCGCCGAAACTCTTACAGATAGGGGAAAAGCTCACCAAAGGGCTGGGGGCGGGAGCCAAGCCGGAAATCGGACAGAAAGCTGCCGAAGAAAGCGCTGAGGAAATTGAAACCGCTTTAAAGGGAGCCGACATGGTGTTTGTAACCTGTGGCATGGGCGGCGGAACCGGAACAGGCGCAGCGCCTGTTGTGGCTAAGATTGCAAAGGACATGGGGATTCTTACGGTCGGCGTTGTGACGAAGCCTTTTCGTTTTGAAGCGAAAGCCCGTATGACGAATGCCTTGAGCGGTATCGAGAATATCAAGGGCAACGTGGACACGCTTATTGTCATTCCCAATGACAAGCTTCTTGAGATTGTGGACAAGCGTACTACCATGCCTGAAGCATTGAAGAAAGCGGATGAAGTATTGCAGCAGGCAGTGCAGGGTATTACCGATTTGATTAATGTGCCGGCAGTCATCAATCTGGATTTTGCGGATGTGCAGACTGTCATGAAAGATAAAGGGGTTGCCCATATCGGCATTGGCGTCGGCAAGGGTGACGACAAGGCCCTGGAAGCAGTCAAGATGGCGGTGGAAAGTCCTTTGCTGGAAACTACCATTACAGGCGCGTCCCATGTCATCATCAATGTGTCGGGTGATATCACCTTAAATGACGCGTCCGAAGCATCTGATTACGTAAGGGAACTGACAGGGGATGATGTAAATGTTATCTTCGGCGCCATGTATGATGCAGGACAGCCTGATACCTGTACCATTACCGTTATTGCTACAGGCTTAGAGTCTGCGCCTGCCAAGAGCCCTTTGGGAAGCAAGCCGGGCTTTGGTACATATCCGGGTTCCAACCGTTTTATGCAGCCGACTTCGTATCAGTCAGGAATGGAGGACGGCAGCTGGAAGAAAGGCGGAAAGGAGCAGGTAAGACCCATGGGCAAGCCGGTGTTAAACGGCATCACGAAACCGACGGACCTTCGTTCTTCCGTGGAGGAAAAGTCCTTAAAAATCCCCGATTTCCTGCAGCGGGGCAACAAATAACAACGAGCAGAAAAGACAGTCATCCGGCTGTCTTTTTTTTGTGCGTGATGCAATGTCGAATTATGCTAAAAATAAAGCGCATCTTCACATCAAATACGACAAATTCTTTGGATACATGCCTTTATAATGATTATCAGGCGGTTGAGAATTCCGCAATAACAGGAAAGGAGAGGAGGTCTTTGTATTATGAGGTTTACATAGACAGCCTGTTTCTGCTGAATTTTACCATGAACCTTTACCTGCTCTTGTTAATCAATAAAAGCCTGAATTGCACTGCCACGCGAATAAGGCTTTTTGCAGGCGCTTTCTTAGGGGGATTGGGATATTGTCTGATGTTTTTTCTGCCTTTTGGAGGTGCGGTGGCAAAGACGTTGTTTACGGCAGTCTTTGTCAACGGCGGGATTTTATTATGGGTTTACAGACCGGATTCCATAAAGGCGGCTTTCAAAATACTGGAGACAATGATTGGCTGCTCTTTTCTGATGGGAGGAGGATTTTTACTGCTGACAAACCATGTAAAACCTTTTCGGGAACATGCCATGTCCGTAACAGGCATGCTGGCTTTCGGGGGTGTTTTCGCGGTTGCTTTTTCCTGGTATATGGAAAGAAAGAAAAGGGAAGGGAGCAGACTTTGCAAAGCAATCCTGCAGGGAAGCAACGGCCGCAGGATGACGGTACAGGGAATTGTGGATACGGGAAATTCTCTGAGAGAGCCTATCAGCAGGAAACCTGTTTCCGTACTGGAAAAAGAGGTATTTGACGGCCTGTATGAAGAGGGAAACGAGCCGGAAGGCTTTCGGGCCATTCCCTACCGGAGCGTTGGATGTGAACGGGGAATTATGAAGGGATATCAGATTCCTGAAATGACAATCGAACAGGGAGGAATCAAAAAAGTGTGCCGGAACGTATATGTAGCAGTCAGCGAAAAAGAAATTTCTTCAACAAAAAGCTATCAGATGCTGATACATCCGGAGTTATTGGAAAAATAGAAAAATACAAAACAGGAGGTTTCATTATGATATTAAAAGTTGCCATGCCGGGCAGAATCCAATTTAAGATGATACAGAGGGAGAACGGACTGTTCAGGCTTTATCAGGGACTTAGCTCCAGACAGGGGGATGTCCATTATATCGGGGGTACGGAAGTCCTTCCGCCGCCGTTGGAATCAGAAAGGGAAAATGAAGTCATCAGTGATTTGGGAACCGAATATGAGGATGCAGCCAAATCCATTCTGATTGAACATAATCTGAGGCTGGTGGTGTACATAGCAAAGAAATTTGACAATACCGGTGTAGGAGTGGAGGATTTGATATCCATCGGGACAATCGGACTCATCAAATCCATCAATACCTTTAATCCACAAAAAAACATCAAGCTTGCCACGTATGCGTCCAGATGCATTGAAAATGAAATATTGATGTACCTGAGAAGAAATAACAAGACGCGGATGGAAGTATCCATTGATGAGCCGTTAAATGTGGACTGGGACGGAAACGAGCTGCTTTTGTCCGATATTTTGGGAACGGATGAAGACGTCATCTACCGGGATATAGAGACAGAAGTAGAGAAGAAACTGTTAAAAAAGGCCATTGATAAACTTTCTGAAAGGGAAAGAACCATTATCAATTTAAGATTCGGTTTAAATACGCCGGACGGGCAGGAACTGACCCAGAAAGAAGTGGCCTCGCTTCTGGGCATTTCCCAGTCCTATATCTCCAGGCTGGAAAAGAAAATTATGAAACAGCTCAAAAGGGAAATTGAACGGCAATGACAGGACAGGATAAATATGGTACAATGTTGGAGCAGATAAAAAACGAAAGCAGGCGGAATGCAGATGATAGACAGAAATGACATTTTATCCATCGAATACCTGAAAAAAACAGAATACACGGGAAGCTGCAAGGATATGCGCTACAGGATGGAAAAGACGGAGAAAGAAGAAGGGGCCAGGCTGCTTGTGACAGTCTGGCCGGAACCTTTTAATTATTTTAATACCCCTGAAAACGAAAAACGCCGTGAAGAATTTGATTTTTCCGAGGACGGTATCATGGATGCCGTTGCCTGGATGAACGACCGCTTATTTGAATGGAATCAGGCGGTCAGGTAATTGCGCATGGTACGGAGGGCGTTCTTTTCCAGACGGGAGACCTGCGCCTGGGATATGCCAATCATATCGGCGACTTCCATCTGGGTCTTTCCGGAGAAAAAGCGGAGGGAAATGATTTCCCTTTCCCGTTCATTCAAACGTTTCATGGCCTCACTGAGGGAGAGATGTTCCACCCAGGTCTCTTCCTTATTTTTTTTGTCGCTGATTTGGTCCATGACGTACAGGGTATCCCCGCCGTCGGTATAAACCGGCTCATACAGGCTCATGGGATTCTGGATGGCGTCAAGGGCATACGTAATGTCTTCTTTGGAAATACCGATTTCAGAAGCAATTTCTTCGATGGAAGGCTCTTTTAAATTTTTCTTGATGAGGGCTTCTTTGGCATAGATGGCCTTGTAGGCGGTATCTTTTAAAGAACGTGAGACACGGATGGAATTGTTGTCCCTGAGAAAACGCCGGATTTCCCCGATAATCATGGGTACGGCATAGGTGGAGAACTTTACGTTCAGGGAGGAATCAAAGTTGTCAATGGCTTTTATCAGACCGATGCAGCCGATTTGAAATAAATCGTCCACATTTTCGTTGCTTGAGGAAAACCGTTTGATGACGCTGAGTACCAAACGCAGGTTTCCTTCGATGTACTGTTCGCGCGCTTCCCTGTCCCCGTTTGCAATCCGCATGAACAGGGCGTCTTTTTCAGCGGGCTTTAACAGGGGAAGTTTGGATGTATTTACACCGCAGATTTCTACTTTTCCTTGTGCCATAATGTGTGCCTCCGTTATATGTCAATATGTTTTTTTCTTTATCCGCGGGGTGTATTTGGTTTTTGTCTTTTGGTCTGTAATAGTATGCGCCAAAGAAAAATGCTTTATGCAGTCAGTTTCTTAAGAGTGTCAATTTGGAAAATTCTGCATATACTGTAGAAAGGAAAAAGAAGGCGGCTGACCGTATGCTTTTTTCAGAATTTAAGTGCAAAGAAGTTATCAATTTAAGGGATTGCAAACAGCTTGGAAAAGTAGGGGATTTGGAGTTTGACGAGAGGAACGGCTGTATCCACAAAATTTTGATACCGCGTGGAAACAAGTGGGAGAGCTTTTTCAAGTGCCAGGACGACTACGTCATTCCTTTCCGGGATATCAAGCAGATTGGACCGGATATTATATTGGTGGATATCTGCACCGATTGATTGTTTTTACACGGAAATTTTTCCACATTTTACACGGCGCCAGCCCCGGCAGGCATTTGTTCCAACGGGACGCGCTCTCGCTCGGGTAAAAACGCAGTGGTACATAAGAGGTTGAAATACAACCTCTAAGTACCAGCGTTTTTACACGGTCCCTTATGGAATCAAATGCCTGCCGGGGCTGGCGCCGTGTAAAATGTGGAAACTTAACGTCGAAAAAAGTTGACATAATTTTATGAATGCCATATAATAGACGAAAGGGGCAGGAATTTTATGCCGGAGAGTACAGGGGGTAGCGAATATGAAATGTCCGTTTTGCGGCCATGAAAATACGAGGGTCATTGATTCCAGACCGGCTGAGGACCACAATTCCATCAGGAGAAGGCGTGTCTGTGATGAATGTGACAAGCGGTTTACCACATATGAAAAGATAGAGACGATTCCGGTTATTATTATGAAAAAAGACAATAACAGGGAAACGTACGACAGGGGAAAATTGGAAGCAGGCATTTTAAGGGCATGTCATAAACGTCCGGTAAGCGCCGGTGACATTATGCACCTTGTAAATGAGGTGGAAACAGAAGTCTTTAATATGGAAGAGAAGGAAATTCCCAGTCAGGTTATCGGAGAGCTTGTGATGAACAAATTAAAGAGCCTGGATGCGGTTGCCTACGTTCGCTTTGCCTCCGTTTACCGTGAATTTAAAGATATCAATACTTTTATGGATGAACTGATGAACGTGTTAAAGGAAAAATAGGAGACAAATTTTTCAGCATGTGTTTTACACATGCTGTTTTTTGTGGTATAAAAGAAACAGTAATACAGAGAGGGAAAGAATATGCTTGAGAGGTTTTATCCGCATCATGAGGTGGACTCCGCTTACGGGATTGATTACGAGGGATTATACCAATCGGGATTCCGAGGCATTATTTTTGATATTGACAATACGCTGGTGCCCCATGGCGCGCCTGCCGATGAAAGGGCGGCAGCGCTGTTTGCGCGCCTGAAAAAGACAGGTTTCCGCATTGTGCTGTTGTCAAATAACAAGGAGCCTAGGGTGAAAATGTTCAATGATGTGGTGAAGGTAGACTATATTTTTAAGGCGGGCAAACCGAAAGCCGCAGGATACCAAAGGGCGATGAAGGTTATGGGAACGAAGCCGGAAAGCACCATGTTTGTGGGCGACCAGCTTTTTACGGATATCTGGGGGGCAAAAAAGGCGGGAATTGAAACCTTTTTGGTAAAGCCCATTCACCCGAAGGAGGAAATACAGATTGTACTAAAAAGATATTTGGAAAAAATAGTTTTGTTTTTTTATCACAGAAGAAAGGCATGATTATGACGGTTAACGGACAGACAAAGACATGCGGACTGATTGGGAATCCGGTAGAGCATACGCTTTCCCCCGTCATTCACAATCTGTTGGCGGAGATGACAGGAAAAAACCTGATATACGTACCTTTCCGGGTGGAAGGGGAAAACCTTGCGGATGCGGTAAAAGGAGCAGCCGCACTCGGCATAAAGGGATTGAACGTTACGGTTCCTTATAAGGAAAGAATCCTTCCTTTTCTGACGGATGTGGACGCGCTGGCGCAGAAAATCGGCGCGGTAAACACACTGGTGCAGGAATCAGGAGGATATATTGGGTATAATACGGATATGCCGGGACTCTACCGCGCCATGTTAAGCGACGGCGTTTCTGTGGATGGAGAAGACGTGATAATCTTGGGGGCGGGCGGCGTGGCAAGGGCAGTGGCGCTCATGCTTTCCGAAAAAGCCAGAAGGATATTCCTGTTAAACAGGACAGAGCAGAAAGCGCTGGACATCGCCGGGGAAGTGAACGGCTATGCAGGCAGGCAGGCAGTGAAAGCCATGCCGTTGTCTGCGTGGAGAAAACTGCCGGACGGAAAGTATCTTGCCGTACAGGCAACCAGCGTAGGGATGCACCCCCGCACAGATGATGTGCCGATTGAGGACGCTGATTTTTATAAGCGGATTCATACCGGCTATGATTTGATATACAATCCTTTTGAAACCCGGTTTATGAAGCTGGTAAAAAAAGAAGGCGGGAAAGCCTTTAACGGATTAAAGATGCTTTTGTACCAAGGCATCATTGCCTATGAACTGTGGAACGGGCTTTCCGTGTCGGGAGAGCAGGCGGGTAAGATATACGAGAGATTAAGGGAAAGCTTATGAGTAATGTGATTTTAATAGGATTTATGGGAAGCGGCAAGACCACGGTGGGACTTAGGCTTTCCTACAGGCTGAAGAGGGTTGTCGAGGACACGGACAAGCTGATAGAGAAAAAGGAAAACAGGAGCATCAGCGAAATTTTCAGTACAGACGGGGAAGAGGCATTCAGAAAAATGGAAACAGCCTGTTTAAGGGAACTGCTTTCTTCCAGACAGGAGAGGATTATTTCCACGGGCGGCGGTCTTCCCGTGCGCAGGGAAAACCATGCCCTGCTGAAACAGCTGGGTACGGTGGTTTATCTTCAGATATCCCCGGCATGTGTCTGGGAGCGGTTAAAAAATGACACGCAGAGACCGCTGCTGCAATGTGAAAATCCTTTGCGTAAGATAAAGGAACTGCTTTCGGAGAGGGCTTCCTTTTATGAGGAAGCGGCGGACATTGTGATTGATGTGGACGGCAAAAATATGGAACAGGTACTTGCGGAAATTATAGAAAAGCTGGAGGCATGCGGCTGCATAGAGGGAGGAACGGAAAATGAAGATATTAGTGATTAATGGTCCCAACCTTAATTTTTTGGGAATCCGGGAAAAAAAGATATATGGAACGGAAGATTATGACTGCCTGCTGCGGATGATAGCAAAAAAGGGAGAGGAGACCGGCAGTACCATTGAAGTTTTCCAGAGTAACCATGAGGGCGCCATCATAGACAGGATACAGGACGCTTATTTTGATAAAACGGAAGGCATAGTCATCAATCCGGGGGCTTTTACCCATTACAGCTACGCCATCCATGACGCGCTTGCAAGCGTTAATATGCCAAAGGTGGAAATCCATATTTCCGATATTACGGCAAGGGAGGAGTTCAGGAAAATTTCGGTTACCAGACCTGCCTGTGACGACCAGATATACGGAAAAGGGCTGGAAGGATACCTTCTTGCCATTGACAGGGTGATTAAACTTGCCGAAAGAATTTGAAAAAAGAGTTGAAAAATAGGACATCTTAGTATACACTATAAAATGAATTAAAACGTGACAATTTTAGGAGGATTTTTTATGATTTCTGCAGGAGATTTCAGAAATGGTATTACGATTGAATTAGATAATAATATTTACCAGATTATTGAGTTCCAACATGTAAAGCCGGGAAAAGGCGCTGCATTTGTAAGAACCAAGCTGAAAAATATTAAGAGCGGCGGTGTAGTGGAGAAAACGTTCAGACCTACCGAAAAATGCCCTCAGGCACGTATTGACAGAAAAGATATGCAGTATTTATATTCTGACGGCGACTTGTTCAATTTCATGGATGTCGAGACTTATGAGCAGATTGCGTTAAACAGCGAGACCATCGGCGACGCGCTCAAGTTTGTCAAAGAAAATGAAATGTGCAAGGTTTGTTCCCACAACGGCAATGTGTTTGCAGTAGAGCCTCCTTTATTTGTAGAACTGGAGATTACGGAGACGGAGCCCGGATTTAAGGGGGATACCGCAACAGGCGCAACCAAGCCGGCGACTGTTGAAACAGGCGCGCTTGTATATGTTCCCCTGTTTGTCAATCAGGGAGATAAGATTAAGATTGACACCAGAAGCGGGGAATATTTGTCCAGGGTATAAGCAGTCTTTTCCATCATAAATAAGCCATTAAGACAATAGATGATATCTATTGTCTTTTTTGTTTCCCATCATACAGCAACGGAAAGAAAAAGGAGAACAAATATGGATTTTAATGGTTTTATTGAAAAGACGGAGAACAGCATCCGGGATTTTATGGGAGAGGGCGTTAAGGTACAGGTAAGGGAAGTGACAAAAAACAACGGCGTTATACTGCATGGGATGGTAATCCTGAGGGATGGGGAAAATGTTTCCCCCACCATCTATCTCCAGCCGTTTTTTGAGGAATATGAAAAGGGGAAGTCTTTTGGCTGCATTATACAGGAAATGATAAACATATATGAAGAGAATAAAGTGGATGCAGGCCTTAGTTTTGATTTTTTCCTTGATTATGAAAAGGTGCGGGGAAGGGTGTTCCCCAAAATAGTCAATTATGAAAGGAACAGGAAGATGCTGGAGAACCTGCCGCACCTTCGTTTTTTTGATTTGGCTGTCATCTGTTATTACGCATATATGAATGATTTTCTTGGAAAGGGTTCCATATTAATTGAAACCGGGCATCTGGACAGGTGGGGGATTTCGCAGGAAACATTGTTTGCAGACGCCGGAAACAACATCGTACATAAACTGGGAATGGAAATCATGGGGGTGGATGAGATGATTTTTGAGATGATGTCGGATAAATTGGAAGAAAAGGACATGGAACAGTTTTCCGACGCCATACAAAACGCCAAAAGAGAGGTTCCCATGTATATCATGACGGTACAGGGGAGGTATTTTGGGGCTGTATGCATGTATTATGATGTATTTTTGCAGGCATTTGCAGAAAAATGCGGAAAAAGCTTTTATGTTCTGCCAAGTTCCATCCATGAACTGATATTGATTCCGGACAGCGGACGGGAAAGGCCGGAAGAGTTAAAAAAGATGGTCCGGGAGGTGAACGCAGGACATGTTGCCCCCGAAGAACAGTTATCTGACAATGTCTATTATTTCGATATATCCCAAAACAGGATTTTACCGCTTTAAATCTTAAGAAAATTTTCCAAAAAAATAAATCACAGATTACTGGACAGAATGAACCTTTTATGATATTATAGTCAGAGTGATGTAACAAATTTGTAATATTTGCAGCCGTAGTCTAATGGATAGAACGGAGGCCTCCGACGCCTTTAATGCAGGTTCGATTCCTGTCGGCTGCATTTACATCACTCTGACAACTGGTCTGGGGCTGTTCTGGATACAACCGCGGGCCTTATTCATATAAAAAGGAAAGGTGACAGTGTGAAAGTGACAAACAAAGAGAGAGTTATGCTCGTGCGTGATTTTATACTGACACGTGGTAAGATAGTGTTTCCGGTTTTGCTGGTTGCAGCAGTTGCCATTACGGTAACGATTGCCTTAAAAGCCGGCTCGGTCAGTGCAGGGGCAGTTGACAGCCCGGATAACGCAAAGGATTCTGTGTCAGGAGGAAATACGGCAGCGGAAATAGAAGTGCCTGACGTACCGTTGGAGTTAAATGCTTATCCAGAAGTAAACAGTCTTATATTAAGCTACTTTGAAGCGATGGCAAACGGTGATGCGGATGCCATTGCCGCCATCCAGAGCAGCGTGGATGACATGGAGAGGATTAAAATTAAGGAATTAGGCAAATACATTGAGAGTTATCCGATTGTGGAAGTTTATACAAAGCCCGGTCCGGAGGCAAATTCCTACATTGTAATTGCCTACAATAAAGTGGCTACCTCTTATTATCCCGATGATTACCTTCCGGGTTATGCTTCTTTCTATGTATGCTCCAGGGAAGACGGCACCTTGTATATCAATCAGGAAATGGTGTCTGAGGAAATCACGGAATACATCAGAAAAGTATTCCAGCAGAGTGACGTGGTGGAGCTGTGTAACCGGATTACGGTGGAATACAATGATGTCTGCCGGGAAAAGCCGGAGCTGTTGAAATATACGGCTGAGGTGGAGCAGCAGGTTAAGAGTACGGCCGGTATCCTGTTGGCTCAGCAGATGAATGAGGATGTCAGCGGCGGAGATACCGCTTCGGGAGAGAATGATACGGTAGTGCCTGCGGGAAGCGGCGAGGTGGAAAATCCCGTAGCGCCTGAAAATAACGGACCTGTATATGCAACAGCCACGACTACCGTTAATGTCAGAAGTTCGGACAGTGAAACGGCGGATAAGCTCGGCAAGGTAACCGGCGGAACCAAGCTGGAGGTGCTGGAGCAGAAAGTAAACGGCTGGAGCAAGGTGCTCTATGAGGGTAAGGAGGGGTATATCAAATCAGAATACCTGAACCTTGTGGAGAGTGCAAACGGTGTGGAGACCATCGGTACCGTTACGGCTTCCACAAATATCAATGTTCGTTCCGCAGCCAGCGAAACGGCTGAAAAGCTGGGAGTTGCCGTAGGGGGCGAAACGCTTGACCTGATAGCGGATGAAGGCGAATGGTGTAAAGTTGTCTATAACGGACAGATTGGTTATGTGAAAACAGAATACGTGGAAAAGTAAACTTTTATAGCATGGACGGATTGTTCATGCTATAATTTTTGTGTAGGTTTTTAAATAGGTAAAATACAAGACGGAGGTGTCATATGTTTGGAAAAATAAATGTGGGAATCATGGGAGCCGGAAAAATAGCGGGAGTCATGGCAGGAACCGTCAACAAAATGAGCAGCGTCAAATGTTATGCCATAGCTTCCCGTACGAAGGAAAAAGCAGAGGCTTTCGGGGCTGCATACGGCATAAAAAAGTGCTATGGTTCCTATGAGGAAATGCTGCAGGATAAGAAAGTGGATTTGGTTTATATTGCAACGCCGCATTCCGAGCATTATGAAAATACAAAGCTGTGTATCAGTTACGGAAAGCCGGTGTTATGTGAAAAAGCATTTACGGCAAATGCAGCGCAGGCAAAAGAAGTGCTGGAGTATGCAAAGGAAAAGGATGTGCTGGTTGCGGAAGCGATATGGACGCGCTACATGCCCATGTACCGGACGATACGGGAGGTGTTGGACAGCGGAGTAATAGGGGAAGTCCGCATGGTGAGCGCCAATCTCGGTTATGCGATAGAAGGGGTAGAGCGGTTGACAAATCCGGCGCTTGCAGGCGGCGCCCTGCTGGATTTGGGAGTATATCCCCTCAACTTTGCCGCCATGATACTGGGAACGGATATAGAGAGAATGGATTCTTCCTGCGACATGCTTGCCACGGGAGTGGACAGGCAGGAAAGCATTACCCTGCACTATAAAAACGGAGCCATGGCAGTGCTGCACTGCTCCATGTCGGCAGTCAGTGACCGGATGGGCGGGATATACGGTACAAAGGGTTATGCGGTAGTAGAAAACATCAATAATTTCCAGAGCATGGCCGTATACAATGACAAACACGAAAAAGTGGCGGCTTATAAGGCGCCCAGGCAGATTAGCGGCTATGAATATGAGGTGGAAGCCTGTGTAAAAGCAATCCGGGAAGGATGGAAACAATGCCCTCAGATGCCGCATTCCGAAATTCTGCGGATGATGCAGCTGATGGATGCACTCAGGGGACAATGGGGAGTAAAGTATCCCTTTGAGGCATAAAGCGTATGAAGGGAAGGAAATGGTGTCATACTAGAAAGAAAAGCTGATAATAGGAGTGTGATGCCATGAAGCCGGAAGAAATAAATGTATACAGGGAAGTACAGAAAAATGCGGAGATGGCGATAAAAGCCATTGAAACGCTGAGTGACAAGGTCTATGAAGATGAATTTGGACGACAGATATCCAGACAGGCATTAAAGTATTCGGATATCCGAAACAGGGCAATGAATAAACTGCTGGAGGCAAAAGCGGAGCCGGTTCATCAGAATTATCTTTCAGATATCCTGCTGAAAGGAGCGGTTCACATGAATACCCTGTTTAACACCAGCACAAGCCATCTGGCGGAACTGATGATACAGGGAAATAACCGTGGCATTACCGAGATGTGCAAAGCATTAAACCATAATTCGCAGATTCTTTCCATGCAGGGGAAAAGTTCCATGGCTGTGGAGCTGGCAAAAGAGCTGATGGACTTTGAGGAGAAGAACATTAGCATTTTAAAGAAATATCTCTGAAACAAATTTGTACAAATTGCACAAAAAAAATACTGAAAACTTTTATTATTTACCGCAATAAAGTGCTTTGCATTTTAGGACTGCTATTATATAATAAAACGTGGGATAAAGAGATTTACATTATTTACTATATTGAAGGAGGACACAAAGATGTCATATGTTGATGAAGTATTTGAACTCGTAGTTGCGAAGAATCCTGCGCAGCCGGAGTTCCATCAGGCGGTCAAGGAGGTACTGGAGTCCTTGCGCGTGGTGATTGAGGCAAACGAAGAGGCATACAGGAAGGACGCGCTGCTGGAAAGGCTGTGCACACCGGAAAGACAGATTCTGTTCCGCGTTCCCTGGGTGGACGACAAGGGACAGGTGCAGGTAAACAACGGTTTCCGCGTACAGTTTAACAGCGCCATCGGACCTTACAAGGGAGGACTCAGACTGCATCCTTCCGTAAACTTAGGCATTATCAAATTCCTTGGTTTTGAACAGATTTTTAAAAACTCCCTGACAGGCCTGCCCATTGGCGGCGGCAAGGGCGGTTCCGACTTTGACCCCAAGGGCAAATCCGACAGGGAAGTGATGGCATTCTGCCAGAGCTTTATCAATGAACTTTACAGACATATCGGCGCGGATACGGACGTTCCTGCTGGGGATATCGGTACCGGCGCAAGGGAAATCGGTTATATGTATGGTCAGTATAAGAAGCTGACCGGTGTTTACGAAGGCGTGCTTACCGGAAAAGGACTTACATACGGCGGCTCACTGGCAAGGACGGAAGCTACCGGCTACGGTCTGCTGTATCTGACGGCAGAAATGTTAAAATGCAACGGCAAGGATATTGCAGGCAAGACGGTTGTTATTTCCGGTTCCGGCAATGTTGCCATTTATGCAACCCAGAAGGCGCAGCAGCTTGGCGCTAAGGTTGTCACTGTTTCCGATTCTACCGGATGGGTATATGACCCGGAAGGCATCGATGTTGCCCTGTTAAAGGAAGTAAAAGAAGTTAAGCGTGCAAGGCTGACTGAGTATGCGGCAGCAAGACCCAGCGCACAGTACCATGAGGGCAGGGGCGTATGGACCGTGAAATGTGATATTGCGCTGCCTTGCGCAACCCAGAACGAACTGGATTTGGAGGATGCAAAGGCGCTGGTTGCAAACGGTTGCTTTGCAGTGGCAGAAGGCGCCAACATGCCTACCACTCTGGAAGCTACCGAATACCTTCAGGAAAACGGCGTCCTGTTCTGCCCCGGCAAGGCTGCCAATGCAGGCGGCGTAGCTACCTCCGCACTGGAAATGAGCCAGAACAGCGAGCGCTTAAGTTGGACCTTTGAAGAGGTGGACAGCAAGCTGCAGGGCATTATGGTTAATATTTTCCACAACCTTGACGATGCGGCAAAGAAGTACGGCATGGAAGGCAACTATGTTGCAGGCGCAAATATTGCAGGCTTCTTAAAGGTTGCAGAGGCTATGACGGCGCAGGGAGTAGTTTAGCGTGGAAAGAAGTTCTAATTGCCTTTGGCAATTTCCGCTCACAGCAGAGGCTGTTTCGCGGAGAACTTCTAAGTTCCACGCCGGAAAATGCCTGAAATACGGCATTTTCATCAGCCAATGGGCGTTTCGCTAAGAAATACTAAGTTTCACACGGGAGAATGCCCCCAAATGGGGCATTCTCGGATAACGGATAATAAAGAAAGGTTCCGGAAATGATGAATTTCCGGAACCTTTCTTTATGTATTGAATTGTAAATAGATATTGTATTGGAATTTTAAATTGCGTATAATAAACTATACATGTTATGGAGTATCAGGGGATACAGAGCAGGAGGATAAAATACCGTTGGAAGACAAAAAGAAAAAAAGGATTAAAATAACCGGCAGCATCTGGGGCGGGGCATTTTTTTTGACGCTGGTTTATTATATTGTCAAGATTACCCTGCCTGAGGGCGTGGAGTACAGGGTGTGGCTTCAAAAAACAGGAGCGGTGTGGAACTTTTTGGTAATGCCGGTGGCTTTTCTGGTGTTTCTTGTGTGCCTGATACAGAACAGTGAAAAATTAAGCATCACGCTCCGGGGGATTTTTTCAGGGCTTGCGGCGGGATTTTTTACCCTTTATTTCCTTATTGCAGCAGGCACTGTGGCAGTATTCGGGCTGAGCCTGGGTTCGGAGTGGCAGTTTGCGGACGGCATTATCGAGACTTGTACGGAATATATGCAGTCTGTTCCGTCCTTCAGCACTTATTATGAGGACTTGGGACCATTCTTAAAAAAAGAATATAAACCGTTGTCAGATATTCTTCTGCTGACCCTGAAAAAGAAATACGGTGAAAAATTTGCTCTGGCGGGAGAGTGGGAAGAAGGGCGCATTTATCAGGTATATCCGGTATCATCCCCGGAAACGATTTTTTGTGCGGAGGAAATGTTCGGGTATTTTTCGGATGATTACAAAATCATGAGGGCGAAACGCCTGATGGAAGAAAAAGCGGCAGAAATCTGTCCGGGCAGGGTTCTTTATGCGTCCGATAAAGAGAATTACAGTCCGGCGACGCTGGCTAAAGAAATTACCGTGGAATGTAACGGCGTGGGGGACGCACGAAAATGTGCGGAGGATATTGCCGCCATGATTGCATATGTGCTGGAGGATGATTTTTTCGGGAAGCGGGACAGAAGCGTAAAGCTTGCGGTGAAATGTGTGGATGAAGACGGGGAAAGCGGCGTCGCATACTTTCGTTTTGGAAACCATGAAGACGGCATGACAATATATCGGTATGCCACGGACTATTATACGGACGCGTCTCTTGTGTATAAGGAACTGCTCTATCAGTTTGATGCGCTTGCCGGACAGAAGGAGGAAGATTCTTATGAGGAAACGGAGCCTTCCGTAAACCATGAAGACTCGTGTTATTTTGTGGAGGGCGCATACAAGGCGCTGTACGGGCAGCTTTTTGAAGGGGAGGGTTATCCCTATGACTGCCGTTACAATGCAAAAGGTAATTTTTATGCATGGCTGTGCGACGGGGAAGGGGAGCTTGAAAGTACGCAGGGCATTTTTGAATATACGGAAACCGTCGTGTATGACAGGGAATCAAAAAACGGGAAATGCCACTTGTTTGTGTATTACAGGACGTATTATCGGGACGGTGCGGAGTTTACCACGGACATCCTTGATATGTATGCCGTAGACATGGAAACCGGGCAGGTATATATTTCCGGCCGTCATGCATGGGAAGACGTGGGAAGCGCGGAATATTGCGAGGCGACGGGCGAACCGTGAAAAGAAGTTCTAGCTGCCTTTGGCAGTTTTTCGCTCACAGCAAAGGCTGTTTCGCGAAGAACTTCTTTTTACGGCGGAGAATGCCAAACGGCATTCTCCGCACAGACAGGATGTTTTTGGAGGTTGGGAGTATGGAATCACAGGGGCAGGAAAAGGTAAGGATTAATAAATATCTGGCGGCAAACGGTATCTGTTCCCGCAGGGAGGCGGACAGGCTGATTGAGCAGGGGAAGGTAACCATCAACGGCAGGACTGCCGTCATGGGCGATAAGGCGGGCAGGACGGATATCATAACGGTATGCGGCAAAAAAACAGGAGGAGAAAATAAGAAAGCAGTGCTGGCTTTTTATAAGCCGAAGGGCGTGGTGTGTACGGAGAAGGACAGGCATGCGGAAAAAATCATCACGGATATGGTAAACTATCCAATCCGGGTGACCTATGCCGGAAGGCTGGACAAGGATTCCGAGGGGCTGCTTTTACTTACAAACGACGGGGATTTGATTCAGGCAATGATGAAAGGCTCCGGCAGCCATGAGAAAGAATATATCGTAAAGACGGACAAAGAAATAAAACCGGATTTTCTGGATAAAATGGAGCGCGGCGTTTATCTGAAAGAGCTGGATATCACCACAAAGCCCTGCAAAACGGAGCAGATTGGGAAGTTTACCTTCCGAATAATATTGACCCAAGGAGTCAATAGACAGATTCGCAGGATGTGCAGCGTATTCGGATATGAGGCAAGGGCAATCAAAAGAATCCGGGTGATGAATATCACCCTTGATAATTTACAGGAGGGAAAATTCCGGGAATTGACAAAAGAAGAAACGGCAATGTTATATCATATGTGCGGATTAAAAGAAGAGTGAAGGAGCAGTAGGCATGGAATCCAAAAAATTAGACAGGATGAAGGAACTGGTTGCAAAGCTAAAGGAAGCGTCCCGGGCATATTATGCGCAGGACCGCGAAATCATGAGCAATTTTGAATATGATAAACTCTACGATGAGCTTGTCGCCATAGAGGAAGAGACAGGCATTGTGCTGTCTGACAGCCCCACTGTCAACGTGGGATATGAGTCTGTGGACGAACTGCCCAAGGAAAGGCATGACAGCCCCATGCTGTCTTTGGGAAAGACGAAGAGCAGGGAAGAATTGCGGGACTGGCTGCAAGGAAAACCTGCACTTTTAAGCTGGAAACTGGACGGACTGACGGTGGTACTCACATATCGTGCAGGAAAACTTGCAAAAGCGGTCACCCGTGGAAACGGGGAAACCGGGGAGATAGTGACCAACAATGCCCGGACTTTTGCGAATCTTCCGTTATCCATACCTTTTCGGGGAGAGTTGGTTTTGCGGGGAGAAGCCATTATTACGTATTCTGACTTTGAGAAAATAAACGCCCGGATACCGGAAGCGGAGGCAAAATACAAAAATCCGAGAAACCTGTGCAGTGGTTCCGTCAGGCAGCTTAACAATGAAGTCACGGCAGAAAGAAATGTACGGTTCTATGCATTTTCCCTTGTGAAGGCAGAGGGCGCAGACTTTGAAAACTCCCGGAAAAAGCAGTTTGATTTCTTGGGCATACAGGGATTTGAAGTGGTGGAACATGTTCTGGTAACGCCCGATACGATTATGGATGCGGTTGCCGGTTTTGAAAAGAAGATAGAGGGTTATGACATACCGTCCGACGGTCTGGTACTCACCTATGAAGATATTGCTTATGGGCAGTCTTTGGGAAGAACGGCCAAATTCCCCAGGGATGCCATTGCGTTTAAATGGGCGGACGAACTGCGTGAAACGACGCTTACGGAGATGGAGTGGAGTCCGAGCCGTACGGGGCTAATCAACCCGGTTGCCATTTTTGAGCCGGTGGAACTGGAGGGTACGACCGTGAGCAGGGCATCCGTTCATAACCTCAGCATTTTGAAGGGCCTGAAGCTTGGCATTGGGGACAGGATAACGGTTTATAAGGCCAATATGATTATTCCCCAGATAGCGGAGAACCTGACAGGCTCCGGCAACGTAAAAATTCCCGCAACATGCCCTGCCTGTGGCGGCAGGACGGAGATAAGAAGCATGAATGATACGGAGAGCCTGTACTGTATCAATCCGGAATGCGCGGCAAAAAAAATCAAATCCTTCACTTTGTTTGTCAGCAGGGACGCCATGAACATAGAAGGGATGTCCGAAGCCACGCTGGAAAAGTTTATTGCAAAGGGCTTTATCCATGAATATGCGGATTTGTTCCACCTGTCAGCGCATAAGGATGAAATTGTGGAGATGGAAGGCTTTGGGGAAAAGTCCTATGCAAACTTGATGGAAAGCATAGAAAAAGCAAGGAAAACCACGCTTCCCAAAGTAATTTACAGCCTCGGCATCGCCAATATCGGTCTGGTAAATGCAAAAATGCTGTGCCGCCGGTATGATGATAAGCTGGAGGAGTTACTGTCTGCGGACGTAGAAGAACTGAGTGCAATTGACGGAGTGGGAGAGGTGATTGCCACTGCTTTTGTGGAGTATATGAAAAAAGAAGAAAACAGGGACAGACTAGACGCGCTATTGGCGCAGCTGGAGATAGAAAAGCCCGAGGCACAGGAGGGAAGCCGTAACCTGGAGGGCATGTCTTTTGTCGTGACGGGCAGCTTAAACCACTATGCCAGCCGGAACGAATTGAAGGAGGAAATAGAAAAGCGCGGCGGCAAAGTGACCGGCAGCGTGACGGGAAAGACGGTCTGTCTGATAAACAATGACTTTGCGTCCTCTTCCTCCAAAAATAAGAAAGCAAAGGAATTAAATGTTCCGGTTTTATCGGAGGAAGATTTTATACAAAGGTATTTGCAGGAGTAAGCTCAGGTATGAAAAGGATTCTCATCATTGACGATGACATGCATATAGGAAACATGCTGGAGGAAGCGCTAACGAAAGAGGGCTATGGCGTGATGCGCGCCTATTCCGGGACGGAGGCATTGCTTGTGCTTTCCGGCACGAAGCCGGATTTGATACTGCTTGACTTGATGCTGCCGGGGCAAAGCGGCGAGGAGGTGCTTTCCCAGATAAAAGGCATCCCTGTGATTGTGGTAAGCGCCAAAGAGGATATGGATGGCAAGGTGGACATGCTGCTTAACGGTGCGGTTGATTATGTGACGAAGCCTTTTTATACAAAGGAGCTTTTGGCCCGTATTGCCATACATTTAAGGGATGCCGTCAGCGCGCCTGCATCTTTCGTTCTGTCATTTGAAGATATCGCGCTCCATATCGACACCCATATTGCGGAGGTCTGCGGTATAAAGGTAAAACTCACAAAAACAGAATTTGCCATTTTAAAACTGCTCATGCAAAATCCTACGCAGGTTGTGACAAAATCCCTGCTGCTGGAGCATATTGCGGACGAGACGCCGGACTGCACGGAAAGTTCCCTGAAAATGCATATAAGCAATCTCCGCAGGAAGCTGAGGGAGGTAAAAGACAGGGATTATATAGAGGCAGTCTGGGGGATTGGTTTTAAAATGAAGTCAAATTAAATATTTACCGTTTCTTTACGGTTTCCTTTACCGTTTTCTTTACCTTTTACGGTTAGAATGGCGGTATCACGTAAAGGAGGTTGATAATATGGAATATGTTCTGAGGACAAACGCTTTGTGCAAACAATATAAAAGTTTCAAAGCGTTAAACGGATTGTCCATGAATGTTCCCAAAGGAGCCATTTACGGCTTTGTCGGGAAAAACGGCGCCGGAAAGACAACGCTTATCCGGCTGATTTGCGGATTGCAGAAGCCTGCGTCCGGCGGGTACGAACTGTATGGAAGGAAAAATACGGACAAGAAAATTGCCGAATCCCGCAGGAGAATGGGGGCTGTTGTGGAAACGCCCTCCATTTACCTTGATATGACGGCTCAGGATAACTTAAAGCAGCAATACCGTATCCTGGGGCTCCCGTCTTTTGAGGGGCTGACGGATATTTTAAAACTGGTGGGACTTGAGGATACCGGCAAAAAGAAAGCGAAAAATTTTTCCCTTGGTATGCGCCAGAGGCTGGGCATTGCCATAGCGCTTGTGGGTGACCCGGATTTTCTGGTGCTGGATGAGCCTGTTAACGGCCTTGACCCGCAGGGCATTATTGAGATACGGGAACTGATATTAAAGCTAAACCGCGAAAAGCAGGTCACGATTTTGATTTCAAGCCATATCCTTGACGAATTGTCCAGACTGGCAACACATTACGGTTTTATTGACAGGGGAGAAATGGTGAAGGAAATCAGCGCAAAGGATTTGGACGCTGCCTGCCGTAAATGCATCCGCATGGAAGTGACAAATATACAAACGCTTTCCCGTGTGTTGGACGGGATGAAGATAGAGTATCATATTATCTCCGACAGTACTGCCGATGTGTATGCAAAGATAGGCGTTTCCAAGTTGGCGCTTGCCCTGGCAGAAGAGGACTGCGAGGTGGTTTCCATGCAGGAAAGGGATGAAAGTCTGGAAAGCTATTATGTCAGTCTGTTAGGAGGGAAAAGCAATGAGTAAATTACTATATGCGAATATGATGCGTCTGAAAAAGACGGGTTCTTTCTGGGTGGGATTTCTCATTATGCTTGCGTCGGGAGTCCTTATTCCCGTGATACGGTATACGGATATGAAGAAATCAGGTTACATTGCTATATTGGACAACGGTTTTTTCGGATGCGCCCTGTTTATCGGCATTGTTATGGCAGTGTTTTGCAGTCTGTTTATCGGAACGGAATACAGCGACGGCACAATCAGGAATAAAATTGTTGTCGGACAAAAACGTTTTGCCATTTATCTGTCAAACGGAATTACTTCCGCCGCTGTGGGACTGCTTATGTGCGCGGCATTTTTTCTGCCTTTTCTTGTCATAGGAATACCGCTGCTTGGTTTTTTTGCGGCTGACTTAAAGCTGGTCTTGTGGACAGTTTTGACGGTGTTCCTTCTGGCGATTGCTTTTTCATCTGTTTTTACATTGATTGCAATGTTATGCCAGAACAAAGCGATAGTCGCCGTTATCTGCATCCTTTTGGCATTTGGCTGCCTTATGACGGGAAGCATTTTAAAAAGAATTCTGGATGCGCCGAAAACCGTTCCCAGCTACACGATGGGGGAAGACAAGGAGCCGATTCTTACAGAAGAACCCAATCCTAAATATCTGGAAGGGACAAAACGGGAGATTGTACAGACCTTTTATGATATTATTCCCGGCGGACAGGCAATCCAGTGCGCTTCCATGGAAATGGTAAACCTGCCCGTACTGCCTGTTTATTCCGTTATCATTACAGGCGTTGCAACTGTTACGGGCGTATTGGTTTTCCGGAAAAAAGACTTGAAATAAAGGAGCTGTTATGGTGTATTGGTTATGGGCCTTCGTGGGCATTCTGGCAGCGTTTGTCGTTGTTCTTCTAATGAAAATCCATATGATGCAGAAAGCAGCAAGGGAAATAGAAGCTGCCTTTGCCGACAGGCTCATGACCGACACCAATACGCTGATTGCCATTTCCGGCAGCGACAGGTACATGCGCCATCTGGCAAATGCGATAAACAGGCAGCTTCGCTTTCTCCGTGAAAAACGCCACCGGTTCCAGCAGGGAGATGCGGAACTGAAAAATGCGGTTACTAACATTTCACACGATTTACGGACGCCGCTGACGGCTGTTTTTGGCTATCTGGATTTGCTGGAGCAGGAAGAAAAGTCTGAAGCGGTGGAGCGGTATATCGCCATTATCAGAAACCGCTGTGAAATGCTGAAACAATTAACGGAAGAGCTTTTCCGGTATTCGGTAATCCTTGCCAGAGAAAACGACATAAGGCGTGAGCCTGTGGTAATCAATAACGTTCTGGAAGAAAGCATAGCGGCGTTTTACACTGCCCTCAAAGAGAGAAATATCGCACCGGCAATACAAATGCCGGAAGAAAAAATCACACGTCTGCTGGATACTTCCGCGCTGTCCCGTGTGTTTTCCAATCTTTTGCAGAACGCTTTAAAATACAGTGACGGTGATTTGGAGGTTACGCTGTCCGAATCTGGGGAAATTGTTTTTGCCAACACGGCGTCACGCTTAAATGAGATAGAAGTAGGCAGGCTGTTTGACCGTTTTTTTACAGTGGAAGACGCCAGAAAATCAACAGGTTTGGGCCTTGCCATTTCCAAAACCCTTGTAGAACAGATGAACGGAAGCATTTCGGCCGGATATGAAAACGGCAGGTTGAGCATCCGCATCTTCTTTGCAGGTGATAAATAGGGAAAATATACAATCCGGGAGGGAAATATGTTATTCAGTATTGCGCTGATTTTGCTTGTCGGTATGTTTGCCGGCTGGTTGTGCGGTAAAGTAAAACTGCCTAATTTGCTGGGGATGATAGTGACGGGTATCATATTGGGACCGTATGTCCTGAATCTGGTGGATGATTCCATTTTACGGATTTCAGCAGACATTAGGAAAATTGCGCTTATCATTATTTTGACGAGAGCCGGACTGACGCTGCATTTACAGGATTTGAAAAGAGTTGGCAGGCCGGCAGTATTGATGTGTTTTGTCCCGGCAGTGTTTGAAATTCTGGGAATGATATTTTTGGCCCCGAAATTGTTGGGAATTACTGTTTTGGAAGCGGCCATCATGGGTGCTGTGGTCGGTGCGGTTTCGCCGGCGGTTATCGTGCCAAAAATGATAAGGCTGATAGAAACGGGATATGGAACAAATAAGGGAATACCGCAGCTGGTTTTGGCGGGTGCATCGGTAGATGATGTGTTTGTGATTGTTCTGTTTACGGTTTTTACGGGATTGGCGCAGGGAGAAAAAATTTCATACATGAGTTTTTTGAACATTCCGGCGTCTGTTTTTCTGGGGATATTTTTCGGTGTCCTGTCCGGATTTTGCATGGCCATATTTTTTGAAAAAGTGCATATCCGGGACTCTGCAAAGGTAATTATTCTGCTTAGCGTTTCCTTTTTACTGGTAACGTTGGAGGATTGTTTAACGACGCCCATTACTTTCTCCGCATTGGTGGCGATTATGTTTATCGGAATTTCGCTTCAAAAGTACAGAAGCGCTGTGGCAGCCCGTTTGGCAGTGAAGTTTAATAAGTTATGGGTAGGGGCTGAAATATTATTGTTTGTTCTGGTAGGCACTACGGTGGATATTCGTTATGCATTGTCGGCAGGGATGGCGGCAGTCATTCTGATTGCAGGGGTATTGTTATTCAGGATGGCCGGCGTTTTTTGCTGTCTGCTGGCTACGGAACTGTCCTTTAAGGAGCGTTTGTTTTGTATGGCGGCTTACATACCCAAAGCCACCGTACAGGCAGCTATAGGCGGCGTCCCTCTGGCTATGGGGCTGGGCTGCGGCAATATAGTTCTTACGGTTGCGGTGCTTGCAATTCTCATTACAGCGCCGTTAGGGGCCTTTTTGATTGATATATCCTACAAAAAACTATTGGTGCAGACAAAGGAGTAACCGTGAATATCTGCAAAATGCAGGGGCGAATACTTGCCAAAACATGCGGATTGGGGTATGATATGCAATATGGCGCTGCCATAAGGAATTTTTGCAGGAAAAGAGGAAAGTGCTATGCCAATCAGGATACAGAGCGATTTGCCAGCTAAGGAAATACTGGAAAATGAAAATATATTTGTCATGGATGAAAACAGGGCGGTGCATCAGGATATCCGCCCCCTGCAGGTGTGTATTTTAAACCTGATGCCTGTAAAGCAGGATACGGAATTGCAGCTTCTGCGCGCCCTGTCAAACACGCCCTTGCAGGTGGATGTGACTTTTTTGAACGTAAAGAGCCATGTTTCCATCAATACGCCAGCGAACCATCTGAATAAGTTTTACACTACGCTGGAGGAAATAAAGGACAGGAAATTTGACGGACTGATTTTCACGGGAGCGCCGGTGGAGGACATTACGTTTGAGGAAGTGGATTATTGGGAGGAAGTCTGTGGCATCATGGACTGGGCGGAGGAAAATGTGACGTCCACCCTTTATATCTGCTGGGGAGCGCAGGCTGCCTTTTACCATAAGTACGGCATTCAGAAAAGAAAGCTGCCGGAAAAACTGTTCGGCATATATCCTCATAAGGTGGCAAACAGAAAAGTGCCCCTTGTCAGAGGATTTGATGATATTTTTCTTGCACCCCACAGCAGGCATACGGAAACGCCTGCCGAAGCCATTCATGCCTGCAGGGAAATTACGGTGTTGGCGGAATCGGAGGAGGCCGGCGTGTTTTTAGCCATAGCGCACGGAGGCCGTCAGATTTTTGTAAACGGACACCCGGAATATGACCGCTACACCTTGGACGGCGAATACCGCAGGGATTTGGGTAAGGGACTGCCGATACATATTCCCTACAATTATTATCCCGGTGATGATTCGGAGAAAAAGCCCCTTTTGCAGTGGCGCTCCCACAGCAATAACCTCTACAGTAACTGGCTTAATTATTATGTATATCAGGTGACGCCGTATGAGTTGTAAGTTATCATCCCAGAATGACTTTTTAGAATTTCTGCTGCAAAGATTTCAGATAGAAAGAGAAAGGTTTGACCGTTCCGGCGTATATGCCTGTACGCAGCGTCTGCTTGCATACCATTCAAACAGGATTGAAGGCAGTACGCTTACGGAGGAACAGACGGCATCCTTGTTTGATAATGGAATATTGCCAAAATCCGATGATTATTACAGGGCAAAAGATGTTGAGGAAATGAGCGGGCATTTCCTTATGTTTAATAAAATGCTGGATACGCTTGATATGCCTTTATCACAGGAATTAATAAAGCAATTTCATTATGAGTTGAAATCCGGTGTGTTTGAAGACAGGGCAAACGGATATGCGATTGGTGATTATAAAAGGCGCCCCAACATGATAGGGATGTTTCAGACAGTAAGACCGGAGCATGTGGAAGAAGAGATGAATTTGCTGATGGAGTGGTATTTTGACCGAAAAGCAGATATTACAGTATTGGCAGAGTTCCATGCCAGATACGAGAGTATCCATCCGTTTCAAGACGGAAACGGAAGAACAGGCAGATTGATTCTTTTCAGGGAATGTCTGAAAAACAGAATTGTGCCGGTTTTGATTGAAGATGCAAACAGAAACGAATATTTAGAGGCATTAAAAGAATACAGGGAACAAAAAGACCCGCACAAATTAATAGAACTGTTCAAGAGGGAGCAGAAATCTTATCTTGATAAATGTAGTTATTTTATATAAGTCATTGTAAGACAATTTAATATGAAAAGTAAAAAGGATTGGTGCAGTCATTCAAAACACCAATCCTTTTCTGTCGTCGGGTATTCGCTATTCTGCCAAATTTTTCACCGCTGTGGATAACATCAGCTTGATACGGTTTAACTGGTTTACCTCGCTGGCTCCGGGGTCATAATCGATTGCCACGATATTGGAGGCCGGATGCTGCTTTCTGAGCTCTTTGATAACGCCCTTGCCCACCACATGGTTGGGCAGGCAGCCAAAGGGCTGGCAGCATACGATATTGGGTACGCCGCTGTGAATCAGTTCCACCATTTCCCCGGTCAGAAACCATCCTTCCCCGGTCTGGTTGCCGATGGATACAATAGGTTTGGCGTATTCCACCAAATCGCGGATGTGTGCGGGCGGCGTAAAATGCCTGCTCTTTTTTAATTCTTTCGCGGCGGCGCCGCGCAGCTTCTCAATGGCCCAGATGCCAAGGGAGGAAAGCCTTGCAGCTTTTTTGCTCATACCGAGTTCCTCAGCTTTATATATCTGGTTGTAGAAACAATACAACATGAAATCAATTAAGTCCGGCATGACGGCTTCGGCGCCTTCCGCTTCCAGAAGTTCCACCAGATGATTGTTCCCGGCAGGGGAAAACTTCACCAGAATCTCGCCAACGATGCCGACGCGGGGTTTTTTCAGGTCTTCCCGGATGGGGATGGCGTCAAAATCCCGGACAATTTCACGGCAGAGCCGGTTGAATGTAAAGAAATTCAGGTGTCTGCCGGATACAAATTTCTGAACCACGGCAAGCCACTTTTTGTGGACGGCGTTTACGCTTCCGGGCTCTTCCTCGTAGGGCCGCATCCTGTAGACGCATCGCATGAAGATATCGCCGAAGACCGCGCCGTATGCGGCGCGTATCAGTAAGTTTGCATTGAGGTGGAAGCCAGGATTGCTTTCAATTCCCCCAAGATTCAGGGAAATAACCGGAATCTGTGCCATGCCTGCTTTTTCGAGGGCGCGCCGGATAAAGCCGATGTAATTGGTGGCGCGGCAGCCGCCGCCTGTCTGGGACATAATTATGGCAGTCCTGTCAAGGTCGTACCTGCCGGAAAGCAGCGCTTCCATAATCTGGCCGACCACCAGGAGGGAAGGGTAGCAGGCGTCGTTGTTTACGTACTTTAAGCCCACGTCCACGGAGTGTTTATTGTCATTGTCCAGAACCACAAAATTGTAACCGCAGGCATTGAAAGCCGGTTCCAAAATTTCAAAGTGGATGGGTGACATCTGCGGGCAGATAATCGTATAGTTTTTGCGCATCTCTTCCGTGAAAGGCACTTTATAAATGGCGGAAGAATGCAAGGTTCTTTTTTTGTTCTGTTTTTCCCTGACGCGGATGGCGGAGAGCAGGGAACGGATACGGATACGCGCTGCTCCCAGATTATTCACCTCGTCAATTTTCAGGCAGGTATATATCTTGCCGGAACCGGAGAGGATATCGTTTACCTGGTCGGTAGTGACGGCGTCCAGACCGCAGCCAAAAGAGTTTAACTGGATTAAGTCCAGATTGTCCACCGTTTTTACATAGCTGGCAGCGGCGTACAGCCGGGAGTGGTACATCCACTGGTCGGAAACGATAAGGGGACGTTCCGGATTTCCCAGATGGGAAATGGAATCCTCCGTCAACACGGCAATATCATAGGAAGTAATGAGTTCCGGGATGCCGTGATTGATTTCCTGGTCGATATGGTAGGGGCGTCCGGCAAGGACAATGCCCCGCTTTCCGTTTTCCTCCATCCATTTCAGGGTTTCCTCCCCTTTTTCCATGATATCTTTTCTTGCACGGTCAAGTTCTTCCCATGCCTTTAAAACCGCATTTTTGATTTCAGAGGAAGGAATTTCGGTAAATTCTTTTATCAGGGCAGAGGAGATGGTATCCGTATCCCGAAAGGACATAAAAGGATTGCGGAATATGACTTCGCCGCGGCCGATTTCCTCCACATTGTTTTTAATGTTTTCCGAATAAGACGTCACGATAGGACAGTTGTAATGGTTGTTGGCGCCTTCCACTTCATCACGCTCATAGAAAAGGGCAGGATAAAAGATAAAAGGGACGTTTTGTTTAATCAGCCAGGTGACATGCCCGTGTGCCAGTTTTGCAGGATAACATTCCGATTCACTGGGGATGGATTCGATGCCCAGTTCATAGATTTTCCTGTTGGAGGCAGGGGAGAGTATGACCTGATATCCCAGTTCGGTAAAAAAAGTAAACCAGAAGGGATAATTCTCGTACATGTTTAATACCCTTGGTATGCCCACCGGGCCGCGTTTTGCCTTGTCGGGGGTGGTGGGTTCATAGGAAAAGAGCCTTTTCAGTTTATAATCGAAAAGATTGGGCACGCCGCTTGTTTTTTTGTCTTTGCCAAGACCGCGTTCGCAGCGGTTACCGGAAATATACTGGCGGCCGCCGGAAAACTTATTGATGGTCAGACGGCAGTTGTTGGTGCAGCCCTTGCATTTGGCCATGCTTGTTTCAAACTGTAATTCACAGATTTTTTGGAAAGAAAGCATGGTGGTTTTCTGGCCTTTTTCATAACGCTCCCTTGCGATAAGGGCAGCGCCGAAGGCGCCCATAATGCCGGCAATATCGGGGCGGATTGCCTCGCATCCGGCTATTTTTTCAAAACTTCTCAAGACGGCATCGTTGTAGAAGGTGCCGCCCTGTACAACAATTTCCTTACCCAGTTCCGAGGCATCGGAAACCTTGATTACCTTAAACAGTGCGTTTTTGATGACAGAGTAGGCAAGACCGGCGGAAATATCCGCTACGGACGCCCCTTCCTTCTGCGCCTGTTTTACCTTGGAATTCATGAAAACCGTACAGCGGGTGCCTAAATCAATGGGATGCTCTGCAAACAGGGCAGTCTGTGCAAAATCCTGAACGGAGTAGTTTAAGGACTTTGCAAAGGTTTCGATAAAAGAACCGCAGCCGGAAGAGCAGGCCTCGTTTAACTGCACGCTGTCCACGGTGCCGTTCTTGATTTTAATACATTTCATATCCTGTCCGCCGATATCGAGGATACAGTCCACATCGGGATTAAAGAAAGCAGCCGCGTGGTAATGCGCCACGGTTTCCACTTCCCCGTCATCCAAAAGGAAAGCGGCTTTCATCAGCGCTTCCCCGTATCCGGTGGAGCAGGAGCGCACGATGTTTACCCCTTCGGGAAGAAGGGAGTAGATTTCCTTGATGGATTTTATGGCGGTATTTAAGGGGCTGCCGTCATTGTTGCTGTAGAAAGAATACAATAATGAGCCGTCTTCTCCCACAAGGGCGATTTTGGTAGTGGTGGAACCGGCATCAATTCCCAGATAAGCATTGCCTTTGTAGGAAGACAAATCCGCAGTGCCTACCTGATGTCTGGCGTGACGTTCCTTGAAAGCGTTGTAGGCAGCCTCGTCCGCAAACAAAGGCTCCATACGTTCCACTTCAAATTCCATTTTTATTTCGGAGGAAAGTTTGGCCGTCATTTCCTCCATGGTATAAAAAATTTCTTCTTTAGCATTTAATGCGGAGCCGATTGCCGCAAAAAGATGGGAGTTATCCGTATCTATAATATGTTCCTCATCCAGTTTTAAAGTGCGGATGAAAGCTTTTTTCAACTCGGATAAAAAGTGCAGGGGGCCGCCCAAAAAGGCAACGTGTCCGCGGATGGGCTTGCCGCAGGCAAGACCGCTGATGGTCTGGTTTACAACGGCCTGAAAAATGGAGGCAGCCAAATCTTCCTTGGTGGCGCCTTCGTTAATCAGGGGCTGTATGTCTGTTTTGGCAAAGACGCCGCAGCGGGCGGCAATGGTGTATAAAGAATTGTAGTTTTTGGCATACTCATTTAAACCCGAGGCGTCAGTCTGGATAAGGGAAGCCATCTGGTCGATAAAAGAGCCGGTACCGCCGGCACAAATGCCGTTCATACGCTGTTCCACATTGCCGCCTTCAAAGTAGATGATTTTGGCGTCCTCGCCGCCAAGCTCGATGGCAACGTCGGTCTGCGGCGCCATCTCTTTTAAGGAAGTGGCAACGGCAATGACTTCCTGGGTAAACGGAACTTTGAGATGGTTTGCCAGGGTCAGTCCGCCCGAACCGGTAATCATGGGGTGTACGGTCAGGTTGCCTAACAGTCCGTATGCTTTTTGTAAAAGAGAGGAAAGGGTTTCCCGGATGTTGGCAAAATGTCTTTCGTAGTCAGAAAACAAAATATTGTGCTGTTCGTCCAGAATTGCAATTTTGACAGTGGTGGAGCCAATGTCAATACCAAGAGTATATGTCATATGAATCATTCCTTTTTTCTTTATTTAAAATGTAGTTACAAACCAATGTACATTATACGACAGTATATGACAAAAAGCAACGAAGTTGCATATGTTTCTTTATCTGGTAAATTAGAAATTTTTTCTAAATTTTTCAAAATTTATGTGAAATGTTGCTGGATTGGTTTACTTTGGAAAAGAGGAATGATAGAATATATGCAATCGTTTATTTTGAAATGACAGGGAAATCCTGTATGACCGAAGGAGGCTTTTGGGCCAATGAATAAATTTGAAAAGAAATTCGGAAAGTATGCCATACCGAATTTATCGACAGTCCTGCTTGTATGTTATGCGGTGGGATATGCCATTCAGTTTTTGAACAATGATTTTTTGTCTTACCTGACGCTGGATGCGTATAAAATCGTGCATGGCCAGATTTGGCGGCTGTTTACCTGGGTGGTGGTGCCCCCTTCCATGGGAAATATTTTTATCACGCTGCTTATGCTTTATTTTTACTGGTCCATAGGGACGACACTGGAGCGCACATGGGGAACGTACCGCTATAATGTCTATATTTTTTCCGGCATGCTATTTACGGTGCTGGGCTGTTTTGTGGCAATGGGGGCAGGATATCTTTTGTACAGGGACGCATGGGCGCTTATGAATGCGGCAGGTTCCCTCTTTTTTAATACCGGTTATATCAATATGTCCATCTTTCTGGCATTTGCCGCCACTTTCCCGGAGGCGCAGGTGCTTTTGATGTTTATCATTCCCATCAAAGTGAAATGGATTGGGATTCTGGACGCCGTGCTTTTATTGTGGGAGTTTATAGCGGGCACGCGCGTGTCGGTGGGAGGAGCCGTGGTGCTGGATGTCAGCCTGTATGCAAGGATTGCCATTCTATCTTCTCTGCTCAATTTTATTGTCTTTTTCTTTACCTACAGGAAAGGCATTATACGGAGTCCGAAACAGATAAAAAGGCAGCATGAGTTTAAACGCGAGGTAAACAGGGCGCATATGGTGACAAAGCATAAATGCGCCATCTGCGGCAGGACGGATGAGTCCAATCCCGAGTTGGAATTTCGGTTCTGTTCCAAATGCAACGGCAACTATGAGTACTGTCAGGACCATTTGTTTACCCATAAGCATGTGGAATAAAGGATGAAGGTAAACATGGAAAAAGAGATATTATTTGCAGAAAAATTAAAAGAAATCAGGGAAATAGCCAAAAAACAGGGCGGCATGGTGACGCAGGAACAGGTTAAGGAGGCATTTGCTTCCTTTGCGCTGCAGGAAGAGCAGATGGAGATGGTGCAGGAGTATCTGAAAAAGCATCATGTCGGAATCGGCGTACCCATAGAGGAAGAAGAGTACCTGACGGACGGGGAAAGAAATTTCCTGAAAGCATATTTAGAGGAAATAGAAGCCCTGGATACGGTGAGTGACGGGGAGCGGGAAGCCATTACCTTGTCAGCCATGGCGGGGGACGGCGAGGCACAGGACAGGCTGCTTACCCTGTATCTGCCTAAAGTGGTTGACGTTGCAAAGCTGTATACGGGACAAGGTGTTTTTCTGGAAGACCTTATCGGGGAGGGCAATGTGGCGGCTGCCATGGGCGTTAAACTGCTTGGGGCATTGGAGCATCCCTCGGAGGCGGAGGGGATGCTCGGCAGTATGATGATGGAAGCCATGGAGGAGTATATTGCCCTGAATGCCGAAGAGGGGAAAAAGGACCAAAAGATTGCAGATAAAGTAAATAAGGTGGCGGATGCGGCAAGGAAACTTGCGGAGGAATACGGCCGAAAGGTAACGGCCGAAGAACTGGCCGGAGAAAGCAGTCTTTCGCTGAAGACCATTAGGGACGCCATACGGATGAGCGGCGGAAAGATTGAGGATTTGGAGGACTTGCCATGAAAATAGAAGACGGGGATTATAAATATGTCATGCAGGATTTTTCCAATCTGTATCTCGGGGCAAGGTATACATATGACGAATTATTAGAAGCAGAGGAAGTTCCTTTTAAAGTCAAAAGCATGATTAACCGTTTTATAAAGCCGGAAATTTCCGGGGAGAATTTATCCCTGGAAAGCCATTTATACTACATGGAAGAGAAAGATTTTGTTTACCAGACTTTTCGCCAACTCAAGGCCAAAGTGAAAATAAGCGTCCTGCAGGAAAAAAACGGACGGGGGGGAAAAACACAAAAGCGGTATCAGACGCGGACAATTCCTTTGCAGGAACTGGTAAAAATACCTTTTTCCCAAAAAGAAGAAAAAGGGCTCATGATACAGGAAATCAGTTTTTCAAAGCTGGCGCTGATGGGACTGTAATCATAAAAATGAAAGCGCAAAAAGCAGCGCAGAAATGAGGGAAAAATGAAAATTGAAAATGTGGAAAGTTATGAAATCGTGGAAAAAAGAACGTTGGAAGATTTAAATTCCGAGGGATATCTGCTCAGGCACAAAAAGACAGGCGCAAGAGTGGTGCTTTTGTCAAACGATGATGAAAATAAAGTGTTCAGTATCGGGTTTCGGACAACCCCTGTCAACAGTACCGGCGTTGCCCATATATTAGAGCATTCGGTGCTTTGCGGTTCTAAAGATTTTCCTATTAAAGACCCGTTTGTAGAACTGGTGAAAGGTTCCTTAAATACCTTCTTAAATGCCATGACATTTCCCGACAAGACGATTTATCCGGTTGCAAGCTGTAACGACAAGGATTTTCAGAATCTGATGCATGTGTATCTGGATGCTGTTTTTTATCCCAATATTTATAAAGAAGAAAAAATATTTCTGCAGGAAGGCTGGCACTATGAAATGGAGGACAAGGATGCGCCCCTCACATTGAACGGTGTTGTGTACAATGAAATGAAAGGTGCGTTTTCCTCCCCGGATGACGTACTGTACAGGGAATTGATGGATTCTTTGTATCCCGATACCACTTACGGATTTGAGTCCGGCGGGGACCCGGAGGTGATTCCGCAGCTTTCCTATGAAGAATTTTTGGATTTCCACAGAAAATACTATCATCCTACAAACAGCTATATTTATCTGTACGGCAATATGGATATGGCGGAAAAACTGGAATATATCGACAGGGAGTACCTCTCTGCGTTTGACAGAAGGGATGTGGATTCCACTGTGCAGACGCAGGAAGCGTTTGCGCAAACCAGACGTGTGGAAAAAGAGTATCCGATAGGGGAAGCGGAAGAAGAGAAAGGGAATGCATATCTGGCATACAACATGTCGATAGAAGACAACCTGAACAAAGAGTTTTATGTGGCGTTCCAGATACTGGACTATGCGCTTTGCTCCGCGCCCGGAGCGCCGTTAAAAAAGGCCCTTACGGATGCCGGAATCGGCACGGATATCAACAGCAATTATGAAAACGGCATCAAACAGCCGTTCTTCAGCATTATCTCCAAGAATGCGGATGCAGACCAGGAGGAAGCATTTATCAAAACGATTCATGAAGTGCTGGAAAGGATTGTAAAAGAAGGACTGGATGAAAAAGCCCTTTTGGCCGGAATTAATTTTTATGAATTTAAGTACAGGGAAGCAGATTACGGCAATATGCCCAAAGGCCTGATGTATGGACTTCCGATACTGGACAGCTGGCTTTATGGCGATAATATGCCCTTTATCCATGTGGAGGCCAACGCCGTTTATGCCGCTTTGCGGGAGAAAGCAGGAAGCGGATATTTTGAGGGGCTTATACAAAAGTATCTGCTGGATAATCCCCACAAATCCATCGTGGTGCTGAAGCCCAAAAAGGGACTTACTGAGGAAAGGGATAAAGCGCTGGCAGACAAACTGGCGGCTTACAAGGCAGGTCTGTCAGAAGAGGAAATCCTAAAGATTGTTGCACAGACAAAAGCCCTGAAGGAGTATCAGGACACGCCGGATACGCCGGAAAACCTGGCGAAAATCCCACTGCTTGCAAGGACGGACATGAAAAAGGAAGCCGTGAAGTTTGTCAATGAAATGAGAAAAATCGGGGATACGGATTTCTTGTTCCATGATATCTTTACAAACGGCATCAGCTACCTCCGCCTGATTTTCAACCTGGATAAAGTGCCGACGCGGCTTTATCCCTATATCGGCATACTGAAAGGCACCCTGGGACTTTTAAATACGGAGCATTACGGCTATGCTGATTTGTTCAATGAAATCAATATAAAGACCGGCGGAATATCCGTAGTAAACAATGCATACGGCAGTGTCAGACAGGAGGATAAGTGTACGGTCACCCTTGAGGTAAAAGCCAAGGTATTGGACAAAAATGTAAAGCAGGCCATAGATTTGATGCAGGAAATCATCCTGACCTCCGATTTTTCGGATAAGAAAAGGATTAAGGAAATCCTGGCGGAAGGCAAGTCCAAAATGCAGGGACAGATGATTTCGGCAGGACACAGCGTGGCTGCAAACAGGGCGCTTTCCCACGTATCCCGTACAGCCGCAGTCAATGAAGCGTTGTCGGGAATGACATTTTACAGGATGGTGGAAAAGCTGGACGGCAATTTTGCCGAAGAGGCGGATGGGATTGTTACAAACCTGAAAGAACTGGCAGCCATCATTTTCAGGCCGGAAAATCTGATGGTCGATTTGACGGGAAGCAGGGAAATGGCGGAACGCCTGCCGGACATGATTCATGTCCTAAAAGACTGTTTATATACGGAGGCAGTGGAAGAAGGATGCTTTGAACCTGAAAAAGGAGTACAGAAGGAAGGCTACAAGACGCCCGGTCAGGTACAGTATGTATGCAGGGCAGGCAATTTCAAGGACAAGGGACTTTCCTACCACGGCTCTTTAAGGGTATTAAAGGTGATGATGGGATATGATTATCTCTGGAGCCAGGTGCGTGTAAAAGGCGGGGCATATGGATGTATGTGCTCTTTCGGAAAGTCCGGGGACTGCTATTTTGTGTCCTACAGGGACCCTAACCTGAAGAATACCATTGAGGTATATGAAAAGGCGGCGGATTACATTGCGTCCTTTGAAGCGGATGAGAGAATGCTCACGCAGTTTATCATCGGAGCCGTAAGCGAGTTGGATATGCCGATGACGCCGGCGTCGAAGGGACTTTTCTCCCTGAGCGGTTACATGGTGGATTTGACAGAGGCGGATTTACAGAAAGAAAGGGATGAACTGCTTGCCACGACGGCAGAAGACCTGAAAAAGACGGCGGCACACATCAGGGCATTTATGTCCGCCGACTGTCTGTGCGTGGTGGGTAATGCGGAAAAGATAAAAGACGCACAGGATTTATTTGATAATATAGAAAATCTGGTCAGCTAAAGGTATAACGACCAAAAACAGGGAGGGATAAGTATGGTAAAGGCAGGTAAAAGGGCAGTTCTGTTTTTCATATTGGCTATGGTGCTGGCAGGATGCGGGAGCAGCAGCAATTCTCCTTCAGCCTCATACAGCCCGGACGGAGCACAAAATTACGTGACGGGAGATGTGGGCGGTATCTATATGGAGGGGGATTTTGGCAGTGACGGATTTGACGCCGGAGAATCGGCCGCGCCGTCGGACAGCGTGCGCGCAGGGCGCAAACTGATTCGGACCGTGGACATGGATGTGGAGACCATGGAATTTGACAAGCTGCTATCCTATGTCAAAGAAAGGACCCAGGCAGCCGGAGGGTACGTGGAGGCGCTCAATGTCTATAACGGAAGCAGTTACAACAATTATACCGGTTATGGATATGTGAATGACAGGAACGCCAGCCTTACCCTGCGCATCCCCAAGGACAGGCTGGACGGATTCCTTGTTGAAGTTGCGGACAACAGCAATATTGTCAGACGCAACGAGCAGGAAAAAGATGTGACGCTGGACTATGTGGATTTGGAGAGCCATAAGGAAGTGCTTCTGGTAGAACAGGAGAGGATTCTTGCCCTGTTGGAACAGGCGCAGACCCTGGATGAAATCCTTACCCTTGAGAACAGGCTTTCCGATATCCGGTATCAGCTGGAAAGCATGGAAAGGCAGCTGCGCACCTATGATAACCAAATAGAGTACAGCACGGTCTGTTTAAGCATTCAGGAAGTTGTGGAACTGACGCCGGTGGAGGTGGAAGAAAAGACTACCTGGGAGCGTATCGCGGACGGTTTTATGGACAGTGTAAAGAACATCGGATTTGGAATCAGGGAATTTTTTGTCCTGTTTGTTACGGCGCTTCCCTATCTGCTTCTTTTTGCAGTCATTATTGTTCTTATGGTAGTTATTATTGTTGTCAGTGTCCGGCGCGGCACTGCGAAAAGGGCTAAAAAGCAGGCGCAACTTATGCAGGCACAGCAGGAATACATGCGCAGGATGCAGGAAGCCGGCCGACTCCCTAATGGGCAGCCGCAAACCGGCGCGCCTTTATACGGACAGGCAAAAGAAGACAGGGGAAATCAGTAAATGGAAGAAAATGCAGCATTTAAATCAGGTTTTGTCACATTGATTGGAAGGCCCAATGTAGGAAAGTCCACGTTGATGAACTGCCTGATTGGACAGAAAATAGCCATCACGTCCAATAAACCGCAGACAACCAGAAACCGCATCCAGACGGTTTACACCTCTGAGGAGGGACAGATAGTTTTTCTGGATACGCCGGGCATTCACAAGGCAAAAAACAAACTGGGAAATTATATGGTGAATGTTGCCGAAAAAACGTTGTCCGAGGTGGACGTGATACTCTGGCTGGTAGAGCCTTCCGGGTTTATCGGCGCAGGTGAGCGTCATATTATAGAGCAGTTAAAAAAGGTAAAAACTCCCGTCATCCTTGTTATCAACAAGATTGATACCGTGAAAAAGGAGCAGCTTTACGGATACATTGACACCTACCGCAAGGAGCTGGATTTTGCGGAAGTGGTGCCGGTGTCCGCCCTGAAGGCCAGAAATACGGAAGAACTGGTAAAGTGTATTATGAAATACCTCCCTTACGGGCCTGCTTTTTATGACGAGGACACCATCACGGACCAGCCCCTGCGCCAGATAGTGGCGGAGCTTATCAGGGAAAAGGCTTTAAGGCTTTTGGAGGAAGAAATTCCCCATGGAGTGGCGGTCAGCATCGAAAGCCTGAAATACAGGAAAAATATTGTGGACATCGAAGCCACGATTGTATGCGAGCGGGATTCCCACAAGGGTATTATCATCGGCAAGGGCGGCGCCATGCTCAAAAAAATAGGCTCCCTTGCCAGGCCGGAAATTGAAGATTTGCTGGAAAAACAGGCAAATCTTCAATTGTGGGTAAAGGTAAAGAAGGACTGGCGTGACAGTGATTTCCTTTTGAAAAACTTTGGTTACAATGAAAAAGATACCTTCAAATGACGAATAGAAAATCAAAATAAGCGAACCCTAATTGTTGTAGTGCGAAGCAAGATTAAGGGGGCTTAAGATGAACGACGAAAACTACTGGAAGCAGTTTATGGCAAGCGGCCGTGTGGAGGATTATCTGGTCTATGCGCACAGGACAGGCAGCCAAAATGAGGTTTGCCAAAAGACCTTTGGGGAACAGGAAGAAAAAGTGAGGGGAGAATACCCTTATGCAGGATTTATGCATGGTGACGGGAATGGTACTGAGCCAGATTCCTGTAGGTGAGTATGACAGGCGGGTATGTATATTGACGAAAGAAAGAGGGAAGATTTCTGCTTTTGCAAAAGGAGCGAGACGGCCGGGCAGCCGTTTTATGGCAGCGACCAACCCTTTTTCTTTTGGAAAGTTCAAGTTGTATGAGGGGAAAAACTCCTATACGATTGCGGAAGCGGAAATCAGCAAGTATTTTGAAGATTTGAGGAAGGATTACATAGGCGCTTATTACGGCATGTATTTTCTGGAAATCGCGGACTATTATACTAGGGAAAACAACGACGAAAAGGATATGCTGAAATTATTGTACCAGTCGTTTCGGGCATTGCTTCACCCGTCCATCGAAAATGATTTGGTCAGGTGCATATTTGAATTGAAAACCCTTGTGGTAAACGGAGAGTATCCGGGGTTCCTGCCGGATGCCGGGCTTAGGGAATCCACGGAATATGCCATGCGTTTCATTGAAACGGCGGCGGTGGAAAAACTGTATACGTTTACGGTGTCAAAAGAAGTGCTGGAAGAATTGCTTGCCGTATCCTGCCGATACCGGAAACGCTTTATGGACAAGCAGTTTAAAAGTCTTGAAATATTGGAAAGTCTGTGTTAAAGTGTTTTGAAAAGGAGCCCCAAGGCAGCAAAAAAGGAGAGTATCATATGCGTGTGAAAAGGAATGCCGGCATACCGGCTGCTGTTTTTTCCGTACTGTGTGCCTGTTTCTTCCTGACAGGATGCGGGGAAGGAGAAGGCGGCGTGCAGGTTACCAATCTTCAGATAGACAAAAACGGCAGGGTTACCAGCAATATTGTAGAGGACTTTGACAAAGATTTCTATTCTGTGGATGCTTTGCGCGAAATGGTGCAGGCAGAGATAGACGATTATAACGGCTCCCACCCGGAAGCCGTGACGCTGTCGGAATTGAAACCATACGGTGAAGAGGAAGAAAAAGTTCTGGTATCCATGCAGTACGCCACATGTGAAGATTATGAGGCATTTAATGAATCGGAACTGTTTTTTGGAACCGTGGAACAGGCCCAGGCGGCAGGATTTTCATTGGATGTGGAGTTAATCAGCGCGTCTGACGGTACAAAGAAAATAGGAGAATCCGATATTCTGGGAATGAAAGACATGCGTATTCTGATTGTGCGCCAGAGCGCGCAGGTGTCGCAGGTAAATGTGCCGGAAAAAGTACAGTATATGACGGAAGGAACCGCACTTACAGGAGCAAAGGGCATTACCCTGCCGGGACCCGAAAATTCTTCGGACATCAACTGGAAAGGCGATTTGACTTATGTTCTTATGAAATAGGGAGGAAATCATCATGGAAAAAACAATGGAGAAAATAGTGGCGCTGGCAAAGGCAAGAGGATTTGTGTATCCCGGCTCTGAGATTTACGGCGGGCTTGCCAACACTTGGGACTATGGAAATCTGGGAGTAGAACTGAAAAACAACGTCAAGAAGGCGTGGTGGCAGAAATTTATCATGGAAAACCCCAATAACGTGGGGGTGGACTGTGCGATTCTCATGAATCCGCAGACATGGGTGGCAAGCGGCCATTTGGGCGGATTTTCCGACCCCCTGATGGACTGCAAGGAGTGTCACGAGCGATTCCGCGCGGATAAGCTGATAGAAGATTACTGTGAAGAAAAGGGTATCAGGCTGGAAGAAAGCGTGGACGCATGGAGTCAGGAAAAGATGAAGGAGTTTGTGGAGGAGAACGGGATTTGCTGTCCGACCTGCGGCAAACACAATTTTACCGACATCAGGCAGTTTAACCTGATGTTCAAGACCTTCCAGGGCGTGACCGAAGATGCCAAAAACACCGTGTACCTGCGGCCGGAAACCGCACAGGGCATTTTTGTGAATTTCAAAAATGTGCAGAGGACTTCCCGCAAAAAGCTTCCCTTCGGCATCGGCCAGATTGGAAAGTCCTTCCGCAATGAAATTACGCCGGGTAATTTCACTTTCCGCACAAGGGAGTTTGAGCAGATGGAACTGGAGTTTTTCTGTGAACCCGGTACGGATTTGGAGTGGTTCCAATACTGGAGGGCTTTCTGCCGCGACTGGCTGTTAAGCCTTGGCATGAAGGAGGATGAAATCCGCCTGCGCGACCACAGCCCGGAGGAACTTTGCTTTTACAGCAAAGGAACCACCGACATAGAGTTTTTATTCCCGTTCGGCTGGGGAGAACTTTGGGGGATTGCAGACAGGACGGACTATGATTTGAAACAGCATCAGGATACTTCCGGGCAGGATATGTCCTATTTTGACGATTCCAAAAACGAGAAGTACATACCGTACGTTATCGAGCCGTCCCTTGGGGCTGACCGCGTTGTGCTTGCCTTTTTGTGCGCGGCATACGATGAGGAAGAACTGGAGGGAGGGGACATGCGCACCGTACTGCATTTCCATCCGGCCCTTGCACCCGTGAAGATTGGCGTGCTGCCACTTTCCAAGAAGCTGAATGAGGGAGCGGAAAAGATTTTTACGGAACTGTCCAAAAAATATAACTGCGAGTTTGACGACAGGGGAGCCATCGGCAAGCGTTACCGCAGGCAGGATGAAATCGGTACGCCTTTTTGCATCACCTACGATTTTGACTCCGAAACAGACGGCTGCGTGACCGTGCGTTTCCGTGACTCCATGGAGCAGGAGAGGGTGGCGATTTCCGAATTGGACGCTTACTTTGCGGATAAATTTACATTTTAAATAATGATAAGGGGGCATCGGAATTTCCGATGCCCTCTTTCGGTTATTTGCTTTGTTTAATCCAAAATACCTAAGTCTCTCATTTGGTAATAGATATATGAAATAAACTGAAAACTGTTCATAGATTGACTGTAGCTGCTGATTTCTTCCATTTCCACAATCCTGAATCCCTTTAGCTGTTCATAGACCTGTTCGGAATAATTGTCTTCATCCAGTATTACAGGCATAAAGTAATAAACACTTTTTAAATCCCTTAGAATTTCCACATTTTCCTGCATATAATCCTGTACCGTACCACTGTATTCTTCGGATTCAAAATAGTTTTCCATTTTTTCATAGACGTGGCCTTCCAGTTCATCTTCAGGGAGTATTTCCCTTATGGTTTTCGTAATGCGTTCTACGTCGCCGCTCATAAATTCCATGTACTGGGGAAATTCCTCTGCTATGTGCTCGTAACCAAGGTCATTGGCTGCGGAACCGCCAAACAGAAGCAATCCTGCATTCATGACGTCGCCGTAACTAATCAGTCCATGGAGGGTAATAAAAACATCAACAGATATAAACGCCCTATCCGCATCAATTTTTACGTAGCCATCCTCCGTCCATATTTCTGACATTAAAAAGTAATCGATTATGATGTAAGGCGCTTTTTCGTAATAAGTATCATAAAGTTCAAAAGCCTGCTCCAAAGTAATATCTTCGACATTACAAATTGTCATCTCCGCATTGTTTTTCCAACAATCAGTGTACCAGTTAGCCTCAATATAATCTAAGGATTTTGTAAGAAGGATTCCTTTCTCTTCAATATAAATCCACTGTCCCACAGTTTTTTCCCAAAACTCTTTTTTCCGGGGGTCCGCCTTAATGATTTCCAGATTTTGAAGGGGTTCTTCATCATCAGCATAAATGGCAAGGGTATCCGTGTCAAGAGACTGAAAGGCTTTAAAGATAATGTTGATATAGTGATAAGACTCCGCATCCGTCAACTCATCAATCTGTCCGTTGGGACGTATCGTTTCCTCATCATCCTCATCGTCGTAATCATCCTCATCGTCATAATCGTAATCATCATAATCATCTTCTGTTTCGGATGTCCAATCCTCTGTCCGGGGAGGCTCTCCATCTGTGGATGGATTTGGAGCTGCGCCGGGTCCTGCGGGAGCGCCGTTTCCGCATCCTGTAAGCAGGGCGGCAGTCATTGCTGCAATCAGCAGCAGGGATAAAGTTTTCTTTTTCATTTCATTCCTCCTTCATAAGATGTTTGTATAGAACAAAAATATAATATATAGGCAAGATTCATTATGCGGGAAAAACAAATGAAATGCAATAAGAAATTGCGCACGATATCGTTTGCAACGTGCATAACTGAAATTTTGCTATACAAAATGAATTTTCATGCTATAATGTAAATTGTTATTACAAATTGGAGGACAAACCCATGAAAGCAGTAGGCGTAAATGAATTAAGAAGGATGTACCTTGACTTTTTCGAGAGCAAGGAGCACTTAAAAATGAAGAGTTTTTCCCTGGTACCCCACAATGACAATAGTCTGTTGATTATCAACTCCGGCATGGCGCCGTTGAAGCCTTATTTTACGGGACAGGAGGTTCCGCCCAGACGCCGGGTCACCACCTGCCAGAAATGCGTCAGGACAGGGGATATAGAGAATGTGGGAAAGACGGCAAGGCATCTGACTTTCTTTGAGATGCTGGGCAACTTTTCTTTCGGGGATTATTTTAAGCATGAGGCGATTGCGTGGAGCTGGGAGTTTCTCACCAAAGTGGTGGGGATGGAAGCGGACAGGCTTTATCCTTCCATATACTGTGAGGACGACGAGGCGTTTGACATATGGACAAAGGAAATCGGTGTGCCGGAGGAAAAAATCACCCGCTTTTACCGTGATGAAAACGGCAAATGCGACAATTTCTGGGAGCATGGCGCAGGTCCCTGCGGTCCCTGTTCGGAAATTTATTATGACAGGGGCATAAAATACGGGTGCGGAAAGCCGGACTGCAAGGTGGGATGCGACTGCGACCGTTTTATGGAAGTGTGGAACAATGTGTTTACCCAGTTTGACAATGACGGACACGGCAATTATACAGAACTGGCACAGAAAAATATCGATACGGGCATGGGTTTGGAGCGTCTGGCCGTTGTGGTGCAGGATGTGGATTCCGTGTTTGATATAGATACCATGAAAGCCATCCGTGACCGCATCTGTGAGATTGCAGGCGTAGAATATCAGAAGGACGATGCGACGGATGTATCCATCCGTCTGATTACAGACCATATCCGTTCCACCACCTTTATGATTAGCGACGGTATCATGCCCTCCAACGAAGGAAGGGGATATGTGTTAAGGAGGCTGATTCGCCGTGCGGCAAGGCATGGCAGGCTTTTAGGCATTCAGGACAAGTTTATGGCAAATTTAAGTGAAACCGTTATCAATGAGTGTAAGGACGGCTATCCCGAACTGGAAGAAAAGAAGGCTTTCATATTAAATGTACTCACACAGGAGGAAGATAAGTTTGACAAGACCATTGACCAGGGACTTGCCATTCTCTCCGAACTGGAAGAAAATATGACGAAAGAAGGCAGAAAGGTTCTTTCCGGAGAGGAAGCGTTTAAGCTGTATGACACATATGGCTTTCCTCTTGACCTTACGGAAGAAATTCTGGAAGAGAAGGGTCTGTCCCTTGACGAGAAAGGGTTTCAGGCATGCATGAAGGAGCAGAAAGAAAAGGCCAGAAAAGCCCGCAAGACAACCAACTATATGGGTGCGGACGTCACGGTTTACGAATCCATTGCACCGGAGATTACCACGGAATTTGTAGGCTATGACCGTCTGGTTCATAATTCCAGGATAACGGCGCTTACCACGGAAACGGATTTGGCAGAGGCCCTTGCGGACGGCGAAACCGGCACGGTGATTGTGGAAGAAACGCCTTTTTATGCAACCATGGGCGGTCAGAACGCGGATATCGGTGTTATTACCACGGCAGAAGGTGAATTTGAAGTACAGGACACCATTAAGCTGCTGGGCGGCAAAGTCGGACATGTGGGCAGGGTTACAAGAGGAATGCTAAAAATCGGTGATACAGTGACATTACAGGTGAACGCCGCAAACCGGAATGATACCTGCAAAAACCACAGCGCCACCCATCTATTGCAGAAGGCTTTGCGCGAGGTGCTGGGCACGCATGTAGAGCAGGCAGGTTCCTATGTGGATGGAGAAAGACTTCGCTTTGACTTTTCCCATTTTGCTGCCATGACTGCAGAAGAAATTGCAAAGGTGGAGGCTATCGTCAACGAACAGATTGCAAACGCACTCCCTGTAAAGACGCAGGTGATGAGTATAGAGGAAGCGAAGAAAACCGGCGCTATGGCATTGTTCGGGGAAAAATACGGGGAAAAAGTGCGGGTAGTTACCATGGGGGATTTCTCCACGGAGCTTTGCGGCGGTACCCATGTATCCAATACCGGCGTCATTTCTGTCTTTAAAATCGTGTCCGAAAGCGGCGTGGCGGCGGGCGTCCGCAGGATAGAAGCGCTTACCGGAAACGGTGTACTTGCTTATTACAGGCAGATGGAAGAAACCATGGAAGCAGCGGCAAAGGCAGTGAAAACAACGCCGGCGTCCCTGGTGGAAAAATGTGAACATCTGATGGCGGAGTTAAAGAGTCTTCAGAGTGAAAACGAATCCCTGAAAGCAAAGGCGGCAAAGGAAGCCCTGGGGGATGTCATGAATCAGGTAAAGGAAGTAAAAGGCATGAAGTTTTTGGCTTCCAGCGTGGAAAATGTGGATATGAACGGTCTGCGCGATTTGGGCGATTCCCTGAAAGAAAAGCTGGGAGAAGGCGTTGTGGTTCTGCTTTCCGCTTCGGAGGGCAGGGTAAATATGGTGGCAATGGCTACGGACGGCGCTGTAAAGCAGGGAGCACATGCCGGCAACCTGATTAAGGGCATTGCGTCGCTTGTTGGCGGCGGTGGCGGCGGAAGGCCCAATATGGCACAGGCAGGCGGAAAGAATCCTGCCGGAATCCCTTCGGCCATTGAGGAAGCAGCAAGGGTGCTGGAGAATATGTTAAGCCAATAAAATTCATAAAATTAAAAAAACTGTTGACGTCCAACGATTTTATGTTATAATGTTAATTGTGCATGCGGACTTATGCAATTGCAAGGGACATACATGTACATATATTAACCCATGTCAGTCGAGTTGCTTGAAGGGACTGAAGGGAGGTCGGGTGTAGGCATGTCAAATGTAATCGTAAAAGAAAACGAAACTTTAGACAGCGCGTTGCGTCGTTTTAAAAGAAGCTGTGCAAAGGCAGGTATCCAGCAGGAAATCCGCAAGAGAGAGCACTATGAAAAACCCAGCGTAAGACGCAAGAAAAAGTCTGAAGCAGCAAGAAAACGTAAATATAACTAATCGGCAAAGTCCTGGGGTCATTGTTCCGGGACTTTTGTTTTCTTAATTAAAATTTTGCTAGGCAAATGAGGAGAAGGAATATGTGGACAATAGAATTGCTTGGGACGGATGTATACCATCTTGTTGCGGCTTTTGTAATATACAGTATGCTGGGGTGGTTGGTAGAATCTATTTATATGTCATTTTGTAACAAAAAAATTACAAACAGGGGATTTGCCAAAAGCCCTTTCTGTCCGATTTACGGATTTGGCGCCGTGATTGGATATCTGGTATTGAGCCCTTTAAGGTGGAATGGCGTTTTGTTGTATTTTGTAGCCGCCATTCTGGCAACCACTTTTGAATTTCTGGTGGGAAAACTGATGATAAAGCTTTTTGGGGAATTGTGGTGGGACTACAATGAAAAACCTTTTAACTACAAAGGCATTATCTGTCTGGAGAGTACGATAGCTTGGGGATTTTACGGACTGGGCATCGTTTATTTCCTCCATGGAAAAGTATATCAGGCGATTGATATGGTGAGTCCTCGGATTGGCACGCGCATTATCCTTGTCATTCTGGCTGTTGTGTTTGTGGATTACGTCATCCAGTTGTTGAAGGCTTTTAAGGTGGATTTGAGTAAACCCAAGGAGGCCATCATTGAAAGGTATGAAGCCCTGAAAGGAAGATGGTCATAAAAATAAATAAGGTAATATAAAGAGCCGCATTCCCATATCTTTTAATAAAGAAAAAGAGGGAAGTGCGGTTTTTTGATTGTAAAAATAGGAAAAAGACTGGCAGCTTTTCTGGTGGTGCTTACCGTATTTGTCGGAAACAGCTTTACGGTTTCCGCCGGTGTGGCTATCTCGGCGCCCTCCGCCATACTGATGGAGGCTTCCACGGGAACCATTATTTATGAAGTCAATGCAACGGAGCGCAGAAGCCCTGCAAGCATCACGAAAATCATGACGCTGCTGATTACGTTTGAGAAACTTGAGGAAGGAAAAATAAAGTTAGAAGATGAAATCATCACCAGTGCCTATGCCAAATCCATGGGAGGCTCGCAGGTGTATCTGGAGGAAGGAGAAATTCAGACGCTGGATACCCTGATAAAATGTATTGCGGTGGCGTCCGGAAATGACGCGTCCGTGGCTGTTGCGGAATACATAGCAGGGTCGGAAGAGGCATTTGTGGAAATGATGAACGAAAAAGCTGCCGATTTGGGTATGGTGGATACCCATTTTGTGGATTGCTGCGGGCTTACTGATTCTGACAGCCATTATACAACGGCAAAAGATGTGGCAATTATGTCCAGGGAACTGACTTTGAAATATCCGCAGGTATTTGATTATACCCAGATTTGGATGGAGGACATTACCCATGTAACGGCACAGGGAACCAGTCAGTTTACGTTGTCCAGTACCAATAAACTGTTAAAGCAGTATGACTGGATTACCGGGTTGAAAACAGGCTCCACCGACAAGGCCAAATATTGTATGTCGGCAACCGGTTCCAAAAACGGGATAGATTTAATTGCTGTTGTCATGGGGGCGCCCGACCCCAAAACCCGTTTTCAGGATGCGGCTGCCTTGCTGAATTATGGATATGGGGTAAGCCAGATGTATGTGGATGAAAACAAGGACACCCTGCCGCAGATGGCAGTGGAAGGCGGGGTGGAGGAATGGGTTCCCCTGGTTTATGAAGGGGAGTTCCACTATCTGGATATACAAGGAAATGATTTAAGCCATATTGAAAAAATGCTGAGTATACCGGAAAAGGTCAAGGCACCGGTGGAAAAAGGCAATGCCGCCGGGGAAGTGTTGTATATGCTGAACGGAACCGTTGTGGGAAAAGTCCCCGTCCTGTACGGTGAAAGTGTGAAAAAAGCAGTATACAAGGACTATTTACTGAAAATTTTCCGTAATTTTTTGTTATAACAATATTTGTACAGAGCGGAAAAATATGATATACTAACAGCTGGCGCCCGGTATCCTTCCCTTAAGGCAGGATGCCGGCAGCCATTGAATGCGGGAAGGAAATAGCCGGATGTTTGCAGTTTTTTGTACCATGTTTGCCATAATAGCCGTTATCTGCCTGTGGGTGATGCTGTATGACTCCCACCGGTTTATTGTGGTGCATCACGTCTTTACATCCGATAAAATCAAAAAACAGGTCCGAATGGTCATGATATCGGATTTTCATAATTGCCGGTACGGGAAGGATAATGAAATAGTGCTTGCCGCCATCGAGGAAGCGTCGCCTGATATGATTGTCATTGCAGGAGATATGATTACTGCGGATAAAAAAGAAAAGGCTGACAGGACCATACAGCTTTTATCCAAATTAAAGGAGAAATATCCCGTCTATTATGCAATGGGCAATCATGAGCAGAAAATCAGCCGGTGTCCCGAAAAGTATGACGGCATGTGGGAAAAGTATGAAAAAGAACTGGAGAAGATGGACGTCTGTCTTTTGAGGAACGGACGTATCAGTTTCCCTGACAGGGGAATAACCCTGTACGGACTGGAAATAGGGCGCGAGTACTATCAAAGATTCTCTACAAAACCCATGCAGGAGGATTATCTGGAGCATTTGGCCGGAAAGGTGGACAAGAATACCTATTCCGTTGTTCTGGCGCATAACCCGGACTATTTTCCCGAATATGCGGCATGGGGGGCTGATTTGGTTCTGTCAGGGCATGTGCATGGGGGCATTGTGCGCGTACCGTTTCTGGGCGGGCTGATATCCCCGGCAATCCGTTTTTTTCCGAAATATGACGGAGGGATTTTTCAGGAAAAAGAATCAGCCATGGTTTTGGGACGGGGATTGGGAAACCATTCTCCGAATGTAAGGCTGTTTAATCCCGCAGAACTGCTGGTGATTGAATTACGGAGGAAATAAGAATGGCATTATCTGTTAAACTGGAGGTTTTTGAAGGCCCTTTGGACCTGCTTTTGCATTTGATAGATAAAAATAAGATAGATATCTATGATATTCCCATTGTGCAGATTACCGAGCAGTATCTAGAATATATCAGGCAGATGCCGGTGGAAGACATGAATGTGATGAGCGAGTTCCTTGTAATGGCCGCCACGCTGCTTGACATCAAATGCAAAATGCTTTTGCCCAGGGAAGTGAATGAAGAAGGGGAAGAGGAAGACCCCAGGGCTGAACTGGTACAGCGCCTGTTAGAGTACAAGATGTACAAATTTATGTCTTTTGAACTGCGGGACAAGCAGGTGGATGCCGGCAGGACGCTTTTCAGGGAGCAGAACCTGCCCGGGGAGGTGGCAAATTACAGACAGCCCATAGATTACCGGGAACTGGTGGGGGACATGAACCTACAAAAATTGCAGGAGATTTTCAAGTCCATTGTAAAAAAACAGGAAGACAAAATCGACCCCATCAGGAGCAGCTACGGCAATATAGAAAAAGACGAAGTGGATATGGACGTAAAAGCAGGCTATGTGGAAGAATACATAAAGAGCCATAAAAGCTTTAGCTTCAGGGCGCTTTTGGAGAAACAGCACAGCAAAATGGAAGTGATTGTGACTTTTCTGGTGATTCTGGAGATGATGAAGCTGGGAAAGATAAGCATAGCGCAGGAAGAAATATTTGATGATATCATGATTACCTCCAACGAAGCGGCATAGAAACGTCAGGAGGATATTGCGCATAAAACAGCGCGGAAACGGGGAAATATGGACAGACAAAAAGTACAGGCAGTGCTGGAGGCGATTCTGTTTACCATGGGTGAATCCGTGGAAATAAGCAGGCTGGCCGCGGTATTGGAGATGGATAAGAAAGAAATCAAAGAAGTGTTATGCGAAATGCAGGAAAAATATGATGCCCAGGACAGGGGAATTTCCCTTTTGTGGCTGGAGGAAAGCGTACAGCTTTCCACAAAGGCGGAAATGTATGAGTATCTGATTAAAATTGCGAAAGCACCCAGAAAAATGGTCCTGACGGATACGGTTCTGGAGACACTTTCCATCATCGCATATAAGCAGCCGGTAACAAGGCTGGAAATAGAAAGAATCAGGGGCGTCAGCTGCGACCATGCCATCAACAAGCTTTTGGAATATGACCTCATCACTGAGCTTGGCAGGCTGGACGCACCCGGGAGACCGCTGTTGTTTGGAACTACTGAGCAGTTTCTGCGAAGCTTTGGCGTAAAATCCCTGGAAGAACTTCCGGAGCTTTCCGCCCTGCAGGTGGAGGAGTTTAAACAGCAGGCGGAGGAGGAAGCGGCATTAGCGTGAAATGAGGAAAAGAACGTTTTAAAACAGGTACGGCAGTCATATACATAGTAGCAACGAAGGAAAAGAGTGTTGCTGCTATGTATTTTTTTATAAGTAATAGAAACAAGAAGGGGTTTTTGGGGGCTTTGTGTATACTTACCGCTTTGCTGCTTTGCCTTGGGATGATACCCATACAGGCGGAGGGGGCGGAAGAGCCGTCCCTTTATGCAACAGCCGCAGTGCTGATGGATGCGGATACAGGCAGGGTTTTATACAGCAAAGGAGGAGATGTCTTTTTATCAAATGCCAGCACCACCAAAATCCTTACCTGTATACTAGCCCTGGAAAATGCAGGACGGGAAGAAGTTGTTGAAGTTTCAGCCTATGCGGCGAGTATGCCAAAGGTAAAGCTTTACATGAAACAGGGAGAACATTTCAGGCTGGAGGATTTGCTGTATTCCCTGATGCTGGAATCCCACAACGATTCTGCGGTTGCCATCGCGGAGCATGTGGGAGGGAGCATGGAAGGTTTTGCTGCCATGATGAACGAAAAGGCAGAACAGATTGGGTGTAAAAACAGCTGGTTCATCACGCCAAACGGATTGGATGCCACCCAGAACGCGACGGATGAGGAAGGAAATCCGATATTGCTGTCCCATGGCACAACCGCAGAGGACCTTGCACGGATTATGGCATATTGCGCCTTTTATTCTCCTGCATCAGAGGATTTCCTGACTATCACGCGTACTGCTTCTTATACCTTTTCCAATGAGGAGGGCAGAACGTTTTCCTGTACAAACCACAATGCCTTCCTGCACATGATGGAGGGCGCGCTGACGGGAAAGACAGGATTTACAAACAAAGCGGGGTATTGCTATGTGGGGGCATTGGAAAAAGACGGTAAACGGTTTACCATAGCGCTGTTAGCCTGTGGATGGCCCAATCATAAAACTTATAAGTGGTCGGATTCCAAGGCGCTTTTTACATATGGACTGGAGAATTATACGTACCACAGTCTGGACGAGGCGTCTTATGATGTCAAAATACTTTCCCCCATTCCCGTGGAAGACGGGCAGACGGAAAGGTTCGGGGAAACGTCATATGTAAACCTTGTGGTGCAGGAGGGGGAAAACAAGGGGCTTGGAGATATGGCGTCGCTTGCGGGGGCGGAACATACGGAATCCATGACCGGACTTCTGCTTTCCCCGGAGGAAAAGATAGAAGTATTTTGTGAAGTGGAGAATGGACTGACTGCTCCGGTGGAAAAGGGGAGCGTAGTCGGCAGCATCCGGTATATGGTAGGAGAAAGCTGTCTTAGGGAGGACTTTATTGTGACAAGGGATGCTGTGCCCAAAAAGGACTTCTTCTGGTGTCTGTCCAAAGTGATAAAAAAATATTTCTTTTTGTAAGCTGTTTTCTGAAATTAGGACTGGTCTAACCCTTCCTTTTATGATATACTACAACAGAATAATGGGGGAGTAAGCGCTTACATAAGGAACGATGCAATTCCCCCGGTTAACTTGTTATTATTTATTTATCATAAATGGAGGGCCAAAAAACATGAGTAGTACTTCAAAAGCGAGTCAAAGAATCAATGCTTTACTCGATGACAACAGTTTCGTTGAAATCGGTGCGATGGTTACTGCCAGGGCAACGGATTTCAATCTGAAACAGGCTGACACTCCTTCTGACGGTGTTATAACCGGGTACGGGGTGATTGGCGGCAATCTTGTGTATGTGTACAGCCAGGACGCTTCTGTCTTAAACGGTACCGTCGGGGAAATGCATGCAAGAAAAATTGCCAACCTGTATGACCTTGCAATGAAAACAGGAGCTCCCGTTATCGGGCTTCTGGACTCTGCGGGACTCAGGCTGCAGGAAGCTTCAGATGCGTTGGATGCGTTCGGCACAATTTACAGGAAAATGTCCGATGCATCCGGTGTGATTCCCCAGATTTCAGCAGTATTCGGAAACTGCGGCGGCGGACTTGCCGTTATGGCGGCAATGTCTGATTTTACGTTCATGGAAGAAAAGAACGCGAAATTATTCGTAAATTCCCCCAATGCCCTTGCAGGCAACACAATTGAAAAGTGTGATACTTCATCGGCTGATTTTCAATGCAGGGAAGCAGGAAACGTGGATTTTACAGGTGAGGAAGCCCAGGTGCTTGCAGACATCCGTAAACTGGTATCCATCCTGCCTGCAAACAATGAGGAGAACCTTGCGTTTGATGAGTGTACGGATGACTTAAACAGACTGACGCCGGAGCTTATCAGCTTCAGGAACGATACGGCAGCCGCTTTGGCTGTGCTTGCCGACAATCATGACTTCGTAGAAGTTGGCGCCGGTTATGCAATGGATATGGTCACCGGCTTTATCAGGCTGGACGGCGTAACCGTGGGAGCAGTTGCCAACAGGAGCGAAAAGCTGGATGAAGAGGGCAATACAGCCGAGAAATTCGATGCGGCGCTTTCACCGGAAGGCTGTGAGAAGGCGGCGGATTTCGTGGCATTTTGCGATGCGTTTGACATTCCCGTGCTAACCCTTACCAATGTAACGGGATATAAAGCATGTGCCTGCAGCGAAAAGAAAATTGCGCGGGCAGCGGCACGCCTTACCTATGCTTTTGCAAATGCAACGGTTCCCAAGGTAAATGTGATTCTGGGAAAGGCTTTCGGAAGCGCATATGTTACCATGAATGCCAAAGCGACAGGCGCTGACATCACCATTGCGTGGCCGGATGCGGAAATCGGTTCCATGGATGCAAAACTGGCTGCCGGGATAATGTATGAAGGAAAAGGCGCGGATGTCATTAAGGAAAAGGCGGCTGAGTATGCGGCGCTGCAGACCAGCGCGTCCGGTGCGGCCAGAAGGGGATATGTTGACCAGATAGTGGACGTGGCTGACACCAGAAAATATATCATCGGCGCTTTCGAGATGTTGTTTACGAAATGCGAGGAACGTCCTGTCAAGAAGCATGGAACAATTTAGAAAGGGAGATACTTAATATGAAGAAAATTGCAGCAATGTTATGTATGCTCACCTGTGTCTTTGGGCTGACAGCCTGCGGAAGCAAAGAAGCCATCAGCGACATGGAAAACAAAAGATGTGAAACGGCAAAGATTATGGCTACTGATTTTGTGGTTCCGTTTATGATGAATTTTTTTGACGACAGTGTGGCCAAGCAGTATCAGACTGATTACAATGTCCACGAACTGGAAGCGCTTACGGAAAATGAACTCAGTTATTATCTGTATTTCTATTCCAGCTACGGCATCAATTATGAGTTTAATGCCATTGATGTGGACGGTATTGCCATTTTGAACGGTATTACTTCTTTTAACAGCACATACAAATCATTGGGGGAAGTGGACGCCACAAACGGGCTGACGGCAAAAAGCGAAGTGTCCGGTGACAAGATTATTGTTACGGTTCCCTTAACGGGTACTTTGACGGATAAGAAAGGAAATCTGCGTACGGCAGAGGCAGAACTTATCTTTTCCAATGATATATTCCTGAAAGTTGAGTCCTGTACCTTAAACCTGAACCAGTCCATAGGGGAGTTAATGGGAAAGGCCGCCATGGATACCGTGATGGGCATGGGAACCGTGTTTGCGGTATTGATACTCATCAGCCTGATTATATGGGCTATGGGAGGTATCCCCAAATTGCAGGAAAAACTGAAAAAGAAGAATAAGGATGAAGTACAGAAGTTGAAAGAGGATGCAGTCGACAACACAATCGCGCAGATTATTGAAAAAGAAGAGCGTGTAGGCACGACTGAGGACTTGGAGCTTGCAGCGGTTATTGCAGCGGCGGTTGCCGCATATGAAGGCGCGGCAGGCGCGGATGGTTTTGTGGTCAGAAGCATAAGAAAGAGAAGATAAGTGGAGGAGAAGAAAATGAAAAATTATACCATTACCGTTAACGGAAACGTGTACGATGTTGTAGTAGAAGAAGGAGCATCCACCGGTGCGGCTCCGGTTCCCGTAAAAGCGCCCGCAGCGCCTAAGGCAGCGGCACCGAAAGCAGCGCCTGCTGCAGGTGGCAGTGCAGGCAGCATTAAGGTGGAAGCCGGTGCGGCAGGCAAAGTGTTTAAGATTGATGCAGCAGTGGGAACTGCGGTAAAGAAAGGTGACGCCGTTGTAACCATCGAAGCCATGAAGATGGAAATTCCCGTGGTTGCACCGGAAGACGGCACTGTAGCAAGCATTGAGGTAGCGGTTGGCGATGCCGTTGAGGCTGGAAAGGTCCTTGCAACCTTAAACTAATCGGGGTTTCATGCTGAAAATACAGGAGGTCATTCAATGGAATACATAACAAACACGCTTGGCAACCTGCTTCACCAGACAGCGTTCTTTAACCTGACCTGGGGAAACTATGTAATGATTGCGGTTGCCTGCTTTTTCCTATATCTGGCGATAAGGCATGGGTTTGAACCCCTGCTCCTTCTGCCGATAGCTTTTGGTATGCTGTTAGTGAACATTTATCCGGATATCATGCTCCATGCGGAGGATTCGGCAAATGGAATTGGCGGTTTACTCTATTATTTCTATATTCTGGACGAATATGCGCTCCTTCCTTCCCTGATATTTATGGGAGTAGGCGCTATGACGGACTTTGGACCGCTGATTGCTAATCCCAAGAGTTTTCTTCTGGGGGCGGCAGCGCAGTTTGGTATCTTTGCAGCATATTTCGGAGCGATTGCACTGGGATTTAACGGTGCGGCTGCGGCTGCAATTTCCATTATCGGCGGTGCGGACGGTCCTACTTCCATTTTCCTTGCAAGTAAGCTGGGGCAGACAGGCCTGCTGGGTCCGATTGCGGTAGCGGCATATTCTTATATGTCTCTGGTTCCAATCATCCAACCGCCTGTTATGAAACTTCTGACAACGGAGAAGGAAAGAAAGATAAAGATGGACCAGTTAAGACCGGTCAGCAAACTGGAGAAAATCCTGTTCCCCATCATCGTTACCATTGTAGTAAGCTTAATTCTTCCCACCACGGCGCCGCTGGTCGGCATGCTGATGTTAGGAAACCTGTTCAGGGAATCCGGTGTGGTAAGACAGCTTACCGAAACCGCTTCCAACGCCCTGATGTATATCGTGGTAATCCTGTTGGGAACTTCCGTCGGCGCAACCACGAGTGCGGAAGCCTTTCTGAACTGGGATACCCTGAAAATCGTAGGACTCGGTCTTGCTGCATTTGTTTTCGGTACGGCTGCAGGCGTGCTGTTCGGAAAGCTGATGTGTGTTGCAACCCATGGCAAGATAAACCCGCTTATTGGTTCGGCAGGTGTATCGGCAGTACCTATGGCCGCCCGTGTTTCCCAGAAGGTCGGTTCCGAGGCAGACCCTACGAACTTCCTGTTGATGCATGCGATGGGGCCTAACGTAGCAGGTGTTATCGGCACGGCAGTGGCGGCAGGCACCTTTATGGCTATCTATGGGGTGTTCTGATTTGTAACTTGTTGATACTAAAAAGATTTGGAGGAAATAGCAAATGGCAGAAGCAAAACCGATTAAAATAACCGAAACGATATTACGCGATGCCCATCAGTCGCTGATTGCGACCAGAATGCCGACGGAGTTCATGCTTCCCATTGTGGACAAGATGGATAAAGTGGGATACCATTCCGTGGAGTGCTGGGGCGGCGCAACCTTTGACGCATCCCTGCGTTTCCTGAAGGAAGACCCGTGGGACAGACTGAGAAAACTGAGGGATGGTTTCAAGAATACGAAATTACAGATGTTATTCAGAGGTCAGAATATTCTGGGTTACAGACCCTATGCTGATGACGTGGTAGACAATTTTGTTGAGAAGTCAGTGGCAAACGGTATTGATATCATCCGTATTTTTGACTGTATGAATGATTTGCGCAATCTGCAGGAAGCCGTAAACGCAACCAACCGTATTAAGGCGCGTGAAGGCCGCGGACATGCACAGATTGCATTGTCATATACTCTTGGCGACGCATATACCATGGATTACTGGATTGAAATGGCAAAGAAGATTGAGGAGATGGGAGCAGACTCCATCTGTATTAAAGATATGGCAGGACTGCTGGTTCCCTACAAGGCTTCCGAACTGATTAAGGAAATGAAAGCAGCGACAAAGCTTCCCATCCAGCTTCATACCCACTACACTTCCGGTGTGGCAGGCATGACATATTTAAAGGCAGTGGAGGCGGGAGTTGACGTGATTGACTGCGCTATGTCACCTTTTGCAATGGGTACTTCACAGCCGGCAACCGAAGTAATGGTGGAAACCTTCAGGGGAACGCCTTATGATACCGGCTACGACCAGAGCATTCTGGCTGAGATTGCTGATTATTTCAGGCCTTACAGGGATGAATGCCTGAAAAACGGCCTGTTGAATCCTAAGGTAATGGGCGTTGATATCAAAACCCTGCTTTATCAGGTTCCGGGAGGCATGCTTTCCAACATGGTGAGCCAGTTGAAAGAACAGAATGCAGAAGATAAGTATTATGACGTGTTAAAAGAGATTCCCAGGGTGCGCAAGGATTTGGGCGAGCCGCCCCTGGTTACGCCTTCTTCCCAGATTGTCGGCACACAGGCAGTGTTCAACGTGCTGATGGGTGAAAGATATAAGATGGCAACCGACCAGACAAAGGACGTACTTCGCGGAAAATACGGACAGACAGTCAAGCCGATGAATCAGGAAGTGATTGACAAGGTAATTCCCGGCGAACAGAGAATCACATGCCGTCCGGCAGATTTGCTTTCCAATGAAATGGATAAGCTGGAAGCGGAGATGGCAGAATGGAAACAGCAGGATGAGGATGTATTGTCCTATGCACTGTTCCCGCAGGTGGCGACAGATTTCTTCAAGTACCGTCAGGCACAGCAGGAAAAAGTTGACCCTGCAAAAGCCGACACGAAAAACGGCGCTTATCCTGTATAATCGCAGCAAAACAAATGATAACAGGTGGTGTGATGAGAAATCATGCCACCTGTTTTTTCTCAACATCAATACAGGGTAATTTTCCGCAGGCTCCCCGGGCGGCAGGACGCAATTGATTCCATAAAGGACCGTGTAAAAACACCGGTACTTAGAGGTTGTATTTTAACCTCTTATGTACCGCTGTGTTTTTACCCGAGTGAGAACGTGTCCTGTTGGAACAATTGCGTCCTGCCGCCCGGGGAGCCTGCGGGAAAACGGGGGAATGAACTTGACGGATGGGGAGAAATAAGCTAGAATAACAAGTGTTACTGTTGGGAGTGGATGTATGAGGTGAGGTGTACTATGGCGAGAAAAGAATCCATTAGCATACATGATATACTGGAAACCGCTTTTGGGATGGCAAGGGAAGAGGGATTTCAAAATGTGACGGCGAGAAAGGTGGCTGCAAAGGCAGGATGTTCCACGCAGCCTATTTTCAGGGTATACAAGAATATGGAGGAGCTCTGGGAAGCGGTATACGAAAAGGCGGTTGTGTTTTTCAGGGATTATTATGACTTATATCCCAAGATGGGCAATACTCCATTTGCCAGTCTGGGTATGGCTTACATTGCATTTGCAAGGGAAGAGAAGCATTTATTCCGGCTGTTATTTTTATCCGAGCTTTCCGGAAGGAAAAGCTTATATGAGATTTTGAACGGGGACAAGAATTACGTTCTGCTTGAAATTAACAAAGCGGCCCGGGCAGGGTGCGGGGACCCGCAGGGAATGTTTATGAGAATGTGGCTGTTCATCCATGGGGCAGCCTGCATGAGCCTGACGGGGGATTATGATTTATCGGATTTGGAAACCAGAAGGCTGTTGGAACAGGAGTATGCAAATGGATGACAGACAGGATATTCTGACAAAAATCAATGACAGGTTCAACGTCATGAGCAAGAGCCATAAGGCCATAGCGGTGTACATAAAGGAGCATTATGACCAGGCGGTGTTTATGACGGCGGCAAAGCTGGGGGAAACGCTGGGAATCAGCGAGTCCACAGTGGTTCGTTTTGCTTCCGGCATCGGTTATGAGGGTTACCCGGAATTTCAGAAGGCATTGGAAGAATGGGTAAAAAACAAGCTGAGCGATGTCCAGAGGATTGGCGCAAAATACGGACACAGCAGCCAGTCGGAGATATTATCCTCCGTGTTAGGGGCCGATATGGAGAAGATTCAGGATACGATTGTCAATCTTGACCCCAATGCATTTGAGATGGCGGTCAATACTATTCTGGAAGCGAAGAATGTGTATGTAATAGGGCTTAGAAGCTGCGCGCCCCTGGCAGATTTTCTACACTTTTACCTGAATATGATACGGGGAAACGTAAAACTGCTTAATACCACCAGCGTCAGCGAGACATTTGAACAGATGATTCGGGTGGATGAAAAAGATGTCATAATCGGTATCAGCTTTCCAAGGTATTCCATGCGTACGCTGAAAGCGCTGGAATTTGCCAATGACAGGAATGCAAAGGTTATCAGCATTACGGATTCCATACACTCGCCGATGTGCCTGTATTCTTCCTGCAACCTGCTGGCAAGGAGTGACATGGTTTCCATAGTGGATTCCCTGGTTGCGCCTTTAAGCGTTATCAATGCGCTGGTGGTGGCAATGTGTTTAAAACGGCCGCAGGAGGTAAAGAAAAATCTGGAAACACTGGAGGATGTCTGGAACAATTATCAGGTATACCTGAATGACGAGATTAATTTTATAGATGAAGAACCCATGCTGAACAATCCTCTTTGGAAAATGTGACAAAAAGGAGAGGCAAATGAAAAAGGTAGTAGTAATCGGCGGAGGGGCTGCAGGCATGATGGCGGCTATTGCAGCGGCGCAGGACGGACACAGTGTCCGTCTGTATGAAAAAAATGAAAAGCTGGGGAAAAAGCTGTTCATCACGGGAAAGGGACGCTGCAATGTGACCAATGCCTGTGAAACAGAAGAATTGTTTGCAAACATTGTATCCAACCCAAAGTTTTTGTACAGCGCCGTTTACGGCTTTGACAATCATCAGGTAATGGCATTTTTTGAAGAAGCAGGGTGTCCCCTGAAGACAGAGCGGGGTGAAAGGGTATTTCCGGTATCGGACCATTCTTCGGATGTCATTAAAGCCTTGCAGAAAAAATTAGCCCATCTGCATGTTTCCGTTCAATTGAATCAAGGTGTCCGGGAAGTGCTTACCAGAAAAGAAGGAACAGTAATAGAGGGCGTTTTGCTTCAGGACGGCACATCCAGCCCGGCTGACGCCGTGATTGTGGCGACAGGAGGCATTTCTTATGAAAGCACCGGTTCCACAGGAGACGGATACCGGTTTGCAGAGCAGACAGGACATAACCTTACGGAGCGGAGGCCTTCGCTGGTTCCTTTGGTTGTTGAGGAAACATTCTGCAAAGAATTGATGGGACTTTCCCTGAAAAATGTGGCAGTCGTATTACAGCACAAGGGAAAGACAATTTATAATGGTTTCGGAGAAATGCTGTTTACTCATTTCGGGGTGAGCGGACCGCTGGTTTTAAGCGCCAGCAGCGCTTATGTGCAAAAGGCGTACGGACAGAGGGCATCCCTGTTTGTGGATTTGAAGCCGGCTTTAAGTGAAGAACAGCTGGATAAGCGTCTTTTGAGGGAATTTGAGTCAAATAAAAACAAGGCGTTTAAAAATGCCGTCGGCGGGCTTTTTCCGGCAAGGCTTACACCGGTAATGCTTGCGCTTTCCGGTATCATGCCGGATAAGAAAGTCAATGAGATAACCAAAGAGGAAAGGCAGATGTTTGGGAAACTGATTAAAAACATGCCGCTTACGGTTACAGGATGCAGGGGCTTTTCGGAAGCTGTAGTTACCAAAGGCGGCGTATCGGTAAAGGATGTAAACCCGTCCACCATGGAATCCAAAAAAGTGCAGGGCCTTTTTTTTGCCGGTGAAGTGCTGGATGTAGATGCCCTGACCGGGGGCTTTAACCTGCAGATAGCATGGTCGAGCGGATATCTTGCAGGAACCAGTGTGAAAGGAGCGAAAGGATGAGTTATTGTGTAGCGATAGACGGACCGGCGGGAGCGGGTAAGAGTACAATAGCAAGACAGATTGCAAAGAAAATGAACTTAATATATGTAGATACAGGTGCAATGTACCGGGCTATGGCGCTTTTTCTTCTCAGGGAAGGCGTGGACGGGGAAAACCCGGAGGAAATATGCGAAAAATGCGAGGAAGCGGATATTACGATAAAGTATGAAAACGGGGAACAGATAGTATACCTGAACGGGGAAAATGTGAATGCATTTTTGCGGACGGAAGAAGTGGGCAGAATGGCATCCGTCAGCTCCCCTCAGCCCAGATTGAGAAAAAAGATTGTTGCCCTGCAAAAAGAACTTGCCAGGAAAGCGGATGTTGTGATGGATGGCAGGGATATAGGCACCCGCGTGCTGCCGGACGCGGATGTTAAAATATATCTCACGGCAGGCAGCGGCGTAAGGGCAAAGCGGCGTTATGAAGAACTGAGGGCAAAAGGGGAAAACTGCAATCTGGAGGAAATTGAAAAGGATATTGTGGAGAGGGACAACCGGGACATGACAAGAAAAGAATCGCCCCTGATGCAGGCAGAGGATGCCATATTGGTGGATACCTCCGACATGTCGATAGAGGAAGTGGTTCATAAGATAATTGCCATATGCATGGAAAAGAGAGGTATCTGATTTGGAAGTGGTTCTTGCAAAAAGCCTCGGTTTTTGTTTTGGGGTTAAACGTGCCGTGGAAACGGTTTACGCCCAGTCGGGAAAGGCAGAGGACATCTACACTTACGGCGCTGTTGTGAACAATGAGGAAGTGGTAGAGGATTTAAAGAAAAAAGGCGTTAAAGTCATTGAGAACAGGGAAGAATTAAAAAAGGTAAAAACCGGTACTGTGATTATAAGGGCACACGGTGTAGCCCGGGATATTTACGGGCAGATAGAAGAACAGGGCCTGAAACTGGTGGATGCCACATGTCCGTTTGTAAAAAGAATCCATGAAATTGTGGCAAAAAACAGCGCTGAGGGAAAGAGAATCGTCGTGGCGGGCAATCCCGGACATCCTGAGGTGGAAGGAATTGTGGGGTGGAGCACAACCCCGGCAGTGGTTCTGGAATCGGTGGACGATGCCCGAAATTATACGCAGGAAGACGATAAAGAGATATGTATGGTATCTCAAACGACATTTAACTACAATAAATTTCAATATATAGTTGAAATTTTTGAAAAAAAAGTCTATAATGTTAGTGTTGCGAATACTATCTGCAACGCAACTGAGGAAAGACAGAAGGAGGCAAGGAAGCTTGCAGCTTCTGTCGATGCTATGATAGTAATAGGCGGAAGGCACAGTTCCAATACCAGAAAGCTGTATGAAATATGCAGTGAAGAGTGTGCTTACACCTATTTTATACAGACACTGGATGACTTGCATTTAGAACTACCTAAATCTGTTCGACTGGTGGGTATTACCGCGGGGGCGTCAACCCCAAACAATATTATCGAGGAGGTTCAAAATTATGTCAGAATTAACTTTTGAACAAATGTTAGAAGAATCATTAAAGACAATACACACAGGAGAGGTAGTTGAAGGTACTGTTATTGATGTTAAGCCCGAAGAAATCGTTCTCAACATCGGATACAAGTCAGACGGCATTCTTACCAGAAACGAGTACACCAACGAATCCGGTGTGGATTTGACTACCGTGGCTAAAGTAGGAGACACCATGGAAGTGAAAGTGCTCAAGGTAAATGATGGAGAAGGCCAGGTGCTTTTAACATATAAGAGACTTGCAGCAGACAGAGGAAACAAGAGAATTGAAGAAGCATACAATAACAGGGAAGTATTGAAGGCTCCGGTGTCACAGGTATTGGATGGCGGTTTGAGCGTTATTGTAGAGGAAGTAAGGATATTTATTCCTGCCAGTCTGGTATCTGATTCCTATGAAAAGGATTTGAGCAGATATGCGGGACAGGAAATAGAGTTTGTTATCAGTGAGTACAATCCCAAAAGGAGAAGATACATCGGTGACAGAAAGCAGCTTATCGTAGCGCAGAAGGCGGAAATGCAGAAAGAACTGTTTGCCCGTATCAAAGAGGGCGATGTTGTGGAAGGCACCGTGAAAAATGTTACCGACTTTGGCGCATTTGTGGATTTGGGCGGCGCTGACGGGCTGCTTCATATTTCCGAAATGTCATGGGGCAGGGTAGAGCATCCCAAGAAAGTGTTTAAAATCGGCGATACATTAAAAGTGCTTATCAAAGAGATTTCCGGCACTAAGATTGCCCTCAGTTTAAAATTTGACGAGTTGAACCCTTGGAAGAATGCTGCTTCCAAGTATGCGGTGGGAACCGATGTAACTGGTGTTGTCGCAAGAATGACGGATTTTGGCGCATTTGTGGAACTGGAACCCGGGGTGGACGCACTGCTTCATGTTTCCCAGATTTCCAAGGAGCATATTGAAAAGCCTTCTGATGTATTGAAGACCGGTGATTCCGTTACTGCAAGGGTGGTTGATTTTAATGAAGAGGACAAGAAGATTAGCTTAAGCATCAAAGCAATGCTGGCGCCGGACCCTGTTGAAGAGGAAGAGGCGTCTGATGCAGACGATGATGCTGAGGCAGTTTCTGTTGACATTGATGCAGTGATTGCAGCAGAGGCATCAGAAGAAGCAGAGCAGGCAGTGGAAGAATAAGAAATACGAGGTTGCCTGAATGACCTATGATTATGAATATTTTAAAAGAGCTGTATATGAGTTGACATCCATAGACTTGAATGCTTATAAAGAAAAGCAGATGAAGCGCAGGATAGATACTCTGATAGCGAAAAACGGCGTACAGGAATATGACAAATATGTTATTCTGTTAAAGGATGATAAGGCCCGTTTTGAGGAATTTGTCAATTACCTTACCATCAACGTATCCGAATTTTACCGTAACCCTGACCAGTGGCAGATTTTGGACAAGGAAGTTTTTCCGGAATTGATGGCCAGGTTCGGGCATAATTTAAAAATCTGGAGTGCGGCGTGTTCGACGGGAGATGAACCCTATTCCCTTGTTATGGCCCTTTCCAGGCACCTTCCTTTGAACCAGATTAAGATTATTGCCACAGATATAGACAAGCAGGTGATAGCCAAGGCAAAGGTCGGTTTGTACAATGAAAAAAGCATAGCCGGGGTTCCGCAGGATTTGAGGCATAAGTATTTTACTAAAATTGGCCCTTCTTTCCAGATTGCAAAGGAGATAAAAGACAGGGTTGAATTTCGTGAAAATAATCTGTTAAAAGACAGTTATCCTTCGGATTGCCATTTGATAGTGTGCCGCAATGTACTTATTTACTTTACGGAGGAAGCAAAGGAAGATATTTACCGGAAGTTTGAGCGTTCATTGAAACCGGGAGGGATACTCTTCATAGGAAGTACGGAACAGATTATCAATTATAAAGAAATAGGCTATGAAAGAAAAAATTCATTCTTTTATTTAAAACCGGGTAAATAATTTGAAGCATCGCAGGACAACGGATTTCTGTTACCATGCGGTGCTTCTTTTTTTAGGTATTGGTTAATATGTGGAACTCATCATATCCAGCACATGTTTTGCATAAGTTGTAAAGGCCTGCCTGTCCTTTTTCAATTCGTCGGTCAACTCAAAGAATAATTCCCGGCTTTTATATTCCCGCTTGAAAAACGGAGTAAAAACAGCATCCCATTGGGGAAGATACAGTGAAAATTTGCGGGTATAACAGTTTGCGGCCGATGCAGGCAGACGGTGTTCCTTGTCTACAAAGCCGGCGACTGATTTGTGAAGGGCGATGTCCTCCGTCGGCAGATAATAATAGTCCTTATAATTGGCATAAAAATACTTTAGTTCTTCTTCAATAATAGGGACCTTTAAGCTGGCGGTGTCATTTTCCCCCCTGAAATAGCAGTTGTTTACGGAAGCGGACAGGGGAATCGGAAGCGGCGTGCCCAGATGAAGCGTCATGAGCAGTTCCTGTCTTCTTCTGCCGGAAAAATCGGTGTAGTAGTTTGCCTGTACTTTTTTTGCTTTAACGGTGCCGTTAAAAATATCATAGTAAGCTAAAATGGGAAGAATCTGCAGCATTCCCAGAATATCATCCCGGTTGTGAAGCAATAGGGCGTTCATGGACATGGGAGTAGGCTGCTTTACATAATCGTGATAGATGCCGATGAGTTCGCCTCCTGTAAAGGTATCCTCCCTGTTTATGCCAAGGTACTGCTCGATGGTTTTCTGTTTGCAGTTTGGCAGCTTCAGGAAAAACTTATAAGGAGAAATCCGTCTGTATATGTCAATTCCTTCAAATCCGTCAAAAGTATACGGCAGATTGTACCCGGCGCATTTTTGCAGCAAATACGGAAGGTCAAAATTGTTGCCGTTAAAATGGATGAGATATTTGTAACGGGAGGCAAAGGTAAAGAAAGCGGAAAGGATATCCAATTCCTGTTCATAGGTTTCCGCCATCCACTGTCGGATGAAATAAGCGCCTTCCTCATAATAGGCACATCCAATCATATACAAAACGGAATTTTTAGCTGCAAAACCGGTGGTTTCAATGTCAAGAAACAGAACTTCCCCGGCCGGCGCCAGTTTATCCATGGGATAAGCAGGCGTGAAATTTTTTAACTCGTATGTTGCAATATGCATATAAAGACTCCTTTTTTCAGTTGACTCCAGTTTGTTATTATCATAGCATATTTTTTCAGATTTCAGTAGTATTTTGATGAAAAAAATAGTATATTAGAAACAAAAGATATATTATGTCAGAAGAAAATCAGGAGGGTATCAGATGGCGACACTGACATTTACAGGGGGAATCCATCCTTATGATGGGAAGGATTTGACAAAAGACAAGCCCATCAAGGAAGTGCTTCCCAAAGGGGATTTGGTGTATCCCTTGTCCCAGCACATCGGGGCACCGGCGACACCTGTTGTAAAAAAAGGCGACACTGTATATGTAGGACAAAAGATAGCTGAGGCGTCAGCGTTTGTCAGTGCGCCTGTCCATGCCACCGTTTCCGGAACGGTAAAGGCGATTGAGCCAAGGCGTGTGGTGACAGGCGACAGCGTAATGAGCATTGTAGTGGAAAATGACGGGCAGTATCAGGAAATAGAATACCCGCCCGGACTGGATTTGACCACCTGCACAAGGGATGAAGTGATTGAAAGGATAAGGGAAGCGGGAATCGTTGGAATGGGGGGAGCGGGTTTTCCCACCAGCGTAAAACTTTCCCCTAAAAATCCTGAAAAAATTGACTATGTCATTGTAAACTGTGCGGAGTGTGAGCCATATCTGACATCTGATTACCGGAGGATGAAAGAGGAGCCGGAAAAACTGATAAACGGCTTATTGGTTTCCTTAAGCCTGTTTCCTAATGCACAGGGCATTCTGGCGGTGGAAGACAATAAAAAGGATTGCGTTGATATATTAAGGCGTCTGACGAAAGAAGAGAACCGAATCAGCGTAAGGCAGTTGAAAACCAAATATCCGCAAGGGGCGGAAAGACAGTTGATATATGCGACAACAGGGAGAAAGATTAATTCTTCCATGCTGCCGGCAGATGTGGGGTGCGTAGTCAACAATGTGGATACCGTGGTTGCCATTTACCATGCGGTTTTTGAAGGAAAGCCGCTTATGGAAAGAATCGTTACGGTGACGGGCGACGCCATCAGGCATCCCCGCAATTTTAAGGTCCGTATCGGGACAAATTATCATGAATTGATAGAAGAAGCAGGTGGTTTCCGCGTAAAACCGGCTAAAATTGTTTCCGGCGGTCCCATGATGGGATTTGGCATTTTTGATTTGGATGTGCCTACGACCAAGACAGCATCGGCTCTTCTTTGCCTTTCAGAGGATGATGTATCGTCCATGGAACCGACTGCCTGTATCAAGTGCGGCCGGTGTGTGGAAGTCTGTCCGGGCAGGGTACTGCCGAATAAACTGATGATGGCGGCGATTCACGGGGATGAAGAAACATTTATGAAACTAAACGGAATGGAATGCTGCGAATGCGGCTGCTGCAGTTACATATGTCCGGCCAAACGGCCTCTTACCCAGACGATAAAATCCATGCGCAAGATGCAGCTTGCAAAGAAGAAAAAGTAGGAGGGATGACAGCAATGGGAAATTTACTGAAAGTATCGTCCAATCCGCATGTCAGGTCCAAAGTGAATACCACGGGCATTATGTTTGCCGTGTGTCTGGCGCTGCTGCCTGCTGCCGGGTTTGGCATTTATAATTTTGGCATAAGGGCGTTATTCCTCATACTTGTGACGGTGGGAAGCGCCGTACTGACGGAATTTTTGTTTGGGCTATACAAAAAGAAACAGACGGTAAGCGATTTGTCTGCCGTGGTAACAGGTTTGCTGCTGGCGTTGAATCTGCCGGTAAACATGCCTTTCTGGGCAGCCGCGCTGGGCAGTGTCTTTGCCATATTGGTTGTAAAATGCCTGTTTGGAGGTCTGGGACAGAACTTTATGAACCCTGCGCTGGCGGCGAGATGCTTTCTGCTGATTTCATTTCCGGCGCTTATGACAAATTTTAACTGTGACGCCTATACGGGAGCGACGCCTCTGGCATTGTTAAAAGCGGGGGAAAATGTCAATATATTGGATATGATTGTGGGAAGGACAGCCGGAACCATTGGAGAAACCAGTGTGATAGCTTTGGTAATCGGAGCGTGTTTTCTGTTGTTGACAGGTATCATAGATTTGAGGATACCCGGCAGTTACATAGTCACTTTTGTTATCTTTCTTGTGCTGTTTGGCGGGCACGGTTTTGACGCGGCGTTCATTACGGCGCATTTGTCAGGCGGCGGATTAATGCTGGGCGCTTTCTTCATGGCGACGGATTATGTGACGCGGCCGATAACGAAAAACGGGCAATACCTGTATGGGATAACGCTGGGTGTGCTGACAGGTATTTTCAGGGTGTTTGGCGCAAGCGCGGAAGGGGTTTCCTATGCCATTATTTTAGGTAACCTTCTGGTTCCCCTGATAGAAAAAGTGACAGTTCCGAAAGCCTTTGGAAAAGGAGGCCGCCGTTATGAGAAATAAAGATGACAGAATGAAAATGTTTCGTGATGCCGGAATCTTGTTTGCCATTACATTGTTAGCGGGGCTTGTTTTGGGATTTCTCCATGAACTGACCAAAGAGCCTATTGCGCACCAGCAGGCATTAAAGATTCAGAGGGCATGTGAGGAGGTATTTGCCGGTGCGGCTTCATTTGAAGAAACGGAAGCTGCCGGAGAGAAGGTCATGGAAAACAGCGTCACAATCGGCGCCGTTTACCGGGCGTTGTCGGCAGACGGCAGCCTTTTGGGGTATGTGATAAATGTCACTTCCTCGGAAGGATACGGAGGAAATATTGAGTTGATGATGGGTGTTTCTCTGGAGGGTACATTAAACGGCATTTCCCTTTTAAGCATTTCGGAGACGCCGGGGCTCGGCATGCGTGCGGAAGAGGTTCTGGTTCCGCAGTTTACCGGCAAAACAGCGTCTTCCTATACTTATACCAAAACAGGTGCGGTTTCTGAGGACCAGATTGACGCCATCAGTGGCGCAACCATTACCACAGAGGCAGTTACCAATGCAGTAAACGGAGGACTGCGTTACTTTCAGACATATCTGATGGAAGGGGGGAGTGGACAATGAGAGAAAACAGTGCAATGGAAAGGCTGTATAACGGTCTGGTAAAAGAAAATCCCACCTTTGTGTTGATGCTGGGCATGTGTCCGACACTGGCAGTTACCACTTCCGCCATAAACGGTCTGGGAATGGGTCTTACGACGCTGGTGGTACTGGCGTTGAGCAATCTGATTATTTCATTGCTGCGCAACGTGATACCTGATAAAGTGAGGATTCCTGCTTTTATCGTGATTATTGCGTCTTTTGTTACGGCAGTGCAGCTTTTGCTGGAAGCCTATCTGCCTTTCCTGAATGAGGCCCTTGGGGTATATATTCCCCTGATTGTGGTGAATTGCATTATTTTAGGGCGTGCGGAGGCATATGCTTATTCCCACGGCCCTGTTTCTTCCCTGTTTGACGGTATTGGCATGGGGCTTGGGTTTACCGTTGCCCTCACCTGCATCGGCGCAGTCAGGGAACTGCTCGGGGCAGGGAAGCTGTTCGGCTTTTCGGTGATGCCGGATTCCTTTACGCCAATCGGTATCTTTGTACTGGCGCCGGGGGCGTTCTTTGTGCTGGCGATGCTCTGTGCATTACAGAACCTGGTGAAGATTCGGGGAGAAAAGAAAGGAAAAGATATGAGCAAAATCGGCTCCGGCTGCGGACATGACTGCCTGCACTGTTCAGAATCAGGCTGTGCGGAAAGGATTAAGGATAAAGACGAGGACGCCGGAGATTTGATAGACCTTGATGAGGAGGACAACTAAATGGAATCAGTTAAAAATCTGCTTATCATTCTTATCAGTTCTTCTCTGGTAAGCAATGTTGTGTTAAGCCAGTTTTTGGGGCTCTGCCCCTTTTTGGGCGTGTCGAAGAAAATGAACACGGCGGCGGGGATGGGAAGCGCCATTATATTTGTCATCACCCTTTCCAGCGCCATTACCGGCGTCATTTATAAATTCCTTCTGGTGCGTTTCCACATGGAATATTTACAGACGATTGTATTTATCCTTGTGATAGCCGCACTGGTGCAATTTGTGGAAATGTTCCTGAAAAGGTATATGAAGTCCCTGTATCAGGCGTTGGGGGTATACCTTCCCCTGATTACCACGAATTGCGCGGTGCTGGGGGTTGCCCTTACCAACGTGCAGAAGGAGTATGGCATACTGGCAGGGATTGTAAACGGTTTTGCAACTGCCCTTGGTTTTATGATTGCCATTGTGATTCTGGCGGGACTCAGGGAAAAAATGGTATACAATGAAGTGCCGGATGCTTTTAAAGGAATGCCGCATGTACTGCTGACGGCAGGACTGATGGCAATTGCATTCTGCGGATTTTCGGGACTTTTGTAGGGAGGACGATAATGAACGTGATGGGAATTGTGGGTGCGCTGCTTTTGATTGGCGGCATCGGCATATTTGTCGGACTGTTTCTTGGTGTTGCCGGCATCGCATTCAAAGTAAAGGTAAATGAAAAGGAAGAGGCTGTTCTGGCGGCGCTTCCCGGGAATAACTGCGGCGGCTGCGGATATCCGGGCTGTTCGGGATTGGCGGCAGCCATTGCAAAGGGAAGTGCGGAAGTAAATGCCTGCCCGGTGGGCGGAGAGGCGGTTGGCAAAAAGATAGCTTCCATTATGGGAGTGGAGGAAAAAGAAACGGTGCGCATGGCGGCGTTTGTACACTGTATGGGGGATTGTGATAAGACGCATCCCGATTATGAGTATACAGGGATAGAAGACTGCCGTATGCTCAGTTTTGTGCCAAACGGCGGACCAAAGTCCTGTAATTACGGCTGTCTCGGTTTTGGCACCTGTGTAAAAGCCTGCCCTTTTGACGCCATCCATGTTGAAAACGGGATTGCAAAGGTGGACAGGGACGCCTGTAAGGCCTGCGGGAAGTGTATCGCCGTATGTCCCAAACATCTGATTTCTTTAGAGCCGTACGAGGCAAAGCATATTGTGGCATGCAGTTCCGGGGACAAGGGTCCCGTTACCATGAAAGCATGTGAAACGGGCTGCATCGGCTGCGGTATCTGTGTAAAGAACTGTCCGCAGGGGGCGGTCAAGGTGGAAAATTTCCACGCAGTGATTGACCAGGAGAAATGTACCGGCTGCGGCGTCTGCGCAGAAAAATGTCCGAAGCATGTAATTGTGTGATTTACGCGGAGGAAATAATAAGGGAGGTTTGATATGCGGCGTTTACTTATTGTGATTGATATGCAGAATGATTTTATAGACGGCAGCCTTGGCACGAAAGAAGCGCAGGCCATCGTGCCGGCGGTTGTGAAAAAGATAAGGGAATTTGATGGCACGGTACTGTTTACGAGAGATACCCACGGAGAAAACTATTTACAGACGGCGGAAGGAAAGAAGCTTCCCGTTAAACACTGTATAAAAGGAACAAAAGGCTGGGAACTGCAGGAAGAAATTGAAGCCCTCAGGGTGGAGAAAGACGCGGCAGTTTTTGATAAGGGCACTTTCGGTTCAAAGGATTTGGCGGAGTATATCAGTGAAAGCGTCCAAAGTACAGGCAGCATCGATTCCATTGTCCTGTGCGGGCTTTGCACGGATATCTGCGTGATTTCCAACGCACTGCTTTTGAAAGCATATATGCCGGAAGTACCCATAGCGGTCGACAGCGCGTGCTGTGCCGGCGTCACCGTGGAAAGTCATGAAAATGCGCTGAAAGCCATGGCAATGTGCCAGATTGAAATTGCATAAGGGAAGATGGGGTAAATAATTTTCATTATAGTATCATAATTTTAGGTTATATAGCATTTGTCAGGGGATTGAAGTAAAATATTTACAAATGCAGGAAAGGATGGACTATGATGAAAAAGTATACATGGAAAAAAGCATCGGCTCTTTTACTGGCAATGGCATTGCTGTTGTCAGCATGTCAAAGCGGGCAGCCAGCGCGGGGGGAAGAAACAACACCTTCTACACAGGAAACAGGGACTGTTTCCGAACCGGTTACGGATGCAGCAGAGGGAGAAGTGGACAAATCCGTCTATATGAATCCGGAAGCGGATGTGGAAGACAGGATTGCAGCGCTTCTTGCCCAGATGACACTGGAAGAAAAGGCAGCCCAGATGGTGCAGGCGGAACAGAGCGGACTTAGCACGGATGCCGTTACCAAATACGGAATCGGCTCAGTGCTCAGCGGTGGGGGCAGCGCACCCCTTGAGGGAAACAGCGCCGAAAACTGGCAGGCGCGTATCAATGAGTTAAAACAGGCGGCCCTTGACAGCAGGCTGGGCATTCCCCTTCTTTACGGCGTGGATGCCGTTCACGGCAACAACAACGTCTTTGGGGCAACGGTATTCCCCCACAATATCGGACTTGGAGCCGCAAACAATGAAGAACTGATTACACGGATAGGAGAAATCACAGCTTCCGAAGTCAGGGCTGTGGGAATCCAGTGGACCTTTGCGCCTACCCTTGGCAATCCCCAGAATGAGAGATGGGGCAGGACTTACGAATGTTTCAGCGAGAGGGCAGAGGATGTCGCAGGACTTGGCGCAGCATACATACGCGGTTTTCAGGGAACATTTGACAGCAACGGATACATGGATGAGAAACATGTCATTGCCTGTGCAAAGCACTTTATCGGGGAAGGATATACGGAAGAAGGCATCAATCAGGGAAATGTGGCAATGAGCGCAGAGGAATTTGACGCTTTGCTTGCAAGCGGCATTTTGGACCCATATACCAACGCCGTCAATGAAAATGTGCTTACATTCATGGTATCGTATAACAGTGTGGATGGTTTAAAGTGCCACGAAAACTATCATTTGATACAGGAAGTGCTGAAGGATGAAATGGGCTTTAAGGGTCTGGTAGTCAGCGATTACAACGGTGTTCAGCAAGTATCGGGGGCAACCTATAAGGACCAGGTGGAACTGGCGGTTAATGCCGGAATAGACTTGCTGATGGAGCCTTACGGCTGGGAAATGTGTATACAGTTTCTGGTAGAACTGGTGGAAGAAGGCAGGATACCGGAGGCAAGGATTGACGACGCAGTAAGCAGAATCCTGCGGGTGAAGTTTACGGCAGGGCTTTTTGAAGAAGAAATCGGAAGCGCTGCGGAACAGGAATGTCTGGCTGCATTTGGCAGTGAAGAACACAGGGAAGTGGCAAGGCAGGCAGTAAGGGAGAGCCTAGTCCTTCTGAAAAATGACATGGTAGGTGAAACGACAGCCATAAATGCATTACAGGATTGTAAAAATATTGTTGTTTCCGGACAGAAAGCATTTGATATCGGAAGCCAGTGCGGCGGTTGGACTATCTCTTGGGAAGGCAGAAGCGGCAAAACAACGTTGGGAACCACCATCATAGAAGGTCTTGCAAAACAGGTGGGGGAGGATGTAAAGCTGTCCCACAATGTAGATGGAAATGTGAGCAGTGAATATGATGCCGTGATTGTAGTGGTAGGGGAAAACCCGTACGTGGAAACCGGCGGTGACAGGAAAGCTGAGAATCTCACTGTATCCATAAAGGACCAGGAACTTCTGGAAGCTTTGCGGGTAAGCCTGGACGCCCTTCCCGACAGGGAGAACACCCCGGTTATTGCGGTTATTATTGCAGGACGTCCCATCAATATCACAGAATATATGGATATGTTTGATGCCGTAGTTATGGCATGGCTTCCCGGAACGGAAGGAGAAGGCGTTGCAGATGTGCTTCTCGGTGATTATGATTTTACTGGTACTTTAAAATATACTTGGATGAAGTCCCCGCTGGACATTGAGAAAAAGCAGGAAGAAGGAAATGAAGATTTGGTGCTTTTCCCCTATGGACACGGCCTTAAAAAGGATGGTTCCGGTATACTTGGGGATATAGAATAAATTAAGAGATAAAGAGTGTGTTCCGAAAGAAAATTCATATTTTCGGAACACACTCTTTTTATGTTATATCATACTGAAATGTATAGGGTTTCCGCATTTGCATTGCGGCAGCCGGGGCGTGCATTTGATTCCACAAAGGACCGTGTAAAAACGCCGGCATTTGGATGCTGTATTTTAGCATCCTACGTGCCGCTGTGTTTTTATTCGAGCGGGAGCGTGTCCTGTTGGAACAAATGCACGCCCCGGCTGCCGCAATGCAAATGCGGAAACTCTCCAAAATAAGGTTGACATTTTTGTTCGGCAGATGTAGAATATAAACAAATATTAGGCAAACGCCGAACAAGGAGAATAATTATGAAAAGATTGCCGGATTCGGAACTGGAATTAATGATGAGTCTTTGGAAACTGGACAAGCCTGCCACCAGATTGGAAATTGAAGCCGGAATGGGAGAGGGGAGGCAGCTTGGGGCAACCACTGTTTTATCCTTTTTGTCCCGTCTGGAAGAAAAGGGATTTCTGAGCGTAAAAAAGGTTGGGAAAACCAATTTGTATACAGCATTGGTATCCTATGATGACTATTCAAAGAAGGAGAGCAGGAATATTTTGCAAAAGATGTACCAGAACTCCGTTAAAAATTTTGTTGCGGCCCTGTATGACGGGGAAAGCATCAGTACGGAGGAACTAAAGGCTCTTAGGGATTATATTGATGAGAAAGTGCAGGACTAATTGATATGTTGATATCCGTTTTCTTTGATATTCTGGAAATAAATATTGCGGTTTCCGTTGTTGTGCTTTTGGCGGCGCTTCTTATGCCGAAGCTGAAAAATTACCGTGTCGGGTGGCGGAAATGGTTCTGGATTTTGCTGGGAATCAGGCTTCTTATTCCTTACAATTTTTCATGGGATTCCCATGCAGTCCATCTTTTCTCTTTTACCGGAGAATGGCAGATTTCAGAAGCGGTGGAAGTTTCCACAGCGGTTCTGTTAAGCCTGGTCTGGTTTTTGGGGCTTGTCGTCTGTCTGCGGCACAGGTATTTGTGCTACAGGAAATTTCAGAAAGAGATAGTGGAAAACAGCAGAGAGAGTTTTGAAGAAAGAGAGCTTGCCGTATTGCGGGAGGTAATGAGTGAAATAGGGGTAGAAAAGGAAGTGACGTTATATCACTGTCCCCTGATTGTATCCCCCATGGTGATAGAAGTTCTGCAACCCATGCTGCTTCTTCCCGAAGAAGAATACAGCGATGAGCAGCTTAGGATGATATTCAGGCATGAAGGAATGCACATCGACAATTTTGATATTGTATATAAAACCATTATGTTGTTGGCGGAAGCTGTACACTGGTTTAATCCGGTAGTGCATAAGATGGTGAAATGGAGTTACCGGGATTTGGAAATTTTTTGTGATGAATGTGTTGTGGAAGACATGGATAAAAAAGAGCGCGGCAGTTATGGCAGGACTATCCTGGATGCAGTGGAAAAGCAAAAAGGATTGGATATTGTATTTTCCACCTGTTTTTATGGCAGTCAGGGCTTGATGAAACAGCGGGTAGAAAATTTGTTTAACATGGAAAGCAAGAAAAGCGGCGCGGTTCTTTTGGGTGTTTTTGGGGGATTGCTGCTGTTTCTAGGCATGTTTATCAAATGTGGCATATAGATTAAGGTTTGGTCTAAAATGCGGCAGAATGAGAGGAAAAATGTACGAAAACAGAAGGGCAAGAAAGAAAAGAAGAAAAGAAAAAATGAGAAGGGTTGTCTGGATTGCGGCGGCGCTGGCGTTGGTGTTTACTGCATCAGCCTGCATTTTTATCCTGATAAAAAATAATACGAAACCGCAGATACCGGGACCGGAAGAAACCTTGTACCAATATGCGGAATGCCTGAATGAAGGGAATTATGCGGGGATATATCCGCTTCTGGATGCAGATTCCCGTACAAGGATTGCAGAAGAGGAACTGGTAAGCAGATATGAAAATATCTATGGAGGCATCGAGGCGACGGAGGTTGTGCTTGAGATAGATACGGAAATTGCAGAAGGGAAAAATGATTGGGATGAAACGCATCCCGCTGCAATCAACTATCATATTTCCATGAATACGCTGGCAGGGGAACTGGTTTTTCCGTCCTGTACCATACTGACTTTTGATAAGGAGGCAGGGGAGTGGAAAATGGTTTGGAACCTCTCCGAAATATTTCCCGGTTTACAGGAGGGGCTCAGGGTAAGGGTAAAGACCATTCAGGCCGAGCGGGGAGAGATATATGATGCGCAATACAATCTGCTGGCGGGAATGGGAGAGGTCTGGTCCGCCGGCGTGGTGCCGGGAAAACTGGAAGAACCCAGAGAAGAAGCTGTCAGGGATGTGGCCGAAGTCATGGGGGTCAGTGTGGAAAAGGTGGAAAAGGAACTGGGCGCCTCATGGGTAAAAGACGATTTGTTTGTACCAATCCGCAATTTTTCCAAGGATGACACAGAACTGAAAGAACAGATGATTGCGGTGCCGGGAATCCTGCTTTCCACAGTGGAAGCAAGAATCTATCCTTACGGGGAAGCGGCAGGACATCTGACAGGATATGTACAGAGCATTACTGCCGAAGAACTGGAAGCCAGAAGGGGACTGCATTACAATTCCCTGAGCGTTTTGGGGAAAACAGGTGCGGAAGCCGCCATGGAGAGCGTCATGCGAAGCAGAGACGGCTACCGCATCGTGCTTGTGGACGAAGACGGAAATGAAGTGGAAGAGGTGCTCTCCTGTGCGCCGCAGGACGGGGAGGATGTACGCCTTACCATCAACGCGCCCCTTCAGGAAAAAATATATGAAGTCATGAAGGGGGACAAAGGCGCGGCGGTTGCCATAAACCCTGAAACCGGGGAAGTGCTTGCCTATGTGAGCACGCCGGCATATGACCCAAATGATTTTGTGCTGGGTTTCACAACCGCAGAATGGGAGGCGTTGAACGGTGACAGCAGCCAGCCGTTTTATAACCGCGCTAAAAGCACGTACTGTCCGGGTTCCGTGATGAAGCCCGTTATCGGTGCGCTGGCTTTGGAAAGCGGTGCGCTTACGGCGGATGAAACCATAGACTACAGGGGGAATGCATGGCAGCTTAACGCAGACTGGGGAGATTATGCCGTTACGACGCTGCACAGCGACTATGCGCCCAAAAATTTGAACAATGCATTGATTTATTCCGACAATGTCTTTTTTGCACAGACGGCTGTGAGGCTGGGGGCAGAAGGCGTTGCGGAAGGGCTTGAGGGGCTTGGGTTTACGGAAACGCCGGATTTTATGCTGGCAATGACTGCTTCTTCCTACGGTGGGACGGATGCATTGCAAAACAGTATGACGCTTGCGGATTCCGGATATGGACACGGGTTGATGATGGTAAATCCCCTGCATCTGGCCTGCGTCTATTCGGCCTTTTACAATGAAGGCAGCATGATTGCGCCCCAGCTTTTATACGGTCAGGAGCCTGTCTGGTGGAAGGAAAACGCCATAAGCAGCCAGACGGCCTCTTTTATCTGGTCCTGCCTTGCAGATGTGGTAAACGCGGAGGGCGGCACGGGAAGGGCGGCAGCGCTTCCTGACAAACTGATTGCCGGAAAGACGGGAACCGCTGAACTGAAGCAGAGCAAGGAAGACACAACCGGAACAGAAATCGGATGGTTTGTGGGTATGAACGGCGAAAAAGATGAAAACCCCATTATCATTGTGATGGTGATAGAAGACGTAAAAGACAGGGGCGGCAGCGCTTATGTAGCCGCCAAAGTAAAAGAGTGTCTGGCATACTACTACCAGTACAGGGAGTGAAACTGCATTTTCCCCTCTTACCCGTGCGGGAAGTGTAAAACGGTTGTCTTTTGCCGGATTTCATGGTAAATTGTAAGAATAGAAAAAGTTTTTATGCGCGTGGAGAGAATACTATGAAATTACCGGAAGAATATGATGGAAAATCCCGGATGGGCACGGGGATGCTTAGGATGGTGATAGGCGTAATCCTGTTTATGGCAGCTATCCTGGTTCTGGTGCTGGTTATCAACCATAAAGATAAGAAACCCCATACAAATTATGCGGACAAGACGCAGACAGGACAGACGCAAACCCCGGAGGGAAACGGACAGGATTTGGCGCAGGGATTGCCGGAAACAATTGTGCCGGGTACGCTGACGCCGGATGATTTTGATTTTTGGGACATGTATCCGGAAGAAACGGAAACACTGCCCACAGAGAGCGGTCCTAAAAAAGAAGTCGTGGAAGACGACCCATCCACCGATGGAAAGCACACTTTAATCACTTATGCGGACGGGGAGGAAGAATGGGTGCTAATCAGCCCGTATCTGCCGAAACACGAATATGACTATACAAAGCTTGTGTGCCAGTCCAACCTCATGAAATATTATGAAGACGGGAAACAGGTTTCTTATGTGGGAGTGGATATTTCCAAATATCAGGATTATGTGGATTTTGTGAAACTGAAAAAAGCAGGAGTTAATTTTGTAATGCTGCGCGTGGGCGCAAGGGGATATGGCACCGGACAGCTCACCCTCGATGAGTATTTTCTTGATAATATAAAGAGGGCTTCCGATGCGGGGCTGGATATCGGTCTTTACTTTTTTTCTCAGGCCGTTACCACGGATGAGGCAGTGGAGGAAGCCAATCTTGTGCTGGAAAATATCGGGGATTACAAGATAACATATCCGATTGCTTTTGATATGGAATTGATTGCCAATGACACCTCACGCATTGAAAGCCTTACGAGGGAAGAAAAAACCACCATAGCCAAAAAATTTATGGATACGGTGAAGGATGCGGGATATAAGCCCATGCTCTACGGAAACAAGGAATGGCTGATAAAGCGTATTGATTTGTCCAAGCTGACGGCATACGATATCTGGCTGTCCCAGCCGGGAGATATACCGGACTATCCGTATAAATTTACCATGTGGCAGTATTCCACTACCACCACCATAGATGGGATAGCAGGGTATGCAAACCTGAATATCAGTTTTATTGATTATTCGGAAAAGTAAGAAGTTTTATTTTGTCGGAAACCGGCAGCCGCGTATAGATATCGGCATACGCGGCTGCCGATATGTTTTCCAGATAATTGGGCGTATAATTTTTCCGGCAGCCGTTTTTCTTCAGAATATCTATGGCTTTATTGTAGGCTATGGCGGCTTCTTCCATGGTCCGGTAGGTGCCGATGATATAGTTGCCGTTTACATGGATGCGGGCCCGATAGGAAATGCCGGTTTCTTTCTTCATGATAAGGACGCCATGGTACTGGTTGTGTATTTCAAGATTTTCACGCCTGAAGTCTGTGGCATCCCCGTTCCTGAAAATATAATCCCTTCCGGCAACGGCATAGTTCTTGATGCCGTAACGGTTCAGGATGTTTACCTGCATACCGAAATCCGCTACGAAATAGTGACCGCCGCGCTTCATGATTTTGTGGGAAGCATAATAAAACAAATCATCCACATCAAATTTCAGGATATGTTCCCGGGAATAATAGTAATAGAAAAAGTGGGGTCTGACGTAAATCGGAGTGGGAAAATAAACATGGTTTTCTTTGAAGTTTAAAAGAATTACCCACTTTTCAAAGGACAGGGCGCTTTTTTCATGATAATCTTTTGGGGAAACCGAAGCATTTCCTTTCAGAAGCCTGCAGGCTTCCAGATAGGCGTTGTGTGCTTTGGCTGCGGAAGAAAAACTTCCCAGGCTGATGTGTTTTTTCTGGTATGTGACAGACGAGCGGTAATAGATGCTACCGTCTTTTTTTTGTGCGCAGAATACCCCTTCCGGATTGCCCATTATCATTCACTCCTGAGTAGATTTAATATGAAAAGTATAACAGATTAAAGGAAATTTTACAAATTAAGAAATATTTTCCGGCTTGTCTGTATAGAATATACTATGCGTAATGAATCATGAAACAGGAGGACAAGGCAATGTATAAAAGGTATTTGGCAGCATTGGCGCTTATCAATATGATAATTATTTTTGCAGTGTGGAACCTGACCGGACTGAAAGTGAACCACATTATGGCAACCCCGGCATTCCAGTTGGATTTGGAACAGGCCCTGATGCCGGAAGAGCAGACAAGCTTTTTTAATCTTGCTGAAGCGGTCTCGTCGGGTCAGCGGATTATCAATTATGAAGTAGTAGAAAAAGAAAGCCTTTATGATTTATCGGAAGAGGATTATGAAGTGCTGCTGCGCATTGTGGAGGCAGAAGCAGGGGGGGAGGACATTGAAGGAAGGATGCTGGTAGCCAGTGTGGTGTTAAACCGGGTCGAACACGAGGCGTTTCCCGATACGGTGAAAGATGTGGTTTTTCAGAGGGAAAACGGGACGGCACAGTTTTCGCCGGCTTACAGCGGCAGATATGACAGGATTGTGGTCAGTGAAAAGACCATTGAAGCGGTGGACAGGGTCTTGTGCGGGGAAGATATCTCAGAAGGGGCGTTATACTTTGCGGCAAGGAAACGGGCAGATTCCAAAAAGATGAAATGGTTTGACGAACATCTGACATTTTTATTTTCCCATGGCGGGCATGAATTTTTTACACAGTGAGACATTGCGAAATAAAAAGGGTTATGCTATACTATTCGGAAGAAAATATGTGCAGGGATTTGGCGGCACGGATAGGAGTTACGATGAAAGAAGTATTATATAAAAGTACCAGAGGCAATAAAGAGCCGGTAACGGCTTCCGAGGCGATATTAAAAGGATTATCGGATGACGGCGGATTGTTTGTGCCGGACTGTATCCCTGTTTTGGATAAAAGTATTTCCCAGCTTTCCAAGATGACTTATCAGGAAGTGGCTTACGAAGTGATGAAGCTGTTTCTCACGGATTTTACGGAGGAGGAGTTGAAAAGCTGTATCCGCAATGCTTATGACGACAAGTTTGATGACGAGGTAATCGCACCGATTACAGAAGCAGGCGGCGCCTATTACCTGGAATTGTTCCATGGGGCAACGATAGCTTTTAAGGATATGGCGTTATCCATCCTGCCGCATCTTCTTACAACCGCAGCCAGGAAAAATCAGGTCAAAAACGAAATCGTGATTCTTACTGCAACCAGCGGTGATACGGGAAAGGCGGCGCTTGCAGGATTTGCAGGGGTAAAAGGCACCAGAATCATCGTGTTTTATCCCAAAAACGGCGTCAGCCCCATTCAGGAAAAGCAGATGGTGACCCAAAAGGGGGACAATACATATGTAGTGGGCATTACAGGCAATTTTGACGATGCCCAGACGGGAGTAAAAAAGCTGTTTGGCGATAAGGAACTTGCAAAAGAAATGGATGAGGCCGGTTTCCAGTTTTCTTCCGCCAACTCCATAAATATCGGCCGTCTTGTGCCTCAGATAGTATATTATGTGTATGCATATGCGTCTTTGTTTGCCAAGGGCAGGATTGCCGAAGGGGAAAAAATAAACGTGGTGGTTCCCACCGGAAATTTCGGAAATATTCTTGCTGCATTTTATGCAAAAAATATGGGTTTACCTATAGGAAAGTTAATCTGCGCTTCCAATGACAATAAGGTATTGTACGATTTCTTTGCCACAGGCGCCTATGACAGGAACAGGAAGTTTGTACTGACGTCTTCCCCATCCATGGATATTTTGATATCCAGCAATTTAGAGCGTCTGATTTACCGGATAGCGGGCAATGACGCTGCCAAAAACAAAGAGTTGATGGCTTTGCTTGCGGGATGCGGCAGATATGAAATTTCGGAGGAAATGCGCTCGCAGCTTGCAGATTTTTACGGCAGTTTTGCAAATGAAGAGGAAACAGCGGCAGCAATCAAAAAGATGTATGAAAGCTGTGGTTATGTGATAGATACCCATACCGCCGTGGCGGCGGCCGTATACGGTAAGTATAGGGATGAAACAAAGGATGATGCGAAGACGGTCATTGCATCCACAGCCAGCCCGTTTAAATTTACCAGAAGCGTTATGAATGCGATAGATGCAAAGTATGATGAAATGGATGATTTTGCCCTGGTGGATGAACTTTCAAAGCTGGCAAATGTACCGGTGCCGGCAGCCATTGAAGAGATTCGGACAGCGCCCGTGGTTCATGACCATATCTGTGATAAAGAAGAAATGGAAACGGTGGTAAAAAACTTCCTTCATATTTAATTCCATAAAAAAAGGCTTTGGGAACGGACCCAAAGCCTTTTTATGTATTGCATTAACGGTTATTCATAGAAATATACTCTTTATCTTCACTGACAGACTTGTATGCAGGACGAATAATTTTTCCGTTATTGGCAAGTTCCTCCAGACGGTGTGCGCTCCATCCGACAATACGCGCAATGGCAAAGATGGGGGTGTAAAGTTCCATGGGCAGTCCCAGCATGTGGTATACAAAACCGGAGTAGAAGTCTACGTTGATGCTGACGCCCTTATACATCTGTCTTTCTTCTGAAATTATCTGCGGAGCAAGCCGTTCTACCATGGAATAAAGTGCAAATTCTTTTTGCAGACCCTTTTCCACGGAAAGCTTTTCTACGAAAGACTTAAAGGAAACGGCACGGGGGTCGGATTTGGAATATATGGCATGACCGACGCCGTAAATTAAACCGGCATGGTCAAAAGCTTCCTTGTGCAAAAGTTTTTTCAGGTAGCAGGAAACTTCCTCCTCATCTTCCCAGTCTTTTACCACCTCTTTCATTTCCTCGAACATCTGGACAACTTTGATATTTGCTCCGCCGTGGCGGGGACCTTTTAAGGAGCCGATAGCGGCGGCAATGGTGGAATAAGTATCAGTCAGGGAAGATGTTACCACATGGGTGGTGAAAGAAGAGTTGTTGCCTCCTCCATGTTCCATATGCAGCACCAGGGCAATATCCAGTATCTTTGCTTCCAGCGGGGTATAAGCGCTGTCAGGGCGCAGGATATGCAGAATATTTTCTGCAGTGGACAGTTCCGGTATGGGCTGATGAATAAACAGGCTGTTCCCGTCATGGTAGTGGCTGTATGCCTGATAGCCGTAAATGGAAAGCATGGGAAACAGGCTGATAAGCTGCAGGCACTGCCTTAAAACGTTGGGAATGGAAGTGTCGTCCGCCCTGTCATCGTAGGAGTATAAAGTCAGTACGCTCCGGGCAAGAGTGTTCATCATGTCTTTGCTGGGCGCTTTCATGATAATATCCCGCACAAAGCTGGTAGGCAGGGTGCGGTATCCTCCAAGGAGCTGCTGAAACCCGGCAAGTTCCTGTTTGTCCGGCAGCTTGCTGAAAAGCAGCAAATAAGTAATCTCTTCAAATCCAAAACGGTTCTCTTTTGTGAATCCGTTTACTAAATCCTGCACATCGTATCCACGATAGAAGAGGCGGCCATGGGCTGGCACTTCCACACCATCCACAATTTCCTTGGCGCGTACATCGGAAATATGGGTAAGACCTGCAAGCACGCCTTTTCCGTTTAAATCGCGTAATCCCCGTTTAACCTCATATTTGGTAAATAAATCGGATTCTATGATGCCGCTTTCTTCAGAAAGTTTTGCCAGTTTTATGATTTCAGGTGTAATATCCGAGTAGAAGTTGTGCTCCATGTAATACCTCGCTTTCTGTTAATAAGTTTATGTAAAAGTCATACTCTCAAGACCCAATATAAATTTATCATATCATGGACTGTAAAAGCGTGGCAAGAAAAAATGAAGGAGTTCATAAACTTTTCATGAATTTATAGATTTTTTTCATAAATCGTATTAAAATAGTGAGAGAAGTCTGAAAAAAGAAACGGGGGGGTTGGCTATGACAATCAATGAAATGCTTTCCCATGTGGACCACACGCAGTTGAAAGCGTTTGCAGCATGGGAAGATATTGTGAAACTTTGCGAGGAGGCTGTTTTATACCGCACGGCTTCGGTGTGCATTCCGCCTGCTTATGTCAAAAGGGTAAAAGAGGCGTATGGGGACAGGCTTGTCATCTGTACGGTGGTGGGTTTTCCCCTTGGTTACAGCACAAGGGAAGCAAAGGAGGAAGAGGTAAGACAGGCCCTTAGGGACGGCTGCGACGAGGTAGACATGGTCGTCAATATCAGCGATGTGAAAAACGGATTGTATGAAAAGGTAAAGGAAGAGATTGCTTCCCTGAAACAGATTTGCCGTGACCGTATCCTGAAAGTGATTGTAGAAGCCTGTTATTTGACGGAGCAGGAAAAAATTGCCATGTGCCGTGCCGTTACTGAGGCAGGAGCGGATTACATCAAAACTTCCACCGGTTTCGGAACCGGCGGCGCTACAAAAGAGGATGTGGAACTGTTTAAAGAGCACATCGGTTCAGGGGTGAAAATCAAGGCGGCTGGCGGCATACAGACGTTAGATGAACTGGCAATGTATTTGCAGCTCGGGTGCGACAGGGTAGGAATGTCAAAGACGGCAGAAGCCTGTGCAGGGCGGATTTGAGACAAAATCATGGAGGCGAACATGGAAAATAAGACGATAACCGGCAGGCTTACGGCCTTGCGGGGGGAAATGAAAAACCGGGGCATGGATTATTATATGATGCCAACCGCCGATTTCCACAATTCGGAGTATGTGGATGATTTTTTCAAAGTCAGGGAATATTTCTGCGGTTTTACAGGTTCCAACGGGACATTGCTGGTATGGAAGGAAGGCGCCGGATTGTGGACTGACGGAAGGTACTTTATCCAGGCGGCAAAGGAGCTGGAGGGAACAGGCGTTACTTTGTTTCGGATGGCGGAAGAAGGCGTGCCGACTTTGACGGAATTTCTGGTTTCCCATATGCAGGCAGGGGAAGTCCTTGGTTTTGACGGCAGGGTGGTGACGGCGTCCGAAGGACTGAAGCTAGAAAAAGCGCTTAAGGAAAAAGGAGTCGGGCTGGCTTATGAAACGGATTTGGCGGAAGCAGTCTGGAAAGAAAGACCGGTTCTTCCCGGCGGAAAAATCTGGGTACTCCCTGAAGCAATTACGGGTGCGGATGTAACGGAGAAAACGCGGGAAGTAAGAAGCGCGGTAAAAATAAGCGGCGCCGACAGCCTGCTGCTCACAAAGCTTGACGATTTGATGTGGCTGTACAATATCCGGGGCTGTGATGTGGAATGTAACCCGGTGGCGCTATCCTACGGATATATTTCAGAGGACAAAAATGTTTTCTTTGTACAGGAATGTGCATTGACAGACGAAGTGAAAGCCTATTTTGAAAAGTATGATATCTGCCTTCGTCCCTATGGGGATATTACGGATTTCCTGAGCAAGGAAACGGGAAAAGACAGTAAGGTTCTGGTTGATAAAAGGCATTGCAGCTATTGTCTTTATAAGAAGGCAGAAGCTGGCGCCTCCCTGGTGGAAGGAAAAAACCCGACAGAGCGCCTGAAGGCTGTTAAGAACCCGGTGGAGCTGGCTAATATGGAGAAAGTTTTTCTTCAGGACAGCGTAGCCGTTACCAGGTTTATATACTGGCTCAAAAAAAATATCGGCCTCATGGAGATAACCGAAGTGACGGCGGCAGACCATCTGGAGGATTTGAGAAGGCAGATACCGGGATTCCTCGACTTGTCTTTCCCTACCATTTCAGGGTATAAAGAAAATGCAGCCATGATGCATTATGAGGCAACGCCTGACAATTGCAAAACGCTTGCCCCCGAAGGGATGCTTCTGGTCGATTCCGGCGGGCAGTATCTGGGAGGCACCACGGATGTCACCAGAACCATAGTACTTGGTCCCATATCGGAAGAAATCAAATGCCATTACACCGCAGTGGCTGCCGGTATGTTAAACCTGACCCATGCAAAATGGCTTTACGGCTGTACAGGGCGCAATCTTGACATACTGGCGAGGGCGCCGTTGTGGAATATGGGTATGGATTACAAATGCGGTACGGGGCATGGCGTCGGCTATATCCTGAATGTGCATGAGGGCCCCCAGAATATCCGCTGGAAATACATGGAAGGGGTGGCGGAAGCGGTTCTGGAGGACGGAATGGACGTCACCAACGAGCCGGGCGTTTATATAGAGAAAAGCCACGGCATCAGAATCGAAAATGTAATGGTTGCCAGAAATGATGTAAAAAACGGGGACGGGCAGTTCATGCATTTTGAAACCCTGACCTATGTGCCCATTGATTTGGAGGCGGTTGACGCGGCCCTCCTGACAAAGGAGACAAAGGATTACCTGAATGCCTATCACAAAGAGGTTTACGAAAAGGTTTCCCCGTATTTATCCGCCGAGGAAGCCGCATGGCTTAAAGAGGCGACAAAGGCGGTTTAAAAGCAGATGTAAAATTGTTAAATGATTGTAAAATTTGCATCCCAATATTGACTTTTATTTTTGGCTTTGAGATAATACACATGAATATTTAGGAGAAAATATTATAGAAGGAGGACATAGTATGTCAACAAAAGCTTATTATCCCATTTCCGAGATAGGCGCCGGTAAAGTTGGTTTTTCAAGGACCCGTTCCATTATCGAGGCTGCTTTTTACGGAAATAACGTAGTAAAAGTAAATACCCTGAGAGAGGCATATGAGTTAGCTAAAAATTCACCCGGCACCATCGTGACGGATATGCCTGTTTACAAGGCAGAAGAGCAGGGTCTTGATAAAGATGCCAAAGTTCTGCTGTTTAATGACGGCGCCGTTACCGGCCGTTATGCCGCTGCCCGCCGCATTAAGGGAGAACCCGGCGTGGATGAGGTGAAGCTGGACAAGGTTGTCATGGATGCTGTTTATGAAACCCGTTGGAAAACCATGTACCATGCAGAATGTTTCGTAGGACTGGACCCTGAGTTCATGGTAAAAGCCCATCTTTTGATTCCGGAAGGGGAAGAGAATGTCCTTTACAACTGGATGATTAATTTCCAGTATATGTCAGATAAGTATGTGGAAATGTACAAAAATTCCAAGCCTGTCGGCGATGGCAATGAGCCTGATATTTATATTTTCTCCGACCCGCAGTGGGTACCCGGCAACAGACCCGATGTGGATTACAGCTGCTTAAGCGACCCTCTTACCCTGTGCTATTTTGATACCGACCAGAACTGTGCGGCGATTCTCGGCATGAGGTATTTCGGCGAGCACAAAAAAGGAACCCTTACCATGGCATGGGCGCTTGCCAACAGAAACGGTTATGCTTCCTGCCACGGCGGACAGAAGGAATACACATTGGAAGACGGTTCTAAGTTTGTGGCTTCCGTATATGGTCTGTCAGGCTCCGGCAAATCTACCCTGACCCATGCAAAACACAACGACAAATATCCTTCCATCAAGGTTCTGCACGACGATGCCTTTATTATTAACAGCGATACCTGCGCATCCGTTGCACTTGAGCCCACATACTTTGACAAGACTGCAGATTATCCGACAGGATGTCCTGACAACATGTATCTGCTGTCCGCACAGAACTGCTCTGCAACCCTTGATGAGGACGGCAAGGTGCAGCTTGTGACGGAAGACATCAGAAACGGCAACGGACGCGCCATCAAATCCAAATTATGGTCCCCGAACCGTGTTGACAAGATTGACGCGCCGGTCAATGCTATTTTCTGGATTATGAAAGACCCTACCATTCCTCCTGTAGTGAAGTTAAAAGGTGCAGCGCTGGCCTCTGTTATGGGTGCGACGCTTGCTACCAAGACATCTACGGCAGAGCGTGTTGCGGCAGGTACGGACTTGAATGCGCTGCGCATCGTTCCTTATGCAAATCCTTTCAGGACCTATCCGCTGGTACATGATTATGAGAAATTTAAAAAACTTGTTGAAGAGAAGAATGTAGCATGTTATATTGTAAATACAGGTGATTTCATGGGTAAGAAGGTGAAACCTGCCGATACCCTTGGCATTCTGGAAACCATCGTAGAAGGCAAAGCCAAATTTGAAAAATGGGGCAATTTTGAAGACATCGAAATCATGTATGACTGGTCAGGCAAAACCGGCGACTTTACTCCGGACATGAACGACAAGGCTTATGTGGACGCCCTGAAGAATGCCATGCAGAACCGTGTGGATGCAGTAGAAGGTTTTGCAACCAAGAAAGAGGGGTATGACAAACTTCCTGATGAGGCGCTTGAAGCGTTGAAGAAGGTGGTAGCTGAGGTATAATTTTATATTAGAGAGGAAAGGCCCGCAGGCTGTTTTCAGCTTTGCGGGCCTTTCTGTATGATTTAATTCTTTACATCTTTCGACATATGGCGTATACTTACCACAGTGTGTTCTTTTGTTGAATACATATGTGTGCGTCACAAAGATATTTAAGCCTGTTTTGTGCGTAATACAAAAACAAAAGACAGAAAGGAAACAAGTGAAATATGAAAGCATTAACAGAAATTCGTTGGCACGGAAGAGGCGGGCAGGGCGCGAAAACAGCGGCGCTTTTGCTGGCGGACGTAGCTTTCAGCACAGGAAAACATGTGCAGGGCTTTCCGGAATACGGTCCGGAGAGGATGGGGGCGCCCATTACGGCGTATGACAGAATCAGTGATTTTCCCATAAGAATCCATTCCAATATTTATGAGCCGGATTTTGTGGTGGTGGTGGACGATACCCTTCTTCACACTGTGGATGTAACGCAGGGGCTTAAGAAAGAAGGCGCCATTTTGATTAATACGGTAATGGAAATAGAAGAAGTGATGCCCTTGCTGAACGGGTATGGGGGCAGGGTATTTTTGATAGACGCCAGAAAGGTCTGTATGGCGACGCTCGGCGCGTATTTCCCCAATACGCCGATGCTTGCGGCAATCGTGAAAGTGTCTGGTATTATGGAGGAAACGGTATTTATGAGGGAGATGGAGATTTCCCTGAAGCATAAGTTTGAGAAAAAACCGGAAGTACTGGAAGGAAATATGAATGCCCTCAGAATGGCATTCAGGGAGGTGCGCTGATGGCATTAAAAGCAGAGAAAATTAACGAACACACCGTGTGGCAGGATTTAACGGAGGGGCTGCAGATTCATGAACCTGCAACCTCCGGATTATTTGAAACGGGAGAGTGGAGGACCAGCACGCCCGTCGTCGACTGGGATAAGTGCAGGCAGTGCCTGCTTTGCGCGCCCTATTGTCCCGATAGCTGTATTCCTGTCAAGGAAGGCAAAAGGGAAGCATTTGATTATCAGCATTGCAAGGGATGCGGCATCTGCGTAAAGGCGTGCCCGTTTGGTGCAATCACCATGAAGGAGGGCAAATAAAATGGCAGTCAAGGAAAGAATGTCAGGCAACGAGGCGGTTGCTTATGCAATCAGGCAGATTAATCCCGATGTGATGCCGGCGTTTCCCATCACGCCCTCCACGGAAATACCGCAGTTTGTCTCCGCAATGATTGCGAACGGTGAAATAGACACCGAATTTATCCCGGTGGAGAGCGAGCACAGTTCCATGAGCGCCGCCATCGGCTCATCAGCGGCAGGTGCGAGAACGCTGACGGCTACATCAGCCTGTGGGCTGGCGCTGATGTGGGAAGTATTGTATGTGGCGGCCTCCAACCGTCTGCCCATCATGATGGAAGTGGTAAACAGGGCGTTATCAGGCCCGATTAACATTAATGCGGAGCATTCTGACAGCATGGGGGCCAGAGATTCCGGCTGGATTCAGATATATGCCGAAAATAATCAGGAGGCGTATGACAATACCTTGCAGGCATACCGCATTGCGGAGCATAAGGATGTTAAACTGCCGATAATGGTATGCCAGGATGGATTTATAACCAGTCATGCCGTGGAAAATATCCTTCTGCTTGAAGATGAACCCGTAAAGAAGTTTGTGGGAGCTTATCAGCCTGAGCATTATCTTTTGCGGGAAGATGAAACCATGGCAGTGGGTCCCTATGCAGTATCCTGTTACTGTATGGAGGCAAAGCGGGCGCAGGCGCAGGCCATGAGGAATGCAAGGCAGGTTATATTGGATGTTGCAAAAGAATTTGAGGAGATTTCCGGCAGAAAGTACGGCTTCTTTGAAGAATACAGGTTAGAGGACGCAGAATTTGCCATTGTCGCCATCGGCTCCGTGTGCGGCACCATTAAAGACGCCATTGACAGGCTGAGGGAGCAGGGAATAAAGGCAGGCCTGCTGAAAGTACGCGTCTTCAGACCGTTCCCCGGCGAAGAGATGGCGGAGGCGTTAAAGCACCTTAAGGCGCTCGCCATCATGGACAGGTGCGAGGGGTATAACGCAACGGGCGGTCCGTTGGGCGCTGAACTGACGGCAGCCCTTTACCGCGCGCAGGCTTCGGCGAAGACCGTGAATATTATTTACGGGCTGTCCGGAAGGGATGTAAAAGTCTCTGACATTGAGATGGTATATGAAGACTTGGCAGAACTGGCACAGGGGAATAACCGTTTCGGAGAATACCCTTATCTTGGCCTTAGGAATAGGAGTGGAGACAATTATGGAGCAGACAGGTAAATTTGATTTTAAGGAGATACAGGGAAGGGAAGAAAGGCTGGCACCCGGACACAGGATGTGTGCCGGCTGCGGAGGCACGATTGCAGTGAGAAATGTTTTAAAGGCGCTGCATCCCGGGGATAAGGCGGTCGTGGGCAATGCCACGGGATGTCTGGAAGTGTCTTCTTTTATGTATCCCTATACCTCATATGAGGACAGCTATATCCATAACGCTTTTGAAAATGCAGGGGCAACGCTTTCAGGTGTGGAGACTGCTTATAAGGCATTGAAGAAAAAGGGAAAAATCAAAGAGGAATATAAATTTATTACCTTCGGCGGCGATGGGGGGACTTATGACATCGGGCTGCAGTCGCTTTCCGGCGCCATGGAACGGGGGCATGACATGGTATATGTCTGTTATGATAACGGCGCATATATGAATACCGGCGTACAGCGTTCTTCGGCAACCCCTATGTATGCAGATACCACTACCACACCTTCGGGAAAGGTATCCGCCGGTAAACCACAGGCAAGAAAAGACTTGGCAGCCATTATCGCGGCGCACAACATTCCCTATGTTGCGCAGACTACTTTTATCGGAAATCTGAAAGACTTATATGTCAAGTCGGAAAAAGCCATCTATACGCCGGGAGCTGCTTTCCTTAATATTCTCGCGCCGTGTCCGAGGGGATGGAAATATGACGCGCCGGATATTATAGAAATCTGCCGTCTGGCGGTGGAAACCTGTTATTGGCCGCTTTTTGAAATTATAGATGGAAAATGGCTCTTAAATTATGAGCCGAAAAACAAACTTCCAGTGGAGGATTTTCTGAAAAAGCAGGGACGCTTCAAGCATCTTTTCAAACCGGGAAATGAGTATCTGATAGAAGCATTTCAGGCAGAAGTGGATAAAAGGTGGGAAGCATTGCTTTTCAGGTGCGGAAAATAAGAAATTTTGTATATTTTTACTAGTATTTGCATCTTGTAATATGCATTGATTTTGCATATAATATAAGTAACCTGAAATGCGCGATAACTCTTGTTAATTTTGAACCTACATTTACTTTAAACGGGATTCCTACATTGCCATGCGGCTGTCAAGCCTCCACTCGAAAGAGGATTGCAGGGGAAGGCAAAAGTATGGTTGCGGTCACCCACCTAGCGCTGCTAGGAGTCAGAAGGCAAGAGCCGGCATTTTGGGATATTACAGAGGAAAAAGAGCAGCCCGGAAGCTGCTCTTTTTGTCAAGTCAAAAACCCCGCTGTAAGCAGCGGGCGTGGAAACAGGGGGATTGGATTGCGAAGTTTTTTTGATGAAAACGACAAAGAGTTAAGAATGCGGATGAAAATGATACTGTGCATTGTGGGAATTGTGCTGTTATTTGCCGTCGCCTGCATTGCATTGCCTGTTCTTGATATAGGCGGCAATAAGTCGCGAAATGAGAAAGAGGATGTGCTGGAACCGATAGTGGAGGAACTGCATAACATTTATATTACGGAAGTAACGGATACGGAAATCAGGATTTTTGACGGAGAAGAAAGAACATTTTACTGGCAGGAAGGCGGAGTCAGGGCAGACAGGAGCGCAGTCGGACAAATAGCGGATTTGTCGGTATGCGATGGGTTTGTGACGGAGTTACTTGTAAAAGACGGAGAAAAAATCAATGACAAGGTTGTAGGGGTAGATGCAGGGAATGCGGTAGAACTGGAAAACAGGGGCAGGATTTTTTTTGCTGAAAACGTAAAGTTTTATAAGCTTTACGGTGAAATGCGCAGAGGAACGGAAAAAGACCTTCGGATTGGATACAATTTTGCCGACTATGTGCTGGAGGACGGTAAAATCTGCGCTGTGCTCCTGACACGGGATGAGACCATGGAATATATCCGCGTGCAGATAAAGAACAGTGATTATGCAGGGACTTTCCATGCAAACGTTTCCTTTACCTGCGACACGGACTGCCTGATACGGTATGAAAGCAAAGGAGACATGGTGGAGGAGGTACATAAGGCAGGGGAAGAGATAACCGTGACGCCGGACAGTATATATTTTTCCGCCGGAGCGGAGAGAATTTATATTTTACCAGCAGTCCTCACCGGTAAAATTACATTGACTTCCGTACATAGAAGCCAGGGACAGCCTGCATACAGGGGAACCATGGAGATTTGCGTGACGGATGACGGATTGGTTGTGATAAATGAATTGCTTTTAGAGGAATATCTCTATGCGGTGGTGCCCAGTGAAATGCCGGCAGGATATCCTTTGGAGGCGTTGAAGGCGCAGGCTGTATGTGCAAGGACTTATGCATATTCCTATATGCTTTCACCGGGATTGCCCGGTGTGGGCGCCCATGTGGATGACAGCACGGGATATCAGGTGTACAACAATATCCTGGAGCAGAATGCGACGACAACGGCAGTCAGGGAAACGGCGGGACAGCTTTTATATGCGGACGGCGCGCTGGTGAACACTTATTATTATTCCACATCCTGCGGGTTCGGTTCGGATGAGCATGTATGGAAATCGGAGACGGCGCCGGAGATACCCTGCATTCTGTCGCAGTCCATCAGCAAGGACGGAATGGAAGGAAAAGAATCTGTCTATACGGCTGAAAACATGTGCCGGGAGGAAGTGTTTGTCAAGTTTCTGGAGAGCCCGCCGGAAACGGATTTTGAAAAAAACGAGCCATGGTACCGTTGGACGTATACGGTGGAAGAATTAGATGCATCCCGGATACTGGAAGTGTTGAAAAGCCGGTATGCTGTCAATGCGAAGCTAATCCTGACGCTGAAAAACGGGGAATATGTCAGTGAGCCGGTTGAAAAGCTGGGTAAAATAAAAAAGATTACCGTGTTGTCAAGAAATGCAGGGGGCGTGGCGGATGAACTGTTAATAGAAGGGGAAAAGAACGCTTATAAGGTGATTTCCGAATTGAATATCCGCTATGTGCTGTGTGACGGGATTACACAGGCCGTCCGTCAGGACGGAAGCGGGGTGGATATGAAAACGCTATTGCCAAGCGCCTATTTTGTAATCTCACCTGTTCAAAAAGGAGAACATGTGGTAGGATATACTTTGTCCGGCGGGGGATTCGGACACGGAGCCGGTATGTCGCAGAACGGAGCGAAAAATATGGCGGAAGCAGGATATACGGCAGAACAGATTCTAAACTTTTTTTATAAAGGAAGCATGATTGTGTCCGCATCGGACTGACCGCGGATACATCTGTGCAGGGTGGGATAAACGTGATACGGAAATTGTATATCATATTGGATGATTTTAACAAACAAATGAACCGGAAGAATATCAGTTCCTTTGCGGCAAGTACGGCATTTTTCCTTTTTTTGTCGTTGGTGCCCATGCTGATTATGATTTGTACTATTATTCCGTTCACCCATTTGACGGAGGAAATCCTGACAAATGCCATTACGGAAATTACGCCCGATATACTGGACCCGCTGATGAGGAGCATTATCTCCGATGTGTATGATAAATCGGCAGGCGTGCTGTCGATAGCTGCCATTGCAACCCTGTGGTCTGCAGGCAAGGGTGTGCTTGCCCTTATCCGCGGACTGAATACCGTGAATGATGTGGAAGAGAAGCGCAATTACTTTCTGTTACGCACTGTGGCGTCTTTTTACACCCTGGTAATGCTGGTAGTGCTTTTGCTTTCCCTGTTCTTAAATGTATTTGGCAATGTACTGCTTGACATGATTTTTTCCAAAGTTCCGGAGACGAGGACTTTGTTCAATTTTTTTATGAACTTTCGTTTTCTGGCAGTATGGCTGGTACTGACCGTCCTGTTTACGGCAATCTATACCTATGTGCCCAATAAGAAACTGAAATTCAGGGCGCAGATTCCCGGAGCCATGTTTTCCGCCGTGATATGGAATGTTTTTTCATGGGGATTTTCCATTTATGTGGAGGCAAGCAACAGCGCAAGTACATACGGAAGCCTTTCCCTGATTATCATAATCATGCTGTGGCTGTATTTTTGTATTTACATTATCATGATTGGAGCGGAAATCAACCGTTATTTCGGACCGGCGTATAAGGTGCTTTACCAAAAAAGAAAGGAAAAGAAAAAGAAGAAAGGTGCTTGACTTTTTGCAGGCAGGTTATTACAATAGGCTTAGTTGAAAAGCCATGAAGGTGTCAGTAGCAATTCATTTCCTTACAGAGAGAGGAGGCCATCGGCTGTAAGCTTCCTTAAGTACAGATGATGCGTGAATTTCCCACCGGAGCTTCCGATGTGAAATCCCTGCCGGGAGAGTAAGGTCGGACGTGTACGCGCGTTAAGCGGTCGAGTGCCTGATAATATCAGGAAATTGGGTGGTACCACGGATAAATTTCGTCCCTTGTTCAGACAAGGGACTTTTTTATTGCCCAAAAAGAAAGGAATAAGATTGAAAATTAAAATTTTCAATCGCGAGGTTTGTGCCTGCGCGCTGCTTGCACAAACTCGAAAGCCGTATGGCTTTGCGCAATAAAGGCAGCGCAGAAATGAGGATAGACATGAGAGAGAAGTTAGAGAAAATCAAGGAGCAGGCTCTTGCCCAGATTGCATCCAGCGATGCATTGGAAAAGCTGAATGAAGTCCGCGTCAATATTCTTGGGAAAAAGGGAGAGTTGACTGCGGTATTAAAATCCATGAAGGATGTAGCCCCGGAGGAGCGTCCCAAAATCGGACAGATGGTGAATGAAACCAGGGAAGAAATTGAGAAATCTCTGGAAGCAGCCATGAAAAAGATGGAGCGGGCTGTCAGGGAGGCCAAGATGAAGGCAGAGGTAATCGATGTGACCCTTCCCGCAAAGAAAAACATTATCGGACACAGACATCCCAGTACCATTGCGCTTGAGGAAGTGGAGCGCATTTTTGTGGGCATGGGTTATGAAGTTGTGGAAGGACCGGAAGTGGAAAAGGATTACTACAATTTTGAAGCGCTCAATATTCCGGCGGACCATCCTGCAAAGGATGAGCAGGACACCTTTTATATTACCGGCGATATCCTGCTTCGCACCCAGACTTCTTCCACGCAGATACATGAAATGGAAAAAGGCAGGCTTCCCATCCGTATGCTGGCGCCCGGAAGGGTATTCCGCTCCGACGAAGTGGACGCCACCCATTCCCCGTCCTTTCATCAGGTGGAAGGGCTGGTCGTGGACAAAAATATTACCTTCTCCGATTTAAAAGGAACGCTGGCCGAGTTTGCAAGGGAGTTGTTCGGTGAGGAAACCAAGGTAAAATTCAGGCCGCATCATTTCCCGTTTACGGAACCCTCCGCAGAGATGGACGTTACCTGCTTTAAATGCGGCGGCAGCGGATGCCGGTTCTGCAAAGGAAGCGGCTGGATTGAAATCTTGGGATGCGGCATGGTGCATCCCCATGTGCTGGAAATGAGCGGCATTGACCCGGAGGCATATACCGGTTTTGCGTTCGGTGTCGGATTGGAGAGAATTGCCCTGCTCAAGTATGAGATTGATGACATGAGATTGTTATATGAGAACGATGTCCGTTTCTTAAAACAGTTCTAAATAAATCGCAGAAAGGAAATATATTATGAATACAGCATTATCGTGGATTAAGGCATATGTGCCGGAACTTAACTGTACGGACCAGGAATACTGTGACAGGATGACCCTGACGGGAACCAAGGTTGAGGGGTATGAAAGGCTGGATAAAAACCTGGAAAAAATCGTAGTTGGGGAGATTAAAAAAATAGAAAAGCATCCGGATGCGGAAAAACTGATTGTCTGCCAGGTGAATGTGGGAGAAGAAGAAATCCAGATTGTGACGGGCGCTTCCAATGTAAAAGAAGGAGATAAAGTGCCTGTCGTACTGGACGGCGGCAGGGTGGCAGGAGGTCACGACGGCGCTCCTCTGCCGGAGGACGGCATAAAGATTAAGGCAGGAAAACTGCGCGGCGTGCCTTCAAACGGCATGATGTGTTCCATTGAGGAATTGGGTTCTGGCAGGGATATGTATCCTGAAGCGCCGGAAGAAGGCATCTATATTCTGCCGGCTGATGCAGCGCCGGGAGAGGACGCAGTGGCGCTCCTCGGCATGAGGGATACCGTATTTGAATATGAAATAACCAGCAACCGCGTGGATTGCTACAGTGTGTTAGGGATTGCACGGGAAGCGGCGGCGACTTTTGAAAAGCCTTTTGTTCCCCCGGTAATAAAGGTGAAGGAAAACGGGGAAGATGTTAAGGATTATATCAGCGTTGAGGTGCAGGATAAAGATTTGTGCAGCAGATATTGCGCAAGGGTATGTACCAACATCAAAATTGCGCCGTCGCCTGAATGGATGCAGAGGAGGCTTGCTGCCAGTGGCATCAGGCCCATCAATAATCTGGTGGATATCACCAATTATGTGATGGAGGAATTCGGACAGCCGATGCACGCCTTTGATTTGGATACGGTTGCAGGCAGAAAGATTATTGTGCGCCGTGCCAAGGACGGGGATGAGTTCCAGACGCTGGACGGGCAGGTGAGAAAGCTGGATTCCGAAATCCTGATGATTTGCGATGCGGAAAAGGAAATCGGTATTGCAGGCATCATGGGCGGTGAAAACTCCAAAATTACGGACAATGTAAAAACCGTTTTGTTTGAAGCAGCTACCTTTAACGGGCCCAATATCAGAAAATCGGCAAAGCGGCTGGGCCTGCGCACCGACGCTTCCGGAAAGTTTGAAAAGGGATTGGACCCCAGAAACGCGAAAGCAGCCATTGACCGCGCCTGCCAGCTGATAGAAGAACTGGGATGCGGGGAAGTGGTAGGAGGAACGGTGGATGTGTGTGAACCGCTCAAACCGCTTAATGTTCTGCCGTTTGAACCGGAAAAATACAATGCGCTTTTAGGCACGCAGGTTTCGGAAGAACAGATGCTTGCCATATTTAAAAGACTGGAAATCGAAGTCAGGGAAAACCAGGCAGGCGGAAAGGAACTGGTAATTCCTTCTTTCAGGCAGGATTTGGCAGGGAGAGCGGATATTGCGGAAGAAGTGGCGCGTTTCTACGGTTATGACAAGATTCCGGTAACATTGCCGAAAAGCACCGCCACCACCGGTAAGCTTTCCTTCAAACTCAGGGTGGAGCAGAAAGCGAGGGATATTGCGGAATACTGCGGTTTCTCACAGGGAATGAGTTATTCCTTCGAGAGTCCCAAGGTGTTTGACAAACTGCTGCTGGATGAGGATGACAAGGCAAGGGAGGCAATCACCATTGCCAACCCTCTGGGCGAAGACTTTTCCATAATGAGGACGCTTTCCTTAAACGGTATGCTGACCAGCCTTTCCACCAATTATAACAGACGGAACAAGGATGTGCGCCTGTATGAAATGGGCAATATCTATATTCCACGGAAACTGCCGCTGGAAGAGCTTCCTGACGAGAGGATGCAGTTTACCTTAGGCTTCTATGGAGAGGGAGATTTTTATACCTTAAAAGGTGTTGTTGAAGAATTTTTCGAGAGCATCGGCATGTCCGAAAGGATGGTATATGACCCGGAGGCAGGAAAAAACTTCTTACATCCCGGTCGTCAGGCCAATATATTTTACAAGGATACATTGGTGGGATTTATGGGTGAAGTGCATCCGGAAGTGTGCGACAACTATTCCATTGGAACGAAAGCCTATGTGGCAGTGCTGGATATGCCTGTGATTCTGCCTTACGCCACTTTTGAGCGCAAGTATGAGGGCATAGCAAAGTATCCTGCAGTTATGAGGGATATTTCCATGGAGGTGCCTAAGGAAGTGCTGGCGGGACAGATTGAGGCCGTGATTGCACAGCGCGGCGGAAAGATTCTGGAGTCCTACAGGCTGTTTGACATATATGAAGGCAATCAGATTAAAGAAGGGTACAAATCCATGGCATACTCCATATCGTTCAGGGCGAAGGACAGGACGTTGGAGGAGGCGGATATTGCAGGCACCATGAAAAAAATATTGAACGGGCTGGAGCAGCTCGGGGCGCAGCTTAGACAGTAGAAAGGAAAAATCATGGAAAATAAAAATTTATGGGAAACCTATGACGCAAAACAATTAAAAGAACTGGAGAAAATTTCCGGTGAGTACAGGAAGTTTCTGGACAATGGCAAGACGGAAAGGGAATGTATCGACACCATCGTAAACCTTCTGGAAAAAGAAGGTTATATGGAACTGGAAAAAGCGGTGAAGGAAGGAGTGGATTTGACGGCCGGGGATAAAGTCTATTCCGTATGGATGAACAAATCCATTGCCATTTACCGCCTTGGGGAAAAGCCGTTGTCGGAAGGCATGAATATTCTGGGAGCCCATATTGACTCTCCCAGGATTGACGTAAAGCAGAATCCTCTGTATGAAGACGCGGATTTTGCCTATCTTGACACCCATTATTACGGCGGCGTCAAGAAGTACCAGTGGGTGACCCTTCCCCTTGCCCTTCACGGCGTTATCGTCAAAAAAGACGGTACGACGGTGGAAATCAATATCGGGGAAGAAGACGATGAGCCCGTATTCTTTATTTCGGATTTGTTGATTCATCTGGCGGCCGAACAGTTGGAGAAAAAAGCGGCTAAGGTTATCGAAGGGGAAGCCCTTGACCTTATTGTAGGAAACAAACCGCTTTTATTCGGGAAAAAGAAAGCGGAAGAGGAAAAAGACGAAAAGAAAGAGAAGGCAAAAGAAGCCGTTAAAGCCGGTGTGCTTGATATATTAAAACATACCTATGGCGTGGAAGAGGAGGATTTCATCTCCGCTGAGCTTGAGATTGTTCCTGCAGGAAAAGCCAGGGAAGCCGGATTTGACAGAAGCATGATTTTAGCATACGGGCAGGATGACAGGGTATGCGCCTTTACTTCCCTGAAAGCCATGCTGGATACCAAAAAGACGTCCAGAACCGTATGCTGCATTCTGGTGGATAAAGAGGAAGTCGGCTCCGTCGGGGCGACAGGGATGCAGTCAAAATTCTTTGAAAACAGCCTTGCAGAATTGATGGCTCTTTGCGGCGAATACAGTGAACTGAACATCAGAAGGTGTCTTGCGCATTCCTGTATGCTTTCTTCCGATGTGAGCGCCGGGTTCGACCCTTCTTTTGCATCTTATTTTGAAAAAAAGAACAGTGCGTTCCTCGGCAGGGGTATGGTATTTAACAAATTTACGGGTGCAAGGGGAAAATCAGGCTCCAATGACGCCAATGCGGAGTATATGGCGCATATCCGGGAGATTTTTGACAAAAAGGGCGTTCAGTTCCAGACGGCGGAACTGGGAAAAGTGGATGTGGGAGGAGGCGGCACCATCGCCTATATTCTGGCATTGTATGGCATGAATGTGATTGACAGCGGTGTGGCTGTGCTGAATATGCACGCACCGTGGGAAGCTACCAGCAAAGCAGATATCTATGAAGCCTACCGCGGATATAAGGCATTTATAGAAGGGGCATGTTTATCATGACGGAATTGAAAAAATCCGATTTCTATTTTGATTTGCCTAAGGAACTGATTGCACAGGCCCCCCTGGAGGAGCGTTCTTCCTCCAGGCTTCTTGTGCTGGATAAAAAAAGCGGAAAAACAGAGCATCATGTCTTTAGGGACATTTTGCAGTATCTGCAGCCCGGGGACTGTCTGGTTTTAAATAACACCAAAGTGATTCCGGCAAGGCTTTTAGGACAGAAAGCGGACACGGGGGCAGCGGTTGAAGTGCTGCTTTTGAAACGGAAGGACAATGATACATGGGAAACGCTGGTGAAGCCCGGTAAGAAATGCAAGCCGGGGACTTCGCTTGTATTTGGGGACGGGTTATTGCACGCAGAAGTGCTGGAAACCTTGGAAGAAGGAAACAGGCTGGTTCACTTTACCTATGAGGGCATATTTGAAGAGATTCTGGACAAGCTGGGAGAGATGCCCCTCCCCCCATACATAACCCACAAGTTACAGGATAAAAACCGTTATCAGACAGTGTATGCGAAATATGAGGGAAGTGCGGCAGCGCCTACGGCAGGACTGCACTTTACGAAAGAACTGCTGGAGGAGATAGAAGCAAAAGGCGTGGAGATTGCCTATGTAACACTACATGTAGGACTTGGCACCTTCCGTCCGGTCAAAGCAGATAATATATTGGAGCATCATATGCATGAGGAGTTTTATCAGATAACGGGGGAAGCAGCGGAAAAAATCAATGCGGCAAAGAAAAACGGAAAAAGAATCGTCTGTGTGGGAACCACAAGCTGCAGGACGGTGGAGAGCGCGGCGGGAGAAGACGGACTGGTGCAGGAAGGCTGCGGCAGCACGGAAATCTTTATCTATCCGGGTTACCGTTTTAAAGCGCTGGACGCACTGATTACCAATTTTCACCTTCCCGAATCCACCCTTGTCATGCTGGTGAGCGCGCTGGCAGGCAGGGAACAGGTACTGGATGCTTACAAGGAAGCCATATCTGAAAAATACCGGTTCTTTTCCTTTGGGGATGCGATGTTTATTCAATAGAAGTTCGCTTTAGGTGCATATATAATGAAAAATTCAGATATCCTTGTTAATCTGCTTATTGCGGATATAGAAAATAAGACGATTCTCGAAGCAGCCTGTGGGGCGGCTGATTTTTCTGTTTCTGCATCGGCCTATTCTGATAGTGTTTATTGTATTGATATTGATGCCGGAAGACTGGACAGCAAACTTGCTGAGAAATTGCATTTTCAAATTATGGATGCATCCAAAATGGATTATGCTGATGAAACATTTGATACAGTTATTCTATACAATGCCTTTTTTCACATTCAGTCTCAATGGATTGAGATTGAGCGGGAATGCAAACGGGTTTTAAAAGCAGAAGGCGTTATTTATGTTGTGGGGACATGGAAATTGGATGTGCATAAAATGATGGATGTCTTTGGTGATAAAGCAAAATGGCGAAATCAATTTCTGATTGTGGAAATAAGAAAATAAAAATGACAGGAAATTTCTATATTCCTGTATTTCTAGTGAAAGGAGGAGGCTGAGCATTGAAGGAAAGTAAAGCCTGTCAGTTATTTGAAACTGTAATGAAGGAAAAGGCTTATAATATGGAGCGATGCGGTATGGGAATTGGAAATTATGTTTTTATTGTTGTTACGGCTTCCTCTAAATATATTTTGAGATGCTCTAATGAGAAAAATGCATATGATGACACAATTCATTGGTTATCAGAACTGAAGACATGCGATATTCCTATTCCGAAGGTTCTGGCTTCTGGCAGATTAGAAATTTATGAATATTTGATTCTTTCCTATGCAGAGGGAAAAGATATAGGTGATATTTATCGTTGGTTGACTGATGAAGAGAAAAGACAGATAGCTAAAGAAGTTGTGAATATACAAAAAAGCGTATCAAAATTAAGGACGGACGTTCCTTTGGACTGGAACTGGAATACATTTGTTGATAGAATGTTAAATCGTGCATATAAATTGATTTCTGTAAACCATTATTTTGATGTGTCTAAAGTGGATGAAATCAGGCAAATGCAAAAGGAATTACAGGATTATATGATTTCAGTCAAACCGACACCTTATCTTGATGATATCAGCACAAAAAATCTATTAATAGATAATGGTCATGTATCATGTGTAATAGACATTGATTGGATGGGACATGGAGACATACTGACTTTTGCCGCAATGACAAAAGTGGCTTTGCTAAATATGAAACTTGATACGAAATATGTTGATTATTTATTAGAGGAACTACATACAAGTGAAGAACAAAACAAAGCATTCATTTTTTACTGCTTGCTCTATTGCGTAGACTTTATGGGAGAAAGGGGAACACAATTTCTTGATAAAGTTATTCCTGTTAACCGAGAAATAATAGACAGACTGAATGATATTTATGATGAGTTAATGAATCAGTGGGAAATGTAACATTTACTTTTCATCCTTTTTTTGGTATACTGTCTAAGGGTATGAAAACATCATAAGAGAAGAGAAACAAAGCGGATGTCAATTATCCGGGGAAAGGTGGACTTATGGAGGAGAGAAGAAGAGCGAGGAGAACACAACTTCAATCCAGAATTGTAGTAAAACGTCTGGATGGAGGGGGAAGTGAAGAGGTAGGTATCGATGTGCTGGATGTATCCAAATCCGGGGTTGGATTTACCTGTGACAAGGCGCTGACCATCGGTGCAATCTATGAATCTTATCTGACAATCTGGACCAAAGAGGTTTTACATGCCATATTGGAGATTGTAAGAATCGAGAAAAAGGAAAATACGATTTCTTACGGCGCAATTTTTGTGGGAATGCCGGAGATGGATGCTTCAAGAATCGAAGTGTACCAGATGGTGGAAGACAACCGATAAGATGGGGAAAAAGGAAAAACGCATTATTTCCCTGGTTTCGGGTGTTTTGCTGATAATTTTATATATTACCATATTTTTGTTTTCGGAGCAGGACGGGGAAACATCGGGGATTGTCAGTTTCAGTCTTACAAAATATGGCGCCGGGCTTTGGAATAAATTGACAGGTGGACATCTGACGCAGGCAATGTTGGAGGAAATGGCGGTTTATTTTGAACATCCGCTTAGAAAAGCCGCCCACTTTATGGAATATGCCGTGATGGGTATACTGGTGTATAATGTTTTGTATTGCCGTGTGGCGGTTAGAAGGAAGTATTTATCAGCGGTACTGTGGGTTCTTTTATCGGCAGCGGCAGACGAATGGCACCAATATTTCATTCCGGGCAGGTGGGCAAGTGTGGCAGATGTAATGCTGGATACTGCGGGAGGTATGACAGGTGCATTTTTGGCCGCATGGGGTTTACGTCATGCAGTAAAAGTTCGGAATAGAAAAGAGAAGAATATAAATAAGGACGCCTAGGCGTCCTTATTTTACTGTCAATCCTTCCAGGGAAAGAAGGTTTTTTGCCAGCATTACGGCATTTTCTTCATAAAATTCTATCCGCATGGCTCCCTCTGCGGCTTCCCTGTTGTGGACAATCCCTATATTTTTAATGCTGATGCCGTTCTTGGCCAAAAGAGAAACGACAAAGGCAAGGGCGCCGGGTTTGTCGGCAATATCCACTGTCATGTCATAGATTCGTTTGATGGGACCGCTGGAAGCGTTGATGAACGATTCCCGGTAAGTACGCGCCGAATCAAACAATCCGTAAAGCGCATCCGCATCACGGCAGTCCAGCGCATCCTTTGTTTTTGTAAGAATGTCAATGTATACCGAGAGCAGCCGTGATATATTGTCGCCGTTTGTCAGACAGATTTGCTGCCACATGACGGGGGAAGAGGAGGCAATACGGGTAATATCCTTGAAGCCCCCGGCGGCAATCATTTTCATAATGCCGTCTTTAGAGTCGGATTCCCTTACAAGGTTCACCAGGCAGGAAGCGATGAGATGGGGCAGGTGGCTGACTCCGGCGGTGACAAAATCGTGCTGTTCATAAGACAGCACCAGCGGAATAGCGCCCATTTTCCGAACCAAAGCCTGATAATCCGTTAATTTATCGATGTCAGTTTCAACGGAAGGCGTCAGAATGTAATAGGCATTCTGTAAAAGAAGCGCCTTGGCGTTTTGATAGCCAATCCGTTCGCTGCCTGCCATGGGATGTCCGCCGATAAACTGACGGGAAAGACCCGCTACGGCAACGTACTTATGAGTGGTAGTTTTAACGCTTCCTACATCTGTCAGAATGCAGGAAGGGGATAAAACCTTTTTGACGGCGGTCAGGTTCTCATCGTTGCAGGAAACCGGCGCGCACAAAAAAATATAGTCGCAGGAAGAAAAGGTTTCGTCAATACGGGAAACTGCCACGTCGGCAATCCCTTCTGTACGGGCAAGCGAGAGAGTATCCTGATTAACATCATATGCAATAATTTTTATGGAAGAATCGGCGGCCTTTAAAGCCTTTGCAATAGAGCCGCCAATCAGTCCCAGACCGATAAAGCCACAGGTAAGACCGGACATATTTTACTCCTTATTGAAATGTTCTTCCCACTACAGTGCAGAAAGGCGCAAGCTCTTTCGTCAGGCTTTCAAACTTTTCAAAAGTCAGTGACTGCGGTCCGTCGGAAAGCGCGTGGGCAGGGTCGTTGTGTACTTCAATCATCAGGCCGTCAGCGCCGCTTGCAACGGCGGCCTTCGCCATGGAAGGCACATATTTGTAGGCGCCTGTGGAGTGGGAAGGGTCTACAATAACAGGAAGGTGCGTTTTTTCCCTCAACACCGGAACTGCACTCAAATCCAGTGTATTGCGCGTTGCTGTTTCAAAAGTGCGGATACCCCGCTCGCAAAGCACCACATTGGGATTTCCCTCGGACATAATATACTCGGCAGCATTCAGCCATTCCTCGATGGTGGCAGAAAGTCCCCTCTTTAAAAGAACGGGCAGACCGGAACGGCCAGCCTCCCGCAGCAGAATAAAATTCTGCATATTCCGTGCGCCAATTTGAATCATATCCACATATTTTACCGCAGCTTCTATGGCTTCCATGCTTACAACCTCACAGATAGTGGAAAGCCCCGTTTCTGCTTTGGCTTCCTGCATATAACGCAGGCCTTCTTCCTCCAGTCCCTGAAAAGAATACGGTGAAGTACGGGGCTTATACGCGCCGCCGCGCAGAATGGTGGCCCCGGCTTTTTTGACGGCGTGGGCAATGGCGAAAAGCTGTTCCCTGGTTTCCACAGCGCAGGGGCCTGCCATGATGGTCAGATTGCCCGGACCTATGGAGGTATTACCCACCTTTACAACGGAAGCATCCGGATGAAATTTTTTGTTGGATAGTTTATAGCTCTCCGTAACAGGCAGGATGCGCTCCACATCTTTGTAGATGGCAAGGTTTTCAGTGGAAAGACGTGATTTGTCCCCCACCATGCCGATGATGGTAACCTCCTCGCCTTTGGATAAATGAGCGGTTAATCCGTTATTCTCAATATAAGTTACAACTGCCTTGACGCTTTCCTCGGCAGCGCCCGGTTTCATTACAACTATCATAATCATATCCTCCTTTTGTTCATTGACATTCTAACACTTTAAAGTGCGAAAGTCAACAAAGAAAATACAGTTTCCGCATTTTGCATTGCGGCAGCCCCGGCGCGCAAAACAGGATTTTGGGCTTTTCTCCGTTTTCTTAGAATTTTCTGTGCAAAATGCAGGATATAACTTGTAAAGTGGTGAAAAATTTAGTAAAATATACCCATGGTGTTTCCGAAAATACCGAGAAAGGATGTAGCAGATTATGAAAGTATACACAACCGACAAGATTCGCAATGTGGTTTTACTTGGGCACGGAGGTTCAGGCAAAACCAGTCTGGCTGAAGCAATGGGGTATCTCTCCGGCATTACTTCCCGTATGGGAAAGGTAACCGACGGCAATACCCTGAGTGATTACAGCAAAGAGGAGCAAAAGAGGGGATTTTCCATTTCTACCTCTGTGATTCCCATAGAGTGGGGTGACTGTAAAATTAATATTCTGGATACACCGGGATACTTTGATTTTGTAGGAGAAGTAGAAGAGGCAGTCAGTGCGGCAGGCGCAGCCATTATTGTGGTAAACGGAAAATCCGGCGTGGAAGTCGGCACGGAAAAGGCATGGGAACTCTGCGACAAATATAAGCTGCCCCGTTTTGTGTATGTTACTAATATGGACGTGGATAATGCATCCTTCAGGCAGGTTGTGGAGGATATGACGGAAAGGTATGGCAAAAAAATTGCGCCTTTTAATCTGCCCATTCGTGAAAATGAAAAGTTTGTCGGTTATGTCAATGTCATAGCAGAGACAGGGAACAGATGGCAGGGAAAAGAAGTTGTTTCCTGTGACATTCCGGAATATAACAAGGCAAATCTCCAGATTTGCAGGGATACGCTGATGGAAGCAGTAGCAGAAACCAGTGAAGAGATGATGGAGCGCTATTTTGGCGGGGAAACTTTCTCTGAGGCGGAAATCCGCGCTGCGCTGCGTACCAATGTCTGCGACGGCAGTATTGTACCCATGAGCATGGGCTCCAATGTGCTTTGCCAGGGCGTCTACACTTTGTTGGACGACATTGTCAAATATATGCCCAGTCCCGAAAACAGGCAGGTGGCAGGCATCAACATGAAGACAAATGAAATTTACAATGCGGACTATGATTTCTCCAAGGCAAAATCTGCTTATATCTGGAAAACCATTGTGGACCCTTTTATCGGCAAATATTCCCTCATCAAGGTTAATTCCGGTGTGTTAAAAACGGACGATGTGATTTACAATGTGGACCGTGACATAGAAGAGAAAATCGGAAAGCTGTATATATTACAGGGCAATAAGCCCATGGAAGTGCCGGAGCTTCATGCCGGGGATTTGGGTGCGCTGGCCAAACTGACGGCAGCCAGAACAGGCAACAGCCTGTCCACCAAAGCTACCACCATCAAATTCGGCAAATGGGAGATTTCAACGCCGTATACATACATGCGTTATAAACCCAAAAACAAAGGCGATGTGGATAAGATTTCCCAGGCATTGCAGAAAATGACGCATGAAGACACCACCCTTAAAGTGGTGAACGATGCTGAAAACAGGCAGACCCTGCTTTACGGAATGGGAGAGCAGCATCTGGAAATCGTGGTAAGCAGGCTTTTAAACGAGTACAAGGTGGATGTGGAGCTTGCAAAGCCTAAGATTGCATATAAGGAAACCATCAAGAAAAATTCCGATGTGGAATACAAATACAAAAAACAGTCCGGCGGACATGGGCAGTATGGGCATGTGAAGATGAGATTCTCTCCTTCAGGCGATTTGGAAACGCCCTTTGAGTTTGCACAGGAAGTGGTGGGAGGCGCCGTTCCCAAGAATTTCTTCCCCGCAGTGGAAAAAGGATTGCAGGATTCGGTTCTGAAAGGCCCCATGGCGGCGTATCCGGTTGTAGGCGTAAAGGCTGTTTTGTATGACGGTTCCTATCATCCGGTAGACTCCTCGGAAATGGCATTTAAGATGGCAACCATCCAGGCGTTCAAGAAAGGCTTTATGGAAGCGGGACCTATTCTGTTAGAGCCGATTGCTTCCTTAAAGGTCACCGTGCCGGATGCTTATACCGGAGATATCATGGGCGATTTAAACAAGCGCAGGGGCAGGGTGCTCGGCATGAACCCGCTTCCCGGCGGCAGGCAGGTGATAGAAGCGGATATTCCCATGAGCGCACTCTACGGTTATTGTACGGATTTGCGCTCCATGACAGGCGGCAGGGGCGAATATGCTTATGAATTTGCCCGCTACGAGCAGGCGCCTTCCGACGTACAGGAAAAGGAAGTAGCTGCAAGGGCGGATAAACTGACCGGAAATGAAGAATAATAGTAAAGTAAAGTCAGGGCGGCGCAGGCTGCCCTGACTTTTTTGTATAAACCTGCTTTTCCTGCTTGACCTTGCCCCTGGGGTATAGCTTACGCTTAATGTGAGGCAAATTTTATAAAGTTATGACAATACCCCAAAAAAGCAGCAGGAGAAATTTTATGAAAATGATATGGAAGCTTATTAAATTACACAAAATCTTTTTTTTGGCAGCGTTTCTGTTTACGTTCCTATCTGTCATTACCAATCTGTACTGGAATAAATTTTTAGCGCAGTTGTTAGATTCTCTTGAAAAAACATCCCTTTCTTTTCTGGAAAATGAAATGGGTATATTTTTTGCTATCGGCATATTTATAGTATTTATACACGCAATATGCGAGTATTTATCATTGTATTTTTCCTCCTATACATGTGAAATTTTTGCGCATGAAATGAGGATGGGATATGCCGGATATTATTTACAAAGTGACATTCAAACGCTCTCAAAGCTTAATGTTGGAGAAGCGCAGTCCGTAATGCAAAATGAGTTAAAAGATATTTCTGATTATTTGAGTGAAAATCTTTTTCCATTGGTGAAGCAGGTGGGTACGTTTGCCGTCACTGTTATTTTCCTGCTTTGTCTAAATTTTAAATTGGCTATGCTTTCCGTATTACCGGTGATTCCGCTGATTCTTTATTGTTCTTTTTCGAGTAAGATTATCAAAGATTATACACTGCAATGCCAAAACAGCAGGAAAAAAATCAATGGGCTGGCAGACATGATTTTGGAATTGTTTCCGATTATTCAAATATATGGCGCATATGAACTGATTAAGGGCGCCATGAAGGAAAATCTTTCTGATTGGGGAAAATCGAATATTAAGAAAGAACGGATTTCTGCCAGGCTTATGTCCCTTTCAGGTGTTCTTTCATTTATCCCCCTTTTGTTATTGCTTGGATTTGGAGGGTATATGGTGATAAGTGGAAATATAAGCATGGGGATTTTTTACATATTTATCAATCTATCGGGGAATATTTCCGGATTCTTGCAGAATATGCCGGGTATCTATGCTTCATTTAGGCGATTTAGTGCATCTATGGACAGATTGGAGGGAAAAATATGTATCAATACGCAGTTTACTTAGAAAATATTTCATTTTCATACGAGAATCATGTAATTATAAAAAACCTGTCGCTTAGAGCACGGCCGGGTGAGCACATTGGGATAGTCGGGGACAGTGGATGCGGTAAGAGCACTATATTGAAAATTCTTGCCGGTCTTTATAAGCCTGACAGTGGAACGGCTGTCATAGCAGGTGAGCACAGCCCTGAGAAAATCAGAAAGCAGGTCGCGCTTGTCATGCAGAATAACAGCCTTTTTCCTATGTCCATAAGGGATAATATTACTTGCGGTCATACTATTTCAGATGAAATTGTATGGGCAGCCTGCCAAAATGCAAGTCTCACGAAATGGATTGAGAATCTTCCGAATGGGCTGGATACAAATGTGGGAGAACGGGGAAATCAGGTGTCAGGAGGGCAGGCGCAGAGAATCCAGATAGCCAGAGCGCTATGCAAGGATGCGCCAGTCATTTTGCTGGATGAGCCGGTCTCGGCTCTGGACCAGGATACAGGACATTCCGTTTTGGATGCCTTATGTAAATTGACGGATGGCAGGACAGTGATACATGTGACCCATCATCAAGAGACTTTAGATGATAGTTATACAGTCTATCGTATGGAGGGAGGAAAGATGGTTCGTGGGTAATCTTAGTAAATTGGTCAAGAGAATGGGGTTATGGCGTAAATATATATTTTTACTTTTACTTCGGTCACCGTTTGATGCATTTAGGACCTGGCTGTCGGCATATTTGATGAAATCCATTTTCAGTTGTCTGGAAACGGATAATTCCGACGCACTTTTGAAAATATGCATAGTATGCGGTTTGCTATGTGCAATGCTGTTTGTCTATAACGGAATAATATGGGAAAAATATGCAGCATTTTCTGCAAAAGTAGAAATATGGCTTCAAAAAAAGATGTTTGAAAAAATATTAAGTCTGCCGCTTTGGCGGATAGACAGTCGTTTAAGCGGTGAATGGATTACAAGATTAAACAGTGATATACAGGCGGCTTTTACAATGATGAATGGTCCGTTGAATATCCCCCATCTGGTAGTCGCTGTTTTAAATACGATGTTGTCCTGCCTTTTGATGTTGAAGAGCAGTTTGCTTTTTTTAGGAATAACTTGGATGTTTGCGATTCCGCAATTGGTTATTAATTATAAGATAGTGCTTAAATCCATTCCGAAATTAAAAGAGCAATCTCAAAACGCGATGGCTGAGAATACTTCCGCAATAAAGCCGTTACTAACAGACGCGGACGCAATCCTGTTATATGATGCCAAGGAGTTGATGATGATAAACTGTGCTGAACATAGCAGGAGATTAATGAAAATCAATTTGAAAATGCATGTGAGAAGGGCTATAAGCGATGTGGGTATGCGTTTATTTGGAATGGGGGGATATCTTATGATTCTTTTTACAGGATACAGATTTATTTTTAATGGAGCAATGGTATTTTCGGATGTGGTTTATTGCTTTCAAGTCAGGGGTTCCGTTCTATCGGGGATGTTTATGCTTATAACCTGTCTAAACAACCTGAAAGCAAATTCAGTTTGTATAAAAAGGATAAATGATACATTGGAAGAATAGGAGAGATAAATGAAAAACGACCTTATGATGATTGGAGAAATTGCAGATTTTTTTGGGATTTCCAGAAAAGCTATACGATTATATGAAAAGAAAGGCATTATCAAGCCGGTGAAAGTAGATACTGTCAACGGGTATCGTTATTATTCGCCAAAACAAGTGCAACAGTTAAATGCGCTGTTGGAATTAAAAGCATTAGGTTTTTCCCTCGACGAAATCAAAATGATTATGGATGGGAAAACAGCGAAAGAGCCATTGCTTGAAATGCTTGAAAAGAAGCGGCAGGCATGGCAGGAAACCATGCACTCTGCCGGATACAAAGAGGAATGTCTGGGTGGGATTATTAAAAATATACAAGGTTCCAGCCAGGCACAAAGGATTACTGAAATGACAGAAGAAGAGCGTGCGTGGCTGTTGGTAAAGATGGTATGCCTGGAAGATGTCAGAACACAAAAAATTTTAAGCGAAGCGTTGTGGTTATAAATACGGAATCTCTGAACGAAAAAGGATTGACAAGAAGAGCTGAAATAGCTACAATGGGCTTGTTATTTTAAAAAGGAAGGGAAGAAAAATGGCGGCACCGTACAATCACAGAGAAGTAGAAACAAAATGGCAGAAAATATGGGATGATGAGAAGGCGTTTGCAACTTCAGATGATTATTCCAAGCCGAAATATTATGCATTGGTTGAATTTCCGTATCCGTCGGGACAGGGGCTTCATGTAGGGCATCCGCGTCCTTATACGGCGCTTGATATTGTGGCGAGAAAAAGAAGGATGCAGGGCTATAATGTGCTTTATCCCATGGGCTGGGATGCTTTCGGGCTTCCCACGGAAAATTATGCCATAAAGAACCATGTCCATCCGAAGATTGTCACGAAAAACAATGTGGAGCGGTTTAAGAACCAGCTGCATTCGCTGGGATATTCCTTTGACTGGGATAGGGAAGTCAATACCACGGACGTGGGATATTACAAGTGGACCCAGTGGATATTTTTGAAACTTTTCAATGCAGGACTGGCATACAAGACAAAGATGCCAATCAACTGGTGTACTTCCTGTAAGGTAGGCCTTGCAAACGAAGAGGTGGTAAACGGTGTCTGTGAGCGCTGCGGTTCCGAGGTTGTCCGCAAAGTAAAGAGCCAGTGGATGCTAAAGATTACGGATTATGCGGATAAACTGTTAGACGGGCTTGACGGCGTAGATTATATCGAACGTGTAAAAGTGTCACAGAAGAACTGGATTGGCAAGTCCACCGGTGCGGAAGTGGATTTCATTTTAAAAGGCAAAGAGGATAAACTGACGATTTACACCACCAGGGCGGATACGCTTTTCGGCGTTACCTACATGGTAATGAGTCCGGAGCATCCTTTTATAGACAAATACAAAGAGGATATTAAAAACTTTGAAGAAGTGGCAGCTTACCGCGAGATGGCTGCAAGGAAATCTGATTTTGAGCGTACGGAGATTGCCAAGGATAAAACCGGCGTGATGCTTGACGGGCTGACGGCCGTAAATCCTGTTAACGGCAAGGAAATTCCCATCTGGATTTCCGATTATGTGCTGATGACTTACGGCACGGGCGCGATTATGGCGGTGCCTGCGCATGATGAGAGGGACTGGGAGTTTGCAAAGAAGTTCCATATGCCGATTATTGAAGTTGTGGCGGGAAGCCCTGTGGATGTGCAGGAAGCCGTGTATACGGACGTGGCGACGGGAACTTTAGTCAATTCCGATTTCCTAAACGGACTTTCCGTTGCAGAGGCAAAGCAGAAGATAATTGCATTCCTCACAGAAAAAGGAATCGGTCATGAGAAAACCAATTATAAACTGAGGGATTGGGTATTTTCCCGCCAGCGTTACTGGGGAGAGCCCATTCCGGTTGTGGAGTGTGAAAAGTGCGGTTATGTGGCGCTTCCTGAAAGCGAGCTGCCGCTGGAACTTCCGGAAGTGGAGAGTTATATGCCCACGGACAACGGGGAATCACCCCTTGCACATATGACGGACTGGGTGAAAACCACCTGCCCGAAATGCGGTGGACCGGCAAAGAGGGAAACAGACACCATGCCCCAGTGGGCAGGTTCTTCCTGGTATTTCCTCCGTTATACGGACCCGAAAAACGAGAAGGCGCTGGCAAGCCCGGAAGCGTTAAAGTACTGGCTTCCGGTTGACTGGTACAATGGCGGTATGGAACATACCACCCTGCATCTTTTGTATTCCCGCTTCTGGCACAGGTTCTTATATGATGAGGGCGTTGTTCCCTGTAAGGAGCCGTACCAGAAGAGAACTTCACACGGCATGATTCTGGGCTCAAACGGGGAGAAGATGAGCAAATCCCGCGGCAATGTGGTGAATCCCGACGATATTATCCGGGAATACGGTGCGGATACCCTTAGAACATATGAGATGTTTATCGGCGCATTTGACTTAAGCGCTTCCTGGTCAGAGGACGGGGTAAAAGGATGCAGGAGGTTTCTGGAAAGGGTATGGAAACTGCAGGATATTCTGACAGAGGAGGAAGGCTATTCCTCCGACATGGAAACCAGGATGCATCAGACGATAAAAAAAGTCAGTTCTGATTTTGAACATCTGAAATATAATACAGCGATTGCCGCCATGATGGCGCTGATTAACGAGTTTTATAAAAAGGGAGCGGTGACGAAGGGAGAGTTCAAGGTTCTTCTTACCCTGTTAAATCCCGTAGCGCCCCATATTACGGAGGAACTCTGGCAGCTTACCGGTTTTGCCGGGAAAGTGTACCAGACTGCATGGCCGGATTATGAGGAAGAAAAAACAGTGGAAGCTTCCGTTGAAGTTGCAGTGCAGATAAACGGCAAGACGAAGACGACTATAAAGATTGCCAAAGATGAGGAAAAAGAAGGCGTGCTTTCCGTGGCAAAGGAAGCGCTGGGAGAAAAACTTTCCGGCACAATCGTCAAAGAAATTTATGTACCGGGAAGAATTGTCAATCTGGTAGTAAAACCGTGATAAGAAAGTAAATGGAAAAGCGCCGGCTGTTACATAGTCGGCGCTTTCTTCATGATATTATCAATCTGTGCCAGTTCTTCCGGTGTGCTGTGGTTTTTGATGGCAGCCACAACGGAGGCAATTTCGGAGGAAGAAAAAGAAATGTTGTCAGCTTTGGCCTGTTTCATGCGCATCATCATATAAGGCATCATTTCTTTCTGGCTTTTTCCCCTGCCGCCAAATACCAGCTCACTTAAAAAATTTAATTTTTTTTCATCTATATCTTTTACAAGGGGGTCGTTCATCCATTCGGGTTTTTGTTCCATAATTGCAATCCTTTCTCATTTTGTGGTATGGGTACAGGGACGAATTGTTTATTTTCCAAACATCTGGAACATTTGCATAATATCGGGGGAAGGACCGTCCCCGTCCCCAAAAGAAAAGCCTTCCGGGAAAATTTCTTTCATCATGTTAATGGTTTCCATCATTTCCTGCGCATTTTTCAGGTTGGAAAACATTTCTATGATTTTTTCCATGGATTCTTTTTCGGATGAAGAACAAAACGGAAGTATTTCCCGGCAAATCTGTACGGTTTCCGCAGGTTCTTCTTTTGGCATCACAGCGTAAGGGTGCAGCCTGAAATAGGAAAGTGTATGCTGCAGCTCCATATATTTGATGTATATGGCAATATGTTTCTGCATGGGAGGTTCAAAGTAGGGCAGGAGAATCTTGTACATTTGTATGTGATTATTGGTAAATAAAGTGTCAAAGGCTTGTATTTTATCAGGTTTTTTTCCTTCTTCCCCGCTCATGCAGTTACCTCACAAATCTGATTCGTACTTTTTAAAACATATGAAAGCATGTCGTTAAGTATGCGTGGAACAGGCTCTTAACAGAGCCTGCCCCGCATAATTAGATGTGTATGAAATTTTGTGGTTAGCAGCAGGAATTGTTATTTCCGCAGAAGCAGGAAATAAGGAGAATCCAGATAAGCCATTCGCAGCAGCCATTGTTGTTGTCACAACCGGAATTGCATCCGCATCCGTTGTTTGAGAACAAACCATTACCGTTGCCGAAGCAGGAGAATAACAGGATAATCCAAATCCAGTTGCAGCTGTTTCCAAAACCGCTCATGCCGTTGCAGCAGTTGTTGGAGCATCCACAGTTAGTAGCAGTTAAATCACTCATTTTAAGTGCCTCCAGGTTTTATTATGGTTTATCTTATGTATATAGGCATGTCAATGTTTCTGCTTACCGGAAAAAAAATCTGGATATTTTTGGCGGCAGCCCCAAATACAATACATGGGAAAAAGACTTGAATTAATTTCAAGATATAGTAAAATAGATAATGGAAAGTTTGAAGGGCAGTATCGCGGGTGCGCCCACAGGTATGCGGAGGCATAAAGATGCAGACAGAAGGACGCGAGGTTGCGGGACGGCAGTTTCGGACAGCGGCTGATTATGAAGCGGCTGTGAAGGATGCCGCATATATAGAGCAGATTAAACAGAGATATCATCTGGACAGCAAAGAAGAATTAGACAGCCTGATAAAGGATTTGAGGGACGGAAAGTATCGGTTTCGGACCATTCTGGGACAGGATTTTCTGGAGGAAATGGAAAATTATACCATAGAGGAGAATGTACCGCCGAAAAGAAAAGATGTAAAAAAAGGAAATAAAACGGTTGTCAAAGCCAAAAAAAGTAAGGATGCAAAAAATAAAGCCAAGCTGGAAGATTACGACGCGGATATGCAGAAGTCCATTCTTTTGGAAATCAGAAAAAGGGAACGCATCCGCAAATGGCTCATGACAGTCTGCGTTTGTATAGCGGCCGCCTGTTTCACTTATCTGGGAATTTATTCCTATCAGATTAGCAGGCTGGATGCCTATGCAGAAAAGCAACAGAACCTGAAAGGGGCGGAAGCTCCTGCCAGCGGTCCCGAAACGCCGGTTATCCATTATGATACGGAAGAAATTGAAGTTCCGGACATACTGGAAGAATATAAAATTCTATATAGTTTGAACAAAAGGCTAATCGGATGGGTTAAAATTGACGATACATATATAGATTACCCTGTTTTGCAGACTACTAACAATGAATACTATCTAAACCATAATTTTGACCAGGAAGAAGACAGGAACGGCAGTATTTTCCTTGATAAGGATTGCAGTATTCTGCCGCGGAGCACCAACCTGATTGTATACGGACATCACATGCGGAGCGGCAGGATGTTCGGTCAGCTGAACAAATACAGTTCACAGGATTTTTATGAAAAACATAAGCTGATACAGTTTGACACCATATATGAAAAAGGAACTTATGAAATCATGTATGTGTTCCGCTCTAAAATATATGAAGAAAGTGAAATAGTTTTTAAATATTATCAGTTTATAAATGCCAATTCCGAAATAGAGTTTAACTCTTATATGCGGGAAATGGCGGAGATGTCCCTGTATGATACCGGTGTAACCGCTGAGTACGGGGATGAACTGCTGACTTTGTCGACTTGTGACTATTATACGAGCGGCGGCAGGTTTGTGGTTGTAGCAAAGAAAATTCAGTAGAAGCATGAAAGCTTCCCAGATAAAGGAGATGCATCATGACAATGAAAAAAGCAAAGAAAAAGAATATCAGAATGCGCAGAAGAGTGCGGAAGACGATAGGCGTTGTCTGTTTAATCACAGCACTTCTGGTTGCGGCAGTTCCGGTACCGAAAGCAAGTGCGGCGGGAGTGGATAAGAAATACATATGGGATGAACAGATAGCAGGGACTGGCACCTCCCGGATTCCCACGGTTGCAAAGGACTACCAGCAGATTTACACGCATTATGATGAAAACGGCAATACCTTTATATTTGCTTTCATGAACGACGGCGCCGGAATGACGGCGGTGATTTTGAGGTTTAACCCTGCCGGAAATATCGGTGACCCTTTTAAGGTACCTGACAGGGTAAGGGCGTATACGCTGTTCCGTGAAAACGTCGGCGATGACAGCGCCTATGTTGCGGTAAGCAGAAGCCACAAACCGCTTTATTATATGGTGTCAGAGGAAAAAAGGGAAGAAGACGTTTCCGGCAATGTGACGATTACGCCGGCCGTATTTGCACCCTGTTACTATGTAGAGCGCCAGAAGTGGGAAAATACGGACATAGAAGATTTCTATTATAAGGATGATGCAGGTAATTACCAGCGCGCAGGAGAAAATGCCAGCAATCAGTGGATAAGGGATATTCCTGTTCGTTATATCGGTAACCAATCTCTGATTCCCAATACAAATACCAATCCTTCCACGGGAGGACTGATTCAGGAATGGATTATTGCAGAGGGCGTTCCTGCAGACCAGGGAGGAAATCCGAACGTCATTGCAGGCACCACATTGAATAATGACCCGGCAAGAGGTGTGTTTGCCAACCGCAGTATTAACAATATCGAGATAGGCGAAAACATGGTGGGCATAGGAAATTATGCCTTTTATGGCTGCGGGTATACCGGCTCTGTAACATTTAAGGGTGACAGGGTAAATGAGATTGGAAAATATGCCTTTGCCAACTGTGGCAACCTGAGAACTTTTGACATGAATCTCGGCTGTGAGCTGCAGTACATTTCGGATTATACATTCCAAAACTGTACCAGCCTTACGGAATTTAACCTTCCGGTATTTACCACCAAGATTTATGACCATGCATTTGAAAATTGCACCAGCCTTCTCAATGTGAATTTAAACGGAGGGGTTGTTGACGGTGAAAACAAGACGACTAATCTGCAGGAACTGGGTGTTTCCGTATTTAACGGATGTACCCGTATTACGGATATTACGCTGCCGGCAAGCTGTACGCTTGGTACCGTTCATCTGAACAATTTTGTAGGATGTTCTTCTCTGAAGCATATCACGGCGTTGTCTGCAAGCACGGAATTTGTGGCAGATAATGATGATACCGGATTTACGGTAGACAAATTCCTTGCCGGGGCAAACAGTGAGTTTTACTTTGAGGCGGAAGATAATTCCAAGACGCATGATTTTACCAAGGCAAATGCCATCCCGTTCAAATATGCTGACAGGGACTGCTATGAAATCATCAAAAAGGACGGTCTTGCAGAGATTACTTATCAGGTGGATTCCAACAATAATTTGATTGGTTTTAACCTGACAGGGGAAGTAAGCGTGGTTGAAATCCCTTCAGCTATCGGTCCGTACGGCATTTCAACCATTGATTCCAGGAGTTTTTCCGGCAATTGCTTCCTCAGGAAGATTATTATTCCGGCAACCGTAACGGCAATCAATGAAAATGCATTCAGGGGATGCCATAATCTGGAGGCGGTTATTTTTTCCGACGCCTCTACCATTAGGAGCATCGGTTCAGGGGCATTTGCCACACAGCAGGCAAACTTCAATATCGGCGGCACCTGTACAGGCGTGAACTGCCCGAATCCGGGATTTGCGGTATCCGGACATTCTGATTTTACCGTTTCACCCAAGCTTTCCTTTACGGGAACCATTGGGAGCGACATTATGCCGTTCAGTTATGCAATGCAGGATTCCAGCACAATAAATGTAGGAGACCAGTCGCCGACTTATATAACGTATTACAGCGGATGGCCTACCAATCTGGAAATCAGGAATGTGATTAATCCGGAAACCGGCAGGGGAACTGCCACGCTGGTAGATTATCCTACTTATTCCGAACTCAAAAATTCCACTAACTACGGAAGCAACTGGCCGTATATGACAGAGGCTTACAAGGCAGCGGCAAAGGAAGCTGTAGCGCAGTATGAGGAATACCTGAAAAATAATAACAGCAACCCTAATTATACCGATAACCAGAGACAGATAATCAATGCGGCTTTGAGGGTTTCCGTTCCTTCCGGAGTAAAGGCAATAGCAACCGGTTTGTTCTCGGGTGTGACTGGGAAGGAAGATGAGAACGGCAAATACACGGTTGAAAAAGTGACCGGACAGAGTACCGACAAAATGATTCAGGAGGTTACCCTTGCTGATATTACGGAATATGAACCGTATACTTTCAGCGGTTGCAGTTCTTTAAGCCAGATAAATATTACCGGCGGAGCGGAAAAGATAGACGATTATGCATTTGCATATGAGTATATGGCGCCTGCCACAACAAGCGGCGGTGACGGAACCGGTTCCGAATCCATGCTCACCACCATCAATATGTCAGGCGGGGGCGGCAGCGTCGGGGATTATGCATTCTGTAACAATGCCAACCTGAAAAATGTAACGCTGTCCTCCACGGTATCCTCTCTGGGATTAAGACCGTTTAAGGATTGTCCGTTGTTGGAGGATGTAAGTTTTTCAGGCGGACCGAATTTTGTGACGGACAATGCCATTATCTATCAGCTTGACAGCGGAAAGAAAGACGTTATTATACAATGTCTGGAAAGCAGGGGCAGACTCAGCACACCGGGTTCCGTAAGCAACACGGAAACGGCGGGCGTGACCAGCATTGCCCCGGAGGCATTTATGGATTGTGAAGAGGTGGGTTCCGTAGACTTGTCCTCCACAACCGTATCTGCCATTCCGGAAAAGGCATTTTACAATACTACCAGCTTGTATTCCGTGACACTGCCCAATACCTGTCGTTCCATCAGCAAGGAAGTATTCGGCAACAGTAATGTGCGGTATGTGGATATTCCGAACAGCGTGACTTATATAGACCCCAGCGCATTCAACACACCGGTAAATCCCAGTACGATTCCGGATAAGCCGTATAATACCATAGAGTTTTTCTGTGTACCGGGAAGCGCTGCTGAAATTTATGCAAATGAATATGACAATATCCGCACCACGGATAAGCCGGATACCACAATGTTTACGGTTACTTTCTGGGATTATGACAGCAAGATAATCGATACGCAGCAGGTACAAATCAGGACGGCGGCCAAAGCGCCGGAAGACCCTGTCAGGGAAGGCTATATCTTTACAGGCTGGCTGCCGGCGGACTTTACTTCCGTCAGCAGGGATATGGACATTGTGGCACAATATACGAAAATTGATTCTGAAGATACTAAGTTTACGGTTCGTTTTATTGATTACAATGACAATATACTGTCAACCCAGAGGGTAGCGAAAGGTGAAGATGCCATTGCTATTCAGTCCCCTACCAGGGAAGGATACACTTTTACGGGCTGGCGGCCTGCCATTACCAATATTACACAGGATACGGATACTTACGCACAGTATGAAAAGAATACAAACGGAAGCGGCGGTAATGGCGGCGGAGACAATAATAACCCCGGTGGCAACGGAAGCGGTGGAAATGGCACGGTAAGCGGCGGCAACGGGAGCGGTGGAAATGGCACGGTAAGCGGCGGCAACGGAAACAATGGAACTCTTTATACGCTGACAGTCAAAAACGGCAGCGGTTCGGGAAGTTATGTAGCCGGTGCAACGGTAATCATAGTTGCAAATGAGCCTGCCAGCACACAGCAGTTCAGTAAGTGGACAACGGACAATGCTTCCGTCAAATTTGCAAGTGATTCTGTTGCGGCGACAACCATGGTAATGCCTGCGGCAAATGCCACGGTAACAGCGAATTTTACCAATAAGCCCGGAGGTTCCGGTTCGGGTTCCGGCTCTGGTTCGGGTTCCGGCTCAGGCACCACAACCAGCGGGAATAAACCCGGTACTACGATTGTGATTGATAAAAACGGGCTTTCCAATACCGGAGTAGTATCGGCAACCATAAAAGGTTCTTCTGACAACTTTGTAATCAAGGTTTCCGAAGACGCAGCGGCTTCCGAGGCCGTTGTAAGGGCGCTGATGGCCGAATACGGGGATTTGGATAATATCAAGTATTTTGCCATGGATATTTCCCTGTATGACTCTACAGGCAAGACAAAAATCACAGATACAAGCGGACTATCCATCAATATCACTTTGCCATTACCGGATTCTTTGATTACCTATGCCGGCAATAACAAGGTGGCGGGCGTTGTCAATGATAAGCTGGATAAACTGACGCCTAAGTTTACCACTATTGATGGCGTAGCCTGTGTGACATTTACGGCAGAGCATTTTTCACCTTATGTTATTTATGTGAATACCGACAATCTGGAATCGGCAGGCGTAGTTGACAGCTCTCCCAAGACAGGCGACATCCATCCGAAATGGTTTGTGGTAATCGGTCTCACATGTATGGCAGTTATCTTGTTTGTAAAGCGGGATAAAACCGTAAAAAGGATTCCCGTAAAAGCATAAACAGTTGTTCTGACGAAAAAGACCCAGGCAGGAAGGGCATGAGGGTGAATATGAAGAAAGCGCTTATGATTTCTGCAAGCGTATTGGCTTTTGCCATACTCTTTGCGCTGACGCAGATACCGGCCAAGCGGGTAGCAGCAGATACGCCGTCGGTTTCAAGTGATTCAGAATTTCAATTAAACGGCACCATACTGGTGAAATACACAGGCACGGCACAAACCGTGTCTGTGCCTGCTTCCGTAACGGAAATCGGCGCGGAAGCGTTTGCCGGAAATACCACCATGACCACTTTGCAGTTTAAAGGAAACAATGTGGAAACGATTGCATACAGAGCTTTTTCCGGCTGCAGCGGCTTACGGGAAGTGAAACTTCCGGATTCCGTGAAGACGCTGGGGGACGGGGCTTTCAACAATTGTACGGCGCTGGAGAAAATCACGTTCGGTAAAAATGTAAGCAGGCTGGGAATTAATCCTTTTTCAGATTGCACGGTTTTAAGAGATATTACGGTACCGAAGGAAAACACAGAATTTAAGGTGGAAGACGGATGCCTGTACGACTTTGGAAAAACAAAATTATTTCTGATTTTTCCGGGGAGGAAAGGAGAGTCCTATACCATGCCGGCGACTGTTACGGATGTTGCAGAGTATGCTTTCTGGAATTGTGAGTCGATAAAAACAATCACTTTGGGGAACGGTCTGAAAAAGATACCGGACTATGCATTTTCCAATGCAGTATCGCTTACGGGAATTACCATTCCGTACTCTGTTTCCAGTATCGGCATCAAAGCTTTTTCCGGCTGCACAAATCTGGAAAATGTAAATATCCATTCCGGTGTAAATAATATACATGATACGGCGTTTGACGGTTGTAAAAACCTGAAAATTCTGGCGGAAGAGGGAAGTTATGCTGCCGGTTACTATGCCGACTGGAGGATTCGGAACCGGCAGAATCAGGCGGAGTATGAAGATACAGGCCAGAACGGAATCGTCTTTCCAATAGTCGTTCCCAATGGAGGTTCTTCCGAAGGAACGGGAAATCAGGGGACGGATACGGAAGGGAATGTATTGGGCAGTACCCATGTTGTAGGCAACAATGCAGTTGTTTTTATAGATAATTCCAATCAAATCGTATACGGCAGTTCCAAAGAAAACGGAGATAATGTTTATGGTGGAGCGGGATTGGATAATCCTGCGCTTTCAAGAGACACCGTAGTTCCCAAGTATACGGTTGCCTTTGACAGTATCATAGCCGACCAGGCTTTTTATAAGAGTAATCAGGTGTCCGGCTATCAAATACCGGAAGATATAACAGAGATAGGGGAATTTGCCTTTGCCAGAAGCAATCTTTCCAGGGCTGACATTCCTCAGGGCGTGACAAATATAGGATATGGGGCGTTTTATCATTGTGCTTATCTGAGGGAAGTTTCCATTCCTTCTACGGTTGTAACCATTGCCCCCAAGGCTTTTGCGGAAAGTATGTGGCTGAAGAGCTGGCTGGCAGGCACGGGGAAAGAGGAATATCTGATTGTGGGAAACGGTATCCTGCTGGCATATCGGGGAGACGGCGGCAATATCAGCCTGCCGGAAACCGTAAAACGGATTGCGCCTGAGGCTTTTGCAGGCAATGATTCGATTGAATCGGTTTATATACCGGATTCCGTAATTGAAATAGGCGAAGACGCTTTTTGCGGCTGTAAGGAACTAAAGCATGTGACAGGCGGTGCGAATGTAAGGGTTATCCGGGACAGGGCTTTCAAGGATTGTCCGCTGGAAACAGCGCATGTCTGGGCAAATGTAGAGCATATTGGATTAAACTGTTTTGATTTTTCTGATATATCCATGAGCATTTCAGGAAAGATAGTTGTGTTTGACAATCCGGAAACGCTTCCGGCACCTTGTTATGAAGTCACGGCAGAAAGACTGTCCAACGAGCAGGCAAGAGGATTGCTGCTGGGGGATACTCTGTTTGCCATAGTGGATAAGGGAATCAAAGCGGATGAGTTAAGCGGGACTGTGCTATCTCCTGATGTGTATGGATTTAAAGGTGTGGTAGCGTATATCAGTTCCAGGGACAAAGGAATTGTTACCTGTATCGCTACAACTTATACAGAGGAAGAATGGCTTAACGCTTATATTCCCGAGTATATTACCATTGACGGAAAAAGCTATCAGGTAACGGGCAAAGAAAATATATCGGTAATGGGCAATAAAAGGGATTATCCTACAGGGGTAATTTCCGTAAGCAATGAAAGCACGCGTCTTACAGGAAATGTGGAAGCAGTGCTGGATGACAATAATGGTTCCTATTATTTACGCATTTCTGATAGTGAAGACGCTTACGATTCTATAAACAGGGGGTATCGGGCTGTTTATGATGAAAAGCTTCCGGAAGGCATCCTTTGTGTGGATATCAGCCTGATTGATGAGAAAACGGGAGTACCTGTCTCTAAGACAGGAAATCGCAACCTTCATATAACCGTAACGCTTCCTTCATCTGTTGCAGGAGGGGAGTTGCGAATCTTAACAACAGACAGGAACGGACAGTTGGAGAACCTGCCCTATACAAGGGAAGGCGATAAGGTTACTTTTACTACCAATTATCTATCTTCCTTCGCTTTCTGCGGGGTGGTGCAGCAGCCCAATGTTTATGCGGAATTTCCTGTAACCGTAAACAGATAAATTAAATCACAAAGAGAAAACTCCGGCATATGATAAGAAAAAAGCCGGAGTTTTCTTTTTTATGCACAGGGTAAGGGAACAAATCGGTTGTGGAAAGATTGTACAGGCCGGAGGCGGGAAAGGCATTACCATTGCAGTGCTGGATACGGGGGTGGCGCTGCATCCGGATTTAGAGAATAGAATTTTAGGTTTTCGGGATTTTACCGAAGGAACAGAATCCCCTTATGATGACAGCGGGCATGGGACTCATGTCTGTGGAATTGCCTGTGGGGACGGCTATTTGTCAGAAGGCAGATACAGGGGCATTGCACCGAAGGCGGGCCTTGTGGTGGGGAAGGTATTGGATGAAAGAGGCGACGGGGCAATAGACGCCATGCTGGAAGGCATAGCATGGGTGCTGCAAAACAAAGACGAATGGGGGATTCGTATTTTAAATGTTTCCGTGGGTGTAGGACATCTGATGAATGAGAAAAAGGAAGAAATATTAAAAGAACAATTGGAAAGCGCGTGGAAAAAAGGACTTATAGTCGTATGTGCCGCCGGCAATAACGGGCCCGCCCTCGATTCCCTTTCCTCTATCGGGAGAAGCCCATACCTGATTACAGTGGGCTGTCATGACGGGAATTTTTTTAAGGAAAAAAAGAACCGGTGCGCTTCCTATTCTTCCAGGGGCGCCAGGTTTGACACCATCCGAAAACCGGATATCGTAGCGCCGGGGACAGAAATCATATCCTGCAATAAGGATTTCAGGAAAAACAGGGGAAAGTATGGAAACGCCTATATTTCCAAAAGCGGCACTTCCATGGCAACGCCGATTATTTCAGGGGCGCTTGCATTGCTTTTGCAGAAACATCCCGAATATGACAATGAAACGGCTAAGCGAAAACTCTTGTTTTCCGCCGACGATTTAAAGGAGCCGTGGTATCAGCAGGGGTGGGGGATGATAAATGTGGCGCATATGATGGAAGGGTAGGGGATGATATCCGGCTGTCCCTTGTACGGATGCACGGCGGGGGAAATATTTGTTCCAACAGGACACGCTTTCGCTCGAATAAAAACACAGCGGTACATAGGATACCAAAGTACGGTATCCAAGTACCGGTGTTTTTACACGGTCCTTTTTGGAAGCAATTATTTCCCCCGCCGTGCGTCCGTACAAGGGACAGCCGGATATCGGAAACAGTTGCTATTAGAATTTCGGTAAGGAAGGTTTGAGTTTCCCATTTTGCACGCCGGGGCTGCTGCAATGCAAAATGGGGAACTCAGATAAGGAAAGGTATTGACAGAGTTCGTATGATTGTATACAATTATACGAGGTGTAAATACAGGATACAGAGGAGGCGTGATAATGGGGAACGATACATTTCAGAACCGGCCAATCAGCATGAATGACAGGAATAATCTGCTGACGATAGAAGAGCATATGTACATATTGGATGATGTGGAAAAGCCGAATGTGTTCAGGAACATGTTTCCTTATTCGGAAATCCCCAAGATTCCGTTTAATGACAGGATTGTACCGCATAATATGCCGAAGGATATCTGGATTACGGATACGACTTTCCGGGACGGGCAGCAATCCAGGGCGCCTTATACTACGGAACAGATTGTGACCATATATGATTATCTGCATAAATTGGGCGGTCCCAATGGCATGATTCGGGCCTGTGAATTTTTTCTTTACAGTAAAAAGGACAGGGACGCCGTATATAAGTGTATGGAAAGGGGATACCGTTTCCCGGAAGTTACCAGCTGGATTCGGGCAAGCAAGGAAGATTTTAAACTGGTGAAGGAAATCGGCATGAAAGAAACCGGCATACTGGTAAGCTGTTCGGATTATCATATTTTCCTGAAGTTAAAAATGACGAGAAGGCAGGCCATGGAGCATTACCTGAGCGTTATCAGGGACTGTCTGGAGGAGGGCATCAGTCCCCGTTGTCATCTGGAAGATATTACGAGGGCGGATATCTACGGTTATGTGGTGCCGTTTTGTCTGGAACTTATGAAACTGCAGGAGCAGTACCAGATTCCCATTAAGGTCCGCGCCTGTGATACCATGGGATACGGGGTAAACTATCCCGGCGCTGTAATTCCCAGAAGCGTACAGGGGATTATTTATGCCATACATACCCATGGGGGCGTCAGCCACGAAAACATTGAGTGGCACGGACACAATGATTTTTATAAGGCGGTTTCCAATTCAACGACGGCATGGCTGTACGGCTGCTGCGGGGTCAATACTTCCCTTTTCGGTATCGGGGAGAGGACCGGCAATACTCCGCTGGAAGCCATGGTATTTGAATATGCCCAGCTGCGCGGCAGCTTAAACGGCATGGATACCACCGTTATCACACAGCTTGCGGAGTACTATGAAAAGGAAATCGGTTATCATATTCCTGAGAGAACCCCTTTTGTCGGAAAGAACTTTAATGTTACCAGGGCAGGCATCCATGCGGACGGTTTGCTCAAAAACGAAGAAATTTATAATATATTTGACACGGAAAAATTCTTAAACAGACCGGTGCTCTGCGCAGTTTCCAATACTTCAGGCCTTGCCGGAATCGCCCACTGGATGAATACTTATTATCAGCTGAAAGGCGATAAGATGGTGGATAAAAACAGTGAACTGGTAAAAGAAGTCAAAGCCTGGGTGGATGAAGAATATGCCGGAGGACGCGTTACGGTGCTAACGGATGAAGAATTGATAAATACCATACAAAAAGCGTGCAAAAAACTGAATTGTACGATAGAATAGGAATCGGGACAGAAGTTTGTCCGGTCGGAGGAATGAATGTGAACAATTATGATGTGAAGCAGGAGGTAACGGATAAGTTTTCTCTCCGCGGCCGTGTTTTCCATAAGCTTAGGGAGGACATCCTGAACGGCAAGTATGAGGAACATGAAGAACTGAAGGAAGTGACTATCGGTGAAGAACTGGGTGTCAGCCGGACGCCGGTGCGGGAAGCTTTCAGACAGCTGGAACTGGAAGGGCTGATACAGATTATTCCCAACAAAGGCGCTTATGTAACCGGCATAACAGAAAAAGATGTGAAAGACATTTACATGATTCGCTCCCTTCTGGAAGGTTTGTGTGCAAGGTGGGCAACGGAGCATATCACGAAAGAACAGTTGGAGGAAATGGAAGAAAACGTATATCTTGCCCGGTTCCATGCGGGAAAAGGGCATATGGAACAACTGGCGGAGCTGGACAACCGTTTCCATGAGATTATGTATGAAGCCTGCAATTCCAAAATGCTGGAGCATCAGTTAAAGGATTTTCATGAGTATGTCCTGAGGGTCAGAAGAAAAACGCTGGCGGACGCCGGACGCGGCATGGCGTCCAATGAGGAGCATGAAAAGATTATGGAGGCGATTAAAGCCAAAGACGCAGACGGCGCTGAAAAACTGGCGCATATGCACATGATAAACGCCTATGAAAATATGGTTCAAAACGGTCTGCATGAGGCCTATGAAAGCAAAGAGAAACTGCAAAAATAATGAGTAAACAGGAGACTGTTGGAAAGAGGGCATGATGAGCAAAATTCAGATGAACACACCTTTGGTGGAAATGGACGGGGACGAAATGACCAGAATACTCTGGGAGATGATTAAGAAGGAGCTGCTGCTTCCGTTTGTGGATTTAAAAACAGAGTATTATGACCTGGGGCTTACATACCGCAATGAAACAAACGACCAGGTAACCGTTGATTCTGCCAATGCGACATTAAAATACGGAGTTGCAGTGAAGTGCGCTACCATTACCCCCAATGCGGCAAGGATGACGGAATACAACCTGAAAGAAATGTGGAAAAGTCCAAACGGCACTATCCGCGCCATGCTGGACGGTACGGTTTTCAGGACGCCCATCGTGGTAAAAGGCATTGAACCTTGCGTAAAAAACTGGAAAAAGCCGATTACGCTTGCCCGCCATGCGTACGGTGATGTCTATAAGAACACGGAAATCAAAGTGGATGGGCCCGGCAGGGCGGAACTGGTTTTTACATCTGCCGACGGCAAGGAAACCAGGGAGCTGATTCATGACTTTACGGGGTCCGGTATTCTGCAGGGCGTTCACAATACGGACAAATCCATAGAAAGCTTTGCAAGGGCATGTTTCGGCTATGCGCTGGATACAAAACAGGATTTGTGGTTTGCCACAAAGGATACCATATCCAAAAAATACGACCATAATTTTAAAGATATTTTTCAGGATATATATGAAAAAGAATATAAAGCCCGGTTTGATGAAATGGGAATCACTTATTTCTATACCCTGATTGACGACGCAGTAGCCCGCGTCATGAAAGCAGAGGGCGGTTTTATCTGGGCCTGCAAAAATTATGACGGGGATGTAATGTCCGACATGGTTTCTTCCGCATTCGGCTCACTTGCCATGATGACTTCCGTTCTGGTTTCCCCAAGCGGCGTGTATGAGTATGAGGCGGCGCACGGAACCGTGCAAAGACACTATTACAAGCACCTGAAAGGGGAAGAGACATCTACCAACTCCGTGGCAACCATCTTTGCATGGACCGGCGCGCTCAGAAAGCGCGGGGAACTGGATGAAAACAAGGAACTGATGGCCTTTGCGGATAAATTGGAAAAAGCTACGCTTTCCACCATTGAAAGCGGAAAAATGACAAAAGACCTTGCGCTGATTACCTCCTTAAAGGATGTTACGGTTTTAAGCAGCGAGGGATTTATCAAGGCAATCAGGGAAACCTTTGAAGCCATGTAACAGATATGGACCTTACAAGGAAAAAACTGTATGAAAAAAGAGTCCGGCATGCCGGGCTCTTTTGTTTGTTATTCCTGTGCGAGGGTTTCCCATGTTTCGTACAGCGCCGTAAGCGTATCCTCTATTTCCTGCTGTACTTTGGAAATTTCCTGAAGCCTTGCCACATTGGTGGCGATATCCGGCCGACTCATCTCTTCGTCCAGTTCTGCTTTTTTTTGCTCCAGCTTTTCGATTTCTTCCTCACACTTTTTTAAATCATTTTCCTTTTTGCGCAATTTGGCCTGTTCTTCCTTTTTCTGCTTCCAGTCGGTTTTGCTCAGGGAGTCTGCGGAAGAAACGGCAGCCTTTATGGGGCAAGAAGGCAGGGAAGCAGTCATGGTTTCTTTTTTCTCCAGATAATAGTCATAATTGCCGATGTAGTTAACAAAGGTCTGCCCGGTCAGTTCTAAAATACGGGATGCCGTACGGTTAATAAAGTAACGGTCATGGGAAACATATAGAACCGTGCCTTCATAGCCGTTCAGTGCATCCTCCAAAATTTCTTTTGACAGAATATCCAGATGGTTGGTCGGCTCATCCAAAATCAGGAGATTGGCATTTCCCAGCATCAGCTTTGCCAGACTGACGCGTCCTTTTTCCCCGCCGCTCAAATCACAGATACGTTTGAAGACATCTTCCCCCGTAAAAAGGAATGCCGCCAGTACATTGCGGATTTCCGTATTGTTGAGGTAGGGAAATTCGTCGGATATTTCATCAAATAATGTTTTTTCGGAGTGAAGGACATGGTGTTCCTGGTCGTAATAACCGATTTCCACATTGGAGCCTAACCGGAAGCTGCCGGCATCCGGCGGGACAAGGCCGTTAATGATTTTCAGCAGGGTGGTTTTTCCCGTACCGTTATCCCCGATGACGGCAACATGTTCCCCGCGTTTGATTTCAAAATGGATATCGGAAAACAAGGTCTGTCCGTCAAAAGATTTAGACAGGCCGTCTGCCATCAGGACGTCGTTTCCGCTGGTAATGCGCGGCGTCAGGGTAAGACGCATATCCGCCCGGGTTTCAACGGGTTTTTCAATCACATCTATTTTGTTCAACATTTTTTCACGGCTTTCCGCCCTTTTAATAGACTTTTCACGGTTGAAAGAGCGGAGTTTTTCAATGACTTCTTCCTGATGCCTGATTTCCCGCTGTTGGTTCATATAAGCATTCCATTCGGCAATGCGCAGCTGTTCTTTCTTTTTGGCGTAATCAGAGTAATTGCCGGAAAAAACCGTGGATTTGCCCTGGTCAAGTTCTATGATTTTTCCGGCAATCCTGTCGAGGAAGAATCGGTCGTGCGATACGATGAGCACAGCGCCTTTATAATTCATGAGGTAGGTTTCAAGCCATGCAATGGAATTTAAATCCAGGTGGTTCGTGGGCTCATCCAGAATAATCAAATCGGGAGAGAGCAATAAAAGCTTTCCTAAGGCCACCCGGGTTTTCTGGCCGCCGGAAAGGGTGGATACGGGTTTTGAAAATTCGGACTCAGTAAATCCCAATCCCTTTAAAACACCGGTTAATTCACTTTTGTAGGCATAGCCGTTTTCCGACTCAAAACGATGGGTCAGGGCGGCATATTTTTCCATTAGGGCGTCAAGGGCTTCCCCTTTGGCGTTTTTCATGGATTTTTCCGTATCGCGCATTTGTTGTTCAATGAGAACCAGATTCTTTTTTACGGTGAGCAGTTCTTCATAGATGGTATTGTCGCTGTTTAACCCGGCATTCTGGGCAAGATAACCGATGGTTTTGCCCTTTGCAAGCACTGCCTGTCCGGCGTCGGGAGTCAGTTCCCCGACTATAATGCGTAAAAGGGTAGTTTTGCCGGCGCCGTTTATACCGACAATGGCGGCCTTTTCGTGGTCTTCTATGTGAAAAGATATATTGGAAAGCACCGTGTTTTCCAAAAACGCTTTATGGATATTCTGGCACGAAAGTATCATGTGGATAACTCCTTTGTAAAAATTGTAATCAGACTTAGTTTACAGGTGAAACTTTGCAATGTCAATTGACATTTTTTTAACATTTTACTATAATGAAATCGATGATGAACACGAGTAAAAAGGGCGGTTCTTTAGGAGGTAGCAAGGTGGAAGAAAAGGGAATATCCCAAGCTGTAATCGGACGTCTGCCCCGTTATTTCAGGTATTTGGGAGAACTGAAGGATGAAGGGGTGGAGAGAATTTCCTCCCAGGAGCTTTCGGGACTGATGGGGGTGACGGCTTCCCAAATCAGGCAGGACTTTAATAATTTTGGCGGTTTCGGACAGCAGGGTTATGGATATAATGTAGAGTTTCTCTACAGTGAAATCAGCAGGATTTTAGGACTTGATAAAACACACCACCTGATTATCATCGGCGCAGGCAATCTGGGACAGGCGCTTGGCAATTATATGAATTTTGAAAGACGGGGGTTTATCTTAAAAGGCATATTTGACAAAAATCCGGCCCTGCATGGGAAGAAAGTGCGGGAGATTGCAGTACAGCCGATGGAAACGGTGGAACAGTTTGTGCGGGAAAACAACATCGACATTGCGGTACTGACGATTCCCAAGAGCAGCGCGGTGGAGGTTGCGGAGGTTCTGGTTGCAAACGGTATCAAAGCGATTTGGAACTTTGCACATGTGGATTTGCATGTGCCGGAGGGGATTCTGGTGGAAAACGTACATTTGTCAGACAGTCTGATGAAATTATCCTATAATCTGGAACGATACAGTCAAAGCAAAAAAGAGCAGGGGTAAAAGAAAGAAGGGAAGGTATGGGGCGAAAGGAAGAAGTATATGTGCCGGCGCTTATAGACAAGAAGATTCCGATATTGACGCTGGACAATAAGTGGCACAGGCTTTTTAACACTGCGGACACGACGTTGGCAATATTGAAGCTGGAAGACAGGCTGAACGAGCTTTTAAAAAGGCAAGGCAAGTGCAATACGGAATCCAAAGAAATCAGGCAGCTGAAAAAGAAACTTATGGAAGAAATTGTTCCGATGGTGGATGAACTGGAACAGAACCCGAATGCTTCGCTTGAGAAAAAAATCGAGGATAATAAACGGCTTATCAATGAGTGTAATGATAAACTGGATGCCTATAAGGACGAGCTTATGGATTTACCCAGGGAAATCGAGCAGGCCAACTATGATTTGATGCTTGCGACAATGGACGCCTGTTATGAGAAATTAAAGGAAAATACGGCTGAGATTGACGAAATCGGAGAGTGGATTACCCGCATCAGGATAGAATTGAAAAAGAAAATTATCCGCAAACAGGAAAAAGAGCAGCAGAATTATGATTTGTATTCCTACATGCATGCCATATTCGGCGCCGATGTGATTGATGTCTTCGATATGAAGTATAATCCTGAAAAAAAGCATCCTCAAAAATCCGGGAAATAATCAGAAAGGAAAGAGAAGGATGGAATATCTGGTAACAGGAAAAGAAATGCAGGCATATGATACTTATACCATAGAGCATATCGGCATTCCGGCGCCGGTACTGATGGAAAGGGCTGCCCTGGAAACCGTGCGCTGCATACAGGAAGCTTTGCTTAACCGCAAAGGGCAAAAGGGGACGGGACGGGTGCTCTGTGTATGCGGCACCGGCAACAATGGCGGAGACGGACTCTGTGTGGCAAGACTTCTTGCTGATTTGGGATTGGATGTGGATGCGGTACTTATCGGCAATATCCAAAAGGCAGGCAGGGAAACAAAGCTTCAGCTTTCCATACTGGAAAAGTACGGTATCTATCCTTTTTTTGAAATTCCCGACAATACTTATGACGTTATTGTGGACGCCCTGTTTGGAACAGGGCTTTCCCGTGAAGTGACAGGCGCATATAAGGAAGCAATAGAAGTTATTAATGCCCGGAAAGCATACCGGATTTCCATCGATATGCCTTCCGGGATTGACGCAGATACCGGGGCTGTTCTGGGGACAGCCGTGAAAGCGGAGGAAACCGTAACGCTGGCTTTCAGGAAACGGGGGTTATACTTGTATCCGGGCTGTGTGTATGCGGGTAAAATCAGGCTGGCTGACATAGGCATTACCCGCAGAAGCATTTGCGGGACGCCGCCGGGTATGTACACAAAGCTGACGGGAGCCGGTGATGCTTTTCCCCAGAGAAAGCCGGACGGCAATAAAGGCACGTTCGGAAAACTGTTATTGGTCGCCGGAAGTGAAAGCATGGCGGGGGCGGCTGTTCTGGCAGGTTACAGCGCATATAAAGCGGGAGCAGGCATGGTGAAACTGGTTATTCCCGAAAAGATACGTGAAATAGTCCAGAAAAAGCTGCCGGAAGCATTGATACAGACATATGAAAGCCCTGAGCGGCTGTCACAGGAAGAGGAAGATAAGTTTCTGGATAATCTGGAGTGGGCGCAGACAGCGGCCATTGGTCCGGGTCTGTCAGTCTGTGAAAGTGCAAGGCGGTTTGTAAGGCTTGTAATTGCACAAAAAAGCAAACCGTTGGTAATGGATGCGGACGCCCTGAATATACTTGCTATGGATGGAGAAATACAAAAGCTGCTGAAACAGCGCAATAAAGGGGCAGAAAGCAACGTCATCCTTACGCCCCATATGGGGGAGCTTGCCAGACTTTTAGGGGTGCGTACGGAGGAGGTTGTGGCGGATGAACCGGGAAGCGTAAGAGAGGCGGCAAAACGTACGGGCTGCATTGTTGCAGGGAAAAGTGCGCGGACGTATGTATGTGAAGCGGACGGAAGCATGTTTTTAAACACGGCAGGCAATTCCAAAATGGCTACTGCCGGAAGCGGCGATGTGCTCACAGGAATCATTGCCGCCCTGCTGGCACAGGGGATGCCGCCCCGCATGGCAGCGGAAAACGGCGTTTTCCTGCACGCATGTGCCGGTGACGCGGCGGCTGGGCAGGCGGGACCTGCAGGCCTTACGGCATCTGAAATTGCAAAAGGACTGAAATTGTTGTAAGAAAACCTATGTTTTCTTATGAGGAATGGGAGTTATCAACATGGATATGAAAAGATATGCAAGAGGGTATGTCCGGGTGGATTTGGATGCCATTGTAGAAAACATGAAAAGCATGAAAGCACATGTGAAAGCCGGAACGCGCATGATTGGCGTAATTAAGACAGACGCCTACGGACATGGCAGCGTGCCGGTGGCAAAGGCGTTGGAAAAGCTGGATTTTATGTACGGTTTTGCCGTGGCAACGGCGGAGGAAGCTTTTGAATTGAGGGAAAACGGCATTATGCTGCCGATTCTTGTCCTGGGATATACTTTTCCATACAGCTATGAGAGAATGATTGCGCTGGATATCAGGCCGACGGTTTTTCGGGCGGATACGATAACACAGCTGGCAGAAAAAGCGGCGGCGCTTCATAAGAAAGCCAAAGTACATATAAAAGTTGACACCGGGATGGGAAGAATCGGCATAATGCCGGATGACGAAGGATTTGCCTTTGTAAAACAGCTGGCAGACACAAAAGAACTGGAACTGGAAGGGATTTTCACCCATTTTGCCAAGGCAGATGAGAAGGATAAAACCAGCGCAAAAAAACAGCTGGCACAGTTTCAGGCTTTCACAGACAGGATAGAGAAGGATTTGCATCTTACCGGACTGATTAAAGACTGCTCCAACAGCGCCGGCATTCTGGAGATGCCGGAGGCAAACATGGATGTGGTAAGGGCCGGCATCACGTTGTATGGCATTTTGCCGTCAAAAGAAGTAGCCGCGACCATTCCGTTAAAACCGGCGCTTTCCCTTTACAGTACCGTTATTTATGTCAAATGGCTGCCGGAAGGCTATCCCATCAGCTATGGGGGAACCTATGTAACCGAAAAGCCAACCCGTGTCGCCACAATTCCTCTGGGATACGGGGACGGTTATCCCAGAAGCCTTTCCAATAAGGGGTGGGTATTAATCCGTGGGAAAAAGGCTCCTATTCTGGGCCGTGTGTGCATGGACCAGTTTATGGTGGATGTAACGGACATTGCAGGTGTAACGGAAGGGGACCGGGTAACTTTGATTGGCCGGGACGGTAAAGAAGAAATTTCTGCCAATGAACTGGGGGAGGTTTCAGGACGTTTCCATTACGAATTGGTGTGTGATTTGGGCAAGCGGATTCCCAGAGTGTATATTGGCGGATAAAATTTGAATACCTTCAGATAAACTGGCAATACTACTACCAGATTTAGAAGAAGGGATGCGTGTTATGAAAAGAGGAGACGTATACTATGCAGACTTAAGACCGGTGATAGGCTCTGAGCAGGGCGGCATCAGGCCGGTGCTGATTATACAGAATGATGTGGGAAACAAGCACAGTCCGACTGTTATCTGTGCTGCCATCACCTCCAAAATGAACAAGGCAAAACTGCCCACCCATATCGAATTGTCCACGGAAAGCTATGATATGGACAAAGATTCCGTTGTCTTGCTGGAGCAGCTCAGAACCATTGACAAAAAGAGACTGAAGGACAAAGTATGCCATTTGGATACCCAGATTATGCAGAAGGTAAACAGGGCCTTAATGATAAGCCTGGAACTGGATACATAGCGGAAACCAGCCTTGACGAAGCAGGCCATAAATGATATATTTTAGACTATATTGTAATAAACAAAAAGAGAATTAAAGGAGAATACATATGTCAGGACATTCAAAATTTGCAAATATTAAACATAAAAAGGAAAAGAACGACGCTGCAAAGGGCAAAATCTTTACCATAATCGGAAGGGAAATTGCCGTTGCCGTAAAAGAAGGCGGGCCGGACCCGGCAAACAACTTTAAGCTTGCGCAGGTAATCTCCAAGGCAAAAGCCAATAACATGCCGAATGATACCATCGACAGGGGGATTAAGAAAGCGGCAGGGGATGCCGGAAACGTGAATTATGAGTATGTTACCTATGAAGGATACGGTCCCAACGGCATTGCCATTATCGTTGACGCATTGACTGACAATAAAAACCGTACGGCTGCAAATGTGAGAAGCGCGTTTACCAAAGGACAGGGAAATGTGGGCACTCCCGGATGCGTTTCCTTTATGTTTGACAAAAAAGGCCAGATAATCATTGATAAGGACGAATATGAGGCGGATGCGGATGAACTGATGATGCAGGCGCTGGACGTGGGAGCGGAAGACTTTTCGGAAGAAGAGGACAGCTATGAAATCATCACGCAGCCGGACGCTTTTGAAGAAGTGAGAAAAGCGCTGGAGGAAGCCGGGATTCCCATGCTCAGTGCGGAAGTAACCATGATTCCGCAGAATTATGTGGAGCTTTCGGATGAAACCGCCATCAAGAATTTACAGCGTACGCTGGATTTGCTGGACGCAGACGACGACGTGCAGGCCGTATACCATAACTGGGATGAATAAATAAGCACATAGAGAGAAAGGGACAGGACTACATACCATGAAAAAGGAAACGATTTGTATCCAGGCGGGATGGAAGCCGGGAAACGGTGAGCCGAGAATCCTTCCGATTTACCAGTCAACAACATTTAAGTACGAAACATCCGAACAGATGGGCAGGCTGTTTGATTTGGAAGAGAGCGGTTACTTTTATACAAGGCTGCAAAATCCCACCAATGATTTTGTGGCGGAGAAGATATGCCGGCTTGAGGGCGGCGTCGCAGCTATGCTGACCAGTTCGGGGCAGGCGGCAAATTATTATGCCATTTTTAATATCTGCGAGGCAGGCGACCATGTAGTCTTATCGTCCACCGTTTACGGCGGCACCTTCAACCTGATTACGGTTACCATGAAAAAGATGGGAATAGAGTGCACGGTGGTGGACCCGGACGCACCGGAAGAAGAACTGGAAAAGGCATTTAAGGACAATACTAGGTGCGTGATGGCGGAAACCATTGCCAATCCTGCTCTGGTGGTGCTGGATATCGAAAAGTTTGCCCGTCTGGCGCACAGCCATCAGGTTCCCTTGATTGTGGATAACACGTTTGCCACGCCCATTAACTGCAATCCGTTCGAGTGGGGAGCGGATATCGTAACCCATTCCACCACCAAATATATGGACGGCCATGCCATGGCTGTGGGTGGCGCGATTGTGGATTCCGGTAATTTTGACTGGACCAGGTATCCGGATAAATATCCCGGACTTTGCACTCCTGATGACTCTTACCATGGAGTGACTTACACGGAGAAATTTGGCAAGGCGGCGTATATTACAAAGGCAACCGTGCAGCTGATGCGGGATTTGGGTTCCATACAGGCGCCGCAGAATGCGTTTCTGTTAAATATCGGACTGGAAACACTGCCTCTCAGGATGGAAAGGCACTGCGCAAATGCGCTGGCCGTTGCGCAATATCTCTCAGGACATCCTAAGGTGGCATGGGTAAATTATCCCGGATTAAAAGGAAATAAATATTATGAACTTGCACAGAAGTACATGCCGAACGGTACCTGCGGCGTAATCAGTTTTGGATTAAAGGGCGGAAGGGAAGCTGCCGCTGCCATGATGGATAAACTGAAGCTGGCAGCCATCGTGACGCACGTTGCGGATGCCAGGACCTGCGTTCTTCATCCGGCAAGCCATACGCACAGGCAGATGACCGACGAACAACTGGTAGAGGCTGGCGTTGCTCCTGATTTGATTCGCTTTTCCGTAGGCCTTGAACATGCCGACGACATTATTGAGGATTTAAGGCAGGCGCTGGAAGGATAAAGGAGCCGGGAAATGAACTTCAAGAAAAACTGGTTTAGTTATTGTCTATGGGGACTCTATGCATTTTCGGCATGTCTGTTTTTCCTGCGTGCCATGTCTTCCCTATTGGAAAACATGCCCGTTGAAAATGTGTATGTACGGATTGCCATAGTCTGTATTCCTTTTCTGCTCTTGTCGGTTTTGTCCGCAGGGTTCAGGCATTTTGTGAACGGCAGGGGAAAAACGGCGGACGCAGGGGAAGAAAAGAAAAAGGTAAACAAAATTGCATGGGAAATATTTGCCGTACTGCTTATTTGGGGACTTGGATTATTTCTCCGCATCTATTTTTTGAAAAGCGGCGGCGAAGAGGCGGCTTATTTTGAAACTGCCCGGGTAGGAAACGGCGCTGTCACGCCCATCGCACACGGAGCCCAGTATATCTATGTGCTTTTACTGAGGGGGATATTTTTCCTTGTCGGCAATCATTTTGCAGCCGGAATCCTGTTACAGGTTTTTCTGCAAATGGCGGGAGCGGCAGTCCTGTATTTTGCCGTCAGGCGCCTTGTGGGAAAAACGGCGGCGTTTGCCATGCTTTTTGGCATGATGTTCCTCCCGGAAATGATGAAACAGGGGTTGATGTTATCCCCAAAGATGCTGTATCTATTGCTTTACGGACTTGTTTTGCTTATGACGGGGCGTTTTGTCCGCCGACAGGAAAAACCAAATGTTTTTCCATGGCATTCCTGGATACATAGCTTTGTGACGGGGGGATGCATTGGTTTTCTGACTTATCTTGACGTATCCGGGATTACGCTGCTTATTCCCCTGACATGCAGCCTTTTTATACATCACAGTGAAGAGACGGAAGAAGAAAGCCACAGGGGAAAATATGGGACTGTTTTTCAATGGATGACCGCTTTTGCAGGATTTGTATCGGTAAGCCTGTTGTGTTTTGCGCTGGACGCCATCCAAAACGCTACCTCTTTTGTTCGGGTTTTTGAAACATGGCGTACCTTGTTTTCTTATAAAGGATGGAGTATAAACTCCCTTTTTTCGGCTTTATCGGGTCAGAGGACCATGCTAACCGATATATTGCTTGTTCTGATTGCCTTCCTTCTTCTGGCAGGTATCCCCGCTTTCTTTGTGAAACGCAGGGAGGAGATGCAGATGCCATGGTTTGTGACTGTTTTCAGCATCGCCATTTTACAGGTCGGCAGTTTTTACGCAAGGGGCATGGGGTATGAATATTTGCTTTGGGTGTGGGTGCTTGTGCTGATGGGTGCAGGGCTTCAGTCACTGGCAAGGCAAAAAGATTTGGCTGACCGGAAAGAGATTTTGGTTTCCGCCCAAGAGGAACAGCTTACGGAACCTGTGGAGCAGACGGCGGAGAAGCCATTGGAACAGCTGCAGGAAAAGAAAATAAATTACATAGAAAATCCGCTTCCACTGCCGAAAAAGCATGAGAAAAGGACGATGGGGTATCAAAAGAGAGTCGGGACAAGGCAGATGAAATATGACATAGAAGTTTCGGACGACGATGATTTTGATATTTAAAAACAGAGCAGATTTTACAGCCTGTCATGATTTTGCATGATTATGAACAGTTTGGAGCAAAATAGTAAGGAACCGCATTGCGGTTCCTTATTTTTGACAGGAGGAAACATTATGAAGAATGATAAAAAGGAAGACAGCAAAAGGGAAGAAGAAAAGCACAGGGATGAACGAATCGAGCAGACCGGACAGGTTACCTTAAACAAAAATAAAGAGAAACAAGACATTCATCTGCTTACCATCATCGGGGAAGTGGAGGGACACGACAATTTAAACAGTTCGGCCAAAACAACCAAATATGAGCATATTCTTCCACAGCTTGCCGCAATCGAGGACAGCGAGGACATACAGGGTGTTCTGGTGCTTTTAAATACGATGGGCGGTGATGTGGAAGCCGGTCTTGCCATAGCGGAAATGCTTTCATCATTATCCAAACCGACTGTTTCGCTTGTATTGGGAGGAAGCCATTCCATAGGAGTTCCCATTGCGGTCAGCACGGATTATTCCTATATCGTGCCCACAGGCACCATGGTGATTCATCCTGTCAGGATGAACGGAATGGTTATCGGCGTGCCCCAGACTTTTGACTATTTTAAACAGATACAAAACAGGATAACCGGTTTTGTATGTTCCCATTGCAATATCAAAAAGCAGCGGCTGGAAGAACTGATGATGGAAACAGGCGTGCTTACAAAAGATGTGGGAACCATTCTGGTGGGACAGGAAACGGTGAATGAAGGTATTATCAATGAAGTCGGCGGCATAAAATCCGCCATGGCAAAGCTGCATCAATTGATAAGCGCGAAGGAAAAGGAAAAACAAAAGGAAAAACAAAAGGAAAAACAAAAGGAAAAACAAAATTGTATACATGGTGACAAGACAGAGGAAAAATGATATAATATCTAAGGTTGTCACAACATTTAATGGAAATATCGTTGAATTTCGGCCGTAGGAAATGGAGTTTTTAGTATTATGGCATCTAACAAAGGCAAAAAATCCTCCTCTGTGGGCAAAGGCAAAAGCCGGTCCGGGCAAAGGACGAATAGCAGCAGACAATATACGGAGCAGGAAAGCGCAATTTTTCATGAAGTGGCGCTGATTCTGCTATTTGCAGTCGCAGTATTTTTATTTTTATGTAATTTCGGCATTATAGGAACCGTTGGAAACGCCATCAGCAGTGTGCTGTTTGGCCTTTTTGGCGTGCTGGCATATATTGTTTCCATTGCAGTTTTCATTGCAGCGGCATTTTGGTCTGCCAATACAGGCAGTCCGGCCGCTATCAGAAAGATTGTGGCAGGCTGTATGCTGTTTTTGATGGCGGGCATTGTCTGTGAAATGCTCTCAGGCAATGCATTGGAGCTGGAAAGCTTTCAGATTGGGGAAATATATCATTTTGACAGCACTGCCAGAAAAGGCGGCGGGGTCATAGCGGGAAGCATTGCCTTTTACCTGCATCATTTTCTGGACACCTTCGGCGCTGTGCTGGTGGTTTTGATTATCTCCCTAATCAGCATTGTTTTACTGACGGAACGCTCCCTGGTTGACAGCATGAAAAACGGCGGAAGAAGAGTGGCCGAACTTTCCAGGGAGGACGCCAGACGAAGGCGGGAGAATGCAAAGGCACGCCAGGCGGACATGGAGGAAGAACGGCAAAGGAAAGAAGAAATAAGGGCGCAGCGGGAGGAAGAGAAGCGGCTTAAGGCGGAAGAAAAAGAAAATGAAAAGATTCTCCGCATGGACAGGAAAGTTTCCGGGGTCATGGTGGATACCGTGATTGCACACACTCCCGAAAAAAAGAGCCGGGACGATATTCACGAAATTACAGTTAACGATAGCTGTACGGCAGAAGAACCGACGGCACCCGTAGATTCTTATGACAGAATCAAAATTCACGGGGCAATGCCGCAGGCTCCGGAAAAATTGCCGGAGGACGAGGAAATAAAGCCGTGGCAGACACCGCAGGAAGAACCGGACACCGCTTTTCGATATGAAGAGCCAAAACGGCCGGAAAGACGGACGACCGCCGGCAGTATTCCCACCGCAAAACCGGCGGCGGAAAAAGAAACAAGAGAAGAACCGGTTTTGGAAGAACTCCATAAGACAGAGAAAAAGCTTCCGAAAAAATACATATTCCCACCGCTTTCCCGGCTGCAGAAAGGAAAGGGAGGCGGCGGCAATTCCGAAAGGGAGTTGAAAGAAACTGCGGCCAGACTGGAAAAAACGCTGGGTACTTTCGGTGTAAAGGTCACGGTTACGGAAATCAGCCAGGGACCTGCAGTGACCAGATACGAATTACAGCCGGAGCAGGGCGTTAAAGTAAGCAAAATTGTAGGACTTGCCGACGATATCAAATTGAACCTTGCGGCAACCGACATCCGTATTGAGGCGCCGATTCCGGGAAAAGCCGCCATTGGCATTGAAGTGCCAAACAAGGAAAATACGGCGGTGGCCCTCCGAGATTTGCTGGAAACCAAAGAGTTTAAAGAGTTTCCTTCCAATCTGGCATTTGCAGTCGGCAAAGACATTGCCGGAAAGGTGGTAGTGACGGACATTGCAAAGATGCCCCATATGCTGATTGCAGGCGCTACCGGCTCCGGAAAATCCGTATGCATCAATACCCTGATTATGAGTATTTTATATAAAGCGCATCCTGATGATGTAAAGATTATCATGGTGGACCCGAAGGTTGTGGAACTCAGTGTGTATAACGGCATTCCGCACCTGCTCATACCGGTGGTGACAGACCCCAAAAAAGCGGCTGCGGCTCTGCACTGGGGTGTTTCCGAAATGGAAGACCGTTACCGAAAATTTGCAGATTATAATGTCCGGGACTTAAAGGGATATAACCAGAAGGTGGAAAGTCTTGCAGAAAAAGGAGAAGATTTGTCCAAGCTCCCCCAGATTGTAATAATCGTGGATGAGCTTGCAGACCTGATGATGGTAGCGCCGGGAGAAGTGGAAGAGTCCATCTGCCGTCTGGCACAGCTTGCAAGAGCGGCAGGCATCCATCTGATTATTGCTACACAGCGACCCTCCGTGGACGTCATTACCGGTCTGATTAAAGCAAACATGCCCAGCCGGGTGGCTTTCAGCGTATCCAGCGGCGTGGATTCCCGTACGATTCTGGATATGAACGGGGCAGAAAAGCTTCTGGGCAAGGGTGATATGCTTTTTTATCCGCAGGGATACGCCAAACCGGCCAGGGTGCAGGGGGCTTTCGTTTCTGACGGAGAAGTTTCCGATGTGGTGGACTTTTTGAAAAACCAGACGCTTGGCAACGTATATGCAGAAGAAATAGAAGAGAAAATTCAAAATATAGGCAGCAATGCAGGAGGCGGAGCAGGTTCAGGCAGTGAAGGCAGCCAGGTGGATGAATATTTTGCCGACGCAGGCAAATTTATCATTGACAAGGACAAAGCCTCCATCGGAATGCTGCAAAGAGTGTTCAAAATAGGCTTTAACCGCGCGGCGCGTATTATGGACCAGTTAAACGAATACGGCGTCGTCGGCGAGGAAGAAGGCACCAAACCCAGAAAAGTAATTATGAGCATGGAAGAATTTGAGCAGTTGCTGGAGGAGATGTAAATAGATGAAAACAGACATTCAGATTGCGCAGGAGGCCGTTATGGAGCCCATCGTGGAGGTGGCAGGACGTGCCGGCATTATGGAAGACGAACTGGAACTCTACGGAAAATACAAGGCAAAAATCACGGATGCCTATTTAAACAGGATTGCACAAAATCCCGATGGAAAACTGATTCTTGTGACGGCGATAAACCCTACTCCTGCGGGGGAAGGAAAAACCACCACCAGCGTAGGTTTGGGCGAGGCCTTCGGAAAGCTGCATAAAAAAGCAGTGATTGCGCTGCGGGAGCCTTCTCTGGGGCCCTGCTTCGGCATAAAAGGCGGAGCTGCCGGCGGAGGTTATGCACAGGTGATTCCCATGGAGGATTTGAACCTGCATTTTACCGGGGATTTCCACGCCATCACCGCCGCAAACAATCTTCTGGCGGCTCTTTTGGATAATCATATCCAGCAGGGCAATGAACTGCGCATTGATACCAGACAGGTTATCTGGAAAAGATGCATGGATATGAACGACCGCGTCCTCAGGAATATTGTGGTGGGACTTGGCAATAAAATGGACGGTTTTACAAGGGAAGACCATTTTGTCATCACAGTGGCATCGGAAATCATGGCGGTGCTGTGCCTTGCCGATGACATGAAGGATTTGAAAGAAAGACTTGCAAGGATACTGGTTGCCTATGATTATGACGGCAATCCCGTCACGGCAGGACAGCTAAATGCCGTAGGCGCCATGGCGGCATTGCTTAAGGACGCCATGAAACCCAATCTCATACAGACATTGGAACATACGCCTGCTTTAATCCACGGCGGTCCTTTTGCCAATATTGCGCACGGGTGTAATTCCGTCAGGGCGACAAAAGCAGCCCTTAAGATGGCGGATTATGTGATTACGGAAGCAGGATTTGGCGCAGACCTGGGAGCAGAAAAGTTTTTTAACATCAAATGCCGGATTGCAGGCCTTCATCCGGATGCAGTCGTACTGGTGGCAACCGTCCGGGCATTAAAGTACAACGGCGGCGTGGCAAAGGCTGATTTAAATATGGAAAACTTGGAAGCGCTTAAAAAAGGCATTGTGAATCTGGAAAAACACATAGAAAACCTGCAGTTGTTTGGCGTTCCCATTGTGGTAACCCTCAATTCCTTTGTCACGGATACGGAGGCGGAAATTGCTTTTGTAAAAAATTTCTGCGAAGAGCGCGGATGTGAATTTGCCCTATCCGAAGTCTGGGAAAAAGGCGGAGAAGGGGGAATTGCCCTTGCAGAAAAAGTACTGGAGACATTGGACAAAAAGGAAAGCCATTTTAAGGTTTTGTATGAGGATAACGTTTCCTTAAAAGAAAAAATAGAAACGGTGGCGAAGAAAATTTACGGCGCAGGCAGCGTGAGTTATGCAGCAGCCGCGGAAAAGCAGCTGCAAAAACTGGAAGCGTTGGGATTTGGAAATCTGCCCGTCTGTATGGCCAAAAACCAGTACTCCCTCTCGGATGACCCTGAAAAGCTGGGAAGACCCGAAGGGTTTGATATGGGAATCAGGGAAGCATATGTTTCCGCGGGCGCAGGTTTCATAGTGGTGCTGACGGGAACGATTGTGACCATGCCGGGATTGTCTAAGAGCCCGGCAGCCTATAAGATAGATGTTGATGAAAACGGAACGATAACAGGCCTGTTCTGACGGGATGGAGGAGGATGTACAATGCCGCAGGTGATTGACGGAAAAACAATTTCCACACAGATAAAAGAAGAACTGAAGGAAAAGGTGCTGGCGCTGAAAAGCGAGGGCAAACATGTAACGCTGGCAGTAATCCAGGTGGGGGAAGACGCGGCCTCCACAGTCTATGTCGGAAACAAAAAGAAAGCATGTGAGTACATCGGAATCCGTTCCCTTGCCTATGAACTGCCTGAATCCACTTCCGAAAAAGAACTTCTGGAGCTGATTGACGAACTAAACGAAAGGGCGGATGTAAACGGCATACTTGTGCAGCTTCCGCTTCCGAAACATATCGAAGAAGACAAGGTAATCAGAAGAATAAATCCCGAGAAAGATGTGGACGGATTCCATCCGGCAAGCGTAGGCGCCCTTTGCATCGGCGAACCGGGATTTGTATCCTGCACTCCGGCAGGCATTATCCAGCTGTTAAAGCGGAGCGGCATTGAAATAGCGGGGAAAGAGTGCGTGGTAGTCGGCAGGAGCAATATTGTCGGAAAACCGATGGCATTGCTGCTGCTAAGGGAAAACGGCACTGTCACCGTTGCGCATTCCAGAACTAAGGATTTGATGTCTGTTACAAAAAGGGCGGATATTTTGATTGTAGCCGTTGGAAGGCCCAAAATGATTACAAGGGAATACGTCAAGGAGGGCGCTGTTGTGATAGACGTTGGCATCCACCGCATGGAGAACAAAAAACTTTGCGGAGATGTGGATTATGATGACGTGGCTCCCGTATGCAGCGCCATTACACCGGTTCCCGGCGGGGTAGGCCCCATGACAATCGCCATGCTTATGCATAACTGTGTAGAATCCATACAAATACAGGAAGGTCAGGAGTCCTTATGAAATGTCCGAAATGCGGGACGGAATTAAAAGATGGACATCTTTACTGTGAGAAATGCGGGGAAGAAATACATATAGTTCCGGACTATGAGCCTGAAATTGAATACAGTATGCATGAAACGCTTTCGGGTATTGTGGAGGATGTTCTGGAGGAAGTTCCTGACAGCACAAAAGAAGAAAAGCAGCAAAGTAAAAAAAGACATGGCAGGTTTGTCATTGCTGCCTGTATTGCGGCGGCAGCCGTTTTTGTTACCGTGGTAAGCGTTGTGGTTGTCCGCACACACCGACACAACTCTGTCAATTATCAAATTATGCGGGCAAACGCCTGTGTTGCGGCAGGGGATTCCCAAAAGGCCATCGATTATTGCTTAAGGGCCATTGAACTTGATGAAAGCAATGTACCACTGCGTTTTATGCTTGCCGACATTTATGAACAACTGGGTATGGAGGAAGAAAATATAAACTGCCTGTATGCCATCATTAAGATGTCATACGCCAGCGAGTCGGAGGAAGAGGCAGCATACAATAAAATGATAAACGCCTATAAAAGGCTGGAGGATTATGCTTCCATTAACACACTTCTTCTGAACACCGAAAATGAAAACATACGCGCCGCTTACCAAAGTTATATGGCGGCTGCACCCGAGTTCAGTTATAAAGAAGGGACGTATGCGGAAGTAATCCCTTTGAAACTGACCTCCAGTACCCAGGGAACCATTTATTATACAACGGACGGAACGATTCCTAATGAAAACAGCACCGTATATACGACGCCGATTTTTCTGGAAACGGGGAGCTATACCATTACCACCATGTTTGTCAATCAGTACGGGATTGAGAGTGAAGTAGTTGCCAAAACGTATCACATAGACGTTTTAAAACCCCCGGCTCCGGAGGTGGAAACCTACAGCGGGGAATATACCATTCCCACCATGATAAAGGTGCAGGTTCCCATGGACTGTACCGTCTACTATACGACTGACGGAAGCATTCCGACAAACCAGTCAAATATTTATAGGGGAAAGTTTCCCATGCCGCTTGGAAAAAGCACTTTTAAATTTATTGCGTACAGCGATGAAGGCGTATTCGGCGACTGCACGACAAGGCAGTATGAATTGACGTTAAATACAGAATTTACAGTGGAGATGGCAGTAAACGGCCTGATTGAGTATATGATTGCCGCCGGCAAAATCTGGGATGCCGCCGGGACAACCACAGGGGACTTAAACGGCAGATACCTGTATGAGTTCCAATATGCCCTGTCTATTCCCATGCAGGGGGACTATTATATTATTTCGGAAGTATATGAAGATTCCTCCGGCGTAGTAAACAAGACGGGAACCACATACGCAGCAAATATTTATGCACCGGAGTATTATAAGCTGTCCGTGGGGGAATCGGATGAATACATCCTGGAAGCCCTGCAATGACGGTATCAATAAAAGTTCGCGCAAAATTGCGCAGAAATGAGGATAAAATGTACAAAATAGTAAAAGCAGAAGAACTGACAACAAATATTTATCTTATGGAAGTGGAAGCGGCAAGGATTGCAAAGGCCTGCCAGCCGGGACAATTCATTATTGCCAGGATGGATGAGGACGGGGAGAGGATTCCCTTAACCATCTGCGACTATAACAGGGAAAAAGGAACCATTACCATTGTTTTCCAGATTGTAGGCGCTTCCACCCAGGATATGTCTTCTTTAAAAACCGGGGACAGCTTCCGTGACTTTGTGGGACCGCTGGGATGTCCTTCCGAATTTGTTTCAGAGGATTTGGAATCGTTAAAAAAGAAAAAGATGCTTTTTGTTGCAGGGGGCGTCGGAACCGCCCCTGTTTATCCGCAGGTAAAATGGCTGCATGAGCATGGCATAGACGCGGATGTGATTGTCGGGGCAAAGACAAAGGATTTGTTGATTCTGGAAAAAGAGATGGAAGCGGTTGCCGGAAATCTCTATATCACTACCGATGACGGTTCTTACGGAAGAAGCGGCATGGTAACGCAGACAATCAAGGATTTGGTTGCAGAGGGAAAACACTATGACACCTGCGTTGCAATCGGTCCTATGATTATGATGAAATTTGTCTGCCTTATGACAAAAGAACTCAATATACCGACGATTGTAAGCTTAAACCCCATCATGGTGGACGGCACCGGCATGTGCGGGGCCTGCCGCGTCAGTGTGGGCGGCAAAGTAAAATTTGCCTGTGTGGACGGGCCTGAATTTGACGGCCATCTGGTCAATTTTGACGAGGCCATGCAAAGACAGCAGATATACAAGACGGCGGAAGGCCGCGCCTTCTTAAAGGCAAAAGAAGGAAACACCCACCACGGCGGCTGCGGAAACTGCCAGTAGACTGAAAAGAAGATAACGGAGGACAAAGATTGAAAATTAAAATTTTCAATCGCGAGATTTGTGCCTGCGCGCTGCTTGCACAAACTCGAAAGCCGTATGGCTTTGCGCAACAAAAGCAGCGCAGGAATGAGGAAAAAAATGGATATATTAAAAAAAGTACCGGTACGCGAGCAGGAGCCCGGGGTACGTGCCACAAATTTTGAGGAAGTTTGTTTAGGCTATGACAAAGAAGAGGCAATGAAGGAAGCTGCACGCTGCATCGGCTGTAAAAACGCCCAGTGCATCAAGGGCTGCCCGGTTGCCATTGATATTCCGGGATTTATCGGACATGTGAAAACCGGGGATGTGGAAAGCGCATATCAGGTAATCAGCGAGGCGTCCGCCCTTCCCGCTGTGTGCGGCAGGGTATGCCCGCAGGAAAGCCAGTGCGAAGGCAAATGCATCCGCGGCATCAAAGGGGAACCTGTTTCCATCGGCAAGCTGGAGCGTTTCGTGGCTGACTGGGCAAGGGAGAACGGCATCAAGCCGGAAGGGGCAAAGGAAAAGAACGGCAAGAAGGTGGCTGTCATCGGTTCCGGCCCGGCAGGACTGACCTGTGCAGGCGATTTGGCTAAAATGGGTTACGAAGTGACTATTTTTGAAGCGCTTCATGAACCGGGCGGTGTGCTGGTGTACGGCATTCCCGAATTCCGTCTTCCGAAACAGGATGTGGTGGCAAAGGAAATCGAAAACGTAAAGTCCCTTGGCGTTAAGATAGAAACCAATGTGGTTGTGGGCAAATCCGTTACCATCGACGAGCTTTTGGGCGAAGAAGGATTTGACGCCGTATTTATCGGCTCGGGAGCAGGACTGCCGAAGTTTATGGGCATTCCCGGAGAAAATGCCAACGGCGTATTTTCCGCAAACGAATATCTCACCAGAAGCAACCTGATGAAAGCGTTTGACGAGGAAGCAAACACACCCATTATGCGGGGTAAAAAAGTAGCGGTCGTAGGCGGCGGCAACGTGGCGATGGATGCGGCAAGGACAGCGCTCAGGCTGGGCGCCGAGGTACATATCGTATACCGCAGGAGTGAAGAGGAACTGCCCGCCCGTGTGGAAGAAGTGCATCATGCAAAAGAGGAAGGCATTATCTTTGATTTGCTGACTAATCCCGTTGAAATACTGGAAGATGAAAAGGGGTGGGTAACCGGCATGAAATGCATCAGGATGGAACTTGGCGCGCCGGATGAATCAGGAAGGAGAAGGCCCGTGGAGGTACCCGGCTCCGAATTTGTCATTGAAGTGGATACGGTCATCATGTCGCTGGGAACATCGCCCAATCCTTTGATTTCCTCTACCACAGAGGGGCTTGAAACCAACAAGTGGCAGTGTATCATAGCCGAGGAGGAAAACGGAAAGACCACAAAGGACGGGGTTTATGCAGGCGGAGACGCAGTGACAGGCGCTGCAACCGTAATTCTTGCAATGGGGGCAGGAAAAGCAGGCGCAAAAGGCATTGACGACTATCTGCAGAATAAATAGACTGAAAAAGGAGCAGGAATGGTAAAACATATTGTATTGTGGGATTTTAATCCGGAAATGACGGTTGAAGAAAAACAGGCCGCCGGTGAAAAGATGAAAGCATTGCTGGAGCCGATTCAGGAACTGGTGCCGGGGGCGGTTTCCATCCGGGTGGTGATGAATGAAATGGCTTCCAGCAACCGCGATATTGCCCTGATTGGCGTTTATGAAACAGAGGAGGCATTGCAGGCATATCAGACGCACCCTGCGCATGTGGAAGCCGGAAAATTTGTCAGGAGCGTTACCTGCAGCCGCGCCTGTCTGGATTACGAAGAATAGAGAAGATTTTTCTTTTTGGAGGAAGCGTATATGCCATATTGTCCGAAATGCAAAAATGAGTACAGGGAAGGGATTACCGTTTGCAGCGATTGCGGCTGTGAATTAATTACAGATAACGAGCCGGAAAGGCAGAAATTGATTTTCGGTGAAAAAGAAGAAATGGAAAATCTGGCTGAATTTCTACAATACAGCCAGATTGAAGGAGTTGCGGTTTCTTACGACGGCAAAGATAATGTGTATGAGCTTCTTGCCGCCAAAAAGGATATCCAAAAGGCTGAAAAGCTGATTGGCATATATTACCAGCAAAAATGGAAAGAGGATGCCGTAAAAAAACTTGAAGAAGAAACCGCTGAAGAATCAGACGGAGCGAAGACAAAGCCTGCCAGAAGTACGCCGTATGAAAACAGCGCCGCAAAAGCGGAGGATAATAAATCGTCCGCATACACACTCCTCCTTGTGGGAATACTGGGGATGCTTGCCGTTGTTCTGGGCATTGCAGGGGTTCTGCCCATTCACCTGAGCGGAACGTCCAAATACATGACTTACGGCATTATGAGCGCGCTGTTTTTGCTCTTTATCGTCATGGGGGTAACCTCCATGAAATCTTACCGTATTTTTGCAAAAAAAGCGGAATCGGAAAATTCTTTAAAAAATACGATTGAAAAGTGGAGTCTGGATAACCTCAGTGCAGAAAAGCTTGATGAAAAGCTGGCGGAAAACCATGATTCCGAACTATCAGAAGAAGAAAAATATTTTAAAAGAACCACCTTAATGAAAGAAATGATTCAAAAACAGTTTATGAATCTGGACGAAGCCTTTCTGGACAGTTTTGTGGATGAAATCTATGAAGATATTTTTGAAGAGTAACAGCCATGATGAAAATATCCATTCTCTGCGTAGGCAGAATTAAGGAAAAATTTTACCGGGATGCCGTGGAGGAATACATAAAACGGCTTTCCCGGTATTGTAAGCCGGAAGTGCTTGAAACGGCGGATGAGATGACGCCGGACGGGGCAGGAACTGCGCTTACGGAACAAATCAAGAAAAAAGAAGGTGACAGGCTTCTTTCCCGGATAAAGGAGGAAGCCTTTGTCGTTACGCTGGAAATTCAGGGCAAAAAAATGTCCTCTGAAAAATTTGCCGATGTTTTAAAGCAGGCTGCCGTATCCGGCAGAAGCCACATCCAATTTGTCATCGGCGGCTCCCTTGGCCTTCACGAGTCCGTAAGCAGACGGGCTGATTTAAAACTGAGTTTTTCCGATATGACCTTTCCGCATCAGTTGATGAGGGTTATTTTGTGTGAGCAGATATACCGGGGGTATCGGATTATCAACGGGGAACCGTACCATAAGTAAGGGCGAAAAAGAAGTAATTATTGCGGCTGCAGGAGGTTTTTATGATACTTGTCACAGGTGCAAATGGATTTGTCGGTCATAAAATAATGGAGATGTGTAACGAGACAGTTGCCGCTCCTTCACTTCGCGGTGCAGCGCAGGAAGAGATTGAACGCATAATAGGAGAAAGTGACGCGGATGTCATTATTCATACGGCTGCCATTTCTGACACAGGAGCCTGTCAGGCCAATCCGGACGCCTCGTATTACGCAAATGTGCAGATTCCCCTTTTTATTGCAAAGGCAGCAAAGGGCAGAAAATTAATCTGTTTCAGTTCAGACCAGGTTTACAGCGGTTCTGATGAAGAAGGGCCTTATTCGGAAGATATGGCAAAACCGGGAAATGTATATGCAAAACATAAGCTGGAAATGGAACAGGGCGTATTGGAAATTGCCCCGGATTCGGTTATGCTGCGGGCTGAATGGATGTATGATTACTATTTGAAAAAATCAAATTATTTCATGAACATGATTCAGGCAAAAGGGGTTGTTTCATTTTCTTCCGGACAGTTCAGAGGCATTACTTATTTAAAAGAAGCGGTGGAGAACATGGAAAAGGTAATTTCACTGCCGGGCGGTATCTATAATTTCGGAAGTGAAACAACAATGTCAATGTATGATATTACGAAGGGATTCATGGAGCTGTTAGGGAAAAAGGTACGGGTGGAGGATGGCTTTGCAAGACATAATCTTTGGATGAACTGTGATAAGGCGAAAAAGCATGGCGTAACATTCAATTTGGTTATGGATGGACTGTTCAGATGTGCGCTGGATTATAAACTGATTTAAAAAGCGACTGCAAAATCCTTTTTCTGCGTCCGTATCGGCATGGAACAAGCCCTGTTGCCGGAGGAATAGTAAAGCATTGTAAAGAAAATGAATGATGAAAGAGAGGTAGAGAGTGATAGTCCGCTTTTTGGTGTTTTCGGATTTACATTATGATTACATTTTTGATGCAGAGAGTCGTCTTGACGCATTAATAAGCAAAATCAGTGACAGTTCTTTACATCTGGATTTCGTAGTTTCTCTTGGAGATTTATGTTGCCCTATCAAGGAAAATAAGCCGATTATCAGAAAACTATATAACATGGGAATCCCTTTTTATTATTGTGTAGGCAATCATGATTGTGAGAACAGTAATTGGCAGGCAATCAAAAATTTTGCGGAAATTAAAAAGCCGTATTACTCATTTGTAGTGGATGAGATAAAGTTTATAGTATTAAACATATCCCGTTATTCCTCAATGTGAAATAGAATGGCTGATGGAAGAAATGTCCGAAAGAGATTTAAGATATGTGATTTTTTCGTATCATAGTCTGGTAAATAATTTTGATTTCAGAGGGGTTGTAAATAGAGAAGAAATAAGAAGTATATTGGAGAATAATAAAATTCTTTTGGCCATGAATGGCCACGACCATGGCAATGACTTAAAAACAGTGAATAATATCCCATATTTTACGGTTAACTCCACGTCATACATCTGGCATGGGAGGGAAACATATGCCTATTCAAAAGAGGCTCATAATAAATATCCGTTTTTAAAAAATGTGATTTTATACAAAACGCCACTTTACTGTATTGTTGAGATAGAAGAGACAGATATAAAAATACGTGGGACAAAAAGCGGATATCAGGTTATCACTCCTGAGGATGTGGGGATTGTTGACCGACAGTGGAATGGTGTATCCATAGAGCCTGAGATAATGGATTGGGAAAGGATATCGCGGTGAAGGATATTGATATGAATCACAAAAATGGTAAATGGGCAAGTCAAATATTGGAAAGCAGAAATAGCGAATGGATGTGGGGAGTTTTTCATTCATTAAGCCTGACTGCGGATAAAAAAGCACTTAAAACGGAACAGGCGATTCGTAGACTTAGAATCCTTGGATTTACGAAGGAGGATGAAGCGATTCAAATTGTTTTGGAGCGAATGTGCCAGTGTGTCAGCGGCAAGAGAAAGATAGATGATTATTTTGAAAAAAAGCATGACTGGCCTTTGTTTGAAAAGCTTATGCTTTCTGCATGGATTAGACTTTTTGAACCCGAAAACGAAATTGCCATGGGGGTTGCAGGGCAATGGGCATTTATAGCTGAGAGGGCATTTAGCAGTGGAAAGTATAATGAAAATGACGATATAAGGGCATTTTGTGAGCAATTTGGAAGAAAACCCAAAAGCGTATTTGAAACAGGCTTTGGTATGTTTTATCATGTAGTGTTATTGCAGGGCGTTTTATCCTCCGCAACGGAAAGTCTTTTATTAGATTATTATATTTCAAGGCCGGAAGGTATTTACTACATATACGATAAGTGTCTTGGTAATTTACCGGAAAAATTTGCATCCAGAGAAACAAGCTATTACTTAGCGGCAGTCGAGGCTTTAGCTGATTATCAGCAGGCGCGGGAAAAGCTGAAGTTTGTTGCAAAATGGCTTATTGCAAACAGAAATGAAAATGGGAAATGGGATTTAGGCGCAAACGTAAAGGATGGGGTATATTTCCCTTTGTCTGATTCATGGAGAAAGCAGGAATTCAGGATATCGGATTGCACAGAACGGATAAGCAGTTTGTTACAAAAGATTACAATAATGGAATAAAGAAAAGGGAACAAACAATTCAAATAAAGAAGAAAGATGGGCGGGAAATGATTTATCTTGCAGATATTACTCCTGATAACTGGAGATTGGAATTGAACGTAGCGGAATCACAGAAAACCTATGTGGCAAATTCTGCTGTTTTGCTGGCAAGGGCATATGCCTACCGGACTCAAAACAGCCGGGCCTTTATGGTCTGTGATGACAAAACTCCCGTGGGTATGGGCCTGTACTATGATTGCCCGGAACTGGATAGTTATGATTTCAGCCAGATATTTATTGACCAGCGTTATCAGGGCTGTGGATACGGTAAAGCCGCAATAAGGCTGGCGCTGGAGGAAATGAAAAAAGAGGGCAGGTATCGCAAGGTAGTCCTATGCTATATTGAGGGGAACGATGCTGCCAGAAAATTGTATGAACAGTTCGGCTTTGCAGAAACCGGCAAGGATGAGGATGAGATTGTCATGGAAATGAGGCTGAAGTAGGAACATGGAAAAAATAATGGTATTAGGAGCAAGCGGAACAGTAGGTGCAGCGGTTTTTCGGCGGCTAAGCCAACATAACATGTTTGATGTATACGGAACGTATTTCCGTAAAGAATCAGATAATCCCCGGATGAGATTTTTCTCTCTGGAAAATCATGAACAGCTGAATGATTTGTTAGAAGAAATTTCGCCGAATGTCATAATATCTGCATTGAGGGGAGATTTTGAAAGGCAGATAGAAGCACATGAGCTTGCAGCAAAGTATTTGCGGAACAATCAGGGCAGAATGCTTTATTTTTCCACGGCAAATGTTTTTGACGGAAATCTTGCTTCGCCTCATTACGAAAATGACTGTCCGATATCCGTCAGTGAGTATGGGCAGTTTAAAATCCTTTGTGAGAACAGGTTAAGGGAGATTTTAGGCAGTCAGGCAGATATATTGAGGCTTCCGTTTGTATATGGGAAAAATTCTGCCAGAATGTGTCAGGTTAAGGCCGGATGTGAGGCAGGCACACTGGATATCTATAAAAATTTCACATGCAATTACGTGACAGACGTTCAGATTGCAGATTATGTTGAATGGATTCTCAGGGAGGACAAAAAAGGAATTTTTCATATCGGTACGACAGATGTCATGGAGTATGAGGGTTTTGTTTCGCGGCTGATTAAAAGAATGGGCAGGGAATATCCCACGCTCCGTTACACGGATGGCGCCGGTATCATGGCGGTTCTGAGCCGGAGAGAAGATATTCCGCATAGGCTGAAATGGAATGTGGAAAATGCCATTGAGTATCTCTGTGGATAATACTGCATGGAGGGTTGTTAAGGAGAAACACATCAGAAACAAAGGCGAAAGGGCAGATAAATGAATACGGTAACAAAAAAGCAATATTTAGATAATCCATGCCGCGCAGCGTCTATTCCCTATTGGAAAGCAGTCTGTATTTCCGTACCGGATAACATGCTGGTTTTACATGACAGTGAGTTTTATACAGAGTTGCTGAAGCGATACATGGATGAACCATATTTTCGTTTGCAGCATCGTATGCATAAAGTAAAGCCAGCAGTATTGCCAGAGGGTTATTCTATTTGTGAGGCCTCTGTATCTGATTTTGTGAAGCATATCAACAATTGTTATAGCGATATTAGCATTACGGTGGCTGAAATGCAGAATTTTTTGACCAGAGAACAGTATTGTCCAAAACTGTGGCTGGCTGTCAGAGAAGATTGTCATGGTAAAATTGTGGCGACAGGTATTGCTGAGCTGGACTGTGAGATTGGTGAGGGTATATTGGAATGGATACAGGTTTCAAAGGGGTATCGCAGACGCGGATTAGGCAGTTATCTTGTATTGGAACTATTGTGGAGAATGCGGAAAGCAGCAAGTTTTGTTACAGTATCAGGAAAATGCAAAAATCCTGATAATCCGGAAGAATTATATCGTAAATGTGGTTTTGAAGGAAATGATGTGTGGCATGTTCTGAGGGAACATGAGTAAAATGATGAGAACAAATCGGGAGCGGGGGAAAATGACGGATTCTGACTATTGGCCTGACGCGCCTGTCCATAAAGCCGCTTATTTACACAAACTCTGCGTACGCCGCACGTTTGCCGGAATGGGCATTACCAAAATTATATTTGCTGCAATAAAAGAAGAATGTCTGAAACGCGGTCCGCTATCCCAACGGAAGAGCAATGGCACTCTATGAAATGAAAGTATAAAAACAGAATATGTCATAAGCGGCACGATTTGGAGGAATAACAAAAATGATGAAAAAGGGAGACAGGATTGGCATTGTCTGCTGTTCAAACGGGCAGAAGCAATCATATATTGAGAAAATAAAATATTTGGAAACTGCTTTGATAGAATTGGGGCTTCTTCCTGTTTTCAGCGATTGTATCTATGAAAAAGAAACTGTTTTTACAGGCACTGTCAAAGAACGTGTACAGGCGCTTATGAAATTTTACACGGATGACGGGATAAAAGGAATATTTGATATTTCAGGGGGTGATATTGCAAATGGGATATTGCCGTATCTTGATTATGATATTATTTCAAAAAGCTCTAAGGTTTTCTGGGGATACAGCGATTTAACAACCGTTATCAACGCCATCTATTCCAAAACCGGAAAAGAATCCGTATTATACCAGATTCGCAATCTTATCTATGATAATCGGGAAGAACAGCGCATAAATTTCAGAAATACCGTATTGCTTGGCGGAAATGACCTGTTTCGCATAAATTACCGGTTTGTGCAGCAAAAAGGAATGCGGGGAATTGTGGTCGGCGGCAATATCAGATGCTTTTTAAAACTGGCAGGCACAGAATTTATGCCGGATTTAATAGGGAAGATTTTGTTTTTGGAAAGTTATAGCGGAACAGTGCCCCAAATGGAAACCTATCTGCGCCAGTTACAGCAATTGGGGGCATTTGAAAAGGCGGCAGGTATTTTGCTGGGCACTTTTACCCAAATGAGCGCGGAAAAATGCATACCGTCTGTAGAAGCGCTTGTCTGTGAAATCGCAGGAAAAAATCTGCCGGTTGCGGTGACAGAAGATATAGGCCATGGAACCAATTCAAAGGGAATCATAATAGGGAAGGAATTATGTCTGGGTCAGGCATGATTCAGCAGATAAATTATAAGAGAAAACAGAAGGATGTATTAAATGAGATTTGCAATTGTTTCAGATATACATGGAAATTTGCCGGCATTAAATACTGTAATAGAAGACGCCGAAAAAAATGGTATTGACAGTTTTATTTTTGTTGGTGATTATTGCCTTAGTAATCCGTATCCGGATGAATGTATCTCCAGAATCAGAAATCTGGATAAGAAATATAGTATACGTGGAAATGAAGAAAAATATTTGGAGAATCTGATTGGCAAAGAACAAAGCGCCTGGACTGATGGGCAGATGCAGATTTCTTATTATTGTTATCAAAAAATAAGTTCTGATAATTTGAATTATTTATTGTCTATGCCGGAAATGATGCAGCTTGATATTAGTGGTATCACGTTACATTTGGCTCATTCATCTGAGAAATTTATCGCGGATTGTGAACATAGGGAATGGTTACCTAATAAAGTTGCCATGAGGTATAAAAACAGAAAAATTACTCAGACGGATTTTCAGGCTGATATAAATAAGTATTTTAACGAGGATAAGCAGTTTCGGGCAATTTTTGATGAATTGGAAAATGGAATCTACATTTTTGGACATTCACATATTCAATGGAATTATCAATCAGATGACGGCAAAAAAATACTAATCAACCCCGGTTCCTGCGGACTTCCTTTGGATTACATAGATACAGGCGTCCCTTACACCATTCTGGATATTTCAGATAAGGATAATATTATTGTAGACGAAAGACGTGTGCTATTTCATTTGGATAAATACATTGAAATTTTACGGCAAAGCGAACAATATGCCAAAGCCAATATTTGGAGTAAAGTGATTATAAAAGAATTGAAAACAAAAAGGGAACATTTATTTTTTTTCCTGAAATTTACGGAGGAGTATGCTGCTCAAATAGGAGATACAAAACGGCCTTTTTCTGTTTCCACATGGGAAAAAGCATATGAATTATGGAATGCTTCTCTGCATACATAAATTGCGGAGGATAGCGTGAGAAGAAGTTCTAGCCGCTTGCAGCAAAGGTTGCTTCACGGAGAACTTCTATGTCTCACGCTTGAGAAATGCCTGAAAAAGCGGCATTTTCCAGCGGAACTTTAGTTCCGTGGGATTTTGGGATTCCGCAAAGCGGAATCATGGAGGTTAGTATGTTTAAAGCAGTTATATTTGATATTGGACATACCTTGGTTGAGTACAAAAATCCAATGAACTGGTCTTTATTGTATAGACCGGCATTTGAACAGATTGCGTTGAAATATCATTATCATTTTTCGGAAGAGCATTACCAGAATGCCGGTAATGTGCTTACCAGATATAATACAAGAATACATCCGAGGGATTATGAAGTATCTTCTACGCAGATTTTTACTGAAATATTACATGGTATGGGTATAAATTTAGAAGATATGAAGCAAATCAAAGAAAGCTTTTATTCTTATTTCACGCAGGATTGTTCTTTATTTCCTGATGTTTTGCAGACAGTAAAAGCGCTTTCCGGGAAAGGAATAAAGCTGGGTACCTTATCAGATGTGGCATATGGCATGGATAATGTTTATGCACTGCAGGATATAGAGCAGATAATAAAATATATGGATTATCCTTTTACGTCCAATGACACCGGATATCGGAAGCCATGTACAAAAGGCTTGGAATTGTTGAGTGAGAAAATGCAGATTGCTTTACCGGAAATCGTGTTTGTGGGTGATGAAGAAAAAGACATGGTCTGCGCGGGAGAGGCCGGTGCATATGCGGTACTTATCAATAGGGACGGCATGATTAAAAATTTCGGACAGGACAAAACGCTCCATACTCTAACTGAATTACTTTCATTATTTTAAAGCAGGTGATTAAGCGCATATCTGATTAATGAGCAATTCCAATGGGTTGCAAAGAAAGATTTAAAATCAGGGCAGAAGTTTTTTTATGCTTTGGGAATTGAAGTAAACGAAGCTTCCTATTGGGGCAAAGGTTTTGGACGCAGGCATTGGCTGCTTATATACGTTATTTTTTGGACAACGGTCAGAGCGAACTTTATCTTCAGACGTGGTCCGGTAACTTTCGGATGCTGCGTTGTGCGGAAAAACTAGGGTTTATGGAATGTAACAAAATTGCCGGACTGCGCATTGTCAGAGGAGAAAAATATGACGGGCTTACATACCGGCTTAATGTCAAAAAATTTAAGGAGCAGGAAGAACACTGATATGAGTACAAACACAAAAGCTGCTAAGTTTCCAGTGAATTTGTTTTGCAGCCTGATGCTGTTAAGCTTTGTTCCGTTCATGTATACGCTTGTGAGGACAAATTTAATTGCAAACATTCCGATAACAGACGGATTGGGCATTGCAGGACATATTGAATGGTTTGATTTAATCAATGAGACGATACAGGCATTTCTAATTGTACCTTTATATGCATTGCTCAATAAATGTTTACATGACACAAGAAAATTGAAAGAACGGATTTTCCAGTCTTTTTTGATTGTCAATGTTATCTATATATTATTTTCTGTTATTGTACTGATACGTTGTGATGGCATTGTATCCACAATGGTTTCTGAGCATATGGATGAGGTGACAAGGTATCTGAAATTAGAAACGATTGGTTTTATTATCGGAAACATTGTCAGTTTCGTAAATGTGTTGTTCGTAGTTCTGGAAAAATCACTCTATGTATACGCTATGGTTGTTTTCAAAACAGTTTTTACAATAGTGGGGGATGTATTCCTGATTCCGAAATTCGGGGTGAATGGCGTGGCACTTTCCAATATAATGGTAAGTACAGTATGCGTTGTATTGTGTCTGATTGCCGTATTCAGGGAAAATCTGGTTACCATTTCTTTCCGCTTTGATAAAACTTTTGTCAAAGATTATTTTTTTATTGGTTTATTCAGTGGTTTTCAGATATTATTGGACAATATTATTTATTCTGCCATAGTATGTAAAATGGTTAATGAGGTGGCAGAGCAGGGGAATTATTGGGTGGCCAATAATATCATATGGGGCTTGATGCTGATTCCTATATCAGCCTTGGCAGAAATTATTAAGAAAGATTGTCGGGATAAACTGACTACGACAAAATTGAAACATTACAATACTGTGATAATTGTGACATTTCTTGCGTGGTTGTGTGCTATTCCCTTGTTAAACCCATTCTTAAAATATGTAATGGGAATTGAAAATTTTGAGGCAGTCCGGCGTATATTGCTGATTCTAATACCGTTTTACCTTGCATACAATTATACGGTTTTATTTGATAATCTGTTAATCGGTTATGGGAAAACCCAATACAACTTTGTCGTATCCGTAATCATTAATCTGATATATTATCCGATTATATATGGATTCACGTTAAAAGGGATATTCACTCCAAGTATTACTTTTATCTGTATGATGTTTGGTTTTGGTATGGCAGCGCATTTGGTTTGTAGCATCTTATGTTTCTTTATATACAAAAAAATGAGAAAGAAAGAATGAAAACGATGCGGTTTTGTACCAAAAGAATTTTATTTTCATAGTACAAAATAATATTTTTAAAAAATAGTACAGGTACTATTGACAAATCAGAACGGTACCTGTATATTATTAAATAAAAAAAGATACATGTACCAGTACAAAATAAAAGGAGCATGATATGGATGATATGTATACAGTTGTTTATGAAAAGCTCTCTACGCTGCAATGGCTCATGAAACGCCGACAGATGTTCAGTCAGGCGCAGTCAGGACCATTTGCCGATTCGACACGGGGGCAGGGGAGAATCCTTGCCATGTTGAAAATTCAGCCGGAAATTAAGACTAGGGAGCTGGCGTATCTGCTGGGCATTCGGCAGCAATCGCTGAACGAGTTGTTAAATAAGCTGGAAAAAAGCGGTCATGTGGAACGCAGACCGTTTGAAAAGGACAAACGGGTCATGGTTGTTCATCTGACGGAAAAAGGAAAAAATATTCAGCAGCCTGAAACAGATTATCAGGAAATTCTCGACTGCCTGTCACCGGAGGAATTGCAGCAGTTTGGGGAATATTTAGATAGGATTATTGCAGCGTTTGGAATACAGGAGGTTGATGACAGAGAGGAGGGTAATATAACAGACTGGATGGATATGGCAAGGGAGCGTATGGGCGGGGAACGGTTTGAACATCTGATGTCTATGCGGGAGCGGGCATTCGGTTCTTTTGGGAGAGGGAGAAGCCCGGCAGACATACCGGGAGCGGAACGCTTTTCACCGGATTATAACGGTTTCGTTCCGGACAGGGGAGGATTTGGCGGCAGGCCGGACAAATAAATAACTTAGAGGCACTATAGAATCTATAGCGATAAGTCCTATGGGAATAAACTCCATAGGACTTAATTTTTTGAACAGGGAGGAAAAACAATGAATCCAATGATAGAAGTAGAACATTTTTCAAAGACATACGGAGATTTCAAAGCAGTAGACGATATTTCATTTACTGTAGATGAGGGAAGCATCTTTGCGTTTCTCGGACCCAATGGCGCAGGTAAGAGTACCACAATTAATACTTTATGTACAATCTTAGATAAAACGGAAGGAAGTATTCGGATTAACGGGCATGATGTTTCCAAAGAAAAGGGGGCAGTCAGAAAAGATATTGGCATTGTATTTCAGGATTCCACGCTGGATGCCAAAATGACAGTGGAGGAAAACCTGAAATATCATTGCAGTTTTTATAAGGTTCCGAAAAAAGAGGTTACAGAGCGGATTGATTTTGCCCTTGACCTGGTGGAGCTCACAGATTGGAAAAAGGCGGTTGTAGGCAGTCTTTCCGGCGGGATGAAACGCCGTGTGGAGATTGCGAGAGGGCTTGTGCATTTTCCAAAGGTTTTGTTTTTAGATGAACCGACAACCGGGCTTGATCCGCAGACAAGGGAAAATGTATGGGAATATATTCAGAAAATGCAAAAACAAAAAAACATGACGATTTTTTTGACCACTCATTATATGGATGAAGCGGAGGTATGCTCTAAAATTGTGATTATGGACCATGGGAAGATTGTTGCATATGACACGCCGCAGAATTTAAAACACCAGTATACCGGAACGGAGGTTGATGCAACCTGTACGCAAACGGAAACCTTGGAAAATATATTGAAGGAGCAAAAGATTCCTTATGAGAAAGTAGAAAACAGGGTTGTATTCCACACAAAGAAAGCGTCTGATGCGCTTCATATTTTGTCAGATTGCAGAGATACAATTCTTGATTTTGAGGCAAAGAATGGAACATTAAATGAGGTTTTCCTCGCAATCACAGGAAAGGAGATTAGGCAGTCATGAATCCGGTTACAGCAATTATACAGAGGAATTTGTTAAATTATACCAGAAACAGGGGGAGGATGATTGGGAGCATTGTTATGTCCATGTTCATGTTGGTAATGTTTTCTTTTATGATGAAATCTTCCATGAGCGGCTTTGGCGAACCTATGAATTATCTGATTGCCGGCGTCATTATTATGACTGTTTTTCAGACGGGTATCAATAATTCATCAGATATTCTGTCGGATATTGCAGACGGATATATGAAAGAGGTTATGGTTGCACCGATTGCACGTTCCCAGATTTCTATAGGAAATATTATATCAGGAGCGGTTGTTTCTACTTTGCAGGGGACGCTTACCATGATAATCAGCCTGCTCATTGGATTTAAAATAAATGTGTTTCAGATTTTATTGCTGATTTTGGTAATGCTGGTTTCAGCAATGACCTTCAGTGCAGTCGGCTTGTTTTTAGCGACTGTTTCACGCAACTCCCCTTCGTTCCAGACCATAAGTTCCATGATTATGATGCCATTGACGTTTGTTTCCGGCGCATATATACCGACTACGATGATGCCCGGTTTTCTTTTGCCAGTCGTATATTTAAATCCGCTTACCTATGTGACGTCTATTTTCCGATATATTGCGCTTGGGGCATACAAAATGAGTTCTGCCGAACTTGTACGGGAGGGAATGGCATTTAGCATTCATGGGTTTACCATAACTCCGGTCATGGGGCTTATGATTACGGTTTTAATAGGAACGGTTTTCTTTGCGTTAAGTGTTGGAAAGTTTAATCAGGCAGATTTTTCCACAGTAAAAGTGGCAAGGACAATGCGGGGAGGCGGAGCGCCAAGATAAGGGTTCAAACTTCTATGTTTACATGTGTGAAAATAGTAGAAGACATTACAATCAAGTGATATAATGTATATATAGAGAGGCGGACAATAAGAATGGGGATGAAGCTATGGCAAAGGATACGCGTCTTGTTAATATCTACCTGAAGATACATCATAAAAAGAACCTGACGATGGATGACCTGGGGTATTTGGCGCAATATGATGAGGAATGTTTTGCAAAAACCTGTAAAAACGTGGTATATAACATCCCTGAAACACAGCCGCTCATGGAGCCTATTGTTTCGCAGGCGCCGAAAGACGAAACGAAGCCGGAGTTGTCCGAACGGCAGAAAATAGAACAGATTCTGGGAAATCTGGAACGCCTGGAAATGAATGATTTCCCTACTACAGGCGTTGATACGGACAGTGTAAAGAGTCTGCTCGGTAATTTGTTTATGGAATTATTATTTCCGCATAACGACAAAGAGATGTTTATTAATGTTGCGGAAACTGAAAATGGTTCTTTGTTTGATAAAAAGGCATAAATTTCTGTCAGATGGACGCTGTTGGCAGCAAAACGAACAGAAAAAGAATGAGGCTGTTGCAAAAGTAGATAAAAATCTACCTAAGCAGCAGCCTTATTCTTTCTTGACCCTAATCCGACTATATGTTAGAGTAAAAATATAAATAGTTGTAAGGGAGGTTACTACTATATGTCAGGAAGCGATTATCTGGAAAATCTGGGATTTTCCAGAAATGAGGCAAAGGTTTATACAACTCTTTTGAAGCACAAACAGCTAAACGGTTATGAAATTGCCAAATTATCCGGCGTATCACGGTCTTTGGTTTATGAGGTAATCAACCGTCTGGTGGGCAAGGGGATTCTTCTTCGATTGGAAGGTGAGCCAAATTACTATAAGCCGCTTGATTATGATAAGCTGATAAAGAGGATGAAGCAGGAAAGTGAGAATAATATAAACAGGGCGGAAGATTATTTGAAGAGTTTGACCGGGGAGGAAGAAAGCCGGGATTTTGTCATGAATCTGGTAGGTTTCGATAAGTTTATCAAAAAAGCCATGGCGTTAATAGACAGAGCCACAAGAGAAATATCCCTTTCTGTATGGAGCAATGAATTGGAACTTTTGCAGGACGCTTTAACCCGTGCCATGGAAAGAGGAGTAAAAGTTTATCTGTTTACCTTTGAAGAAGTGAATCCGAAGGGTGCTGTTCTTTTTTCCTATCGGATTAGCGACGCAGAAAAATTATTCCCATACCGCAGGATGACGTTGGTTGTTGATGGCGAACAGTGTCTGACCGGTGAAAACAACGGAGACAGAAGCATTTTCATTTACACAAGAAACCATGCTGTTGTTTCTCTTGCGACAGACGAAATTGTATTGAATATATTCTGGTACAAATATATGGAAAAACAGGGACTGCTTCGAAAAAAGAACAGCAGTGAAGATTTTTTACAGATAATTGAAACACTAGCAGAAGAACTGGGTATTAATGAGGATATGACAAAAAATCTCATGGTATATGAATTTCAAAGGAGGAAGTATTATGAAAGTGAAGGACATTGAAAGCCAAAGGGCTCGTGAAGCCAAAGAACTTATCAGACGGGAAAAACAGCTTCAAGCCAGAAACAATCGATTTTACATGATTTATCTCTTTATGGTGCTGTCTCTGATTTACATTATTGACGAGATTGCTTCTACCATTTCGATTCAGTTTCAATCCAATATCATCAACGAGTTTTTTGTGCAGAAAATGGGGATGGAGTATGGGGAAGGGCTATCCATTTCTTCTGCGCTTGGCTTTATTACATATCCTGTGACGCTGCTGATTGTATTCTACCGTCCGCTGGCCGACCGTTTCGGAAGAAAGCCCTTCTTGGTTATCAATACTTTTATGATGGGCCTTGGGTTGTTTTTGGTCTATCTTTCTGATAATATTTATGTATACATGCTTGGCGGAACCATTATGGGATTTATGGTTTCCCACGATATGCAGTGCGTATATATCCTGGAATGCTCCAGTGAAAAGAAGCGTGCCAGAAATTATGCCCTTATAAAGGCGGTGGCAATATTGGGAACATTGCTCATTCCACTTTTGCGGGAAACGCTTATGCAAAATAAGAGCGAACGGTGGCATCTGGTGTATCTGGTGCCTGCCGTCCTTGGTTTTGCATTGTCCTTTGTGGCGCTGTTGTTTGCCAAAGAAACAAACACTTTCCTGGTGAACAGGGTTAAATACTTAAAAACGCCAATCGAAGTCAGGGAAACACAAAGCCGGGAAGAGAAAAACAGCAATGCACAGGGCGGCATCATCCATGCAGTCAAATTTGCTTTCAAACACCGTCAACTGCGTTTTCTGATGCTTGCATGTTGTTTCTATTATTCTGCTTCCCTTGCTACGGCAACTTACAATACCGTAATGAAAGAATCCGCCCTGATGACGGAAGAAGCCATCACGATGGCGCTTTATCTTTATCCCGTAGGAAATGCATTGCTGACCTTTATCGCCGGGCTTGTTTCCGACCGATTTGGCAGGAAAGTGACTATCATTGCCATGTCCTGTTCCGCAGTGGTATGCTACAGCCTCTTTATTGCCGGTTCCATGCTGGGATGGACGCCATTGCTCACCGGATTTGCCATTGGCGGTTTTATGGGCAGTTATTGGGGGGCAGGAGATACTATCGGCGGGATTATGTTCTCGGAATCCGCACCAACCAATCTGCGTTCTTCCGTTACCGTAATCAATACGCTTTTAAACGGCATTATCGGCGGACTGGCTACTATTGTAACCATTATCCTGCTCCCCCTTATTCCCAAGGCAACCTTTGGATATATGTATCTGGGGCTGACGGTTCCGGGACTAATCGGTGCAATCTTCATTATATGGAAATATGTCGGTGAAACCAGGGGACTGGATTTAAAGAAGGTTACCGGTGCAGAATGGGATAAAAAATAATCTTATTACTATCCGTAAAAGACGCGGAAGTGGAATCGGAGGAAAATATGAATCTGGAATTATTTACTGTAAACCCGGGTGAGAACCCGCTGGACAATCTCAAGGATAATTGCGGTTTTGCAGGTATTTTTAAGTCAATCGGAATCATTGGTGATTCCCTGTCATCCGGAGAATTTGAGTATCACGACAAAGACGGAAATATTGTCTATCACGATATGTATGAATATTCGTGGCCTGCGGTTCTGGAGCGGTTAACGGGAACTGCCTGTCACAACTACTCCCGGGGCGGCATGAGTGCAAAGGAGTTTTATGAAAGCTGGGCAGAGCAAAACAATTTCTGGCAGTGGAATCAGGCGTATATTATTGCTTTAGGGAATAATGATGTGTTTGTCCTCAATCATCCCATTGGCAGCGCAGAGGATATTCATCCTGATAATCCGAAAGCCAATCCGGATACCTTTTTCGGCAATATGGGCCGCATCATATCCAGGTTAAAGACCATTGAAAAAGACGCTCGTATCTTTCTGGTATCCATGCAGAGGAGAGGCGAAGCGGAGGGAGACCCTGTTATCTGTGCCGTAGCGGAGGAGATGAAGAAAATCTGCGGAATGTTTTCCTTTACATATTTAATCGACATGTCACATTACGGGCCGGTCTATGATGAGGAAATGAGAAAAACCTTTGCCATGGGATTCCACCCCAACGCCATGGGTTATTTCAGCTATGCATTGATGATAGGAAATTACATGGACTATATCATCCGCTGCAATCCCAAAGATTTCTTTGAAGTGCCGTTTATCGGTAAAGGCTATAAGAATAAGGACGTTATCTATTAAACATATTTCAATGTATGGATTGAAAAGGAGATGACAAATGGGCATACAGGATTTTCTTAACAGCAGTAACGAACGTATGAACAAACAGCTTTTGTTTACGGCCAATATTGATAAGATGACTGCGGTTCTGCGCCGGACAATGCTGATTGATAAAAGCCGGAGAGAAAATGATGCCGAACATTCGTGGCATATTGCGGTTATGGCAATGCTGTTTACGGAATATGCAATCGAACCGGTTGATATCGGCAGGGTCGTTCAAATGTGTGTGGTTCATGACCTTGTTGAAATAATTGCCGGTGATACTTTTGCCTATGACGCGGAAGGAAATATAGATAAAGAAGATAGGGAAAAAGCGGCGGCTGACAGGTTATTTTCGGAAATTCCTGAGGAACAGGGAAAATTACTCCGCAGTTTTTGGGAGGAATTTGACGCAATGGAAACCGCAGACGCCAAGTATGCCGCCTGCATGGACCGGTTACAGCCTTTTTTACACAATACCCTCACTGACGGACATACCTGGGTGGAAAGCCAAGTGAATCGTGCAGTTGTGGAAAAAAGAATGGCAATCGTGAAAGAGTTTATGCCAAAAGTGTATAAATGGGTATCAGATAATCTTGACAATGCAATCAGCAAGGGGTGGCTTAATCCATGAGCGAAAGCAGAACATGCAACAGAAATATTGCATTTTGCACCCCAGACGTGATTTTCTTTCTTAATATTTTTTTGTAAAATAGGCATAACAGGAGTGTAATACGATAATGACTACCGGTGAAAAACTGGCAATGCTTCGCAGGCAAAAAAATTTAACGCAGGAACAACTGGCAGAATTATTGAATGTATCCCGCCAGTCTGTATCACGCTGGGAGATGAATCAGGCATTTCCGGAAACGGAAAAACTGATTTTATTAAGCAGGATATTTTCCTGCAGCGTCGATTTTCTGTTAAATACCAGTCCTGAGAAAGAAAAGAATAGTTCGGATATTACGGCAGAAGGATGCGCGTCCTTTATGCGGGAATGCGGTTACTTTTTTCTGGCGACATCCGTTGAAGACTCTCCCAATCTTCGGCCTTTCGGCATGATATGCGCCGGTGAAAACTGCTTGTTTTTTGTCACAGACAAACGGAAGAGCGTATGTATGGAGCTGGAAAAGAATGCGAAGGTTTCTCTGTCCGGGTATCAGCCGGATACCGGCAAATGGCTTCGTATCAGCGGGACCGCCATAGAAGACACGACGCAAAAAAGCAGGGAAATGGTATTGTCTGAATATCCGGTACTGTATCAGAAGTTTCCGAAAGGACAGGAAATTTTTATGACAGTTTACCGTATTTGCCTAGATAACGCAAACATTCATTTGAGATAGGAGAAAAGAGGAAAAACATGGAAAAATTATCAACAGAAGCCGAAGCCGTATTAAAAGAACGTTTTGGAAGAGATTGTATCATTTCCCTTGCAACAGTGGAAGACGGACTTCCCTATGTACGTAATGTAAATGCCTATTATGAAGACGGCTCTTTTTATATCATCACATACGGACTTTCCAATAAAATGCGCCAGATTGGCAAAAATCCCAATACAGCCATATCAGGAGACTGGTTTACGGCTCATGGACAAGGCGTTTCTCTCGGCTACTTTGGAAAGAAAGAAAACGCCGGGATAGCAAGTAAACTGGAAAAAGTATTTTCAGAATGGATTCATAACGGACACAATAATTTTGAGGATGTCAACACCTGCATTCTCCGCATCCGCCTGACGGACGGAATACTGTTCGACCATGGCACAAGGTATGATATAGATTTTACATCTGATGTGGAAAAGTAAAGGATAAGTAAATGCTGATTTCATAATATGATACCATTAATAAATTGATAGTATTTGCCCTTGTTTTTGCTCTTGTATGCAAAAACAAGGGCAAACTTTTTTACCATTGAAACTATACATTAAAAGTGATATATTAGCTAATAAGATTAGCTAAATAGCAGAAAGGATTAATTACATGAAAATTGGATTGGATAAGACGAAGATTATTAAAACAGCAGCAAGACTGGCAGATGAAAAGGGTATAAACAATATAAGTCTGAAAGTATTATCAACTGAATTAGGAATAAAATCCCCCTCTTTGTATAAGCACTTTAACGGTGGACTGGAAGAGCTGAATAAAGAGTTGATGTTGTATGGCTGGCGTTCTTTGGAATGCGACATAACGAAAGCAGCCATAGGGAAAGCAAAAGATGATGCGATAAAAGAGATGTGCTATGCTTATCGAAACTTTGTAATGAAACACAAAGGATTGTTTGAAGCTATGGAGTGGTACAATATGTATCAATCAGAGGAACATCTTCAGGCAACAAAAGGAACAGTAACCGTTTTGTTTCAAGTGCTTGAAGCTTACGGATTGACGGATGAACAAAAAGTACATATTGTACGTTTTATCCGGGGTTTTTTACAAGGATTCTTATCTATTGAGTGCCACGGAGGATATGGTAACCCCGTACCGTTAGATGATACATTTGATTATGCATTAAATACAATATTAAGAGGTATTAGCGATTTACACAAAGGAGACGCAGAATGAAACAAATATTGAAAAATATCAGCCCATTTAACAGCCGGACAGAGATGCCGAAAGCACTATTCGTTATAAAGAAAATTCTAGCATTCTTTTTATGTTACATAGCAGGATTATTTATTGCCGAGGGTATTGTCATTATTTTGCATCTTTTACTTGGCAAAAATATGTTTGAGGGAGAGATGTTTGATGCAAAGACAATTACGCTGATTACATATTACGGCTATATCGTTGTGGCGGGTGTTACAATCATTTATTGGAAACTGATTGAAAAAAAGCCCTTGTCCGAAATGGGAATTACCAAACACTTTGGAAGCTATTTTATCGGTGCGGGTATTGGTGTCTTTCTGCTTTTTATTTCTGTTGTTGCTATCGTCTTTACTGGTGCAATAGAATTTTATGGAATTTTTGAAAATATTGACTGGCTTATGATATTTCTTCTGATTGGCGGTTTTATCATTCAGGGAGCAACCGAGGAAATACTTTGCCGGGGAATTGTCCTGCACGCTCTCAAAGAAAAAACTTCTCTTTGGATTGCAGTGACTGTAAGTACAATTGTGTTTATTTTGCCCCATGGACCTGCTTTGTTTGAGGGTGAAATTGTTTATGGGATGATTGGTGTTTCTAACCTTATTTTTATATCTATTATCTTTTCAATGCTGACAATTCAGTGCAAGAGTGTTTGGGCGGCTTGTGGTTTGCACTCTTTCTGGAATGCTATCCTGTATAGTGTTATGGGGTTGAATTTGAGTGGAAGTAATGAAACGGTTACTGCTGTTTTGAATATGCAATCCTTAGGCTGCAATATATGGAACGGAGGTGCATACGGGATTGAAGCCAGTATCATTACCGGCGTAGTGCTTTTCGCTGCCGCTGTATTTATTTGTTATCTGAATAAAAAGAAAAACAGGTAGAACCATTTTTTTATTTGTAAAATACGAATTGGGTGCTTATAATAACAATTAATATACTGGTTTGATATTCCGCAGGGCAAAATCATGGGAAAAATTTTTATGAATTTGCAGCGGAATATGAAAAGAGTATTAAATAATTGCAAAAGTGTGTCATGAAAACAAAAATCATGTTATCATAAGTGTGAAACGGGAGGAAATAGGAAATGTACAATGATTTATTTTCGATAGGACCCTTGACTGTACACGGATACGGTCTCATGATAGCAATCGGCGTCCTTACGGCGCTTTTTGTAGGGGAGGCAAGGGCAAAAAAACGCGGCATGAACGCAGATGTCCTGTATCCCATGACTTTTTTATGTGTGGTTTTCGGTTTTCTTTCTGCCAAGCTTCTCTATTGCATTGTAGAATGGAAAACATTTATAAAAGAGCCTTTGAGCCTTCTTTCCAGCAACGGTTTTGTGGTATACGGGGGCATTATAGGCGGTGTAGCCGCCGCTTTTCTTTATTTTAAGATTAAAAAACTGGATTTCTGGGAATATTTTGACTTGGTGCTGCCATCGGTTGCGCTGGCGCAGGCATTTGGCCGGATTGGTTGTTTTCTCGCTGGCTGCTGCTACGGACGGGAAACGGATTCCTTTATAGGCATCGTCTTTACCCACTCCGATTTTGCACCAAACGGAGTGAAACTGATTCCGACACAGTTGATATCCAGCGCAGGCATGTTCCTTATTGCGGGTATTTTATTCTGGTATGCAAAAAAGGAACGAAAAAAAGGCACAGTCGGGGCCTTATACCTGATTCTTTACAGTATCGGCAGGTTTTTTGTGGAGTTTCTTCGTAACGACTATCGGGGAGAAGTGGGGATTTTCTCCACATCACAGTTTATTTCGCTGTTTATGCTGGCGGCAGGAATCTTTTTGTTTGTCAGCAAAAAAAGGAGTGAAGAAAAGTAATGGGTGCATTCGTTGAATTTCAGAATGTAAAAAAAGTCTATAAGACGGGGGAAGTGTCCATAGAGGCGCTTCACGATGTGAATTTTGAGATTGAAAAAGGCGAATTTTGCGTTATTGTAGGAGCATCCGGTGCAGGGAAAACTACGATTTTAAACATATTGGGAGGCATGGATTCCCTGACGGAAGGAAAGGTGTTTCTGGACGGGGAAGAGGTTTCCGCATACAATAAAAGGCAGCTTACTACATACAGAAGGCATGATGTGGGATTTGTTTTTCAGTTCTACAATCTTGTGCAGAACTTGACGGCGCTTGAAAATGTGGAACTGGCGGCACAGATTTGCAAAAATCCTCTGGATGCCGCTGAGGTAATGGCCGAGGTGGGACTGAAAGAGCGCTGCAACAATTTTCCGGCCCAGCTTTCCGGCGGGGAGCAGCAGCGTGTTGCCATTGCAAGGGCGCTTGCCAAAAACCCAAAACTGCTTTTGTGCGATGAACCTACCGGCGCGCTGGATTATAACACAGGCAAGGCGGTATTAAAGCTTTTGCAGGATACATGCAGGGAAAAAGGAAAAACAGTGGTTGTCATTACCCATAACCAGGCCCTGACTGCCATGGCTGACAGGATTATTACCGTAAAAAACGGCACCATCCGAAGCATGGTGAAAAATGAGGAAATTATAAATGTAGAAGAGATTGAATGGTAAACAGGGATAGAAAACATATTTTTTTCTAAAGGAGAAATGTGTATGAAGTCTATGATGAGAAAGACAACATTGCGGGAAATCAGGCAGAGTTTTGGAAGATATTCTGCCATTCTGGCAATTGTTGCGCTCGGAGTAGGCTTTTTTTCAGGCTTAAAGGTAACCAAGGACGCCATGATGGTTTCAACGGAGGAATACCTGCAAAATCACCAGCTTTTTGATTACAGGCTTTTGTCCACCTTGGGTTTTGAAGAGGAGGATGTGGAAGCGCTCTCCCAAAAGGAGGACGTACGGGCCGTTACGGGCGCCATGTCCGCCGATATTATCTGTGAAAACGCACAGGGAAGCGACATGGTTATCAAGGCACATTCTTTGACAGACAATATAAACGGCGTCGAAGTTGTGGCAGGCAGAATGCCCCAAAGCGCCGATGAATGTGTGGTGGATTCCAATCTTTTTTCCGAAAGTGCGGTCGGCTCAAAAATTGTATTGTCTGAAAGCAATGAACAGGAAGATTTGGATAATTTTGCATACAAGGAGTACACCATAACCGGAATTGTGCAGTCTTCTTACTATATCCAGTTTGAACGTGGAAATACTTCGCTTGGAAACGGCAGAATCAGCGGTTTTATCTACCTGCTTCCTGAAGGGTTCCGAATGGAATATTATACGGAAATATTTGTAAAGTTTGACGAGGATTACGGTATTTATACAGAAGATTATGACGCTTTCATGGAAGAAAAAGAAGCGCCTTGGGAATCTTATTGCGAAGAGCAGGGCGAGCGCAGATACCAAAAGATATATACGGAAGCCATGGAAGAACTGACGGACGCGGAACGCGAACTGGACGAAAAACGTGCAGAGGCAGAGGCAGAACTGAAGGACGCTGAAAAGGAACTGACAGACGCCGAAGAAGAAATTGCAGATGGCGAAAAAAAGCTGGCGGACGGAGAGAAAAAGATAAAAGACGGGAAACGGGAACTGGAAGAAGGAGCGCAGGAAATTGCGGACGCCGAGGTTACCATTGCCGAAAAGGAAAAAGAACTGGAAGAAGGCAAGCTGACCATTGCCGACAACGAAGCGCTTCTGGAAACAAAAAAAGCAGAATATGAAAGCGGTCTTTCCGCCTACTATTCGGGGAAGGCACAGATAGAGCAGAAAAGACAGGAACTGGCGGCGGCTGATGCACAGATAAAAGCAGCGGAGGCAGAACTGCAAAAAGCGCAGGAGCAGTTAGCAGCCATGGAACCTTATATACCTTACATGAAGCCGGAAGAACTGGCTGCATATGAGCAGGCCAAAGCAGAATTGGAAGCCAATGCCCGTGTGCTGAGTGAAAAAAAGGCACAAATTGCAGGCGGCCTCGCACAGTTAAACGAAGCAGATTCCCAGCTTAACAACGCTTATGCCCAGCTGCAAAGCGGCGCATGGCAGATAGCGGATGCGGAAAACAAAATCGCAGCGGCAAAACAGCAGATTACCGACGGGGAGGCGGAGCTTGCAAACGCAAAGACAGAACTGGCAGAAGCAAAAACCGAACTGGAAAACGGCAGGAGAGAATTGGAAAAATCCAAATCCGAGATTGCAGATAAAAAACAGGAGCTTCTGGACGCCAAAGAAGAACTGGAAAACGGATGGGCTGAATATCATGACGCCCTTGCGGAATTTGAAGAAGAAATAGCAAATGCAGAAGAGGAATTGGAGGGAGCAAGGGAGGACATCGCTTCCATAAAAAAACCGGATACCTATGTGCTTGGAAGAAACACCAATATAGGCTATGCCTGTTTTGAGAACGACTCCAATATAGTGGAAGGCATTGCAAATGTGTTTCCGGTTTTCTTTTTCCTTGTGGCGGCGCTGGTATGCATGACAACCATGAACCGCATGGTGGAAGAGCAGCGGACGCAGATTGGCGTGTTGAAAGCCCTTGGATACGGTGAAGGCAGAATCATGGGCAAGTTCCTGTTTTATTCCGGCAGCGCAGCCCTGATTGGGAGTGTGACAGGTTTTCTTTTGGGAACACGCCTGTTTCCCCTTGTTATATGGAATGCCTATGGCATTATGTACAGCATGGGTTCCCTGGCTTATCTGTTTGACTGGAAGCTGGCGGTAATTTCCCTGGTTGTGGCCCTGCTTTGTTCCATGGGAACCACATGGTTTTCCTGCCGTCATGAAATGAAGGAAGTTGCGGCCGGCCTGATGCGGCCCAAAGCGCCAAAGGCAGGAAAACGGGTATTTCTGGAATATGTTCCTTTTCTCTGGAAAAGGCTGAAATTTTTGCAGAAGGTATCCGTTAGGAATGTGGTACGGTATAAAAAGAGGTTTTTCATGATGGTAATCGGCATCAGCGGCTGCACCGCGCTGCTTTTGACCGGATTCGGCATAGAAGATTCCATAGCGGACATTGCCGCCCAGCAGTTTGGGGAAATCCAGGTTTATGACCTTGGCGTTACCCTGCAGGACGGCAAAACCGGGACAGCGGACGGAAAGGTACAGCCTGTTTTGGAATCGTTGGACGCACTTGGCGGAAATTATCTGTTTTCTTTTGAAAAGTCCTTGGATTTGGAGGTCAACGGACAAATCAAAGCCATCAATCTGGTATTGGTGGAGCAGCCGGAAAGAATAGGCGAATTTATCGATTTGCATACGGCAGAAGGAGAAGCGGTTGCATATCCGGGGGTTGGTGAAGTAGTGTTATCCAATAAAATTGCGGATATTTACGGCATACAGGAAGGGGATACCATTCTGCTTCGGGATGAAAACAGAAAAACAATAGAGGCAGCCGTATCCGGCATCGTCCAGAACTTTGTGTATGACTATGCCTACCTGCATCCGCAGACCTACAGGGAACAGATAGGGGAAGTGGAATACAAAAACCTGTATGTAAACCTGCCGGAAGAGGCAGACGTGCATATGGTAAGCGCCTCCCTGATGAAAGAAGACAACGTAGCCGCCGTGGCAGTCAACGAAGACACCATGCTCCGTTTTTCAAGCATGATGGACAGTCTGGACTATATTGTACTGGTGGTGCTTTTGTGTGCGGCAGCGCTGGCCTTTATCGTGCTCTACAACTTAAATAACATCAACATCACGGAACGCGTCAGGGAAATTGCAACCATAAAGGTACTGGGCTTTTACAAAAAAGAAACCGCTGCCTATGTGTTTCGGGAAAATATGGTGCTTACAGGCGTCGGCTGCTGCGTCGGCCTGGTTTTGGGGAGGTTTCTCCATGCCTTTGTCATGAGTCAGATAAAAATCGACGTGGTTTCCTTTGACGTTCGCATCAAAGTCATCAGTTACCTGTTCAGCGTCATTCTCACCTTCCTGTTTGCATGGCTTATCAACCTGCTCATGTCAAGAAAACTGGAAAAAATAAGCATGACCGAGTCCCTGAAATCAGTAGACTGATTCATTATAAAATCTTTTCTTGACATATATAGGTAATCTATATATAATACATTATATAGGCAGCCTATATATGAATCGGAAAGGAGAAAATACGATGGCAATTGATAAAAGTCTGGTATCCGGAAGCATGACCATGCTCTTATTAAAGCTTCTGGAAGAAAAAGACATGTACGGTTATGAGATGATAGAAACCCTGGACAGTCAGTCAAACAATGTATTTGAATTAAAAGCAGGCACCCTGTATCCGCTTCTACACGGTATGGAAAGCAAAGGACTGGTGGAGGCATATGAAACGGACGTTTCCGGTAAAACAAGGAAATATTATCATATTACCAGGGCAGGAAAAAAAACGCTTGCTGAAAAAAAAGCCGAGTGGAACCGTTATGCCGGCGCCGTAAACCATGTGTTGGGAGGTGCCATCTATGCGGGAAACTGAATATCTGGAAGCGGTAACGAACCAGATGCGCTGCAAAAGGGCACGGAATCTGGTTGCGGAAGAATTGGGACAGCACATTCAGGACCAGGCGGCCGCATACAGGGAGTTGGGAATGGGGGAAGAAGAGGCCTTAAAAAAAGCCGTGGAACAGATGGGGGACCCGGTTAGCGTGGGTACGGACATGGACAGCATCCACAGACCGGAGACAGACAGGGGTACTTTTTTCTTTATCTGCTTTATGAGTGTGTTTGGCGCTTTCTGCTGGATTCTTCTGGCGGGAAAGAATATGCCGGAGGATACTTCCTTTTGGGATATCGGCGCTTTTGTGAAGCTTTTGTTCACCGGCTGTCTGCCGGGCATTTTATTCATGTGGATGGTTATGCGGCTGGATTATACAAGAATAGGCCGACATCCGTTTGCTTTTGCCCTGATACTGACAGGGATTATGTGGGGATATAATATATGGTCGGGATATCCCGGAAACGGAAAATACGGCATGAATTATCTGTTCCTTGCTTTTGCCTTGTTTTTATTCGGCGCAGCCGTCCATGCAATGGCAGGAAAAGGGTATAAAGGCATTTTTCTATGCCTTTTTTGGCTCTTTGTGCAGACGGTTGTATTTTCCGTTATTTCAAGACAGCCCATAAATGTATGCAATTTTTTCCTGACCGGAACAATCGTCATGAGCATTGCCGCTTGGAAGGGCTGGTTTGGTCCGGCCAGAAAAAAAGCGCTTTTAAGCGTATGGGGAAGCATCACCGTGCCTGCTGTCTTTTTGCTGCTTGCAGAAGCTTTTGCTGACGGTTACCGGTGGAGAAGGATACAGGGATGGCTTCTGGCTGCCGATTCCGAGATTAATTATCTGCTTTCCGGGATACAAAAAGAGGCGGCAGGGGCAGGCCTTTTGCACGGAACGGGGAGCCGGATGGCTGTACACAATCAAAACGAGTATTTTCTAATCAGCCTGATTGCACAGCATGGGTATCTTGCCGCTTTCCTCGTAACAGCGCTGTTTGGTGTGCTGGCTTTTCGTTTGCTGAAAGGGATTGCGCAGGCCAAAAACCATCTGGGCATTTTGATGGGTGCAGCAGCCGTGTTTTCCCTGATGCTTCCTGCTTTCGAGCATCTGCTGTATAATGTCGGATGGATTCCCGCCGGTTCTCTGGTTTTGCCGTTCTTTTCCGCATCCGGCGCAGACGTCGGCCTTCAGGGAAGCTATTGCACGGGAGCCGTGCTGGCATATTATGCCGCAATGGGAATCTGCCTGTCCGTTTACCGGATAAGGAACGTTGTTTCCAAAGGGAGGGTTTGCTATGAGAATGTATGACTTGATAATGAAAAAAAGGGATGGTTACGCGCTTTCCGATGATGAAATCAATTATATGGTAAATGGATATACGGATGGCAGCATACCGGATTACCAGATGTCCGCCATGATGATGGCGGTTTATTTTCAAGGGATGAACGAAAAGGAAACGCTTGCCCTTACCATGGCAATGGAAAAAAGCGGGGATGAGCTTGATTTAAGCATGATTAAAGGAATCAAGGTGGATAAGCATTCCACGGGAGGAGTAGGGGATAAAACCTCCCTTGCGCTTGCCCCCATGGTAGCCGCCGCCGGTATCCCTGTTGCAAAAATGAGCGGCAGGGGATTGGGGCATACGGGCGGAACCATTGACAAACTGGAAAGCTTCCCCGGTTTTTCCACGGAAATCAGCACGGAAAAGTTTGTGGAAAACGTGAACCGCATCGGCATCGCCATTATGGGACAGACTGCCAGCCTTGCCCCGGCGGATAAAAAGCTGTATGCCCTCAGGGACGTTACGGCAACGGTGGATAATATGTCCCTGATTGCCAGTTCCATCATGAGCAAAAAACTGGCGGCAGGGGCGGACGCCATTGTACTGGACGTAAAGACGGGAAGCGGCGCTTTCATGAAAAAAGAAGAAGACGCTTTTGCCTTGGCAAGAGAGATGGTAAAAATCGGAAACGGCGCCGGACGGAAGACGACCGCCATCGTATCCGATATGGACCAGCCCCTTGGATTTGCAATCGGTAATGCACTGGAGGTGGAAGAGGCCATAAACACTTTAAAGGGAAATGGCCCGGCGGATTTTCTGGAGCTTTGCCTGACGCTGGGAAGCCGGATGTTAATAGCCGGCGGAAAGGCAGACGGGGAAGAAGAGGCAAGACAGCTTCTTTTAAATACCATCGAAGAGGGAACAGCCCTGAAAAAGCTTGCGGAATTTGTGGAAGCACAGGGAGGGGACGCGTCCGCAGTTTATGACACCTCGCTTCTTCCCAAAGCCTCCCTGCAAAAGCGTCTTTATGCAGACGCAGAAGGCTATGTGAGCCATATAGCCTGTGACGAGGCAGGCATCTGTTCCCTGCTTTTAGGCGGCGGAAGGGAAACAAAAGAAAACAGCATCGACTTGTCCGTGGGGATTGTCCTTCAGAAAAAAGTGGGGGATTATGTGAAAGAAAACGAGTGCCTGGCCATCCTTTACGCCAATGACGCAGATAAATTATCCGCAGCCGGTAAGCGTCTGCAGAGGGCATTTCAAATTGCTCCCCAAAAGCCCGAAAAGAAGCCTTTTATCAGGGGGATTATTACATAAGGGCAATTTGGCAGGCATGATATGGCGGCGGTCAGAATATAGTGTAATATGAAAAAGACAAGAAAACAAAACACATCCATACAAAAAGAATCCAAAAAAGAACTGCTGGTAGAGTCATTGAAGCTGCCAAAGGATATGATGATGGGGGCCTTCATGCTGTCCATGACCGGGAACAGGGAGGCCTTTATTGAGAATTACAGGGGAATACTGGAATATACCGACACCTGCATCCTTCTGCAGACAAAAAGCGGGCAGGTCCGCTTTGAAGGCAGCGGGCTTACGATTGAGTATTATACCAATGAAGATATGAAAATCAGCGGATGCATTGCAAGCGTAATATTCGGATAAGGAGCGGTACCTGTGATTGGAGTACTTAAATATATCAGGGGATATGTATTAATTAAAGTATGGGGGTTTGCACCGGAGCGTTTTCTAAACCTGTGCAGCAACAAAAATATCCTTCTTTGGGACATTAAAAAGGAAGACGATATTTATTACATGTACATAAGCCTTGCAGGTTTCAGAAAATTAAAAGGAATTACACGTAAGACCAGAACCAGGGTAGCCATTCTGAAAAGATTCGGACTACCCTTTTTAATACCGAAAATTTTTGCGAGAAAAGTATTTATTGTGGGACTTTTTGCCGCCTGCTTTTTCTGGTTCTGGTCTTCTTTGTATGTTTGGGAAATCAGGCTGGAAGGGAATCTTGCCATAACCGAGGACGTTTTTCTGGAATTTCTGGACGAAAAGGGCATCCGGGTAGGAGTAAAAAGCAGTGGGGTGGATATTGAACAGTTGGAAAAGGATATCCGGAAAGAATTTCCCGAAATCACATGGACTTCCGCAAAATTGTCAGGCACAAGCCTGATTATCTCCATCAAGGAAAGCGACGCCATATTATCCCCCATGCAGGAACATACATTTTCCGATTTATATGCCGATAAAGAGGGCGTCGTCGTGTCCATGATTGTCCGCTCCGGTGTTCCGCAGGTCAAAATAGGGGATGTCGTGGAAATGGGAACCCTGCTGGTTTCAGGCAGTGTTCCGGTTTACAATGAAGACGCCACTGTCAGAAAATATCAATACACCCGCGCCGATGCGGACATTTATATTGAACGGATAGAAAATGTATACGAAACGCTGCCGTTTGACTACATCAAAAAAGTATATACGGGAAGGGAAAAGAAAAAATATTATCTGGAATGTTCGGGTAAAGAACTGATTCTCGGAGGGGAGGCCGGTTTTTTAAATTATGACATCGTGGTCAGTAAAAAAGAAGTCAGTCTGTTAAAGGGACTCACCCTTCCGGTTACTTTCGGTACTTATCTGTATCGGGAGTACCAGAATGTAGAGTGTTCTTATACGCTTGAAGAGGCAGAAAACCTGTTAAAAGAAAAATATTCGGCAATTCTTGCAGATTTAGAAGAAAAAGGGGTACAAATAATTGAAAAAAATGTTAAAATAGATACTAGCAGCGGCGTCTGGATTTTACAAGGGGAGTTACGGGTCAAGGAAAAGGTAGGCTATGAAGTGCCGATTGACGGGCAAATCCCGGAATATATTCCGGAAGCCGGAACTATAGAAGCGGAGTGACAGCATGAGTATAACAACCTATTCCATGGAAATTCCTGTGGAACATATGCAGAAAATATTCGGAAGGAACGACCGGTTTCTGGAAAAACTGGAACACGAACTGGAAGTAAGCATTGTCGACCGAAACGGGGATATTAAAATTACCGGTGAAGAAGCAAGGGTAAAAAAATGCGTTAGTATTCTTTCACAGCTTTTTGAAGTTTCCAGCCGGGGCAGTGAAATTGAAGAACAAAAAGTAGATTATGCGCTTTTGCTGGGACAGGAAGAAAAAGAAGAAAGCCTTTCCCAGATAGATGAGGACCTTATCTGCCATACCATCAACGGCAAACCCATAAAGCCCAAAACCCTGGGGCAGAAGCAGTATGTGGACGCCATCCGAAAAAATATGATTGTGTTCGGCCTCGGTCCCGCCGGTACCGGCAAGACTTATCTTGCCATGGCCATGGCGATAACCGCATTTAAAAAAGATGAGGTAAGCCGCATCATTCTGACAAGGCCTGCCATAGAAGCAGGGGAAAAGCTGGGGTTTCTGCCGGGAGATTTGCAGAGTAAGGTAGACCCATACCTGCGCCCCCTGTATGACGCACTGTATCAGATTATGGGCGCGGAGAGTTTTGCCAAAAATATGGAAAAAGGCTTGATTGAAGTTGCACCTTTGGCTTACATGAGGGGCCGTACCCTGGACAATGCTTTCATTATTCTGGATGAAGCGCAGAACACCACACCGGCCCAGATGAAGATGTTCCTGACGAGAATCGGCTTCGGCTCCAAAGTAATCGTTACGGGTGACGCCTCCCAGAAAGATTTGCCGAAAGACGCCTTATCGGGACTTGACATTGCAGGGCGGGTATTAAAAAATATTGAGGATATTGCATTCTGTAACCTGACAAGCAAGGATGTAGTCAGACATCCGCTGGTACAGAAGATAGTAAAGGCATACGAAGACTATGAGTCAAAAGAAAAATATAAAAACAGGGAACCCAGAAAAAATGCCAGAAAATAAGAAAAAGAGTATTTTTAACGCTTTCAAAACTTTCCTGATTTCAGCAGTGATATTTTTAGCGACGGTTCTGGCTGTTTTCTTAATCAGCCTGCTGAAGGGAAACGATATGACAGGAATCATCCGGAATACCGTAATGAGCGGTATCGGGATTTTTGCCGTGCTTTTTTTGCTTGCACATGCAAGGGACAAGTCCATGTTTGACTATGGCAATGAAAAGAATTACGGAAAGTTTTTTGTTGTCTACGCCATCTGCCTGTGCCTTGCGCTCGCCTGCGTCTACATTCCACCGGCAGGATGGCCGTTTTTGGCTGTTTTTGTATCCCTTTCCCTCTTTTCCAACACGGTTATCGGCATCCTTTCCGGTTCCTTTCTTCTGGTTCTTTCCGTAATGCTTTCAGGCTGCGGAACGGAAATCTTTTTATTGTATTTTATCTGCGGACTGGCCGGGGCAAGTCTTTTTAAAGGTTTGGACGAGTCCTATAAAACAGGGGTTCCGGTTATCGTATCCGCCCTGTTTCTGCTTACGGGGGAAACAGCCTGTGTGGTTTTATACGCCAATCAGACGCTGAAGTGGGAGTTGTTTTTGTTCCCCCTGATGAATGTAATCTTAAGCATCATACTTCTTCTGGTTATTCTGAAGATATTTTCCCTTCTGGTTATTTTCCGCTACAGGGATAAATATATGGTAATCAATGACCCTGAATGTGTTCTGCTGGTGGAGTTAAAAGACCATCACCGGGAAGAATATTATCAGGCCGTCCACACGGCATATTTTTGTGACAGGATTGCCCACAGGCTGTCCCTGGACGTGGATGCAGTCAAAACAGGCGGCTATTATCACCGCATCGGACTGCTCAAGGGAGAAAACACTTGGGAATTGGTAAAGGAAACCGCAAAAGAACATGCATTTCCGCCAAAAGCGAAATTGATTTTACAGGAGTTTCTGGATGCCAATACGCCGGTCATTCAAAAAGAAACGGCAGTGCTTTTGCTGTCAGACGCCATCGTTTCCTCCATACTCTTTCTGTTTGCCAAAGAACAGGACGGTCATATAGATTATGACCAGGTGATAGACGCTGTTTTCAAAAAGAAATTATCATCCAATGTGCTGAATGAATGCCAAATTAACATGGCAGAACTGACACTGATGAAGAGAATATTCAAAGAGGAGAAATTGTATTATGACTTCTTACGTTGAGAACGAAACCGGTACAGTATTTCCGTTTTCCGTAAAAGAACTGGCAGATAAAGTGATGGAAAAAGTACTTGAAAAAGAGGGCTGCCCTTATGATGCGCAAATCAACCTGCTTCTTACGGACAATGCGGGGATTCGTGCTTACAATGCGCAGTTCAGGGGCATGGACAGGGAAACCGACGTGCTTTCCTTTCCCAATGCAGACTTTGTGCATCCCTCTGATTTTACCGGTCTTGAAGATAAGGCGGCAGATTATTTTGACCCTGAAAGCGGTGAACTGATTCTGGGCGATATCATTATTTCCGTGGATAAAGTAAACGAACAGGCAGAAAGTTTCGGTCATTCCGTCAAAAGGGAATTTGCCTTTCTGGTTGCCCACAGCATGCTGCATTTGTGCGGTTATGACCACGAAGAAGCCGGGGACGCCGCCGTCATGGAAGCCAAACAGGAAGAAGTGTTACAATCGCTTGGTATAACCAGAGAGGAAACAGTCAGATGAACCGGATGGAGATTAGGAGAAAGCAGCTGATGCTTGCTGCAAATATACTTGGACTCATCACAATGGCAGCGCTTGCCCGCATGACAGGCGATTTGGGAATGGCCTATTTTGCGGGAGCAGCCGAATGTTATATCCTTTTACAGATGATATTTCTGTCCTGTGTACCGGAATGTATGGCAAAAATGGTCAGAAGCCGGATAGCTAAAGGGCAATATAAGAACATTACAAAAGTATACAAGACATCTTTTCTTTATTGTATCGCGGCAGGTCTGGCGGGGAGCTTTTTTTTATATTGTTCGTCAGGATTCCTGACGGTTCGTCTTCTGCATATGCAGGAGGCGGCGCTGGTCCTGAAAATACTTGCCCCTGCTTTCTTTGTGAATGCAATCATTGCAGTTCTGCAAGGCTATTTTGAAGGAATCGGTACGGCAATGCCTTCTATTATTGCGGCAATCGTAAAGCAGGTTTTCTTTTTGGTTTTTGCAATCCTGTTTGGGTACCTTTTATTCCGGTATGGGGAAAAAGTTTCCTTGCTTTTACACAGTACCAAATTTGCCAATATGTACGGAGCTGCCGGTGCGGCAACAGGGCTTGTGTGTGCGGGATTGACAGCCCTTGGCTTCCTGTTTTTGGTTTACCTTGGCGCCGGAAGGAGAGCCGGAAGGAAATACAGGGACAGTATGAGGCTTACGGAAAACAGTATGGAAATATTCCGGCTGATGCTGATTACGATGGCGCCCATGGCGTGCCAGCGTTTATTGCTCAGGGCCGATACACTGATAGGACTGGCTTTTTATCAGCAAAATCAGACCAAAGAAACAGATGGGCTTATTTTATACGGCGCATACTACGGCAAATATCTGGTGTTTGCGGGGCTGTTGATTATACTTGTCCTGCTGGCTGCGTCTAAAACAGATTATGCGGTCATTCATGCCGCAAAAAAGGAAGAGTATAAAAGCGCAAGGGATTATCTGAGCGCCGGTATCCAGTCCCTGTTTCTATCAGGCGCTTTTTTTGCCGCCATGTCTTTAGCGCTGGCGCCGCATTTGATGAATCTTTTATTCGGAAAAGGAACCGGTACGGATTTTGCGGCATTGTGTATGCGGCACGGTTTTTTGCTTATTATTGTCCTTCCAATAGGGTTATGGTTTTCGGGCATATTAATGGTAATCGGAAAAAGAAACATGGTATTGCTGCATATTCTTTCTTCCGTTCTCTTTTACATCCTGTTTTCTGCCATCGGATTAAAAGCAGCGGGAGGAAATCCGGTGGTGCTGGTCTATGCAAAGTGGCTTTCCGCCTTGCTGTTCTGTGTTCTTTGCGGCTTTTTCCTGATGCGCCTGCTTCGCTACAGTCCTGACTGGCTGCATTTATTTGTTTTTCCGACAGCTGCCTGCGCCGTAACCGGTTTATGCATATTCCTGTTAAGCAAAGCGCTGGTTTCCCTGATTGGAGAGCTTCTCACCTGTATTATCTGTTTATTGGCGGGAGGATTTTGCTACCTGATTCTGGTTCTGGCGTTGAAATGCGTCCGGGAAAAAGATTTGGCCCTGTTGCCCGGCGGAAAATGGTTACACGGTCTGGGAAGTTTTCTGCATCTAATATAAAAAATGAATAAATTTGAAAGATGGGCTGATACTGATAAAAAGGAGTATTTGTATGAAGTTTATCAAAAGTATCAGTTTATTTTTCATTTATCCCTGTATAATGTTTGGAATCGGTCTGTATGTAGGCATTTTTTTGGATGATTATTTTTATCCGAACCAGATACAGACCCCCAATACGCATGATTCCTCTTATGTGCGCGCGGAAAACAGCGCACCGTCTTCTCAATACGGTTTGCCGGAAACATCAGCGGTTCCTGTTTCCTCAAAAGAGGAGGAAGTCCTGACGGCAGACACGGAATATGTGATAGAAGAATACGACACCAAACGGGATACACTGGTGGAAACCGTATGGAAAGTCCCTGCCAAATATCTGGGTATGGACAGGGAAGAATTTGTACAGTCCATGGAATTATATGCGCTTTCCCCGCCTCTTTCCGAACAGGAACGCGGTTTTGTCGGATTGGAGGTCCGTTCCTTTTCCGCACAGCGGGTGGTAGTGCGGATGAATTATGCATATGCAGAGCCTACAGAAAGCTTTTATCTTAAGGTGGAAGACAATAATATTGTCGTCTATTGTGATGACGAAGAAACCGTTTATATGTATACGGATATATCAGCGCAAAGCCTTCCCGAATACTTACAGGGGCAGGTCATAATGGGCATGTTTATGGAGGATGAAGCGGCGCTTTATCATTTTCTGGAAACCTACTCCAGCTGACAGTGAAGGGAGCATCCAATGAAACAGAAAAAAATAGCGGTAATCGGGGGCGGCGCTTCCGGCATGATGGCGGCCATCGCAGCTTCCGGGGAAGGCGCGGCAGTTTTTCTTTATGAACAGAATGACAAGGTAGGGAAAAAAATCCTGTCCACCGGAAACGGCAAATGCAATTTTTCCAACCAGGATTTAAGCATGCGCCATTATTACAGTAAAACGCCCCGGCTTGCGGAACGAATTTTGCAGCGTTTTGACGCAAAATCGGCAGTTTCCTTTTTTGAGAAAGCCGGGATGCTTTCCAAAGAAAAAAACGGAGGTCTTTATCCCTTATCCGAACAGGCATCCACCGTATTGGACATCCTGCGGATGCAGCTTGCCAAATCCGGCATCCGGGTGTTCACGGCACAAAAGGTAACAGAAATCCGTGTGAATAAACACGGCAAATTTACCGTGTTTGCGAAAGACAGGAAAGAAGAATATGACGGCGTCATTCTTGCATGCGGGGGGAAAGCGGCTCCAAAGACGGGTTCTGACGGTAACGGCTACCTGCTTGCAAAGGCCATGGGCCACTCCCTGGTTCCCACCGTGCCTGCCCTGGTGCAGTTAATATGCAGGGAAGAATACATGAAGGCTGTTGCCGGAGTCAGGCTGGACGCAAAAGTCAATCTGTTTGCGGATGGACAGGAGAAAGCCATGGAGCGGGGAGAATTGCAGCTTACGGCATATGGTATCTCAGGGATTGTGGTATTCCAGTTGAGCAGGATAGCAGCTTACGCCCTTTTACATAAAAAAAAGGTTACCGTATACATAGACTGCCTACCGGATTTTTCCCCCAAGGCTTTTCAGGAATTTGTGGTACAAAGGATAACAGCCATGCCGGATTGCACGGTGGAAGAATTTTTTACCGGAATCCTAAATAAAAAACTGATGCTTCTTTTTATAAAGCTTGCGGGATTGAAGCCCGGTGACAGTTATAAGAATATCCCGCAAGAAAAAATAGACAGGGTATTTGCCTTTTGTAAAAAGTTTCCCCTTACCGTTTCCGGAACCCAGTCCTATGACAACGCGCAGGTAACGGCAGGCGGCATTCCGCTGACGGAAGTGTCGGAAAATCTGGAGTCGCTATTTGTGAAAGGTCTGTATTTTGCCGGGGAAATACTGGATGTGGATGGAAAATGCGGCGGGTATAACCTGCAATGGGCATGGGCGTCCGGATATGCGGCAGGACAAAGCGCTGCCCGGACGAAGACAGAAGGGGGCGCATTATGATTCGGATTCATCAGATTAAAATAAAAGCAGGACAAAGCGAAGACTGTCTTCGCATGAAAGCTGCAGGTATCCTGAATATAAATGCAAACGCTATCCGCAAGCTGCACATTGTAAAACGTTCCCTTGACGCAAGGAAAAAACCGGAGCTGTTTTACAGCTATATAGTCGATATAGAAACAGCAGACGAGGAAAAAACGGTAAAGCGCTGTAAAAATGCTGCAAAATATAATGTCATGTGCGTCCGGGAGCAGCCTTACCGATTTCCGTTTTGCAGGGATACAAAACCGGTTACGCGCCCTGTTATCGTGGGTATGGGACCGGCAGGACTTTTCTGCGGTTATTTTCTCGCGCTGGCAGGTTTTGCACCCCTGATTCTGGAGCGGGGAAAGGATGTGGACGAAAGACAAAAAGATGTGGAAGCATTTTGGGAAACAGGGGCGCTTAATCCGGATTCCAATGTCCAATTTGGAGAAGGCGGCGCAGGCACATTTTCGGACGGAAAACTGAATACGCTGGTAAAAGACAAGTATGGAAGAAACAAAGAGGTTCTTCAGGTTCTTGTCCGTTTTGGCGCGCCTGAAAATATACTGTATGACAGTAAACCGCATATCGGCACGGACATCTTAAGGCAGGTAGTGAAAAACATGCGTATGGAAATACAGCGCCTCGGAGGAACCGTGTGTTTTAAAAGCGAGGTCACGGACCTTATGGTTGAGAAAGGCAGGATAAAAGGGGTGGTGGTAAACGGCAGCGACGCCATCCAAACCGAGGCCGTTATCCTTGCCATCGGACACAGCGCCAGAAGTACCTTTGCAATGCTTTTTGAAAAAAACATTCCCATGGAAGCAAAGCCTTTTGCCGTAGGACTGCGCGTGGAGCACAGTCAGAAAATGATAGATGAAAGCCAATACGGAACAGCCGACAGAAAGGCGCTGCCCGCGGCAGCATATAAAGTGGCGGCAAAAACAAAAGACGGCAGAGGTGTATATTCTTTCTGCATGTGTCCGGGAGGATATGTGGTAAACGCATCTTCGGAACCGGGACGGCTCTGCGTAAACGGCATGAGTTACAGCGGCCGGGACGGAGATAATGCAAACAGCGCCGTTATTGTAACCGTAACACCCGAAGATTTTTCTTCCGCTCATCCTCTTGCAGGAGTGGATTTCCAAAGGGAACTGGAAGAAAGGGCATTTTGTGCCGGAAACGGCAAAGTGCCTGTGCAAACCTACCTGAGTTTTTCCAAATCCGTTCTGAAAGAGAACAGCAGGATAAATCCCCGGGAAGGCGCAGCCTTTCCTCCCGCCATAAAGGGCGCATATGATTTTACGGATATTACAGGCATCCTTCCACCGGACATCAATCGGGGGATTATAGAAGGTATGGAGCAGTTTGCAAAAGAAATCCGTGGTTTTAACAATCCGGATACCCTGCTTTGCGGGGTGGAAGCCCGCACTTCATCCCCTGTCAGAATTGTTCGGGATGAAAACATGCAGTCTTCCGTAAAAGGGCTGTACCCCTGCGGGGAAGGCGCCGGTTATGCAGGCGGCATCACCTCGGCGGCAATGGACGGCATAAAGATTGCGGAAGCTGTCGCGTCCAAATACGGAAGCAATACAAATTGACATGAACCAAAACAGAATGATACAATGATTTTAAAATTAACGAAAAAAAGGAGATTCTTATGAAAACAGCAAAAAAGGACGCCGACAGTGAAAAGAAATTGTTGACAGTATTGGATGAATACATAAATAAGGTATATATACTGGTATTACTGCTGATACCGGGGGCATGTCAATGCGCGAGTCTTGCGTATACGTTTGAAAAAGCAATGGGATGGCTGCCAACCGTCAACTGGATAACATTGCTTGTTTTTGATGTTACATGCCTGATTTACCTTTTAATCGGCATCTATTTTGTCCGTACGGGATTTCGTAACGGTCTGGTAAAAAAAGACAAATTAAAGAGAGGAAAAGTTTTTATAATATTCGTTTTATTGGTTCAATTCAACTTTATCCTATATATGATACCGGCAACGGATTTTTGGGGATTTGCATTTTTCTTTGTGCTTCTGACCGCCTTTTTCCTGGATTTCCGAATGGTTGCCGTATCATCGTTTGAAATAGGCGTCTCCTTAGTAGTTTCATGGTTTGTCTGGGGAGAGGTTCATCTTCCCGCAAAAAATGAATTTTTTATGGTCAACTTTTTAAACCGCATTATATGCGTAGCGCTTGCCCTGCCTGCCTTGGTATTGCTCACCGTTTTTATCAGCCGTTATCTTGTCAATGCCAAAAAAGACGAAATGGAAAAAAATAATGAGCGGATTCAAAAAGTGCTTTCTTCGGTTAAAGGATTGTCTGAAAACCTGCATTCAGCCGGAAGCAAACTCTTTTCCGTTTCGGAAAATGAAAGCGCGGCGGCACAGGAGCTTTCTGCCACAAGCATTCAACTGCTTTCAGGCAGCAATCTGCTCAATGACAAAATGGAAGAAAGCATGGCAAATTTATCCGAACTGGAACACTGGGAAACCGTAGTTGCAGACAATGTCAACAAGGTTGAATTATCATCAAATGCGCTTTTGGAAAAATCAAAGGACAACGAAACCCTGCTTAGTGGGCTTCGGAGCATCAATCAAGAAGTAGCCGATTCCATGATGGCAACCACAGATGTTACTGCCAAGTTGTCCGAAGCCGTAAAAGAAATAGGCATTACGCTGAACTTAATCAATGAAATATCCTCGTCTACAAACCTGCTAGCATTGAATGCCTCCATCGAAGCGGCAAGGGCAGGAGATGCAGGAAAAGGATTTGCCGTCGTGGCAAGTGAAGTCGGCAATTTGGCAGCCAGTACACAAAAGTCACTGGGTGAGGTAGAAACCGTCATTGAAAGAATCCAGAGCAATGTAAATGAAATCGCTCTGAAGGTAGAAGAAAATTCACAAAAACTGAACGAGCAGAACGAACAATTTCACAATCTCTTCCAGAGTATGCAGGACATGGTTGAACTGCTCCATACGTCTGTGGATACGGTTAATACCATGGGCGATGCACATCATAAACAAGCGGCAGTTATTAAAAATACAGTTTCCATCAATCAGGCTATTGCCTCTGATGTCCGCAGTGAGATAGAGCAGTTTTCTTCCATTAATGCCATGGCTGAGAGCAACGCGCTGGATGCCACGGAAATGACCGGGCAGGCAAATCTGATAAACCAAATGGTTGATGAAATGAATGAACTGCTTAAGGTGGAGTAAACTTTGCAATACAATCCGACATTGACGTTTCCGTTCAGATACAGTAGAATAATTTACAGTGCTGCGCATTGACGGAAAAGGTGGGAAATCATGACTGACTACAGAAAACGGATGCAGGAAAAACAGAGAATCGTGGTAAAAATAGGCTCTTCTTCCCTGCAGCATCCCGGAACGGGAGATTTGGATTACATAAAACTGGAAAAACTGGTGCGGGTACTCTGTGATATCCGCAATCAGGGAAAAGATGTCGTACTGGTGACCTCAGGCGCTATTGCCGTAGGAAAAAAGGCAGTCAAACCATACAAGGATAAGGGAGAACAGACTTCTCCTCTCGCATACAAACAGGCGTGTGCGGCAGTGGGGCAGGCAAGACTGATGATGACTTATCAGAAAATCTTTGCCGAATATAACCAGATTGTCGCGCAAATCCTCATGACAAAGAACACCATTGTGGACAACATGAACCGTGTAAACGCACACAACACTTTTTCCGAATTGCTGAGAATGGGCATTATCCCCATTGTCAATGAAAATGACACCATTGCAACCTATGAAATCCATTTCAAAGAAGATGGCGACACCCTGATAGGGGACAACGATACTTTATCCGCCATTGTCGCCGCGCTGGTGGAAGCAGACATGTTGATTCTGCTCTCCGATATAGACGGGCTGTATACGGACGACCCCCATTGCAATCCCGATGCAAAATTCATCGAGGTTGTGGAAGAATTGAATGAAGCCTATCGGAACATGGGAAAAGCAAGCACCGGCAGCAACGTGGGAACAGGCGGCATGAACACCAAAATGGTTGCGGCACAGATTGCCACCAGTGTGGGGGCAGACATGGTGATTGCCAACAGCAGGGATGTGAGCGTGCTGCACCGCATTTTAAACGGGGATAAGGAAGGAACCCTTTTCCTGTCCCACAGGGATGATTCCTTCAATCTACCCGAATTTGTAGATAATCTGCATAAAAACTGATAAGGAAGAAAATTGAAATAAGCAGCGCAGGAATGAGGAAAAAAATGAATCTGGACGAAAAAATAGCGCGTATTAATGAGTTATACCACAAATCCCAAAAAGAGGGACTAAGTGCCGAAGAGAAAGAAGAACAGGCAAGGCTGCGACACGAATATGTATTAAATATCCGTGCGAACCTGAAAGGGCAGTTAGACAATATAGACATTCTCAAGGAGGATGGCACAATAGAAAATCTGGGAGAGAAGCACCGCACAAAATCGGAATAATAGTGGGGATACGAAAAACGGACGAGGTAAGAATGGAAAAAGTATTGGTTATAGATGACAGTAAACTGGAAGTTAAGGTGCTGGAAGATATTTTAAGAGAAGAATATGAAGTCATCACGGCGCTGACGGGGGAAGAAGGCGTAAAAAAAGCCCGAACGGAAGCGCCTGCGTTAATTCTGCTGGATATCGTCATGCCCGGCATGGACGGCTTTGAAATATTGGAAATATTAAAAGGGACAGACAGCACAAAAGAAATTCCTGTGGTTTTCCTGACTGCCCTTTCTGATGAAAGCACGGAAGAAAAAGGGTTTATGAAGGGCGCCACCGATTATATCAAAAAACCTTTCAATCCCCACATCGTACGTGCAAGAGTCCGTACCCATGTAAAACTCTACCTTTATATGAAAACCATTGAAACACAGATGTCCGTGGACGGGCTGACAGGAGCATTTAACAGACGGGCTTTTGACGAACAGAAACAACGCCTTTGGGATAAGGCGCTAATAGAACAGGTTCCTCTGTCCCTTTTTATTGTGGACATTGATTTTTTCAAAAGAGTAAACGATACTTACGGGCATGGAGAAGGCGATTTTGTGCTAAAGACCACCGTAAATGAAATGCAGAAAGCGCTTCTTTGGGAACAGGCATATCTGGCACGTTATGGTGGAGAAGAATTTGCCGTACTGTTTTACGGTAAAACAGCAGGAGAATCCGAACTGATTGCAGAGGAGCTGCGGGAAAGAATCAGAAAACTGAACATACCCAATATCCATTCCGATGTATGTCCCTTTCTGACAGTCAGCATCGGCGGCTGTACCTTAATACCTGCTGAGGACAGAAAAGTTTCCGATATTGTGGAAATTGCCGACAATATGCTATATCAGGCAAAAAATAGCGGAAGAAACCGTACCGCCTGGAAATGTGAAGAAAATGGAAAGTAAAAAGGAAATCAGAAAAAAAATTCTTGCTTATAGGGACGCGCTGACAGAAAAAGAGCGCACAAGGGCAGAAATACTGCTTACGGAGAGAATTTTGGGACATCAGTGGTATTACGGGGCCTCAGAAATTCTTTCTTATGCAGCCCACGGGAGTGAAATAAGCGCCGCTGCCATTATGGAAGACGCTTTCCGGTGCGGGAAAAAGGTGTATATCCCCAGGGTGGAAGGATTCTCCATGGAGTTTTACCGTATTTTCCCGGGTGAAAAGCTTACCGCCGGATATAAAGGGATTTTGGAGCCTTCCGACATAGAAAAACGGGAGCGGTTTCATTATACAAAAGAGTCCGTAAGAAATACATTGATGCTAATGCCGGGCGTGGCGTTTGACGCCTTGCGCAGCCGAATCGGTTACGGCATGGGATTTTATGACAGATATTTATCGGACAAAGAAGAACTTCGCACCATTGCGATAGGCTTTGCCTGCCAGATGGTGCGTTATATTGATGCAGAAGGGACGGACATCAGGCCCATGCAGGTGATTTGCATGTAACAGGCAGGAAAGCGGGAGGAAATCATGGATTTGGTAAAAATGGGTGAAAACGCCGTCAAGGCGAAATATGATTTGCAGGACAGGAGCACAGAGGAAAAAAATGCCGCACTTTTAAAGATTGCAGAAAGACTGGAAGAGAATGCCGCGGCTATTTTAAGCGCCAACAGGAAAGACATCCGGGCCGGGGAAGAAGGCGGTATGCATCCCGGTATGCTTGACCGTCTGCGACTGACAGAAACGCGCATTGCGGCAATGGCGGAAGGTCTCAGGCAGATTGCAGGGCTTTCGGACCCTGTGGGGGAAGTTCTGGAGCGGTTTGAACGTCCAAACGGATTGCAGATTGAAAAAAGGCGGGTGCCTTTAGGCGTTATCGGCATTATTTATGAATCCCGTCCCAATGTCACCGTGGACGCGTTTGGATTGTGCTTCAAGACAGGAAATGCAGTGATTTTAAAAGGCGGCAGCGACGCCCTGCAGTCCAACCTTGCCATTACAGACATCATCAGGAACGCCTTGTCGGATACAGGTCTTCCTGCAGATGCCATCCAGTTGATTGAGAGTACGGACCGTGCCGTGACTGCCGAATTTATGAAAATGAACCGTTATGTGGATGTGCTGATTCCCAGGGGCGGCGCGGGGCTTATCCGCAATGTGGTGGAAAACAGCACCATTCCCGTGATTGAGACGGGAACCGGCAACTGCCATGTGTATGTGGATAAGGACGCGAACTTGACTATGGCGGTCAATATCATAGTCAATGCAAAAACACAGCGGATTGGCGTATGCAATGCCTGTGAATCCCTTGTCATACACGAGGCGGTGCGCGAAGAATTTCTGCCCATGCTTGCAGATGCCCTTCGCAAATACCACGTGGAAATGCGGGGGGATGAAAAGGTATGTGAAGTGATTTCGGACTGCATCCCTGCAACGAAGGAGGATTACCAAACCGAATATCTGGATTACATACTATCCCTGAAAACAGTAAACAGTGCAGGGGAAGCCATCGCCCACATCAACAGCAACAATACCGGACATTCCGACGCCATCATTACGGAAAATCCCCAGACGGCGGAAGCTTTCCTGAACGGCGTGGACGCCGCATGCGTCTATGTCAACGCCTCCACCCGGTTTACCGACGGTTTTGAGTTTGGATTTGGCGCGGAAATCGGTATCAGCACCCAGAAGCTGCACGCAAGGGGACCGATGGGCCTGAAAGAATTGACCTCTTATAAATATGCAGTTTACGGCAAAGGACAGGTGAGGGAATAAATGAAACGAATCATGTGGCAGGCAGGCATTTTTCTATTTTGCTGCCTGCTCTTTTCGGGATGCGGCGCACCGAAACAACCGGGAGTCTCTTCCCTGATAAAAGAAGAACTTTCTGATGGCATGGAAAGCGGGATACAGAATTTTTGTGTCTGGCTGTCCGATTTTCAGGATAAAGCCTGTATAACAGGCAGGACTTTTATGGAATCCGCAAATAATCTGTATCAGGAATATGTACCCGGCATGGAGGAAGCGTTAAAAGCCTGCCGGGAAGGACGCGGCTTTACCGTGGATTATGCCGCATATGACAGGTATTTCTATTATGACGTTTTTTATCTGCCTGAGGGATTGATTACCATTTTATCTGAGGACAACGTCTTAAAAGGGCTTTCAATGAAAATCCGCTGCCGGGGCCGGGACTATGATGCGTACCACCAGTTTTGTGCCGGGCCGGATAGCAGCGCATACCTGTGCGAATATTACGAGATGGACGGTTTTCGCTATTTTTCTTACACGGATACGGAAGGAAACGGTATGGCGCTGTTTCCGGCTTTTATGTGCATGGAGGAAATGGAAACCCTGCGGGAAGTCAATCCTGATGAATCTTTCTACACTGTATACCGTGAAGAAACAGGGGATTCTGCTGAAAGATTTTTCCGGGATTTTAAGGTGGAAGTCCCGGCAAGGGAATATCTGGAAGCGGACGGCGTCCTTTACCGGATGACAGACAGAAGGAAGCGCTTTTTGTGGTGGATAGGCCTGACGCCCTGTTATCCTCCGGCACGCCGGCAAAAACAGAGTTTGTATATGAAAGCTGGCTCTTAAACCAAAAAGAGCTTTGTCAGAACCTCCTCTTTGAAACGGCTGTATCAGAAGAGGAGGTAAATGCCATACTGCCGAAAGGTTATCGTCCGTTTCAAGATTATACCGTGGCGGATATGAACGGGGATGGACTTTTGGACGTGCTTGCGCTGATTCGTCCAGACTTGGAACAGTACGAAGACAGGTGCAGTTTTCCCGATGATTCCCCTTACGGACATGTCCCGGGGTACTATTACAATGAACTTTGGTTGTTTTCGGGACAGCCGGATGGCGGTTACGCAGGGGAGCGCATTATGGATTCTGTTTCCATCGTGGATGACGATGTCCTCACTCTTGTGGATATAACAGGTTTCAACGGTGGATTTTACATGGAATATTTCATCGGACGTGCCCCCTATGAAACGAAATTAAAGAAATACGTCTATAAAGACGGAAGCTTTCATCTGACAAGACAGTATGAAAATAATTATTCATACGACGGAAGCTTTTATTGTTATAAGTATGATTTTGACAGCTTACCTTCACAAACCCTATATCCTGTTTCCGTTAAGCAGTATGTCAATGATACCTATGGCCATTTACTGTGGGAATCCGGATATGAAGATTACGGCCGTCTTTTTTCAGTGCCTGATGAAGAACTGGCATTCAGGATAACGGAATCGTTAAAGGGAGAAATTGACAGCTTGTTTACGGCGATGGAAAAACTGGATGAATGTCATGATGTCCTGCTTCAGGACCACATTATATATGTAAACAGCCGCATTATAGTTATAAATCTGAGTTTTCGTGACTACACAAAAAACGATGTTTCCGTTTTGAGAAGAATCCCCATCACCATAGATTTACATACGGGGGAGATTATCGATTACAGGAACTATATTTCTTCCGAAGATTTAACCGGACTTCTTGCCTGTGAAAGTCCGGAATGCCCAAGCCGGGAAAATATAGCTGATGGGCTGTTTGATAAATATGACGACTATGAGAGCCTGCTGAAAGCAGAAAGTCCTTCCATGACAGTGATGGCGACCCATGAAGGGCTTTGCCTGATGAATACGGAAGAAGAGCATTGGCCGTCTCGCTGTCTGATACCGAAAAGCCGGCTGATTGACAGTCCGCTTTCCGTGCAGTGGGATGATTGGCCTTAGCGTGGAAAGAAGTTCTATGTCTCACGCGTGGAAAGAAGTTTTGGGAGGTTGAAATGAATTATAAATATTTGACGCTTGGCATTATCGGCATAACGTTTCTTTTTGAAACATTCATAAAATACTTGACATTGAAATCTTCGGACAGGAAAATTCCGGAAAATGTGAGGGATATCTATGATGAGGAGTCCTACGGGAAATGGCTGTCTTATTACAGGGAAAAAACAAGGCTGTCTTTTCTGCGCCATGTCATCATGTATGCCGTAACATTTCTTATGATAGGCTTTAACCTTTATGCAAGGATTGTAAACCTGCTTCCTGTTAAGGGCGTGTATCAGGAGGGCTGTGCCGTACTGGTAGTAGATATGCTTGTGGGAATGTTTTTTTCCATTCCCTTTGACTATGTAAACGCAATGCGCATCGAGCAGAAGTACGGCTTTAACCGCATGACGAAAAAAACCTTTGCGGTGGACCAAATAAAGGACTTTATCGTGGGCATCATTATTTCCTGTGGACTTTTAAGTCTGTTCATTCTGATTCATCAGGCAATGGGAAACTGGCTGCTCCTGGTTTTTTCTGCCGTTATGGTGATTCTTGTTCTGGCAGTGGTTGTGATTTCTCCTGTGATTATGCGGCTTTACAATAAATTTGAGCCCCTGCCTGACGGGACGTTAAAGGAAAGGCTCTATATGCTTCTGGAGGAAAACGGATGCAGCGTCCGGGCGATTCAGGTGACGGACGGCTCTAAGCGTTCTTCCAAGGCAAACGCTTATTTTACGGGCTTAGGCAGGACAAAAACCATTGTTTTGTACGACACTCTTCTGGAACAGATGTCGGAGGATGAAATTGTGGCGGTTTTTGCCCACGAGATGGGACATAATAAACACAAAGACACCTTAAAAATGTATGGAATGAATCTGTTCAACGTGGCGCTGTTTGTCCTGTTCGCATGGCTGTTGGTATCAAAAGGGGAAATCTACGGCTTCTTTGGGTTTACGGGCTTAAATTACGGTTTTGCCTTTATTTTATTGAGCGCCTTCGCATCCTTCCTGTCCCCCCTTCTGGGGCTGCTTTCCGGCAGGCTGCAGCGCAAGGCCGAATATGCAGCGGATGGCTTTGCTGCCGAAAACGGCTATGGGAACGAATTGATTTCATCCCTTAAAAAGCTTGCCCGCAATTCCTTTGACTGCTTAAGCCCCCACCCCCTGGTGGTAAGGCTTACTTATTCCCATCCTACGGTCAGCCAGCGGATTGCGGCAATAGAAAAATCTATGGAAAAGAGAGGAAATGAAGATGTCAAGGGTCATTGATTTGTTTTTGGAGTATGTACGGATAGATACGCAGTCCAATGAGGAAAGCGACACCCATCCAAGCACTTTAAAGCAGCACCGGCTGGCGGAGCTGCTGGAACGGCAGCTTCGAAAGATGGGGGCGCAGGAAATTATCTATGATAAGGAGCATTGTTATGTATATGCCACCATACCGGCATCGGCAGGGTGTGAAAACGCCCCTGTGCTGGGATATATCGCCCATATGGACACCTCCCCTGCCGTATCCGGCGCAGGAGTCGCCCCGCGAATCGTAAATAATTATCAAGGCGGGGATATCGTATTAAACGATGGGGAAGGCATTGTTATGAAGGAAGCGGACTTTCCCAGCCTTTCTTTATATGTGGGTCAGGATTTGATTGTGACGGACGGCACCACGCTTTTAGGCGCTGACGACAAGGCCGGTGTTGCCCAGATAATGGCCATGGCGGAATATCTGCTGCAGCACCCTGAAGCAGCACACGGCAAAATCCGGCTTGGCTTTACCCCTGACGAAGAGGTGGGGGCAGGCGCGGATTATTTTGACGTAAAGCTGTTTGGCGCAGATTTTGCCTATACCGTGGATGGCGGCAGGATAGGGGAAATTGAATATGAAAATTTTAACGCTGCCGGTGCAAAGGTAACGGCGCACGGCCGCAGCGTGCATCCGGGGGATGCCAAAAACAAAATGGTAAACGCCTTATTGTTATTGCAGGAGTTCCAATCCCTCCTGCCTGTATGGGAAAATCCCATGTATACGGAGGGCTATGAGGGCTTTTACCACCTTGACGGCATAAACGGCAATGTGGAAGAAGCAGTGGCGGATTATATCATCAGGGACCATTCCAAAGAGAAATTTGAACAGAAGAAAGCGCTTTTTTTGGAAGCCGGTTCCTTCATGAACAGAAAGTACGGGGAAGGTGCCATTTCCATTTCCCTGAAGGATTCCTACTATAACATGAAAGAAATCATGGATAAGCATATGCACTTAATTGAAAATGCAAAGCTTGCCATGGAAGAGCTGGACATTATCCCAATTATCCAGCCCATCAGGGGCGGCACCGACGGCGCAAGGCTTTCCTTTATGGGGCTTCCCTGCCCGAATCTGGGAACCGGAGGCCATAATTTCCACGGAAAGTACGAATATGCATGTGTGCAGGCAATGGAAAAGAATGTGGAGTTGTTGGTTCGGATTGCGGGGAAACAAGTTTGTAATTCCGATTTTTAATGATTTTATGGAGGAGTTGCGCTATAATTTACACAATGAAGGGAAACATCAGGAAAAATGTATCAAGAAATCGATTTGGATAAAATAAATATACTATCAGAACCACCCGCAGAAGAACCGGCACGCCAATATTACTTTATAGCCAGATGCAGGGAATGGGTAAATGCATTTACGCAAAAAAATGGGCGCAGGCCCACTTTCCATGTCACCACCTTCGGCTGTCAGATGAATGCACGGGATTCGGAAAAGCTTACCGGCATATTGCAGCTTGCCGGATATGAAATGACCGAAGAGGAGAATGCGGATTTTGTCATCTTTAACACCTGTACCGTGCGGGATAATGCCAACCAGCGGGTATACGGCAGGCTGGGCGAGCTGAAAGGCTATAAAAAGAAAAACCCACAGATGAAAATTGCCCTTTGCGGCTGCATGATGCAGGAGGGCAGTGTAATCGAAAAAATCCGGACAAGCTATCCTTTCGTGGATTTGATTTTCGGAACCCACAATATCTATAAATTAGCAGAACTGCTTGCCGCTTCCTATGAAACAAAGGGCATGTTGGTGGATATCTGGGAGAATACCGACAAAATTGTGGAGGACCTTCCCGTTTTGCGGAAGTATCCTTTTAAATCCGGCATTAACATTATGTTTGGCTGCAATAATTTTTGCAGCTACTGCATCGTACCCTATGTACGGGGCAGGGAAAGGAGCCGGAACCCAAAGGATATTCTGAGGGAAATCGAAAAGCTGGCATCGGAAGGCGTGGTGGAAATCATGCTTTTGGGACAGAACGTCAATTCATACGGAAAAACACTTCCAGAGAATGAGAGAATCAGCTTTGCACAGCTTTTACGGGAAATCGAACAGATAGAGGGCATAGAGCGAATCCGGTTCATGACTTCCCATCCAAAGGATTTATCGGAGGAATTGATACAGGTGATGAAATCATCCAAAAAGATTTGCCGTCACCTGCACCTGCCCCTGCAGGCAGGCTCCGACCGCATTCTGGAGGCGATGAACCGGAGATACACGAAAGAACAGTACATAGCGCTTGCAAAGCATATCCGGGAGGAAATACCGGACATTGCACTGACAACGGACCTGATTGTGGGGTTTCCGGGAGAAACCCTTGCGGATGTGGAAGAAACCATATCCGTGGTAAAAGAAGTGCAGTATGACAATGCGTTTACTTTTATTTATTCTAAGCGCACGGGAACGCCGGCTGCCTCCATGCCGGACCAAGTACCGGAGGAAGTGGTGAAGGAAGGCTTTGACAGGCTTTTAAGAGTGGTACAGGAAACCGCCAAAAAACAGGTACAGCGTTATCAGGGACAGGTTATGGACGCGCTTGTGGAGGAGGTCAATGAGCATGACTCTTCCCTGCTCACGGGCCGCCTTTCCAACAATACGCTTGTCCATTTTGCCGGGGACAAATCCCTTATCGGAAAAATTGTCAAAGTACGGCTGTCCAAATGCCATGGATTTTATTATGAAGGGGAAATGGAGAAGATTGAAAATTAAATTTTGAATCAATGGAGGAAAAAATGGATAAGTTAAAACCTAAATTGTTTTCCGTTATGAAATCCTACACAAAGGAACAATTTGTCAAAGATATTGTGGCGGGCGTTATTGTGGCGATTATTGCCCTGCCTTTGTCGATTGCCCTTGCGCTTGCATCGGGCGTTACGCCGGAGAAGGGCATATATACGGCGATTATTGCAGGATTTGTGATTTCCTTTCTGGGGGGAAGCAGGGTACAGATAGCAGGTCCGACAGCGGCGTTTGCCACCATTGTGGCAGGCATCGTGGCAAAAAACGGGATGGACGGACTGGCAGCGGCCACCATTATGGCAGGTGTCATATTGATTCTAATGGGCCTGTTTAAGTTCGGAAACCTCATTAAGTTTATCCCCTATACCATCACCACAGGTTTTACCGCCGGGATTGCCGTCACGATTTTTATCGGGCAGATAAAGGATTTTCTGGGGCTTACCATTGTCACCGAGGAGCCTTTGGTGGAAACCATGGATAAACTCGCCGCGGTATTCCGTTTTATCGGCACCATCAACTGGCAGGCGCTCCTTATCGGCGGCGTCTGCATGGCCATCCTGATAATTTGGCCGCTTCTTCCGGGATTTCTTTCCAAGATTCCCGGTTCCCTGATTGCCGTGCTGGTAAGCAGCGCGCTGGTTGCCCTTCTTAAGCTTCCGGTAAACACAATAGGGGATTTGTATACGATTTCCGGCGGGCTTCCCGCCTTCCATATGCCGCATATCTCTTTCCATATGGTGCAAACGCTGCTTCCCGACGCCTTTACCATCGCTATCCTTGCGGGCATTGAATCCCTGCTTTCCTGCGTGGTATCGGACAGCATGGTGAACAGCCGCCACCGCTCCAACATGGAACTTGTGGCACAGGGAGCAGGAAACATAGCGTCCGCGATGTTTGGCGGCATTCCCGCCACTGGCGCCATTGCAAGGACGGCGGCAAACGTAAAGAACGGCGGACGCACGCCCATTGCCGGTATGGTGCATTCGGTGGTGCTTTTACTGGTCTTGGTGGTGCTTATGCCTTATGCGGCGCTGATTCCCATGCCCGCCATTGCGGCAATTCTCTTTATGGTGGCTTACAATATGTCAGGCTGGCGGGAATTTGCAGGCCTGTGCAAAACCGCGCCGAAAAGCGATATCATCGTGCTGGTGCTTACCTTTATCCTAACCGTGCTTTTTGACCTCGTTGTGGCGATTGAAGTGGGCATGGTACTGGCAGCCGTACTCTTTATGAAACGCATGAGCGAAGTGACGGAGGTAGAAGGCTGGCGGTATGCCGAGGTGGAAAAAGAGCAGGATGAGGACGGCCTTACGGCTGTACCTCCCAATACGCTGGTATATGAAATCAGCGGTCCCATGTTTTTCGGGGCGGCGGACAAGCTGTTGAAAATCGGCTTAAAGGAAGGCACCAACTGCCTGATACTGCGGATGAGGAGCGTTAACGCCATTGATTCCACCGCCATGCGCAATTTTGAAAAGCTGTTGGAAACCTGCAGGCAGAAAAACATTACCCTTGTTTTCTCCCATGTGGCAAAACAGCCCATGTCCATTATGCACAAAGCGGGTTTTGATGAAAAAGTCGGCAGGGAAAATTTCTGCGCGCATATTGATGAAGCAATCAAACGCGCTTCCGAATTACAATAATACCAAATTTACCAAAGGAGAGTTTTTAAAGTGGCAGAATTTACTCCCATGATGCAGAAATATCTGGAAACCAAAAAAGAATATCCTGACTGTATCCTTTTTTACCGGCTGGGAGATTTTTATGAAATGTTTTTTGAGGATGCGCTCACCGCGTCCAGGGAACTGGAGATAACGCTTACCGGCAAGGACTGCGGACAGGCGGAGCGCGCGCCCATGTGCGGCATTCCCTACCACGCCGTGGAGGGCTACCTGAACAAGCTGGTGGGAAAAGGATATAAAGTGGCCATCTGCGAGCAGGTGGAGGACCCAAAGCTTGCCAAAGGGCTTGTGAAAAGGGAAGTAGTCAGAATTGTCACCCCCGGCACCAACATCGATATAAATGCGCTGGAGGAAGCAAAAAACAATTTCCTGATGTGCGTTACCTATATGCAGTCCAAAATCGGAATATCCCTTGCAGATGTGACTACCGGCGATTATTTCGTGACGGAAGTGGACGACACCAAAAAATTAATGGATGAAATCATCAAATACCAGCCCAAAGAAATCATCTGCAACGACGCCTTTCTGGTAAGCGGCATGGATATCGGTGATTTGAAGAACCGGCTGGGCATTACGGTTTTTTCCCTGGAGCCGCATTTCTTTGACGATGACTCGGCTAAAAAATGCCTGATAAAGCATTTTCATGTTAATACGCTGACCGGGCTCGGGCTGGAGGATTTTCCCACCGGACTGATTGCCGCAGGCGCACTTTTACAATATCTGTATCATACCCAGAAAACCTCCCTGGGCCATTTAAGCCATATCTATCCGTACATAACAAGCAAATACATGCTTTTGGACAGCGCGACAAGACGCAACTTAGAGCTGGTGGAAACCCTTCGGGAAAAGCAGAAAAGGGGCTCATTGCTGTGGGTTTTAGACAAAACAAAAACCGCCATGGGCGGCAGGATGCTGCGAAGCTATCTGGAACAGCCCCTGATAGAAAAAACAGACATTGAAGACCGGCTGGATGCCGTGGATGAACTGTCTTCTGACAGCGTGACCCGGGATGAAATCAGGGAATACCTGAATCCCGTATATGATTTGGAAAGGCTGCTTGGCCGAATCAGTTATAAAACGGCCAATCCAAGGGATTTGATTGCCTTTTGCAATTCCCTGCAGATGCTTCCCCATATCAGGACGGTGCTCGGCAGCTTTCAAAAAAAACTGCTCTCCGAAATCAGGGAAAGCATCGACGGTCTGGAAGACATCAGTTTTCTGATTGCGGAAGCCATAGAAGAGGAGCCCCCCATATCCGTACGGGAAGGGGGCATAATCAGGGAAGGCTTTGACGAGGACATCGATAAACTCCGCAGGGCGAAACGCGACGGAAAAGAATGGCTGGCGGAACTGGAAAATGCGGACAGGGAAAGAACCGGCATTAAAAACCTGAAAATCAAATACAATAAGGTTTTCGGCTATTATTTTGAAGTCACCAATTCCTACGCTTCCCTTGTTCCGCCTGATTATATCAGAAAACAGACCCTGGCAAACGCCGAGAGGTATACCACGCCGCGCCTGAAAGAACTGGAGGATACCATTTTAAATGCGGAGGACAAGCTCTGTACGCTGGAATATGATATGTTCTGTAAAATCAGGGACTCCATCGCCATGGAAATGGAACGCATACAGCGGACGGCAAAAGCGGTTGCCATGCTTGACGTGTTTGCCTCCCTGTCCCTTACCGCGGAAAGAAACGGCTATGTGCGTCCGAAGCTCAATGAAAAGGGCCTGATAGACATTAAGGACGGCAGGCATCCCGTGGTGGAAAAAATGATTGAAAACGACATGTTCATTGCCAACGACACTTACCTCGACAATGCCAAAAACTGCATCGCCGTCATTACCGGTCCCAATATGGCGGGCAAATCCACCTATATGCGCCAGACCGCCCTGATTGTGCTGATGGCGCAGATTGGCTGTTTTGTACCTGCCAAAAGCGCCAATATCGGCATAGTGGACCGGATTTTCACAAGGGTGGGAGCCTCGGATGATTTAGCCAGCGGGCAATCCACTTTTATGGTGGAGATGAACGAAGTGGCAAATATTTTAAGGAATGCCACCTCGGACAGCCTGCTTATTTTGGATGAAATCGGCAGGGGAACCTCCACCTTTGACGGACTTTCCATCGCATGGGCGGTCATCGAGCATATCAGCAACCGAAAGCTTCTGGGGGCAAAAACGCTCTTTGCCACCCATTACCATGAACTCACAGAATTAGAAGGCAAAATGAGCAATGTAAACAATTACTGCATTGCGGTCAAAGAAAACGGCGACGACATCGTCTTCCTGAGAAAAATTATCAAAGGCGGCGCGGACAAAAGCTACGGCATACAGGTTGCCAAGCTGGCAGGCGTGCCGGATATGGTGATAGACCGCGCAAAGGAAATTGTGAACCAGCTTACGGATAACGATATCACGGAGAAAATCCAGAATATAGCGGTAGATGTCAAAAATGAAGGCCGTACAAAAAAGCCAGAGCATTATGATGAAGTGGATATGGCACAGATGTCACTTTTTGGCGTGGTGACGGATGAAGATGTCATAAAGGAACTGAAGGAGATTGATGTCACCAATATGACTCCCCTGGACGCCTTAAATACGTTATACCGCCTGCAGAACAAACTGATTAACCGCTGGTAACAGCAGAAAGGAAGCATATGGCGAAAATACAGGTACTTGATTCCGGCACGATAGATAAGATTGCTGCCGGCGAAGTGGTGGAACGTCCTTCCAGCGTTGTCAAAGAACTGGTGGAAAATGCGCTGGATGCAGGCGCTTCGGCCATCACCGTGGAAATAAAAGAAGGCGGTATTTCTTTTATCCGTGTGACCGACAACGGGAGCGGCATTGAGGCTTCGCAAGTAAAAAACGCCTTTCTGCGCCATGCGACCAGTAAAATCACCTCCGCTGAAGACTTGTACAGCATACAAAGCCTTGGGTTTCGCGGGGAAGCGCTTTCCAGCATTGCCGCCGTATCAAAGCTGGAATTAATCACCAAAACATCCGCCGCGCTGACAGGGGTGCGGTATCTGGCAGAGGGGGCAGAGGAAAAGGAGATTTCAGAGGTGGGGGCGCCGGAGGGTACCACCATCATCATAAGAAATCTGTTTTTCAATACCCCTGTCCGCAGAAAGTTCCTGAAACAGCCCCAGACGGAAGGCAGTTATATTATAGATTTAATGGAGCATCTTGCCTTTTCCAGACCGGATGTCTGTTTTAAACTTACGGTAAACGGGCAAATCAAGTTCCATACTTCCGGGAACGGGGATTTAAGGGAAGTGATTTACCGTGTTTACGGCAGGGAAGTTGCCGCCAATCTGGTGGAAATCAAGAAGAAATCCGAGGGCATTTCTCTTTCCGGCTATCTGGGTAAACCGGTATTAAACCGCTCAAACCGTAACTTTGAAAACTATTACATCAACGGACGGTATGTAAAAAGCAGCCTGATGGCAAAAGCAATCGAAGAAGGCTATGGCGAGTACCTGATGCAGCACAAGTTTCCTTTTACCGTAATGCATTTTACGGTGGATACCGAGCTGGTCGATGTCAATGTCCACCCCACAAAAATGGATGTGCGTTTTACAGAGCGGGAGCGTATCTACCGTTTTATTGCAGAAGCCATTTCCGAAACGCTGCATATGAGGGAAATGATACCTTTGACATCACCGGAAGAACCCGGTGAAAAAAAGTTGCGGACACAAGATATAGATAACGAGAAGTTTTCCGTACCGGAGCCTTTTGAAAGCGTCCGCTCACAGCAGTTCCAGGTCATGGAAGCAATGAAATATGAGGCTGAAAAGCCCAAAATGCAAGACTTCATGCAAAATCCCGTATGGAACAGGGTAATCGGCAGCCCTTCTGAAAACGAACGCGCCCAAAATGCAGATATTCATGCAAATATTATCAAAAAAGAAGAGGCGGTTATTGTCGAAAAACCTGCTCAGATGGACTTTTTTGAAGAAAAAATGCTTACCCCCGGCAATCTGGAAGAATACAAGATATTGGGGCAGATTTTTGACACCTACTGGCTGATTGCTTTCAGGGACAGGCTGTTTATTGTGGACCAGCATGCTGCCCACGAGAAAGTGAAATATGAAAGGCTGATAAAACAGTTCCGCGAAAAAAGCATATCCTCACAGATGCTTAATCCGCCGATAGTAGTGACGTTATCTGCAAAGGAGGAGCAGGCGCTTGCAGAATATAAACCTGTGTTTGAAAGCCTTGGTTTTGAAACGGAAGATTTTGGCGGGAATGAATATGCCCTGCGCAGCGTACCCACGGATTTGTACGGCTGCAATGAAAAATCACTTTTTCTTGCGGTTTTGGATGAACTTTCAGAGGGACCCGTACTAAAAACCCTGACAGTTGTGGAAGAAAAACTGGCTTCCATGGCCTGCAAGGCGGCAGTCAAAGGAAACAACAGCTTAAGCATGGCGGAAATGGAAGCGCTGCTTAAGGAGCTGCTCACACTGGACAACCCCTATCATTGTCCCCATGGAAGACCCACCATCATCTCTATGAGCAAATATGAGATAGAAAAGAAATTCAAACGCATTGTATAAGGAGCTTACATGGAAGCAAAGAAACCACTTATTATTTTAGCGGGTCCCACTGCCGCAGGCAAAACACGGTTGTCCGTTTCTTTGGCAAAAGCCATCGGCGGGGAAATAATTTCAGCGGATTCCATGCAGGTCTATACGGGCATGGATATCGGTTCTGCCAAAATAAAACCGGCGGAAACGGAAGGTATTCCGCATCATCTGATTGACGTTCTTTCGCCCATGGAGGAATTTAACGTGGTCATATTCCAGAAGCTCTTCCGTGAAGCGGCGTCACAGATATATGAACGGGGGAATATCCCGATTTTAACCGGCGGCACCGGTTTTTACATCCAGGCGGCGCTGTACGACATTGACTTTACCGAGACAACGGAGGATTCGGCATACAGGGAAGAGCTGGCGGCAGTTGCAAGAAAAAAAGGGGCAGATTTCCTGCATGGGATGCTTCGGGAAGTCGATTCCAAATCAGCGGACGCCATTCATCCAAACAATATCAAACGAGTCATCCGCGCCCTTGAATTTTACAGGCAGACAAACAGCCCGATTTCAGGACATAATGAACAGGAACGAAAAAAGGAAAGCCCCTATGCTTCCTGCTATTTTGTGCTAAATGACATAAGGGAAAAGCTTTATGCACAGATTGATAAAAGAGTGGATGAAATGATTGCGGACGGACTTGTTTCTGAGGTTCAGAATCTGGTTGACGCCGGATGTAAAAAAGAAATGGTGTCGATGCAGGGACTCGGCTACAAGGAAATCCTGTCTTACCTGTCGGGGGAAACCAGTCTGGAAGAAGCTGTTTACCTGATAAAAAGAAATACCAGACATTTTGCCAAAAGGCAGCTGACATGGTTTAAACGGGAAAAAGAGGTTATCTGGATAAACAAACCGGATTTTGCATATGATGATGCGGCAATGCTGTCTTTTATGCTGGGCGTCATCCGGGAAAAAACAGGATATAGCGGAGGGAAAAGTGAATAGTAATCATTACAATGAAGAATTAAAAAACAGTTATCTTGCCATGGGTATCTCAGAAGAAGTGCTTGCGTTCGGAGAAAAAGTGCTTGCAGGCTTAAAAGAGCGTTTCGTCCTGATTGATGAGAATGCCGAGTACAATCAGCTTAAGGTATTGAAGGCGCTTCAGGCCCATCAGGTCAGTGAAGCCTGCCTTTTAGGGACTACCGGATACGGATACAACGATATCGGCAGGGATACGCTGGAAAAAGTATATGCGTCCGTTTTCCACACGGAAGACGCACTGGTACGTCCGCAGATTACCTGCGGCACCCACGCGCTGGCGCTGGCGCTTCTTTCCAACTTAAGGCCCGGGGACGAGCTGCTTTCCCCGGTCGGCAAACCCTATGATACCCTGGAAGAGGTAATCGGCATACGCCCGTCAAAGGGTTCTTTAAAAGAATATGGAATCCATTACAGACAGGTGGATTTGCTGCCGGACGGCAGTTTTGATTATGAAAATATCCAAAAAAGCATCCATGAAAACACAAAGATGGTTACCATACAGCGCTCGAAAGGGTATCAGACAAGACCGACGCTTTCCGTTCAAAGAATCGGGGAGTTAATCTCTTTTATCAAGGGCATAAAACCGGATATTATCTGTATGGTGGATAACTGTTACGGGGAGTTTGTGGAAAGACTTGAACCCTCGGACGCAGGAGCTGACATGGTTGTCGGTTCTCTTATCAAAAATCCGGGTGGGGGGCTTGCGCCCATCGGCGGCTATATTGCAGGGAAAAAAGAATGTGTGGAAAATGCCGCGTTCCGCCTGACTTCGCCCGGACTAGGCAAGGAAGTCGGCGCTTCCCTCGGCATTTTAAGCGCTTTTTATCAGGGACTGTTCCTTGCGCCCGTTGTAACGGCAGGCGCGTTAAAGGGCGCCATATTTGCGGCAAATCTTTATGAACGCCTTGGCTATCGGGTAATTCCCGACAGCCTTGAGGACAGGCATGATATCATCCAAGCAGTGGAATTTGGCTCCCCGGAAGGCGTGATTGCCTTTTGCGAGGGTATTCAGGCAGCCGCGCCGGTGGACAGCCATGTAAAACCCGAGCCCTGGGATATGCCCGGTTACGATGCAAAAGTGATTATGGCGGCAGGCGCTTTCGTTTCCGGTTCTTCCATTGAACTGTCCGCCGACGGTCCTATAAAGCCCCCCTATGCAGTTTATTTTCAGGGCGGGCTGACATGGCCCCATGCCAAGTTCGGCATATTGAAATCTCTGCAGGCATTATGCGACCGACGAATTGTGTCGAAATTTTTTCCATAAAATTTATATACAGAATTTGTGAACTGTGATAAAATTATTTCCAAATGCTAAAGGTAATTATTGGCATATTCGCTGAATAGTTAAGACAAAAGAGTGAAATGAGGATACGGTTTTGAAAAAGGTAAACTGGACATTTGTGGTACTGGTGTTGATTGGATTTGTCATAGGCGGTTTTATCGGCACTTATTTTGAAGGCACTTTCTTAAATTACGGACAGGCTTTCGGGTTAAATGAACCGGTAGTATTGGACTTGGGATTTATCCTTCTGACTTTTGGGTTAAAGATTCAGATAAGCATTGCAAGTGTGATTGGGGTGATAATAGCGCTTGTAGTGTACCGGTTCATCCGATAGTAATGTGAGAGGAGTTCATGCGTGTAAGAAGGTTAGACGGGAGAAACGTATGAACAGACAAAAAGAACAACAAGCGCACATGCGCCCCTATGAAAAATTTATGCGGTTCGGGGCGCAGAACCTGACGGAGAGCGAGCTTCTGGCGATTATTCTAAGGACCGGAAACAGGGAGGAGGATGCGGAAGAGTTATCCGCCCGCATACTCGATTTGGCTTCCTACGGCAGACAGGGGCTTTTAGGGCTCCATCAGATAAGCATGGAACAGCTTTTACAGATTAAAGGCATTGGCAGGGTTAAAGCCATACAGATTAAATGCGTCATGGAGTTTTGTACCCGCGTAGCCAGGACAAAAGCATGGGAAAGTTTCTCCTTTAACAGTTCCGGTTCCGTGGCTGCCTGTTACATGGAATCACTCAGGCACAAAAGCCGCGAATGCGTCTTTCTTCTGATGCTTGACACCAAAGGACACCTGATTCGGGAGGCTGAGCTGTCAAGAGGAACGGTAAAAGCGTCCATTTTGTCACCGCGCGAAGTGTTTGTTGAAGCATTGAAATCGGAAGCCGTGCATATTATTCTGCTGCACAATCATCCCAGCGGAGACCCCACTCCCAGCAAAGAGGATATGGGCATTACGGCTGCCATTGCAGAGCTTGGCAGAAAGCTGGAAATACCGCTCATAGACCACATCATAATTGGGGATAACAAATATATCAGTTTTAAAGAACAAGGTTACTTATAGAAAGGGGTTATCGTCTTGGCCAACAACGTATTCGGTATCGACCTCGGTACCAGTAACATCAAAATCTACAGCAGGAACGACGACAGCGTCATGGTGGAAAAAAACATGATTGCCATCGAAAACAAAAGCACTCTCTTTGCCTATGGGAACTCTGCTTTTGAAATGTATGAGAAAGCGCCTGTAAATATTCATATTTCTTATCCTCTCTGCAACGGTGTTATTGCAGACATCAAAAATATGCAGATGATAGTCCGGTATTTTATCGGAGATTTGATGAAGGGCAACTTGCGTCCTGCTGATTACTATATCGCAGTCCCCACGGATGTGACGGAAGTGGAAAAAAGGGCTTTTTATGACTTAATCCGGGATGCCAACGTAAAAGCGCGGAGGATTATGGTGGTGGAAAAAGCCGTGGCGGACGGCCTCGGGATGGACATCGATGTGAAAAATTCGCAAGGCGTCCTGGTGGTAAACGTCGGATACGATACCACGGAAATTTCCATTCTTTCCTTGGGCGGTATCGTTTTAAGCAAATTAATCAAAATAGGCGGATACAAATTTGACGAGGCAATCAGGAATGCCATCAGAAGGGAATTTTCCCTGATTATCGGCGGCAAAACTTCCGAGAACGTGAAAATGAGCCTGAAGGAACTGGAGGCCGCGGGAAAGGGCGCCGTTGTGTACGGCCGGGATATCGTGACCGGTCTGCCCGTGGAACGGGAAATTCCCACCGCGCTGGTAGACGCTTCCCTGGAAGAACATATCAACGCCATTATAGATAACATCAAGGTTATTCTGGAGCGTACCCCTCCCGAACTGGCAGCGGATATTTACAGGCATGGCGTTTATCTGACAGGAGGGGCTTCCCAGGTAAACCACCTGGCAGAAAAAATAGCAAACGGTACGGGATTGAAAGTCAATATGTCCGACAGTCCCCTGGAAAGTGTTGTATTGGGGCTTTCCAAAATCATTAAAGACGAGAACTATAAAAATGTCGCATATGCAATTGAAGGAATGAGTAAATGAGCCCAATCGTAAGACGAAAAGGAGAGAGGTTTACATTACCAGGTAAATATCTCCTTTTTATTTTAACCATCCTGTGTACAGGCATGATGCTGATGACTTTCAGCACGGACATATTCAATAAACCGCTAAACACCATAGCAGGATATGTGGTGGTTCCTTTCCAGCGCGGCATCAGCAGCGTCGGAAACTGGATTTCCAAACGTTCCGAAGAACTGGTGCAAATCAGGGCGCTGCTGGAAGAAAATGCCGAGTTGAAGCGCCAGGTGGATGAACTGACCATAGAAAACACACAGCTGCAGCAGGAAAAATACGAATTGAATACCCTGAGGGAATTATTTAACCTTGACAGCGAGTACGCCGACTATGAAAAGGTGGGCGCAAGGATTATTGCAAGGGATTCCGGCAACTGGTATCATTCCTTTACCATCGATAAAGGAAGTGACGACGGGCTGGCCGTAGACATGAATGTCATTGCTGACGGCGGGCTGGTGGGCCGAATCATTGCAGTAGGTCCCAATTGGGCCAAAGTGGTTTCCATCATTTCAGACAATTCCAATGTCAGCGGACAGATTCTTGCAACCGGGGACAAGCTGATTGTATCCGGGGATTTGGAGATGATGCAGAGCGGTCTGATACGCTTTTCACAGCTCCTTGACAGCGCAGGCGTGGTAGTGGAGGGAGATAAGATTGTAACCTCCGATATCAGCGATAAATACCTGCCCAACATTTTAATCGGGTATATCAAGGATATTACATTGGATTCCAATAAGCTGACCAAGTCCGGAACGGTAACGCCGGCTGTTGATTTTGAACATCTGGACGAGGTACTCATTATACTGGAATTGAAACAGACTGTGGAAGAGTAATGTACATAACGCCGTATCTACAGGGAAAGGACTTGCATTGAAACGAAAAATCATTGTCGCCATCTTAATATTTTTCTGTTTTCTGTTGCAGAGTACGGTTTTTCAAGGCATTGCTTTTAACGGCATTGTCCCGAATCTTCTGATTGTGCTGACGTCTTCCTTCGGGTTTATGCGCAATGAAAAAGAAGGTTTGGTCATCGGTTTTTTCTGCGGCCTTATCTGTGACATTTTTTTTGGCGATGTAATCGGTTTTTATGCACTTGTCATGATGTACATAGGCTACTTTAACGGCAAGTTTTCGGGTATTTTTTATCCTGAGGATATCAAGCTGCCCATGGGCCTCATCATTGTCAGCGATTTGTCCTATTGCATGGTTTGCTATGTATGTATGTTCCTTCTCAGGGGGAAACTCAACTTTCCCTATTATTTTTTACATATCATCCTGCCGGAAGTAGTTTATACGACAGTGATAACCTTATTCCTATACCCATTAATTCTGTTTATCAACGTTCGGCTTGAAAACGGAGGGAAGAGAGGTACACCGTAATTTGTTTGAAAGAATAAAAGATAAACTGATAGAAATTTTAACCAGCCGGCTCACCGTCATGGCGCTGTTGGTGATTGGCATGGGCGCCATGCTGATTTCCCGCCTGTTTGAACTCCAGATAGTACGGGGAGAAGAGTTTTTACAGGATTTTATCCTGCAAAGCAAAAAAACACGTGAGATTGCAGCCACCAGGGGCAATATCTATGACCGGAACGGTGCGCTGCTTGCGTACAATGAGCTTGCCTATTCCGTCAAGATAGAAGATGTCTATGAAACAGGCAAAAATAAAAATACCCTGTTGAATGCCAATATATACAAACTGATTCAGCTGATAGAAAAAAACGGGGACAATGTCATTTCCGATTTTGGCATTGTACTGGATGAAAACAATGATTTTGCCTTTAGCATGACGGATGACACCAAACGGCTCCGTTTTCTGGCAGATGTATACGGACAGGCTTACATACAGGATTTAAAGCTGGAACAGCAGACTGCAACGCCGGACGAGGTCATGCAGTATCTGGGCAAACTGTACGCCATCGGCGAATACGAAGACCCTGAAGACAGAAAAAGCACTTTTATCGTCGGACGTGGCTATACCAGGCAGGACTTTTTAAAGATGGTAACCATCCGCTATGCCATGGGTCTGACTTCGTTCCAGAAATACTTAGGAACCACAGTGGCAAAAGATATCAGCGAGGAAACCCGTGCCGTCATTATGGAAAATTTGTCCGAACTAGACGGGGTTTCCATCGAAGAAGACCCTGTACGCAGATATGTGGACAGCATTTACTTTGCCCAGATAGTAGGCTATACCGGCAAAATTTCCTCTGATGAAATGGAAACGCTGAATGCACAGGATTTGGAGGAAGGCGGGGAAGGAAACCGCTACACCATCAACGATGTGGTGGGTAAATCCGGAATCGAAGCCTATATGGAAACCACCCTGCAGGGGACAAAAGGTATTGAAACGGTGTACGTCAATAACACCGGTAAGGTAATCAGCATCGACGAGGAAGAGTCATGGGAACCGGTTGCGGGCAACGACGTTTATCTGACCATCGACAAAGACTTACAGATTGCAGCCTACAATATCTTAGAGCAGAGGATTGCCGGTGTGCTGCTGGAAAAAATCAGGAACGCCAAAGAATATACCGGTACTTCAAACTCCAGCAAAGAGCTGTATATTCCCATTTATGATGTTTATTTTGCCCTTTTTGATAACAGCGTCATAGATTTAAACCATATGGCGTCCCCAAATGCCGGGGAGTATGAAGCCCTTGTCTATGAAAAGTACCAGAATTACAGGGAACAGGTTTATGCCCGGCTTTTAGAGGAACTGACGGAGAAAAAAACGCCTTATAACAAACTTAGCAAAGAGTATCAGGTTTATGAAAGCAATATCGTGGAATACCTGATGAAAAGAGGGATTCTCGACCAGAACCTGATAGATACAACTGACGCCACCTACAAGGCATGGCGTGAAGAAGAAACCATCAGTTTATCCGAGTACCTGTATTACGCCATTTCCATGGGCTGGGTGGATGTGACAAAACTGGACTTAAAAAGCCAGTATTCCGATTCGGAGGAAATATACAACAAGATTATAGAGAGCATTTTCCAGATTCTCGATAATACCAACGACTACCAGAAAAAATTATTTAAATACATGCTGAAAGGGGATGTCATCAACGGCAGGCAGGTGTGCTATATTCTCTGCGAACAGGGGAAAATTGAAATCGATGAACAGGATATTGCGCTTTTATATGCCAATAAGCTTTCCGCTTACGATTTCATGTTAAACCGCATCCGCAGCCTGGAAATCACCCCGGCACAGCTTGCGCTTGACCCCTGCAACGGTTCCGTGGTCATTACGGATATCCATACCGGAGATGTCCTGGCGCTGGTTTCTTACCCCAGTTACGACAATAACCTGATGGCCAACTCCGTGGATGCAGAATACTTTGCACAGCTTCAGGCAGATAAGTCCAATCCCCTGCTCAATTATGCAACGCAGTACAAATCCGCCCCCGGCTCCACCTTCAAAATGGTATCCGCAACGGCGGCGCTGATGGAGGAAACCGTCACCACCAGAACTTCGATTACCTGCCACGGTATTTTCAACACGGTGACGCCTCCCCCGAAATGCCATATTTATCCGGGCGCACATGGTTCGCTGAATATCGTGGGAGCCATCCAGAAATCCTGCAATGCCTATTTTTATCAGGTGGCATATGACATGAGTACCGTCAGCGGAAGTTATGACGCACAGGACGGTCTGGATATACTGAACAAATATGCGGATATGTACGGCCTGTCTGAGAAATCCGGCGTGGAGATTGCAGAATACATGCCGGAAATGTCCGATGAACTGCCCATTCAGTCCGTTATCGGACAGGGTACGAACAACTTTACCACGGTAGGTCTTGCCCGTTATGTGACAACCGTTGCAAACAGCGGCACCTGCTACAATCTTACCTTGCTTGATAAAGTGACAAGCCCTGACGGCAAAGTCATTATAGAGTTTGAGCCAAATGTCAGAAATACCATCGAAATGCCGGTGGAATACTGGAATGCCATACACACCGGAATGCGCGGGGTGGTGGAAAATATGAGATATTACGCAGATATGCCCATTGCGGTTGCCGGAAAGACAGGTACGGCGCAGGAGAGCACCACCAGGGCCAACCATGCGCTCTTTGTGGGTTATGCCCCCTATGATAATCCTGAAATTGCCATTGCCACCCGTATTGCGTTTGGGTATTCCTCCAGTTTCGCCGCCCAGACAAGCAAAGATATCTTCAAGTATTATTATGACGTGGAGGACGACGAGTCCATCCTGACCGGGGAAGCCACCGATGTGGAAGGGGCGACCTACGGAGATTAAATGCGGCGGTCTGTTATATGTCATGAAAGGAGAAACTTGTAATGAAAGACGCAGTCATAATCAAGAGCTATCAGAACGGCATCTCCCTGTTGCTGAATCCCGAAAGTTCCTTCGAGGAATTATTGGAGGAAATTGCGTATAAGTTTACGGAATCGAAGGCGTTTTTTGGAGAAGCAAAGATGGCGCTTTCCATGACCGGGAAAGAATTGAATGATGCAGAACAGCTGAAAATTATTGAAACCATTAGAAAATGCAGCAATCTGAATATCATATGTGTCGTTGGAACGGATACGGAAACCGAACAGCACTTTATCAAGGCGCTGGAAAAGGTGGACAGGCATTTTTCCCATGAAGATGCCTCCGGACAGTTTTACAAAGGAACCTTAAAAAACAACCAAATCATTGAAACAGAAGCAAGCATTGTCATATTAGGGGATGTGTATCCCGGTTCCGCAGTGATTTCCGCCCATAACATCATTGTCCTTGGCGGATTATACGGAGAAGCTTATGCCGGCGGGAACGGAGATGACGGCCACTATGTTGTTGCGCTTGAAATGGCGCCGGAAAGATTAAAAATCGGCGATTTCAAATATAAAAATTCCAAACCTGCGAAATGGAGCATAAAGCCCAAAATACAACCGCAGATAGCCTATATAAAAAATGACAGGCTGGTTCTGGAATCCCTCACAAAAGAATTGCTAAGTGCTTTCTAGCTATAGGTGCATTGCACCGGTGCAGGGTGCTGGTGGACGAAGAATTATTTTAGCCGCTTTTGCGGCAAAAGGAGGAAGTATGAGTGAAGTAATCGTCGTCACATCAGGAAAAGGCGGTGTGGGTAAGACCACCACATCTGCAAACGTTGGTACAGGTCTGGCACGTATGGGAAAAAAGGTTTGTCTGATTGACACAGACATCGGTCTCCGCAACCTGGATGTGGTTATGGGACTGGAAAACCGGATTGTTTACAATCTTGTCGACGTAGTGGAGGGCAACTGCCGGATAAAGCAGGCCCTGATTAAGGATAAGCGCAATCCTACGCTTTATCTGATGCCGTCTGCGCAGACAAGGGATAAATCGGCAGTATCGCCCGAACAGATGGTGAAAATGATAACGCACCTGCGGGAACAGTTTGACTATATTATTCTGGACTGTCCCGCCGGCATAGAGCAGGGTTTCAAAAATGCCATTGCAGGAGCGGACAGGGCGCTTGTTGTGACAACGCCGGAGGTATCGGCCATCAGGGATGCTGACAGGATAATCGGGCTTTTGGAAGCAAATGAATTTAAAAAAATTGATTTGGTCATCAACCGTCTCAAGTATGAACTGGTAAAACGGGGAGATATGATGTCATCCTCCGATGTGGTGGATATTCTGGCCATTCCGCTTATCGGAATCGTGCCGGATGATGAAAACATCGTCATATCCACCAATCAGGGAGAGCCGCTTGTCGGAAACGGCACGCCTGCCGGGATTGCCTTTCAGAATATCTGTAACAGGGTCGCAGGCAAGGAAGTTCCCTTCATGGATTTTGAAAAAGGAATTTCTTTCTGGACGAGGGTAACCGGAATTTTTCATAAAATATAAGGAGGCGTCTAGATGAAACATTTTTTCCGAAGAAAAAGTTCTAAAGAAATAGCAAAAGACCGGCTGAAAATACTGCTGATTTCAGACAGGGTGAACTGCTCCCCCGAAATGATGGAAATGATAAAGGCAGATATAGCCAAGGTCATATCAAAATACATGAAGATAGATGCCCAGAGTATGGAAATACAAATCAGTAAAACGGGAACCAAAGGCGGCAGGAACATGAAAAATCCTACCTTGTACGCCAACATTCCCATTATTGACTTGAACCAGTAGGCAGAAAGAAGGAATATGTTTAAACACTACCGGTTACGGGATTATGATTTTAAATTAATCATTTTGGTATTGGCAGTATCCATTATCGGTATAGTCGCCATCGGAAGCGCCAAAGAGGCCCTGCAGAACAGACAGATTGCAGGAGTCCTTTTAGGACTGTTTCTGATGGTTACTATTTCCTTTCTGGATTACAGTATGCTGTGTAAACTCTATTGGGTGATGTATGCAGGCAATCTGGGACTCCTTGCCGCCGTCATTTTGGCGGGATACGATGCCGGAGGCGCACAGCGGTGGCTGGAAATCGGCGGCTTCCGTTTTCAGCCTTCAGAAACTGCTAAAATCATATTGATTTTATTCTTTGCACAGTTTATTATGAAACATAAGGAGCGTTTTAATTCTTTTAAATACATTGCTTTATGCATTGTCCTGATAGCGGTTCCCTGGGCATTGATATACAAGCAGCCGGACATGTCAACCAGTATCATTGTTTTGCTGGTTTTCTGCACGATTATGTTTTTGGGCGGGCTCAGTTACAAGGTAATTGCCGGGATTTTGGCGGTTGTTATTCCTTCCCTTCTCATATTCTTCAGCCTCGCGCTGCAGCCGGATTCCATTCTCGTGGAAAAGAAGATTATCAAAGAATACCAGTTGAACCGGATTCTTGCCTTCCTCAATCCCGAAGAATATGCCACGGAAGAAGCATATCAGCAGCTCAATTCCATCACGGCCATCGGTTCCGGACAGTTGGACGGAAAGGGGTACAAAACAAATGAAATCAGCTCCGTAAAAAACGGAAATTATATATCAGAACCGCAGACGGACTTTATTTTTGCCGTAATCGGGGAAGAATTCGGCTTTAAGGGAAGCTGCCTGCTGATTGTCCTGTTGTTGTTTATCGCACTGGAATGCTTTTCCGTTGCAGTAAAGGCAAAGGACCTGGCCGGAACCATTATAGCCGGAGGCATAGGAAGCCTTATTGCCTTCCAAAGTTTTATCAATATCGGCGTGGCAACCTTCATCATACCGAATACCGGGCTGCCGCTGCCTTTTGTCAGCTATGGGCTTACCTCCCTGGTAAGTTTATATATTGGATTGGGGTTTGTATTAAATATCAGATTACAGCGTAAAAGATAATGGGGTAATAAAAGAGAGGGTTGATTCTATGAATGTTGCACTGATTGCGCATGATGCCAAAAAGAAACTGATGCAGAATTTCTGCATCGCATACAGAGGTATATTAAGCAAACATGAGCTATATGCTACAGGCACAACGGGCAGGCTGATTGAAGAAGTGACCAATCTGTCAGTCCACAAATATCTGGCGGGCCATTTGGGAGGCGTACAGCAGATTGGCGTACAAATAGAAAACAATCAGGTGGATATGGTGATTTTTTTACAGAATCCGCTTTCGCCCAATGTGCATGAGCCGGACCCCAAAAACATTATACGGCTTTGTGATATGCACAACATTCCGCTGGCAACCAATCTTGCTTCAGCCGAAATGTTGATTAAATCGTTGGACAGAGGAGATTTGGAGTGGCGTGAAATGTACAAATAAGAGAAAAGGCCTGTATCTGGCGTCAGCGTTTCTTTTCATGCTGGTTTCCTTATCCGGATGCGGCAATGCACCATACCTTTTTCCGTATGACGCGGAATACGGAGTAAGCAGTTTTCAGGTTTCTGAAATCTATAATGCAGACAAGGCAGAACCTTTTGCGGAGGATTTATGCATTGTGTCAGGGGACGTTTCGGGAAATTCCCCCATTGACATGTCTCAGGCCGGGGCCGCGCTTCTTTGTGATGTCAACAATGCGGAAGTTTTATATTCCCAAAACGCACATGAGAGAATGCATCCGGCAAGCCTTACAAAAGTAATGACTGCGCTTGTGGCATTGAAATACGGCTCCATGGACCAGTTGCTGACCGCCACCAACTCCGTTAATATCACGGAACGGGGCGCTACCTTATGCGGCATCAAACCGGGGGATACCATGACGCTGTCGCAGGCTGTCCATATCCTGCTTATTTATTCCGGAAACGACGCTGCCATGATGGTTGCGGAAGGCGTGGGCGGCAGTGTGGAAGGCTTTGTGGAACTGATGAACCAGGAAGCCAGAGCCATAGGCGCCACCAACACCAATTTTGCCAATCCCCACGGGCTGACGCAGGACAACCATTATACAACGGCTTACGATATGTACCTCATATTTAATGAGGCCATTAAATACGAGTCTTTCCGGGAAATCATTCATATGACCTCCTACAGCACCGTTTACCACGACAAAAACGGCGACAGCAAGGAACTTTCCATCAACAATACAAACCAGTATCTCAGGGAGCGGTATGCCCCTCCTGAAAACGTGAATATTGTGGGTGGAAAAACCGGGACTACCAATGCAGCCGGCCATTGTCTTATCATTTTGTCAAGGGACGCTGCAGGTGCGCCGTATATCTCCGTGATACTGCGCTCCGAATCTACGGATATACTCTACAAGGAAATGTCCGATTTGCTTACCGAAATAGGGAAGTAATATGAGTTTCCGCATTTTGCATTGCGGCAGCCCGGGCGTGTATTTGTTCCAACAGGACGCGCTCCCGCTCGGGTAAAAACACAGCGGTACATAAGAGGTTATAAAACAACCTCTAAGTACCGGTGTTTTTACACGGTCCTTTATGGAATCAAATGCACGCCCGGACTGCCGCAATGCAAAATGCGGAAACTCCAAGGAAATAGTAGTTGTTTTTTATTGGAATCTATTTTATAATGATAGTATGATTTTTAGTTTTACACATCAATTTACTCTAGGAGGGTTCACCGATGGTTCAATTAATTGTAGGTAATAAAGGAAAAGGCAAAACAAAGCATTTATTGAATAAAGTCAATGCAGAAATCAAGGAAGCAGAAGGCAGCATCGTTTATCTTGATAAATCTCCCAAGCATATGTATGAGTTGAATAATAAAGTCCGGTTAATTGATGTATCTGAGTATTTAATTGAAAACACTGACGGATTTCTGGGATTCATATGCGGCATCATTTCTCAGGACCATGACTTGCAGCAGATGTATTTTGACAGTTTTTTAAAGATTTCCCAGCTTGAGGAGGAAAACCTCGTTTCTGCCATAGACAAACTGGAAAAAATCAGTGAAAAATTTGGCGTTGATTTTACCTTGAGTATCTCCAAAGATGAACATGAACTTCCTGAAGCAGTAAAATCAAAGATAATTATCTCTTTATAATACATAAAGGAAACAGACAAAGCCTCGGATGTTTTCCGGGGCTTTCTTTTGTGACAGGGAAAATAAAGTAATGAAAACGGGAGGGGAGGCGTGCGGCAGTGCCGGATAAGAAGACACCGAAAGTGACAAAAATCAGAAAATACCATAAGCCTTTAAACCTCAACATCGGTATGGTGATTTTTGCAGTCATTTTTATCTATGTCTGTATCTGTATCAGCATGTACTTTAAGGATAACCATATCAGGCCATATGAAGTAAGGGAAGGCTCCCTTTCTTCCGAGAACCTGTACACCGGAGTCATACTAAGGGAGGAAACCGTCGTCACTGCCGATGCGGCAGGATATGTCAATTATTATGCGCGGGAAGGGGAGCGTGCCGCTGTCGGCAACCTGATATACACAGTAGACGAAACCGGAAGGCTTTCTGATTATCTGAGCAGCGCCGATACAGGGGAAAACTCCCTTTCCGATTCGGACCTGTCACAGTTGAAGAGTGAAATTGTCAATTTTTCCCACGGCTTTTCACCTCAAAATTTTTCTACTGCCTACGACTTTAAATATACCATTAAGGGCACCGTCTTAAAGCTTGCCAGTGCGTCTCTTTTGGAAAATATTTCGGATTTGGACGGAGAGTTTCGCAGTACCGTATCCCTTTCCTATACCCCTTATACCGGGATTGTCATGTACTGGGTTGACGGCTATGAAACGCTGACCCCGGACGCAGTCAATGCCGGCACCTTTAAAAACGAGGACTATGAAAAAAAACAGCTTATAAGCAACGAACTGGTAGCTGCCGGCGACACCGTCTACAAGATTTGCGAGAAAGAAAACTGGTCCCTGGTCATTCCCGTGGATGAAAACAAAGCCGCCGAGCTGCTGGAAGAAGAATTTGTAAAAGTGCGGTTCATGAAAAATCAGGATGAGTCATGGGGAGAGGTCGAGATACTGCATAATCCGGACGGCAAGGTCTATGCCCAGCTGACCTTTACCAATTCCATGGTAAGTTTTGCCAATGACAGATTTTTGGAAGTAGAGTTATTGCTGCATGAAGAAATCGGTTTGAAAATTCCAAACACTTCCATTGTGGAAAGGGAGTTTTTCCTGATTCCGGAAGCTTTTGTTACAAGAAGCGGGGATTCTGACTCTTATGGCGTGTTGAGGGAGGCTGTTCTTGAGGACGGGACGCGCAGCACGGAATATGTGCCGGTAACCGTTTACAGTCTGGTTGACGGGGAATATTATGTGGACGCCGGCGTCATACAAAGCGCAGACCATCTGTTTATGCCGGACTCCACAGAAACTTATACCGTCAGCAAACGCGCAACCTTGAAAGGGGTTTACAACATGAATAAAGGATATGCCGATTTCAGGCAGATAGAAATCCTTTACCAGAACGAAGAATATTCCATTGTAAAGTCCAATACGGATTACGGCCTGAATGTATATGATTTGATTGTACAGGACGCCTCCAGTGTTTCGGTTGACCAGTTCATTTACAAATAAACGGCAAACCAGAAGGGAAAAGTATGATTAAAGACAAAGTTGCGGAAGTAAGAAACGCCATAGCAGACGCCTGCAAAAAAGCCGGAAGGAACAGCAGTGAAGTAACTTTGATAGCCGTGAGCAAGACCAAACCCGTCCCCATGCTTTCGGAAGCTTACGAGGCAGGCTGCCGTGATTTCGGCGAAAACAAAGTACAGGAACTGACAGACAAATACGGACAGCTTCCTGACGACATCCGCTGGCACATGATTGGACACCTGCAGCGCAACAAAGTAAAATATATTGTGGGAAAAGTTTATCTTATCCATAGTGTGGATTCCCTCAAACTGGCGGAAGAAATCAGCAGGGAAGCCGTCAAAAAGAAGGTTACGGTAAATATTCTCATAGAAGTGAATGTGGCGGAAGAAGAAAGCAAGTTTGGCGTATCCTGCGCTGAAGCGCCCGCACTGGTGGAAAAAATTGCTCTTTTGCCGGGTATTTGTGTCAAAGGACTGATGACTATAGCACCATATGTAGAAAACGCAGAAGAAAACAGACAATATTTTGTGAAACTGCGCCAATTATGTGTTGACATAAAGAACAAAAACATTGATAATGTCTGTATGGACATATTGTCCATGGGCATGACAGGTGATTATACTGTGGCTGTAGAGGAAGGCGCCACTTATGTACGAGTAGGCACAGGTATATTCGGGGATAGAAATTATGAGATGTAAATTCATGTAAGGAGAGTACCACTATGGGAGTAATGGACAAGTTTTTGAACTATATGAAATTAAACGACGAAGATGATGATTATGATACAGATGATGATTATCTGGATGATGATTATGTGGACGACGCACCTGCCAAAAAGTCCTATAAAGAGCAGGAACCGGAAGACAAATCCACTGCAAGGCGGCCGGCGGCAAAAGTAACCCCCATGCCAAAAAGCAATACCCGGAGAATGCAGGGGGCAAGCGGCATGGAAGTCTGCGTCATCAAACCTACTTCCGTGGAAGACGCAAGGGAAATCACTGAGACCCTTCTGGCAAACAGAACCGTGGTACTGAATCTGGAAGGACTTGACGTGGACATTGCACAGAGAATTATTGATTTTACTTCAGGCTCCTGTTTTGCAATCAGCGGAAACCTGCAGAAGATTTCACATTACATATTTATCATTACCCCTGCAAGTGTGGACATTTCCGGTGATTTTCAGGATATTCTGAACAGTGGTTCCTTTGATGTTCCCATAAACAACGGATATTGATTACACCGAGGGCAGATGTCTACTATCTGCCCTTTCCAGTTATTTACTCACAGAATCGGGAAAGGCATGAATAAAAATGGATATCAACAGACTACAGATAACATACGAAAAAAAGCCCTGTTACGAAATTGTTTATGAACAATCCTTTGAAAAAATAGGTGCGGAACTGCTTGCCCTGGGAACCGGGGAAAAGCGGTTGTGTATTATAACGGACGACACGGTTAACGGGCTCTATGGAAAAGAAGTCTTAACTCAGCTGGAAGGCTGCTGTAAAAAGGCGGTTTTGTATTCTTTTCCAGCCGGAGAATCGCACAAAACCCTTGACACAATCAAAGACATTTATCGTTTTCTGATTGAAGAGGGCTTTGACAGGAAAGATATGCTTATCGCCCTGGGCGGCGGTGTGACAGGCGATATGACGGGCTTTGCCGCAGCAACTTACCTGAGGGGAATTGATTATGTCCAGATACCCACTACGCTTTTGGCACAGGCAGACAGTTCCATCGGCGGAAAAACAGGTGTCGATTTTGACGGCTATAAAAATATGGTTGGCGCATTTAAAATGCCCCGTCTGGTATACATGAACGTTTCTACGTTAAAAACCCTTGAGGAAAGACAGTACTATTCCGGCTTTGCGGAGATTATGAAACACGGTCTGATTAAAGATGAAGCCTTTTACCTGTGGCTGTTGGAAAACATGTATGAAATTTCCGACCGCGAAACAGATGTTTTGCAGGAAATGGTTTACCGAAGCTGCCTTGTCAAAAAGAAAGTAGTGGAAAAAGACCCAAAAGAAACAGGTGAACGTGCGCTTTTAAATTTCGGACACACCATCGGACATGCCATAGAAAAGGCAAAAGGGTTTACCCTGTTTCATGGGGAATGCGTAGCGTTAGGCGCAGTTGCCGCTTCTTATATTTCCTACAAACGGGGCATGCTTAAAATGGAAGAGTACTATGAAATAAGGGATATGTTTGTGCCTTTTAACCTGCCTATCAGCGTGGATGGCATTGACCCAAAGGAAATTGTCAGGCTTTGCCACTCCGACAAAAAAATGGCTGCCGGTAAAATCAATTTTGTGCTGCTTAGCAAAATAGGAAAATCCGTTCTGGATAATACGGTGACGGATGCGGAAATACTGGATGCCGTAAAGGAAATATATTTTAGCGAAGAGGATGCCCATGAATAAATACAAGACTAAAATAAAGTGGATGTTTTTGTTTTTTGTGATGATGGCCCTGTCCATCATCTTAGACCAATGGACCAAAAATCTGGTACTGTTGCATTTAAAAGACAAAGGCGCTTATCCGCTGATACAAGGGGTATTGGAATTTCAGTTTTTTTCCAATACAGGCATTGCCTGGAGTATGCTGGAAGGACAAATTATATTTATCCTGCTGACAGGCATTGTTTTTCTGGCGGTTGTATTGTTCTGTATCATAAAACTGCCGGACAACAAGAAATTCCATATTATCTATATACTGGGCGGCTTACTTATGGGAGGCGCTGTCGGCAACATGATTGACCGCATCCGTCTTGGATATGTTGTGGACTTTATCTATATTTCCCTGATTCACTTTCCCATTTTTAATGTGGCGGACATGTGCATCGTGATTTCCGTCATCATACTTGCCGTTCTTTTTCTGTTTGTCTACAAAGAAGAAGACCTTGCTTTCTTAAATTTCAAACAGAAAAAATACCGTGAGGTGAAATAACGGAATGATGGATGCCTTTCGATTTCAGATAACCGAAGAGATGGAAGAGGAGAGAATCGATAAGTGTATGAGTATGCTTATCGATTCTTTGTCGCGTTCTTACATCCAGAAACTCATCAAAGAAGAATCCGTCATGGTAAACGGCAGGCCTGTAAAAGGAAGCTACCGCCTTAAGGTGGATGATGAAGTGTCCTTCTACCTTCCAAAAGCCGTTGAGCCCGATATACAACCGGAAAACATCCCCCTTGACATTCTTTATGAGGATGCGGATGTCCTTGTGGTAAACAAGCCAAAGGGTATGGTGGTACATCCTGCCGCCGGACATTTCAGCGGCACCCTGGTAAATGCGCTGATGTACCACTGCGGCCGGGAATTATCAGGCATTAACGGCGTCATGAGACCCGGCATTGTACATCGGATTGACAAGGATACTACCGGTTCCCTGCTTGTCTGTAAAAATGATATGGCGCACAGGGAAATTGCCGGCCAGTTAAAGGAACATTCCATTAACAGACGCTACCGGGCAATCTGCCACGGTATTTTAAAAGAAACAGAGGGCACCATCTGCAAACCGCTTGGCAGGCATCCTACGGACCGGAAAAAAATGGCGGTCAGGGAAAACGGAAAGAACGCCGTCACACATTACAGGGTTTTAAAACAGTTTGAAAAATTTGCCTATATAGAATGCGTTCTGGAAACCGGCAGGACTCATCAGATAAGGGTTCACATGGCAAGCATAGGACATCCCATACTGGGAGACGCCCTATATTGCAGCCTTCCTTCCCCTTTCCGTCTGGAAGGTCAGACATTGCACGCAAAAACATTGGGATTTCACCATCCCAAAACGAAAGAATATATAGAAACGGACGCCCCATTGCCGGACTATTTTACACATCTTCTGGAAATTTTGCAATAATTTATTGAAAGTGACACAAAATACTGGAAATTTCACATCATTTTTTATATAATAATAGTAATCTAATCAGAAAGGCAGGGATAGGTATGAATACGGTAATTACAATCGGAAGACAGTTCGGAAGCGCCGGCCGTGAAATCGGTGAAAAAGTGGCAGCATATTTTGGAATCAAGTGCTATGACAAGGAACTTTTGTCCAGGGCTGCAAAGGAGAGTGGTTTCTGTGAAGAAATGATTCAAAATCACGATGAAAGGCCTACCAACTCTTTTTTATATAATCTGGTAATGGATACCTACTCCTTTGGCTACAATGCCTCTTCTTTTGTGGATATGCCAATCAGCCATAAAGTATTTCTGGCACAGTTTGACACCATCAAAAAGATTGCCGACGAAGGCCCCTGCGTCATAGTAGGGCGTTGTGCGGATTATGCCCTTGCCGACTATACCAACTGCATTCACCTGTTTATCTACGGCAATGAGGATGTCCGGGTGAAACGCATCATGCAGAAGTATGACCTGAGCGAAAACAAGGCAAAGGATATGATAATCAAAAAGGACAGACAGCGTCAAAGCTATTACAATTATTATTCCTCTAAAAAGTGGGGACGCGCCGACAGCTACGACTTGTGCATCAACAGTTCCGTCCTGGGTGTGGAAGGCACTGTGAAACTCATTATACAATATATTGAAGACTACGAAAAACGCAATAAATAGCAAAATTGCTTGACAAGGCACCTTCTTAATGCTATGATACTTGAGTATGCCGCATAACTAGGTAAAAGTGCAGGAATTTCATTGCTGCCACCAAAGTTAGCGAGTAAATGAACCATACTCGGGTTCATGAATAGGAGGTGCCTTATGTACGCAATTATTGCAACAGGTGGAAAACAGTATAAAGTTGCTGAAGGAGATGTCATCAGAGTAGAAAAGCTGGACGTTGAAGCAGGCAATACTGTAACTTTTGACCAGGTAATCGCAGTAAGTGACGGTTCTTTAAAAGTGGGTGAAGATGTTGCAAAAGCATCTGTAACCGCAACTGTTATGGAACAGGGTCGTGGCAAAAAGGTTATTGTATATAAATACAAGAGAAAAACCGGTTACCACAACAAAAATGGTCATAGACAAGCATACACTCAGGTTAAGATTGATAAAATCAATGCATAGTTTCATCATGAGATAATGTGGATATGACAAATATTACTATCCGTAAGGGGCCGGACGGCACTTACAGACAATTGGTTTGTGCAGGACATGCCGGGTTTGCAAAAGCCGGCAGGGATATCGTATGTGCATCCGTTTCCGTGCTGGTAATCAATACCATCAATGCACTGGAGGAGTTGGCCGGTGAATCATTTGAAACACTGGTTGATGAAGAAGCGGGCCGTATCCAATGCAATTTTATCCATCCCCTGCAGGAACAATCTGTTTTTCTTTTGGATGTTATGGTCTATGGATTGCAAAACATCCAGAAAGAATATGGAAAAAAGTATTTAAAAGTTAAACTTGAGGAGGTGTAAACCGATGTTGAATATGAACCTTCAATTTTTTGCTCATAAAAAGGGTGTTGGTTCTACCAAAAACGGAAGGGATTCCGAATCCAAACGTTTAGGAGCAAAAAGAGCTGACGGACAGTTTGTAAAAGCCGGTAATATCTTATACAGACAGCGCGGTACCAAAATCCATCCCGGCGTAAATGTCGGAATCGGCGGCGATGATACCTTGTTTGCCAAGGTGGACGGCGTCCTGAGATTTGAACGAAAAGGCAGAGACAAAAAGCAGGCTTCCGTATATCCTGTAGAAAAATAAGAGATATTGTCACGGGCTTCAAACGGCAGTTTGAAGCCCCTTTTCAGTTAAAGGAGTTTCTATGTTTGCAGACAGAGCGGCTATCTATGTAAAAAGCGGAAAAGGCGGGGATGGACATGTTTCCTTCCGCCGTGAAAAATATGTCCCCAACGGGGGGCCTGACGGCGGGGACGGAGGCAAGGGCGGAGACGTCATTTTTGTTGTTGACGAAGGTCTGAATACGCTGACTGATTTTCGCCATATTCGCAAATACAAAGCGCAAAACGGAGAAGACGGCGGTAAGAAAAACTGCCGTGGAAAAAACGGGGAAGATATACTGATTAAAGTTCCTGCCGGGACCGTCATCAAAGAAGCGGAGAGCGGTAAAGTCATTGTGGATATGTCCGGTGACAACAAACGGGTTATCCTCTTAAAAGGCGGCCGGGGTGGCAACGGCAACCAGCATTATGCAACCTCCACCATGCAGGTGCCCCGTTACGCACAGCCGGGACAGCCTGCAAAGGAACTGAATCTGATTCTGGAATTAAAAGTGATTGCCGATGTGGGACTGGTAGGCTTTCCCAATGTAGGGAAATCTACTTTTCTCGCAAGGGTAACCAACGCAAGGCCTAAAATTGCAAATTATCATTTTACCACCCTGAATCCCAATCTTGGGGTAGTAGACCTGAATGACGGAACCGGTTTTGTCATTGCAGATATCCCCGGATTGATTGAAGGTGCATCAGAAGGCATTGGATTGGGGCATGAATTTTTAAGGCATATCGAGCGCACCAAAGTCCTGATTCATATGGTGGATGCCGCCGGTTCGGAAGGCAGGGACCCCATCGCAGACATATATGCCATAGACAAAGAGTTAAAAGCATATAATCCGGAAATTGCAGACAGGCCCCAGATAATTGCAGCCAATAAAACGGATTTGATTTATGAAGCAGATAACGATATCATTCAAAAATTAAAAGCTGAGTTTGAACCAAAGCAAATACCTGTATATCCCATTTCCGCGGTCAGCGGGGAAGGCGTGACAGAACTTCTCTATCAGGTAAAAAACATACTTGAAGGACTGGATGAAAAACCGGTTGTCTTTGAACCGGAATTTTTCCCGGAAACAATGCTGCCTGACGAAAACGAGCCATATACGGTGAGTTATGATGCCGAAAAAGAAGAGTATGTCATTGAAGGTCCGCGTATTGAAAAAATGCTGGGATATACAAATCTGGAAAGTGAAAAAGGGTTTACTTTTTTCCAGAAATTTTTGAAAGAATCCGGCATTTTGCAGGAGTTGGAATCCCTGGGTATACAGGAGGGTGACACCGTGCGGATGTACGGTCTGTCCTTTGACTATTATAAGTAACTTTTTTATATATGAAGGGAGATATGAGGATTATATGACAAGCAAGCAGAGAGCCTATTTAAAGAGTCTGGCAAGCACTATGGAACCTGTATTTCAAATCGGCAAATCAAGCCTTACGCCGGAAGTCACCGCCGCTGTGGCAGAAGCCTTTAATACAAGAGAGCTCATTAAGATTGCAGTTCTGAAGAACTGTTTTGATGAGCCCAGGGAAATTGCAGAGATGATTGCAGAAAGAACCCATTCCCAGGTTGTGCAGGTCATCGGCAAAAAAATTGTATTGTATAAAGAAAATAAGGATAATAAAAAAATAGTATTGCCCTGTTAAGGAGGCGGTCATGATTCCTGCAGCAGAAAATACTTCTTGTAAAATAGGCATTATGGGTGGGACATTCAATCCCATACACATAGGACATCTTTTATTGGCGGAAACAGCCCTTACAAGTGAAGGACTTAAAAAAGTCATGTTTATCCCCAGCGGTAAGCCTTATATGAAAGAAGAAACCACGGTACTGGATGCTTCACACAGGCTCAAAATGGTAGAACTTGCAATTGCGGACAACCCGTCCTTTATGGTTTCCGACATGGAGATACGGCGTCCCGGCAATACCTACACCAGTGAAACCCTGGCGCTTTTAAAACAGGAACAGCCCGAAACAGCTTTTTATTTTATCCTTGGGGCTGACAATCTGTTTGCCATGGAAACATGGAAGGAACCTGAAAAAATATTTTCAGCCTGCACTATCCTTGCCGCTGTACGAAACGGTGCGGACTATGCGCATATGCAGGAAAAATGCAGGGAACTCGTTTCCATCTATGACGCCAAAATTAAATTGTTACCCTTTCCGGAAACAGCCATTTCTTCCACTGACATCAGAACACTGCTCAGGCAAAACAAGAGCATCCGTTATATGGTTCCGGAAACAGTAAGGAAGTATATAGAAAAGAACCAACTATATTCAGATTAATGACTATCACAGTATATTTCGTGATATGCATGGAAAGGACACCATGAAGACTGCAGATATCAGGAAAATAAAAAAATCGTTGGAAAAAAGTTTGGATGAAAAACGCTTTGAGCACACCATCGGAGTGGCCTATACGGCTGCAGCCCTTGCCATGCGGTATGAGGAATCCATAGAAAATGCAGAACTGGCGGGATTGCTGCACGATTGTGCAAAAGGCCTGGACGAAGACAAACTGATATCCATATGTGAAAAACATCATATCAGCATTACAGATTTGGAGAGAAGAAATCCGTTTCTGCTCCATGCCAAAGCCGGAAGCTTTCTCGCCATGAAAACCTATAAGGTACAGGATAACGATGTAATTAATGCCATTTTAAACCACACCACCGGCAGGCCGGGAATGTCTACTCTGGAAAAAATAATCTTTGTGGCGGATTATATCGAGCCCAGAAGAAACCATGCTCCGAATCTGGCCCAAATCCGCAAACTTGCTTTTATGGATTTAAACGCTGCTACGCTCAAAATATTAGGTGACACACTGGAACATCTTCACACGTCAAAAGGGGAGATAGATTCCATGACAGAAAAAACTTATGAATATTATCTTCATTTAGAAACCGATACCGACAAAACAGAAAGCGAGGAATAAAATGGATATCAATCATTCTAAAGCTATGGCAAAACTGGCCATACAGGCATTGGAAGACAAAAAAGCGGAAGATGTGCGTATCATAGACATCAGTGAAGTATCCATACTTGCCGACTACTTCCTGATTGCCACCGGAAACAACCAGAGCCAGATACAGGCAATGGCTGACAATGTGCAGGACGCGCTCGGCAGGGCAGGATATGAAATGAAACAAGTGGAAGGGTACCGCACTGCAAACTGGGTCTTAATGGACTTTGGTGATGTGATTGTCCATATATTTGACAAGGAAAACCGTCTGTTCTATAATCTGGAACGTATCTGGAGAGACGGGAAAACAATTACGCTTTCCGAACTGTAAAGTAATGGCAGAGCGAAATCTGATATTTCACTCGCCTCCTCAGCGCAAAAGTGCTTCGGAATAAAGGAAAAAATGAATAAAAGCAATAAAAAAACTCAACTATAAATAATAGCTGAGTTTTTTTATTGCTAAATATCTTTGTCCTTACAGATTTTTCCGAAAAAAGTGATTAGATACAGTCCGCAAAGACCAACAAGCACGTATACAATTCTAGACAGCCAGGTCATGTCGCCAAAGAGGAACGATACCAAATCCAGACGGAAGATACCAATCAAGCCCCAGTTAATGGCGCCTATGATGGTAATGACCAAAGCCGTAATATCAAGCCATTTAATTCCCATAATATATTACCTCCTTCTCTGTTATTTTGCTCTCTCTGAAGGATAAATATACAGGTTTTAAAAAAATTTAATGAAAATTTTTAACTTAATAAACGGAAAACGCCAAAAACTTTTCCCAGAATCTGACAATCATCTACAATAATAGGTTCCATGGTATCATTCTCCGGCTGAAGGCGGATGTGTCCGTCCTCCTTATAAAATGTTTTAACGGTGGCAGAATCGTCAACCAGCGCGACAACAGTATCCCCGTTATGCGCGGTACTGCAGCATTGCACAAAAATCTGGTCTCCGCTGTAAATACCTACATTAATCATGGAATCGCCTTTTACTTTCACGATAAAAGAATCGCCCTGCGGAACCACATCGGCAGGTACAGGAAAATAGCTTTCAATATTTTCCTGCGCAAGGATGGGAACTCCGGCAGCCACTGTTCCTATCACGGGAAGGCTGACCATTTCCTTGCGCACCATGTGAAAGCTGTCATCACATATCTCAATAGCGCGCGGTTTCGTGGGGTCCCTCCTTATGTATCCGTTTTTCTCAAGCGTTTCCAAATGGGAGTGGACGGAAGAAGTGGACTTTAAATGCACTGCCTCGCATATTTCACGCACGGCAGGCGGATAACCTTTGTCCAAAATCTCTTTCTTGATATATTCTAAAATTTCCAACTGTTTCGGCGTAATTTTTCCCTGGCTCATAACGTACCCTCCATCTATTATTCTAAGTGATAATCTGAGTATAACACAAGAAAAAAGAAAAAGCAAACGTATATTCAGAAAATATGTTCGATTTTTTTATTTCAAACTATTGACAACAGAAAATATGTTCGTTATAATCCTTGTATAAGAACAAACGTTCCGAACATTTATTCAGAAAGGACACGGCCATGAACTCCAAAGCATACGAAGAATTATTATTAAGGGATTACAGAAACCGACAAAAAAGGATGTTAAGAATCCGCCAGTTACACAGACGTATTTTCCTTTTTATATTAACAGTCGTTCTGGTTCTGCTGTTAACCGTTTCCTATCATGCCATCCTTTCAGAAGCAACTGCCAAAGACAAAAACATTTCTTACAAATATTATACCAGCATTGAAATCCAATACGGGGATTCCCTTTGGTCGCTTGCTAAAGAATATGCAGGAGAGGAGTATGCATCCGCCGAAGACTATGTCCATGAGGTCATGCAAATCAATCATTTGAGGGAAGAAAACCTGATTGCGGGGCAGTATCTCATTATTCCTTATTATTCCAATATCTTTAAGTAGCATCGTCCTCCTTGCGGAGCTTCACTACTTTTGCAGCCATTCTGCGTCTTTCGTCCTCCATGGTTGCATAATGCTTACGGGTCGTATTAACGTCTTTATGCCCCAGCACATCCGCAACCAGATAGATATCCCCGGTTTCCCTGTATAGAGTAGTGCCATAGGTACTTCTTAATTTATGCGGCGTGATTTTCTTTAAAGTAGTGACACGGGAGGCATATTTTTTCACAAGGTTCTCCACGGACCGGACCGCAATTCGACGGTTCTGCAAAGAAAGAAAAAGCGCGTTTTCATGTCCTGAAGCAGGAATTACATGCTTTCTTTCCTCCAGATATTCTGTCAGGGCCTGTTCCACCTCATCCCCAAAGTAGACAACAGCTTCATATCCGCCTTTCCGCCTTATCTTAATCCCGTTATTGTCAAAATCCACATCCTGTATGTCCAGACCGACGCACTCCGACACACGAATGCCGGTGCCTAACAGAAGAGTCAGAAGCGCAACATCACGGGTTCTGGTTTTTTCATGATATGCCAGCTCCTTCTTCGTCAATTTGGTGCCTGCCTCCACCTGGTCCAGCAAAACAGCCACCTCATTTGGTTCAAGCCGGATAATTGCCTTTTCATGCAGCTTTGGCACAGGAACCAGTTCCGCCGTATTTTTTACAATACGCTCCGTTTGAAAATAATAATTGTAAAAGCTTCTGAGAGCTGAGAGTTTCCTTGCCTTCCCCCGTTCCGTATTCGTAATTTCCCTGCCTTCTTTCTCATAATAACTGATATAAGACAGATATTCCTCAATATCCTGCCGGGTAACCTGATTTAAAACATCAATAGGAATTTCTCTGATTTCCATTTTTGCACAAACCGGATTGGTTTCATGCAAAAATTCAAAAAAAACCCTGATATCATATGCATAGGCCAGCCGCGTACGGGTAGAAGTGGTATCCGCTATCCCACGAAAAAACTCCTGACAGAAGGGCGGGAGAGTACCCAGAATATTCCTCAGCTTTACTATATTCTGCTTGTTCTGTGCGTCATGATAATTATTTGTATTCGCCATCCTCTGATTCCCATCCTTGTATATTTCCTGTTTTAACAGCCGTAAACATCCTTTCCTTTACTCCCGGATTCTCCCTGTTTAACTGCAAGAGAAGCTGCTTTACATATTCCCGTTTGGTATGTCCGTCCGCCGGGCAGGGGCTTTTTACAACCGGCACTTCATATTTGTTTACAAATCCAACCACATCCGCTTCATTCATATAAAGCAGGGGACGGATAACAGTAATATCCATACGGTCAAGATAGGTCACCGGCAAAAACGTATGAAAACGGCCTTCAAAAATCAATGACATCAACATGGTTTCCACCACATCATCTTTATGATGCGCATAAGCGACTTTATTGCAGCCGACAGCCTTTATGGCCTCATTCAAAGCTCCCTTTCTCATCTTGGCGCACAAGGAACAGGGATTGCTTTCCTTTCTGTCTTCAAAAACAATCTTTCCGATATCCGTCTTTACAATTTTATATTCAACATGCAATTCCTCACACAATGTTTCTATTTTCTCCAGATTCAGATTTTCAAATCCCAAATCCACCGTAATGGCAATTATATCAAAGCTTTTAGGGTAGAAACGCTTAAGAGCGTTTAAAGCGTATAGGAGAGTTAGGCTATCCTTTCCACCGGATATGCCGACAGCAATTTTATCCCCATCCTCAATCATATGATAATCATCTACAGCCTTTCGTACCAGGCTGAGTACCTGTTGCAGTTTCATCTTTATCCTCACTTCAGCATTGCATTAAACTTTATGAAAATCTCACAGAACTAAAGCTCCAAGCATGGAACATAGAAGTCAGAGCGCGAAATGCCACATTTCAGGCATTTCTCAAGCGTGAGACATAGAAGTTCTCCGCGAAGCAGCCTTTGCTGCGAGCGAAAACTGCCAAAGGCAGTTAGAACTTCTTCTCACGCTAATAGCCATGGTCCACATGCTGCCACCGGCCGCCTGCCTGCCTCACTAAAATCCATTTCCATCCGCCATAAGTACTATTCGGATTAAAGGAACCATCATAGCCTGTCCAATCCACATCAAAAGAAGACAGCAGAACCAATACCTCATCCGCACTTTTTCTGTATGCCTGTTCCGCCCTGGATGTATCATCGCCGGCATAGTATATTTCCGTCAAAGTACAGCCATGCCAATCGGTAAATTCCTCTTTTATCGTTTCGATAGCAGCGTTTATATCGTCTTCGGTATATAGTTCTGACGGCACTTCATGTGTTTTTGCATTTTTAACATTTCCGGCACATGCACACAAACTGAAAGTCATACTTATAAATACAAACAGAAGAATTATTCTTTTCATTTTTTCCTCCATTCCAAAGCGTTACAAATATTAAATGAATCAATACATCGGGGTAATTATAACATAATTTTTATCAGGTTTTCCATATTTTAAAAAAATTCTCTGTTTTTCCTAAGAATTTCGTGCTATACTTCTGTATGAAATAGATTGAAGAAACTTTATTCGTATTGGGGAAAGCCCGGGCGGGAAAGGCGTGGTTTAAAATGAAGTTGAAAATCAATAACAAATATTTCAAATGGGGACTGACAGCTTTCTTTGTCATTGCCGCCAGTATTTGTTTTTACTATCTGGTATTCCACATTTCGGAATTCATTCAAAACATCAAATCTTTATTGGGCATTGTGATGCCTGTGATTTTCGGTCTTGTTATTGCTTACTTACTGACTCCAATCCTGAATTTTATAGAAAGAAAAATTCTTAATCCGCTTTTCGATGTCATGAAAGTATCACAGTCACTGAAAAGGAAACGGATGATACGCGCAATCGGCATTATCATGACTTCCCTTTTGATGATATTTTTGATTTATGGCTTGATTTCCATGCTAATTTCCCAAATTGTTCCCAGCATCCAGAACATTGTCAGCAATTTTGACACCTATGTTGATAATCTTTCAAACTGGCTGAACAAACTGTTGGAAGATAATCAGGATTTGAAAAACTTTATCCTGCCGCAGGTAAACAAGCTTTCGCTGGAACTGGAAAGCTGGCTTACCGACACCGCAACCCTGCTGGAAAAATCCAGTGAAGTATTAAAGACGGTTTCCCTGAATGTATTGAGTTTTCTGCGGGTAGCTTGGAATTTCATTATCGGATTCATAATTTCCATATATGTTCTTGCCAGCAAGGAAACCTTTTCCGCACAGAGCAAAAAAATAGCATATGCGGTATTTGAAAATAATACTGCAAACTCCATACTGAGTTCTTTCCGTTTTGTTCACCGCACCTTTATTGGATTTATCAGCGGAAAAGTACTGGACTCCTTTATTATCGGCGTACTCTGCTTTGTCGGGACATCACTGATGAATACCCCTTATGCCGTGCTGGTAAGTGTGATAGTAGGAGTTACAAACGTCATTCCCTTCTTCGGACCTTATCTGGGCGCTATTCCCAGCGCCTTTTTGATATTGATTGCCGACTTGAACCATCCCGTCAACTGCCTGTATTTTGTTATCTTTATCCTGTTCCTGCAGCAGCTCGACGGTAACCTGATAGGCCCTAAGATTTTAGGGGAAACCACCGGATTATCCGGTTTCTGGGTAATCTTTGCCATCACCGTATTCGGCGGCATGTTCGGCGTCATCGGAATGATTGTGGGCGTCCCCATATTTGCAGTATTCTTTGCATGTATCAAAGGACTGGTTCACCGCTCCTTAAGCAAGAAAAACCTGCCCCTGTCTTCAACTGTCTACCAAAACCTATCTTCCGTGGATGAAAACGGGGAGTTCCATGAAGTAGAAGAGGAGAGCGCCCGGCCCGACGCCCAAAAAGCAAAGAAATCCAAAAGCACCATAGCCGGATTTTTCCGTTCTAGAAAACAAAAGAAAGAGGAAGAATCAGATAAAAAATAGCATTTAATTTATGAATGGAAAAGGATATGATAAGAGAAGTAAAACGTGAAGATATACCAGAATGTGTGGATTTAATTAAAAATAGTTTTATGACAGTGGCAAATGAATTTGGATTTACAAAAGTAAATGCACCAAAATTTACCGCATTTGCAACTACAAATGAAAGATTGTATTGGCAAATGGACCATGAGAACAGACAAATGTATGTCTTTGAAGAAAATGGAATATTGTGTGGATACTATTCTTTGCTTATGCAGAACAATGAAGAATGTGAACTTAATAATCTTGCTGTATTGCCTGAATACAGACACAATGGAATTGGGAAAAATTTGTTGAACCATGCGTTTGATACGGCGCGGGATGCCGGCTTCAAAATTGTTAATATTGGCATAGTTGAAGAAAATACAGTTCTTCGCAAGTGGTATGAGCATAACGGTGCAATTCATGTTGGAATAAAGAAATACGATTTCTTCCCCTTTACATGTGGCAACTTGAAAAAAACACTCTAAAGTATTAATGAAGTATGGAGGTGGCTATAAATGACTTTTAGTTTTTGTCCAAATTGCGGCCACAAACTGGAAAATATCAGATGTGGGGATGATGACTGTAAAATTTGTCCATCGTGCCAAAAAATATATGGGAGCAGTCCGTTTCCCGTTGTAGAGGTATTGGTAGTTAACGAGTTCAAAGAAGTACTTCTATTAAAGCAAAACTATATATCAGAATCGAAATGGACGGTTGTTTCCGGTTACCTGACTGACGGAGAAACAATAGAAGAGGCCGTTATGCGTGAAGTAAAAGAAGAAACCGGACAAGATGTCATAAGCTGCAAATATATTTCCAGTTATTATTTTGCGCCTAAACAACTTATTATGATTGGTTTCATTGCATATGTGAAAAAATCACAATTTGCACATTCTGATGAAGTAGATGATATCAGATGGTATCAATTAGATGAAGTAAATGCTGTCATAGCCCGCGATAATAATTGTTCGGGTATGCATTTTGATAAATGCAGAGAGTTTTTATAGATTTTATGTACAAAAAGCAGCGCAGAAGTGAGGAGAGTAGTACCATGAAATTTGTCATACAAAGAGTTCTTTCAGCCCAGGTCACAGTAGAAGATAAGGTAATCGGCCGGATAAATCAGGGATACCTTGTCCTTATAGGCATCAGCCAGACCGATACGGAGCAAATTGCAGACAAAATGGTAAAAAAACTGATTGGCCTGAGAATTTTTGAGGATGCAGACGGTAAAACCAATCTGGATATCAAATCCGTTTCCGGCAGCTTATTGCTTGTTTCGCAATTTACATTATATGCAGACTGCAAAAAAGGCAACCGTCCCTCCTTTACACTGGCCGGCTCACCCGACAAAGCCAAAGCCCTTTACGAGTATATTATTGATTCCTGCAAAAAAGAAATCCCTGTTGTAGAACAGGGCATTTTCGGAGCCGAAATGAAAGTATCCCTCACAAACGACGGCCCCTTCACCTTCATCCTTGACTCCGCAGAAATCCTGCATATTTAACCGAATCATTTGCATCCCTCAATCCACATCTTGCAACGAATAGCAGCCCCCTTCATCCAATCTTATCCCACGTGTTTAACGAATAGTTTGCCCTCAAACCCACAACCTTACCCGCATCCCCATGTAAACTATTCGTTAAACTCGCATTTTGCGCATAGTTATATATCCAATACCATTGCCTTATTCCTCCCAGTGTTCTAGTTTGTCAGCCGGGTATGCTTTCGTCCAGTGATATGGTTGTAATTCCTTTAATTCTACAAATCGGATTTTTTCCTCTTCGGTCGTAACCGCCACTTGTACATCCTCGCCCCAATATCGTAATCGCTCCTGACAAATACCACATGGAGATAATACTCTGTATGGCGAATTTTCATCATCGCGGATAAGGCACATGCAGTGAGTCACTTTTTCATTGTATTTGTGAGCCTCGAGCATTGCTCCCAATTCAATACATACAATTGCAGATGCGTTTGCGGTTTCAATTGAAACACTTGTATAATAATTCCCCTTGGACGTGTGAACAACGCCAGCGCCACCCCAACCGACAGGATACCTCTTTTCTATCAATTCCACTGCTCTCTGATACATCTTATTTTCTATTTCGTAATACCGCATAAAGACCTCCGCCACTTTAATAATGGAGTAATTTATTATACAGGAGATGCGCCAATGGAGAAAAAATAGGCGGCAATCTGCGCCCTGGAGCTAAAGTCTTCTTTATCCAAAAGCGCAGCAACTTCTTCACGGCTGTAAAGCCCTGCCTTGATTTCTTCATTTACGGAAGTATGGTCTCCCAATGTGCCTTCTACCTCAGCGAAAACGATATAGGTCGTCAAATCTGAAATGGCTACGGCGGCGTAAGACGCCGGCAGAATCCGCTTTATTCTTTTTAGCTTTAGGCCGGTCTCCTCATACAGCTCTCTTTCAATGCATTCCTCCAGAGATTCCCCTTCTTCCAGCATACCGGCGCATAAATTATATACCTTTTTGTTGATGCCCATGCGGAACTCGTGCAAAAGAAGCATCTTGTCATTGCAGGTGGCAACAATGGATATTCCGCTTGACATTTTTCCGATATCCGCAATTTCTTTGAGTTCTTTCCTGCTGACAATCTCATAAGTCTTTTCTTTCCCTGCTTTGTTCAGATAAGTAAGTTCATAATTCTTAAGATACTTTCCGTCCTTTACCTTTTCAAATCTAATGAGTTCCATCCCATTTTCCTCCTACATCAGTTCCTTCAACGGTCTGCTCACCCGCTTTCTGGTAATTTCTACCAAACCCAAAGGGGTAATGTCCACCACGCTGGTCCTTATCGAATCCTTTTTTACCAGCATATCCAGTTTTTTCAGCAGCTCTCTCTGCCGCTCTTTAGAAGCCATATTGATGAAATCAACGATAATAATTCCGGATAAGTTTCTCAGTTTTAACTGTAACGCTATCTCATCGGCCGCTTCCATATTGATATGGTAAAAAGTCTCCTCGCTTGGTTTCTTCGTTTCATATTTGCCCGTATTGACATCTATCACGGTCAGGGCTTCCGTTGGCTCAATGATAAGATAGCCGCCCGATTTGAGCCACACACGCTTGTTTAAAGCGCCCTCCAGCAATGTCTTGACGCTGTATAGCTTTTGCAACGGATATTCCTCATTATATAAGCGAATGGGAGGCGCTGTTTCCATTCCGTTTTCCTGCCGCTGCCCTTCAAAATACTTCTGAAGGTCTTCAAATATGTCCTCACAGTCGGTTATAATTTCATCATAATCCCTTGTATAATAATTTTTCAAGTCGGTCAGGTATGGCTGCTCATTTTTCATCAGACAGGAAAAGCAGGTTCGGTATGCCGATACCGCAAACAATTTTTCCATCTTTTCCGTCAGAAGCTGCCACTCTTTTTTCAAAGGCGCCAAATCCATAAGGTTCTCCACGTTGGTCCGCACTACCATACCGCATCCTGAAACGCACAGGCATCTGCGGTCTTCCCGAATCAAACCCTCCTCCAGTAAAAACTTTGCAACTTCCTTCTTTTTGTTGTCTGAAAGCTTTGCTGAAAGTCCCAGCTTTTCAGAGCCGCAGGACATTGCCAGATAATTGCCGGAAATGGATATCCTTGTTGTGAGAAACGGCTGCTTGGTCTTTACGGCATCCCGCAAAACCTGAACCAGCAGTTCCTCCCCGTTATGAACCGTCCGCGCCTCCTCTTTATCCTTACTGCCTGCCTTTACGATACCGGCAAGAGGCAGAAAACATTTCAAACCGTTTTCGATTTCCACAAAAGCCGCATTGAGATTTTTGGATATACTCTGGACTTTTCCTATATAAATATTACCGACAAGGGACTGCTTTTCATCCTCATATACCTGAACCGATATAAGACGTCCTTCATTTACCAAAAGCGTCAGCAATTTACCCTCATACCGAAGCATGAGCAGTTTTCCCGCGCTCATCCTGCACTCTCCTCTTCTGCCATCTCTTCTATCATCTCTTCCTGACTGCATTCCTTCCCTATCGCGTCCAAGGGTACAAACTCAGGCGCATCCGGCGTGCCGATATTGGTGTAAGTATCCTCTCTGGTAATGCACAATGCATTTTCTTTTAAAGAATCCTGATGCTCTGCCAAAAAGGCCTCCATAACCATGGCCGGTTTAATATTGCCGGAACTGCTTGCGTCCAAAAGCATGTAGATAGAGTCACCGTTTATTTCCATACGGAAAATGCCGGGCTTCAAATCCATTTCCACAATACTCTTTTTGGTTTCCTTGCGTACGGGGATGGTCTGTCTGACATAAAAAGCCGGCAGGCATTCCTTCCAGTCAAAAGCAGGTTCCCTGCCCTCCCTGAACCGGACCGTATATCCCGCCGCCGCCACACTTGCCATGGCATTTCCGGCTTCCGGGGGAAGCACTTTTGCCGAAAGAATCTCAATTCCCTCTACGCTGGCATCATTCAGCCGCTCTACGGTATCCCGGCTTCCCGTAAAAGAATGCACCTCTATATCCATGTACTCCCCGTTACTCTGCAATCCCACACCCAGCGGCGCTGCAAACGACATCACCTGATGCGGCGAAAAACCTGTTGTATACGCCACATCAATCCCCGCCCTGCGCACTGCCTTCTGGAAAAAACGCTGTACATCCAAATGCCCGATAAATTTTAAATTCCCATACTTACGAAACTTAATCCGAATCTTCATACAACCTCCATAATTCCGCCTTGCGGTATCCCATAATCCTACCCGATGGAAAATGCCGCTTTTCAGGCATTTTCCGGCGTGGAACTTAGAAGTTCTCCACAAAACAGCCTCTGCTGTGAGCGGCTAGACTTCTTTCCACGCTGCCGCTGCATATCTCACCGCCAAACCGGCTTGCACCGCAGCCCTGGCATTGTTTCCTGCAATTAGGGCTTGTCTCCTCTTTCAGGGCTTTCTGCCACTCCCTTTTCAAAAATTCCTTGGATACGCCGCAGTCAATAAAATCCCATGGGAACAATTCATCCATTCCGCGCTCCCTTGTGGTGTAAAAATCTATGTCAAGACCGCATTCCGCAAAAGCCTGCATCCACTTTTCATTGTCAAAATACTCGCTCCAGGCATCATAAATTGCTCCTTTTTTGTATACCTGAAGGATGGCCCCGGCTACCCGTCTGTCGCCGCGCGCCAGTACCCCCTCGAGTACGGAAGTATCCGCTTCATGCCAATTATACTTAATGCTTTTCTGGTTCAACTGCTCCTTGATGGCAGTCCTTGTCAGATATGCTTTTTCAATAAATTCTTCTTTGGTGCACTGCTTCGCCCACTGGAAAGGGGTAAACGGTTTGGGAATGAAAAACGACGTGCTTGTCACAATCTGTACTTTGCCGTTCACACGCTTGTCCTTCGGCACCGTATCAAAAAAGACGGCGGCTATCCGGTTGGACAACTCTGCAATTCCCCGTATGTCTTCTTCCGTTTCCGTGGGGAGTCCCAGCATAAAGTATAGTTTTACCCTTGTCCAACCGCCTTCAAAAGCAAGCGCAGCCCCCTTTAAAATTTCCTCTTCCGAAAGTCCTTTATTGATAACGTTTCTGAGACGCTGGCTTCCGGCTTCAGGCGCAAAAGTAAGGCTTGTCTTCTTTATATCCTGCACCTTGCTCATCACGTCCAGGGAAAAAGCATCAATCCGCAAAGACGGCAGGGAAATATTTACATGATTTTTACCGCACTCTTCTATCAAAAAGTCTATCAGTTCAGGCAGCTTGGTATAGTCGCTGGAACTTAAGGAACTTAGGGAAATCTCCTCCTGCCCGGTATTTTTTAACATGTTTACGGCATAACGCTTTAACATCTCCACATCCCGTTCCCGCACAGGCCGGTATAACTGCCCAGCCTGACAAAAACGGCATCCCCTGATGCAGCCGCGCATGATTTCCAACACTACCCTGTCCTGCGTAATCCGCATAAAAGGCACCAGCGGTTTCTCAGGATAATAGGTATCGGAAACATTCATCTCAATTTCCTTTACAATGACGGCAGGAATCCCCTCTTCTGTAGGAGAAAAAGAAGCTAACGTTCCGTCCTCCCTGTACTTTGCTTCATAAAAAGCCGGCACATACATACCGGGAAGCTTTGCCGCGCGCCGCAGAAATTCCTTCCTGCCAAGGTTTTCCTCGCGGCACTTTCTGTACAGCGCCACCAGTTCTTGATACCGGGTTTCCCCCTCCCCGATATAAAAAATATCAAAGAAATCTGCAATCGGTTCCGGGTTATAGGTACAGGGGCCTCCTCCAATCACAATGGGAACCCCGTCCTTCCTGTCCTTTGCAAGCAGCGGAATCTGCGCCAAATCCAAGACCTGCAGGATATTGGTATAACACATCTCATACTGGATGGTAATGGCAAGCCAGTCAAAATCTTTTATCGGCTCTTGGGATTCCAAAGCAAAAAGAGGTATGTTGTCCCTCCGCATAATGGCGTCCAAATCTACCCATGGAGAATAAACCCTTTCGCACCACACCCCTTCAAAACTGTTAAACATATCATATAAAATCTGTATTCCTAAATGGGACATGCCGATTTCATAGACATCCGGAAAGCAGAACGCAATCCGCATATCTACTTCTTCTTTCTTTTTCACCACGGCATTGACTTCACCGCCTATGTACCTGGCCGGTTTCTCCACTTGCATCAAAATATCGTCTGATAGCGCCAACTGTACCATATATTCCTCTTTCCACGCACATGCCAATCATGCGCACTGTTTTTGGGCCGGTTTTCCGACTGGTTTTCCGGCTGTTATCCATGAGTAAAAGTATACGTGATTTCTTTAATAAAATCAAATGTATTTGGCGTATAATTTTCTTTCAGGTAATCGCATATGGTTTCCGTATTGATATTAAAATACGTTGTGTCGGTATAATCCATAATGACAAACAGGGAAAAAAGAAGGATGGCGGCCAAAATCCTGAATCCTGTCATGGAAAGATTCTTTTGTGACGGCGGCGCCGCGTCCTTATCATACAGTGTGGCTTCATAACCCCGCCCGTATAAGATACTTTCCCGGTTCTTCAGGTTCATCCGGTTTCTATTGTTGTCCTCCCTGATGGTTCGGATTAATTCCAGTCTTTTTTCTGCGGTAACGTCACTCATGCTATCCCCCATTTCTTAACTGATAATATCAGAAACGGCAAGAAGTATACATAATATTCTTATGTAACCTCTTGCCGTTTTACGCTTCTTCTTACTACAGTGTATGTCTATCTGTGGCCGCATATGTGGAAATCTTGTAATTCCCCATGCGGATGCCCTGCCGGATTATCTTTTTGCAAGCTCATCCGTAATTTCCTGCCAGGTAATCTCTTTTTGCGCCATAAGAACCATCATATGGTACAGAAAATCCGCAATCTCATACTTCACTTCGTTGGAATTTGTATTTTTGGAGGCTATAATAATTTCTGACGCCTCTTCCCCCAGCTTTTTCAGGATTTTGTCAATCCCTTTATCAAACAGGTAATTGGTATAAGAGCCTTCTTTAGGATGTAGTTTTCTGTCCTGTATGACTGCATAGACTTCTTCAAACACTTTTAACGGATTACTGCACTCCTCATAATCCTTCTTCACTACCTCGTTAAAAAAGCATGACCTTGCCCCCGTATGACAGGCAGCGCCTATCTGGGAAACCCTTGCTAAAATCGTGTCCATGTCGCAATCCGCCGTAAGGGACTTGACATACTGGTAATGGCCGCTTGTGGCGCCTTTTAACCACAATTCCTGACGGCTCCTGCTGTAATATGTCATCTTACCCGTGCGAAGGGTATTTTCGTAGGCTTCCTCATTCATGTACGCCATCATCAGCACTTCAGAAGTAATATAATCCTGTACAATAACCGGCACCATACCGTCGGAATTTAACTTAAAGTCAGACCACTGATAAGAAGCCTCAAGGCTCTCCACCCGGATGCCGTTCTCCTTGCAAATATCCTTCAGAGCCAGAATCTCCCTGACATTCGTGTTGATGGTGTTGCCGGTTACCCCTGCGACGTTGTCATAGGCAAACACCTCCAGCAATTTGTTAAGCGCAAGCTGATTAATCTGGACCAGCACGGGAAGCGCGGTGACGGCAGCCGTTTCCCGTATCATGTGGGCATTCATCAGCAAAAGCATGGAAACATACTTTTCAAGCAGTTCTTTATGTTCCTCAACCAGATGATAATCATTGTAAGAGGCCATGATTTTATCTTTGCCGAACTTTAAGGATACTTCTTCCGTTATGGCCCTGTTCTCAGGCATGTCATAATCCAGCACCGCTTTTTTACAGCCGGCATAAAGCAGTTTCTTAATATCCTCCATTCTGCGCACATTGCCGGCGCCGTATACGTCCACCTCCACCGAAGCGCAGATTTCCTTGATAATGGCAAGCGCCTCCTCATGTTCAACGTCCCCTTCTGACATGTCGAATACAATCAAATCGTCTATATTATTTTCACCGTAATATCTGGCAAGACGCACCGGGTCCGTGTCTACAATCGTCATATCCTTAAAATTGGTTACTGCATGGGCATGGTACAAATAAATGCAGGCAGTAAATTTCTTCGTATTCATGTTAATCTCCTTTGTAACAGCTCACAGGCTGCCTTTCGTGCTTAAAACATCCGTAATCCTCTCGTCCATGCTGACGGCCTCATCCAACGCCTTTGCAATTGCCTTGAACATGGCCTCCGCCATATGGTGGTTATTGACGCCGGAAAGCATTTTGATGTGCAGGTTCATGCCCGCGCTGTAGGAAACCGCATAGAAGAACTCACGAATCAGTTCCGTGTCCAGTTCCCCGATTCTTTCCGCCGTAAACTGACAGCTAAAGTCAAAATAGGGTCTGCCGCATAAATCCACTGCACACAGGCACAGGGCGTCATCCATGGGCAGGATAAAAGAGCCATACCGCCTAATGCCTTTTTTATCCCCCAACGCCTCCTTAATGGCGCTGCCGAGCACGATGCCGGTATCCTCCACCGTGTGATGGCTATCCACCTCAAGGTCTCCCTTCACCTCAAGGTCCAGGTCAAAAAAGCCATGACGGGAAAATCCCTCCAGCATATGGTCAAAAAAACCGATTCCTGTATTTATATTTCCTATTCCGCTTCCGTCCAGCAAAAGCTCCATCTTAATATCGGTTTCCTTCGTGGTACGGTTTACAATACTTCTTCGTGCCATACTTTAACTCCTTTCAAAACGGACTTTAACGGAATTTGCATGCGCCGTAAGCCCTTCGCTTTCCGCAAATGCCTCAATATCCTTATGTGCTTTCTCAAGCGCCTCCCTGGAGTAGGAAATGATACTGGACTTTTTCAGGAAGTCATCCACGTTAAGGGGCGAAAAAAACTTCGCCGTGCCATTGGTGGGAAGAATATGGTTGGGTCCTGCAAAATAATCCCCAAGTGGCTCTGAAGAATACTCACCAAGGAAAATAGCCCCCGCATTCTTAATCTTTGTCATGGTATCAAAGGGGTTTTTCGTTAAAATCTCAAGGTGTTCGGAAGCAATCTCATTGGCCGCGTCAACAGCCTCCTCCATATCCCGGGCAATCAAAATGTATCCGTAATTATCCAAAGACTTCTGTATGATTTCCTTCCTTGACAGTTCATTGGTAAAAATGGCTGCCTGTTCGGACACTTTTTCTGCCAGTTTTCTTGAAGTGGTAATCAATATTGCCGAAGCCAGTTCGTCATGCTCCGCCTGGGACAGCAAATCAGCCGCCACATACCGGGGATTTGCCGTCTCATCGGCAATTACAAGGATTTCACTGGGGCCGGCCACGGAATCAATGCTGACATGCCCATAGACCGCCTTTTTGGCAAGGGCGACAAAAATATTGCCCGGCCCGGTAATCTTATCCACCCTGGGGATGGAACGCGTGCCAAACGCCATGGCTGCAATTGCCTGCGCGCCGCCTACTTTGAAAATCATGTCCGCTCCTGCAATGTCAGCCGCCACCAGCGTCCCCGGATTGACCTTTCCCTCCCTGCTGCAGGGTGTTGTCATGATAATCCGGTTTACGCCCGCCACCTTTGCCGGAATAATATTCATCAGCACGCTGCTGGGATAAGCGGCTTTCCCGCCCGGCACATAGACGCCCGCCTTATCAATCGGAGTCACCCTCTGTCCTAAGATGGAGCCGTCCGGCCTTGCGTCAAACCAACTGTTGCGGAGCTGTTTTGCATGAAACTCACGGATATTTCCGGCTGCCCTTCTGTAAACGTCAACCAGCTCTTTGTCAATCTGTCCGTAAGCCTCTTCTATCTCCTCTTTTGTCACCCGGATATTATCAGCATTCAAATCAAAATTGTCAAACTTTTTTGTATAGGCAAATACCGCTTCATCCCCGTCTGCCTTAACGCTTTCCACAATCTCCGAAACCGTCTTTTCATACTGTCCGTAGTTGGACGGGCTTCTTTTTAACAGGTCCGTTAAAATATCTTTTTTGGTTTCCTTAGTCAGTTCAATAATTCTCATAAGCTTCCTTCTTTCTGTTTCTTACACTATTTTTTTAACGCACCCTTAAGGGCGTTTATCAAATGGGAAATCCGTTCTTTTTCCATCTGCATACTGACCTGATTGACAATCATGCACGCTGACAGGGGACAAATTTCCTCCAATACTTCCAGCCCGTTTTCCCGAAGGGTGGAACCTGTTTCCACAATATCCACAATGACATCGGAAAGCTCCACTAACGGTCCCAATTCCACCGAACCGTTCAGTTTGATGATGTCTACGGTCTGATGCTTTTTATTATAAAAATAATCCTTTGCAATATTGGGATACTTGCTGGCAACACGGATGCGCTCATGGTGCATCAGCAGCTCCTTTGCCTTTTCGGGACCGCACACGCACATGCGGCATTTTCCGAAACCCAAGTCCAATACTTCATAGACCCTTCTGTTTTCTTCCAATATGGTATCCTTGCCCACGATACCCACATCCGCCGCCCCATACTCCACATAAGTCGGGACATCCGGTCCTTTTGCCAGAAAAAACCTGAGTTTTAACTTTTCATTTACAAATATCAGTTTCCGGGATTCCTTATCCTTCATTTCCTCACAGGTAATCCCGATTTTTTCAAATAATTCCAGCGTTTTCTTTGCAAGCCTGCCTTTTCCCAGCGCAAAGGTCAAATACCTGTCCGTGCTCATACCTGACTTTCCTTTCTGATTAACTCCACTGCAATGCCATCCTTCCGCATCTGCTGCGCCTGTTTCAACACTTCGGCATAATCCTTTTCGCCGTATGTAAGTACCTTTTTCGGCTCTGGCAGGTGAACCTCAACCTTTTGCCGGGAAAGCGCTTCCAGAATGTCGTCCACTACCGCCGCAAAACCGATGGCCGGCGCCTCCTTTCCAAAATGGTGCAGCAAAGAATCGTACCGCCCGCCTTTTGCAATGGCATCCCCGATGCCGTATGTATACGCTTTAAAGATAATGCCGGTGTAATACCGGTACTTGCTCAACATCCCCAAATCAAAAGAAACATAGCCCTCCACACCGTAAAGGGATAACACCTGATACAACTTCTCAAGGTGTTCCACCGCCTTTAAGGACCTTTCATTATGTACTGCCTTTTTGGCATTTTTCAAGTCTTCCACACTGCCGAACATATCCGTGGTCGTCAGAAGCAGATGCCGTTTTTCCTCAGGCACGCCCGCTACCATCAGGATATCCTCCGCCGCATAATAATTTTTGGCGGAAATACACTCCCGCAAAGTAAGCTCTGTTTCCTCACTGATGCCCGCTTCCTCACAAAGCCCTTTAAAGTATTCCACCTGTCCGATACTGACCTGAAAATGGGAAAGTCCGGCATTTTGCAGGGATTCAATCACAAGGCTGATGATTTCCGCATCCGCCTCCACGGACGCATCCCCGACCAGTTCCGCCCCAATCTGGGTAACCTCCCTCCACTTTCCCTGCAATTGGGAAGTGTTTAAAAAAGCGCTGCCTATATAGCAGAAACGCAGGGGCGTATTGTCATCGCAAAAATATTTAGCGGCACATCTGGCAATAGAAGGCGTAAAATCCGGCCTTAATACCAGCGTATCCCCCTCCTTGTCAAAGAACTTGTATAAGTCCTTTGAAGGGGTGGTGCCTATCTCCCTGGAAAAAACATCAAAGTATTCAAAGACGGGCGTCTGGATATCCTCATACCCAAACGAAACCAGCTTTGTTCTGATTCTGTCCTCCACAGTCAGTTTTCTGGCATATTCCCTGCCGTAAATATCCCGTACGCCGTCCGGCGTATGCAGTAAATTTCTATTCATAAATTTTAATCCTTCCGATGCCTTGGCTTTATCACGTCAACGTGCTAACATGCTATCATATTAGCACAAGAAACTATTGCCAGTATACCCAAATAACCGGCTCCTGTCAAGCCCTGTCCTCCAAATCTTTCTTCAGGACTTCCAGATACGGAACCAGCACCCCGTTTTTTCTGGGAATCTGATATTCCGGATTTAATTCCTCATAACGGAAGCTTTTTCTCCCGCCTTCCTTCGCCCTGTCCCAGAAGTAACGGAGCATCTCATAGGGAAGATAGTACAATATATCCTTGGCCGTATAATAAATCAGAAAAAAAGCAATACCGCCCTGTTTTTCAAACTGCTCCATAAACTTTACCTGATGTTCATGGATATTCTGAATGGAAAAGGTATCAACGGCACACTCCTTGGCGTCAAAGCAGACGGGAATCCCCTGCACAACGCCGATATAATCGACAGTACTTTTCTGCTCGAAATAAGCCAGCGTAATCTGGCGGTGTTCCTTGTCCATTTTAATGGGCGTAATCGGCGTAGGTATTTTCTGTATCAGGGCCAGTCCGCTTTCAGCGTACTTTTCATTTGTCCTGTTAATCAGTTCCTCCAGTGTGGAGCCCCTTAAGCCCCTGGAATTCCACGTTGCCATATGTTAAAACCTCTCCAAATACCGGCGGCAGTCCCGCCGTAATTGTTTTTCCGCTTATCGTTGAAAAAGGCTCTTCCAGACCGGGAAACTCTACCCGGCAGGCGTGTAAAAGCTGATGCTTCACATGGCACTTTTTCCGGTATTTTTCATTCCACTCCCTGTCGCCATACTTTGCATCCCCTAAAATGGGATGATGGATGCCTGCCATATGGGCGCGAATCTGGTGTGTTTTGCCTGTTACCAGCCTGATTTCCAAAAGGGTAAAGTCCTTCCCTGCCGTAAGCGGTCTGTAAATTGTTTTTGCCACAACGGCGTCTTTTCCGCGTCCAATCCTGACACGGTTATTTTTTTCATCCTTTTCCAGAAAGCCCGTGATTTCCCCGGCTTTTTCCACATGCCCTTTCACAATTGCCATATAATACTTGCCCATGCTTCTTTCCCGCATAAGCCGGCTTAACATCTGGCTTCCCGAAAGGCTTATCCCGCAAAGCACAAGCCCGCTGGTATTTCTGTCGAGCCTGTTGGAAACAGAGGGCTTAAAAGTGTTCAGAATGTTTTCAGAAATTTTCCCGGTCTCCAAAAGATAACCGAGCATCCATTCATTCAGGGAAAAATCCCTGCTATCCGCTTTTTGTGTGAGAATCCCCGCCGGTTTGTTTAAGATTAATATATAATTATCCTCATAAACAATCTCAATGCCCTTAAGCGCATGATAAGCGTCCTTATATTCTGAAAGCAGGGTCTGTTCCGCCGTCCTTTTCGTAAACTGCAAGAAGGTTTCTTCTGAAAAGAAAAAAGATACGATATCTCCTTCCTCCAGCATTTCTTTTCCTTCCGCTTTTTTTCCGTTCAGGACTATGTTTTTCTTGCGCAGCATCTTATACAGGAAGCTGTTTTGCGCCTCAGGCATAAATTTGTGAAGAAATTTATCCAGCCGCTGTCCGGATTCATAAAATCCAATCTGATATGTCTGCATATAAATGCCCGCCTTTTTATAATGCGATGCTTTTCAGCGTATTCAGAATCCCTGCTGAAAGAGCCTGTTTTGCCTCAAGCTGTTTTAACTGCTCCAGACGGTTGGCATACTGTGTCAAGTCTTTATACAGCTTCACTGTAACATTGGTAAAATTATCCACCTTCAGGCAGGTATCCAGATGCTTTGCACAGTCTGCTTCCGAGACCTTGCCGGAAGGCATATACCCTGCCACCGTGTTCCCGCGCACTGCCAGATGCAGAACGGGATATGTTTTTTCCCTGGAAGTGAAAATCATGTCGTAAAGGCACAGAAGGCCTTCAGAATGATTCTCAACCTCATCCGCCTCCTTTTCAGAAAGACTGTGATACTTACAATACATAATGGTTTCCACAAGGCTTTTGCTTGCAGGAAGACAACCTAACACAGCAACAATCGTCAAAAGGTTGTTGCGGGTACCCGTGGTAATCCAGCCCGCCGCAAACAGGGAAAACGATATCAAAAAATAGATGGCAGTACGCGCCACTTCATATTTTTTCTGACTGTTCAGGTAATTTCTCATCCCCTTAACCCCTGATGTGGTAAATAAACGCTTTAAGTCCATAATCCTTAATCCTTTTTCTCAAACAAAGTAATCTTACTGCTCCATATACTTAAAAAACTGCATGATGGCAAGGATGGCCTCCTGCGGGCAAAGCTTTGCGGCAAGCAAAAATGCCTTCATGGGAATGCCGGGCACTGCCATCGGACGTTTCCGGTAGGAAGCCTTAAGTGCCTCTTCAACACACTTTGCGGCGGATATCATAGTCAGCTTCTTCACCGCAAGCGTAGTTCCGTACTGCTCTGCAATACTGAAAAACTCCGTATTGACAGGACCGGGACACACTGCCGTCACATAAATGCCATAGCAGGAAAGTTCTTTGTTTAAAGCCCGTGAAAAGCTGAGTACATAGGATTTGGTAGCTGCATAAACGGCAAAATCCGGCTGCGGGACAAAAGCGGCGCTGGAAGCCATCTGAATGATGCGGCTGCCCCGTGCCATATACGGCAGGACAATATAAGTCATTTTTGTCAACGCTTCACAGTTCACCTGCAGCATACCAAGCTGCTCTTCAAGGGACAACTCTTCAAAGGCCCCCATCAGTCCATATCCGGCTGCGTTTATCAGCATACGGACGGTGACGTTGGATTCCTCCAAAAGCATTTCAAAATCATCCATGGCATACTCATCCGTAAGGTCCATCATAATCAGTCTGGTATTATGCTCCATCACGCGCGCCACTTCTAAAAGCCTGTCCTCCCTGCGCGCTATCATCCAGATTTCATCAATATTGGAGAACGCCGTGTCAATCTGCAGTGCAAATTCCTGTCCGATGCCGGAGGAGGCACCTGTAATGATAATAATATTCTTCATACTTTTCCTCATTTCTGCGCTGCTTTTTGCGCATTATTTTATTCTACATTCTTTTATTTTGCATTCTTTTTCTTATGGATATTCCGGATGGTTTTCTTTTTTGTTTTCCGCAAACCTTTTTCTGCCGTCTCTTTCTTATCCCTGCCAATGGAAGCGGTATTTCTTTCGTATTTCTTAGGTCTAATCAGGCATTTCCTGTCGTACCCTATCAAATCCTTTCTTCCGGCAGTTTCTAACGCCTCGTATACCAGCTCGTAATTCTTGGGGTTCCGGTACTGAATCAGAGCCCTCTGCATGGCTTTCTCGTGTGGATTTTTACAGACATATACCGGTTTCATGTCCCTGGGGTCCAGCCCCGTATAATACATAACCGTCGAGATGGTGGAGGGAGTCGGATAAAAATCCTGCACCTGTTCAGGCATGTACCCCAAATCCCTGAGATATTCCGCCAGCGCCACTGCTTCCTTTAAGGTGGAACCTGGATGGGAAGACATCAGGTACGGGACAAGATACTGTTTGCTGCCCATCTCGGCATTCAGCCTTTTATACTTGGAAACAAACTGTTCGTATACTGCATTCTCCGGTTTTCCCATACGTTTTAACACGGCGTCACAGATATGCTCCGGCGCCACCTTAAGCTGTCCGCTGACATGGTACTGCACCAGTTCCCTGAAAAATGCGTCATCCTCGTCCGCCATCATATAGTCAAAACGGATGCCGGAACGGACAAATACCTTTTTCACACCGGGAAGCGCCCTCAGCTTCCTGAGAAGCGAAAGATAATCCCTATGCTCCACCCGTAAATTGGGACAGGGCTTCGGAAACAGGCACTGCCTGTTTTTGCACACTCCCTGCGTAAGCTGTTTCTCACAGGAAGGATGCCTGAAATTCGCCGTCGGTCCGCCCACATCATGAATATATCCCTTAAAATCCGCTTCCTTTGTCAGAAGCTTTGCTTCCTGCAAAATAGAATCATGGCTTCTGGCCTGCACGATACGCCCCTGATGGAAGGTCAGCGCGCAAAAACTGCAGCCTCCAAAGCATCCCCTGCTGCTTATCAGGGAAAACTTGATTTCCGCAATGGCGGGAACGCCTCCTTTCTCTTCGTACATGGGATGGTAAGTGCGCATATACGGGAGGGCATATATCTCATCCATTTCCTCCATGGTAAGGGGAAGGGAAGGCGGATTCTGCACCACGTAGACGCCGCCCGGATACCCCTCGATTAACACTTTTCCCGTAAAGGCGTCCGTATTCTGGTATTGCACGGCAAAACTCTCGGCATATCTGGCCGGCTCCTCCTTCATGGCGTCATAATCCGGCAGAACAAGCCCGTCATAAATATGTTCCAGCATCTTTGTCTTATATACCGTGCCCTGAATAAAGGTAATGTCGCGGACTGCAATGCCGCTGTTTAATGCATCCGCAATCTCTACGATACTGCGCTCCCCCATTCCGTAAGAAATCAAATCTGCCTGACTGTCCAACAGGATGGAGCGCTTGAACTTATCCGACCAGTAATCATAATGGGCCATTCTCCTGAGGCTGGCCTCAATGCCGCCTATGATAATGGGAATATCCCTATAGGTACGGCGAATCAGATTGCAATACACCACGGTTGCATAATCCGGTCTCTTTCCGCACTCTCCCCCCGGCGTATAGGCGTCGCTTCCCCTTCTCTTTCTGGAAACGGAATAATGGTTTACCATGCTGTCCATATTGCCGCCGCTTACTAGGAAAGCAAGCCGGGGCCTGCCCAATATGGAAATGCTGTCCTCTTTTTTCCAGTCCGGCTGGGAAATAATGCCCACCGTATAGCCGTGCGCCTCCAGCACCCTGCTGATTATGGCATGACCGAAAGAAGGATGGTCAACATAGGCATCCCCGATTACATATACAAAATCCAGTTGTTCCAGATGCAATTCTTCCATATCCTGCCTGCACACAGGTAAAAATCTGCCTTCCAAGCCACACCTCCCAACCCTTTATCAAAGCAGTTCTTCGTAATTCTCTATATAATAATCTGCCAGCTCCTGCTTTTCTTTCCTGATACCGGCAGAATACTTATCCTCCACCGCACACACCTTCATGCCTGCTGAAATCCCTGCCATGATACCGGGAATGATATCCTCAAATACCAGGCACTTTTCGGGGGATACCCCCAGTTTCTCTGCCACCGCCTGATAGATGTCCGGCGCCGGCTTACCCTTTTTCACTTCACATGCCGTCATAATGCAGGAAAAATAGGTGTCAAAAGACAGGGCTTTTGACGCGCTCTCCACCAGTTCCCTGGAATTACTCGTAGCGACTCCCAGCTTTATCCCTCTGTTTTTGCAATACCTTAAAAAGTTCTCCGCCCCTTTTTTATATGGGATTTCATAGAGATATTTATCACATGCCATGGCAACCCAATCCGCTTTCATCACTTCCAGACTGTCGGGCAGCCCGAACCTCTCCTTAAAATACACTGCAGTTTCGGAAAAACTCATACCCTCAATATCACGTTGTAAATCACGGGGCGGAATTATGCCAAAACGACCCAGATAGGAAATGTCAATATCCTCCCATATCCACATGGAATCCAGCAGTGTGCCGTCAAGGTCAAAAATCACCGCTTCAAAATCCGCCAATTTCTCCTTTAATGGATTTTCCCTTTTCATCATAAAAGACTCTCCTGTCTTAATTTTAGCAGTTCTTCCTCATTAAGCGGCCTGAAGCAGCCTTTCTTCAAGTCATTCGGAAGCGCCAGCGGCCCCATGGACAGTCTTTTCAAATAGACAACCTCATTGCCCACTGCCTCCAACATCCTCTTCACCTGATGGAAACGCCCCTCCCGGATGGTAAGGTTTATCTCATTATCGGCAAGCTGCTCCACCCTTGCGGGCAGCGTCCGCATTTCATCCCCGATATCAACGCCCGCCTCCAGACATTCGGCGTCCTGTTTCAGAAACGGCAGCTTTGTCCTGACAAAATAGGTTTTATCCACATGCTTTTTGGGAGATAAGAGCCTGTGTGCCAGCCCACCGTCATCCGTAATCAGTAAAAACCCTTCCGCATCCTTATCCAGCCTGCCGACCGGGAAGAGATTCCTGATGTTTTCCCCTGCAAGTAAATCCAAAACCGTTTCCTGTCCCGAATCCCTTGTTGCCGTTATCACGCCTGCCGGTTTATGCAAAAGGTAATAATGAAACTTATGAAACAGACGCTGTTCGCCACGAACGGCAATCACGTCGGTTTCTTCCCCGACTTTTCTGTCAGGGGATGTTTCCTGTAAACCGTTTACCGTGACAAGCCCTTTCCTGATAAGCTGTTTTACTTCACTTCTGGTACCCGTGCCCGTTTCACAGAGAAATCTGTCAAGGCGCATCATACATTATCCTCCTGATTGGCAAGGACCCATTCCTGCAAAATTTCATAAATATGGGGATAAGACTTCTTCAGCGAGCGCGGACACATGGAAGAGTCCGCAAAACAATGACTCGACTCCCCTGTGGTGTGCAGCCTGCCGTCTGCGTCGTAAATGCGGTATCCGAGACTTAATTTAATACCGTTAAAATGCAGGGGAAACAACTGAATCTGAAAACTTTCCCCGTAACGGAAGGGCAGTCTGTACTCGCAGGAAACTGAGAGAACCGGTATCAGCAGTCCCTGCCTTTCCATCTCCGCATAGGACAAAGACAGTTCCTCCATCAACGAAAGTCTCGCTTCCTCCATCCACCTGATGTAATTGGAGTGGTGGACAATTCCCATCTGGTCCGTTTCGTAATAATTAACCGTGCGGCTGTAAAGATATCCTTTCATGTTTTCCTCCATGATTCATTCATGTTATGTTTTCTCAAATCATACAATATGGATAAGTCGGTATCAGGAAGCGTAACCATGAAAGCAATGTTAAACAGATTTATAAAATCAGGTTTCTTTTTACTGCTCTTTGCCCTCATACTGCTTTATCCCCAGTTAAGCCTTTATTACGCGGCGGTCGGGCTGAAGCTCTGGTTTGAGCGCATGGTTCCTACCCTGCTTCCTTTTATGATTTTATCGGGCATCATGGTACGCCAGAATCTTACGGAAGGCTTTGCCGGTATCCTGTACCCGATACTCCGCCCCATATTTAAAATCAGCAGAAACTGCGTCTATTGCCTGCTTTTGGGCTTTTTATGCGGATTCCCCATGGGCGCACGCACCGTGGCGGAGCTCTATGAGAGGAGACGCCTGAATAAGAGGGAAGCGGAATTTCTGCTGGCTTTCTGCAATAATATCGGCCCTGTTTATTATATCAGTTTTTTGCTCCCTGTAACAGGACTTTCTGCCAAAGGCAGGCTGCCTTTTTATTTGTTCGGTATGTATGGCATTCCCCTGCTTTACGGCCTTTTTCTGCGCTACACGGGCTTTCTTCTGCCCAAAGGCGGCTTTTCCCTCCCTGACCCCGGCAAACATTTGTCCCATCCGGAACCCGAAGAACGTTTTCCCCTAAGCCTGGACAATGCCATGCAGTCCGGCATTGCCGGTATTACCACATTGGGAGGGTACATGATTCTGTTTAACCTGCTGAATCTGGTACCCCATGCAATAAACCTGTTTTTTCATCTGTCCCTGCCTGACAGATGGCTGGCAGTAACAAACTGTATGCTGGAAATCACCAGCGGAATCAGCCGAATGGGAACATCCTCAGCAGCCGTTCTCATCCTGCTTCCCCTTGGCGGGCTGTCGTGCATTTTTCAGACGGTAAGCATGACAAAACACACAGACCTCTCCATGCCGCGTTACCTGTTACATAAAAGCATACAGACCGTGCTGACTGCCGGCTACTATTTCCTGCTTCTCTTTTTCCTCTTCTGACGTCTTTTTCCTGCCATCAGAAGACGCGTTATGAGCAAAGCGACAAACAATACAATGCATATCAGAAGACATAGTTCCAAAAAAGAAAGAAAAGAAACATCTTTCTCCTTCTCTTCCCTCTCAGGGGCCTTAAAACCGGCATATTCTTTGGTTTCCGTGCTTTCTGGCAAAGAAGGCGGACTTTCTGTTTCTACGGGCAAAGGCGCCTCATCCGGCGTGTTTACAAACACAGGAAAACCGGTTAAGACATTACTCTCCGTATACCTGTCATACTGGTTTATCCCCTTTACCACAATGGCCGGACTGATTCCTTCGGGAATCTCGACCTCAAAGGTAAAAATATCGGGGCTGTATCCTGCCACCACGTCAGTCTGGGGCCAGGCGATATACGGCGTATAGGTAGTGCCGCCGTCAATGCTGTAAGAATAGTAAAGCATCGGGCTGTCATAATCATGCCCCGTCACCGTAACGCCCACCACATGCCTGTCCAAATCCACATATGACTCCTCAATCATGCAGATATCAGGGTCTGTTTCATCCGCCTGCACATACAAAGTTCCCGGCGCGTCCGCCTCAAGGTCAGGTCCGTATCCGCCGCCGCTGTAATCCACACCAAGGATTTCACTCTTCAATCCAAAAAACTTTGCCGCCGACGTGGCGTCCGCAATGCCGAATGCAATCAAATCCTCTTCGGAATCACAAAATCCCACATCCGCATCATGGTCTATATGACAGTGTTCTATCAGCGCAGCTGCAATATCATATTCATTGCAAAAACGGAGAATGCCGTAATAGTCCTCTCCTTTGTCGTTAAATCTTGTCTTTACGCCCCGGATAAACAGGCCCATATCCTTCATAGCGTCCATCTGGATGCAGCCGAAACGGTATCCCTCCCTGTTTAGCTCACCGAACGCGGAAACCCATACTTCCGAACCAAACAGTTTGTTGTCGGGCGACATGTTAAAATGCAGGCAGAATACAAAATCCGCATTCACCGAAGCTGCAAAATCCGCCCTTGCCTGTATGCTCATATCCGCATCCTCAGTATGGGTCAGGTAGACCGTAATTCCTTCATACTTGCTTAATTCTTCATACATGGCGTTGGCTACCGTCATATTCATTTCTTTTTCCAGAAAACCGTTATAGTCTGCGCCAAGGTTCTTGCCCCCATGTCCGGCATCTATCACCACCACAAGCTGTCCGTCCGTATCAGGCGGGTAATGGAACCCTACCGCCTTTACTGCATTACCGTTGGCAATGACAGACAAAATGATAATCATAAAAACGGAAAATAAAAACCTTCCGCACTTCCTCATAAATCCATCCTCCCTGTCGTTGAAAGCAAAAAGCCGGTTTCCGGCTAACGCTAAGTTTTCCGGAAACCGGTCTGTTTGGTATCATCACCGTTAAATTACATCTATGCCGTCCTGCGCCCCGTCCAGACTGACCTCTTCATAATCATCCGCAGACGGGTTAAGCTCCGCCCTGTTTGACTGGATGATATCATGATAATGGTTCAGGTTCCCTATCAGGGCATCATAATCGGCAGCCGCAGTCTGGGAAGAAGCCGCAATGATGTTTTCCAGATTGGCAAGCATATCATCCATGTACTGCATGGCGGACATCCTGACCTGATTGGCCTCCATGGTGGCATTGTCCAGTATCTCCTGCGCCTGTCTGGTGGCCATAGTTACCACTTCATTGGCCTGCGCATACGCCTGCTGCATGATTTCATGTTCATTGATGAGCTGGTTCGTCTGTATGGTTGCCTCATTAATCAGCGACTCCGCTTTTGTGCGGGCGTCATTTAAAATCGCTTCCTTGTTACTGATGATTTTCTGATACCTTTTAATCTCATCCGGCGTTTTCATACGGAGTTCCCGTAAAAGTTCATCTATCTCATCTTTATTGACAACTATTTTGGTACTGGAAAAAGCCTGCGGCTTACAGCTGTCAATATATTCTTCAATTTCGTCTATTAGCTGCTCAATTCTGCTGCTCATACTCCTACTCCTCCTTACAAAGCGGCAGTCACCCTCCCCTGCGCTTTATCCCATATTTATCATATACCAGCCCGGCAACAAAGTCGGGAACACACATGGAAATATCTCCGCCAAAACTGGCAATCTGCCTGACACCGGAGGAACTCAAATAAGAATATTCCAGACTGGTTGTAAAAAACACCGTATCAAGCTGCTCCTGTGACAGGACGCGGTTTGTCTGTGCAATCTGCAATTCATACTCAAAATCGGTAATCGCCCTTAAGCCCCTTACCGCAATATGAATATCTTTTTCCCTGGCATAATCAATCAGCAGACCACTGAAATAGTCCACTTTTACATTAGGCAACTCTTCCGTTGCTTTTTCTAATATCTTAACACGTTCTTCCACAGAAAACAACGGCATCTTTTCTTTATTATTCAGAACACTGACGATAAGTTCGTCGAATACTGCCGACGCGCGTCTGATTATGTCAAGATGTCCAAATGTCAATGGGTCAAAACTCCCCGGATAAACAGCACGTTTCATTAGATTTCCTTCCCTCAATCCGCTTTTTTCAAAAATACATGCTTGTTGGTCTTATATTTTTTTTCTTTGATTATCTGATACCCCAGTTCCTGCGTATAGGAAAAATCCGTTCCGGCCTCCGCTTCCACGATAATCAGCGTATCTTCCGTGACATACCGGTACTCCCTCATGGCAAAAAGCGCCTGCCTTTCCAAATCGAGTCCGTATGGCGCATCCATAAAAATAATATCGGCTTCTTTTTCAAATATACTGCCCAATGCGCTTACCGCGTCCTGTTTCAGCACTACCGCCTTGTCCGCCAGTTTCGTAAAAAGCAGGTTTTCCTGTATACAGCTCAGGGCATTTGCCGCATTATCGATAAAATACGCTTTTTTTGCCCCCCTGCTCAGCGCTTCAATCCCGATGGCGCCGCTTCCGCTGAACATATCCACAAAAACGCTTCCCTGTGTATAAGGCTGCAGCATATTGAATAATGTTTCCTTGATACGGTCCGTCGTCGGGCGCGTATCAAGCCCTTTAGGGCATTTTAACGGAAGGCTCCTTGCCACTCCTGCAATCACTCTCATTCCCACACCTCGCTTAACCCCTGACTTTGGTTCCCTTGCTGTCCCGTTTTCCGAGTTTCAGACTGTTTAATACAAGATTCTTGTTTTTATACTTAATGGAAGTTTCTACCGCGTTCTGGGTGTAATAGACGGCTTCCAGCGCGTCATTTGCAGAAAGTTTCATGCCCCTGACGCCGATGGCGCCCTTTTTCTTTTCCGGTATTTCATCCATCGGAAACCGGAGGAAGAAACCTTCCGCCGACTGTAACACGATATTGCGCTGTTCCTTCAGGATGGAAACATGCAAAAGTTCATCCCCGTCATTTAACTTAGTGGCGGCAACCAGCCGTTTGCTCACATCAAATTCACCGCCGTCAACCACTTTCATCATTGCCTGTTTCGTCACAAAAACCAGCCTGTAAAGATTCAGTTCCGTCTGGCTTGCCACGCACAAAATGCTTTCTTTGTCTGAACTGTAATTGCTGACATTATCTATGGGGACTCCTTTATCCCTAAACTTGCCGAAAGGCAAATCCAGCACCTTCACGGTGTGCAGCTGTCCGGTATTGGTAAAAATACAAATCCTGCCCGTATTTTTGCACCGGATTACATATCTGCTTTCTGCGTCTGCCGCTTCCTGATTCCTTTCATATGTGGCGGCGTCAATCGTTTTGGCATAGCCAAAACGGTCCATCAGAAAGACTACTTCCATCTCCTCCAGTTTCTTTTCCTCATATACGGCTTCCTTTGCATTTTCAATCCGGGTTTTTCTGGGTCTGCCGTATTCCTTCTTAATGGCTTCCAGTTCGTTCATGATGACCTGCGCCATGGATTCTTTTCTTTCCAGAATGTCTTCATAGCGGTAAATATTGGCCATGGTCTCTTCATGTTCCCGAATCAATGCCTCTATTTCCAGACCAATCAGCTTGTACAGCCGCATTTCCAGAATGGCGTTCGCCTGCTTTTCCGTAAACTGGAGCTGGGCAGCCATGATTTTGGACTCTTTTGTCTTGAACCGGATTCCGTCAATTTTACCTTCTACCAGACATGCCTTCGCCATTGCCCGGTCTTTGGAACCCCTCAGGATTTCAATAATCAGGTCTATGACATTGCAGGCTTTGATTAATCCCTCTTGAATCTCTTTTCTTTCTATTTCCTTTTGAAGGAGCGTGTTATATTTCCTGGTTGTAACCTCAAACTGAAAATCCACATTGGCCTTTATCAGCTGCTTTAAGCCCATGGTTTCCGGACGGCCCTGGGAGATAGCCAGCATATTGACGCCAAAGGTATCCTCCAGACGGGTCTTTTTGTACAGCATATTGGTAAAGTTGTCCACATCCGTGTCTTTCCTGAGTTCAATGACAATGCGGATTCCTTCTTTGGAAGACTGGTTGGAAATATCCAGAATATCCGCCGTCTTCTTGGTTTCGGAAAGCGCCGCCACATCGGAAAGGAATTTAGCAATATTGGCGCCTATCATGGTATAGGGAATCTCGGTAATGACCAGATTGATTTTCCCACCTTTTCCCTTTTCTACCTCGACCTTTCCCCGCAGCTTAATCTTCCCCGTCCCTGTTTCGTAGATATCCAGAAGTTCATCCTTGTTTATCACAATGCCTCCGGTAGGAAAATCGGGTCCTTTCAGATACTTCATCAATTCACGGGTGGAGATGCCGGAATCTTTCATGTATGCCTTGACGGCGTCTATCACTTCCGCAAGGTTATGGGGCGGGATGCTTGTTGCCATTCCCACGGCAATCCCTTCCGAACCGTTTACCAGCAGATTCGGAATTTTAACCGGTAATACGGAAGGTTCCTTTTCCGTCTCGTCAAAATTGGGGACAAAATCCACCACGTCCTTGTCCAAATCCGCCAAAAAAGCTTCCTGTGTAATCTTTTCCAGACGGGCTTCCGTGTAACGCATGGCAGCCGCGCCGTCGCCTTCGATATTGCCGAAATTGCCGTGTCCGTCAATCAAAGGCAGCCCCTTCTTAAAATCCTGCGCCATCACGACAAGCGCTTCGTATATGGAACTGTCGCCGTGCGGATGGTACTTACCCATGGTATCCCCCACGATACGCGCGCTTTTCCTATACGGCCTGTCGTAACGGATTCCCAATTCATGCATATCGTAAAGGGTACGTCTCTGCACCGGTTTTAAACCGTCGCGCACATCCGGCAGCGCCCTTGCCACAATCACGCTCATGGCATAGTCGATGTAGGATTTCTGCATCAAATCGGAATATTCTGTTCTTATAATTCTGTTATCGTCCATTTCCTTCTCCTAAATATCCAACTCCGCATCATGCGCATGTTCATGAATAAACGCCTTTCTGGGAGGCACATCCGTTCCCATCAGCATCTCGGTAATCTCAGAGGCCATTCTGGCGTCCTCAATCTCAATTCTTTTTAACAGCCTCGTCTCAGGGTCCAGCGTGGTTTCCCAAAGCTGGGAGGCGTCCATTTCCCCAAGTCCCTTATACCTCTGAAGGGTAAAAGGCGCCTTATGGGTTTTCCTGTATTTTTCCAGCGCTTTGTCATCATACAGGTACTGCTCCGCGCCTTTACTCGGCATTGCCTTGTACAGCGGGGGCATTGCCTGATAAATATGCCCTTCATATATCAGTTCCGGCATAAAGCGGTAAAACAGGGTCAAAAGCAGGGTACTGATATGCGCGCCGTCCACATCCGCGTCGGCCATGATGATGATTTTGTCGTACCTGAGTTTGGAAATGTCAAAATCATTGCCGTAGCCTTCCGAGAAACCACAGCCAAAGGCATTAATCATGGTTTTGATTTCCGCATTGGCAAGCACCTTGTCTATGCTGGCCTTTTCCACATTCAATATCTTTCCGCGGATGGGAAGGATTGCCTGGAACATGCGGTTGCGCGCCATTTTTGCGCTTCCGCCCGCACTGTCTCCCTCCACGATGAAGATTTCACATTTTGACGCGTCCCTGGACTCACAGTTTGCCAGTTTACCGTTGCTGTCAAAAGAAAACTTTTGTTTTGTCAGCATATTGGTTTTGGCTTTTTCCTCTGTCTTTCTGATTTTGGCCGCTTTTTCCGCACAGCCGATTACGTTTTTTAAGGTTTCCAGATTCCGGTCAAAAAAACGCACCACTTCTTCACCCGTAATCTTGCTGACCACCTTTGCGGCGTCCTGATTGTCCAGTTTCGTCTTGGTCTGACCTTCAAACCTGGGGTCGGGATGTTTGATGGAAACCACCGCCGTCATACCGTTGCGCACATCCGCGCCGGTAAAATTGACATCTTTTTCTTTTAAAATGCCCAGTTCCCTTGCGTATGAATTGATGATATTGGTAAAAGAACTCTTAAAGCCTGTCAGATGCGTGCCGCCTTCCGCATTGTATATATTATTACAAAATCCAAGTACATTTTCATGAAATTCATTTACATACTGGAACGCCACTTCAACGGAAATCCCTTCACTTTCCCCTGAAAAAGAAATGACATCGTGGATTCCTTCTTTCGATTTGTTCATGTCCTTAATAAAGCCCGTAATGCCTTCAGGTTCATGGAACTCCACATGTTCCGTGACTTCCCTGCGCCTGTCCTCATAAATGATGGTAAGGCTCGGATTCAGATAAGCCGTTTCATGCAGCCTGCTCTTTACCTCATCCTCCTTAAACCGGGTCTTGTCAAAAATGGTGTCATCCGGAAGAAAATTGATGACGGTTCCTGTCTCCTTTGTTTTGCCTACCACAGGCAGAAGTCCGTTTACCAAATCAGTCACCGGAAGCCCTTTTTCATAAGAGTCCTCAAATATCTGCCCGCCATTTTTGACCCTTACGGTCAATCTGTTGGACAATGCATTTACGACAGAAGAGCCTACCCCATGCAGCCCTCCGCTGGTTTTGTAGGCGTTGTTGTCAAATTTACCGCCGGCATGAAGGGTCGTAAAAACAAGACGCTCCGCACTGACGCCCTTTTCATGCATTCCCACCGGAATCCCACGGCCGTTATCCTCCACCGTGGCTGAACCGTCCGCTTCCAGCGTAACCTTTATCGTATCGCAGTACCCTGCCAGATGCTCGTCCACCGCATTATCCACGATTTCATATATCAGATGGTTAAGGCCTTTGGTGGACACACTGCCGATATACATGCCCGGCCGCTTCCTGACTGCCTCCAACCCCTCCAGCACGGTTATGCTGGAAGCATCATAATTGTTTGCTTTTGCCATTTGATTACTCTCCTTAATAAACCGCAAAAAAAATCTTTGCACACATACGCAGTATACCATAGATTTTGTATGTGTGCAAAGAAAAAGATACTATTTGTAGGGAATTGCCTGCATTCTATACGCTTATTTTCTTACAGCAGGCAATAGCAAGCGCGCCGGGACCGATATGGCAGGCAACACTCAATGAAAGCGGGTCTATGTGAATGTCATATCCGGGAAATGCTTCTGCAAGCTCGGATTTTAACTGCTCTGCCGCTTCGCTGTTGTGCGTATGCGCAATCTGAAGCCAGATTCCTTTTTCTTCGGTGAGTCCGCCAAAACGATTGATAATGTCATTCCTGATTGCATTCATCATAATGGACTTGCCCTGCGTGGTTGTCCTGGCCTTTGCAAAAGCGTCTAATTTATCCCCCTGTATCTGCAAAACGGGCTTTAACTTCAAAATGGTGCCAAGAGCCGCGGCTGCCGGGGTAATCCGGCCTCCTTTTTTGAGGTAATACAGGGTATCCAGCATAATGTATATGCTGCTGTTTAATTTGTCATTTTCCAAAAACTCTTTGATTTCACTGCCGCTTTTTCCTTTGGAAGCCAGAAGCTTTGCATCCAGCACCGACTGCCTCTGGGTAACCGAAATACGCTGATTGTTTACCACATGTACTTTTCCCTCAAATTCCGGTTCCTGGGAAAGCATTATGGCGCTCTGGCAGGAACCCGACAATCCGCTGCTCATGGGAATATGCACAATTTCATCGTTTTCTTTTAACAGTTCCCTCCACAGGTTCATAACCGAATCCGGGGAAGGCTGGCTGGTACCGATATCGTCTCCGCCCACCAGCATATCGTAAAACTCCTCCTGGGTCAAATCGATATCCTCAAAATATGTTTTTTCTTTAATCATAAAGGGCATTGGCAGAACCGCCACTGAAAGTTCCTTTGCCTGTTTCTGGGTAATCCCGCTGTTTGAATCCGTAACTATCGCAATCTTTGACATAATTTCCTTTCCATGCGTGCTGCAGGTCTGCCTGCATCAGGCACTAATCCGTATGAAAACTATTGTACCTTTAGATGCTCGTAAAGTCAACACTATTCCACAATCCCTGCATGTCGAACTGTCCCAGCCCGTCTGCATACTTTTGCACGCAGTCGGACGCCTGCTTCAAAACTGCCGAATCGTGGTAAATATCCGCCAGTTTAAACTGCAAGTCCCCGCTTTGCCGTATTCCGAACAAATCTCCCGGTCCCCGCAGCTTCAAATCTTCACCGGCAATAAAAAAGCCGTCATTGGACTGTTTCAGGATATCCAGGCGCTCACCTGCCTCTTTTGTATCGTTGGTATTGATAAAAATACAGTAACTCTGGTGTTCTCCCCTGCCCACCCGTCCGCGGAGCTGGTGAAGCTGCGCAAGCCCGAACCGCTCTGCATTCTCCACCATCATCACGGTGGCATTTGGCACGTTAATGCCAACCTCTATGACTGTGGTGGATACCAGTACGTCAATCTGTCCTGCCGCAAACTCCTCCATAATGCGGTTTTTATCCGAAGGGCGCATTTTACCGTGCAGACAGGCCACCCGGACGGATACCGGCAATGCCGCTTTTAACTTTTCCGCATAATCCCCGACATTTTCCATACCGGGAAGTTCTCCCTCCTCCACCATGGGACAGATACAATATACCTGTCTTCCCGCTGCTATTTCCTTCTCAATAAAAGCATAGGCCTTTGGCCTGTAACCGGGTCCGACAACACAGTTTTTAATGGGCTGCCTGCCCGATGGCAGTTCGTCAATAATGGAGATGTGCAAATCCCCATACAAAATAATGGCAAGGGTTCTGGGAATCGGCGTGGCGCTCATGACAAGAACATGGGGATGATTCCCTTTATCCTTTAAAGCTTCCCGCTGCCTTACCCCGAAACGGTGCTGCTCATCCGTAACGACAAGCGCCAGGTTTTTAAAAGAAACTTTGTCCTGAATGACTGCATGGGTTCCCAATACCAGGTTTGCCCTGCCGCTTGACAGTTCTTCATAAATTCCCTTTTTTACGCCGGCCGTCTGCGAACCGGTGAGAAATACCGGCCGAAAAGGCAGGCGGTATCTTTTGGTCAGTTCGCTGATGGTTTCATAATGCTGTCTTGCCAATACCTCCGTAGGCGCCATCATGGCCCCCTGATAACCATTGGTTACGCATAAAAGCAGCGCCCAGACTGCCACAATCGTTTTTCCTGAGCCGACATCTCCCTGTACCAGACGGCTCATCACATTTTCACCTGTCATGTCAGCCTTGATTTCTTCAATTACCTTTAGCTGGGCTTTCGTGAGCCGGTACGGGAGCGTCTCTAAAAAGCGCACGGTTTCCGCCGTTTCCACCATAGGCGCATGGTTTTTTTCCTTCTCAAGCAGCGACTTTGACTCCCTTACCATAAGGAGGAAAAAGAAAAATTCATTAAATATCAGCCTGTTTCTCGCTTTAGCAAGCTGTTCTTCATTTGCCGGAAAATGAATGGCAGAAATCGCCTCGTCAAACGGCATCAGGTTTTCCCCGGCAAGCATTTCTTCAGGAAGCATTTCTTTCGGCAGGGGACATAGGCTCAGCGCCTGTCTGACTGCCTTTGCAACTGCCTGATTGCTCAGTCCTTTTGTCAGCGGATATCTGGGCTGTATAAATGCCATCAAGCTGCGGTATTCTTCTTCCTTGTAGATTCTGGGCTGTTCCATTACAAGGGCATGGTTTGCCTTTTCCTGCACCAGGCCGTAAAACAGGTATACCTGTCCGCTCTTCAGCGTGTTCTTCAGAAAAGCCATGTTAAAAAAAGTCAACTGTATGGAACCGGAACTGTCCCTGATGATTGCCGTTACAATTTTTAAATTTCTTACCTGCTTTAAAACCGGCGTCTGTACAACAAAGCCTTTAACGGCGCAGACCTTTCCGGCTGTTATCTCACCTATGGGAACCGGTTCCCCGAATGTTTCATAATCCCTCGGGAAAAAAAATAAAAGTTCCCTGATATTTTCTATATGAAGTTTACGAAAAAGAGCGGCGGATTTCTCCCCCACTCCCTTCAAGGTGGTAATATCTGATTGTAATTCCATAAAAACCTCTATTCGGCTGACACAATATAATAATAAATCGGCTGTCCGCCATACTGTAACTCTACATCACAGCCGGAATACTTTTCTTCCACTGCCTGTTTGATTTTTTCGGCATCCGCCTCATCCACATCACTTCCGTAGTAAATGCTGATAAGTTCCATATCCTCACCCATCATGGCATCCACCATACCCAACGTAATCTCAGATAAATCAGAGCCCACCGTCAAAATACCGGCATCCCCGATACCCATATAATCACCCTGCCTGATTACCTTATCCTCTATCTGGGTATCCCTGACGGCATATGTGACTTCACCTGTCTTAACATTGCTGATTTCTTCGGACATCGCGGCAACATTCTCCTCTGCCGATAAGTCCGGGACAAAATTGATTACTGCCGTAATTCCCTGGGGTACCGTTTTGGTGGGAATGACAATGATTTGTTTGTCCTTTACCAGCTGAGCCGCCTGATTGGCCGCCAGAATCACATTTTTATTGTTGGGAAGAATATAAACCGTATCGGCATTTACCTTTTCTATGGCGTCCAGCATGTCTGCTGTGGACGGATTCATCGTCTGTCCGCCTTCTATGACATAATCAACGCCCAGCCCCCTGAAGATTTCATTCATGCCCTCTCCAAGAGAAACCGCCACAAAACCGGACTGTTTTCTCTCCGCCGGTTCTGAAACCGCCTCTTGTGCTGCCTTTTCTTCTTCCTTTTTCTTTTCCGCTTCTTTAAACAGCTTTTCCTGATGCTCCAGACGCATGTTGTCTATCTTCATGTTGGACAATGCACCATACTTGAGAGCCCGTTGAATCGCCAGACCGGGGTCATTGGTATGTACATGTACCTTAACCACATCGTCATCAGCCACACATACAATGGAATCACCTATGGATTCCAGAAATTCCTTGAAATCCAGTTCCTGTTTAATATTGAAGGTACGGTTCAGCATAATGATAAATTCCGTACAGTAGCCAAACTTGATATCTGCTTCCGCTTTTACATCCTGCTTTGCTCCTGACCGTTTAGTCTCCTGCGCATCGGCAATGGTGTAATCGATTTCCTTTCCCTGGAAAGCGTCATAAGCGCCGGCAAGCACCTCCACAAGGCCCTGTCCGCCGGAATCCACCACGCCTGCCTGCTTTAATACTGGCAAAAGCTCGGGTGTCTGGCTCAATACATAGCGGGCATGCTCGATAACCTTACCGATAAAGCCGTCCATGTCCTCCATGCCGTCTTCCAAAAGTTCCCTTGCTTTCTCAGCCGCACCCCTGGCAACCGTAAGAATGGTTCCCTCTTTCGGCTTCATAACTGCCTTGTACGCAGTTTCCACTGCTTTATCAAGGGCATCAGTCAAAGCGGGAATATCGATTATCTCCAACTCCTTGATGCTTCTGGTGAGTCCCCTTAAAAGCTGGGATAAAATAACCCCGGAATTTCCCCTTGCGCCACGCAGGGAACCGGACGAAATAGCTTTACATAAAGATTTCATGTCAGGATTTTCGCCAAGGGCCGTAACCTCTTTCGCGGCAGACATGATAGTCAATGTCATATTGGTACCGGTATCACCGTCCGGAACCGGAAACACGTTTAATTCGTTAATCCATTCTTTTTTTGAATCCAGATTCTTTGCACCGGCTAAGAACATCTTTGCAAGCATCTTAGCGTCGATTGTATTTAAAGCCACAATACGTCCTCCTTAATCAATCACTCTTACACCTTCGACAAAGATGTTGATTTTTTCAACTTCAATACCGGTGAATTCTTCCACCTTGTATTTGACACTGTCCACCAGATTGTCGGTCACTGCCAGAATGCTTACGCCATATGCCACTATGACATGAAAATCCAGCGTCAGCTTATTATTTTTAATGGATACGGCAATTCCTCTTGTGAGATTTTCCATCTTGAGTAACTTTGCCAGTCCATCCCTTGCCGAATAGCCGGCCATACCTACAATACCGAAACATTCCACAGCGACGCTTCCTGCATATTGGGCAATGACTTCATTGTCAATTGTAATGTTACCCATATGGGTATTCATAGAAGAACCTTTCATGTTGAACCTCCTTCTTGCACACCGGCGCTCTCCTGCCAGCGTACATATATAGTGTATTATAACTGCTTTTCCTAAAAAATGGAATAAAAAAATTCAAAAATTCAAAAAACTTGAGTTTTTGCTTGCAATTCGCCATCATTTCTGTTAATATATCAATGTTGCGAGTTTCACTCGTTTAAGATTTATGCAAAAAACAGATTAATGCAAATGCATTTTGAGGAGGTGTCAAGATGGCTAAATGTGATATTTGCGGCAAAAGCGTTCAATTTGGTAATAACGTAAGCCATTCTAATAGAAAGACCAGCAGAATTTGGAAACCCAATATCAAAAGGGTAAAATGCAAAGTAAACGGCGGTTCCAAGAGAATCCATATCTGCACACGCTGTCTGCGGTCAGGCGCTGTAGAAAGAGCTTAATAACAACACATGAATGTAAAGGCGGTACAGTTTTCTGCACCGCCTTTTTATTCTGCCCTTTTTCTTCTCTCATATTCGCGGTTAATCATTTGCACCAGTTCCGCATCCCCGCATAAGTTATCAGGATGAAAAATCTTCAGCAAATCCTTGTACCGTTTCCTTAATGTCAGGGGATTTGTCGCTCCCCGAAACAGCACCCGTGCAACATCCTCCGTTTCTGCCATGGCGCCGTACTCCCTTTTGCGGTACTCTTTTTCCATTTCAAACCGGGAACGTTCCTTATCCAGCCTGCGTCTGTCCGCGTCAAGCTGAATAAACGCATCCTTCAATATTTGCATTTTTTTGTCAAAAAACAGATTGTCATCTTTCAACCGCTTTTGTTCCATTACGATTTTATGGTTAAGCATGTCCATTTCCGTTCGGAACTGCGCACGTTCTTTGATTAACTTTTCCTTAAACTCCGCCGCCTCACGTTTTTCATTTTCAAGACGGATATTCTCCCTGAACAGAAACAGCTTCAATTCCCTGAGTTCTTCATCGCTCTCTGCCTTCAAAAGGGCTTCTACGTCAATCATGATATTCTCTCCCACAGCCAAAGCCTAATCGCAGCTATAGCAGTTATAACCGATAAACAAAAGCAGCGCAATAATGATGATACCTACAAAATCATTGTGAAGAAACAACATTATCAGCATGCCGATAGCTACAAAAAAAGCCAGCAATCCCATCATTTTCTTCATGTCCACGCGGCATACCCCACAATCCTGCTCTCTATACAGGATATGCGCTATTTAAGAAAATGTGCCTTATTGTGCTGTTTTTTCCGGAAAAGCAATTTCCACTGCTTCCGCATCCGGAATCATTTCTTCTTTTTTGGTGGTAAATTTGTCAACCAAATCAGGAATCATGTCCAGTACCTTGGTAATCGTATCCTGATTTTTGATATTGACAAGCTTGGTAGAGCCGTTTTTCCCTATCACCAGCACCGCGCTGGGAGTCATTTTGCCGCCCAGACCTCCGGCGCCGTTCTGTTTCTTCTTTTCACCGTTGCTCCCTGCCCCGGCGCCTACGCCAAAAGAGACATCTACCAGGGGAAGGATAATGGTATCCCCAATCTGGGTTGCCTCCCCTACCACTGTTTTGGTGGAAAGCACGGTATCCATCCCTTTCAGTAATGATTCCAAAACTCCGCCAAACTGATTTTCTGCCATGATTATTCCTCCCTTTTAAGTTGCTTTATAAAAATACGCAGCTGCTTATCCAGCAATACCCTTCCTGCCTGATGCAGAAGGGTAAATACGGTTATCCTTCCTTTTAAATAGAAATTTCCATTCAGTACCGCGTTCTCAAAATCTGCTTCCACATTCACATTATTGCCCAATACGGGTAACAGCATACCATACAAAGCGCAAAGATATCCTGTCGTGTCCGGTGAGCCTGTGCCGACCTGCACATCCGCTTTCAACACCCTGGGACGGATGCTTTTCAATACGTTAAACAGCCTGCACCATACCCTTTGGTACAATCTTTGGTTGTCAATGTCAGTTAAAACATTTTTATAATATGAAATATTTTCTGCAATATGCTTTATCTTATCACATATTGATTGGATTGTGTACCATATCTTTGTGAATATATCCTTTATTTTTTGAATTTTCTCCTGCATCCATTTGACCGGATGTTTCCAAAAAACCGTTTTCTGTTCCGGTCGCGATACTTCGGCAGCTTCTTCTTTTTGCCGCGCATCTGCCTGCTTTGGTTCCTGTGCTTCTTCCTTCACCGGTTCCGCTTCCTGCGTTTCCTCTCCTGCCTGCTCCGCTTTCTGCGTTTCTTCCTGTTTCTGCGTTTCTTTCTGTTCCTGCGTTTTTTCCTGTTCCTGCGTTTTTTCCTGCCGCTCCGATTCAGGCAGCGGTTCTTCCTTCTGCTTCTTTGCAGACTTTTTTTCTTCCGCTTCCTTTACACCGGAAGCAGACATTTTAATGCCAAAGAGCCGTACAATAAGGCTTGCCGGTTTTGGATAGTCAAACCGTACTGTCAACATATGCAGGAGAAAAGACGCCTTTGCCTCCAGCAAAATCTCTTTTTCCCTTTTGCTGCCCTTTATCCGGTACCTCACCGGCACAAAAAGCACCAAAAGCGCCAGCACAAGAAGCAGTCCCAGTATACATAACAGGACAATGCCGATTATGGCCAGTATTTGCAAAATCACATGTAACATTTCAGATACTCCTTTAACCGGCAGTTCCCCTGTGCCGCAAACGATTCCTCGGCAATCTTTTGCACGATTCCCACCGCTTCCTCATAACTGCCTGCAATACCAACCACATAAGGCGGGTTTTCCCTGTAATATTTCTGGGACAGATATCCTGCCTTGTGTATTTCAAGCTGGTCCGAATCGTTCTTTGCCAGCGTCACCACATAAGCCTCCAGAAACTTTGCATGTTTCTGTAATTTATGTATTACCTTATTCGGATTATTGACCGACTCTCCAATATATAAACGTGGATACAGTTCCATACCGGCTCCTTTTACAAAATGTTGCCTTTCCATAAATTTAATCATATCATATTTTATTTACAAACCAAAGCAAAAACTGAAAAAAATCAACGGCCGGTCTGTTTTTCCCGTTTCCGTTGATTTTTCCACTTCACAAAATATACGTCAGTAGTACTTCCTCGTACCCCATAAGTTATTTCTTTTCATTTCCAGATACTCTCCGTAAGCTTTCTCCAAAATCTGCTTTTCATTGGCAAATTTGAGGAGATGGTACGCTTCATGGTATTTGTAAAATCCGGAATCAACAAAATACTCTTCGCGCTGTGGTTTACTGTAATAACTATCCGCCATCATCAAATACCAGTGGACCTCTTTCGCTACGACATCTTCCGGCACATTAAAGGAATATTCGCTTTTCCCGATGTATTTGATTACAGATGCCTGAGCCCCTGATTCCTCCAGCACTTCCCTGAGCGCCGTTTCTTTGAACTCTTCGCCTTCTTCCACTGTTCCCTTTGGCAATACCCATCCTTCGTATTTGTTTTTAAAATTTTTATACAAAAGAAGTATTTTCCCACGGAATATAACCACACCGCCGCAACTGGTTGCTTCAATCATTGCAATTCCTCCTGCCATTGGTGTGTCAATTTGTTTGACCTAAATCCAGTATAGTCCAAATACGCATGGGGCGCAACTGTTTTTATTTGGGAGTTTTCACCCCTGCCCCGGCAAGGCATCCCCGACCCCGGCGTGCATTTGTTCCAACAGGACGCGCTCCCGCTCGAGTAAAAACGCAGCGGCACATAGGATGCCACAGAACAGCATCCAAGGGCCGGCGTTTTTACACGGTCCTTTTTGGAATCAAATGCACGCCGGGGGCGGGGATGCCTTCCCGGAGGCGGGGTGCGGAAGTGAAGGCCTTTACCGGTTAAACCATGCGTTAAACACCCTTTTAGCCATGGGGACTGCGTAGTCGCCGCCGCTGCCGGCGCCCTCCAGAATAATGGTTACACAGATTTGCGGATTTTCGGCGGGCGCAAAGCCGGTGAACCATGCATGGCTTTCCCCTTTTACATTGCCGTACTCCGCCGAGCCGGTTTTTCCCGCAACCGTATAGGACAAACCGGAAATTCTGGTTGCAGTTCCTTCCTCGACTACCGCCGTCATAAGCCCTGCAAGAATCTGTGCCTCTTCTTCTGACATCACTCTTCCGTATGCGGACGCGCCAAATGTTTTCACAAGGTTTCCGTTTGCATTTTCCACATGGTCAATCAGATACGGTTTCATCATAATACCGTCATTGGCAATGGCTGCCGTAATCATATTCAGGTGCAGGGGCGTTATCTGGGTTTTTCCCTGTCCGATTACCGTCTGCATCATATCCGCCGGAGAAATTTCATCCCAGTACAGGGCGCTGCTCTTTGCGGAAAGGAAACTGACAGGAAGATTTTTATTGAAAAGCAGTTTTTCCAGCGTATCCTGCAGCATGGCTTCGTCAAGGCTCATTCCGATATTTGCAAAGGAAGCGTTACAGGACTTGGCAAACGATTCCGTCAAATCTACCTTCCCGTGGCTTATCCCATGGTAGCAGCGTATCCGATTTCCATCCTCTTCATAATATCCCGGACAGGTAAAAGAATAATCCTGCCAGGTGTCAGGGTTTTCCCTGATATATTCCAGGGCAGTTACAATCTTAAAGGTGGAGCCGGGAGGATACAGTCCCTGGGACGCCCTGTTTACCAGCACGCTGCTTTCCTTGTCCTCCACCAAGTCCTCCCATATATCCGCGATTTCGTTGGAATCAAAGCCCGGCGTGGAAACCATGGCAAGAATCCTGCCCGTGGAAGGCTCTGAAACAACTATGGCTCCCCTGTAGTTGTCAAGCGCTTTAAACGCCGCCTCCTGCAGCGCTGCATCAAGGGTGGTGTAAACATTATCACCCGCATTCTTTGCCCCTGCAACATCGTTTGCAATCTTTTCCGGAAGAGGCAGATTGGAATGAATGAGGTAATAATTGGCCTGCGCCTCGATGCCTGTCCTTCCCTGTGTGGAAAAACCAACCACGTGGGAAAAGACTTCACCATAAGGGTACCATCGTTCTTCCGTGCCGTCTGCCAAAAGCTTCGTCTCCGCCAGCGCCTCTCCCCCGGATGCATAAATGCTTCCCCTGTAGTTTTGCATATTCAGCATTTCCTGCCTGGAATTATAGCTGTTGTTGATTAATTCCTGTTCGTTTGTAACGGCAAAATAAACCAGATAGCCAATCATTCCCAAAAACAACAATACAAAAGAATATACAACCTTTACCCCGTACTGCTCAGCCTTTGCATTTACTTTCCTGACTGATATGGCTTCCACAATAAAAAACATCAGCACGGTAGCCAGAACGGAACTTCCCCCATAGCTGAGAAACGGCAGTGTAACGCCCGTCAGCGGTATGAACTTGATACCGCCCCCAATGGTCAGAAATACCTGAAATATATACATAACCCCAAGCCCAAGGGCTGTCAGTTTATAAAACCTATCCTTCTGGCGCATTCCAATCTGCATCATGGCCATAAAACAGCTTACACAGATTAGTATGATACAGACACCGCAAATTACACCGAGTTCTTCACAAATGGCAGAAAAAATGAAATCCGTTTCCACCTGTGGGATATCTCCCGGCGCGCCGCCAAAAAGCCCTAGTCCAAACCAGTTTCCGCTGCCTATAGCAAAAAGCGACTGTGAAATCTGAAAACCCTGATTGTCAATATAGGCAAACGGGTCCTGCCAGGCCAGTACCCGTATCCGCACATGGTCAAAAAGATAATAGGCCCCTATCGCACCCCCGCTTCCTGCCACCAGACCGATTAACAGATACCAATAATTCCCCGTTGCCATGAACACAAAAACCACATATGTCACAAAAAAGATGACTGCCCCGCCAAGGTCTTTTGACGCCACCAGTATCATTACATGCCCTGCCGCCAAAACCGAGGTCAGCACAATCCGTTTAAACGACGTATTTTCACAGAGCATGGCCGCAAGGAAAAGAACAAACAAAATTTTCACAAACTCGGAGGGCTGAAACGTAATTCCTCCAATCGAAAAAGAAAGCTTGGAGCCGCGTGTGATATCTCCCAATACAAACACCGCCGTAAGAACAAAAATCCCCATTGCCGCATACAGCCATTTTAATTTGGGAAGAAATTTTATATTCTGCATCAGGGCGGGAACCGTCAGCCCGATTACCATGGCAAACGCCGCAATCACAAGCTGCCTTATGGATTTTTGCAGGGATAACCTTGATAAAACCACAAAGCTGATTCCCAACAGCATACACATATTGTTGAGCAACAGACGGTTTATTTTTTCGTAAAGCATCCTTGCCAAAAATATGACGGCAACCAGCAGAAGCTGCACAAACGCGCAGAAAAACAGATAGTCCCCATCGCCGCTTTTTAAGTAAATAACTGCAAAACATAAAAGCTGTACCGCAAACAGCAGAATTTCCTGAACGGCATAAACTCCCCTTTTTTTCTTTTCTTCCTTTATGCGCAGCGCCAGAAAACATTCCAGTGTATAAACCGACATACAAACGGCAATCAGATATTTTGACAATTCTATAAAATATTCCTGCATACTCTTTCTATTCCACTCCCCTCTTTTCATGCCCAAGAGTGTATTCCGTAAAAGGAAGCTTATTTTCCACTCCCCTTATTCTTTCCGAAAAGAACCGCAGTATGCCTTCGGTTTCCGCTCCTGTTTCTGTTGTAAAGCACAGTCTCATGTCGCATAATGTTTCCTTTTTCAGCACCTTATCGTGTAAGGATAGCGGCACTGAATTATAAATGATATTGTAACAATACCGGCAGTGGAGGGATACCGGAAACTTCTTCTTATAACGGTCCTCCAGAAATAAGCCTGCTTTTTCTTCCTTTGCCTGCGAAGACTGTCCGCATTTTCCCGATGTCTTTGCAATACAGTTTGCCGTAATCATCAGCGGAATCCGCCCGTATACCACCTGTTCCGTTTTTCCGGAAGCCTGTTCCAAAAGCCTCCTGCTTTCTTTCCTGTTCAGCTCATACGGCAGGCAAAAACAATCAGCCTGTCCCATATAAAAATCCATAGTACGCGTGTTGAAACAGTAAATTCCCGCATCCAGTCTTTTTTCTCCTGCGTACCCCCGCTTTTTCAGCCATTCAAGGGTTTCCAGATTCCGTATCAGACAACCGTCCGCTTTTACCGCCAAAGGATACAACGCTTCCATCTGCTCCATGTTGTTTTGGCGCACGATAAAGGGCAGGGCAATGAAAACGCGAACCTTTCCGTTTTGCGCCACACGCTTCCTGCACTGTTCCAAAAAACTTACGGAAAGTCCCGGCATATCGGATTCCAGACAGATGCTTTCCACAGGCGCATCCGTTTCCATGACCGCCTCCAGCTGCTCCCTCGTGCTGACAAGGACGTTAAATGCCCTGTACTCTTTTTCTGTCTCCTGCTTTCCGCCCGTACCTCCTGCTCTTTTCGCATTTTCTTTCCTATTCCCGCCGGCATCCTCTTTTATGGCTGTCTGTCCCGTCCCTTTCAAGGTTCTTCCATGTCCCAGCGCGCCCAAAAGCTTCTCAACCCCTTTACGGCGCAAATCATTGACTGCCTTTAAAGGATAAAAAACGCCTTTATCAAGCCTTATCTCCAAATCTGCCTGTTCTGCATAAAAGGGAGTGTTTCCCAGCTTCATCATGCCGTTTCTTATATTTTCTTCTGTTACGGGCTGTCTGTCTGCCAAAACCACCTTTTCCCCGTATACAATCACCGAACGGCGCTCTGTATTTCCCTGCAGGGGGAATTGGGTTTCGCAGGACAGGGTGAGTTTTGCATTCTCCCCCTCCCTGAAAACAGCTTCCATACGTATCGCTTTCTTTAAGGGCTGTTCAATATATTTATTCCTGATTGCAGACAAAAGCTTTTCGTCACTGCCCGAATAGGCAGGGTAATCCAAGGTTACCATTTCTGCGCCGTTATGCCTGAAATAATATCCCTCCTGTATGCCTGTGCGGATATACAGGGAAGAAAGCTGTCTTAAGTCCTCTTTCTTTACGGCATAGGCAGCGGCTCCCTTTTCATAATACAAATCAATGTACTTTCTGTAAATCGCCGTTACCCCCGCCGCATATTCCGGCTTTTTCATCCTTCCTTCTATTTTAAAGGAAGAAATACCCGCTTCAATCAGCTTTGGAAGGAAAGAGATGGTACACATATCCTTCAGGCTCAACGGATGCTGCTCCGTGCCCGGCTTTCCGTCTCCGCCAATCCTGTACGGCAGGCGGCACGGCTGGGCGCACCTGCCACGGTTTCCGCTCCTGCCCCCCAATATACTGCTGAAAAGGCACTGCCCCGAATAACAATAACACATGGCGCCATGGATAAAAGCTTCTATCTCCAGACCGGTTTCCCTCCCAAGGCTTTCTATTTCCGAAAGGGAAAGCTCCCTCGCAGGCACTACCCTCACCACGCCCAGTTCTTTGAGCATCCCGGCCCCATAACTGCCCGTTATGCTCATCTGAGTGCTGGCATGAAGCTCCAGTCCCGGGAAAGCCTCCTTTATGGCAAGCAGAGCGCCGATATCCTGCACGATAACGCCGTCAAGCCCGGCAAGGTAAAACGGCTCCAGATATGGAATTAATTCCTCCAGTTCCGATTCTTTCATCAGCGTGTTGACCGTCAAATATACTTTTCTTCCGAAAACATGGGCATAAGAAACCGCCCTGCAGATTTCCTCTTCGGAAAAATTGTCCGCATAGGCCCTTGCACCGAACTTTTCACCGCCCAGATAAACTGCATCCGCTCCTGCGCATATAGCGCCCAGAAAACTTTCATAGTTCCCTGCCGGAGCCAATAATTCCACACGCCTCTTTTCCATAAAATCAAACAACGCCATCCGTTTCCGGACAGCGCCCTTTCTCATTTTTTGTATTCCTTTAACTCTGTTTCCAGACGAACGATTTTCTTTGCATTTTCATTGATATCCATCTGCAGTTCTTTCACACGCTTTTCCGTGGTCTCCAGCTTTATCTGTGCGGCAATCAACTCGTGTTTCAAATCGTAAAGTTCTTTTTCCTTTGACTGCTGTTCTTCTTCCAGCAGGCTTATCTGCTTCTTACATTTAAAATAATCATCCGCTATGTTTAACTGCATCAAAACCGACTGCGTATCCAGCGGCTGTCTCCTGAAGCTTTCGATTTTGCTGTACTCGTCTAATTTGTTGTTGATGTACGATGCCACCTTCTGCAGATATTCTTCGCTCTCATACCCGCTGAGGGTAAATATCTTTCCCCCTATAATGACTTCGGTATCTGTTTTAGAAGACATAAGCAATCCCTCTCTTACCGCCATAATCACATCGATACTGCAAACATTATATCTCAATATGGCGTTACAGGCAAGCTTTTTTAATAAACCACAACCTTTTTCTTGATACAAAATCCATTAAAACTTTATTAATGTTCTGTTTTATTCATGCCACATAAAGCCTTCATTCTCATGATAAAAGTTAAACCGTTATGGTTTTAACTATCTTTTTGGCTATATCTGTACCATATTCTTGAGATTTTAAATCGGCATCAATCCACCCTTCCATATCCGCTCGTTCTTCTGCACATTTGTTACAATAATCCTGAGCCTTATTTCATAAACAGAAGCTGCCTGAAATAATCACAATTTTCTTCAAGTTCCCTAAAAGAACCTTTCGCAATGATATTTCCATTCTGCATAACTAATATTTTATCATACCGCGCAAGTACCTCCTCCTGCAATTTATGGGTGATAACAATTCGCGTCATCTCTGTCATTCGGATAATCATATCCTCCACTTTTGCAGAAGTAGCGGCATCCAGTGCCGAAGTGGCCTCGTCCAGAAGAAGCACGGACGCGTTGCGCAGCAAACTCCTCGCAATGGAAATCCGCTGCTTCTCTCCACCGGAAAGACCACTGCCATTTTCACCACACCGGTAATGGATACCCCTCTCCGAAACCAGCTTCTCCAGCCCGGCTCTCTGGATTGCCCCGGCAACCTTTTCCTTATCAAAGTCTTTAAACATCGTAATATTATTTTCAATGGTACTGTCAAAAAGAAAGACATTTTGCTCTACCAGAGAAACCACATCATACAAACTGCTTCTGGATATCTGCCGAAGCTCCCGGTCCCCAAACAGAATCTTTCCCTGATAACCGGTATAGCCCCCCATTAAAAGGTTTAATAGTGTGGATTTCCCGGAACCTGATGCACCCACAATCGCATAGCTTTTCCCCTGTTCAAAAAATATGTTTATATCCTTCAAAACAGTCTGGTCGCAGTCATATCCAAAAGAAACATTTTGGAAGCAGATTCCCTTCCCTATATCCGTTATGTTTTCACCTTCGTCCTTTTGCCCCGGCTGCTTTGTCACCGAAAGCATTTTATCCAAAAGTCCCACCGCAGCCTTTCTGTTCGCCAAAGCCGCAGGTATCTGCTGGATGGGTCCAATAATATAATTCATTAACTGGACAAAGGCAATCAGAACGCCCGCCGTAATTTTTCCCTGCAGTGCCAGATAAGCGCCTATCATCATGACACCCACATGTACACCAAATCCAAAGGTAGTACTAACCAGATTGATAGCATCCTCTGTCTTTCTCCGCCTGCATTTTTGTTTTTCCAAACTGCGGTTTTCACCGCCAAAAAGACGGGCTATCTCCTTTTCCGCCCGAAAGCTTTTCATCACCGTAAAGCCGCTTAAAATGTCTTTAACCAGACTGACATATTTCTCATTGGACCAACTGACCTTCTGCTCCTCCTTTGTCAGCCTTGTGCTGGAGAGTAGCGATACCACAAGTGAAACCACCACCAGTCCTATGGCACATAGGGTCAGAACCACATTATACATAAGCATTATGCCAAGCGCCAGTATAAACAAAAGAATATTTAATACGATATTAAAACTGTTCTGTAGATAATTAGTCTCAACAGAAATCATATCATTTGTCAGAATAGATACATATCTTCCCACCGGTTCCACTGTAAAAGAAGTAATATTCTTCTCCGTAATCCTCTCAAACACCGCTTCTTTTAGCTGACGCATCCCCTTTTCCACAAAACGGTTCCGAAGGGCGCGTCCTGCCAGACCTTCCAATACCAGTACCAATATATAGACAACAGCCATGGACAGCATTTTTTCAATATCTTTTACGGTTCCATTAACTGCGATATCCAGAATCTGCTGCAATAAAACCGCCACCACTGTGAGCAGCACTGCATTAATCGTGAGAACAATAAGGGTTGCAATAAAATTCAGATGATTCTTCTCAAAACACTTTTTCCTGAGGTGATTTTTTTCCTTATTTAATTTTTGTTTCATCATCTTTCTCCTTACAAAATGGGTTGATTCTTTGTCACCGCATTATTAAAGCAGCATTCTGCCTTTTTTATCAAATCCCCTGCTGAGAACAGAAAGGGAACCAGCGCGGCAATATTGGGATAATACTCCACTGCACGGTACAGAATACAGCTTCCCTCTTCTGTATCCATCTCAAATTCCTGCAGTAACTGTAATTCACATAAATCCCGAAGGATATCCTCTGCCTCTTTCTCCGTGATGAGAAGATAGTCTGCCATGCGCTTTCCGGAGAGCGCCATGGGCTTCCTTCCATATAAAAAAAGCAACGCTCTCATTCTGTCTTTTTTCCCCAGTATGGTAAAAAACTTTTCATATTCCCAGGCCTCCAGCAGTTTACTGCCAATCCCTCCCTGGGGTGTGGGAAGCAGGAAAAAGCTGTGCATGTTGTCATTCACCCGCATATAGGTCATTCCCTCCTCAAAAAGAAGTACGGACGTGATTTTGGTGCTGTCAGGAACTACCATATCCTCCCGCAGTGCCCCCGTCAACAGTCCGGGGTCCAGATTGAACAGCCCCTGCTGGATGCTCCAGCAGTACTGATAGGCTTTTTCAAAACGCTCCTCTTTGGGTGTATGGCTGAGTTCCCAAATCAGTTCCAGCAAAATATCTTTTTTAATCTCATCTGATTTTCCAAACAGGTAATCCACACTGACCCCGAAAAAATCAGCAATGGCAGGCAGAAGCTCCGCATCCGGCGTTCCGCCGCATTCCCAGTTGGACACCGCCTGGGCAGTGACGCCAAGGCTCCTGCCCAGCTCCTCCTGTGTCACTGATTTTTCTTTCCGCAGACTATGGATTCTATCACCCAGAATACTCTTCTTCATAAACAGCCCCCCCATTATAATAGTGGTTATTGTTTTAATTTGATGTTTTTGCAGTTATCTTAAGATTCCTATTTAGCCATATTTTACTTTCTCAAATGATGTTTTTATTATAATTCATCTTTTTCTTGTATACAAACAAGTATTCTGCTATATTTTACAAGCGACACTTGTATTTTATGTTTTAAAAGAAAAAGCTGTTGACCGGATACAAAACTATGATTTTTTTATAATACAAACTCTGTCAGTACATCATTCATTGTATGATATTTACCGAAATCTATTTTTCATAAAAATGCTGTCTTGCAAGTGCTGATAAAGTAAAAAAGAGGGAAAGAAAAACTATACCTGTTTTTGATATAGTTCTTCCATTCCCTCGTAAATTGCTTTCCTGTTTCTATAATTTAAGCCATTTCAATTAAACTGTGAAACAGCATCAACTTTACTAACACCATCAACATGAACATAAACATCCATATATCCAATTCCATTTTCTTCATATTCATATTCAAAGCAACCGAGAATATTATCCTGTTGTTTCTCTTTAAAATTATTTGTTTGAAGATATTCCATTATAATCTTATATGCGTTTGGGATTCTCTCAAAAGGCTGTATAAAGGGTTCTTTAATGGTAATCATTGCGTAGTCGGCTTCTGCATTTTCCGCATACTCCACGCCGGGGCAATCCGTGTCAAACCCTTCCGGCAAAATGTAAGCTGCCACATATCCATGCATTCCGAATCTATGTTGTTGTTCCTGTGATACAAAGGGGAAATCCCATCCTATCATTTTCGCATTCGGGTTTGAAACTTTAAGGCCACTGTTGATAGCCCATTTCCCCATATATTCCTGAACATCACTCTCAGGATTAGGAGAAATCATCACATATCTTGCCATTCTGAATGGTGCTACTTTTTTAATCCGGACTTTTGAATAAATTTCTCCCTGAACTGATAATTTATCCTTCACAAGTGTATCAAGCTTGCATGAGAAAATGTCGCATATTTCAATAAGCTTAGCAAGTTCCGGAATTACTTCGTCGGATTCCCATCTTGATATAGTCTGACGCGTAACTCCCATCTTTTCAGCAAACTGTTCCTGCGTATATTTTTTCTGCTTTCTCAAAAAACATATATTTGTTCCCAAACTCATATATTCTATCTCCTATTATTCATAAATATTATCTTCCGGCCGACAAGACAAGAGTTATTATGACATATCAAATGTAACATAACAACCAACTGACATGTGCTCTTTTTTGATTCCATGTAATACATCGTGTTGCACGAAGTCTATTTTTTAAATAAAAAATTTGCCCTTGTTTGGACGCCATAAGGAACAACAAGGGCAAATAGTTGAGTTGATAATATAATGGGTTTGGCAGGCTGCATAAAATGAAAAATAGGGCGTTACTTATTTGTCACCTGTAAAACAACTCCCGTATTTTCCGCATTTCCTTCCAGACATTATCCCCATAATTACCTTTGTAAACCAAATGCCTTCTCAACTAATGCAAAAGTATCTTCTACACTTCTGTTTTCATCTCTGACAATAATCTGAAAACCGGAATGGAGAAAAGCATCATATGCCGCACGAGAGTTTACCCTTTTCAGACATTGTCTGAAATTTTCCATCGCCAGTTCAGGATTCTCTTCATTCATAAGTAATTGATATAAAAACTGTTTTTCTTTATCCGGTCTTTCAAAGAAACGGTTTACCGATATATCAGGGGCAGCCAACATAATCAGCACATGATTATTATCTGAAATCTTCTTCAACGTTTTTATGGAAATATTTGTATCCACAAAAACCATTTTACCTTCCGTGTTCAGCTTATCCAAAATATGAAGCTCCAAAGTTTCACATTCCTTTGATACACCCTTTGTCCAATCTTCATATTCATCCGGTGTCCGCCTTATAAAATCGCTCCAATCCTGCAAATCCCTTGTATAAGTCAAACATGGAAATTTTTCTCTGTCTAATCCGGATAATAATTCATCATGATAGTTTTCTTCACAGGCAATACCATTATACTTTTCGGCTAGTCGTTTCACCATCGTAGATTTCCCGGCATATGCAGTTCCATTTATAAAAAAAATATTATCAAATTTCATCTTGCCACCTCGTTCAGACAGATGTTATTTACGGCGCGGCAAACGGCATCAGCCCCATGTGCCGATACGCCAGTTCCGTCGCAACGCGTCCCCTCGGCGTCCTGTTAAGCAGGCCGTTCTGTATCAGGAAAGGCTCATAGACATCTTCTATGGTGCCGGCGTCTTCTCCAATGGCGGCGGCCAGTGTGTCCAAACCCACAGGACCCCCGTTAAACTTTGTAATCATGGTGGAAAGAATGTTGCGGTCGATATGGTCCAGCCCCAGTTTGTCCACGTCCATCAAATCCAGCGCGGTGCGGGCTACCTCCTCGGTGATTCTGCCGTCATATTTTACCTGTGCAAAGTCACGGACGCGTTTCAGGATGCGGTTTGCCAGCCGCGGCGTACCCCTGCTTCTCTTTGCAAGCTCCAACGCGCCGCCGTCGTCGATTTCCACCTCCAGTATGCGCGCCGAGTGCCTGACAATCAACTGTAACTCGGGAATAGTATAAAACTCCAGACGGTGAATCATGCCAAACCTGTCCCTGAGAGGCGCCGTCAGCATACCTGCGCGGGTGGTGGCTCCCACCAGTGTAAACTTGGGAAGTTCCAGCCTGATGGAGCGCGCGGAAGAGCCTTTTCCTATCATAATGTCGATGGCAAAGTCCTCCATGGCAGGATAGAGAACCTCCTCCACCTGCCTGTTCAGCCGGTGGATTTCGTCCACAAAAAGAATATCCCCTTCCTGAAGATTATTTAAGATGGCGGCAATTTCCCCCGGCTTTTCTATGGCGGGGCCGCTGGTAATCTTCATGTTGACGCCCATCTCGTTGGCAATAATGCCTGCAAGCGTGGTCTTGCCCAGACCGGGCGGGCCGTAAAACAGGGCATGGTCCAGCGCGTCTCCTCTTTGCTTTGCCGCTTCTATGTAGATTTTTAAATTCTCCTTCACCTTCTCCTGACCGATATAATCCTTCAGGTACTGCGGCCTTAAGGAGCCTTCGATTTTAATGTCCTCTTCCGTGATATTGGTTTCTATCGTCCTTGGCATCTTTTCCATCCTTTAAAACATTTTTTTCAATGCTGCCTTTAACAATGCGCCACTGTCCATGGTTTCCGCATCCGGAATCTGGCTCACAGCTTTTAAACTCTCCGCCTGACCGTATCCCAAAGCCACCAGCGCCTCCACTGCCTCCTTCGCCGCCCCGTCAGCCTGCGGGGAAGCGGCTCTATTTGCGGAAATTTCCCTGTCAATCATACCGTCATCAAAAGAAACCTTGTCTTTTAAGTCCAGTATCAGGCGCTCTGCCGTTCTCGCCCCGATACCGGGCGCCTTGGAAATCGCTTTGGCATCCCCGCTTAAAATGGCATACCGCAGGGCGTCCGCATCCATAACGGAAAGAATCGCCAGCGCGCCTTTTGGCCCGATGCCATTCACTGTAATACATTTCTTAAAAATGTCCAAATCGCTTTTGGTCAGAAATCCGTACAACAAAAAAGCATCCTCACGCACAAGCGTATAAGTATGCAGCTTAATCTGCCGTCCGATGCCGGGAAGTCCCTGCGCCACCCTGGCAGAAACCTTTACATTGTATCCGATGCCGCCCACTTCTATTACCACATTGTCTTCTGCAATCTCCGCAATTTCGCCTTTCACATATGCAATCATAAAAACCTCCGTCCGGCTTAACATGCAGCCTTCATTCTACCTGCATTATAGCATTATCGAACATATGTTTCAAGATGATTCCTGCATTTTCATGGACTTTTTCCATATAATCAGAAAACAGCCCAGATGTACCAGACTGGTAAGCGCCCAAGTTATCGGATAAGAAATATAAAGGGTATCCAATGTCCTGTAATCCCTAAATATGGTATATATCCAGACAATACGAAGCAGACAGACTCCCGTCAGGGATACCAGCATGGGCAGTACGGAGCGTCCCATGCCGCGCAGACATCCCACCAGGGTATCCATAACGCCGCACAGAAAATAGGGACAGCAGATATACAAAAGCCTCTTTACCCCATAGGCAATCACTTCCGTATCCGGTGAATAAAACCGAAGCAGCACACTGCTTCCGAAATACACTGCATTGCCCATGACAAGGCCCACTACCGTTACCATGCCAAGGCATTGCAGGGCAATGACGCCGATGCGCTTAAATTTGTGCGCGCCAAAATTCTGCCCCACAAAGCTGACCGTCGTCTGGTGCATGGTGTTCATGGCCGTATAGACAAATCCTTCCAGATTGCCTGCGGCGGCATTTCCTGCCATCGCCACAGAACCAAAGGAGTTGACCGACGACTGAATCAGCACATTGGAAATGGAAAAAACAGCCCCCTGCAGTCCCGCAGGCAGGCCTATCCGCAGCATCATGCCAAACTTATGCGGCGCAATGCAAAGCTTTTTTAATGTCAGTCTGTAAGGCCCTTCCGCACGCATCAGGCAGCGGAGGACAAGCAGCGCCGAAATTATCTGGGAGATGGCGGTTGCCAGCGCAACGCCTGCCACTCCCATGGCAAACACCACCACAAACAAAATGTTTAAAATCACATTGATGACGCCGGATACGGTAAGATAATACAAAGGCCTTCTGGTATCTCCCACCGCACGCAGGATGGCGGCTCCAAAGTTATAAAGCATCATGGCAGGCATGGATGCAAAATAAATCCTTAAATAAAGCACCGACTGCCCTAACACTTCTTTGGGACTTCCCATTAGGCGCAGTGCAAAAGGCGCCGAAAAAAAGCCCACAAAAATCAGAATCACGCCGCACACTACTGAAGTGAGAATGGCCGTGTGAACCGTATCGTGAAGCTCTTTTTCCTGATTTGCCCCGTAATAGCGGGAAACCAGCACATTGGCACCCACTGACAGACCGATAAACACATTTACAAGCAGATTGATTAAGGGTCCTGTAGAACCCACCGCCGCCAGCGCATCGCTGCCCACCCATCGCCCGACCACCACCATATCCGCAGCATTGAACAAAAGCTGAAGAATGCCGGAAAGCATAAGGGGCAGCGAAAACAGCAGTATCTTTTTAAACAGCGGTCCGTTGCACATATCTATTTCATATTTTTTGGCGTTACCCATAGCTATTCCCTGTCTTTATTTGTTGTTGATGTAATTGACAAGACCTTCCGCTTCTATAATCTTCTGCATAAAAGGCGGAAATGCCTGCCCCTTAAAAGATGTTCCTTTCGTCACATTGGTAATAATGCCGGAATCAAAATCCACTTCCACCTCGTCTCCCACACTGATGCCCCGGGACGCCTCGGGACACTCGATGATGGGCAGGCCGATGTTGATGGCATTGCGGTAAAAAATGCGGGCAAAGGTTTCCGCAATCACACAGCTTACGCCTGCCGCCTTAATGGCAATCGGCGCGTGTTCTCTTGAAGAACCGCATCCGAAATTCTTATTTGCCACAATAATATCTCCCGCTTGGACCTTTTCCACAAACTCCTTGTCGATATCCTCCATGCAGTGGCGGGCAAGCTCTGCCGGCTCTGAAGAATTGAGATATCTTGCAGGAATAATTACATCCGTATCTACATTGTCGCCATATTTAAATACATTTCCTTTTGCTTTCATGTCTGTTATCCTTTCTCAGTTTATTTTACAAATCATTCGGCCCGGAGATTTTGCCGGTCACGGCGCTTGCCGCTGCCACGGCGGGGCTTGCCAGATAAATTTCGGAATCCACGTGTCCCATACGGCCTACAAAGTTCCTGTTGGTGGTGGACACACATTTTTCCCCTTCCGCCAGAATGCCCATATAACCTCCCAGACAGGGGCCGCAGGTGGGCGTGCTCACAATAGCGCCCGCCTCAATAAAAATCTTTAACAGCCCTTCTTCCATGGCTTCCATGTATATCCTCTGTGTGGCAGGGATAATGATACAGCGCATTCCTTTTGCCACATGCCGCCCTTTCAATACCTCTGCCGCCGTCCGCAAGTCATCCAGCCTGCCGTTGGTGCAGGAGCCAATCACCACCTGGTCGATGGCAATGTCGTCTATCTCATCCAACGTGTGGGTATTCTCCGGCAGGTGCGGGAATGCCACCGTGGACTTTAAAGCAGACAAATCAATAGTATATTCCGCATCGTACACGGCGTCTTCATCCGCCGCATACTTTGTGTATGTACGTGAAGAATGCTCTTTCATATAAGCCTCTGCCAGTTCATCCACAGGGAAAATACCGTTTTTGGCGCCCGCCTCGATTGCCATGTTTGCAATGGTAAAGCGGTCATCCATAGACAGGTTTGCAATCCCGTCACCGGTAAACTCCAATGATTTATAAAGCGCCCCGTCCACTCCAATCATACCGATAATATGCAAAATCACGTCCTTGCCGGACACCCATTTGGACGGTTTTCCGGTAAGAACAAACCGTATTGCCGACGGAACCTTGAACCACGCCTTTCCGGTTGCCATGCCGGCAGCCATGTCCGTGCTTCCCACACCGGTGGAAAACGCGCCCAGCGCACCGTAAGTACAGGTATGCGAATCCGCTCCGATAATCACGTCGCCCGCTACCGTCAGTCCCTTTTCGGGAAGCAGCGCGTGTTCGATTCCCATCTCCCCCACTTCAAAATAATTGGTAATTTCATTTCGGCGTGCAAACTCCCTTACACATTTACAATGTTCGGCAGATTTAATATCCTTGTTCGGCACAAAATGGTCTGGCACCAGGGCAATTTTATCCTTGTCAAACACCCCGTTTACTTTCATTTTTTCCATTTCCTTGATGGCAACCGGACTGGTAATGTCATTTCCCAATACCAAATCGAGTTCTGCCTCAATCAACTGTCCCGCTTCCACCGTTTCAAGTCCTGCATGGGCTGCAAGAATTTTCTGTGTCATCGTCATTCCCATGGCTGTTCCTCCTTATATTCTGCTTTTACTTTTTCCCATTCTACCATACTTTTGTATATTCTTCAAATATATATATTTCATATTTACTATAACAACGAGTTATGATAATATGACATTACATTACCGGGAACGATTGATAAAGATTAAGAAAGGAAACTTTCATGAACCAGCAGAATTTAAACCTGTATCATATTTTCCACGAAACGGCTGTCTGCGGCAGCCTGTCCAATGCCGCAAAAAGACTGTACATTTCCCAGCCCGCTATCTCCAAAGCAATCTCAAAGCTGGAAAGCAATCTTTCCGCCACGCTCTTCATAAGAAACTCCCGCGGCGTAAAACTGACTCCTGAAGGGGAGCTTCTGTTTAAGCAGATTGATACCGCTTTTCACGCAATCAGGCAGGGCGAGGAACAGTTATGGCAAAATCACGAACTGGGGGTCGGACAGCTTTCCATCGGAGTCAGCACCACCCTATGTAAATACCGGCTTCTTCCGTATTTGCAACGGTATATCCGCGAAAATCCTCATGTGACATTGTCCATCTACTGCCAGTCCTCCCTCGATACCATTGAAGGATTGGAAAACGGCAAACTGGACGTGGGGCTGATTGGGGAAAGCGAACACATGGGCAGTCTTTCTTTTCTTCCACTGGAAGAAATTCAGGATATGTTTGTAACCACCACGGCGTATATGGAGCATTTAAAGGAACGCACCCCCAGCGGGGACAACGATTTGCTCTCCCAAGCCACATTACTTCTCCTTGACCGCAACAACCTTACCAGGCAATATGTGGATAAATACCTGTTATTCAAAGACATTCTGCCCAAACAGCAGCTGGAAGTCACCACCATGGACCTGTTGATTGAATTTGCCAAAATAGGTATGGGCGTTGCCTGCGTTATCGGCAATTTTGTGCAGAAGGAACTGTCGGACAATACCCTGATTCCTTTCCCCATGTCCGAGCCGATTCCAAAAAGAAAAATCGGGCTTGCCTTTAAAGATAAGGCAAACCCGAATACTGCCATGCAAAAATTTATATCACTTACAAGGGAATGAAGTGATGGCCTTGAACAAATCCCCGTCATTTTCCAGTACGAAAAGGCCTCCCTGTAATTCCACAAAACTCTTTACAATGGCAAGACCAAGACCGCTGCCCTCCGTGTTTCTGGATACATCCCCCCTGACAAACCTGTCTGTCAGCCGGGAGGCGTCCACGGTAATTTCCGCCGCCGAAATATTTTTCAAGGAAATGATAATCCGGTTATCCGTCCGCGTACCCTGCACATAAACCCGCGTGCCGGGCAGGGAATACTTTGCTATATTCTGGAACAGGTTTTCATATATCCGATAGGTTTTCTGGCTGTCAAGGTAACAGATAACCTTTTCCTCCGGAAGTTCGAATCTCACGTCAAGCCCGGCTTTTTCCAGCTTATCCGACATTTCCAGTTCTACCTGCTTTACCAGATTACAAATGTCAACCTCTACGCAATGCAGGGAAACATTACCGCTGGTAGCCTTGCTTACCTCAAACAAATCTTCTATCAGCACCTTTAAACGCAAGGATTTTCTGTCCAGGGTATCCAGATATTCTTTCCTCTGCTCCTCCGTAATGTTTTCGTCCTTTAACAAATCCACATAAGTGATGATAGCCGTAAGCGGCGTCTTCAAATCATGGGACACATTGGTAATCAGTTCCGACTTCATTTTCTGGCTCTTTACTTCTTCTTCCACCGCATTCCGAAATCCTGTCTGAATCAGCAGTAATTGCTCTTTAAACGGCTCAAAAATCCCCAGGTCTTCCGTAATCGTCACATTTAAGTTCCCGGAGGATATTTCCTGTATCTTTTGTAACAGGATGGCGTATCTTCTCTGCATTCTATTGACATAAAACATAAGGCCGAAATACAGGCACACGGAATATACGATTGTGACAGTCATCCCTCCCAGCCACAAAAGACTGATGAAAAACAGCACCAATGCGTTAAGCAATACTATCTTTAATATCGTTCTCTTGGCTTTTTTTGTGACATCAATATGCTCCAAATCATCATATAACTTGATAATCCGTCTTTTACAAAACGGAAATATCTTGTATATCAGGCTGTTAGACTTAATATATCCCTTAACCCCTTTTTCCCTTGCAGGTCTGAGCGAAAGCCCCAGATACCAGGCAAGCCCGAAAACAACATACAGAAGAACAAAATGGAGCAGGTAGGCAATAAGCCCTGCTGCAGATAAAGAAACGTCTAAAAACAAAACAATGTTGTCGGCCGCCGTCCCGTCCAGAAGATAAATGATTTTCTCCAACAGCCATGAAGTACAGCACGCCAGAAAAAATAAAATACCGGCAACCGCCTCGAGGGGCAGATTTGTCAATCTGTTTTCCGCAAACTTTTTCCTGACAAGACCCTCCAGCGGCAAAAACAGCGCGAGCAGCCCTACGATACAGAAAGCAAGAGTAATCCAGTTCATGACGCCGGACTCATAATACCGCCAATAGGTATTCTGATACACGCCATAGCTGTTGTATCCGTAATAAATACTGCTCTCCGAAGAAAGGAACTGATTCCAGGCATCCTCCGTCATGCCATAGATAATCCTGCAGTTCTTAGGTCCCGCACCAAAACGTTGAAAATCCAACCCGCGGTAACTTCCGATTTTTTGCATCCAATTCTGTAGAAGCCCGTTTTTTGTGAGTACGCATTCCGACGCATTTTTCATTAAGAGGTCGGAGTTTTCCGACTTTGCCGAAAGGATGGAGGCAGAACCGTTTTCATCGTATATCAATTCCAGATAATAGAAATAATCATTCCATTCATTGGATAAATTGACGGTCGTATTGCTGATGCTCGTACCGGATACGGTATCTTCCGCATAATATTCAAAGTAAGGAAGCAGCATAAAAAAACTGTTCTCCAATTCTGCCTTTAATGCATTGTCAAAAGTCCTTCCAAACGCCTGCAGTTCCTCCTCGCTGTATTCTTCATCGCTTTCCGAAAGCAGCCCATCCCGGTCCCTGATATAAATATCTGCGTAGGAAACACTTTCCCCCAGCACTTTTTCGTATAGCGTTTTATACAATATATAATTTCCCTTAAAAAATGAACTGATGGTTCCTTCCGTTTCAAACGGGTTCACATAGGCGGAATTCACGTATCCTTTCACCGAGCCGTAAGAACTCATAATCACTGCCGCTGCAATAAGCGGAATCAAAAAAGAACACAATAAGAACAAAGCCTTTTTATTTATTTTATTGGTTGTTTTATTTTTCATAGCTTCCTTTCATTACTGCTTTTCAATCTTATACCCGACCCCCCAGACCACTTTCAGGTACTTGGGATTTTTGGGGTCAATCTCAATTTTTTCCCTGATATTCCTTACATGCACCATTATGGTGTCTGTATTGACTGCTTTCTCATTCCATATTCTCTCATAGATTTCGTCCGCTGAAAAAACCCTCCCCGGATTTTTGATTAAAAGCTGCACAATCTTAAACTCCATGGGCGTCATCTTTACCGGATTGCCATCCACGCTGACCTCCACTGTTTCCTCGTTCAGTTCCAGTCCGCCGATGGTATAAATATGTTCCGCATTTTCCGACTTTGTGGCATTCAGGTATTTGGAATACCTGCGCAGATGGGAATTGACCCTGGCAAGCAGTTCCATGGGCGTAAAAGGCTTTGTCACATAGTCGTCGGCGCCCATATTCAGACCGAGAATCTTATCAACCTCCTCCGACTTCGCCGAAAGCATGATAACGGGAAACTCCTGTCCCATGGCCCTCAGCTTCATCAGCATGGTAACCCCGTCCATGACAGGCATCATAATGTCCACGATAGCCAGATGGATTTCTTTTTCCTCCACAACCGAAAGCCCTTCCCTGCCGTTTGCCGCCTGGAACACTTCATATCCCTGGTTTCTCAAATAAATTTCTATGCCTTCCCTGATTTCCTTATCATCTTCCACAATTAAGATACGATACTTAGTTTCCACTTTTCCGCCCCTCTTCTATATTTTGTAATATCTGAATGGTATTCTTCTATTACCCTATTATACTGTCGAAGGGCCTCTTCCGCAATATTACTTTCATTAAACATGACAGCGCTGTCTTCCGCCCCCTTCCTCAAGCTGCGGCGAAGCTGTCCGTCCGTTATCAGAAGATGCATCCTGTTAGAAAAAACATCCATGTTTTCCGGAACCAGAAATCCGTTCTTCCCGTCATCAACCAAATCTGACACTCCCGTCGCATTCACGCCGATGACCGGGGTTCCCGCCGCAAACGCCTCCAGAAGGACAATTCCCTGCGTTTCAGACCTGGAAGCAAACAGAAAAGCATCCGCAGCCCCATAGTAATCCTTTAACAACTTATTTTCCACCTTACCGGTAAAAATCACTTCCCCTGAAAGACCATACTCATTTGCCATTTTTTCAAGTTCTTTCTTGTCCGGGCCGTCCCCCACAAGCAGAAAGCGGAAATCTCCTCCGTATATTTTTTTAAATTTTTCTATGCTCTTTATCAGAAACGGAACATTTTTCTCCTTTGCCATTCTGGATACCGTGATGAACAGAGGACATGTTTCAGCCCCAAAACGGCTTCTGATTGCAAGCGCCTCCTTTCTGTCAACCTGAAAGCTTTCATCCGCAAGTCCCGTAGGCAAAACAGAAATTTTATCCCTTTCATAACCGCAATTGGAAGCAAGATAATCTTCCATTCCCGCGGTTGGCGCAAAAATATGATGGCAGTTTTTGAAGAAGCTCTTTAAGTATCCTTCTATCAGCCTTTCGGTAGTCCTCACAATTTTAGGATAGGCAAGCATTCTGCCCGGCATCACATAGTGTACATACTGCTCGTATCTGGTATGGTAGGTAAACGTCATGGGAATATTGTACTTTTTGGACAGATACACCGCCGTCTTTCCGATAACCATCGGATGGTGGACATGAATGATGTCAAACTTCCTCTTCTTAAACTCTTCTTCAATCCTTCTGTCAATGGGAGACGGTACCGATACACCCCCACATATTCCCTGAATAAGCGAATGATACCTTACCGTATCGATTTCCTCCTGCTGTTCCTTGTAAGTGGGGGCAAAAACCACCACCTCATGCCCCAGCTTCCTAAGCCCTTCCGTAAGCCTTTCGATACTGATGGGAACTCCTGCCACAAAGGGCTTGTAATTGTTTGTCATCATTGCAATTTTCATAATCGTTTTCTCCTTGTCAGCGGTAATTTCAGGCTAAATAAGTAAAAATGGCGTCTCCCAGAAAATAGCCGGCTCCTACAAAGACCAGATTCCAGATAAAAATACCTGCGGTGGAGCTGATTACATACTGGGGAAGTCTGATTTTCAACGCACCTGCCGGAATGGAAATCAAGGTTCGTATGGCAGGCAGAAGCTTTGCTATAAATACGCCTATGCAGCCTTTTTTTCTGAGCCATTCCATATTTTTTTCAATTGTTTCACGCTGTTTGGGAAACTTTTTTGTGTATGCCTTCAGGAACACATCCCCACCAAGGTATCCGACGCCATACAGCATCAGGCTGCCAAGCAGTCCCGCACTAACCGAAAGCAGCATCACCATCGGAAAGGAAATCTGTCCCCTTTGTGCAAACACGCCTGCAAGCGGCATGATGATTCCTGCCGGAAAACCGGGCAGGTTTAAGTATTCCAAAAACACAATAACAAACACGGCAATCGCGCCATAACGCGTGAAATATTCCGTAATGCTGGCAAAATCCATTTCTTCCTCCATTCCCAAGCATTTTGCTTTCTTTTGTATTTTGATGCTTTTAGTATAGATTCCATTTTGGAAATTGAAGCACAATAAAAGCCAAAGAATTTCTAAAGAAACTCTTTGGCTTTTATAAAACACCGATTATCTTTTCTTTTATGTATTAGTTGTTGATAAGCTTATCTTCACCGTTCCAGCTGTACAGTTTACGGATTTCCTCACCAACCACCTCAGCAGGATGCTCGCTTGCAAGCTTTCTTAATGCGCGGAAATGAGCCTGTCCACCGGCAGCTGACATATCCAGAAGGAAATCTTTTGCAAAAGTACCATCCTGAATGTCTTTCAAAATCTTTTTCATGGTCTTCTTGGTTTCATCGGTAATAATCTTAGGTCCGGTAATATAATCACCATACTCAGCCGTGTTGGAAATAGAATACCTCATACCTGCAAAACCGCTCTGGTAAATCAAATCCACAATCAGTTTCATCTCATGGATACATTCAAAATATGCATTTCTGGGGTCGTATCCTGCTTCTACCAAAGTTTCAAATCCTGCCTGCATCAGCGCGCACACGCCGCCGCACAAAACTGCCTGCTCACCGAAAAGGTCTGTTTCGGTCTCTGTACGGAACGTGGTTTCCAGTACGCCTGCCCTTGCACCGCCGATAGCCAATGCATAAGCCAGCGCCATATCCTGAGCTTTGCCGGTTGCATCCTGATGAACTGCTATCAGACAGGGAACACCCTTTCCGGCCTGATATTCACTTCTAACCGTGTGTCCGGGGCCTTTCGGCGCAATCATGGTAACATCCACATCCTTCGGAGGTACAATCTGTCCGAAATGAATATTGAAACCATGTGCAAACATCAGCATATTGCCCGGCTCTAAATTCGGCTCAATATCCTTCTTGTACATAGCTGCCTGCAATTCATCATTGATAAGAATCATAATGATGTCTGCTTTCTTAGCCGCTTCCGCTGCGGTATATACTTCAAATCCCTGTGCCTCTGCCTTAGCCCATGACTTGGAGCCTTCATACAAACCGATAATCACGTGGCACCCTGACTCTTTTGCATTCAGCGCATGTGCATGTCCCTGGCTGCCATAGCCAATCACAGCGATTGTCTTGCCTTCCAGCAATGCAAGATTACAATCTTCCTGATAAAATATTTTTGCCATTTTCTTTTCCTCCATTTTCCATTCTTGTAAATTTATAACGAGAAGGTTACCCTCCGGGTCATCATACTCACATTACTCTTCTATATATGTAATATTATCCGTTCCGCGGCTCAATCCTGCGATGCCGGTCCTCGCCAGTTCCAAAATCTCGTACCCTTCCAGCAGGCTGATAAAGGCGTCTATCTTTGTCTGGTCGCCGGTCATTTCCACAATCAGGCTTTCCGGACCCACATCAATAATATTGGCGCGGAAAATCCCTGCCAGGGAAATCACTCCCTGCCGCTCGCTGGCCCTTGCGCGCACTTTAATCAGGGCAAGCTCCCTGTAAACGCTCTCCTCCGGCCTTAACTCCTTGATATCCCTTATATCTACAAGCTTTGCAACCTGCTTTTCAATCTGCTCCAAAACCTGGTCGTCACCGCTTGTCACAATCGTAATCCGCGAAAACCTGGGGTCTGCTGTCACCCCCGCTGTGATGCTCTCAATATTATAACCGCGTCTGGAAAATAATCCTGATATTCTGCTCAACACGCCGGAAGTATTTTCCGCCAACAGTTGAAATACTTTTTTCTGCAATGCTTTTTCCTCCACTATCAATCATCCCTTAGTTTTTAACTATAGCAATAGTTGCGGGTGTTGTCAAGATTTTTGCATGAAGGGATGCTGTCGTTAGGATGTCGCGAGTGACGCGGGATGAAACGGATATTCCCGCGTCACCGCGCTTTCGCTCTGTTAAAAACGTAACAGTGCTAAGCTCGAAAATACCTCGCTAAGCGCTGACGTTTTTAAAAGGGTTCCTTCGGGAATATCCGTTCCATCCCGCTGTTTCCCAAAGCGGCCGCCTGACGGCATCCCGCATGTACTGTAGTATTTTTTAGAAGTTTACGGGCAGGCGGCGTATCCTGCTAAATCAGGACACTTTGTGAGGGAACGCCGTGTTACAGCAGCCGGAAGCCTTATATTCCTGTGAAGACCTTTTAAAAACGCCGGCATTTAGGCGCTGTATTTCAGCGCCTTACGTGCCGCTGCGTTTTTAAAGAGCGAAAGCGCGTCTGAATGGGAATATAAGGCTTCCGGCTGCGTCACTCTCGTCACACCCTTTACCTTAAACGGCGCTTGCCCCTAGGTATCGCTCTCCGAACACTTCGGCAGCGCCAGCGTCCCCGTCCTTGCCACTTCCACGATGCTGATGGATGCCAGCATCTGGATGAACAGCTTGGTTTTTTCGGGAATGTCGCAGACCTGAATCATCATCTGGCTCTTGGACATGTCCACGATATCCGCTTTCATCATTTCACAGATTTCCATGATTTCGCGGCGGGTGGTTTTGTTGTATTTTACCTTTATCAGCATCAATTCCCTGCTGATGCTGCGCGACTCATCAAAGGTTTTTACTTTTATGACATCCAGCTTTTTATTCAATTGTTTTTCTATCTGCTCTATGGTGCGCTCGTTGCCGCTGGAAACAATGGTCATGCAGGATACGGCGGAATCGTCCGTTTCTCCTACCGCAAGACTGTCAATATTGAAGCATCTTCTGGAAAAGAGCCCTGCCACCTTGCACAATACGCCGGAACGGTTCTCCACCAGTACTGAATATATCTTTTTCATAAGCAAAACCCTTCCTTCCTACTTTACCAAATCCATGGGGTCAATCAGGCATTCCAGCAGCATTGTCTTGTCCTCTTTTAAAAATGCGTCGATAATTTCCTCCGCTTTCTCCATATTTTCCAGCCTGAGGAACGGGATTTCATATGCCGCCGAAAGCTTTTCCAAATCAGGACTTCCCGAAAGGTCCACCACGGAATACTGGTCTTTATATGTGTAATGCTGGTATTCCCTTACCATACCCAGATAATTGTTTTTTAGGACGATTATCTTTACCGGTATCTGATGCTGTCTTATGGTCGCAAGTTCCATCATGGACATCTGGAAGGAGCCGTCGCCGCAGACAGCGATAACCTGCTTTGACATATCTGCCAGTTTTGCTCCCATAGCCGCCGGAATGGAATATCCCATCGTACCCATACCTCCGGAGGTAAGAAATTTCCCCTCTTTCACAATATGATATCCGCAGGACCATATCTGGTTCTGTCCTACGTCTGCCACATAGACGCCGTCAGCCTGCATTTTTTCGGATAGCCGGGTGATAAAAGCAGCCGGGTCCACATAGGCAGGATTGGGCGTCCTCTTTTTTTCCATGGTGGAACGGTATCCGTCCAACGCCTCTATCCACTCTTCATGCTCGCAGGCAAATTCCTGTTGGGCAAAATCCATAAAAATATTTCTGGCGTCCCCTACCAACGGTATGGTCGGTCCCGCATTCTTACCTATTTCCGCCGGGTCCACATCGATATGTACAAGCACCTTATTCTGCGTAATCAAATCCGGCTGGCTCACCGCGCGGTCTGCCACGCGCGCCCCCACCATAATCAGCATGTCGGACTCATTCATTGCCCTGTTGGCATATGCTTTTCCGTTGTTTCCCACCATTCCGTAGTAGAGCGGATGCTCCGTGGGCATAACGCCGATACCCATCATGGTGGATACAACCGGAATCCTGTGCTTTTCCGCAAAACTCCTAAGTTCCTCCTTGCCGCCGCTTAACAAAACGCCGCCGCCGGCACAGATAATGGGACGTTTTGCATGTTCAAGCTCCTTTACCACTTTCTTAATCTGGACTGCATGTCCTTTGACCGTGGGCTTATAAGTCCTTAAGGATACTTCTTCCGGATAAGAAAAACGGCTGATTGCCGCATTCTGCACGTCAATGGGTATGTCAATCAAAACCGGACCCTTTCTTCCTGAATTGGCAATGTAGAACGCCTCCTTAAAAATCCGGGGAATCTCCTGTACATTTTTTACCAGATAGCTGTATTTCACGAAAGACTCAACCGCCCCCGTAATATCCGCCTCCTGGAACACATCGCTTCCCAGCAATTCACTGTCTACCTGTCCGGTAATGCAGATTAAAGGTATGCTGTCCGCAAACGCTGTTGCTATGCCGGTGATGACATTGGTGGCTCCCGGACCGGACGTTACGGCGCACACACCGGGCCTGCCGGTGATTCTTGCCATGCCGCTTGCCGCATGTGCGGCATTCTGCTCCGTACGAATCAGAACGGTCCTGATATCAGACTGTAAGATACTATTATAAAAAGGACAGATAGCGACTCCCGGATAGCCAAAGACTACTTCCACACCTTCCGCCTCGAGACATTTGATTATGGCATCTGCTCCTATCATACTGTTTCCTCCCTGCTGTTCTTTTTTGAATGATACACGTATACGGACATTTTAGCACAGTAAAGTATAATATTTCAACAAAAATTTTATGATTCCGCATACGGCATGGCGGCAGCCCCGGCGCGCATTTGATTCCATAAAGGACCGTGTAAAAACACCGGCATTTAGAGGTTGTATTTTAACCTCTTATGTGCCGCTGTGTTTTTACCCGAGTGAGAACGTGTCCTGTTGGAACAAATGCGCGCCGGGGCTGCCGCCATGCCGTATGCGGAATCACAAATTTATCTCATCTGTTCCATAAGCCTGCCCGCCAGTTTTACTGCTTCCGCTGCGTCCTTGGAATATCCGTCCGCGCCGATTTCCCGTGCGTATTCTTCTGTGATAACGGCGCCGCCCACCATGAATTTTGCAGTGACTCCCTGCTCTCTGGCGTACTTTATGACAGCTTCCATCTGCTTCATGGTCGTTGTCATCAGCGCGGAAAGGGCTATAATGGAAGCATTATGCTGCTTTGCCGCTTCAATAATTGTTTCTTTGGGGACGTCCTTGCCCAAGTCTACCACCCGAAAACCATAGTTTTTTAACATCAGGGCCACCAGATTTTTACCGATATCGTGAATGTCCCCTTCCACCGTGGCAATGATGATGACGGGCATGTCTTTCCCGGTCTTCTCGGTAAGAAGCAGTGGTTCCAGCACTTCAATGGCAAGCTTCATTGCTTCCGCGCCTGCAATCAACTGTGGAAGGAAATACCTTCCGCTGTCAAAGTAATCCCCTACCGTGTTAATGGCCGGCAAAAGCACTTCGTCCAACAGCGCCCTTGGCTCTTCCCCTTCTGCAAGGGCATCCCGCGTTATCTGCACAATTCCGCTTTTGTTCCCTTTTAACACCGCTTCTTTCAGCATATGCCTTACCGGACTGCCTTCTTCCTTTCCGCCGTCCTTTTTGGCTTCCTTACCTTCCTGCCCCTTTTCCACGCTCTTTGCAGCTGCCGGAGCGGCCGCCTGCAAATGCCGCAGGGCTTCTTCTCGCTGTTCCCTCTTTTCTTTCAAAACGCCCGCATAAGATATGTAGCGCATGTCTGCGTCTTCTTTGTTCAAAAGCAAATCAGCCGCAAACGCACAGCCCATTAACAGTTCCTGTGATGGATTGGCAATCGCCATGGTAAGTCCCGATTGTATCGCCATCGTCAGAAAGGCCGTATTCACATAACCTCTCTCCGGCATTCCGAAAGATATGTTGGAAAGCCCGCAGATTGTAGCAAACCCTTCCTTTTTGCAGAAACGGATTGTTTGCAGGGTTTCTAACGCCGCCGTTTTATTGGCCCCCACCGTATTCACCAGTCCGTCCACCACAATATCTTCCTTTTGAAATCCGAGGTCTTTTGCCCTCTCCCATATTTTGCGGATAATCTCCTTTTTTTCCTCCAGATTGGCCGGCAGTCCTGCGTCGGAAAGCGGAAGCAGGATAAACATGGCGCCGTATTTTTTTACAATGGGAAGCAACCGCTCAAATTTTTCCTTCTCATAGGAGACGGAATTGATTAAAGCCCTGCCGGGGTAACGCCTAAGCGCCGCTTCCAGAACGGAGATATGGCTGGAATCAAGGGAAAGGGGCAGACTGGTAACCGTGCCCACCTCCTCAATCGCCTTCAGCATCATCTCCTTTTCGTCTATACCACCCATCCCCATGTTGACGTCAAGGATACTTGCTCCGCAGTTCTCCTGTTCCTCCGCAAATTCCCTGACCATATCAAGGGAGCCTTCTTTAAGCGCCGCCTGCAGTTTCTTTTTGCCGGTAGGGTTGATGCGCTCCCCCACCACGATAAAAGAATTATCCAAGGTAAAGGACACCGTCTGTCTTTCAGACGCAAGACAGCGAAGGCCTGACTGTCCTTTACACCTTCCCTGCCTTTCCACTCCCAATTTCTCTTTAAGCAATGCAATATATGAGGGCTGGGTGCCGCAGCATCCGCCAAATATAGAAGCCCCTGCTTCTTTCAACAGCCTCATTTCCTCTGCAAATTCTTCGGGCTGCATGTCATAACAGGTATTTCCCTCCTTGTCCACAAAAGGAAGCCCTGCATTGGGTTTCGCTATAACGGGAATCCTCACCGCCTGCGCCATTTCCCCGATAATACCCTGCATGGCAGCAGGACCCGTGGAGCAGTTTGCCCCGATAGCGTCTGCGCCTAAAGAGGAAAGCACTACTGCGGCAGTTAACGCGTCTGTCCCGAAAAGGGTTCTGCCGTCCCCTTCAAAAGTCATCGTCACCATAACGGGTAAATCGCAGGTTTCTTTGGCTGCAATGAGGGCTGCCCTGGTCTCCTGCAGGCTCATCATGGTTTCTATGACAAGCAAATCAACCCCTGCATCCAGAAGCGCCAGAATCTGCTCTTTATAGATGGTAATTAATTCCTCAAAATCCATCTTTCCGATAGGGGCAAGCTGCTGTCCCGTCATGGTAAGGTTTCCTGCAATATAAGCTTTACCTTCCGCCGCCTGCCTGGACAATGCCACCAGTTTTTTTGTCATATCCCTAAGATTATTCTGCAGGCCGTATTCCGCAAGTTTAATCCTGTTTGCCGAAAAAGTAGGTGCATAAAGGATATTACTGCCCGCTTTAACATAAGCCTTTTGCAGTTCCAGAAGTACCCCGGGGTTTTCCAGAATCCACTTTTCAGGACAGACGCCCGCAGGCATTCCCGCTTTCATCAGGTTAGAACCGGTCGCCCCATCCAGATATATATTATTTTTACTGCTCCAAGCCGCAAATTCCTTTTTCGTCATTTTAATAACCATACCTTTCCGTAACCTGCAAATTTGAGCCACAGGCACAAATTGCGAGTGAAAAATTTATAAGTGCCGCATTTCCGGCATTTTCCGGCGTGGAACTTAGAAGTTCTCCGCGAAACAGCCTTTGCTGTGAGCGACTAGAACTTCTTTCCACGCTACCAACATTTTACAGCTTTGCTGCGAGTGTTAAAAGTACTTCACACAATATTATCACGATTTTACGAATTGGGCAATTGGATTGTGTTTCCTTATTGCTTTCACGGCAAAAATATGATAAATTCAATATGTTACTTAAATACTGACTACGGAGGACGGGTAATTGAAAAACAGATTTCTGCTGCTCTTGTCATCACTTGTTTTATGCTTATCTCTGGCAGGCTGCGGCGAAGACCCCCAATTAACACAGTTTAAAAATGACATTGACTCTTTTTGCAACGAAATCGCTGTCATTGACACCAACATCAACAGCATAGACGCACAGTCCGAAAATGCAAAATATGAGCTTCTCGGCTATCTTGACCAGCTGGACCAGTCTTTCAAGACACTGGCGGAGATTACCGTACCGGAAGAATACGCATATATTGAAGGGCTTGCAGATGAGGCAAGCAGTTATATGACCATTGCCGTGGAGTCTTATCACGAAGCGTTTGGGGAAAGTTCTTACAATGAATACACTGCGGAGTATGCAAGGGAAAATTATGAGAGAGCCTACAAACGCATCACAGTTATTATAAAACTATTGCACGGGGAAGATATTTCCGACCTGGGTGCGACCATTGAAGAAAGCGAATAAATATTTACCCAATAAAAAACCGCATAGGCGGTTTTTTATTGGGTAAAATCAGATAACGGCCTGAACTCATATCCCATTTCTTCCCATCTGGTAAGCAGTTCATCGAGAATTTCCCCGTTTGTCTGCGAGGTGCTATGTAACAGTACAATGGCTCCGGGATGTATCCTGCCAATTAATTTATCGAAAGCTTCTTCTCTTGTCGGCTGGTTATCCTGATACCAGTCCACATAGGCGAGACTCCAGAAAAAGGTATGATATCCCAGTTCTTTTGCCATCTGCAAATTCTCCTTACTGTACTTTCCCTGGGGCGGCCGGTAATACATTGCCAAATCCTCTCCGGTTATCTCCTTAAACAGGGCGGAAACATCTTCCATTTCCCTTTGAAAAGAATCCATGCTGGAAATCTGTGACATATCAGGGTGATGAAAAGTGTGATTGCCCACCGTATGGCCTTCTTCCACCATTCTCTTCACGATATCCGGCGCTGATTCCAGAAAATGACCCACCACAAAAAAGGTAGCCGGAGCATCATGATTTTTCAGGGCGTCCAGTATCGGTTCCGTATTGCCGTTTTCAAATCCACAGTCAAACGTCAGGTATATTACCATCTTACTGTCATCACCCACATAATGGGCATTATATTTTTCCAGTTCATCACTGGTAGCATTCCCTGTCGGCTGCGCACCTTCTTTTCCAAACCCCAATCCCCAGTTTTCGGTTTCCACCAGATGGGATGAGGCAGTTTCCACATAATGTACCACATATCCTGCCGCCCTGCCCAAAAAGAACATCGCTACAAAAAGCGGCAATACCCAAAATTTTTTCATAAAAAAACCCTTCTATTCTGTTGTTAGAATATATGAAGGGTTTTTTCAAATCATGACTTGCAAAGCCAAATTTTTAACCAAACGGATGATTAGAAATATCTGTAAAAACTTGGGTCATTGATAACCACATTCAAATATACGCAGAAGAAAACGATTGCCACTACAATGCTGATTGCAGATACAATAATTGCCGCAATACCCAGCCCGGATTTTTTCTTAACCTGTCCGATAATGGAAAAGATAAGACCCACTATACCAATCAATGCGGAAATCCAGCTTAAAATACAGGAAGACAAAAGCGCTAAGATAGCAATTACAAAGCCTGCAATAGACAATCCGCTGGTGCCGCCTGTGGTCTGCATCGGAACCGCATAAGGCTGCTGGTACATATTCTGGTCCGGCATCTGCTGGTATGCATTCTGCTCATAACCAGTCTGCTGGTACGGCTGCTGATAGCCCTGCTGATAATTAGGCTGCTGATAGCCCTGCTGTTGATAACCCGGCTGTTGATAGTTAGGCTGCTGATAACCCGGCTGCTGATAGTTAGGCTGCTGGTAGTTCGATTGTTCCGGCGTCTGTGAAGGCTGCTGCCCGGAATAGTTGTTATTGAAATTTTGTCCGTCCATGATTAATGAACTCCTCTCTTTAATAATATTTGTAAAAGGTTCCCCTTCCTACATCAAAAAGCAATGATATCAAATCCAAACTTTAAAATATTCTTTATGATACAATTTGAAATAACTATAAATAATGCCGAATATAAAAACCAATTATGAAACCGCACCCCTCTGATTCGTCCCCTGCTGCAGATGCAGATAGTCTGGGAAACCATAAAAACAATGTATATTATGGCTGTATAAACCACCAGCGGATGGTAATACAGAGATAACAGAAAATGCCCTTCAAAAAATGCTTTCAATGCCCTGCTTCCGCCGCACCCGGGACAGTAAACTCCCAGATAACGATGCAGGACACAAGGAGGAAATAAACCGTCCTCCTGAAAGGATAAATACAGCAAGGCAAGCGGAAGCCCAATCAGCAATGCAAATAAACCTGTAATATATAGTCCTCTTTCCAGCGTAATCCTTTTTTTCCCATACATATCAGTTTTTCTTCCTGTACTTTCCACTGGCCAATATTACCGCTGCCGGAAGCAAAATCAGGCTAATCAACTGGGAAGTGGAAAAAATACCCATTTTTCCTCTGATGACATCCCCCCGCAGCATCTCCAATAAAAACCTTATGACTGTGTAATACAGAAAATATATTCCAATCAACTGTCCCGAACGCAGTATCTTCTTTTTCATCAGATAAAATAAGACAAAAAACATAATTACATTGAATCCTGCCTCCAACAGCTGCACAGGCACCCTGGGAACCTGGCTCAGTTCAGGCACTGCTTCATTGTATGGAAACTGCACGCTTCCAAAACCGTGATACTCCCTTCCGTAACAGCATCCGGCTAAAAAACAGCCTATTCTGCCAAAGCCGTGAATCAAAGGGATGAAAGGTGCATAGTAATCCGCCATTTTCAGAAACGGCAAGTTATATTTTCTGCAATAAATCCATGCGCCAACGACTGCGCCAAGCAAACCGCCATAAAAGACAAGTCCCCCAAAAGCATAATCCAATGCGTCCAAAGGAATCTTTTTAAACCACTTCCAATACATATCAAAATGTAACAAAATGTTGGGAAGTCTTGTAAGAAAGTACAAAAGCTTGGCTCCAACCAGAAGGCCAATCACTCCATATGCCGCTGCAAAAATCACATCCGACTTATCCAGCCCGTATGCTTTGGCATTTTGTCGGGCAATTGCCATCGCAATAAAAAATCCAATCACAAAAACAATACCATATAACGGCAGGGAAAACTTACCTGCTATCTGTATGTAAGGTAACATGCCGACTCCTTTTTTAAAAGGCTGTTGCATAAGCAACAGCCTTTCAGCTTATCAGACTATACGGACTATGAAAGATTAATAATAATAATCAAATAAGTCTTCAAAATCATCCAGGTCAAAGCTGTCGCCAAAGGTACTCTTTAAATCATTTTTGGCCTTGCAGCTTCCGCCCACACAGCCATAGCAGGTATAACCGCCGCTGACTGCACCGCAAATACCGCAGCTTGCTGCAAAAATAACGCCAAAAATCAATCCCAGTATTCCGCAGACCAAACCTGCGGAACCCTTTGCATTATTGGTCTCCTTCCTTGCGCTGATACCCGTAACCAATGCAACAACGCCCAAAATCACTGCAAGCAGACCGCCAAATACACCAAACATAATGCCGCCAAATACTGCAACAATGATGCTGATGACACCGCAGATAGTCGAAATCGTTGCATTCACATTACTGCCTCCATCCGGTGCAGGAACAGGCGCTACAGGCATCTGACCGGGCGTCTGGTAAACCGGTCCATTATTAACCGGCATTCCGTTGTTTACCGGAGTACTGTTATTAACCGAAGCGCTGTTGTCTGTCTGTACGCCTAATGCTGTACCGCAGTTCGGACATACATTTGCCCCATCCGGCACTTGGTTTCCACAATTACCACAAAACATCTTTTTCCCTCCTGTAAGAAAATATAACATTTTTTATAATTACTATGTAACTGTATATTACATTATTCAGTTTACCAATCCAGTGCATTAAAGTCAATATAATTCTGCCTTATATTTGTAGAAAACACTGCTTTATTCCCATTTACACAGTCATAAAAAATAAACCTCTTCTGGCTGCGCCGCACATACTGCAGCTTACTGCAAAAAAAACTCCGAATATCAATCCCATTATACCGCAGACAAAACCGGCGGTTCCCTTTGCGCCATTGGTTTCCTTTCTTGCGCTGATACCAGTTACCAATGCAACAGCGCCCAAAACCGCTGCAAGCAGACCGCCAGACACACCGAACATGATACCGCCAATTTCCGCAACAATGATGCTGATAACGCCAAAGATGGTCGAAATCGTCGCTTTTAACATCCTTTCTCCTCCATTAAGGCAATAAATCTTGCAAAAATGCGTTGATATTTTATGTGAAAACGCCATAATTCTTATGAATTGTGGCGTTTTCTATCTTGATTTCTCATTTTGTTGCTTTCGGTTCAACTAATTAAAATTTTCCTGCTTTTGCCGCTTCCTCAATCGAGACGGTAACATACGCTTTTTCAGCACTTATCGCCATTTTTGTTACCTCCACGTTGCCTATTCAGCAATTTTTCTCACTTGCGAGCACATCCCACGACATTTTTAGCGCAAATACTCAGCTCTCTGTGCCATCATACACATAGCCGGTTTCTTCCCAAAACTTCATCGGCGATATGTAATAATCATATTGTGAGCTGCCCTCTTTCTTGAAAGCCACTCCGAATTTCAGAAATCCAAGTATGATGCCCTGGCGGATAAACTGCTGATCCTTTTTCATTACTCTGGCCGCTACAGCTACCGGAACATTTTCGCCGGTAAACTCTGGCACTTTCAAATATACCTTGTTCCTATCCATTTGTCAACGCCTTCCTTTCCTTTGCCAAATTTAATGCCTGCAGGATGTCGTTTGCTTTCTTCTCCCCGATCCCTTTTACCTGGAGGATTGCCTGCGTAATCTCTTCATCGGATAATATGGGAATCTCCTTTTTTCCCGCCTCATACCCCCTCTTATACAAGTCCTCACAGAACGCACTCATTTGTCCGTGGTCCATCTTCCTGACATCCTTGTATGTTTTCCTGTTCAATTCGTATGTCCTCACTCCATCGCCTCCTTAATTCATATATCAAACAAACTTAACTGCATATTTTCGGATGCAAACCTTTTATCCAGGTCATGAATTGTGCTGCCGTCTGACCGATACGGAAAAGGCATCCTATTTTGCCAATCCTTGAAACTGCTCCATAGCTCCGGCAGATGCTTTCGGATATTTCTCAGCTCCTTCAGATTCTTTTGCTGGCAATGCTGGCAACTTACCCTATCCAATATGTCATATAGCCGGATTCCGAATTGTTTCCACTGCACTCCATGCTGGTAGCAATACTCCAGACAGTCCGCCTCCGTCATGCCCCACTTTATCAGTGGGTATGACTTCGCATAATTCTTATGGGGCTTTATGTCTATTCTCTGTGCCTCGTCAGCTGCTATGCCTACATACTCAATCACAAACCGCTCCAATGACTGATAATATCCATTCAACAGCTGCCTTTTTATGGCCGTTCCCCAGCGCTGCTTTCCGCACCATCCATACCCTTTACATCCATTTTGCTTTTCATGCTCAAATGCCATGAACTCAAACATGCCCAGCTCAACTCCTGTGGCCGCTCTGTATTCCTGGTACTCTTCTGTTTCTGGTATGCTGAGGACCGTAAACTTGATTCTCTCTTTCAAGCATATACTTGCCGCAAACAGAAGAGTATCGTATGTTGCCTGGTATTCATCGCCCAAATCTACAGTTACCACTTCATCCAGCCTCACACCTTCCTCTAAAATTTTTAAGAACAGCGCCAGGCTGTCCTTGCCGCCGCTTAGCGACAATGTGTAATATGAAAGATTCTTCATAACACCACGAACAAATCACTCTGTATCGTGGATAACGCCCTATGGCCTCCCATGCTACGCGGATATATGTCTTTCTCCATGTGGATCCATCCATAATCCCTCACGCTGCTAGTAGGGCATTTTTCGCCAGCAGTTATACACCCTCTGCATCAACCCGGTTTACCGGGACTCGTTATTACTCCTTTCTCTCTCCTTTGCTTAAATTAACCCATATCACAGCTCCCTGCGGATGCCGATATGGGATAGGCTCCGTAAATCTTATGGCATCCTTTAGATACCAGATATGCGGCTCTTCGTATGGCAGGCTGTCAAATTCGCCAGGGATATGATGATATTTCCGGAACATATCGAAATCTTCTCTCAGCAGTAGCGAGGACCCGACTATCTCAACGCTCCCCTGGATCATCCCGGTACCGGAAAATATCACCCCTACCCTGCCGCGCACCCGCGTTCCTATGCCACGAATTTCCCACGGCTTAGAGCCATCCAGTATGAGGTTGCCCCAATGTTCCTTGACAATAAAAGCTCTATCCATCTGCGACCTCCTATTCTGCCGGAAATTCAAAAACCTTGTTTTGCCGGTATGTTCCTGGTCTGATGGCTTGTGCGGCAATATCAAAGAAATCTACCGTATAACACTCGTCTTTGTGCGCCTCGCAAAAATCTTTCAGCACGGTCAGGCACCTTTCTTTTGTCGGGTACTCTGCAATTTCTTCAAGGCATCCGTCTGAAATACAGATTGTATGCCGTATCGTCTCGCCTTTTCCTTTGCGATCCACGCTTTCCTTATTTTGACTTACTATCAGCATGGCTTTCCTCCTTAAATAAATCATGAGTACCCTCTGCCAGCTTGTAATATTCCTCCTTGCTATACGAAAAGCCGAACAAAGACAAGATTTCATCGAACTGCATAACCAGCTCTCCGGCTCCCTTGCGGTAAGTCGCATTCCATTCTGCAATGTCCTTGTCTGCGACTCCATTGGCGGCGTAAATCATCAGCTTATAGAGAAGTCCGATTGCATCACGCTGCTTTTCATATGCGGCTTTTTCCTCGTCTGACTTATCATACAAAGAGGTTTCTCCGGTAATGAATCTCAGCATCACCTGCTCGCTCATCCATGAACCGCACCCAACCATGACGCCAAACAGGCGCTCCATCACCGCCTCCAGCTTTTCGCTCTCAGGCTTAAACTTCTGCTCGATAGCCAGCTTTATGAAATCGGCCCGCTCTGCAGACATTTCTTTCTGCATGGCTTTAATCTGCCGCTTTCTCTTGTCCTGGGCCTTCTGTTTCATCTCATACTCGGACAGCTCACGCTTTTCTTTCCCTTTCTTCTTGATGATTGCGAACGTCCTCCACCAGACCACATAGAACAGCTCTTCCTTCGCCGCCTGCGTCTTGCACCCCAACTTATCCTTGACCTCCTTATCCAGCTCGAACTCCTTAACCTTTTCCCACTTTCCGCCGTACTGCTCATTCTCGGCGCCTTCCGGAGCAGGCTTGATTCCCTCGGCCTTACAGAGTTTGATATAGGCTTTCTCATGCTCTTTGCGTTTGATTTCCTCGTATGCACTTCTCGCTCTCTGCGCCAGGTTATTGGAGCTGGTGGACTCCTTCAGGATTTTATCCCTAGTCTTTACATCCGGGATCTTCTCCAGCTCGTACAAATCCTTTAATGACAGCTGGAACCCCTCGTCTTTCTCCTTCTCCTGTAGCACTTTCCGGTTGAGCTTTGCGATGTTCAGCCGGTGCTTTACCGTTGTTCTGGAGAAACCGGTCTTTTCTGCGATACTTTCCTCCGTCTCTCCCAGGTCGAGCATCATCTGGAAACCGTTCGCCTGTTCCCAAATCGTCAGATCATTACGCTGCATATTCTCTTCCAGCATAATTGACATCTGCTCCCTCGGAGTCAGATTCTCGGCAATCTGGCAAGGAAACTCTGCTACCCCTACCTGGATACCTGCCGCATATCTCCTGTGTCCGATGATTGTCATGTACTCTCCCGGCTCGCCCTCCACCGGAATCACCGTCAAATTCTGCAGGATTCCATTCTTCTTAATGGACTCCGCCAGCTCCGTCAAATCTCCCAGGTCTTTCCTGGGATTCTCCGGATGCGGTCTGATATGCTCAGCCGCAATGTAAATAATCTGTTTTTCCGCCATTCGTTTATCCTCCTATAATCCATTTTGATGGAACTGGCGGCACAAGGCCGCCGATTCCATGATGTTATGATTTCTTGATGATGAAGCAGACGGGCACCCGATCCGCAATGGACGCGTGCAAGTTGGAGGCAAGGCCGTAGCCGGAGACAAGGCACGCAAGCGGAGAAAAGCCAGACCTCACGGACGCCAGCCACCAGATGCAGGTATCTTCGCCCTCCGCTGATCCCCTCATTCTGTTTCTGCGGTCCTTGTAGTATTCCATCTGTTCATACATCCCTTCATCGCCATAGCAATCGTCCTCGTCAAATACCTCCGATGCTGAAGGCAGGAACAGATATGTATTGAAAGATACCGTTTCCCCATTCCGCAGCGTCTTTCTCTCTGCCAGAGAGATCACCTTCCTCAAATCCTCCGGTAACCGCTCAAACAGCCCCTTATTCAGATACTTGTGGATATCCGAACCAGGATAGCCCAGCTGAGTACCGCCATTTTTATTCCATTCCACTTCCTCTCCTACGCAATCCCGGCTCTCGAACCGCACATACTCGTCCGTCACATCCGTAACCACCAGCGTAAAGCCCTGGCCGTCCACCGTGCTACCCTTCTTGTAATCCCCGACCTTGAACTCAACGCCAGACTTGATTGCACTGGCGATTTCTTCCCAGGTTCCCTGCAGTTCTCCACAGGTTCTCACGATTCCCGGCTTTCCGGCATTTTCCGCATCCTTTTCCTGCCGCACCCTTGCGTACCAGGCCATGTCGTTTTTCATCCTCTGCATCAGCTCGGCTTTTGCCTTGATGTTGGCCTCTTCCACTTCCTTGATGTGCTGGTAGAAAGCCTCACGCTCTCTCTGGATCGTCTCCGAACTGCCCTTTACCTTCAGCTCTTCATTCCCTGCTCTTACTCTCAATTCCTCCATCGTTTTTCTCCTTTCGCTATTGCGTTTCTATTTATCCAAAAATCTCGAAATTGCGAGATAGTCGGTCAAAAAAATTACCTGCTGATGAACAGCTTTTCCGTAACCTGCACCGGATTCTTGTCTGCCTTTATCGTCCTTGATACCGGTTTACTCCAGATGCACTTAAAATCATCCGGTGCCGCGCTGCTGCTTATCAGCACGATATTCTCCGCACTCATTGCTCTTACCCACTGCCAAAATTCTCCATAGTCAAAACCCTTGCTTATTCCATACTCCTTTGTACCCTCATATGGAGGATCGCAATAGATAACCGCCCCTTGCGTGTTGAGCAACTTATAATCACTACAGATAAACTCGACACCCTTTAAGTCCTCAGCCTGTTTTATCAGATTCCTCAATGCCTCTTCGTAGTAATTCCTTACCCCATTTTCTGTATGCACTATTCCGGCATATCCCCCATCAAAGAACCGGCCATTATAGCTTGCCAGATACCCGATAGCTCCCACATACCATTTTTCATATATGCCGGTCTGCTCATAAAAGCACTTTCTCACTTCTGAGTAATGCTCTTTCGTAACAAATCCCGGCAGTTCTTCGAGCCTGTCAAGATTTCTGAGCAGCTCTATCAAGTGTTCCTGCTTATCATGTGCAAACCTTTTCCTTGCATGGATTTTGTCTATGATATTGCATCCGCCACAGAATGGCTCTATGTACGCCCACGGTTGGTTATCATCTATATATCTCTGGATGATAGGCACTATATGCCGGGCAACTTTACTTTTGCTACCCATGTACTTCAATGCAAATCCCTCCTATGCCGTTGCCAGCTGTTTATTCAGCAGAGCATCGAACATTTTGAAACCGTAGATGAATCCCTGCATCTCTGCCTCGATTGCCACGCCGTAAAGGGCATCTTCCAGCCTATTGCTCTCCTGGGCTTTCAGCTGAGTGGACTTCATTACCTCGTAGAACTTCTGGTATTTCTCCGTCAGCTCCGTTATCTCCCGGCCCTCTACTGCCGGTCCAGTGATAAAACGGTTGAACATATCACAATATTCCTCGTACTCACTTCTCGGCTTTCCCTCCAGAAGAAACTCTCCGCCAGCCCCGACGCTCACAGCGGCTTTCTTTTCTGGATGAAACCGCTCCTGGATCGCCTGGTCGAATCTCCTTATACCGTCTGCAACGTACTTGATTCCGCTGCCGTACTTTGCAACCATTTCCCGGTATTCCATGCAGGCGCTTTCCGTCATTTCATACATCGGATACGATTTCCTGTTTTTGTGGGAGCAGACAAACGAAGTGAGGAAATACCCCCTCTCTTTTCCGTCCGTTTCCTCCGAACACAGGAGCTTTGCTATCTGCTTGAATACTGCAGAATGTGTCCTCCCCAGCGCATCCGCCACTTCACGGCTTGTCATAGTTGCGCCCGGCTTTTCCTGCGGCTTTGCCTCTTTTACTTCCGGAGCTTTCAAAACAATCTCCACAATATCGCTCGCAGACACATTTCCGGCAATTCCTTTGATGCAGGCAGCGATTTTTTCCGCATCGTCATGCCCGATATTCAGTCTTATGCTCATGCCGCACTCTCCTTTCTGAGTAATTCCAGCAACGGATGCCAGGGTCTTGCCCCACGCAGGCGGCTGATGATCTTTTTCAAATCGACCTCCTGCTTATCTACCCACCGATAATCCTGGTACTTCCCTGCGCTTCTCTCGTTTACCGGCCTGTCGTGAAACCCGTCCGTGATCTTGAACCGTTCCGGCCTCTTTTCATCCTCGTTAAACGCCACATACTGCTTATTCCCGTGAATGCAGTAGCCAACAATCTTCATGTGCCCTGCCTCCCCTCGTACCGGTCATGAATAGAAATCGGATATTTCGATTTCGTGATCTCCCTGAACCTGCTGTCTGAGGTATAGAGGAAATTTCCGCCAGCCATATACCAGCGCTTAGGAAAATATGCAGGCTTACAGTCAATGTACTGCTCGCCGCAACAATTTCTCCATTCGATATATACGCACTGCCTTATATCCTCCGGCTCAAACGGCCCTTTCTGCTCTGCTAAGATATATAAATCGCTTGCGTGTGCAGAAATTCCGTTGTTGGTACAATCCCCCAGCTTGTTGTCCCGGTACACTCCCGCTGTAAGGCAGCTCTCAATGTCAAAATTTGTCCGCATCCAGTCCTGTACTTCATCCCTGTACTTGCATCCGGACCAAATCTCTCCTATATACACCAGCTCGTTGTCAAACTTCTGGATAATCCAGCAATCTCCGCCCACGGGAAGTACCGCCTGTAACTGGATATACTCCTTTCTTTCTCCGTCATACGCCACTTTCTTAACGCATGTCGGATTACTTTTCTCAGATACGCTATGCTGCTGGATGAACTTTTCCAGCGCTTTTTCCGCATACCCTTCCGGGACGTCCTCCGGATTGGTTGCCACATCCCCATGTTCCAGCACCCCGTACTTGTTGGAAATCTCCATCCAGGTACCCTCCATGTGCAGAACAAAGCCATCTTTTTCTACCCGCATTGTCATTCCTCCTGTTCTCTCTTTTTCCTTTCCCTTTCTCGCCTTTCTGCTAATACCACATAGTCTCCGATATGGTAGCCATTGATGATGTTTACTGCCTCCAGCTCTGTGAGATTGCACCTGGCCTGTAATTCTATTCTCAGCTTTCGTCTATCTCCGATGTCCTGCAGACCGTTTGGAGGCAGAAGTCTCGCCCTGTCTCTATATTCATTTGCGATTTTTCTGGTAAGAACTTCTGCCATTCCTTATACCCTTTCCACATAATCAACGCTGTCCGTCTGGAAACCATTCTCTGCACAAAAATCAATCCAACATTCCAGCAATTCCGGCAGATCATGCGCATCGAACTGCGTTTCATCGCCGTCATTAAACCCTATATTGTAGGTACCGCCTCCTGCCCGGACGACACCTGCGGCTGCTTTTGCCAATGTCATTGTCCTGCCTCCTGCATTTCTTCCAGCTTTTTGATAACCAGCTTTAAGGCATACCTGGCATTATCTGTAAGCTGCCTCTGCCATGCCGACTGGCTCGGTGCCCAGCGGAAACCATTGCTCTTTAATACCTCCCGCACTTCCGGCTCAGGCTTTCCGTCAAAGAACAGCTGGAGCCTCATTGCCTCCGTATTCTCAACGATCTTGAAGAACTGATTTTCTGTTTCCAGCGTTCCTCTTTCCTTCGTGGCCTGCAATTCCTTTATGCGCCCCTCTATCCGGTGGATGTTGGCGTTATTATTCTGGAGGGCATAATCCGGATAACCAACCCTCCCGCAGAAGTCCGGCTCGCGCAAATCCTTAATCTGCTCGTCCGAATATCCCATGATTCTCAGCTGTTCATCGCCTTTCTCCGTATCTTTCAAGCGGACCGCCTTATTCGCCGCTTTCATGCGCTCCTGCATATCTTTCAGATTTTCCAGTTTTTCTTCCAGCCTTTCGATTGCGTCCTCGTCACTGGACTTAATCAGCTCCTTTCCGTGCAGGATGCTCTCCATTTTGCTGAGGATGCCCTGCGTTTCATTGAAAAACTGATGATTCTTGTCCCACGCCTGGTTCTGCTTTTCCTTTTTTCTCACAGGGAAATTCCCGGCACCGGAAATCATCACAGACGGACACATACACCCGATATGTATATCCCGATTCATGTACTCTGCCATTCTCTTCGAGTACCTGCCCGCCATGCTATATACCCGGTCTGCCTGGTCCGGCCTCGCCTCCACAATTTGGTCTGCCAATTCATAGGCCCGGTCAACATATCCCTTGTACTCTGCCGTCTTGCTGCCCTCCTTGTAATCGCTGAAAGACATCATCTGGTGCGCTGTCCTTGCAGATGCCTCATTGATACTGTAATAAACTCTCTCCATTACGCTGTTTCCTCCAATCTTTCTCTGCGCTTTACCATGCGCACATCACATTTTCCGTATGCCTGCAGGTTCTCCCGGTACTCCCGGAAAGAACGTCTTGCATCTTCCCTTGTGTACTCGCTGTTCTCCACTTCCCATCCGTATCCGTAATTCGTTTCAATATCCCAGCGATCCCTTGTCTTTCTCTGATATGCCATACCTACACCACCTTTAATGAAATAATGATATGCTCCAACGTGAAACTCTTGTCGCTGTCATACAGAGTACAGATGCCGCTTTCAAACTTCCAGAATGCCGCCTTACTCCAGCCCAGGTATGAACCCCTGCCATTGTTTGCCAGCGTTTCCCGGCTGTCCGGCTGATCCGGAATGATGCTATAGAACCCTGTGCTGTCAGCAACATTCACTCTCCTGCGCTGTCCTACGCATCCCTGCCGGGCATGGGCGACAATTTCAAACTCTGCCCCCTTTACAAGCGTTCTCTTCAACTGCGCCAAATTCTTAACCATGCTTTTCCTCCTATTCCCATCCCGGCTGGCAATCTTCCGGAGCCGCCCACGGATGTTTTGCTATGTATCTTGCAGAGACTTCGCCCCTCCAGGCTTTCATCGTAAACCGATCATTCATCAGAATGTTGAATCTGGTGGTACCCATGAGAGCCTTTAACTCATTCCTCAGTACACTGATTTCATCGTTCATCTTTTCCAATGTCTGGTGGAGTCTGCTGCCTACATCGATTCCCCCTCCAAACCACATGGCCTCGTCTGCCATCAGCGTCGCCTCACACTCCAGGCCGTCATGCTCTGCGAATTTCTGTAATTCCGTCCTCGTCCACATGATTTTCTGGTGCATTCTCAGCATATAGCCACACTCCTTTTCGATTATGCGTTTTCAATCATCTCTCTAGCTCTCAACTGCGAGCTTTCGGGGTAAAAAAATACTTAGTTCCAGTCCAGCTCTCTAAGTTCCTGGGCCTTATCTTCATGCCCATTACTCTCAAGCAACCAGATGTCAAACTGTACCGCCGCATCCCCAAATTCAACCCCGCAATCATTGAGGCTATACACTTCATACATCACTTCCTCTACCATCTGGCAGTTGCCGTTTGCTACCAAACTGCCACAATGCTCTGCACTTTCATCTGGCCTAATTTCCATTCTGAGGACTCTATATCATGGCTATCTCTCTCGTTCAAAGCTGCTCTGTAATCGTTCATATCGTACATATCCTTACCTCCAAGTGCTTTATTTGTTGTTTGATTATGTATATATTATACTTCGCAACTGCGAGTTTGTCAATAGTTTTACTTCTCAAAATACAAATTTTTTCAGATTTTTCTCAGAATAATCTCGTATCCAAGAGCCTTCGCCATCCGGTAAAAGCTGTCGTATCTCATGTTCACAGTTCCCCGGTTCAGCGTTTGGCTGACATTCTGCCTTACGCATCCCATCTTTTCCGCAAGCTCTTTCTGGTTCACATCCTCTCTTTCCATGATCTGCCGGATAGTGGCCGCTGCATTTTCTCCGCTCAACTCACCTTTCAGCTTTTTTACTGCCTCCCGGAGAGCCTCCGCATCAACCCTCCAAATATCTTCCGGATCGTCCTTGTCTATCATGCTTTCGCAATGCTCTGACAGGCTTTCCAGCTGTCTGATGATTTCCCCTATAGTCATACTCAATTCTGCACCTTCTTTCCTCTCCTTTGTCGCGCCGCCACTTTTACTTTTGCAATCGCAACGCCCGCCCTCGTAAATTCCGCATTGGAAAACCTCAGATTGCTGCGATTCAGCTCCAGGTTCTCCTTGTTATCTATCAGCGCCAGATTATCAATATCGCAATTATCCTTATTCCCATCCAGAAAACTTACCATCTTGCCCTCCGGGATCGGGCCGTTATGCTCTTCCCATACTTTCCGATGGACGAACTCGAATCGCTCCCGCTGTGTTCCTTGCTCCTGCACTTTCCGGATTAGATAACCGTCAGTGGTATGCGTGTACTCTCCGACCTCCATGTGATTCGCAGGAACATTTCCCTTATGAAACATCGTAGCCTTGCATTTCTCGTACTGCTCTGGACTCATTTTCTTCCCTTTGTTTGCAGGTTCGTCTCCCTCCTTAAACCGGCAATCCAGACCGCTTACAATGTCATGGTTCTTTTTGTATGCCCTACACTGAGAGACAGAAAACTCTATGCCAAAATGCTCTGATACTGCTTTCGCGATTTCCCCGGCCTCTTTCCCCTCGGCAATGCTCCGGATGTATTCCTCCATCCCCTCCGGGTATTTCGCAGAATATCCTTTCGGATTCCCCGTAGGTGTACCGCTTTTGAAACCATACCGGCTCTTTGCGCCCTTAACTATGCTCTCCGTGAATACCATGCCGTACTTCCTGTCATACCCCTGCTGGTTGATAAGGATTGTCAATTCCTTTGTGGTCCGGCCTGCGGTATTCTCACGCATCCAGTCCACTACTTCTACCGGCCATTTCCACATCCGTCAACCCTCCCGAACCTCCAGCATTTCCGGTACGGCTTTCTTTCTGTCATAGCCGTATTCGTCCATATGCTGCATAGCCTTCAGCTGGAGTTCTCCGGTCTTGATGATCTGCTCACCTACCTTTGCCATCGCCTCAGACCGCCTTATCTCAGCCTCCAATTCATCGCCTTTTAAATCTTCATCGCCCAACTTCTCCAGCTGAGCAAACAGATGATTATTCAAATCTCCGAGCGTATTCTTCACTTACGACACCCCCTCTGCCTCTGATAATCCAGGAAACTGCTGCATCAGAAAACTTTTCATTGCCTCCGCATCATCTGGAGGGAGTATCTCCGGCCCCCTCTGGATGCCGAAAAGGACATCGCCCGCTATCGTACAGCCGTGAATATCGGCTCCATACAGATAGGATGCTGCCGGATTGTCCGAACGGTTCTTGATAAGCCCCGATTCGTCTACAATCATCACAACATAATCCTTGAACAAATCATACATGCGCTGCGTCTTTACTGTTTCCGTGCAATCAGCTCCGATCATTTCTCCCTGTGCCTCTACATTCCAGGGAACCTCCACAACCGAAATGTGGTTATCCGTGGTAATTTTCACTGTCTTAGCCATATCGCATACCTCCTTTAATCCATACCGCTATTCATCAGTGCCGCCACTCCTTTGGAATGGTATTCATCAAACCAGCGCCAAATTTCTTCTCTGTCCGTCCCTATCTCATAGCCCATGAAACGATCAGTGAGACAGCCATCATCATCAACTGGCACATCCCCAAGCCTCCCCCAGAGAAACTCCAGCACTTCATCGGTTAGCGTGATTTCCGCTCTAACCCTCTCAACCACATTTTCCAGAGTAGTATTGAACGATGTATTGCAATCCTCCCATTTGTCGAACATCTGGAGGATTTCTTCCATCACTTTTTCACTGTTTGTCATATACTCATACAGCCACGGCTCCATGCCGCCCGTCTCATACAATCCGAAAATATATTCCCCTATATCTCTGGAACGATCAATCTTCTCCATTTCCCGGCTGATCCTTCCCATAAGCGGCTCCGAAATATCCAAATCATGCTCAGTGATATAAAACTTCGCATACTTTCCGCTGGCGTTCATGGCCTCATAGTACCTTTCCCCGCGTTCCTCCTGGATATAGTCGCACATTTCCACATACTCTCTGGCCTTGCTTTCGGCTATTTTATCCAACCGTTTTTGCAACGGTTCGATATCCGCAGACACTCCGAGAACTATCACTCCGTCCTCCGACTGGCTATCCCATGCGCCGTGCAATACATACAACAAAATTTTGCTATTTCCCATTATCCTTGACCTCCTTTATCTCTTCCCATTCCATACATAAAGTAGAAACCAATCTCTTTTTGAACACTGCCTTGCTGGTGTCGTAGTCCTCATTCATCCAGCCTTTGCTTATGTACTCCTGCAACCGGTTCCGGCATAACTGCTCTGTCTGGACTGCCCTGTTGACCTGCTCATATCTGCCACGACTCCGGCTCCACAGGAATGACGCATACTCGTATTCCCCTTTCTGCTCCTGGTATTCGAGCATCCGGATGCCAGACTGTTCAATCCATCCCATTTCATCCTCAAAGCTCCCGCCAGACTCAGCCAGTTTTTCTTTATCTACTTCCAGAACCGCCACCATTCTCACTTTTTCACCCATTCCCTTGCACCTACCCTTCGATGTTGAAACCGGTGTAATCCATGAGGTCCTGCATTTCCTGCTCAAACATTTCTTCGTAAATCTCTTTCTTGTTGCTGTCACAGTTCAAATGCGTATCGAGACAATTCACATAATATGTGAAATCATTCTGAGGGCTGAGATTATGCCGGCGTATCGCCTCCAGTTGCTCATATCCCGCCTCTGTCAGCGTCCCTTCGTACTCTTCGGTCTCCAGCCTTTTCTTTTCTGCTTTAATCGCCTCGTCCATGCGGAAGATACCCTCCTTAAAGATTTCTGCCATGATTCCGTTTAAGGTAAGCTCCACCCCCTCGAACTGCATTTGCTCAACGATCTTAAACATATCCGCCTCTGAATCGTCCAGTATGCTCAGATCATCTACGCCACAATTTAGAATTGCTCTGATTAAATCATTTCTCATAGCCTGCCTCCTACAAATAAGATTTTCCGTATCTCTTCCGGAACTCTTCCCTGGTGCCGATCCGGCCCTCGAAAATTGCCTGTCCCAGCATCTTTGACAACTTCTCTGCCATCGGGTTATCGTGTACCCGGTTCAGCTTGTCTCCCATGTTATGACAGTTATTGCAGATGGGAACTTTCAAGCCGTCTTTCTCGCTCAGCTCCCTGCCCGCCGTTCCGAAAATAAGATGATGTTCCCCCTCTGCCTGTCGGCCACAAAAGAAACATATCCCTTTGTACTCTGTAACAATACTTTTGCTCATGTCTGCCTCCTATTTCTTTTTCTTCTCCATCCCCATGAATACCAAAAATGCCAACACCACTATTGCCGCCATATTTGCCTCCTATCCGTAAATCACATCACCGAACAGCGCATACTGGATGATACAGTCTGCGGCTCCTGCATCAATATTGCAGGGGTCTATGTTCAGTTTCCCGGTATAAACTCCGATGCGGTTTGTTTCCCGGTCAATACAGCCCGTATTTCCGGCTGCAATGTACTTTTTCAGCCCTTCAATGAATTTCTCTTTGCTGAGGGTATACGACTTGTTTTCCTCTGCATCATGCAGAACCAATTCTCCTCCTCTGCTGATCTGGTCGCTCGCATACTCTCCGAGATAGTCTCCCTTGGCCTCGGCTTGTCTGCACCAGTAATTGATTCCCCCCTCCAGGGCCGAAACCATGATGTCGTCAATGTCCTCATTGCGGACTCTTACATCAAGCGCACAATTCAAAACCATGCAATCCACAACCTCCAACTTTTCTTCCATCAGTCATTACCTCCTTCATATTCCGCCCCGCAATATGGGCACTTCGTTTCTCCATAGCAGTTGAACATCTTCCCGCACTCTTTGCAGGTATCAAGCTCTCCGTTCCTGAGCCAATCTTCCAGCAGACTGCTTACATGCTGCCAGTCAACCGCCTCGTAGACCTCTTCTGCTAAATCCGTCTGTCCGTTGCACTCCTGCAGGATGCTGTTTCTGGTGTACTTCGTATCCGACAGCTCCGGTATGTAGCAAACCCTGTCCGGGTGTTTCGTATCATAGAAAGCCTCGTCGCTCTTGAAGATCATCCCCTGCCCGTAAAACTCCCGCTGGATTACTTCCCCCTTTCCGTTCTCGTCCGGCGGAGTATAGCGTCCCACCAGCAGATACTTTCCATCAGTCATCTTCGTCCTCTACCTCCATTTCCCGCAATGTCTGCGACAATTTCAGAATCATAGCGTCAATTTCCTCCGCATCCTTTACAAGCTCCCGTATAGACGGTACCCCGGAAATGCCATTCCTTCTTGCCTCGACCCACATTTCAACATGCTCGTCAATATCAAAATCCTCATAGTAGGATTCCAGGCTATCCCGGAAACTACTGCACTGATCCTCAGCATCAAAATCAATTATCATGCTGAAATCTTCTCCTGCCGGGGAGTGCTGGCCCATTTCTACATACGTTCTGTTATTCTGGCTCTCTTCGATCCATGCACTCGACCACCAGCCAAGTTCCTCTGCTTTCGCCAGCAGAATTTTCATTCCTGCAGACAAGCCTTTATATTCTTCCATCCATCACCCCTCCACGTCTGCGTAGTACGCATCAAAGGCAATCCCAGCCTCCACCATTTTCGCCTCCAGGAAGTTTCCGTAGCACCAGCCTTCGCCCTCTTCCCAAAAAGCATCCCAGGCTTTCTTCAATACCTCGCTTGCCCTCTCCTTATCTTCCGGGCTTACCAGAAATATGCAATCCATCCACTCATTCGTGCTGGACTGTACTCTGATGCAGCCGCCTTTCATTTCTTCAACCATAACCGCTACCTCCTAAATGTAATAACAGCTGAAATTCCAATGATGCCCGAACTCATAGTAAAGCCCATACTTCTTGAAAATCGCATCAAACTTATTTCTGATTCCCTGAAACATACCGTAGTAGAGCATTTCGCATACCATGCCCTCGAAACTCATGCTGAGGATATGATCTGGATTGACATATTCAAAATATGTCCTGGGGTCCTCATTCTCCCGTACTACCAAGTGTTCTCGGTCATTGTAATAGAATTTTCCTGTCTCCTTATCGTAGGTGGTAAAGCACTTACCGTTAAAGTAAATATCCACATCAACCCACATTTCATGCTCCAGCAGAAACTCTCTGATTTCGATTGCCAGATTTTCAATTCTTTCTGATGTCAGTTTTGCCGCTTCATTCATTCTGCTGTCACCTCCCTTACCATTCCCCTGTTTCTCTGACGGGCCTTCTTTTTCAAATTTCTTTTCCATCTGCGAATCGTCACAGCCTTTGTGTGATTTCTGGAGAAACAGTAATCATCCAGGACATACCGCCCATGCTGCTCGCGCTCTCCGTATGCGTGCATTTTTCTCGCCATCTCTACTGATTCGCCTCCTTTCTTCTCTCCTTTACCAGAACCAGAAGTGTTGCCCGGTCCATTCCCAGGCTTTCAAGCTCCCTCTCAATGCGTTTCGTAACCGCTTTGTTTCCAGCTGTTACCGCCACTTCATACTGCCTGATGTATTCCTCCAGCATATTTCTTCATCCCTCCAATCCTACATACTCCAGAATCTTTCGGCGGGCAAACTTCCCGATTTCTTCCAGATAATCTTTCTGGTTCCAGTCGGTACCCACCTGCGCCGCCTCAAAATCATCCGCCCACTGCACAAACAGCTGTTTCCAAGTGATGCTGTCAACGCCGCTCAGCCGCTTGTGTTCCTCCAACATACCAACATAAACAAGGGTAATTTCCACCAGGTTCTCAGATGCTTTGTTGTAAATCATTTTCTCCTGCCGCTGATCCTGCAACTGGATTTCCTCTTTGAACTCATAACACATATTGACAGGCCCGCCGTTGACTTTACCCATTTTCCAGTCGGAACCATGAATGCTGAAGGCGAAATAATCATCCCCGTCTATCGTGAGACTCGCCATCGCCTCGTATCCGTTTCTTTTGACAGCCTCCGCAATTCCGTTAATCAGAGGCAAGACCTCCTGGCAAAGACCTCTGAATTTTTCTTTGTTATTCATCCTTGACCTCCTTAACTGCGGTGACTACGCCGCCAACCAAATGCCATGCTTTAATGTACTGGTTTCCTTTGCTCCTTGCCTCCGACTCGTTCCTAGCCTCGAATATTGCAGGAGAGTTGCATCCAGATTCATCGTCATAAATAAACACCTGGTATTTCTTCATGCGTCCTTTGCCTCCTTTACAAAATTCTCTGCATCTTCCTGGCTCTCGAACCAGTCATGATAGATGTCTTTCCGGGCCGTACTCCTTGAATCATTCTCCGGCTTGCTGACCGCCTCAACCGTGCTGGTAATGTTTGCTACCACCTTGCCGTTATCATATACAGTCGTTGTCACACACCAGAATATTTTCATGCCTCCCAAAGTAAGCTCGTAGGCATCCGCCTCTTCTTTCGTCAGCGACTCACTGTACTCAATGAATCCCCATGCCTCCCGCCCAATTTCCTCACAGAAAGTCTTTGTGTCGAAATTCTCAATCTTCTCAACTGCCGCTTTCTTAGGAAAGCCGCCCGGCATAACCGGGCGCTGTGTGCTGTAATATCTCATGCCTACTCTTCCTCCTGGATCTCTTTCTTTTTCCTCCTGGATGTCGTTTTCTTTTCTCCGGTGGATGCCTTTCTGGTTCTCTTAGACTTTTCCGGCTCTTTATCCTCGCTTACAGGCTCAGGCAGCGTTTCTTCTGCCTTTTCCGTAGGAATTACCGCCTCTGCCTCTTCCGTCTGGATTTGAGCCGCCTGCTCCGGCAATCTCTCCTGCAGTTTGTACCGCTTACGGATGGAGGCAATCATAAGTTCTACTTCCGCATTTACCAGCTCCTTATCCTCGTCCGTCAAACCTGCAGACAAATCCTCTCTCTCCTGCCAATACCCTGCGTTATCCAGAAACGCATCAATAATTCTCTTCGCCTTGTCATGCTTTACATCCCATTTCATCATAGTATTTTTCCTCCTTGTGCTTTCCGCATATTCTTTTACTATTGCCTTGCCCTGCTCTATCGCCTCCAGAATATCAACGCCGATCTGCTGGTAGAAATCCGGATGAACGATACACTCATAGGCTCTCGCCATCTTACTTCTCTGCTCCTGCGTCACTCCGATATGAAAATCCTTCGCTATCTGCAACGCTTTCTTCCAGTCCTGCTCCTGAACCGCCTCTCTTACGATGTCCGACTTCTTAATCATTCATCATCACCAGCCCCCGGCACTTCCAGCAAATCTTTCTCAATCCAGAACTTCTCGCCCAGGAAATCTACCTTCACTGCGTTTCTGCCGGTCTGGACCACCGTTGCCAGTGGTCCGATGTCCGGAATCTTTACCTGCGTTCCTACACTCATGCCGCTACCTCCCGAATCTCTTTCAGTTTGTCAATGCTGGTATAGATACAGCTGCCTGTTGTGAAAACCAATCCATCCCAGCGAACATACTTCACAGTTTCGGTATTCATTTCTCCTGTGGCTCCGTCTTTCCACTCAACCTCGACTGTTTTTCCGTCTGCCAACATTTTCTCTATCTTCTCTACGTCTGCCATTCTAAATGTTTTCATCCCTTGCCTCCTACTGATCTTTCTTCTCTGCCGCTATAACTGCCAGCACAATCACTCCGTTTACCAGAACCGCCGCCAGATTCCCGGCTCTCATTCCGTCATGCAGGCCCACCATGAAATTGATGAACAACAGCGCCTGCAGAAACCTCCGAATTTTTTTCATTGCCTTTCAGCCTCCTTTATGGTAGACTTATCAGCTGAGGGGGCTTTGTTTCTGCCCCGCTCAACCGATAAGGAACTGTTCGCTTAGTTGCTAATCAATCCAACTCAGCACCGCCGTGACGATTGCCAAAAGCATTGTCACTATGGTTGCTATGATAGCGGTCAAACTTTCATAGATTTGGAATCTGATCTGGCGCTCTTCGAGCAGTTCTTTTTCTTTCTGCCTTTTCTTCTTTCCTTTACCCAAATGGCGTCCTCCTTTCCGTTGGATTTAATCAAGCATTTGTTTTGTTTGATTATGTATATATTATACTTCGCAACTGCGAGTTTGTCAATAGTTTTACTTCTCAAAATGCAAATTTTTTACCCATCCAGCTCTCAACATTGAATTTATGGAGGATATGCTTATTGAAGGCTCAAATCTGGTGCATTTCATTTCTGCTCATTTTCTGTTCTTTATGGGAAAAGTCCGAGAAACCGCATAAATACGCTATCGCTTGTAAGATTTCTTACATGATTTCTCGTTAGATTTCTGGTAGGATTCTTTACTAGAGATAAGAGATAAAGAGATTAGAGATATATAATATATGGCCAGCTTTTGAAATCTGACCGCCTTTATTTGCTCTCATTTGAGTATTTTATTCACATATTCGTGTGGATAATGTGGATAATCCTTGATTCAAAACGCATTGACTTTTTCGCCAATTTGGGATATTATCTAAATAGAAAAGGGCATCTGCTGGTAACAGACACCCTTTAGGCGCTACCGATAGACGGTTGGCCCGATATAGTCAGCTTAGAAACAGCCGCTCAGTTTATCAGACCGGGGCGGCTATTTCTGTGTCTTTCCATGATGAAATCCTATCGTATATCCAATCCCAAAGCAGGTACCGCATAATGCCAGCACCGCTATCAGACCTTCCATAGTCAGCATAACACACGCCCTCCTTTCCTTTCGATTCCCTTACAGGTTTCTATGTAATCAGAGGGTCACAGTCCCTCCGTAGAGGGCCAACCGCCTACCATCCTGGTAGCACCCACAAAAATGCTACCACAGAAAACGGTTAATTTCAACTGTTTTCCAGCATATATGCCTAAAAACTCGTACTCGGCTCGATGCCGGCCTTTTCTCTTTAGGCATAGGATAGGTACTAAAAACGTCTATCGTTTCTCAGGCACATTTCGTCAAATTACCCGGTCAAATTTTGGTTATTTTGTATATTGATTTTTTCTGCTGATTTGCTCCGCATTTACAACTAAAAAACGGCCCCGGCCATTACGACCAGGGCCATTCCTCTTATTCCTCGGAATTGATAAAATCCTTACAGTCCAGTTTCCGGTATGCCTTTTCAAATGTCTCCTTCGGACTCCAGGAAACATAACCATCCGGATATTTCACCCGGTACCCAGGACGTCCGTTCTTCTCCTGCGGCTCCGCTTTCACGATTTTTACGCCAATATAATTCTCCATGATTCCCTCCTGTCTACTGCGGAATGGAAAGAGTCCAGCCGACAACGATATAATTCGCTGTGATCTTCGGATATTTTCCCTTATTTGCTGCCACGATTTTTGCAACGGTGGTTCCGTTTTTGTTTGCGATTGCAGAGAGCGTGTCACCGCTCACGACTTTATGCGTCCTCGTGCCAGATGATCCGCCGCTGGCTGATGAACCAATATCCCCGGCATCCACCCAGCCGTAAACGGTGCTGGTGCTGTCGGTATGTACCAGATGGTACGGATGCCTGGCTCCCGCAGAAACAGCAGTAATTTTTGCCTTGCCAGGCTTGCAGGCTTTGGGAGACGTATCATTGGCGCTGGAATAGTGCTTCGTTCCGGTAAACGATACCACATCACCAATCTGGCAGCTTACATTGCTGCTACTTCCGGAGGCAGATGTTTTGGAGATTCCTGCCTTTTCCAAAGTCTTTTTGTATTCTGCCCCATTATCCAATGCACAAACCGTATGGCTGGAGGCCCGGACATAGATGGCGCCTCTGACACAATATTTAGCATTGGCAAGGTATGTAGCATCAGTGATGATTTTATAACCCAACTTCTGCAACGCCGCCTTCATGGTTGATGTGGTCCATCCGTTGCTACCATAAGTCGCACCAGCGCCGGATGCTACTGCTGCCACATTCTGCAAAGAAGAGCAGTCGCAATTACACTTCCCTACCCTGGAAAGATTATATCCCACCGCTTTTGCCAGCGTGTTCAGAGTATTTCTGTCATTCTGGCCGTAACCGATATTGTCATTAGCGCAGGCTGACTCGACTGCCTGTGCGTGTTTCTCCCGAACTATTGCGTCCGGATGGATTGCCGCATAATCCCATGGTTTGCTGTAGAATGTGCGGGTGCAGACTTCGCCTCCCGTCTGATCCCCTTTAACGCCATTGATTGTTCCTTTCTCTGATATGCTTGCGTGTCCGATTCTCACTGACATATTATTACCTCCATTCATTGCCGATCCTTTATACTTCTCAAAATATTTCTGGCCGTACCCAGCTCTCTTTACCTTAACCGTCTCGCTCTGGTCTGCAGGACACTCAAACTTTTTCAGAACAACGTCCGATGCCTCCCGGACCGAGGATGCCGTTTTCAGTGCGTTCAGAACGGTCTTATAACTTGTGCTGAGTTCCTTGAACAGATATTCAAGCTGCGCCTCCAAATCCCCGATAGACACACCTTTGGACTTCACATAATCGTATAGACCAGCTTTCCTCCATTCAGAAGTCCACTGTGGCAGGCCGTAGCCGTATTGTTTGCCGGGAAGAGGATGCAGAAATTCCTCCCTGCTGATTTTCCCGCTGTCAACGGCCGCTGTATAACTCTCATCTGTGCAGTAAGGCTTTCCGGCATCCTTCAGCCGCCTCTTGCACAAATTTTCAAGCTTTCTGGGATTCAGCTCGCTCTCTGCGTCCAGATTCCCCATAAGGGCGGCAACGCCATAAGCATTGCCAACCCTCGCCATTGAAAAATTCCATGTCTGCTCTTCTACGGTTTTCCCGATAAGTGACATACTCCCGCCTCCTTATTCTGCAGATCCCGGTGCCTCGTCTACTGCCTCAATAACGACACCGGAGTTTTCCTCAATTTTCATCTGCTTAACCGCCGCCTCGATCAGCACGTCCAGCTGTTCATCAGACAAAGCAATATTTTTCGCCATCAGGATTTCTTTCAGAAACTCCGTCACATAGGCTTTCTTGTCCTGCTCACCCTGCTCCCAAAGAACCTGCTGCGCCTTCAGTACCGCATACCTGGCCCACTTCTCCGCTGTAGCCAGCTTATCGGCGCCGATCTTCTCCTTCAGCCACGGAACCAGGTACCTTGTGATAACCAGCGCCGCCACCATAACCACCACTTTGATAATCTCAAAAAGAATTTCGTTCATCTGTCATTTCCTCGCTTTCCCTTGAATTTGCCGATTTCTCGGCCTGCTTTTCCTCCTGTTCCCACTGATGCTCTCTCCGTCTGTCCTTATTGGTCCGAATCCATCCGCAGATACCGCACTCGCCTATTGTGGCCGCTATGACCGCGCAGGCGTATGACTCCGGGATCATTCCCTGCTCCCGGAAGATACAAAGCATCTGCCAGTTGAACCAAACAAAAAAGGCACCGACCAGAATCAAAATCAGATTCAGCGTGCCTATTCTGCCTATGACTTCCTTTAATTTTCTCAGCGGGCGGAGCCTTTTTCTTTTCTTCATCTGCCTGCCCTTTCTTACAATCCAATCTTTGCAAAAACAATAGCAAGGATTGCCCCCAATATGGCGGTTCCGATATATGCCATCGCTTTGCGCCATTTCTCGCCGTCCCTGCTCTCGATCTGCTCCAGGCGCTTGCTCTGCTGCTCCTGGACTTTCAGCATATTCTCCATGTTGGCCGCCAGCTTTTCCGTGGACGCAGCCAGGCTGGATATTTCCCGGATGCTGTCCTCCAGGATTACGATACGGTGGTTCTGCCGGTTGTTTTCCTCTTTCAGCCTTTCGTTTTCAGACTCCATCAGCTGTCTGAAAGTCTCCAGTTCCCTATGAGTTACCGGATTATCCATTTGCGCTACCTCCTTTCCACAACGGAAGATGCAATATCCCGGAACTCTGCCGGTACACATGACGCATCCAGGTTGTATTCTTCCAGTAATTCCGCAATGACGGACGAAAGAATGGCATCCGCAGCCGGGTCCTTTCCCGGTACATACGAATGCCACACCAGATGATTATGCAGGTTGAGTAACCCGATTTCCGTTTCCTCCGTCTCTTCCAGATGCAGGCGTTTGGCCGCTTTTTCCAATCTGCCGTAATCGTAGATGTCCTTGTAAGCTATCCTACTCTGCATCTGCATTTTCCTCGCTTTCCCCGATAGTTTCCAGCTCTGCCTCCAGCTCATTGATCTTGTCTCTGAGCGCCTGTCTCTGCTGTTTGGTTTCTCTGTAATCCGTTGCAGAAATCTGGCCCTCGGCAAATTTCAAAGCCTTGTAATCGGTACTCGTGAGAATCTGCTTTAACCCTGCGATCTCGGACTCGATTGCCCTTTTCCTATCATCCATGCTGCACACCTCCTTTCATCCAGGATTCTATGAATAACGAGTCATACAATTTATCCATTGAATGAACCGTTTTCCTAGCATTTCTGTATTTCATGCTGCCCCGCCATGAACTGTAGGAACACCGGATGTCAGCAAAATCCATAATTCCCGCATCCAGCAATTTCTTCTGCTTTTTCAGCTTTCTTCTTTCCCGGACTACCGCATTATGGCAAGGCTTTCTGATTATCTTTCCGGTGTCCGTCAGATATACTTTTGTTTTCAGGAATGTAAAACCATGTGACAGTTTCACAACCCCTGTCTTTTTCTCATTCACCGTAATTTTCAAATCGGCGCATATCCTCTTAATTTCACCCATGCAATAGATAAGATACTCTTTGCTCGGATGTATCAAGTAAAAATCATCCATGTATCTGCCATAGCATTTGATTCCCAGCACTTCCTTGATGTAATGATCCATCCTGTTCGGATATGTAATCGCTATCGTCTGATTTATCTCACTGCCAAGCCCCAAACCTTTGTGCGCCTCTTCCTCCGGAATTTTCTTAAACTTGACATTGAACTCGTAATAGGCATCTATGAACAGGTTTGCAAGCCAGATGATTCCTGGATCATCAAACGCTGCCGCAATTATCTGTTTCGCAATCTCATGGTCGATTGTTCCGAAATAATCCGAAAAATCAACCAACAAAATATATCCCTCATTCCCAAACCTCTGAAAATGCCAACGTAAATGCCCCACCAGCCTTTCCATTGCAAACCCGGTACCTTTTCCTTTCTGGCTGGCTCCGTTGTCATGGATTAGCGACCTGGTAAGTACCGGTATCAAAGCGTTCTGGTTGAGCGATTTCTGCGGTACCCTTTCGGAGAAGTGGACGCTCATAATCTTCCTCAGCTTTCCCCTCTCCATGAGGATAAAGCAGATAAATCCTTTCCGGATGTCCTTGTGATAGACCAGATTTCTGTTTATGGCCGCAACATTCGTCAGCCTTCTCAGCATAAACCTCTGGACGCTGGCCTTGTACTTTACCCCTTTAGCAGCTTGTTTGGCGGCCCCCGACAAAGCATCCCTGCTGATAACTTTGTAATAATCTCCATACGTCTCTAAAACCTTCTTTCGCTTAGAATCACGCCTGACTTTTCTGCGCTTATATCTTGCCTCGTGTCTTTCTTCACTTGTCATAACCTAAACCACCGCTTTCAGCCACAATAAAAATGATACCCGGTACGGCACAGCCCTGTGTAAGCAGCCTTATAGTGGCACCAGCCGCATAGGACAACGGGCATGAAATGCAGGCTATCCACCAATCCCACACCATGCAAGCAGCGTCCGCCCGGTCACATCCAGGTACATATTCACGAACATTTCTGTCCGATGGCTTATCCTCTCCTTCCATCCACCCGGCACTGATTTCGGAGTACCATAAAGGCAAAACCTACTCTGACTGACCTTTGGTGGAATCAGACGGGCACCCGATTCGCATTGGACGCGTTCCAGTTGTTGGCATTGCCGTTGTTGTTGACATTGCACGCATTCGTCGAATTGCCAGACCTCACGGACGCCAGCCACCAGTTGCACCGACACAGAGTTTACAGAGGATATCCAATATATGAACAGGCCAGGATTATCTCCCGGCCCGGCCATTGTCTGATTTACTCCAGTTAATGATTTTCCCTACGATATTGCTGAGTGTATCTGTAATCTCTCTCATATTTTCCTCAGTAGCACCGCTACATTCCTCACAAATATCAATTAACTGCTGCTGGAGGATATTGCAATAGGACAGCGCCCTAGCCTGCAACTCCCCTCTCTTCTTAAACTTTTCTTCATCCGGGACCTTATCATCCAGCCATATATCATTTGCCATAGATACGCAATCCCGGATGCTCCTTGCGTAGTCCACTGCAGGTTTTCCGTTGAAATACCTCCATTTCTTCGGAACATACGACTCATTCATCACATATACCGTCACTTTATGTTTCAGCTCATTCGCCAGCGTGAGGGTGTCAAATTTTGTATCTACCCTATTTCTCCGATAATTGTTGCCGTATGTGTATTTGGTACTCTTGCTTTTATTCTTCCCTTCCTCTACCGCCATGTTTTTCTCCCTTTCAAAAGAATGGGGGCCACAAGGGCCCCCGATTAAAAGATTTTATGATTGGCGCTTACGCTTTGATACGGAAGCAGACGGGCACCCGAAGCGCATTGGACGCGTACCAGTTGCCGGCATAGCCGTCGGGGTGGTTGACATAGCACGCACTCGCCGCATTGCCAGACCTCACGGACGCCAGCCACCAGGTGCACCGACTTCCGCCGTGACCGGCACCTTTGATGCGGTTCAGATAGCTGTTAGCAAAAATAGGGTACTGCATTGCCTGCCCCTGTCCGTACCCTTTGGTCGCCCATACAACCGACCCGAATACCTCATACTCATGCGGAACCCACAAAAGCCCTATATCTTTCCACTCCCACGTTGTAGAATCCGTCAGCGCACCGCTTGCAGAATATCTTATCTCCATAAGCGATCTCTTTGTCACAATATGGTTTTTCACTGCCTGCGGCAAATGACTGGATAAAGTCGCAAGCCATGTATGCAGGTTGCTCACCATATAAGGACTCCCATCTGTGGCGTTGCCGTTATTGTTGTTCGTAGTGTTCCACTGAACCGTTTCTGAAAAGCAGTCCCGACTAATGAAATCAATGTGATGTCCTAAATCCTGGTCTGTTGTATGGGTGTAGACATCAATACCGGCCACCTGCATTTCCACTCTCTCGTTCTTCACTGTGACAGGGATGTAATCCCCGACATAAATCCCGGTGTAATTCCCCTCCTTAATCCTTGCATGAATCCAGGCCCACGCATCGGTATAATTTGCAATCTCATCTGCAAATACTACCGTGAGGTCCCTCCCCCTATATAATCCATTTGTCTGCTGGAGCAGCAAACTCACATCATCCCTGGCCTGCGAGTCCTCAATTTTTCTCAGCACTCCACCGACTTCAATTTCTTTAATAGTTGACATTCTCTTACCTCCTTAAATCGCAACCTCCAGCACCAGGGAATCATCCTCAAATCTACCCATTCCTTCTGGTACCTTCAGTTTACCATTGTCGAAATTAAAAGGGAGCAGATTTACAACCCGCCCCCTGTCGCTATCATACGAATATGCCAGCATTTTCTCAATCAGCCCCCGGTTACTCAATGTGTTCTGCAACAGCTGAGTCGGCGCCATGTTGATATTATCTGCATGAGCCGGGTCCGTTGTTTCCACAATCTGAATCGCATCAGCGAATACCGGGCTGGTGTTCTTGTACTCTTTCATGCCGTCTCCTTTCCTCTAAGGCACTCCTTAGAAAATATCATCCAGCGTGTAGGTCTGCTCGACATCATCATCCTTGCCTTTCCGCTTGAAAGTCTTAATGCAGACCACATCACCTTCTGAGTCGTACAAACCGATCTCGCTGATTTCCTCTCCCGCAAGCTCGCTTTCTGTCAGCGTACATTCATATCTGCAGGTCGTATCTGCTGGAAAGCTGTACCCGTCAAGTTCCTTGCGGAAGATTTCATTGGTAAGACCGCTCTGCGATTCTGTGGGCGATATGACATTGCCGCTTGCGTCCACGCCGCCGTCCCCAAACACCATGCCTACAATCTTAGGGAGCTGGATTGCACCTGCCCTGGCCTTGACAAGTTTCTCCCTGGACTTCTTAGTGATGATTACATTTTTATTTTTCTCTGTACTCACTCTGCTGCCTCCTTTCTGTATATTGAATTAAGGCTCCTGGCACCATTCAGCGACAAAGCGCCGTCCAGAAACCAATAATCCCATGTTTTTGTCTCCACGGTAGCGTTTTCCACCGTTTCCTGCTCAGAGAAATCCATTTCTGAACGTACCGACAAAGCCGCCTTTGCTTTGCCCCGGCCATAACCTAACAGCTGTTCACCGTCAAGATTCCATCCTCCGTCCAGATACAGGAGCCTCCAGAAGTCAACCGCAAACTGAGAAACTATGCCAGCCGCTATATTTTCCCGGATGTGCTGCTCCCACTTTGTAGATAGAGCCTGCAGCTTTACCTCTTCTGTGCAACTCGCAATTCCGAATCTATCCCTCATGCCGAGAGAAAGTCCGTACCTCCGCTTTGCATCCAGCTGTTCGGTGCCGTCAAGATCCCACATCCCGTCAAAGCATCGGACATTCCAAAAGTTAATGCCGGTATGAAAACCCACACCGGCACGAAACATTCCATCGTTTATCGCTTTTACCGTGTCAAATCTGACCGAAACCAGCCTGATTTCTTCTGGAGTATGAAACTCCCCCTGGTTGAATTTGAATCCAAGCACAAGGCCATAACGCATCTTCGTATTGAGGATAACGCTGCCGTCCAGCAACCAGCTCCCGTCATACACATACGCATACCAGAATGGAATCCCCATCTTAAACCGGATATTTCTCAATATGATCTGCTCCAGATTCCTGTTATCCAGCTCAATCTCTGTCCGGTAATTGACGGTATAGGTTGTGTGCGATTGTTTCAGCCGGTTCAGCGTTTCAAAGACTTTCTTTGAATCCAGCGTCCCCTCTCCGAGAAAATACGCCTTGAACACATTCGGATGCTGAGGAGAAAATCCGTACTCTCCCGGATCATGTATATCCGCAATATGTACCTCAAATCCTGTGGCATCCTCCAGTCCTTTTTCCATTCGGTACGGTGTCATAGGCGCTCTGTAGTCCCTTTTCTGATAAATTCGTTTGCGCCGTTCCTCGTAGGAAAGATTTTCACGCACCGGCAGTCCCCACTTAATTTCGTGGTACATCAGCCCCCATGTGGCCGTCTCTGGGAAGAACTGTGCAGGCAGGTCCTCAACCATTTCTAATGCCCTGTCATATTCAAGCCCCATCACCTGGTATATCCACTTGCCGACATACGACTCGTCATAGAATCCATCCGACACATAGCTGAGCATCTTTCTGGCGCTGTTGCTTGTAGGGAAGTTTTCCAGATCAAATTTTCCCTTTTCCATCTGACCGCCCCCTAACTGAAATCAAGAGTACCTGTCTCCGGGTACTCTTCGCTTGCCAGGTTGATATTTTCCTCTGCTCCGTTCATCAGGAATCTCCCATAGTCTGTCACGCCGGCAATTCCTTTGATGACTGGCCGCACATCGTTGTACCGCAATATGCCCTGGTGCTTTGCAGAAACAAAAACCGCCTTGACTGCAGCAGCAAAATCTTTCTTAATCTGCTCAATGCTGGTTATCTCTTCATACAGCAATCCAGTAATCTTGAAATTTACCTTTACCGTTGTTGCCGGTCCGCATATCAGCTTAGCACAGGCAGTAGGCAGAAGTCTTTTACTCCTGTCCTCCGGAGATACAATGTGGCTGTAAACCTCCTGCACCAATTCCTCATTGGCAGGCTGACCGTTTCCGTCTATCAGCACCAGCTTTACCGTTCCAGGCCCCTCCGCTGCCGGAATCACGATGCAGTCACCCGCCCCGGCCTCTTTCGCCCAGCGGATATAGTCGCTGTCATTTCCCAGGTAGGTAAGGCTGTTATCGTACTCTGCCGCAATTCTGTCGTAGAAATCATCGTTGCTCTCCCTCTCGGTTCCGCCTCTGATCGGCTCCGGATTGACTACCTCCGTCACATTTTTATCCGGCTTTGCCATGAGGACTACCGTATTCGCCGCTACATTGGAGCCGGTGCCGCTTTCTACAGCTGATACATGGATAAGGATTGTTCCATCCTCTCTAATCTCAACCTCTTCCTGGGAAATAAATTCTATGGACGGCCCTGTGTCCGTTGCCGGTGTGCAGAAAACCGTTCCCGCCGCAATTACCGCCCCTGCTTTCCCGGTCACTTTTACCTTTCCTGATGCGCTCTCCGGCTGATGCCTTTCAAGATGTACCTGCTGGCCGTGCCGGTCCAGCCATTCATCCCATGCGTACTGAGGAAAAGCAATCATCAATGCCCTAACCATGTGATAGTTGATGAACTCGTCTTTTTCCAATGCTGCAGGCATGGTAAAATCAAACGGAAACCCGCCCGGCATATCGTCAATGTCCGCAGGCAGATTATTCATCATCCGCTGGTGTATTTCCTCGGCGCTGTTATTCTCAATAAATTCTGGTCGTGTAAATTCCGGCTGCATCCTTTCTCACCTCCTTAAATCGTAACCGTGATCTCTTCATCCCAGCCTATGCCCTTTACCTTGAATCTGCAGTGCATATTGTCTCCGTCCCAGGAGAAAACAAAATCCCGGACCTCTTCCGTCCGGGGATTTACCATTATTGCATCTGTAATTGTCCTCTGCACCATAGACTCAACCGTTTTTTCATCGTCATTATCCAGGGCGCGTTCCATTTCTGTGCCGATAGAATCCGGATATGCAAGACAGCGGTACCTCTCCGTCTGTGCAATCTTGAAACACCATATTGAGTATGCCTCCCTGCCATCGCACTCTACCATCCGGTTCGCACCGTCTCTTACAAAATCCCCCTCTGCCGGGTCCCATCTGACACTACGCTTATACTGCGTGTCATATCCCATATCTTCGGGGATGAACTCCGGTACTTCCACTACCGGAAATAGCGGTTGTGACATTTCGCCTCGCCTCCTTATGATTTCTCAATAATATCCACGACTACCGCCTCGCTCTGCACCCAGGCCACCAGAACACGATCCCCCGCCTTTAGTTTTGGCATAGGCACATCATGGCTGTGTGGCGGAACCCCGGAGGGGCTGCTGTGTATATGCTTATTCTCCTGCAGGTGGCCGGTCCAGCTGGATTCTGATGTAGCCAGGGTATATCCGTTAATCGACCTGCAGACTGAGTAATCGCCTTTTGGTATCGGAACCGGAAAAGTATTCGTTACCAGGCTGTAATTCGCCTGTATCTCTCCAAAATCCAATACCAAAGGGGACTCGTTTTCTCTTTTCATCCTCTGGCTCAAAACCGCCGCCAGTTTGCTTGTGCCAGGATGTCCGTCAAATCCTTCCATCTTCGCCACCTCTAATCAAATGTTCCATCGTCTACCCATCCGTACACATTGCTGGCACTGTCCGTATGGATCAGATGCCACGGATGTGCTTTACCGGAACCGTTCTTAATTGTGATTTTCGCCTTTCCGGCTCTCGCATTGTACCCTTTTGCCCCCGGATAGCTGCTGACATAATGGGTACCGCCGTGGAAATTCACAATATCGCCTACGTTATATTCCTTTTTGGCGTCACCGCCGCTCTTGCTGCTTTTCTTTTCCGGCTCGGCAAACTCCAGATCCATCGTCATGCTGCAGACGTCCGCATCATGCTGAATGCCTTTCACATAATAGTAATCCGACACGAACTCGCTCATGATGTAGACAAGATCACCCTTGCGGATAAAAGGAACATCCGGACTCTGCACTGTCATTTCCTTTTCAATCTTGCCCTCTCCGTCAAGTATCTCCTGCGCCGCCGACTTTGCATCGGCCAGTGTCTCGTCTGAACCTCTGGTGTAAATCCTCTGCCGTATTCCGTATTTTGTCTCGCCGTTCAGTGTGGCGTCCACTCTGCGCTTGCCATCATCATCTGCCTGCCCTACCACCTTTACCCTTGTGATAAGGCTCGCCGTGCTGATTGACTGGCTGAAGGATTTGGTGTTATCCACCTTGAATACATACACCGTTTTGTTGCTGCCCCTGGGAATTACGCTGGTGTAACCCTTTGCTGCCCTCACAATGCACTTTTCCTCGCCTTTTTTGACCGCATCATCCAGTAGCTCCAGAATAATATCCGACAAGTACTTGTTGTTATGCACTGTTTTTCCGTGGGAGGCATTGGGGCCTTTATACTCTCCCTGTGGTATCTCCCAATCGTCAAAAATGCCCTGGAGCGCCGACTTTGTTCCTGTGCCGGAGGGGTAATATCTGTTATCCTGGCTTTTCTGCAGCTTATACAGCTCGTCATAGCAGGTGCATTTCAGATTATTCCCGCTATTCTTTTCCACCGGATTCCATGTTTCCACATACCCCCTTGCCACTTCCTCATTCAGAGAACCGCCATCGGATGCAAAGATACCCACCAGGCATCCCGGTTTTATGATGCTTGACAGATACCCCTTTGATGTCTTATCGTTCCTCGAAGTAAAGGAAGAGCGCACCGAAATCTCGCTGTCGTTTTCTTCCCACCCCAGATTTTGAATATAATCCTGGATATTGTACTGCTTGCCGCTTTCATCCATCACCACGACACGGTATCTGATTTTTGATAAATCAATCACTGCCGCCTCCTATCCCGGTATTGTCAGAACTTCTCCAGGCCATATCCAGTGACCGTGATCGGAACTCGACTTACCGTGTTTCTTTGCCTCGGCCTCTATGGTTCCGGCATTGGCATCGTAGATTAGCGTCCATTTGCTGCCGCTACCTAACTTCTTTGAGGCTATGCCCCACAGCGTATCTCCACTCACAACCGTATAAGTGCTGCCACCGCCTCCAGACGATCCTCCGGAATCATTCCTCGGCTTTGTTTTTTTCACGAATTTGGCAATTTTCAGCTCGTCAGTGGTGTATATCTGCAGAGGCTTTTTCTGCACGAATGTAATGGAATATTCCACGTTTCCATAAGCGCCTACCGGCCTCGGCTGGAATGAGGAAATCGTGACATCCACGTTTATCCACGTTTCCGTCACGATCAGATTCAGCACCGTTTCATTCTTCATAAAATTATTCAGGATTTTCACGCACTCATTCGGCTCTTTCCAGCTGTTTTTCTTAACAATAGGCTCATTCCTTTTGGATTCCCCAAAAAAGACGCCATCCCATGTGAACTCTGCCACATCCGTTCCTTTCGGCACCTTGACGGTACCCTGGGATATGATGTCAAAGCTCTGGTACTTCGCACCATACTTTCCCTGCACTTTCTCCGGCAATGCCGGAAACGTAAACTTTGAACCGTTCCCGGCAGGAATCAATTTTATATTCATAGTCTACGCCTCCTTTAATGGCATATTGGAGAATACCTCTTCCAGCTTTCCGGCAATCTCGCCGCCCAGTTCGTCAGCCATTTCTTTTAAGTGCTTTCTGATTACCTGCATAATGTCCTCTTCGCTCTGTCCGTCCCCGCCATGAATGACAAACTCTGGTGACATGCTCACGCTTACTTGTACCGGGGAACCTCCTGGGCTGCTCTCCCTTTCTGCTGGTACAGGTTCATACGCCCATGCTGTTTCTCCGTCATATTTGCCCTCTGTGGTTTCGTTATAGGCTATGGGAGCGTTTCTATTGGCATCACTGAATAAATTATAATCTGCGGCAGTATCGCTCAAAACAGAGCCTCCTACATAACCGCCCGCCGCATTGGCAGACACTCCCAGCGCTACCCCTGCCTGTTCGTACAGGTCTAATGCCCTGGCCCTCCTGCTCGGATTTGTAGGAATGACAAACTCTCCATACCCTTCCTCTGCCAGCCACGAAAGCTGAGGGCCGCCGCTTACATAACCGCCCGCCGCATGACCGCTTGCACTCTGCGCCGGATTGAGCGTCGGGAAGTTCGGAGCTGTGACATTGTACCTCGGCGTCACATTGACCGTAGGGCTGATTGTAAACGGACTCGCCGTTGCCGTGTTCAATGCTGTCTGCAGGTCTGTTCTGAGAAGTGCCGAACCGGCCAACAGGCTTGTTGATGCCCCATTGTTCAGTGCATCACCATAAGCCGTACCAGCTGCCATCCATTCAGATACCAGCTGATCGTAATACTCGTTTGAAATTGGTCCATACTGCGCCATGACACTGCTGAAATCAAACCCGCTTGTCGCCTCTGTCATATACTGCTCCATAAATGCCGCAAGCGTTTCATTATCCGCACTGTTCTCCAGCGCATTGTGAAGAGCCTCGGAATATGACTGTTTGATGATCTCGAAATACTCACCATAATACTCAGCCATAGGCTTTGCTGCATCCTCTGCAGAAAGCCCAATGGTCGGCCCCTCCGGTGGTCCTGTTATGGACTCCATAAGCGCCGTCCAATCATTTCCGGTCATGGAATCCCAATCTATCGCCGCCTTTATTTCCTCGGCTGTCGGTATCTGGCTCTTAAAATCCTGGATAATCGTCTCTTTGGTTCCCTCCGGTACCGCAAGCGCTGTCTGGATCAGCTCTGCCGCAATCGTGGTCTGCTCTGCTGTGTCAAGATTCAGCTTATCAAGGCCCATCCAGCTGATAACATCGGCTGTCGTCCATGCTTTCACATCCGGATGTGCCAGCAGGGCATTATTTAATGCCTGCGTTAGCTTTTCCGTTGTGCTGCCTTCTACCTCCGGCATAATCCTCGACAATTCAGAATCCCATGCCGTAGCAATGCTATCCAGATTAAATGTGCTTACTCTCGCACTCAGTTCGTTTATCTGCGCATAATACCCTTCCGTTGCCTCCGCAACCGCCTCGTCGTATTCCGACTGCGTAATCGCACCGTCTGCAAGCTGAAGGTTTAGGTTGGTAAGTGTCAATGTCAGCGCGCTCTCATACTGTTCAGATGCAGATGCCACATTCGCCTGCAATTCTTCCTGCAGGGCATTAAAGCTATCCATATCCAAAGCAGCTCCGTTATACTTAATCTTCAAAGCCTGCATTTCCGCATCTGTCTTTGCCTCCGTCAGCTTATTCGTAATTGCCGAAATCTGCTCCTGCAGACTTTCCAGTTCCGCCGCCTCGTCCAGCGTAATAACACTGTCCTCCAGAGCAATATTCATAGAATCCGTCAGCTGGGTACCTAAATCCTCAATCTGGCTCTTTAACCCTCCATAGTAGCTATCCAGGCCGGTGGTGTCCGCCTCCCCTCCTGCCAGAAGTTTCAGCGCAACCGTGGCCTGATAATGGTTATCGTCAATGAATGTCTGACTTGTACTGAGGAAATTTTCAATGGCGCTCTTATAACCATCCTTATCTGTTTCCGACAGTTCCATACCCAGGCCGACTTTCCAGTTTTCCTTTTTCAAGCCGGTTACTGAGGATTGCAGATTGTTCAGCGCCGCCTCGGTATCAGCTGTTGCTTTAGCAAACTCGCTTAGTTCCTCTGCCATACCGGCAAAGGTAATCTCAGATGCCACTTTTTTGACCTCTGCCAGCGACAGGGAAATATCCCCGAAAGCCTTTTTTGCAACATTCGCACATTCCTCCTGGAACATCAATGCAAACTGTTCTGCAGAAACTTCGGAATCATTCATAGCCTGTGCCAAAGCCTCGTTTTTGAAAGTGACATCCTCGATTGATAACCCTGTAGCCTCAAAGACTTTTTGCGCCTTTTCAGCCTCTTTCTGCATTTCCTCTACATTTTCCTGGTATTCCTCCTTAACCTTGTTTCCCTTGATCCACCCGGCAATACCGCCAACACCGGCACCGACTAAAGCGCCGACTGCTGTACCTATGCCTGGGATGATTGAACCTATCGCCGCACCAGCTGCGGCTCCTGCCGCTACACCGCCTGCTTTCCATGCCGCCGACTCTCCATAGGCTTTTGACTCTTCCTTGTTGTCGGATTTGATTGCCTTGTATGCGTCCAGCGCACTGCTTACCAGCGTTGCTCCTGCGGCGATTGCGCCACCGCCAGCCGCCATTCCTGTTGCACTCAGAGCAGCGGCGCTCATAGATGCACCGCCCGCCAGGTTTCCAGCTCCCAGGTTGATTGCCAATAAGCCGGATTTTCCCAACAGCCCGGTACCGGCTGCTGCTGAACCCAGGAACGAACCCATTAGGGATGTGCCAGTCGCCGCATTTGTACCGAACAATCCTTTGCCGATGCTTGCCGCCCCTCTTCCCATACTGATGAACGGCGTTGCAATTTTACTGAGCATAACCGCAGAAAAGATTGAGGACAAATCCGGAGCCTCTCCGCCCGGCAATAGCTTACCGGCATTGGAGAGCAGATTGCTGAATCCCTGCCACAACTTTTCCGACACCGCTTCAAAATCAAAGCCCTCTGAAAAGCCTTTTGCAAAGGATGCGCCAATACTTACTCCTTCGTCCAGGGTTTCCCCTATGTCAATTCCCAGCATGGCCATGACGCCGACTTTCAAGCCGGTACCGATTCCTGCCCCGATGTCCTGTGCAAAATCCGCAAACTTCGCCTTTCCCGTACTGTTCCACCATTCCGAAAACGGCTCTGCAATAAATTCATCCCAAGCTATCTTGACCTTTCCAAAGAAATCTGCATCCTGCCATTCTTTTGTGTCAGCAATCGCGTTGAATTTTCTCTGCATCCGGTCAATTTTAGTGTCGAGCCAATCCATAAATTCATCCAATCCCTGCTCAACTGCAGGCATCTGTGCGGTAAGCCAGTCTGCCAGACCTCTCACATACGGAGACAGCCTCTCGCCAAAGGATATTTTTACCCCGTCAACCGCACTCTGCAGCAGAGTAATGGAACCCTGCAGATTATCCAGCATTGTTTCAGACATATTTGCCGCTGCGCCATCTGCGTTATTGATTGCATCAGCCAGCTTGTTATAGTCCTCTTCGGATGCGTTCAGGATCGCCAGCAATCCTTTTTGTGCCTGTGTGCCTGCGATTGTATTCGCAAGCTGAGATTTCTGCTCTGCTGTCATATTGGCAGTAGCACTTCTCAATTCTCCCATCACATCCGACAGATCCCTTGCATTTCCCTCGGATGTAAAAAACTCAATCCCCAAATCAGACATCGCATCCGCCGCACCGTTGGTATTGGTGGAAAGCCTGGTAAAGATTGAGTTCAAAGATGTACCCGCCATAGTCGCCTTGATACCCGTATTTGCCATGAGGCCGGTCATTAAGGCCACATCCTCTATGGAGTAACCGAGTGCTCCCGCCATAGAACCGGCATATTTGAAAGTTTCACCCATTCCGGAAACTGTTGTATTCGCATTTGATGCTGCCGCCGCCAGCACATCAGAAAATCTGCCTGCATCCGATGCTTTCATGTTAAACGCCGTTAAAGCATCCGTGACAATATCGGAAGTAGTCGCCAGGTCCTCTCCAGAGGCGGCTGCAAGACTGAGTATGCCCTCTATGCCACTCAGCATATCTTCTGTTTTCCACCCGGCCATAGCCATATAATTGAATGCCTCTGCGGATTCCTCCGCCGTAAACTTCGTTGTGGCGCCCATTTCTTTTGCCTTATTCGTAAGTTTTGTTACTTCCGAACCGGTGGTGCCGCTTATGGCCTGCACCTGTGACATAGCAGCCTCAAAGTCCATATAGGTGTCTATCGTATCTTTCAAACCTATACTGACTCCGAGGACTGCCCCCACTTGAAAGACTGGGTTTTTCAACAGGTTTATGATTCCCCTCACGGGCGAAGTGATAAGGTCAACGGCCCGCATTGTAACGCTCCATGTTTTCCCGGCAAAACTTCTGATACCGTTTCCGAGTGTGGATAAAAACGGCGTAATCCTGTCTTTCGCCTCCAGCATAATCTCATATTTCTCTTTCGCCCAGCTCGCCAGGCTTTTTTCTGTTTTCTGAGCCTGCCTGTCAAACTGCGTCACTGTGGAATTGGCTTTTTTTGCCGCACCATTGGCGCTCTCTGCCGCTTTTTCCATGCGCTCAAAGTTCCTTGTGACATTGCTAAGCTCAGGATCGGTGTTATCTATCGTCTCAATCGGTATCTCAATTCTGACCGTCTCCGCCATTCTCGTCCCCTCCTTTCGTCCGTGATTCCAGGGTAATTCTCATAGAGGCAAGCATAAATGCCTGTACTCCCTTTGGTTTCTGGTAAAATTCATCCGGGGTAATGCCTGTTGTCTGGAAAATATGATGCAACAGGCAAGCCTTTCCCCCGGCGCTGATTAGTTTTTTGCCACTTCCTCCAGATTGTTGGATTCATAGCCGCTGAGCTTGTCGATTGCCTCCAGGATTCTGTCCTTTTCACCGGCTTTCAGCGAATACTCGATCACGTCCAGGCCATTCATGATACGGTCTTTCTTCGCATTGAGGGCGCTCCATACCTTGCGGTTATCCCATAATTTCTCTTTGTCCTCGTCAACCGTTGCCGCATAGATGATCTCCGACTGATACTTGACTCTGTTGGTGTCCTCCGGCATCTTCATGCCGAGCTGCTTATTGCGCACATATTTGGTGTGCTTTTTACGGCACTTCTCGTATTCCTCAGAACTGAGTGGCCGGATGTTAAATGCGAAATACAGGCGTCCTTCCCGGATGATCTCGATACGCTGCGTTTCCTCGGATGCAAACTCTGCCGCGTCAATAAGTCCCTGGATGAAATCCTCTTCATTCGCCCGGATCAGCGCCCTGGTATCTTCCTCACTGGTCTCATACTCCTTTACCGCCTGCTGTGCAATCACCTGCGTTTCCTCTTTTACTGCATTGCCCTCTCCTACGGTCACGCCTCTTGTAAAATCTTTTGACATCTGCTTTTCCTCCTATTTCTGCATAATGAAAGAGGGCGGCTCCACGCCGCCCTCCAATGTGCTGATACTTAATCCCTGTCAATGCTGAGCGACGACTGCAACTTAGGTGCCCGATTGACAAAGAAATTCCAGTTGCGCTTGATTACATCGCCCACGGACACATTCTGAATATCCACCTGTCCTGAAGGGATGCAGTCACGATAAATCACACGCTCTTCGGAGCCGTTCCTGCCGAGCAATGATCCCTGGAAATCCCACACAGGCATAACCTGCGTTTCCAGAGCTTTCATCAGCTCTACGATAAATTCATCATCCTCCACCACAATCTGCGACATGGTAAGGTTGACAGCAAAGGTGTTCGCCGTCTCATGTTCCTGGGCATCGCCCAAAACGCTGTACTTGGCATTGTTCCAGCTGACATTTGATGTAAACTGCTCCACCGTTGCCAGCAGAACACCGTCCTTGCTGTAAAACGCCCCATCCTTGCCCGTTCTTGCGTGTCTGGAATCGCCTGCTGCTCTTTCATTTCTCATGGCCTATACCTCCTATTCTTCGTTAGTGCTGAACCGGAACAGGAATGTCAGATAGATATGCTCCATCGAATCCTTGTCGATCACATCAATATCGAACCATGCGCTGTCTCCGTCTGCCTTGTATGCGCTGCTTTCCGTCACTGCACACGCTATCAGCTTGCCTTCCTCGCGCATGGAATCGCCTACACCCTGTATCTGGCTGATAACAGTTGCTCTTCCGTTGTTGTCGTTGTCAACCTTGCCGACCAGATCATCCGTAGTGGTATTGATGCGCCTTATCAACTCAAAGCGAGTCTTTACCCTCCTGATTTTCTTCCAGCCGTCGTCCTGGTTGTTTGCCGGGGTAATAAGCGTATTGATTGCATTGTCAATCCACACCTGCTTTGCCTTGTTGTAGCTCAGCACGATACATCCCCTCTTCTCAGCAGAAATCATATCCGTGTTCGTGAGTTTCTCCAGAATCTCGGTAAACCCGCTGATTACGGTATGCGTGAGGGAGGAATTTGCCGCCACCGCCCCGATCATCCCGGCAATGCGAGCCGCTGTCTGGTACCCGTCAATGGCTGTTCCCTGTTCGTCCACCCATGCGTTCAGCACATAATTCATCTTCTCGTCATTGAAAGCCGCTGCGTGCTTGATCCTCGTCTCCAGCTCCACCGTATGCTTTTCCGCCACAACCGCCTGTGCAAGAGAACCCGCATCAAAGATACGGTTCACAAACGACTGCAGGAGCAGGTGGATTTCCGTATCTTCTGTATCGAGGCAAATTGTATTGAACTCATACGGCTCTACCTGCGCAAAAGCGTTGGAGTAATCGCCCGTCGTGGTCTGCGGATTCGTACCCTTTGTAAACGCACTCTGAGAAACGATTGCCAGCAGGGCGCTCTCCTTGTCCGGTTTCAACTCTGCCTTGAAATTTTTGGAGGATGCCAGGGCATCAACCAGGGCCTTTGCCTCTCCTTCACCGGACACAAACTCAACCTTTTCAAATTCCGTTGTTCCGGTATAGAAAATACACTCCTTCAGTGTGGAATCCGAAAGTTTCTCACGCACCGTAACCGTGAAATCCTTGTCTCCCGGATATTTCGCCGTAATACTGAGGGCATCTTCCTTTGCCGTGTCCTTCAGGGCGATGGTTCCCTGTGTTCCTCCATTTCCTACACGGCAGGCAATGATTGTCTTTGCCCCTCCCGCAATGGCCTCTCTGATTGCATCTGTTGTGAGTCCGGTTCCAAATGTCTGCTCGTAGCCATCCTCGGCGCTCAACTCTACTGCTGTATTCAGCGGCCCAAAGTCTGCCTTAAAGATAACAGCCGTTACTCCGTTCATAATACCAGCGGCGGCGTTCCCGCCTTTTTTCTGGATATTGAAATAGGAGCCAGGGCGTACCTTTGTTTCTCCTAAGATAAATGTACCTGCCATCCTTACTTAACCTCCCTCTTCAAGAATTTTCCCACGATCTCCTTCGCCTCCGTAACCGTACATTCCGTTTTTCCGGCAGCTTTCAATGCCGCCGCAACACACTCCTGCCTGGTTCCAAAGACTTTCTTCGCATTGGCCGCCAGCTCACTTGCCGGATAGACGGATTCCTGCAAAGTTTTCTGTTCTTTCTTCGTGGCCTGTTCCTGCGCTACTTCCGCCTTTGTTTCAGCGGTTTCGGCAGTTCCGACCACCTTTGATGTCTCTTTTGCCATTGTGTACCTCCTTATTTGTACTTGACATGGGCCGCTGTCAGTGAATGAGGCTTTGCCCTATACCTCAACAACCCATAATGACCTGTTACAAAAATCTGGCCGTCTTTCAGATAGTCAGATTTATAATTCGCCTGCAGGCGTTTGATGAACATGGGCGAGTGGTCCAGCATGATAATCTCTCCGTCCAGTGACATACGGTTTGCAATCGCAGCAGCCATTTTGAGCCTTGTTTCACTCTCAGGGCATAAAATATGGACGGCTATTCTGCCATCCATCCATGCGACTGTATTCGTTTCCTCGGACTTATCTGCTGATACCAGGCGGCAGTATATCACCGGCCTTTCTCCTGTCGCCTCCGTGATTTCCTCCATCCTGTCATATCCCATAATCATACATTCCGGGTACAGTTCCTTTATGTATTTATTCGCTGCCATAACCGGGTCTGGATCAGATGTCTCCTGCGATGGATATTCCAGGATGTCAAACCGTACTTCACTTCCGATTGTGACGTTCCCTTTCTTCTCGTCTATGGTAAATGCGTCTGTCCTCGCCCACGCAAAGCAGTATGGAGTTCCTCCCTCCGGCTTTAATATCACATCCCGCAGACAATCTCTCACCAGCGGCTCAATCGCCTCCGGCGTAATCTCGGTAGTGTTCTGGCACAGCAGCGATACCGACAGGGTACCGGCGCTATGCCTTTCTTCATTCGCCTGCATATCAAAATTGTAAATTACTTCCGGGTACTGCGTATTTCCTCCCCACCCTTCCTGGCTTTCGTCCGGGGGTTCCGGACTGAAAACAGCAGGCGCACCATTGAACAACGCAAGGTGCTTAACAAGGTTCTCCGAGCTGATGAACCTCTTATGAATCAATTCCTCCAGGATCACCGCCATCAACTCCTTCCCCTTCCCGCTGCTCTCCGTCTGTCTTTATGTTGTACTCCTGTATATCTGTCATATCAGAGGACCAGCGGATTTCCCACTGCCCCTCTGCCGCCTCAGACACAGGTATGATGAAATGATTCGTTACATTGCCGATTCCGGGATAATACTGAACAATCAGCTGATCCTCTGTTGCTGCTGTCACAAATCCAGCCTTTCCCTCGCTCCATGTGGAATGTCTGCCCCAGAGCAGGTGTCCGCGCTCAATCTGTGACATATCAAAGGCAACTCTCGGCTTTTCTATCACAAGTGACATATCCTACCTCCTATGTGTAAGGCTCGCTATAAATCTTCTGGATTTCCGGCGTGGCCTCTTCTTTAATCTTCTCCACAAACGGTCTTGCCGCCATTTTGGATGTTCCATTTTCCAGGTGGCCGGCATAAGACTCCTGGCTTTCCAGTTCTGCCACGATAGCAACCCCTCCACTGGAGGCATTTTCGCTTTTTACCTGTCCGTTCCAGTGCATACGAAGATTCCCTGTACGTCTTGCCGGTGGCTCTCCTGGAGCCGATGCGGTATAAGTCGCTTTCGTGTATGGTTTTCGGTAAACCCGGCCACTACGCTGCCCCTTCAGTACCTCCAGTTCTGCGTTCCTTATGGCATTTACTGCCCGGACGCCCCTAGAAACCACCTTGCGGTTGATGTTCGTTACCTGCTCTTTCACAGTTGCCCGGATAGCGCTGCCAGCACTACCGGCTTTTCCATCCACCCATAGTTTCATTTTGCATCCCGCCTTTCCTCAGCATAATATATCGTTGAAATGCCGAGGGTTCCTGCATCGTCAATATCAACGATATAGAATACACGGCTACCAAGCACCAGCTTGTCGGTTCGCTTTGCCATCGGACTTCCTGCCTGCACAATCGTATGGGTAACAACATGATCCTTTTGGCTGTGGTTTGTCCTGTCCTCGTCAGACGCCTCCGCAAGACACCCTTTCAATGTCTTTGTTCCATCGCCACTGTGGCTGTTCGCCACCCGCCCTGTGCTTGTCACTACCTGCTTATTGCTCTCAATGATGAACTCTTTGAACAGGTTTCCCGGTCTTACATACATCATCCTCGTATTTATCATCTGCCACCCGTCCTTTCATTCCTCTGCATACCGGTATAAAAATATGGCGGCTTATTCTGCGATGCGTTTCTGAATTGAGGTATGCTGCAGGATTCAGCAGATACCTCTTTTTTCAGCTTTTCGTAATCTTCCCGCCACAGCTTTGCCCTTTCCTGCAATTCCAATGTCAGCGGGCCGGTTTTCGTGTTGACCTCATAAGCAAAGCGCCTACACAAGCTCTCCAGCAACATGAGCTTTGCCCTTTTCCATGATTTCGGATAGGTGTCGATTGCCGCCTGGATTTCCTCGTCAGTAAGCGCCGTTGTATCAGAGAGTCCATCCACCATTACATCGCCCAGCTCAAACCTCATACGATCCTTTCCAGGTTCTTTGACATTTGCCGGATTATATGTGTATGCGCCTTTCGCCATTAGGTATCAGCCCCCTCCGTATTGGTTCCTGTGGTTGCGTTACCGCCTGTGGATTCGTTTGTACTGCCGGAAGTGGAGAATATGTTATCTGCCTGCTTTTTGGCGGCATCCTTGATTGTTTTACGGGTGTCTGCCGCATGGAGAAGTATCAGAACATTCTCTGATTTTACCCCGGCGATTGCCTCAGCTCCCTCCGTGGCGTTCATCTGTATAATGCCAAATACCTGCTGAATTTCCTCCGGAGTTGCCGGAACTGCGGTCTGCTGTTCATCAGACTCTCCTTTGACGGAAATCAGAATCGTACCATCGTATGCCCCAGGCTCCGTTTCCTTCAATTCCGCCACATACGCCTGCATCTCTGCAAGCTGATCCTCCTTTTTCTTCTCTGCCTCTTCCACCGCCTCGGCAATCATTTTTTCGACCTGTTCCTGCGTGAAAAGGGAACCGGACTGTGCGCCCGATCCTCCCTCGCTGTCATTCACGATGGTAATTACACCGTACTCTTCCTGCCGTTTTGCGTCTGCCACAAGATTTCCCGGTATTTCATCACCGATGAAGAACTGCCTCCCGCCAAAACTGCAGGGCTTTTTTGCAATCAATCTCATAGTACGCCCTCCTTACACGGCATCAGCAAAGAACATAGCCAGATCATCTGCTGTCTTTTTCATATCAGCAGCCATAAGGCCCTCAATAAACTCGGAATGTGTGCCGTTCTCTCCCGGATAGCTCAGAACCGGCATGATATTGCCGTTCCCCAGCATATCCCAGGTAAAGATATAACCTGCTGAAGGCTCGTCAATGGACGGAGTATCTGTCGCATAGGCCAGCAAGAAAGCATTCGGGTCGCCAATGTACTCCATCTTTGCCGCCTGCCCCAGCTGCGCTTTATTCATAATGGACCTCTGCACCGTAATCCGGTCAATCTCAAAAAGCTGTGCCAGCACATTCAGCGTGACGGATGCAGGATTCGCCGTAGAGCCGCCGTATTTTACCCTTTCCAGGATCGCCGGATGTCTCTTCAATGCGTTAAACACATTGACGCCCAGCGCCAGCCTGTTCGGCATACGTCCTGTGGTCTCTTCCATCTCTGTTTTCTTTTCGTCCACAAAGGACACCGGATCGGAATTTGCATTGCTGAACTTTATAAACTGGCCCGATGCAACCGTTGTGGAATCAACGCCGGTAAACTCCTGGCCCCATACGCCTTTTTTGAAGAACTGACGGGCAAACCATGCGTCCTGGTGGATATTCGCCTGTCCGGCCATCGTCTTTGTCCTCTGCTGTTTCGGGTCTGCTGTCCTCGGCCCCATCCTACGGTTGAGGTCTGTCTGCCTGATCTGGTCGATACCCATAATCATCTGGTCCACTACGCAGGCATAAGTCTCCGTATGCTCGGAAAGCACTGCCGGATCAACTTTGCCGTATGCCGGCTTTCTCTGCCAGTTGTCACGCAGCAAATCCTCCTTGTCGAAAATATAATAATTGTCAGAGGACAGCGAAACCGGGCAAATCGGGAAAATCGTCTTTGCAAAGCTCCTTGCGTCACTCTGGTAGTATGCCAGCGCCATATTGGAGAGCGCCGTATGCGGTCTGAAAGCACCCTTCGCAATATCTGCCTGGATGCTTGCTGCTGTTCTTTTAGCCATTATTCTTTACCTCCTTTAAGCCTTCTGATACTTCGTAATCTGCACTCTGCAGTATTCATCTTTTGCAACCGCCGAAAGTGCGATACCCACCACATAGTTGCCGGACTCTGCCGTAACGGCCAGGCCGTTGGATGCCGTGACTTCCTTCCCTTTTGCAATTTCGCCACCGGCCAGAATATAGCCGATGTCCTTGATCTGGATGTCAACATCATCACCGGTATTCACTTTGCCGGATTCCACGCCGGAAATGTCATTGACTCCGGACTCAATCAGTGCAATTCCCACCGGGACTACGGAACCGTCCGCCGCCAGGACAACATTGCCATCCCCATCGTATGCCATGATCCGGTTCCTTACATCCGCAATCTCCGCTCCGGCCTGCTCCACGATAGTCACGCTCTGGTTAATCTGTACTCCGTTGAAATTTCTGTTTGCCACTTTCTTATCCTCCTTCCTTAGAATCCTGCCTCGGCCTCATATTCAGCCATCAGCTCCGGATTGTCCTCCCATGCCTTTGCCATTGCTGAGGCATAATCCAGGGAAGAATCCTTCTCCATATACCCTTTTGCAATAGCCTCAACCTTTGCCTCTGCCGCTCCGACTGCACCGGAACCATGACCGGACTTGCCGATCTCAGAAAAAGCACCGGACTTTTCAACCGTGGCTACCGCCTGGTCCAGCACGGCAATCATATCGTTGTAAGCTGTGCCGCCCGCCGCTCTGAGGCTCTTGAACAGAGGAACCAGCTCTGCCTCGGTCTTGCCGATGATTTCATATCTCTTTGCCACTTCGGTAAGTTCCCTGGCCTCTGCATCCTCACGGAATTTCTTTAAGCTCTCCAGTTCCGCTTTCACTGCCGGGTGCAGGCCCTTATAGATATTGTCCTGCCCGTCCTCCTGTCCTGCAGGTGTTTCCTGGGGCTTTTCCGGTGCGGACTTCGTTACCGTCTGCTCTGCAGGAGCCGGTGCCTGCTCTGCGGGAGCTGTCGCTGTGTTGCCGCTGCCGGAGTCGCCTCCTTCCTCCACGCCACAGCGCTTTTCGATGCTTTCCATGAAAGCTCTCTCCGCATCTGTCAACTTGCTCTTGTCAATCTTCATTCCCATTTCCTCTTCGTCTCCTTTCGGGTTTTCATTATTGTTTGGTCCATTTTCCTCGGATTTCTCCTTTTTGGTATCTTTGCAGGCTTTTTCGATTGTTTCATTCAGCCTTTCCACCGCCGATTTCATAATCTCCAGTTCTGCCTCCGATACCTCTTCATTTTTCCTGACAATGCTGGCCGACTTGCCGCTGGACCACTCCTTGATTGACTCCTGTACTACCGCATAAAACTCGTCAAGGCTTTCCTGCATTGCCGTTGCTGTGCCGGTGCTATCCAGCTCTTCATCATTCAGAATCGAGCAGAGGGAAGATTGCAGGGCATAACAGGTATCCCACATTTCATCAGCGATCTTATAGTTCTTTACTTCGTTGATTTTCTCATTGAAACTCAGCGAGTCGCCTTTCTGTATTTCATCTATTGCGCTGTCGATTTCCTCCTGGTTCATACCCGCCGCTTTCCCGATAAAGCCAAACAGCCTTTTTAGTATGCTGCCGGTACCTTTTTTGTGATCCTCTTCTGCGGTCTGCGTTTCCCCGTCTTTCCGCTTTAACATTCTGATGTGAGCATCCGGATTCGCACCTTCGTCCACAAAATCCACTTTCCGGATTTTGAGGTTTTTCAGTTTTGTTGCCACTTTGCTGCCTCCTTTCCGTAGATTTATAAAACAAATGGCACCCGTTTCCGGATACCGCTTGATTTATCAAAAAATATGTGCTACCTACGCCCTTTTTACGGTTCCATAGGTAGGATTATTAGGTTGGAGCTGCTGAAAAACGCAATACACCCCGTTTTTACAGGCTGTTTTCGTCCTCCACCTTTACCCTCTCGGCCTCTCCCTCAATGGAGAACATCTGGTAGGTTCCGTCCTTGACCTTTTCCCAGACGTCTTTATCCAGGACCTTGAAACCAATCCACCAGCCGATAGGAAGTGTGCCTGCCGGTATTCCCATAGCCCGCATTTTTTCCTCAGTGAATACCACACTCTCAATCAGAACAGCGGCTCCGCCTCTTTCGTGCATTTCCCCGCCCTCACGGTACAGCAGCACAAACTCATAGGCTGCATTTTCCAGATCCTCCGGCTCAACAATATCCTTTTGCCAGTCCTCGATCACTTCCCCATCTACACGCATAGAAACACTCGCCCATCCAAAGGCAAGCATCTTTTCATCGTCAGACTTCATAACCTTAAACCGGCCTTTCAAAACTCCCTCCGGTTCTTCCGGATTGGTTCCGACAGACTTTTCGATATAGTCCGAAAATTTTTTCATCCTCTCAATCACTTCCTTCCCATAGGTGGATATTCCTCAATGTACTCAATCGCACACGCACACCTGGGATGCGCTGGCGGTAACATATGCTGCCCTCTGAACAGCGACCTGCCACCGATATTGAAATCCGAATCCATTCCAACCTCTGCACCCTCCAGTGACGCACACAATTCGCATACTGCATCATCACCAGATGTACTCCACCTTTTTTTCATGATTCCCAGGTATCCTTCTGCCTGGGCCTGCCTTATTCCCTCGTCAGCGCCCCGATTGTATGCAAAGGCGCTTTCTGTCTGAGCAATCGTCATAGCTCTTTGCCGGTGTTTCCTCTCTGCATACTTCTGCGTAGCGTCAAGTGCCTTTTTCCGTATGTTTTCCGGTTTCATCCGGGGATGCTCTTTTTTCAGTGTCGCCACGATATTGTCATAAAACCTCGTAGTTGCTTTTGCATCACCCTCTGTCAATCCAATGCAGGGACGGATCAGCCTGGAGAGTTCATCTACCGTGTGGCCGTCACGCATTTTCTTTGTCACAAGTGCCGCAATGGCATCTTTCTGCTCCTGAGTGCAGACTGTTACAAACTCTGCACCGCGCTCGCTGAGCCAGTTCAATATTCCAGGAGCCTGCGTATTAAATTCAAATGCAAGGCCGTCAAGAATAGGCTGCCCTGCCGATCCGGCTGTGATTGCATCCGTCCATAGATTGCTGAGCCGGTTCGCCACCAGCACGGAATAATCCTGCGTCCAAAGCTGAATCGTTTCCTGGCTGATTGCGCCGTCTATGACCGCCTGCCGCAACTCCTGGTATGTAATCGCATTTTGCTGATCTTCCCAAAAGCCGCACAGGATTTCTACCGGCTCCCCGGTAACAGCATCACTCTCCAGATATTCTTCAAGCCTGCGGAGAACTTCCTTGCCATTCTTAGTCTTTACTTTCCTAACCCTTTTCGGAGCAATTATCCGGAATCCCATGCGTCACACTCCCTCCCCAGCCGTTTTTTTGCCTCTTTTGCCTTATCGTCCGGGATTTCTTCACCGTCCTCGTTTGGCTCGGTGCCTGCGGCTGTTTCCGGCTCTGGCGGCTGGTTCTGCTCCTGCTGATCCTGCCTTGTCCGGTCAAGCTCCCTGGTGTCGGAGGTTCTTTCCGGAAGATGCCCTACCTGCCGGATATAATCCTCCAGCCCATCATCCGGTACCAGAACGCCTATGCCTGTCATATCCTTGATAAAGGTCGCTACCTTTGTGATGTCGGCATCCTCAATATCCCCATGCGTCATTTTAGGGTACTCTGTAATACCGACGAAATGCTTTCCGTTTATGTCAATCAGTGACGGTATGCCCTGGCTATTGAATGTCTCGCAGATAATATCCAGAAACGCTCCTATGGCAACGGCAAACAGCTCCGTCTTGTCGGAACTAAGCGCCCAGCTGCCCGTCTTATCATGCCCCAGGAAAATAAAATCCGCTAATACCGTCATTGCAATTCTGGTATCGTAGCGGTTTATGATGGCATTTGTATCAAACTGCCTGGTACCTCCGGAACTGAGCAATTCCAGCTTGTATCCTCCCGGAAGAACTACTCCCTCCATTTCATCACGGCGGATGTTCTTAACCATCCTTTCCAGTCCGGCCACAATATCTTTATTCTGCGGAATATTTTCATCCCACAAATCCACATCTTCCGGACCGTAAATTACCGGAAGTCCGGCCAAATCCCTCTCAATGCCGATGCCCTCAATCTCCTGGATTCTCCGCTTGAAATACCAGGATCGGTAAGCATTTCTCAGGATACTCCTGCCCTCCGGATTGTTCTTGCGGCTTTTGGTCCGGAACAACAGCGCTTTTTCGATAGGAATTGTAAAAGTGCCAAAATCCGGGGGTGGCATCTGTGTCATTCCCAGCAGATTATCCTCGTTGTCATACTCCCACTCGTACAGCGTCTCCTGCGCCCTGATCGGCAGTTTCTTCCATCCAATCAGACCGTCATTGAATTTGCTCTTTGTCCGTGAATCCTTTGTGTTTCCCATGCGCCGCTTATACACAATCTCGTGAAAACTCCATCCATAAGTGAGGAAAGACAGGATTTCGGAAATGGTGTCAATCCATGTGTCCTGCATATCATTCATACAGCTTTCCACGAACTCTGCCGCCTCCTTATCCTTTGCGGTGTCTCCGCCAGGCTCCACATTCCAGTCGCATTGCCGGACCAGCATTTCTATCGCAAATAGGATCGCTCCCACTATATCATCATTCTCCGACATTTCCCGGTAGACTTCTATTCCTTTTTTCCCTCTCAGTTCATGCAGGAACTCTTCGTAGATGGTTCCGCCATACCGCCGCTGTCCTATGCGTCCAATTTCTTTACTGTTAGCCACTTGTTCTCACCTCACCTTCTCCAATAACTGCTCTTTCCTAAGCTGCTGTCTGCAGGCGGAGCCGAATATGTCCCGCCATTTTCTATCTCGCTGAAGGCGGAGCTGCTTGCATCCACCATATCCTTAAATTTTGACTGGGGAAAATTCTCCATCTGATTGAAGTACATTTCATTCCAGTCTGCAATCAGCACATCCACATTTCCCTTATCCATCCCTTCCAGGCCGAGCCATTGTGCCGATAGCGGCTCTGCCCTTGTGACCTTATCTCCAGATTCCGGCACTATCTTCACCGTAAAACCAGAGAGGAATTTCAAGAAACTCTGTGCCTGGTCTTTTCCTGCCTGGCCGGGGTCCTGCGGAAGTCGTGTAACCACTCTCCCATGCTTTGCCCTGTCCGTTATGCAGGTCATTTTGATTAACTCCCTTACCTCTGCGGAGTCGCTGCGCCGGTTTATGACATCAGCTATGATGTACCGGCCATTCTTTCGCTTGCCAATCAATACGCCCGCCGTATATGCAGGATCGCCGTCCTCGTCCTCTGAGGTTGCCGCCAAATCCCATCCTCTCGCCCACAGGATCACATCCGTAGGCAGAGTCTCCAGCATATTGACCTTTGTTCTCTTGAACATCAAGCCTGCTGCTGCCTTTATCTTCCAGTTACCATATAGCAGACGCTCCCTTTCCACAAGCGCCAGGGCCATGAGGTTTGCCATGTAGCCGGGATCATTTTTCATCAGAATCTTGTTGTCCTGCAGAGTGCTGGCTATAAACGTGACGCTCTTTGCCATAATCACGGCTTTCTCATAATCCATGCCGTTCTCTATCGCCGCATCAATGGCCTCCTGTCTGGTATCAAACCAATAGATTACCTCATTCAACCGCACCATCCAGCGTATTTTTCCGGACCTTTCTGGAATCGGATATCCGGTATCTTGATCTATCCACCACTTTATGAACTCCGCAACCCATGAATCTGCGTCCGGATTGCAGGTTGCCCTTACATACGGAGCCACACCGGAATCCGTCCTGTTTCGGGAGAGCATATAGAAAAACTGATACTCACTGAAATGCGTCAGCTCGTCAAATCCTATCATTGTTACCTGGGAGCCTTGCCATGACAGGCAATCTTCATCACTCCCCAAGTGCGCGAAATTGACCGATGCGCCGCTTTTGAAAGTCCAGTGTAGTTTTGGTGTCTTTAACGGATAACAACCTTGCACATAGCTGTAAATCTTTTTACTGCTATCCCACAATCCCCCTGGGGATGTCACCTGCGTATAATCCCTACGGAAGATAACGGAATTGAAATCTTTGTTACCCATGTGCCGGAGAGGCTCCAAAAGCAGGCCGAATGTTTTTCCCCCGCCCGCTGCGCCGCCATAAATACAGATGTCTGCAGGTGTAGCAAGAAACCTTTCCTGCGGACCTTTCTGCGGTGCCAATATGATTTTCTCCCTCATGTATCATCCCTCCCATTGTCCGGAAGGTAAATCTGGACCTCTGTATCATTGCTGTCGCCGCCCTGGATATAATCCTGCGGCCTATCCTGCCAGCGTTCTCTCTGCCTGTTTTTGAGCCAGAAACACTGAGCTGCCACATCCGGGGGAACGTGTTTCTTTGTCGTCTCAACCCTTACCGGCTTTACATTTCCATCCGCATCAACCTCGACAATCTTCTTTTCCTCGGTGTAATCGTAGCCGGTAGCCCTCTTGTACAGGCTCCTTATGACTTTGGCATCCGATACGGCTTTCCCTTCTGCCAGTGCCTTACCAAATGATTCATGCTCTTTGGCCCAGCGGATAATTGTTCGTTTCGAGACACCTATTGCATCGGCAATCTCTTCGTTGGTGGCACCCATTGCGGCCATAGACCACGCCCAATCATCGTGGTATAGGGCATTGTACTTCGGCTGTGCCGCCATACAGAATATTACCTCCCGCTGAGATAATCAGCACAAAGGTACTCAATAAGCTGCCACCTGTTTTTGCTCGTTACAGTACCCTCTTTCTCTGCCTTTTTGATGGCCTGCTGTATTACTTTTGCAGACTCTCCGGGAATTGCATTGCTACCGAACAGTTTTGCCAGATAGGTCCATTCCTCTTCCTCGTTAAAACCGACTTCATCCATTTTCTCGTTGGCGCTCTGAATCATTGAATGAATGGCGGCGCCAACATTCCGGATGTCCGTAAACTTCTGGTACCGGCTGAGGGTTTCCACAAATCCCTTGCACTGTTCGTATGACGCCACTCCGATAATCTCCGATGCAGTAGTTTCCAGGCTCTTTATCAGAGCATCCATATCCTTTACCTGGTGTGGCAGAAATGAAAATGTCACATTCTTAAAATCAAACTGGATGGCAGGCGACAGCATTTTATCGTATGCCTCCAGCGGTTCCTCCATGATGTCCTTTCCGACAAAGCTCTCGATCATATCATCCACGTCTGTAATCATCTTTACGATTTCCCGCAGCGTGCTGTCATCGTCAAACCCGGAGATTGCATTATGGGCCAGCTGCTTTGCCGCTATCTGGCTCCGGGAGAGTCCGGACACATCCACAATCACGACAATCTCTTTTAACCCCGCCGCCCTTGCGCTCTTAATCCGGTGATGCCCCGATACAATCTCCAGCTTTCCGTCTTTCAGAACCAAAAAAGGCAGGCTCTCCAACTGCCCTCTCTTTAAGATATTGGCTGTCAGCTGATCCTGCATTTCATTCTTCATCACCCTGGCGTTGATGTCCTGCTCCTTGACCTTATCAATCTGGACTTTCGCAATCACCAGGCCGGAACCCATATCATAAATTACTGAGCATCCTTCGACCTGGATGCTTTCGCTTTGCTCGTTTGCCACTGTTTTTCCCTCCTTAGCCATTCGATCAATGTCTGCTGTTCTGATCTGCTCTCAACCAGCTCAGCCTCATACGTCAGCTTGTAACCGTTCTGCTTATCCTCTGCCCGGTTCGCCAATTTCATGATTCCCCGGACCTCTTTATTCTCCGGATACCTGGTAAGCATTGCGGTACGCATTTTCACAACCTTTTCCTGTTCGATATTATCCAGGAGAGTATCTACAAACGCCCGGTTCTGTGCAAGCATATAGCAGAGCCGCCCTAACCGGTACTTCTCATGCGGTACTTTCATCACATACCAGACAAAAACGGAATCTGCGGCCATCTTCGATATGCCGAACACTCCGGCCACATATCCATCTATCAGCAATGCCCTGTTGTAGGTGGCTGAGGAACCCACGAAATTATGCGTCCATAGGACACGGTAATACTGGGCCTGTGCCGCCTTAATCGGAATCACCTGCACTTTGCTGTCCTCTTTGATTTCATAATCCCTCGGCAGCATACTGCAGTCCAGCGGCTCCAGCTTGCTTTCTGAAGGACGCTTAATCTTCTTTCCATTGGCAAGGGCTGTCGCCTCTTCCTCCCGGTTCGTTGTGATGTAGGCGTTCAAATCTGCCCTTGTGCCAGACCGGGCATATATCGTATATCCTACCGCCTCGCCTACCCTCTTTTCCTGGTAACAGAGGACCAGCGCCTTTGCCCCCATGCACATATCGTAGAACTGCTGGTGTCCTGTCTCCGGATCGAACAGCTGATACTCCGGCTCTTTCCATGTCATTTTCCCCTGGGTATCGTAAAACTTCTCATAGCCGGAGAAATAAGTTGGCGGATTTGCAATAACCAGAGCATGGGGATCGTCCAGTACCTCTTTCAGATGTTCCCACATATCCAGCGGCCTATAACTCATGCCATGCAGGAGATTCCGCACGACCTCAATCTGCCGGTTGATGCTCTCTATGTGTTCCTGCCGTCTCAGCCGCAGGTCCGTAAGCATCTGGTAGAAATAATCATTGCCTGCGTTCTTTGATGTTCTGAGGTACAGCTGTGCGTACAATGCCGTTGCTGGGTCAAGCAGCTCCGAATCCTCAAAGCCTTGTGCATGAATTTCCAGAGGCTCTAATGACTGGCCTGTGATGGCATACCCAAGTACCGTAGACATCATATTCACATCGCTGGTTTCGATCTGCCCCGGCTTGAACCCATTCTGCACCGCCAGATTTGCCATAGCAAATGTACCCGCACAAGGCTCTACGAACCTGGTATATCCGGATTGCGCCGCCGTTTCAATCAGCTTTACGAGGAATTTCTGTTCTGAGGTACCCAGACACCCCAGAAACATTGCACCCGGATTCATGAAAAATGCCATTTGTCTATCACTCCTTTCCTTGAATTGTGAAAACTATACAAAAAGCTGAGGCAACTCCGAGTATAACCCCGGAGATTTTTGATACCCACCACAGCACATTACACAAAAATAAGGCACCGTACTCACTGAATACGATGCCGTTGTTGTTGGACCGGAACCCTGCAATGAACAGGAACTCTCCCCTGGGAGGGGAACGTGATGCTTTCACCAGTTCCGGATATTATGTTAAATCCCTGCCATGCCACAGTCAAACAAGCTCATTTGCTTACAGCCGCTATCTTCCTTTGTCGGCTCTTTGGCAGGTTTCTTACTGTCGTCCTTTGACTTTCCCTTTACTTTCGGCAGTGTTGGATCGGGCAGCTCTTCTATGACTTCCCCCACATTCTCTGCCCACCATTCTGCGAAGATGGTTCTGTGGCACCAATCGCCCTCCACTCTCACATCTTCAAAGCAGAGAAGTACAAGCTCCTTGCCCTCACTTCTCGCCTTTTCATCCAGCTTTGTTACCATGCTGATGATTCTGTCTTTTCCAATGCCCTCCAGCTTGCCGTAATATGCTCTCTTGAACGCCTCAATATCCATGTTCAGCATATTTCCTTTCGGCGCCAGGGAGTAGCACTGCTCTCTCAGCTGGTACCCTAACCGGAATCTTGGTTGCCCGATGCTGATTCCTACCGGATAATGCTTGTCGTCCGATAACTCTTTATTGCTATACCTGCTGGTCCATATTGCCATTTCAAATCACTCCTTTTGTTCTGTTGTCCTTATAATAATTATACTATACAGACGGTTCTAAGTACACTTAAATAGCCTTATTTAACCGATTGTTCATATATCCTCCGGGCATTGCGGCAAGCCTTTCGGCCCGCCGCCCGCATCCGGGAAGAAAAACAACTGGCTATTTTTTAGGGGTGACATTTGATTGGCTGATACCATTACACCACATTCATTTTCTAAATGCAACCTACTCTTTTTCTACCTGCGCTTTATATGGCCGCAGGGAGCGTTCAAATCATATCCCAAGCAGGTAAACAGCCACTATTCCACACGCTATCCCTAAATCCTTATACACCGTCTTATCGCTTACCTTTTCTACCTGCGAAATTTCCTGTACCGAATATTCCCTATCCTCCAGATACATCATGCTCAGCTCCCGATATCGGCGCTTTGCCTCTTCACTTCCGGACCTTTCACACTCTTCCCGGTACATTTCAGTCGCTTTTTCTATGCGGTAGATGCAATATAAATCCTCCTGCCTCCGTTTCTCTCCGTCCTGGATTACCCTCTCGGACTTGCTTACTGCCTCCTTTGTTCCCATGAGGTCCTGTATGAATTTCCATCTGAGTTCAACTTTCTCTTCCTCCGTGAACTCTGCCTCGTCTGACAGCGTAGCCTTCATCCTCCGGTACGAGCTGAGCATCTTTTTGGTTTTTTTGACCTTGTTCTCTTCCCTGGCCCTTTTCTTCTCCGCCTTTACCTGCTCTGCCCGGAATGTCTGCACCGCCTCTTTCCCTGCTACTGCAGCAATCTGGTTGATCTGCTCCTGCGTCAGAACATACATTGGTATCTTTTTATCCGTTGCCATAATGTCGCCTCCTTGACTTTCTCGCATATGCGAGTTATAATGTTCTCAGTCACGAGTCGTTCCGTCAAGGGGCGGCTTTTCTTTTTACCTGCGTCTCTTTGTGCAGGTGGCAAAGTGTGATATGTAGCCAAAGCCTTCTGCATCCCTGCCGTCTGCCCTGTCCGCCGCCACTATTTCTCCATGTGGCGTCACCAGCTTTTCCTCGGCTTTCTTTCCGGCCTCCGGCCTGCGGTAGTTTATCATCTGAGGATCGACCGGCATATTCCTCCCTGCCTTTGTACGAATCCACATAATCTGCTTTCCGCAATTCTTGCACACTCCGAACGGATTACCTGACCTCATGGTTTCCTCATTCCTCCTTTCCGACAATCTCCTTCAGTCTGTCCTTGAAACTCTCTACCTCTGTTTCCGGCACATCGACCATTGTTATGATACCCTTTGGCGGCTCCGCTCCCTGGGTGTCCGGCATTCGCACTATTACAGTGTCGCCTACCTCAACCCTTTCTTTGCTGATGTATGTATATTCCCTGCCCTGCGGCTCCCCGCCTCTTAAAAACCTCAGTTTCACTAAATTCATCCCTGCAATCCTCCTTATTTTTTCCTGCCCAACTCAATATCCTTCAGCTGCTCCATGTTTATCAGCCTGCAGTCCGGCAGCATTATCAACGGTTCTCCCAACACTACCTCTGTGCCCTCAATGTGCATCTGAGGATAGCTCACAATTACATTGCACTCCTGCGCCACCTGGTAGCTGGAATCGCTGATTATGTTTCGCACACGCTTTACATCAGCGGCAGATGTCCGCTTTCCCTTAATCGGGATCTTCCGGAACTCTGCCTGCATGGCATTCTGCTCTTTGTATATCCTCTCGTACACATACATATAATTCCGCGCCATTCTACCTCCTTATACTTTTTCAAGCTCCAGCTGTGCATTGATTTCATGCAGGCTTTTTCCAAACCGGTTAAATTCCGTATACGCCACATCCTCCATATGATCCTCCAGGCTCACAAACCGCGACCACACTTCCGGATAACTCCTTTTTATTTCCCGCTGCTCTGCCAGTTTTGCATTTGGGCAGAACCAGCATCCGCCTCTTTTTGATAACTCATAACAAGGACTGAACAATCCGTACTCAATGCACTTCTCTTTTGCCATTTTCTCTGTATAGCCATACTTTTCAAGCAGAGATATGCAGTCTTTCTTCTTTCTCAGGGATTCCAGCCTCTTTGGTTCATCAATCGCAATCCCTATGTACTGAGTAACAGGCTCTGTGATTTTTCTTTTGTACTCAGTTATCGGTTTGATTTTCAAATCTCTCTGCACATTACACATTCCAACTCCAGGAAACCCATATCTCTTCCCTTTGTTTTCCTCGTGCTTTGTCGGCCTCTTGATTATCCGATTAAACAGATGCAGATAGTCCATACTGGACTGAACGATTGTGACCTTATATCCCCAGCTTTCAAATAATGGCTTTGCCACTTCTTTTACGAAATGGATATGATGCGGATTCTCACCGCTTATTCCGTTCTGTATATCAAACATTACTTCACAGAATATTATTTCATCCAACGGCTCACGGTGTTCGTGGGCCAGAATGATGCTTGCTGTACTATCTTTTCCACCGGACCAGCTTACCATAAAGCGCATGAGGGACAGTGCCGAAACACATATCCGCTACCGCTTGACTACCATTAGGCCGCATCCGGCCCGCAAAGGCTTTGGTAATTACATTGGTCGCCGCTCGCCATCCCAATACGTCTAGGCGCCCAGCAGTTCCCTCCTGCTCACTTTATTTTCCTGGAGCGCTTTTCTCCAGTATGCTATATCCGCTTTGTCCGATCTCGTGATAGATTCCTGCAGCATCATTTCACAGTCTGCTATTGCACTCTCAATTTCCTCCAGTGTTGCCTCGCTTTCCTCTCCGCAGCACCCGCAAAAATCGTCTCCGTAAAATGCAGAAACAAATTCCCGCTGATCCTGCAGAGCAGTCCTATGCTTTTTCGCCATACTCAATACCTGTTCGCCTTTCTGACCTTTTCAATCTCTGAGAGCGCAGGGGCGTTGACGCATTTCTTCATGCCCTCATATAATTCTTTAGCTCCCGGATTGCCCCTCTCCACTTCATCCGCCAGGTGGCGCAGGACCAATACAATCAGCCCTGCGTCTGCCTTTGCGTATGGAGATATGGCATTGATGATCTTTTCCGAATAGTGCTGCAGACCTCTTTCCACCAACTTCATAGCCTCCTGCGTCTTGCCGCTTGCAATCAGCTTGTTTCCCCGGTCCACATAACTACTCATTCGCTCTTTCCCAAATGCCATGATTTCCTCCTATTCCTCTGAACCGTCCTCCGGCTCTTCGTAGCCGTAGCCATCGTCCTCTCCGTTTTCCGGCTCTTCTCCGCCCAGGAGTTCATCCGTGATGTCCTCCAGTCCCTCTCCCGGCTCCAGTTCCGGATTGCTTTCGGGTTCTTTGGCCTCCACTACCCTATATTCTCCGTCAATCACTTCTTCGGAATTATCCGGCCCCGGCAGTAACGGAACGCCCTTTCCCTCAACCGCATTGGAACCGGCAGACTCTTCACCCTCGCTTTCCCCGGCCTTGTCCTGCTGCTGGAAATCCGCATCAAAGATACTCCTCTGTTGAGTGTTCGCAATCGGTATCAGCTTGAATATCCCGGTATCTTCATCCATCACCAGCTCCATTTCATTGTTGAAAGAGCCGGATTTCTCGTCATTGATCTTTACGGCTGATGTCACCTTATGCTTGAACTGAGGTTTGCTGATTTCCCTTGATTCGCCCTTGATATCCGGATTGTAGTTCGGGATAAATTCTTTTACCATAGTGACATCAATTTTCAATGTCATGCTGCCCTCGTTGGTGCCTTTCTCCTGCATATTTCCGATAAGCCTCTGCAGGACGAAATTCATATCCCTTTTCATTTCCTCAAAGGTATCGCTGTCAAAATCTAGCCTCTTTTCAAAATCTTCGCTCATTACTTAATCCTCCCGTATTCGATATTGTTCTCTTTCATAAAATCAATCAACTTCTGCAGCTGCACCCTAGTACCTACTGCACAGAATTTTGTGCGATACCTCTTCTCTTCCTGCTTAGGCTCAAATGGATCAACCGCAACAGATGCCTGCTGCCCGGCGCTCTGGATAGTCCCCGCAACTGAAAACTCCGATCCGCTTTCCCACGGCAGCGTTCCGCCCTCTGCCTCACCTGATACGTTTTGAGCCGGTTCCGTTACGTTTTCCCGGCTTTCAGTCACGTTTTTCACCTGTTCAGTCACATTTTCTGCCTGCTTACTTGCAGATTCCTGCTCTGCTCTCTTCTGAGCCTCCAGTGCTTTTTGCTGCTCTTCCTCGGCTTTTGCCCGTTCCTCTTCTGCCTTACGGCGTTCCTCGGCCAGACGTTTCCTTTCAGCCTCTTCCTCTGCCTTGCGCCTCTTTTCAGCCTCCAGCTTTTCTTCCAGGTCAGACAGACGCTTATTCTCTGCCAGTGCTTTGCTGAGGTCCAGTGTCTTTATGTAGACATCCTTTGCATTCAGCTTGTATTTGCTCTCCAAGCTGTCGATTGTCTCCAGGTCAGTGCGGACCTTTTCAACCTTTTCCTTTACCTCAACCTGTGCCGTAGCCAGCTTATAGGTCTGATTGAGATACCGGATGTCGAACACCCTCTCAAAAGGCAGAACCTCCGCCAAATCCCCGATTACTTCATCATAGGATTTCTGGATGCTCTTTTTCTTTTCCTCTTTCTGCTGGTCCTCAAACGCCTTTACCTGCCTGTCAATGATGCCTACCGGCTCCTGGATCAGTGCCAGAATCTCTTTCAGCTCCGCCTCGAACACTTCATACGGCTCATTGATGATTTTCTTAACCATCTTCCGGCGTTCCTCAATGGCCTTTGTCAGCTTATTCAGCTCCGCCCGATCCGCCTTTGCCTGTTTCATGTTGTCCTCTGTGTAGACAACATTCTGGTATGCAGCTATCTTATGCCTTACAGCCGCCTCCAGCTCTTCCTTGTTCCACTTAATCACCCGGAGAAAACCGTCCTCCGTAGGATTGATTAACCGGAACTCCATCTTTTCCGGCTGTGCCACAGCTACCTCGTTCACAACCTCCGCCTCCACCGTTTCCGGTGCCGCTTTCTTTCTTCCTGCCATCTGTCTACCTCCTATTCTTCGTCTAAATCAACATAAATTCCTAAGCACCCCATAAAATCCGCAAGCTCTTCCAGCTGATCTTCTTCTGTTCCCACCACATCCTCCACATATTTGCTACCGCAATACGGACAAACCGGATAACCAGGCTGGCAATTCTCCAGAAGTTTCTCACCTACAATAAAATCTTTTCCGCAATCCAGGCAGCTATATTTTGTATGAATATCAATATAATGCCCTTCCGCCCAATTTGGACTTCTCCACATACTCTGCCTCCTATATTTGATCTGGTCCTATTACCCGGATTGAAACATCCACCCTCGGATTCTCCGAATAGAACTTCCTTACCTGTGCATCCACCACTGCCGAATCATCATGATATGCCACCAGATTCAGGCTGTCACAGATGATCTTCCCGATATTGTCCCAATCCGGCTTTTTTATTGGCCGGATTTTATGCTCCAGCATGGCTTTCCGCTTTTTCTTGCTGGTGGATTTCGGAATCTCATAGTAAGCGATAATCCTCACATCCAGCATGGCGCCTTCGCTGAACATTTTCCCTTTCGCCGTCTGCTGATACATCAGCTTGACTAAATTTTCATAGCTCACCGTTTCGTCCGGAGTATAGGTCTTTACATACTGCCCTGCTCTGGAGAACTTCGGCCTCTGCTTTCCGAATGGCTGGCCCGGTACTGAGAACTTAATCTGTTTCATAGCGTTATCCTCTGCCTGTTCCATACTGCCTCCTATTCACCGCCTCCGGCATCAGCCGCACCGTCCTCTTTGTAGACCTTCAAGTAGTAGTCCAGCTGCTTTCCTGTCGGCGTTTTCTTTCTTACCCCCGGACCGATTGTATATCCGTTTTCCAGGAGAATACCCGCAACCGCCTTTCTGTCCTCCAGCTTATAAATGCTGATTTCTGCCACCTTTTCCATTGCCATATTGTCATTCCTCCATTAACTTTTTCATTTCATCAAACCTCTTTGCTGCCTCTTTCTCTCTCCAGGACCTGCCAGGCACCCTTACCGGGAAACACATTTCAAATATCCTGTCATATATCCGCTTATACCGGATGTCCGTATTCTCCTGCATTTCCTTTACTGTCATATTCGTGGTAAGGATCAATGGCTTTCCTGCCCGATACCTGCTGTCGATGATGTTATAAACTTTCTCCAGGGCATAGTCTGTATTTCTCTCGGTACCCAAATCATCAATTATCAGCAGGCGGGCATCGTTCAGCCGGTTCATAAAAATCTTTTCTTCTTCTGGATTTCCCTGGATGTTCTGCAGGATTTTCACGAATGAGGTCATGATTACCGGAACCATCCGATCAATAAGCTCGTTTGCTATGCAGGCGGCTGTAAAGCTCTTCCCGGTTCCTACCGTTCCCCACAGCAATATGCCCTGCCTTTTCTGGTACATTTCCTCAAATCGTTCCACATACTTCTCTGCCAGAGCATACACTTTCTGGTTATCCTGGTCTTTCTGGAATGAGCACAAGCGCACTTCCCGCAATTTATCATCTATCAGACTGCTGTTTTTCAGACGCTCTATGCGTTCCATAGCCTTTCGCTTTTTCTCTGCCTCTTCCCTGCGTTTATTTTCCTCAACCTGGCATTTGCAGAGGCATCTTACCACTATTTCCTTTCCGTCAGTAAAATCTGAGGCCGGAAGTCTGGTCTGCTTTTTGCCTCTGCACTTTCCGCAATGCAGAAGTCCATCATCGCCTATGTAGTCTCCTTCATCTGTCCGTACCTCTACGGTGTCCTGCGGAAGTTTCACTATCTCCCCCAGCTTTACCGGTTCACCAATCATATACATCACCCCTTCCGAAACGGATTCTCGTCGTCTGTGACTTCCATACTGGCCTGTGGAGCGTTTTTAGGAAGATAATCAAGGAATGGTGTTGCCTCCCCTAAAAAGGTCTTTCCGTGCTTGATATACTTCTCTTCCGTCCTATCTCTCCTGCACTGATCCGCATAATTTTTAGCCGCCTCTAACAGCTGTTCATGAGAGAATCCATCCTCCAGCCTCGCTTTATATTTTTTGTACGCCTGCGCCTTGTCTGCTTTCCTGGGGTAAACGCTCCAGAACTCTTCAAAATCCGTTGAATAATTACTGATTGCCTTTCTCGACTTCGGCTCCGGGCTTTGAGCCTCCGGGAGAGCAGGGATATTTTCCTCCGGTTCTCCCAAAAGTGCTTTTTCATTTTTGACCCGGTTGTAATACTCTCTCTGCCGGTCCGCCTCCGTTGAGGACTTCCCTATATAATTCTGAATATCCATCATGTAGATAGCCCCGTTATCCAGAACCTCAATCAGTTCCAGCTTTCGGAATGTCTCCAGCGCCTTTTCCACGGTACCTACCTGATGTCCTACCAGGGTGGCAAGTATCTCTGGTGTGTACGGTATCACATTTCTATACATCAGCCGGCCCTCATTCCTCAGGCTTTTCAGATAGAGTTTCAAGAGGATATTACTGTACATATATCCGTCTTTCATGCTCTCCAGTATCTTGATCTCATCCGACTCGAAAAACCCCTCCTTCAGCTTTAGGTAATAATACTTTCTATTGTCCGCCATGTGTCCACCGCCAATCGTTACTATATTCCGGCTGTCAAATCCATAATCGAAATCGGCTTTGTCAGTACCCGGTTATGCCTGCAGCAATCGCACAGCTCGCATCTATCCGGCTGGTACTCACCGCTCTTGATTCGCAGAATCCTCGGCATATTCGCCTCGACCACGCTCAGCGCCTCCTGCAGATAATTGTCCGTCACATGGATAATGCGGATGTCCGGCTCTTTCTCCTTTGTCGCACCCGCAATATAAAACGGCAGCTTATCCCCGGTATTTTGCCTCACGATTTCCTGGTAGACTGCTCCCTGGATGTCGTAGCCCCAATACCGGACGAAATCCAGATAACCTAGATCCTTTACCCATTTCAGCTCCGTAATGGATGCCATGACCTTCAAATCCACGATTGCCACCTTTGGGATGTAGCTGTCGATCTTGATTTTCCACTTTGCCCCGAACAGTTCCCCGGTCATAATAACCTGTTTCTGCCCAGACATATATTTCATAAAATACTTGTCACGCTCAATTCGGGCAATGATCTCATTCGCCTTTACATATTCTGCTTTCAAGCCGCCGTCTTTCTTGAACAATGCCGGATGCTCTGCCTTGAACCACTCCAATGTTCCCTCAAAGTAAGCATCTACATAGCTGCCTACCAGAAGAGCAGTAGTCTCTTCATCTTTCCACCGCTCTTCCAGCTTTTCCATCGCCGCAAACTCGCAGGCCAATCTCCCATATGTACCCGCAAAATCCTTGAACTGGGAGACGCTCATATACTCCCTGTTAGCCTCCTGGCTGTAATAATTTTCTGCTGTTAGTTGCATTTTTTCTTTCCTCCTGTTCTTATACTTCTTCCAGTTCCAGACCGCCAATCTGATCGCTCTCCGGCTCTTCCTGGCTTTCCTGCATTTCAAAAGCATCCTGTGCCTCTACGACATCCGGCTGGTTGTCACCGTAACCGCCGTTACCGTCCTCGTCATAAACCTTTTGATCGTCCTGGATGGCCCTCTGCATATCAACCGATAATATACCCCATTTGCTGAGTAACAGCTTAATTACCGTTTTCAGCGCCATAGCCTCGAAATCCGTAGTCCACTTGCTCGACTTCTTATTCTTGTTAATATCATACCTGTATGCCTGGGAATACTTCTTTGCGTGGTTGTCAACCGCCGCCTTAGACATAAATAATTCCTGGCTGAACCCTGTCTTTAAGCGGAACCATGCGTAATAGCCTACCACCTTGCTTTCATCCCCTGCATCCCGCTGCGTGCATTTGGAGAAATCCGTCACAAACTCAATCTCTCCGGTGATCGGATTATACTTTTTCAGTTCATCCTCGTACACAACTGCATAATTCATCTTCTCATAATACCCGGAGCGAATCGCCAGCTGGATAAATCCCTTATACATCATCTGGAATTGCGCCCTGGGTACCTTATCATACTCCTTCGTCTGAGGATTCCACACGCTCTCGTTATACGGAACGATTGCACTGAATCCCAGATTGCTGTCAATCGGCAAATCATATGTTGCCGCCACAAATGCCGCACTCATGATAGAGTTTGCACTGCACTTTTTCAGCTGTGCGCTCCCGGCCACTACATTAGTGATTGATGCGAGGAACTGCGGAGCTTTCTGTCCCAACACTTCCGTAAATTTCTTCTTTACCGCATCCGATGATACCATCTGCTTTACCTGCACCGCCACGCTTACGCCGGTCTGCTGCTGGCCCTGTCCGGCCTGCTGCTGTACTGCTGGCTGCTGTCCTGCCATATAATCATTCCTCCTTTTCCGTTGTGGAGAATGTCTCTCCAATCAGCTCCCTAAATTCTCCTGTGCTCAAACAAGCACTGCACATCCTCCGCACTCCCTTTTCTGCATCCTCAATAGCGTTGTAGCATTCACATATTCTCTGAACAAATGATTTTTCAGCTCGTCTTTGAATAGCAACGGCAGATATTCCTCCCTGTTCTCAATCCCGCATACATCCATCTTCCTGTTACAATACCAAATCAGATGCTCTACCGTTTCCTGGGATATGTGGATTCCTGCCCTTACCCATTCACTCACAATTTCATCAATCTTCGTCTGATCCATAACTGCCCTCCGTTCCGAACAGATACCTTACGACATCACCCACGCACCTTGATACCTCCACCAGCATAAGCACCAGCGGTAAGGTCAGCCATTCTCCGCCGTAGGCAACATATCCTCTCTCCGCATACGCCATCTTGACGAATACCTCTGTCAGAATCAGACCGGCTGTAATCCACAGCCAATTCCTTGCTATATACCTCTTTGCGTTTCTCATTCTGCCAGCTCCTTGTCCGTATAAAAATAATGGTTTCCGTGCTGAAAAAGGAAGTGCAGGTTATTCCTGTGCCAGTTTGACTTTCCCTCGCTCTCGAAATATAAAGCTCCCTGGCTTTCATCCCATTGGTTCAACTGGATCAGTTCCAGTGCCTCGTAACATTCCCTGTCCGGCTCTACTCTGTCAAACCTCCCATTTCCGACTGGGCTGAATTGCCGTTCCTGGAATATGACCTCCGGTATACTGTCCGGGAATTTGCCGCTCCATACACGGTTGAGTACCACCATGATTACCAGTGCTTTCCCCTCGACATCCTCGCTTTCGGCCTCTGCCATTGCGATTTTTGCCAGCAGGTATGCGTCCTCAGAATCCCAATCCATGCTACCTATCATTCCCTGGCTCTCTCCCGGTACGTCCGTATCTTGAATCTCTTCCTTTTCCTCCGGCTGCGTTTCTGCCGCTATATCCGTGGTAGTGATTTCACAAACTTCTATTGTCCTCTCTGCATCCTCCTTCTTGCCAGTGCTGCCTCCGGCATCCGCAAACAAATTATCAATACCTTTAACCGTAAATACAGCAGCTCCGCATATCGCCAAGAGTTTTAACCCAAACAATAGCTTTCGCCTGCTTTTTCTACTCACAATCAGATCTCCTTTCCTGTACTCAGCCGATTACTCTCCCTTGATGTATTTCTCTCCGACAATCTTCATTTCGCTTATGATCTCCGCGATCTTCTCCAGCTTTTCCAGAATTTCTTTCAGTTTCAGGAGTTCCTCTCTGCTGATGATTCCGTCCTCTGTTATCTCGATCAAATCCTCCTTCATCGCCCTTAATCCATCCTCGTTGAACCCTCTCAAAAGGCGCAGGGTAATTCCCTGTATGCTCTTTTCCTCTGTCGCCAACGGAAGAAAACCATGCACTGGGCACTCTCTCATGCAATACCCTGTAATCAGTTCCGGGGCATTGTATAAATCCGCCATGAGGACGACCTTATCCACCGGCACAACCTTTGTATTCCCAAGCTCGTAATCAGCCAGCGTTGATACCGAAATTCCCAAAAGCTCTGACGCTCCCTCCCGGCTGTATAGCCTCTCATTGTATGCTGCCGCCCTTTTCCTGGCTTTGAAATACACATTGTTGTTCTCGTTTATAGGACCTTTTCCCATTTCGTGTTACCTACCCTTCCGCTATAATCTAATTATCACCAGAGGGTACAGCCGACATTTTGATTTCCAGCAGACTGCTCACGGCATCCACGATTTTTTCATCCATCGCCCTGCCGTTAATAACCAGCGACAGTCGATCCCTGGAGACTTTCAGTTCCTCCGCCAGCTGATTGACGCTCATTTTCTTTTTCAAAAGCTCAATCTTCACGCACTGGCACCATTCGTCTGAAGGCGTATCAATCCGTTCCGGCATCCCTTTTGTGCCAAGCACTCCGTTGATTTTTTCAGCGATTGTCTGGACGCTTGCGTTTGAATACCGGCCATTGATAACTGAGGAAACTGTCGTATAGCTGTAACCGATGCTTTCCGCCAGCTGCTTTAATGTCATATCCTTGTCAATAGCAGCTTTCCGGACATCCTTACTCCATTGTGATGTTTCCTTACCCATTTGAGTATCACTCCTTTCTCGCATTTGCTTAATATTTGTTATTTATTTTTGCGTGTTTGAGTGCTATAATGGAAATATCCTATTTACAGGCTCGCAAACGCACTTAGAAATACATTTCGCTCTCTGCTCGCAACTTTGAATTGATTTGTATTTCATGTATATATTATACCACGCAACTGCGAGTTTGTAAATAGTTACACTCTCAATTACGAATTTATTTTGTTACGGAGGTATGATATGGAAATAATTGAAAGAATCTACCAACTGCTAGACGAAAAAGACAAGCGTGCTTATGAACTTTGTGAAAAACTCTCTATCCGAACTTCCACAATGTCAACCTGGAAAGCCCGCACCAGCGATCCGCCTGCAAAGTACATGAAAACCATAGCTGATTTCCTCGGCGTGTCGCTGGATTATCTGCTTACGGGCCAGGAGGCTCCGGTTCGTAAGACCACCACCCAGGAAGAGGATGATCTGCTGGCGCTGTTTCGTTCTCTTCCTGAGCCAAAGAAGTATGAATTTGTCGGGGAACTCAAAGGATTTCTGAAAGCCTATACGGAGTCTCAGAAGTACCTCGATGAAGAAAAAAGATTATCAGTTTAGAATGGTACCGGAAATATGTCCGGTACTAAAGACAGGAGAACCGCCTATGACAAATGCTGCCCGATACTTCGAGCTGGCACATGCTGAGGAAATCAGCGGCAACGAAAGTGCTGCCCTGCTTTTCTACCTTTCCTCTTTCTGTGACAGCTTTAACTCCGCATCCGGAGATTATCCCTGTGGTACTGTCGCCAAAATCCGGAACCTGCAGAACCGGCTTTCCCTTTCCGACCTGCAGCTCCTTTCTTTGGTACATTCCTATGGGCCTCTTTCAGATGCAGAGTGCCAAAAACTATTATCCTATTCCATTTACGGCTGCGTTGCCGGTATTAAGGCCGTCCTAGCTGGCCGTTCCTATGGATAGCAAAATGGAGGAATTACATGGAACATCAACTAACAGGAAATGAGGAATTTACCCTGCATGGAAAAGGTGCCGGAATTACTGTTTTGGATTTCTGGCGCTGGGCATTTTCGGATTTAATCGACAATACCCAGCGTGGGGTAATGGCAGAGTTCCTCGTTTATTCATCACTCAAACCGGAGTACCCCCCCCACGCAAATGCGAGAAAACTGGCTCCCTTTTGACGTAACAAGTCCGTCTGGACGCAGGATTGAAGTAAAATCTGCCGCTTACATTCAAGCCTGGACCCCCGAAAACATATTTGCTCAGATTCGTTTTGACATTGGAAAAAAACTGGCCTGGGATAACGCTACCGCCACTTCTGCCACTGTCGCAAAGCGCAACTGCGATCTGTATGTATTCTGCCTATTTACTGCCAAGACAAAGGATGTCTCCCTGCTCGACCTGGACTATTGGGATTTTTATGTGCTGCCTACATCCGTTCTGGATGAAAAGGTGCCAGACCAGAAGGGAATTTCCCTGTCCTCTCTCCTTAAACTGGAGCCGGTAAAGACCGACTATGCCGGACTCGGCGCTGTAATCGAATCTATCAAACTGTAAAGGAAGTGATGCCATGAAACTGCCAAACGGCTACGGGAGCGTAACCAAATTATCCGGAAACCGGCGCAAGCCATACCTGGCTCGTGTCACGCTCGGATGGATCACGGACGAGCAGACCGGCAAAACAGTCCAGAACCGTGTGCCGATAGGAACATTCAAGACCAAAAAAGAGGCTCTCCAGGCATTGGCTGAATATGGAGCCAATCCCTACGACATACAAAACAACAATCTTACCCTTGCCGAGCTTTACCAGAAATGGACGGAAAGCTACTTCCCTACCCTGGAAAGCGAATCATCTTCCAGAACCATCACAGCTGCCTGGAGATACTGCCACGCTATCCACAGTATGCGTGTAAAGGACCTCCGGGCCAGACATATCAAGGGCATTATGGAGGATGGCTATATCATTCCCTCCCGTGGCAAGGATGCCGGGCATAAGGTTCCGGCCTCTCCGGGAACTAAGGCAAGAATCAAATCCATGTTCAACCTTATGCTGGATTACGCCCTGGAGTATGAGCTGGTAGACAAGAACTATGCCCGAACCTTCGACCTCTCCAATGACATCATCAAAGAAAAAGAGGCTGCTACGAGAGGGCACATAAATTTCAACGACCAGGAAATGGAAACCCTCTGGAACAACATCGACTCTTTCCGCTTTGTGGACTGGATTCTGATTCAATGCTACATGGGATGGCGCCCACAAGAACTTGCAAAGCTCAGGATCGAGGATGTCAACCTTTCTGAACAGTACATTACCGGAGGAATGAAAACCGATGCCGGGAAAAACCGCGTCGTGCCTATACATCCCCGCATAAAAAGCCTTGTGCAGAAAAACTACGACCAGGCAATCAGCCTCGGCAGCATATATCTCTTTAACGACCCGGACGCTGTAAAGGGTGGCATGACTATTACCTATGACAAATATGCCGGACGGTTCGCAAAAATAATGACTGCCCTGGGTATGCGTGAGGATCACCGCCCACACGATCCCCGGACCACTTTCATCACTATGGCTAAAAAGGCCGGGGTAGATGAATATGTGATAAAGCTCCTTGTCGGCCACAAGATCACGGACATAACAGAGGGTACCTATACAAAGCGTGATATTGAATGGCTGAGGACGGAAATGGAAAAGATGCCGTAACCCTTGTGGCTGCGGCTTTTTTCGTGCCTGCTTTTGCTGAAATTCTGTTACCTGTACCGTGTTTCCTACTTGTTACCTACCGGTGTCCTACTCTCCGATTTTTACCACTTTTTACGACTGCTCAGAGCAAATTTCCGTTTTCTCTTTTGAGCATGAAAAAAGTACCGCAACCCCTAGAGATTACGGTACTTTCAAGCCTTCCGGCGTTTTCAATTCACAAGGTATATTTAGAACTTGCCAGCCTCTGCCGCTTCCTCAATCAAAACTGCCACGGCAACGGTAGCGCCGACCATGGGGTTGTTGCCCATGCCGATTAAGCCCATCATTTCCACATGCGCGGGAACGGAAGAGGAACCTGCAAACTGTGCGTCAGAATGCATACGTCCCAGCGTATCCGTAAAGCCGTAGGATGCAGGACCTGCCGCCATATTGTCGGGATGCAGGGTACGTCCGGTACCGCCGCCGGAAGCTACGGAGAAGTATTTCTTTCCTGCTTCCACTCTTTCTTTTTTGTATGTACCTGCTACGGGATGCTGGAACCTGGTGGGATTGGTGGAGTTGCCGGTAATGGACACATCCACATTTTCCTTCCACATGATTGCCACGCCTTCCGGCACGCTGTTTGCGCCATAGCAGTTTACTTTGGCGCGGAGACCTTCAGAATATGCGATTCTCTCCACCTCTGTCACGGTATTGGTGTAAGGGTCATAAGTCGTCTCCACAAAGGTAAATCCGTTGATACGGGAAATAATCTTTGCAGCGTCCTTTCCAAGGCCGTTCAGGATAACGCGCAGGGGTTTCTGACGAACCTTGTTTGCCTTCTCTGCAATGCCGATTGCGCCTTCTGCCGCTGCAAAGGACTCATGTCCTGCCAGGAAGCAGAAGCAGTCGGTTTCTTCTTCCAAAAGCATTTTGCCCAGGTTGCCATGTCCCAGACCAACCTTACGGGTGTCTGCCACGGAGCCGGGAATACAGAATGCCTGCAGTCCTTCCCCGATTGCCGCTGCAGCATCTGCCGCTTTTTTACAATCTTTCTTGATGGCGATGGCAGCGCCTACGGTATATGCCCAGCATGCGTTTTCAAAACAGATGGGCTGTATTTTCTTCACCTGCTCATATACGTCGAGGCCGGCGTCCTTGGTAATCTTCTCTGCTTCTTCGATAGAGGAGATGCCATAGCTGTTCAATACAGCGTTAATTTTATCAATACGTCTTTCATATGATTCAAATAAAGCCATTTCTTTGTCCTCCTTTACCTTATTCTTTTCTGGGGTCGATAATCTTAACAGCGTCATCCACACGGCCATACTGTCCGCATGCCTTCTCATAAGCGGTGTTAGGGTCATCGCCCTTCTTGATGAAGTCAGTCATTTTGCCCAGGCTCACAAATTTGTAACCGATAATCTGGTCATCTTTGTCAAGTGCAATGCCGGTCACATAGCCTTCTGCCATCTCAAGGTAACGGGGACCTTTTTTCAATGTGCCGTACATGGTTCCCACCTGGCTCCTGAGTCCTTTTCCGAGGTCCTCCAGACCAGCGCCCACAGGCAGTCCTTCCTCGGAGAAAGCGCTCTGGGTACGTCCGTAAACAATCTGTAAAAACAGCTCTCTCATGGCGGTATTGATGGCATCACATACAAGGTCTGTATTCAAAGCTTCCATAACGGTAAGCCCGGGAAGGATTTCTGCAGCCATGGCAGCGGAATGTGTCATACCGGAACAGCCGATGGTTTCTACCAGCGCTTCCTGAATAATGCCTTCCTTCACGTTCAATGTCAGCTTGCATGCGCCCTGCTGGGGAGCACACCAGCCTACGCCGTGCGTCAGGCCGGAAATATCTTCTACTTTTTTTGCCTGCACCCATTTTGCTTCTTCAGGGATAGGTGCGCATCCATGATGTACACCCTGTGCAACTGTACACATTTCTTCAACTTCCTTTGAGTAAATCATGTGAAATCTCCTTTCAAAAATAAATATGATATTTATGTATCATTTTCATCGTGTTCATTCTCTCATATCCACAGGAAAAAATCCAGTTCTTTTTGTAATTTCTCCCTGCTTTTTGTAAATTGCGCACGAAGGGATTACGCCCCTCACACAGGAGGTCGGATACACATTGCTGTTTTTACCGATGACAGTTCCCGGGTTTAACACCGAGTTACAGCCAATCTCCACACAGTCCCCCAGCATGGCGCCCATTTTTTTCAGCCCTGTGGCAATTTCTTCATCCCCTGTTTTTACCACGACCAGGGTTTTGTCGCTTTTTACATTGGAAGTGATGGAGCCTGCCCCCATATGGGCTTTATACCCCAGTATGCTGTCCCCCACATAATTGTAATGCGGCACCTGTACCATATTGAAAAGCACCACATTCTTTAATTCCGTGGAATTACCCACCACAGCCTTTTTTCCCACAACGGCATTGCCGCGGATATAGGCGCAATGCCTGATTTCCGCCCCTTCGTCCACGATAAGGGGACCGTTTAAACATGCTGTGGGCGCAATCCTTGCAGATTTTGCTATCCAGATGTCTTCTCCCCGCTTTTCATAGATTTCTTCGGGAAGGGTTTCTCCAAGCTTAACTATAAAATCGTGGATTTTGGGGAGCGCCTCCCAGGGATATTCCACTCCCTCAAACAATCCTGCGGCAATGGTTTCCTGCAGGGAATACAAAGCTTTTACCGTAATATCTTCCATATTTGTCCTCATTTCTTCGCTGTTTTTACTCTGCTTTCTCAAAATCAAACTTTATGACGTCGTTCTCCAGTTTCAAGCAGGCGTCAAACGCCTTGCCTGCCTTGGAGGTAAAACCGGTCACCTTTCCGCTGCTCTTTCCCGTTTCCAGAAGCTGCGCCATAATCTCATCCGTAAGCGCCACTCCCGCGATGGTGTGAAATATCCTGAAACCGCACCCGCATTCATAATGCCACTGGCTTCTTGACAAAAGCTTTCCGCATTTCGGGCATTTCACCGTGGTTTCTTCCGGCGGCGGTTTCTGTGGAAAATCAAATACTACCTTTCCTTCCCCGTCCAATTTCAGGGAGGCGTCAAACATCATTCCCGTTTTGGCGATAAAGCCCTGTATGATGCCTGTTTTTCCTTTTTGCAGCAATTCTTTTACCGCCGCTTCCTTTAACTTCACTCCTGCAATCCTGCCAATGGAAAAGCGGCAGCTTTGGGGATTGTCCCTGTCATAACCTGCACAGCCAAAGCCAAAGGGAGTCTGTACGATATCACTGCCGCACAGAGGGCATTTGACATCCTTAACCTTTTTTGCCTCCACGTTTTCAAAATCAAACTTAACGGATACCGTGCCGTCTTCCCCCTTTTCCAGCGCCAGACAGGCATCAAACCGGGTGCCCTTTTTGGATTTAAAGCCCCGGATGGTGGAGGTGCGCCCTTTTGTAAGCAGTTCTTTTACCTGGGCTTCATTCAGGCTTTTTTCCGATATCTTTCCAATGGAAAACGGACAGCCTGTTTTTTCTTTGGCATCGCGGTTTACACACGCATAACCGAACGGCGTCACAACCACGTCCCCGCCGCAGACGGGACAGGAAACATTTTCAAGGCGCCTGGCCTCCACATGTTCAAAATCAAACCGGATTTCCGCTTTTCCTTCTTCCTTTACCAGCATCAGGCAGGCGTCAAACTTCTTCCCTGCTTTTGACTTAAAGTCACGCAAAGTCGGCGTCCTGCCGTCTGTCAGCAGTACTTTCAGTTCTTCTTCAGAAAGGTTTCTTCCTGCAATGGCGCCGACGGAAAACCGGCAGCCTGTATTGTCTTTTTTATAATTGCTGCATCCGTAACCGAACGGCGTGGTTTCCATTTCCCCGCCGCATACCGGACAGGAAACGCCCAGCCTTCTTTTGGCTGCAATTCCCCTTGCATCCCTGCCTGTCAGGGGCTGTATCCTCGAAAGCAGCTGGCTTTTCAGGTCTTTTTCTGCAAGGGCCACTGTTTCCCTGCGGATAAATTCCTCCAGCTTTGAGCGGTATTCATCCATCACCACCGTGCCCTTTGTAATGCCGTCCAGTCCTTTTTCCCAGGATGCCGTCATTTTAGGATTTAACAATTCCGGCACCGTCATGCTCACAGCCTCAAAAATCATTTCCCCGAGAAGCTCCGGCGTCAACACCTGCGTTTTTTTGTTCAGGTTCAGGTAGCCAATCCGAATCAGTTTCTTTATGATTTCCGCCCTGGTGGCAGAAGTGCCGATGCCCGAGCCTTTTATCTGCGCCCTGAGTTCTTCATCCTCAATCAGCTGCCCGGCATTTTCCATGGCAAGCACCATGGAACCGGAGGTGTAACGCTTTGGCGGCGACGTTTTACCTTCCTTTACCGTATACCCTCCCACTGTAACCTCGTCCCCTTTTTTAATGCTGTCTGCAAGGGAAAGAAGCCCTGCGCAGTTTTCCTCCTCCCCGCCCTCTTCCTGCATTTTACCCGCTATTTCCAGATATCCGGGACTTTTTATGGCTTTCTCACTACAGAAAAACTGCTCCTTTTCCACTTCCACGGAAAGTTTTACCGTCTGGTATTCGGCAGGCGGGTAAAAGATGCTTAAAAACCGGCGCACAATCAAATCAAACACCTTTTTCTGCAATTCCGTCAGGGAATGCAGCTCCGTCAGCTGTCCGGTGGGGATAATGGCGTAGTGGTCCGTCACTTTGGCATCGTCCGTGTATGAAGTCTTTGCAATATTGCGCGAAAGCCCTTCTTTTTTTATCCTGTCCACGAAGGACGAAACCGGCTCATACCCTTTCAGTCCGTTTATATTTCTGCCCACTTCCTTTGCCACGGCGGTGGACAGCACGCGGGCGTCCGTTCTGGGATAAGTGGTCAGCTTCTTCTCATACAAATCCTGCGCGGCCTGCAGGGTTTCGTCCGGGCTTATCTTAAACCGTTTGGCGCACTCTGCCTGCAATTCTGCAAGATTAAACAGTAATGGCGCTTTCTTTTTTGATATGCCTTTGTCAATGGATTTTACCACCGCTTTTTTCCCGTCCAGTCCGGCAATAAATTTTTCTGCGCTTTCCCGTTCCTTAAATCCGTTTTCTTTGTACAGCAGGGGAGACGCAAAATATGCCGAGCCTTCTACGGCCTTCCACTCCGCTTCCAGGGCCTTTTCAAAAAAACTGCCTGCCACTCTGTAAAATGGGGTTTCCGTAAAATTACGGATTTCTCTTTCCCTGATAACCACCATTCCCAGCACGCAGGTCATAACCCGTCCGATGGCAATTGCCGTATAACTTTTCGTGCCCGCCGCGTCATTCAACAGATTCCCATATTTTACGGACATGGCACGGGAAAAATTAATGCCCATGGCATAATCTTCTATCGACCGCATAATGCCGGACCTGCCCAGATTGGCGTATTCGGACATGGGCTTTGCTTCCCTGATGCCCCTTTTTATTTCTTCCTCCGTCTGGGAATCAATCCAAACCCGCAGTTCCTTCATGCCTTCCCTTACGCCACCGAAATTCCGGATATTCTCCTCTATCGTCTGTCCTTCTTTTCCGGCGTCTCCCGCCCAGTAAACCGTATCAATGTCATCCCGGTATAACATGCCATGTACAATATCATATTGCCTGCTGACGGCAGGTATTATATGATATTTATATTCTTTTGGCAGAAACGGCAAATCCTCCAGTTTCCACTTTTTATATTTTTCATCATACTCTTCCGGATAAACCATTTCTACCAGATGTCCGACGCACCAGGTTATCACATAGGAATCATTTTCCAGATACCCTTCCCTTCTGCCGGATACTCCCAGAATTTTGGCAAATTCCTGTGCAACCGATGGTTTTTCCGTAATAATCAAAGCTTTCCCCACAGTCACTCTCCTATAATTCCTGCATGGACACAAGGGTTATATTTTTCTGTTCCGTTGCCTGCGCCTGCAGTTTCTCGTCAAATGCACCCGTAGAATATAGAAACACAGAACCGGCCCTCAGTCTGGCCTTGGCTGCACAGTAAAGCAGCCGTTCGTAATCATCATAAGTCATAACGGGCCGCTCATAATTGCATAGTGCAAGAAGGGTATTGTCTTTTTCATCCTGCATGACTATGTCAATATTGCCAACCTTTCCGACCCATTCCCCCGACCGTTCATACACAAACGGCAGCATGCCCCGGCCGTTCATTTCTTCCATATGTTCCATACAGATACCTTTAAAGTATCCGGCCACATAACTGTTCAATTGACCTGCAATATATTCCCGGTAAAAATCCTCCGGCTTTTTTATTTGCAGACTGCTCATATAAGGATATATAAACTGATAATAGAAGTGAAGAAAACGATTGCTGATACGGTACATCCCTTTCTGGGCATTTTCATATCCTTCCGTATCATAAGAAAAAACTTTCTCTACCATTTCCAGTTCCATCAGATTCTTTATGTAAACGCTGATTTTTGCCCTGGAAAAGCCGGTATGATGGTATAAATCATTCAGCTTATGATTTCCCTTTGCAAGGGACGCCAGAATGGTGTTATATACGGCTGTTTCGCGTAATTCCTCTGTCAGAAGCTGTTTTGCCTCGCCAAACAGGGAACCTGACTTTTTCAGTAAACAGTTGATAATATTCTCCCGCACGGACAAACAGTCATCAAAATACATCCATAGTCCCGGAAAACCGCCTAAAATGGCATACACTTCTATGCTCTCCTGCTTCGTAAAGTGAGGAAAAAAACGCATACAGTCCTTAAACTTCAACTCTTTCAGCTTTAACAGCCCGGATAACAGATAAGCGGTTTCTCCCATTTTTCGCACCATGCTGTTTTCCACAAAACCTACGGAAGAACTGCATAAAATAACCAGAACCTCCCCGTCATATCCGTGCAGAAAAGAAGCCAGCTCCTGCATAAAAGTTGACCCTGTTTTTAACAGGTTCTGAAATTCCTCAATAATCAGAATGTTTTTTCCCTGCCGTTTTTGGAGCATTTCGGAAAGTATCGTTTCATAGGAAAGCGTTCTCTTTTCCCCTGCCGAATGTCCTAATTCACCATACCACTGGCAGACCTGTTCTTTTTCAGAGCAGGACCTTGCCATATAATACCCTGTAGGCTTTCCCTTTGAAAATTCCTTTAAGAGTGCGGTCTTTCCAATATTTTTCTGACCGTATAATACCACGGTCTGGCTGCCTCTTTTGTCGTAATAATGGTTTAACTGCGTCAGTTCAGCGCTGCGTCCTAACAGCATGGCATTTCCCCCACATCACAATAACTCAATCAACAGTTTTTCTATCTCTTCCGCCGGCACCGGCTTTCCCAGAAAATATCCCTGAATCATATCGCATCCGATGTTTTTCATGTAATCCATCTGTTCTTTTGTTTCCACGCCCTCTGCAACGGTTTCATACCCCAGCTTGTTAACCATGGACACAATGGACTCCGTAATAATTCTGGTGGAAGCGTCCGTGCCTACTTTATCCACAAAACTCTTGTCAATCTTTAACGTATCAATGGGCAGTCCGTTCAAATACGAAAGGGAAGAAAATCCCGTTCCAAAGTCATCTAAAGAAATCCTTATGCCATAATCCCTGAGGGTAAGCAGTTTTTCTTTGACTTCCGCAAAATCGTCAATCAAAACGCTCTCCGTGATTTCCAATTCGATTTCGTCCGGTCTGACATCATATTTTTTAATGATTCCCATCAGTTTTTCCACAAAATCCTTACGCTTATATTGAATGGCGGAAATATTGATGGACATTATCAGCGGATATCCGTATTTTCTCTTCCATTCCGCATAATTCTTAATGCTTTCCTCAATCACCCAGTTGCCTATGGGAATGATGGCGCCGTTTTTTTCTGCAATGGGAATAAAAACAGCCGGACTTATCATCCTGTTATTTTCATCCTTCCACCTTATCAATGCCTCCACGCCTCGCAGACGGCTGGTTCCGGTATAATACTGGGGCTGGAAATGCATGGTGAAATTCTTATTAAATACAGCTTCCTTCAGCTTGTTCTCAATATCCACATTTTGCAGGAAATCCTGTAAAATCGGGGCGTCAAAATACTGCAGGGAGGCCTTGCCGCTGGATTTGGCCTTGAACATGACAATCTCTGCGCAGTTAATCAGTTCAAGCGCTGAAGTGGACGCTTCCGGATACTCCGCAACCCCGACGCTGACCGTAAGCCTGATGTCCATCCCGTTGCTTAAATTAAATCCCTGGTTGATTCTCTGCTGTATGCTTTTGTGTATATGTTCCACACTCCTGCTTCCGCAGGGGTCATAGATTGCCATACAGTAGACATCGCTGTTCATGTGGCAGACCACCACATTTTCCTCTGAAAATGTGTCGAGGAACTGTCCATACTGCTGTACGACTTCATCTCCTACAATCAGACCCATTCCGTCATTGACTTTTCGGAAATCGTCAATGTCGATAAACATGACGCTGACAATGCTTTTTTCCTCTTTTGCCCGCCTGATAAATTCTCCCAGACGCATCACAAAATAATTGCGGTTATACAGTCCTGTCAGCCCGTCATAATACGCCATGTACCGCAGCTCTTCATTTTGCTTTTTAAATTTGGTGATGTTTTTTATGCAGACAATTTTATCGGTAGGCTTTTCCTCTTCGTCGTAGGAAATCCTTGTTTCAAATTCCAGCCATGTTTTTTTATCTTTCAGGCAGCACTCCACACTGTCCTGCGTCTTACCGCTTTTCTCCAGAAAAAGCACATTTCGGATGGGAAGGATATATTTATCCTCCAGTTCGTCAAATATAAGGGCAAAATCTTTTACATCCTTCACTTTAAAGGAAAAAAAGGAATCCCAGTCGCCTAACGTAATGACGTCGCCATTGTCAAATCCGTAATAAAGAAAGGCATTATTGGAGGTATCGCAAACCAGACGGAACATTTTATCCCTTCCGCTTAGTTTTTGATTCATCGCCTTTAATAAATCTATCTGATAACGCAATTCGTCCATGAAAAATGCCTCCCCAAGTGTGGCTTGCACAACTTTCCTATTTCTTGGTAATATAGCCCTGTGCCTTCAAAAGCTCTGCGCACAAAACCGCGCCCCCCGCAGCGCCGCGCACAGTGTTATGGGATAAACCGACAAACTTCCAGTCATAAACGGAATCCTCCCTGATACGGCCTACGCTGATTCCCATCCCGTTTTCAAAATTGACATCCAGGCTCACCTGCGGCCGGTTATCCTCTTCCAGATACTGGATAAACTGCTTCGGCGCGGAAGGAAGGTTTAATTCCTGCGGAACGCCTTTATAAGACACCAGTTTCTCAATCAACTGCTCTTTGGTCGGTTTTTTCCTGAACCTGACAAATACCGCTGCCGTGTGGCCGTCCAGAACCGGAACGCGGATGCATTGGCAGGTAATGACGGGCAAAGCTGCCGGCTCAATAACGCCGTCTTTTATCTCTCCCCATATGCGAAGGGGTTCTTTTTCAGACTTCTCCTCCTCACCGCCGATATAGGGAATAATATTTCCTTCCATCTCAGGCCAGTCCTTAAATGTTTTTCCTGCTCCGGAAATCGCCTGGTATGTAGTCGCCACAACCTCTACTGGTTCAAATTCCTTCCATGCCGTCAGCACAGGCGCATAACTCTGGATGGAACAATTGGGTTTTACGGCAACAAACCCCCTCTTTGTTCCCAGACGTTTTCTCTGAAATTCAATCACCTTCATGTGTTCGGGATTGATTTCCGGCACTACCATGGGTACGTCAGGCGTCCACCTGTGCGCGCTGTTATTGGACACGACAGGGGTCTCCGTTTTCGCATAGGCTTCCTCAATGGCTTTGATTTCATCCTTTGTCATATCCACTGCACTGAACACAAAATCTACTTCGGAAGCTACTTTTTCCACTTCATTTACATTCATGACTACAATATCTTTTACCTTTTGGGGCATGGGCTTCGCCATTTTCCACCTGTCGCCCACAGCCTCCTCATAAGTCTTTCCTGCCGAACGCGGACTCGCCGCAATCGTCGTCACCTCAAACCACGGATGGTCCTCCAACAATGAGATAAAACGCTGTCCCACCATGCCTGTTCCGCCTAAAATACCAACTTTTAATTTTTCACTCATTCTTTTCCTCTCCTCATTTTGATTGCTTTATGATTTCCAATCTTCTTCCAGATACTCTTTGTGCATACGTATCACTTCCTGCATCCTTTTCGGTCCCGGAGCGCCGAGCGTAAGACGTTTTTCCACACAGGTTTTTAAGCTGACCGCATCATAAATATCCGGTTCAAATTTATCGCTCACCGCTTTCAGTTCTTCCATACTCAGTGCATCTATACTTGTATTCTTGTCAATACAGTAAAGAACAAGACGACCGATTATCCCATGGGCATCCCGAAACGGCACTCCTTTATTCACCAGATAATCCGCCGCATCCGTGGCATTGGCAAATCCCTTCGCTGCGCTTTCTTCCATGGTTTCTTTGTTGAATTTCATGGTTTTAATCATTCCGGTGAACAACTCCGTACAGGTTTCCACCGTGGATATGGCGTCAAACGCCACCTCCTTGTCCTCCTGCATATCTTTGTTATATGCAAGCGGAATCCCTTTCATGGTCGTAAGCAACGACATTAATGCGCCATAGACGCGCCCTGTCTTGCCCCTGACAAGCTCCGCAATATCCGGGTTTTTCTTTTGCGGCATAATGCTGCTTCCCGTGGAATAGGCATCATCCAATTCTATAAAACGATATTCATTGGAATTCCAAAGAATGATTTCTTCCGAAAACCTTGATAAGTGCATCATAATGGTGGCAAGCGCGGACAAGAACTCAATCAGGTAATCCCTGTCGGAAACAGAATCCATGCTGTTAAGCGTCGGTCCTTCAAATCCCAGCATGGAAGCCGTATAATTCCTGTCCAAAGGATAGGTAGTCCCTGCCAGGGCGCCCGCCCCCAGCGGACAATAGTTCATCCTCCGGTAAATATCCTTCAGCCTGAGCCTGTCCCTCTTGAACATTTCAAAGTAAGCGCCAAAATGGTGTGCAAGCGTAACCGGCTGTGCCTTTTGCAGATGCGTAAACCCGGGCATGTAAGTTTCGGTGTGTTCCTCCATGACAGATAAAAGCACGATAAGCAGTTCTTTTAACAGACTGTCTGTCTGAAGTACATGCGCCCTGACATAAAGCCTCATATCAAGCGCAACCTGGTCGTTCCTGCTGCGCCCCGTATGCAGCTTTTTCCCTGCTTCCCCGATTCTTCCTATCAGGGCCGCCTCCACAAAGCTGTGGATGTCTTCCTGCGTTTCATCGATAACAAGCCTGCCGTTTTCCACATCCTCCCTGATGCCTGCAAGCCCTTTTACGATAGCGTCCTTCTCTTCCAAAGTAAGAATGCCCTGTTTTTCCAGCATTACGGCATGGGCAATACTGCCTTCTATATCCTGCGAAAACAAAATCTTATCAAAAGAAATGGACGCATTAAAGTCAAAAACCAGTTTATCTGTCGCCTTTGTAAAGCGTCCGCCCCACAATTGAGCCATATTGTTTCCTCCATATAAAGTTAAATCTGAATTTGATAGTAGCACACATTTGGCTTTAATGCAATACGGGAAGCCAAATCTCTACACCATTCCGTTTCTTTTTCATAGAATAATACAAAAGTAAGGAAAGGGATTTTTCATGCCGGAAGCACTGCTGCAATTAAAAAACATCTGCTATTCCTATCACAGCCTTTCAGTCGAAACACCGGCCCTCTGCAATGTATCCTTCCATATCAATCCCGGGGAATTTGTCGCCATTGTCGGGCCGAGCGGCTGCGGAAAATCCACCCTGCTGTCCATTATCGCCGGACTGTTGGAGCCGGAGGAAGGCACGATTCAATTCCACAATCCGGATGGCTCCCTGCATTACCCCAAAATAGGATATATGCTGCAAAGAGACCATCTCTTTGAATGGAGAACCGTATACCAGAATGCCGTTTTGGGTTTGGAGATAGGAAAAAAAATGACAAAAGAAAACACCGACAGGGTACTTCAGTTGATGAAGGATTATGACTTATACAAATTTAAAGACAAAAAACCAAGTGAACTTTCCGGAGGAATGAAACAACGTGCGGCGCTTATCAGAACCCTGGCTCTTAATCCACAGCTTCTCTTGTTGGATGAGCCTTTCAGCGCCCTGGACTACCAGACCCGTCTTATGGTTTCCGCGGATATCTGTCAAATCATAAGGAAAAGCGGGAAAACCGCCCTGCTGATTACACACGATTTATCCGAAGCAGTCAGTCTGGCAGACCGCGTTATCATTTTAAGCCGCAGGCCTGCCACCGTTAAGATTGAAGTGCCCATTCATCTTACCCTTACAGAGGACTCTCCGCTGGCCTCCAGAAACGCTCCGGAATTTCAATATTACTTCAATTTATTATGGGAGGCGTTGTCTGATGAAAAAAACGAAACCACAGGGCGCTAATGAACTGACGAAACAGGAAGCTTTCGTAAAAAAGCACAAGCAATACCACCACAGAATATCCTCCTGCCGCATTTTCATTTTCCTCTCTTTTTTAGTTTTATGGGAACTGGCAGCAAGCGCCGGATGGATAGATGCCTTTTTCTTTTCAAGCCCCTCAAGGGTGGTACGCTGCCTGATTGAACTGATGACGGAAAAATCACTGATGATGCATATCGGCATAACCTTGTTTGAAACGCTTTTAAGTTTCATACTGGTAATTGTCATCGGCATGGGAACAGCCACACTGCTTTGGTATTCCGCCGGTGTTTCCGAGGTTTTGGAACCTTATCTGGTCGTTTTAAACAGCCTGCCGAAATCAGCCCTTGCCCCTTTGTTTATCGTCTGGCTCGGAACCGGCACGCCAACCATCATCGTTGCAGGCGTGTCCGTTGCACTCTTCGGCTCCATCATCAGCCTTTACACCGGATTCAGACAGGTGGATAAAGAAAAAATCACCCTGATATATACTCTCGGCGGCAGTAAAAAAGATGCTTTTGGAAAAGTGGTTCTGCCGGCAAGCATTCCCACCATTTTAAGCACCATGAAAGTGAATATCGGCCTTGCCCTGGTCGGCGTTGTGATTGGTGAATTTCTCGCCGCCAGAAGGGGACTTGGCTATCTGATTATTTACGGCACCCAGGTTTTCCAGATGCACATGGTCATAACCTCCATTCTTCTTTTGTGCATCATCGCCATGGGACTGTACCTTGCCATCCAATGGCTGGAACACTACTACAAAAAACATTTGTAGATAGGAAGTTTCCCGCCGTTTTCGGGCAAAAAAACGGGACGCATCCGCATCCCGTTCTACATAGGCAAAGAGCTGAAAAAGGGACTCGAACCCTCGACCCCTTCATTACGAGTGAAGTGCTCTACCAACTGAGCTATTTCAGCACGTGAACAAAGTATCTGTCACAACAGTAGTTATTATAATGGATTGTCGGAAAAAATGCAACTAAATTTTTGGACAGGCTGCAGGCAATTTAAAATCGCCTGCAGCCGCCGTTATTTCCTCTCTTAATTTTTCAACCTGAACCGGGATACCAGTTCTCTCAGTGCATTGGCCTGACCTGACAACTCCTCGCTGGCAGCGGCGCTGGACTCCACCATGTCCACATTGCTTTGGACCACAATAGCAATCTGGTCAATTCCATGGCTGATTTCTTCCGTCGTGGCTGCCTGCTGCTTTGTATTTTCGGCAATGTCATCTATCAGGCTGCCCATTTTCTCTGCCAGTTCTGCGGCATTCAGCATGGACTGCGCCGTATCTTCAGCCGCATTGACTCCTTCTTCCATGGAACTTATGGTTTCTCCCAGAAGCTCCGTAGTCTCTTTTGCCGCATTTGCAGACTTACCTGCCAATATCCTTACCTCCTCGGCTACCACGGCAAAACCTTTTCCGGACTCGCCGGCCCGTGCGGCTTCCACCGCAGCATTCAGGGCAAGTATATTGGTCTGGAATGCGATATCGTCGATGGTTTTCACAATCTTGTGAATCTCATTGGACTTGTCGCTAATCTTCTGGATTACTTCCGTCATGTTCTGCATCTTTGTATTGCTCATAAGAAGCCCTTCCCTGACTTCTTTGGAGATGCTGCTGGTCTGCTGCGCATCCTGGGCAATCTTTCTCACACTGTCGGACACTTCACCGATGTGTCCGGCCAGCGCTTCCACTTCCGCCGCCTGTTCGGTAGAGCCCTGGGACAGGCTCACGGCGCTGCCGGATATCTGGGCTGCCCCTGCGGCAACATCCCTGGAGGAAGCTTTCATCTGCCCTACTGCTGCATTTAATTCAACGGCAATATCCTCAAGCGAGCTCCTAATCTTTGCAAATTCACCGGCATATTCGCTTTTCAGTTCATATGCCAGATTCCCCTTTGCTATTTCCCGAAGGACATCTGCTATCTCATTGATATACTTTATGTAATCTCGCAGCCTTTCGGTAACCCGGTTAAAGTTATATGCAAGTATACCCAGTTCATCCCTGGATTTGTACCGGATAGTCTGATTCAGTTCTCCTTCTGCAATCCGGGTCGCCACCAGACTCAGTTCTTTCACAGGCCTTCCGATAATGCGCCTTGTCTGTATGATTACCAGAAGCGTCAATATAAACACCGCTATTATTGAAACAGCCGTCATCGTGCGCGTCAAATCGTAAAGTTCCGCCAATACCTCTGCCTTGGATACATAAGCTACCGCTATCCAGCTGCTGCCCTCAACTTCCGCTATCTGGATATAGGTATCCTCATATAAACCAAGTCCGATATCACCGTCCTTTATCCGTTCTGCCGCATAAGCATACATCCCGCCGGATTCGCTCAGCTTTTCACCAACTACCGCTTCATCCCTGTGCCCGATAATGGTATCCGTACGCGTGTCTACCAGAAAAATACCCCCGGTATCCTCAATCAGGATGCTGCTGACAATATCGGAAATGGAATCCAGATACACGTCCGCCGCCGCAACCCCGCGCACTGTACCCTTTTTGTCCTTCAGCACACCGGACGCCCCCACTACATAGGACTGGCTGTCCTCGTCAAAATACACATCCCCCAATATAAATTCTTCGGACTCTATTCCGTCCAGATACCAGCTTTTCACCAGTGCATTGAAATCCGGTCCCGGCACAAAAGACGCATGATACAAAGAACCGTCTGTCAGCGCCACGTAAAGCCCCGCCGGATAAGCGTCATTCTGCCCTGCCGTGTGCTTGATGTACTCTGTCATTTCCGAGATATCCATATCTTCGTATTCTATAATATCTCTCTGGGTTTCCAACATGGTGAGCGTCCTGTTCATCCATGCCCTGGTTTCCTGAAGCGTCTTGTCGGTAGTGGTACGCAGCATTTCCTCGCTCTTTTCCAAAAGCGTCCCTGACATCCTGTCATACACCACCGCCAGCAATGCCGAACCGGCAATGATTACACTGGCAACAATGGCTGCCACCAGTTTTACCGTAATCCCCACTCCACGTTTTTTGGGAGCATTGATGCCGGTCTTTGTAACTTTTGTCTGGTCCATCCCTGTTCCTCTCTTTCTTTTCGATAATTCCCTTTTTCACTTTTAATAAAAATTATACCATAATCTTCCTTAAAGTAAAATCTTTTATACAAAACATAAAAACATCAAATCCCAATATGACTTCCGGCGTGCTTTCAATACTCACATCTTCACTTTTATATTTTTCACTATACTATTCTCCATAAACATTCCAAGTCGCTATATGCAGAATTTCTATTGCGCCGTCTTCTCTTACAGAAATATATTCCTGCGTCTTATCCATCCACTCTTTCATGGAACATGTCCTATCCTGTACCGTTCCCGAATATCTCTCAATACCTTTGGCGTCATTGTATTGGTACAAATCGTCCTCATCGCATATTCCGTTTCCGTTACTGTCCTCCCATTTGAAATCCATACGGATATCCCTGTTAGAAGAAGCCTCCTGCCTTGCGCAGCAAAAATACGCATTACCATCCTGAATACTGCGATACAGAAGTTCTCCGCTTTCCAATACTTCATAACATTGGTTCTGTTTATAGTCTTCCGTAAACCACACAAACAGCTTTCCATTCCGATACACAATTGCATAATATGTATTTCCTGCCCGTATATGCAGCTCCGGCAGACCGTCTGCGTCGGTATCATAGATAAGGTATTGTAATGTCCCTTCTTCAGGCTTTATCGTTTCATCAAACAAGGCTTCAACGGATACATTCTCCCATATCGTATCAATGGATACGTTTCCCGCGCTCCTTTTCCCTTCCAGAAAACCCATATATATTTTTTCAATCTCATCCTGACTGATATCCGATTCCTGCTTTGGGATAAAATCCCCACCAAAGGCCTCTTCAAAGCTTACCAATGAAACCGGATGGTTCATAGCATACAAAAACGGCTCCTTCAATTCCTCCCACTGCTTTTCGTCTACGGATACGCTCCCTTCCAAGTCGTCCCCCCATACGCTGACGGTATAGGTAACTTCCTCCTCATAATACTGCGCTTCAAAATTGATATGCACAGCCTTTGTCTCTGCGTCCCCTTCAAATACATACCGGTATCGGGTCAGCCCCGCGCCGGACGGCACATAACTGCCTATCCGGTTAGAGCCAAGCAGCCTCGAGCCTTCGGACAGCCCGTAATATAAGACTGCCCTTTTCTCTTCCGGCAAATATTTCCATATGCAGACCCCATCGATGTCAAGGTCCATCGCAAGTTCCGGAAAACCGTCCCCGTCATAATCTATAAAACGGTATTTGTCTTTTTCATTTTCCACATATTCTACAAATTCCCCATCGCTCATGCCGGAAACGCCACGAAGCATATCCCGGAAATAAACGGCCCCGTCGTCCTCATACCTGACCGGAACGCGGTTTGCAATCACATCATAAAACGCTTCCTTATACTCCTGTTCCAGTCTGCTTCCGTAAAAATCGGGATTAATGGGATACTCCCTAACGGTAAAATCAAAATTTTTTACATACTCATAAATTGCTTCCGGTTCTCTGTATGCCGAGTTTTTTACCTCTTTATAAAGTTCAAGCCCGTCAATGCTCACCGAAACCTTCTCCCATTCCGGTGAATCGGGATACAATTTCAAATTCCCGCCGTTGTCGCTGCTCCAAACACTGCCTTTCTTTAATTCCACGAAATTTTTTCCTATCTCTTTTCCGTCCTCATAAAATAACTCCCAGTACCCTATGGCTGCCGGATACAGTTCTTTCTCTCGCGGCATCTCATAAAATTCCGTTTCCGAATAAGCATTCTCCAGCCTCCGTATTCTCTGCCATTCCCCATTTTCATATGAATACATTTCATATACGGCGCCCTCCCATTTATCCGTTCCCACCGCTGCCATCAATACCTGCTGCTCCTCATTCCACAGCGGAAAACCGGTAAAATAATTGCCATATACTTCCGTCTCCGGCAGATACTTTTTCTCATAACGGCTTTTTCCGGCATTCCAAATCAATATGCGAAAATACGTGTTATGAGAGCCGGTGCCATGATTTTCTCCCGTACAGAAAGCAATATCCCCGCAGCCGTCACCGGAAAAATCAGCAATCCAGAAGGTTTCTTCAAATGCAGCAGGGAAATTCATAAATATTTGCTCACAAACGGCAATGCCGCCCTCATCCCTGACTGTAAGACGGTAATCCGCCATGCGTTCAAATTCTATACTATGCAGCCTTCTGTATATGGGACTGATTCTCTCAAACGTAATTTCACAGGTTTTATCCTCCATAGAAATTTCTTCCCGCCAAACCTCATGAGGCAATGCAAAAACCGTATCCTCCAACGCCTCCTCCCCCGAACAGACTTCCCTTATGTCATTCCGGTTCCATTCCTCACCACTCTCAATATGCCGTTCACTGTGAAAATCCATCCCCACGATTCCCTCCATACGAGCTGGAAAACAAATGGGAATGAAAACCTCCCGGATAATATAATCCGGTTCATTTGTATAGGTAATTGCAATACCGGATGCATCCGCCCCTATATCCAAAATAATTTCATAGGAATCCGGCAGATAAATATAAAAATCATCCCTCAAGTCATGGACTGCAATATAATCTTTGTCCAAACTCCAAATCTCGCCGTCGATTTCTTCCGAATCCGTACGGTAAAACTCAAATGCATTGTCTGCCAGAAGGACGGTTCCCTTTTCCAGAATCTCCCTCAACGGCTCACAGGGCTTCTTTTTATTATCAATAACCCTATGAGCGCACCCCATCAGGCCTTGCCCTGTTTTACCTGCATTTCTCCCGCAGATTCCTATCCCTGCGGCACATACACACAAAAGCAACAGGATGCATAACAGTACACATGTCCTTACCTTCTGCTTCATTGACATCTCCTTACATTTAAAGAGAGGATTATTTTATCGTATAATAAGCTCCATTTACATCCACTGCTGAAAAAACATACTTTCCATCCGTCGAAATGCTCACAATGTTTTTCAGTCTAAGCTTCTCAAAGGTAAGCTTTTTCAATTTCATATCCTCTATGGTCAAAACAGAGGGAAGTCTCGTTACATCCGGGTTTTCCCTAACGAAAAAGCTGACGTCTTCTGTTTTGCAGGTAATGTAACGGCTGATAAAAACCTCCCCCGTATCTGTTAAAAAAACTGTATTTTCCAAACCGGACTGCATGGCGATAATGCGTGGGCAGGCCGATGCCTCCCCATCTGTTTTCAATATATCTGCCACGGGAACTTCTACAAGCTTTCCCCCGTAATTTACCTTGCCGCCGTCCTCCGGATTTGCAAGGGCGCGCAAGTCATCGTGGTATTTGATTCTGTCACTGTCCCAATACCACAGCGTGCCGTCCGTTTTACTGATAAAAACCGTATAATCGTCAGAGCTTACCAAGTCCACCCCGCAAATCCCCGGCACATCATAGTAAACCGTATATCCCATTTTCGTGTTTTCATTTAATATCGTGATTGCTTCCAATTCCTCCGGCATATAGCAGCTTTCCTGTACCGCCGTATCAGACCCGCCCTCCCCTGAAGACGGAAAAATAAATGCGTATGGATAACCATTTCCGTCGTACCAATAATCCATAATGGAAAAAATTGTCCCGTCTTTTCTGAGAAAGTAATGGTAATTTCCCGCCCCTGCAAAAATCCTTTTTATATCCTTTCCCAACTCCTCATACCGCCCGTTAAATATGGTACGTACGTCTGCCTCGGGACCATTGATAAAACACTGCAATCCTAGTGTATACAAATTTCCGTCTGCATCCAGTGCAAACATAAAGTTTGCTTTCGCGTCAATATCCACTATATTTTCCAGCCCCTCCAGCCTGACGGGCGTATACTGCCTCTCTTCCGTATACAGAAACATGCTTTCCAATTTCTTTCCCCATGTATACACCTCCCCGGTTTCCAGCAGGGCATACACATTGTTTCCCCCGTCTACGATTTTTACAACGCCTTCAAGCCCCTCTACCTTTTGGGGATACTGACTGTAATCGATATCCATGCCCAGCTTTCCGGCTGCGTTATACCCCCAGCTCCATACGGTTTTATCCCGGCATAAAATAATCTGATAAAAATCACCCGCAATCAGGCTTGCAATCTCTGGCATCTCGTAGTCAGAATGCCATATTTGCTCACACAAAGTTACCCACTCTGCCTGATTCCGAATTTGTTCCCGTCCCTCTTCATCTGTAAAAAGATATTTCCTTGTCCCTGCATACCACTCATCTTTCGTACACGGATTTCCGTCAAACATAAATGCATCGTCATCATCATACAAATAATTCTGATTGACATCCGTCCAGGAAAACTTTAATTCATTGATACGGTTTCCCGAGTCATCCATTTCAAAATAGTAATAAGAGTCCCACTCATCGCTCCTGTAAATAAAAGCGCCGTTATTGAGGAGGACATACCTCCACGGACCCGAATAAAATGCCTCCAGTTCAAACATTTCATTATCCCTGCAAGAATAGATGGTGTACTCCCGTCCCGATAAAATATGCAGTTCCGGAATCCCATCCCCGTTTACGTCCACAATCGCATACTCTGCGCCGTATTGCCTTTCCGGCTCGCCTGTAGGCGTTATCAGGTAAAAAATATCTATTTCTCCTACCTTCCGCTCTCCCGTCAGAAATTCCTGATACATCCTGAGCGCCTGCTTTTCCTTTTGCGCTTCATGGTATTTGAGCAGCAGGACTGCCATGCTGCCTGACGCCTGCTTTTCCTTTTGCATTTCATGGTATTTAAGCAACAGGACTGCCATACTGCCTGCCAATACCAGAAAGAGAACCATATATAAATATTTCTTTTTCATATTCGGAATCTTCATCCTCATTTTGTCAGTGCATTTTACCATGCTCCTTATAGCCAAATGCCATCCTCACCCCATACCGCAGTGTCGCTGTATCTCATAATCCGCCAAAAACGAAACTTCCTGCGTGAAAAAAGTCTGCATAGCAGACTTAGTACTTCTTCACAATATATGCATTTTATAAAGCAATAACTGAACTTGAAGAAGCAAGAAGCAAATTATTAGTTATGGTTTCTTCATCATCTGATATGAAAGATGCTTTTATAATAGTTACAATTTCTTTTATCTCACCCTTGGTTAAATCCCGTACACATGGAGGTTCCGGAATCAACACTTTTTCCGCTAAAGTATTTAAGTCTGTCCAGCCCCAGTATTCAGCGAACTCTATTCCTGTATAATTTTTTCCGGTAATTCGATTTAATTCATTCAATTTGGAATTGACATTCTTATCAGAGTTATCTGCAACAGAATCAATTCTTCTACGGAACATGATGCACATCAACCTGCGGAAACGGAATGACAATCTTCGCAGCGTCAAGCGTATATTTGGTATTTTCCGTGAGCCGCCACTTTGCCTCCCAGTAATCCTCCTTTTTGACCCAGCAGCGGATGCCTAACTGAATACTGGAGTCTGCAAGGGAATCCACAAAAACAAACATTTCTTTTTCCTTCAGGGTAGCGTCATCTTCCTGAAGCATACCCGTCAGCGCTTCTTTTGCTTTCCCGATATCCGAATCATATGCGATGCCCACCAGGATGTCCAGTCTCCGTTCGTCCGCCTGCGTCACATTTGTCATGCTGGTATTGGCAAGCGTGCCGTTCGGCAGAATGATGACGCGATTGTCAGGTGTAGTCAGCTTTGTGTAAAAAAGCTGGATTTCCGAGACTGTGCCTTCATTTCCACCATTGTCCTCTTTGATGTAATCTCCCACCTTAAAAGGCTTTAGTAAAAGAATCAGCACCCCGCCCGCAAAGTTGGAAAGGCTGCCCTGAATGGCGAGGCCGATTGCCACACCGGCAGAGCCAAGCAGCGCAACGATGCCAGCAGCGTCCACGCCAAATCCCGAGGCAATCATAAAAACAAGCACCACATACAAAACCGCTTTTGTAAGGGAATCCAGAAACTGGATTACCCCTACGTCCGCTTTTGCCCGCTTTAGGGACTTTTTCAGGATACGGCGCAACAGCTTGATTATCTGGACGCCTATAAAAAAGACAACAATTGCCAGCACTATCCTGATGCCCAAGCCTAACGCCTTCTGGGGCAGCTCCTGCAAAAACTCCGAAACTGCTCCCGGCTCAAGTGCGGGAAGATTCATTTCCTGCTGTAATGCGGTTTCCAGTACAATACTATACAAAGCTATTCCCCTTTCTTTTTGCGGGTCTTTGTTTTCGGCGTTTCTTTAGACACTGGCTTAGGCGCGGCCTTAGGTGCAGCTTTGGATGCTGACTTAGGTGACGCTTTAAGCGTTGACTCAGACGCTGCTTTGGACGCGTTTTTTTTAGGCGCGTCCGGCTTGTAGGCAAGAATGCTCAGCGACAGGGGCGCCATTTTGATATTTATGGAATACGGCCTCTCGTCCCATTCCTTCTTTGCCGCCTTTTTGATTCTGGCATTTACCATACCCGTTCCGCCAAACTGTTCTGCGTCCGTATTGAGGATTTCCTTGTAGCCGCCCTCCAAAGGCACGCCTATCTGAAGGTTTGCGGGCGCGCCCGAAAAATTGGCAGCCACCACCAGCACGTCTTCTTTCTTTTTCCCCCGGCGCAGATACGTCAGGTAACAATCATTTGACGCAATGCTGTTAATCCATTCAAAGCCCTCCGGGCTGTTATCCAATTCATACAGTGCAGAATGTGAGCGGTACAATTCGTTTAACGCTTTCACAAGCGCGGAAACGCCCCTGTGTTCAGGATACTCCAAAAGCTCCCATTCTACCTGACGGTTTTCATTCCACTCGTCAAACTCACCGATGTCCTGTCCCATAAAAAGAAGCTTTTTCCCCGGATGCGTCATCATATAGGCATAGGTAAGCCTCAGGTTGGCAAATTTCTGCTCCCTCTCTCCGGGCATTTTTCCAATCAGGGACGCTTTTCCATGCACCACCTCGTCATGGGAAAATACCAGCATAAACTTTTCACTGTATGCATAAATCATGCTGAAGGTCAGTTCCCCGTGGTGGTAGCTTCTGAAATAAGGGTCAAACCGGATATAATGCAGGTAATCATTCATCCAGCCCATGTTCCACTTTAAGTCAAAGCCCAGCCCGCCGTCCTGCAGACTGCCCGTAATCATGGGGAATGCCGTGCTCTCCTCCGCAATGCTGAGCGCGCCGGGATTGCGTTTTTTCATGATAGAGTTCAAATGCTTAATAAATTCAATGGCTTCCAAGTTCTCATTGCCGCCGTAAATATTGGCAACCCACTCCCCGTCGTTCTTGCCGTAGTCCAGATAAAGCATGGAGGCAACGGCGTCCATGCGGATACCGTCCGCGTGGAACTTTTCCACCCAGAAGAGTGCATTTGCAATCAGGTAATTTTTGACCTCCGGACGTCCGTAATTGTAAATCAGGGTACCCCAGTGGGGATGCGAGCCCTGTCTCGGGTCAAAATGCTCATACAGGCAGGTGCCGTCAAAGTTGGACAGCCCGTAGGTATCCCTCGGGAAATGCGCCGGTACCCAGTCCAGAATCACACCGATGCCCGCTTTGTGCAGTTCATTGATAAAATACATAAAATCCTGCGGCGTGCCGTATCTGGCAGTGGGCGCATAGTAGCCAATCACCTGGTATCCCCAGGAACCGTCAAAAGGATGCTCCATTACCGGCATCAATTCTACATGGGTGTAGCCCATTTCCTTTACATAGGCTATCACTTTCGGCGCTATCTCCCTGTAATTCGCATACTCCCTGCCCTCGCCGGGGGCTGCAAAGCTTCCAAGATACATTTCATAAATACTCATGGGAGCCTCCGGCTTCTGCAATGCCGCTTTTGCCTTCTGCCAGTCCTTATCTTCCCATGCAAAATTGCGCAAATCCGCTACTACGGACGCCGTTTCCGGTCTGAGCTGCGCCGCATTGCCGTAAGGGTCCGCTTTGAGATAGGTAAGTCCCCCCTTTAATTTCAATTCGTATTTATAGTTATCGCCGACTTTCGCTCCGGGCACAAAAATCTCAAAAATACCGGAGGGCAGCCTGCGCATCTGATGGACCCTTCCGTCCCATCGGTTAAAATCACCCACCGTGCTGACTCTCTGCGCGCCCGGCGCCCATACTGCGAAATAGACGCCTTCTTCCCCGTCCAGCGTCATGGGATGCGCTCCCAGTTTTTCATATATGGTATAATGGATGCCATGTGCAAAAGCCTCTTCATCTTCTTTCGTAATCAGGGGTGCATGTCTGTATGCATCCTGCCTGATTTCCATGTTGCCGTCCTGATACGTGATAATGTAGCGGTATGCCCCGGGCTTTTTTAATGACAGCCAGACTGCAAAAAAACCGTCCTCGTCAGCCATTTCCATATCTGTTTCCGACATATCGGCAAGAAACTGAATCTGCACTTTCGCCGCACCGGGACAGAATGCCTGAACCAAAGTCCCGCTGCCTGATGCATGGGGTCCAAGCAGTGCATGGGGATTGGCTGATTCCGAATAGATAATTTCCTCAATCGCCGGCCAATTCATCAACTTGTACAATTTGTTGTTCATTTTGTTACCTCCTCTAACCTAAACTGTGAATAAACAGTCCGCTTCTTAATTTGGGTTCAAACCACGTGGATTTGGGCGGCATCAGAAGACCTGCGTCCGCTACTGCAAAAAGTTCTCCTATGGAAGTGGGATACATGGCAAAAGCTGCCTGCATGTCCGTATGCACCCTTCTCTCCAACTCCCTAAGCCCCCTGATTCCTCCCACAAAATCAATCCTCTTATCCGTTTTGGGGTCTCCTATTCCCAGAACCGGGCTTAACACATAATCCTGAAGCAGGGAAACATCCAGACTTTTTACCGGGTCCTTACTTTCAAGCCCTTCCTTTGCAGTCAGAAGATACCAGCAGTCCCCGAGATACATTCCCATCTTTCCTTTCCCCTCCGGCTTTACCGCATCCTTACCCTTTTTTACCACCTCAAAGTTTTCGGAAAGCGCTTTCAAAAAAGCCTCCTGTGAAAGTCCGTTTAAATCCTTCACCACCCTGTTATAATCCATTATCATCAATTCACTGTCTGCAAACAAAACGGACAGGAAAAAATTAAACTCTTCCTCCCCCGTATAGCCGGGATGCTCCCGTCTTCTCTTTTGTCCCACCTTTACCGCCGAAGCGCATCTGTGGTGCCCGTCGGCAATATATATGCTTTCCATCCCTGCAAAGGCGTCTGCAATATCCTGCATATCCCCGGCGTCATCCACCACAAAGACCCTGTGCGCAATGCCGTCTTCGGATACAAAATCATACAATGGCGCTTTCTGCCTGTTCTTTTCGATAATTTCCTGTAAACCGGCCCTGTTGCGATAAGCCAGAAAAATCGGTCCCGTCTGTGCATTTAAGGTATCCACATGGCGGATGCGGTCCTCCTCCTTATCCGCCCTTGTATTTTCATGCTTTTTAATCACACCGCTTTCGTAATCATCAATGGAAGCGCATCCCACTATGCCGGTCTGCTTTCTCCCCTCCATTTCCAGCTCATACAAATAGAAACAAGGCTTTTCTTCGGTAACAAATTCTCCCTTTGCAATCTGTTCCGAAAGCAGTTCTTTTGCTTTATGGTAGACCCGTTCGTCGTAAGTATCCACATCGTCCGGAAACTGTGTTTCCGCCCTGTCTATCCGCAAAAAAGAAAGGGGAGCGTCTTGCACGGCTTCCTTTGCTTCTTTCCTGCTGTACACATCATAGGGCAGCGCCGCAATGCTCTTCTCCAATCCTTTTGCCGGTCTGATTGCCCGAAAAGGCCTTATCTTCGCCATGTAAACTCTCCTCTTCTTCATTTTATTTCTATTATTTTAACAAAAATTGCTATACATCACAAGTAATTGGTGATAAAATGTGTAGAAGCTTTTTGAAACAAAAATATTGGTAAAGGATGTGGTTCATTTGACAGCAGAAGACAGAAAATTACTGGCTCGCATCAACAAATATGCCGAAGAAGTCATGGCGGACATTGAGCCCCAGAAGGTGCAGGTTTCCGCGCAGTTGGACAAGCTCCGTCCCATACTGCAGGAGATTGCAGATGAACAGGGCGTTACCCTTGAGGAGTTCTTTATCCGTTATATGGATATGCAGAGTGAAGCGGCATGTTTAAGCGACGCAAAAATGCGCGCTGATTTCGATAGTCAGTATAAACCCGATGGGGAACATCCCTTTTTTTACCGTTGACGCACAGTTTCCCTTATCCGTTTTCGCACGAAAAGCCTGTCATTCCTTTCGGTTTGACAGGCTTTCTTTTGCAAAATGCTTTTACTCTTCTTCAGTTGTCAGATAGATAACTCCCATCCAGTAGCAGCCATACAGTTCCGTTTCTCCTTCCAGCGCCTTATGGACATCCCGTCCTATCCGGTAAAAGGTCCTGTCGTCCAGGGCATATTCCGTCCGAAGAAGCGCAAACCCGTTCTCTTCAATCTGCTCCGCAAGCTTTTCCCCGATTTCATCATAATCGTAATACAGGTTATGCAGCCGGTAGTATTCGCGTCTGCCGTTTGTGGCAATGTAATTTCTCATGCAGCTGTCCAGCACATAATCGGAATCCTCCGTCAGGGTACGGCTTCCCGCTTCATCCGGCAGATTAAGCAGTGCATTTGATAAAAATTCATTGTCATTGTTGGTGACATCAAGAATTTCCCACTCACCGTCTATCCTCACCTTATTCCATGCATGGGGAAGATTGCCTTCCAGCACCCCGGTTACCACCACGCACTGCAGGCCTGCCGCATCCGCCAGAAGCTTGAAAGCGCCGGCATATCCTGCACACACGCATCTGCCGTTGATTAAGGCGCCATATGCCGTGAAGGAATCGTCATATTTTTTGTCAACATAAGCAAAATTATTTTCCTCTGCATTTTGAAGCGCCATATCATCATATTCGCAAGTGTCGCACAAATATTGGTTGATTGCCAGTTCCTTCTCCAGCTCCGTCATGCCCGGCTTAATTATCTGCGCCGTTATCTGTGCTACTTTCTCCTTGATTTCCTCCTGCTTCCTTGCCGTCACTTCTGCGTTGTCATCATATGCCACCTTCACAGCCGTTCCGTCACGGTTAATTTTGTATCCGGTAATGCCCAATATAAGGGGATTCTGATGATACGCCTCCAAAAATGCATCCTCCAGCATGGTAATATCCGCTGCTTCCGGGAACTCCGACACATCAATTACTTTGACGTTGGCCAGCATATTTTTGGCAAGATATTCCGATAGCGCGCAGTTTGCCGTAACCTCAAAATCCACTTCCCTGATTTTTACGTCCGCTGTTTCCTCTGCGTCAAACTCGATATCCGTATTTAACGCCACATCGCCCCCGCGTTTCCGAAGCATGTCTTCCCGTTCTTCCAGGAACTGTAAATCCTTTTCCAGATTGCTTTCATCATAGTCCACGATAAGGACAACGTCCTCAAAGGGGGTACCTTCTATACGATAGGGGATTTTTAATACATCGATATTTTTCCCCTCCAGGAAATTTCCTTCCTCATCCGTGTATATATACCTGTCTTCCACTACCATGGCCTGCTCGGTGTCGTAATCAATCAACTTCATGGCGGTCATACCGTCCGCCATGGTTACATAACCGTAAGGCATTGCCTGTTCCACGGAATCGTATCCGTTGTAACTGTAACCGTTTTCCATCCATGTGTCATAAGCGATTAGTACGGGGATATTCTCCTGAATATCCAGAATATCCACACCGTTGCTCATCATGGATGTGCCTTCCTTGCATACGGCAATCACACAGTACTGGTAACGGTTATTTTCCCTCAAAATTGCTATAGGCTCTTCCCCATATTCTTCTATGGTTCTTTCCCTGCCGTATCCGTACCAGTCGTTCTGCGCCACAGTGTAATTCCGAAAATCATCGTTGGTGGTGACAGAACCATACTCGGGAGATGCGGAAAACCATTCGGTGTCTGTGGTCACCTCCATAACCGACAGGCCGCCATCCTGCCCGTACTCGTCGCTGACAGTATACCGGCAGACAAAATATTCCTCTGCGCCTGCAATCTCATTCCATGAAAAATGCACCCTTCCGTCATCCGTAAAAGAGCAGGTAAGCTTCGGCGTATCGGGAAGCTCCCCTTTCACGGTCACGACCTGAACCTGCGGCACATCCCTTTTCTCTCCCGTTTCAAGGTCATAATAGGTAGCCAGGTACATCGTACTCAGATTACCCCATTCCGAACCCGCGTCACTGGGAAAAAATCTCAAATTGTCGTGGTCATACCGTTTTACCACTTCCATACTCAGTCCGCTGAGCCAAATCTTACCGACAGGATACGAAGACGGCGTCATGGTGATGGTGCCGGTTTCCCTGTCATAATCCCATCCGTTCCCCACCAGATGCTGTAACTGGGGGTCCTCATACAGACCTATAACTTCCGTCCAGTACTCCACATCAAGGTCGTCAACGGAAAATCCTGCCTGCAAAACAATGTTTTCCGTTCTGCCGATACCGGTAATGGCCGGTCCGTAAGTATAACCGTAAGGAGAAGGCTTATCCTCATACTTGTCCTTTGTCATGCTTGCAAGGTACATGCTCGTCACATAACTGCCTTCTACATACTCCCCTTCCTCTTCGGTTTCCGGTTCCTGCGCTTCTTCTGCCGCATCGCCGACGTCCTCCATTTCATCCCTGCTTTCCGCAGGAAGCGCGCCTGCCGGCTCAGCGCTTTTCTTTACGGAAAATCCCAGTGCGAAACCGCCTCCGAACATCCCCAAAAGCAAAGCAATGCAAAGTACTACCGGAAGAACCGTACCGCCTTTTTTCTTTTTTTCCAACAGAAACATAAACAATCCATTATCAATCTTCATTCTCTTTTCGCCTTTCCGTCTGTTTACTGTGCCAGCAAATGCTGCATGTAAATTATGAAACTGTTTTTATCCGTATCTCCCGAATCCACAACCACATAATCCTCTTCTTTGTACGCTGCCAGATAAGTGCCATTTGATGTAACGGCAAACCATACCTGCCTGCCTTCTATCTCCTCCGTCCATGCCGTTTCTTTCCCAAATTCCACAGGAAGGACGCTGACATGGCTTATCTGAATATCCTCATTCCATGTTCCGTTTTCCGCGTCAGCGCTTCCCAAATAGATTCCGGGTTCACCGGAAGATTTTTCATTCCCAATGCCTGCCTGCCAGAAAACGCACAGACTGATAAAAAGCAATGCAGCCGCGGCAGGCATATATTTTATTATTTTTGTCCTTTTATTGGGGGAAGTTTCCCGTTCTGCGGCAACTCTTTTTTTAGTCAGCGCTATCAGTTCCACCGGAGCATGCAGTCTGTCCTGCTCTTCTGCATACTGCTTTTTAAAAATTTCCTCTTTCACAGCACATCCTCTCCCTTCAATCGAATCCTGAGCATCTCCCTTGCCCGAAACAGCCGGGATTTCACCGCGGATTCTTTCTGTCCTATTACCTTTCCTATTTCTGCAATGCTTAACTCCTCATAATAATACAGGTGCACGACGCTGCGATAGTGTTTTGGCAGCGAAGCTATGGCCGACGTCACCGGTGAGTCTGCATTCTCAACCTCCCTAAAAGCCTCTGACGCCTTCTCGTCCGGCTCCTGATTGTCCTGCTCCAGAAAATGCACTTTTTTTCTGTAAGCGCTTGTCTGCTGCTTTCTGGCGCAGTTTATGGTTACCCGCAAAAGCCATGCTTTTAAATGCTCTTCTGATGTGATTCTGTCCCTGTAACGCACAAGGCGCAGAAACACCTCCTGAAACACATCCTGCGCGTCTTCCCTGTTGCCCATTTCATTTACGGCAAGCCGGTATACCATGTCCGCATATTTATCTATAATTTCCTCTGTTGCAAGTAATAAATGCCCGTTCATTTGTCTCTCCATACTGTATCTGTCTTTACACAAAACAGTATACCCTACGTGAAACAAATTTCCAACACTATTTTATATCGGGTTTCCGCATTTTGCATTGCGGCTGCCCTGTTTATTCCTCCCGTACTTTGCCGTTGTGCAAAATATCTTCCACAAGTCCAAACACATCCTCCGTACATTCCGCGGTGGCCGATGCATAAATAAAGTATAAATAGCCTTTATCTGCAATGATATACCATTCCACCTTCTCATCGCTTAATTCTCCTCGAACGGTATAGCTTAACTTGACTGCATATCCCAGGCAGGTCATACCATAGTCTGTCACCTCCACATTTTCTGCCCTGTCCCCAAACTGTTCCTCAAAAATTGCTTTTCCCTGTTCCGTATCCTCTGCCATTTCTTTTGTATCAATAAAACCTTCTCCCACATACTCCCTGCGTATGCCGATGAAGCAGGAGATATTTTCGACGCTATCCTCTTTTGGCAGAAACGTAAATGTATTCGCATTTTCACTGTAATAATAATCCTGATACCATCCCTCCGGCAGCTCAAACATAAGATAACCCGTGGAAAAACTGTTTATTTCGGAACCACCGCCTGCCAGAAATCTGTCCAGCTTCTTCTGCGCCGCTTTGGCGTCCCATTCTATGTCAAATCCATAAAACGTTTCCAGTTCTGCAATCAAACCGTCCGTTTCTCCGTTTACGTTTTCAGCGTCAAGCGTCACCTCCACAAAGACTCTTGTATCTTTATCCAGTTCTGCAAGATAATAGGTGCAGAATACCGGAATATACTTTTCCAGCCATGTATCATGCATAAGGTACTTTACCGTCACTCTTATTCCGTTATCGGTCTGAACCATCTCCGATATTTCTATTTCCTTGCAATAGGTATTATAAAATTCATCATACGTATATGACAGAAAAAACTCCATATCATCCTCAAGGGAATATTTCTGCCCTTGCCCGCTCAGGAAAGTATAGGCAGGATTTAATGAAATCCTGAACTTTATACCGTCCTTCTCTGAATAGGCCTCATTTTGGTTGATGCTGGAATAGTCGCCGTCAGGAATCATCACCTTCAGTTCCCGGCTGTTATTCTCCCCCTCCTCACTGTCTTCTGTGACAAGGACTGCGCTGCTCATATATGCAAACCCGCCAAAATCCTCCGGGAAATCACTTCCCAGCGCTACTTCCTGCTTTTCTTTTTCTTTTCTTCCTGCCAGTCCGTCCTCTCCCCGGGCCGGAGCGCTGTAAAAAACCGAAGCAATCCTTTCCCCCATGCCACAGGCGCTGAGAAAGGCTGTCATAAAAATCACTGCCGGAAGCATTATCCATTTCCTTTTCATTTTCCCCTCCAGACTTTTCCTGTTATACATTTCATATAGAATACCCCTGATGACCGTTTCCGGTTGCAAAAAGCATGAAAAAAGCCGGAGAAAAATTTCTCCGGCTTTTTAACCTGCGCCCGATAGTGCAGTTTTTTCGCTATTTTACCACCCTTACACGGAATACTCCGTCTATTGCGCTAAGCTTTTCCACGATGTCAGGCGTTGCCTTGCTTTCCACATCCAGCATGGTGTATGCAACCTCACCCCTGGACTTGTTCATCATATCGCTGATGTTGATGCCGTTCTCGCCAAAACATCCCGTAAACTTGGTAATCATATTGGCAATATTTTTATGGAATACAGCGACCCTTCCCACATTGGTACATACGCCCATATCGCAGTTCGGGTAATTGACGCTGTTTTTGATATTGCCGTTTTCCAGATAATCCATCATCTCTTTTACCGCCATAACCGCGCAGTTATCCTCGGACTCTTCCGTGGACGCACCCAGATGGGGAATCACGATACAGCCCTTTGCTCCCGCCGTCACCGTGTTGGGGAAATCCGTCACATATTTTCTGACTTTCCCAGATTCCAGAGCATCCAATACGTCCTTTTCATTTACAAGCAAATCCCTTGCAAAATTAAGAATCACCACACCGTCACGCATCAAATCGATGGCATCCTTATTCACCATGCCTTTGGTGGAATCCAAAAGCGGCACATGAATCGTAATATAATCACAATTCTGATAGATATCCTCCACATTCAGCACATGCTTCACATCCCTGCTCAGGTTCCATGCCGCATCCACCGATAAATAAGGGTCATAGCCGTAAACTTCCATGCCAAGATGCCTTGCCGTGTTTGCCACCTTCACGCCGATGGCGCCCAATCCGATGATACCCAGTTTTTTCCCGAGAAGTTCCGTGCCTGCAAAGTTCTTTTTCTCTTTTTCAGCCGTCTTTGCAATATTTTCATCGGAAGCATTGTTCTTTACCCATTCAATGCCGCCCGTCACATCCCTTGCCGCCAACAGCATACCTGCAATCACCAGCTCCTTTACGCCGTTTGCATTGGCTCCCGGCGTGTTAAAGACCACAATTCCTTTTTCCGCGCATTTGTCCAGTGGAATATTGTTGACGCCTGCGCCTGCCCTTGCAACGGCAAGCAGATTTTCCGGAAGCTCCATCTCGTGCATGGAAGCGCTTCTTACCAAAACTCCCTGCGCATTTTCAATAGCGTCCGTTTTTGTATATCGTCCCGTAAAATTTTCCAATCCTACGTTGGAAATAGGATTTAAACAATAGTATTGAAACATAATCTTCACTCCTATGCATTATTCTTTTCAAATTCTTTCATAAAGGCAACCAGTTTCTCCACGCCTTCGATAGGCATCGCATTGTAGATGCTTGCGCGCATACCGCCCACGGACCTGTGTCCTTTCAGGTTTACAAACCCTGCCGCTGCCGCTTCTTTTACAAATTTTGCATCCAGCTCTTCATTGCCGGTCACAAACGGCACATTCATCAGAGAACGGTCTTCTTTGCGAACGGTTCCCTTAAACAGGCTGCTCTCATCCAGAAAATCATAAAGAACCGCCGCCTTCTTTTCGTTATATTCTTTCATGGCTGCAAGTCCGCCCTGCTTTTTCAGCCATTTGAACACCTTGCCGCAGATATAGATACCGTATGCAGGCGGTGTGTTGTAAAGGGACTCATTATCCGCATGTATTTTGTATTTGAACATGGTCGGTGTGCCGGGGAGCACATCCTCCGTAATCAAATCCTCCCTGATAATCACGATTACCACGCCTGCAGGACCAATATTTTTCTGTACGCCCCCATAAATCAGGCCATATTTTGTTACATCAACGGGCTCTGAGAGGAAACAGGAGGAAACATCCGCAACAAGGGGTTTGCCTTTGGTATTGGGCAGCGTCTTAAACTTTGTTCCGTATATGGTATTATTTTCACAGATATAAACGTAATCAGCGTCCTCACTGATGGGAAGGTCCGAACAGTCGGGTATGTAGGAAAAGGTTGCATCCTCACTGGAAGCAATCTTGTTGGCCTTGCCATAAATGGATGCCTCCTGATATGCCTTCTTTGCCCACTGTCCGGTTACAATATAATCAGCAACCTTATTTTTCATCAGGTTCATGGGTATCATTGCAAACTGGGAGCTTGCTCCTCCCTGCAGGAACAGAACCTTATAATTATCGGGAATATTCATCAAATCCCGCAAATCCGCCTCCGCGTCCTTAATTATTTTGTCATAGGTTTTGGAGCGGTGGCTCATCTCCATAACAGACATACCGCTGCCTTGATAATCCAGCATCTCATCTGCCGCTTCTTTTAAAACTTCCTCAGGCAAAACTGCCGGACCTGCTGAAAAATTGTAAACTCGCACGTTGATTACCTCCTCATTTTTCGTATAAATATTCTCATTTTCACCTTTTTATGCGAACATAAAGTTTATTGTAAACTCTATTGCCGCTTTAGTCAACTAAATTTTTTAGTCAACTTTCAAATACTACCTGAAATGAAACATGTTATAATTAGCCGATGCCTCATTATCATGTGCTCCAATCATAAAGGAAGCATATGCAATTATAACCGTATCAATATCGCGGCTGTCAATATATTCCTCAAGACTTTCATCAAAATCTCTCAGTACCAATGTCTGAATTTCTGAAATACCAAGAGATAAAAAGGGAACTGTTATCTGTTCATAAGAATCCCCCAAAACAAGCACCCTTTTCCCTTCTGTATTGCCATGGTTGACGACGGTACTTTCGATAACCCCTTCCGGCATATAAGAATAATGCCAGCTTGTTGCACCGTAAACATCCAGATTATTTTCCGGCATGAAAATTTCCTGATTTACCAAGGCTTCTCCAAAACTCCCCTGCATTATACTTCCGTTCATGTAATAAACCGTATAATCTGTCGCATAATCAGGCAGCACAAGGTCAAAATCATCCATACCCACAAAAGAAACACCCAGTTTCTTTCCCTGTTCACCCAGCCAGGCATTCTCGTAATGCGTAACCGCAAACCGGTTGTCATCATATAATGAAAGGTCTATATGATAACCATAATATGCATTTAGTTCCGCTGCAATTGCTTCCGCCGCAATTTTCCCTGCCGGCACAGTCCAATGATGGTCAGTCTTATAAAAAAAGTCAAATGAATCAAGACCCATCGCACTATAATTCTCCCTCAGGTCAATATAATGCACTCCGATATCATCCAGCCTTTCCAAAAATCTGTCTGTATTGCTGTTTACAAAGGTATACCTTCCCAACTCGTTTTTAACCACATCATCGTTAAAATATTTGGTGGGTTCATTTACATACAAAAGCTGTATAACCCGTTCGTCCAGAAAATCTTTTAAAGCAGCAATCTGTTCAATCTCATAATCGGTTGTCGTTAAGGAATATATACCCGCAACATAACCGTTTTCCATCACAATACCGCCTTTTTTCTGATAAATTTCCCTTAACCCCAGATTTTTTGCCAGATTTCCGTTCAAATTTATCAGGCATTGCTTAAATGGCAAGTCAGATAGAAAACTTTGTACTGTGACCTCATAAGCAGGCATTTCTTCTTTTATAATTCCGACCTCTCTCCCGACTGATGAAATCAATTCATCCGCATAGCTGTACGCCCGCCCCATGACACAACCGGCCAATACAACAGCCAACAGGACGACGGTTACGATTTTTTCTTCTATTCCCATCTTTTTGCCCATGTAATCCTCCTAGAAGTTTCCATACAAAAACGGATTATTCTGCCCTGCTGCCACAAATGAAACCGCCCAGATAAAAAGCATACAAAGTACAACTGCCATAATAACGCTTCCAATCCGTTCCCGTCTTTCGTTTCCGGACAAGATGGAACGTAACTTTGGTATTACCGGAAATGCAAAAACAATGGCGGCAAGAATAAAAGGCCAATACTCTCCAATCAGCACTGCCGTACGTTGATTCGCCAGTTCCCCTCCTGCAGATAAGAACATATGCCCGATATAACGCAGACCGCTGCGTAAACTTTGGGAGTTAAAGATTACCCATTGGAAATTAATAAAAAGAAGAACAAACAGACGGTACACAACACGTCCTGCCTTTGTATGGATTTTATCCGGAATTTTTAACGCCTTCTCTGCCGCAATAACAAGAAAGTACAATAACCCCCAAAAGATAAACCGTCCGCTCGCTCCATGCCATATGCCTGTCAACAGCCACACAACAAAAAGATTAAAATATAACCTTATTTTTGAATTTACCCTTGAACCGCCCATGGGTATATACACATAATCCCTAAACCATGCACCAAGCGTGATATGCCACCTGCGCCAAAATCCGCTTACAGACGCTGTCATATACGGATAATTAAAGTTTTCCATACAGGAAAACCCGCACATTTCCCCTATTCCTATTGCCATGTCAGAGTAGCCCGAAAAATCATAATACAGCCGAAGGGAATAGCAAATGGAACCCAGCCATAAATAAGCGGGGGTTGTCGTTGATAACTCCGCTGCAAATATCTCCTCCACAATCAGACCAAGCACATCCGCCAAAAGAACCTTCTTTACAAACCCTGTGACAAATTTTTCCCCGCCACGGTAAAAATCGGCTTTTCCGCTGAAAAAATCGCCATAACGGCAAATAGGCCCGGAAACAATCTGTGAGAAAAAAGACAGGTAAAGCGCGCCATGCACCGGGTTTTTCTTTAATGTAATTTTTCCCGAAAACACATCCGCCAAAAGGGAAATTGCCTTAAAAGTAAAAAAAGAAATGCCAAGCGGAAGAAGTATTCCCCTCGCACCGAATGTTGTGCCAAATACGATATTGACATTTTCCGTTACAAAGTCAAAATACTTATAATAAAACAGGCATCCTGCGTCGAGTCCGATTCCCGCAGCAAGCACAAATACCGCAAATATCCGGCAGCGTGTTCTTAACGCCTGTATTACGTAAGCAAGCAGTACATTCACAGTGATACCGGCAATAAACAACATAAAATAAACCGGTGAACCGCACGCATAAAAAAACAAACTGAGCAGCAGCAGCGCATAATTTTTCCATTTGGACTTCAATGCAGCTGCAATAAACACCGCAGGTAAAAATAGAAACAAAAACGCAATATCCGTCATATCCATTTTGTATTTCCTCATTCTTCAGGGTATTTCCAAATTCACCTAATAAAACATCACAACAGGCACGCCGATTTCCAGCATATCGTATAGTTCTCCCATCACACTGCTTGGAACATTGATACAGCCGTGGGAACCGCCTGTTTTGTATATTTCTCCGCCAAAATCCCTTCTCCATGAAGCGTCGTGTATGCCGACGCTTCCCTTTACAGGCACCCAGTACTTGACGGGTGAAGCATACCCTTCCCCTCTGAGTATCCGATTTCTCTGCATATTATATACAAAAAAAACTCCGGTCGGCGTACCCATCCGGCGGCTTGTATTGCCGGTAACGATATCCGTTTCCAATTTCAGTTCGCCATCCTCATAATAGTACAGCTTCTGCATCCCCATATCCACTTCAACATAGGTATCCCCGATATCGTTTTTTCCCCGGACAGCGGCCTGCTGGATATAGGCGGGAACATGGACTTCCTGTTTCTTTTCCAAAAATGCTTCCGCCAGATAGGCTATTTCCGCATCCCTGTCCAGTTTATTGCCATAGGTGCCGCCTTCAATCGTGATGATATCCCCTCTGGTACTATAAAAATCCCTGACGCTTCCACAGGTATCATATTCCAGACAGAGCGTATCTATAAACGCCTTAATGCCTTCCTCACTGCAGACCGGATTTTGGTCTTCATCCAAAAGAAAATCCCCATTATCATCCAGTGCAATAAAACTGCTGGTAATTTCAGGAGTCAGCGCAATTTTCACATCCCCCATGTCATACTGTATGCCGCAGTCCTGGAATGCTTCTATCTTTTCCCATAACGCAAGTGTATCCTGTTCGTCTTTTGTATAAGGCAGACTAGCATAACAATCCGACACATCAATCCAAAACCTGCCCTGCATAAGCATCTCTGCCACCCTGTTCCTGACAGCCTGCAAATCAAGCACATCCTGCTTTCCGTCATAAAGCACATACCCCTGCTCCAGTCGGATTTCCACTACGGATTCTTTTGCATTTGCCTGTTCTATGCCGCAGCTATTCAAAACTTCTTCCAGCAGAAGCATATCAAAACTGATTTCCGGATTTATTGTTTCCTGACCGGACTTCACCAGACCGCCCGCCCACATAAACGGACTCTGCCCGTCCTGAAGCTTTTGCAGCGGATTTGTGTAATCAATAGAAAAACCAATTTCTGATAAACTGATTTCATATTGCCCGCCAAGCGCATCCTGTATGACAAATTTGTCATTTGTGTATTGCTTTTGCAATTCTTCATTTATCACAGTGATTGAATGTCCCGTACAGTAAACACCGTTAACAAATGTCCCCGGATTAAATCCCCTGCTGTAATAAGCCGCCATTGCCAGATACCCCAAGGCTGCCACGGCAATAACGGCTATTACGGCATTTCGTAAAAATGCTTTATTTCTTTTCATATTATCTTATTTCCTGTCAGACAAATCATCCTCATCGAAAGCGTCGCTGATAGGCGCCCCTGCAGGCACCATGGGAAATACCTTGTCATCCTCAGGAATTACACACTCGATTACCACCGGAGCCTGCATGGAAATGGCTTTCTCGATGGCAGGCGCCACTTCTTCCTTTTTCGTCACCCTGATAGCCGCACAGCCCAGGCCTTCCGCCACCTTGCAAAAATCCACCTTATCGTTCAGCACTGTCTGTGAATACCTGTGGTCGTAAAAAAGCGTCTGCCACTGGCGTACCATTCCAAGCACATGGTTATTGATTATCACCTGAATAATGGGGATATTGTACCTGCTTGCGGTAGCCAGTTCATTCATATTCATACGGAAGCAGCCATCTCCAGCGATGTTAATACAGACTTTATCAGGGCAGCCGGTCTTTGCGCCGATACATGCCCCGAGACCGTATCCCATGGTTCCCAGTCCGCCTGATGACAAAAAGGTACGCGGTTGTGTGTACTGATAGTACTGTGCCGCCCACATCTGATGCTGTCCGACATCCGTACTGATAACAGCCTCTCCCTTTGTCACGCGGTCAATTTCTTCCATTACATAAGGGCAGGATAACTGCTCCTTATTGTATTTTAAAGGATATTTTTCTTTTATTTCTTTTATATGCTTCATCCATTCGGTATGTTCCAGCTTATTTAAACGGGCATTCAACTCTTTTAAGATACATTTCAAATCCCCGGTCACACTGGCGCACACAGGAATATTCTTGCCGATTTCCGCCGCGTCTATATCAATATGAAGCACTTTTGCATTCTTTGCAAAAGTTTTCGGGTTGCCGATTACCCTGTCGGAAAAACGGGCGCCAAGGGCAATCAGTAAATCACATTCGCTGACCCCGAAATTAGAAGTTTTGGTGCCGTGCATACCAATCATGCCCGTATATCTGTCGCTTCTGCCGTCAAACGCCCCCTTACCCATCAGCGTATCACAGACAGGCGCATCTATTTTTTCCGCAAATGCTTTCACCTGCTCTGCCGCGCCGGAAATGATTGCCCCGCCGCCCAGATAGATATAAGGTTTTTCGGCCTTTTCAATCAGCTCGACAGCCCTCTCCAAATCTTCATTTGTATACCGGTTCAACACCCTGGGCTTTGCCGGAACTACGGGCGTATATTCGCAGGTATTCGCCGTAACATCCTTCGTAATATCCACCAGCACGGGACCCGGACGGCCGGATTTGGCGATAGCAAATGCTTTTCTCAACGTATCCGCCAGTATCGAAACATCCTTTACAATATAACCATGCTTGGTAATGGGCATGGTAACGCCTGCAATATCCACTTCCTGAAAGGTATCCTTGCCTAAAAGAGGCAGGTTTACATTGGCCGTGATAGCCACCATGGGCACAGAATCCATGTAAGCCGTCGCAATGCCGGTAACCAGGTTGGTTGCGCCCGGACCGCTCGTCGCCATACATACGCCTACCCTGCCCGTCGCCCTTGCGTAGCCGTCCGCCGCATGGGCAGCGCCCTGCTCATGGGAAGTCAGAATATGGTTAATTTCATTGCTGTGTTTGTAAAGCGCATCGTAAATATTTAAAATGGTGCCTCCCGGATAGCCAAAGACGGTGTCTACCCCCTGCTCCTTCAGGCATTCTATAACAATTTCCGCACCAGTAAGCTGCATCCTTCCATCCTCCAATTTATGATTCATTTTCACGCGGCATCTCCAGAATAGCGCCGCGGTTACCGCTGGTGACCAATTCCCTGTAACGGGCAAGATAACCTGTCTTTACCTTCGGCTCCCTGGGCTGCCATGCACGGCGCCTTTTTTCCATCTCTTCGTCGGAAATATTTACATTCAGGGTATTCTCCGGAATGTTGATGCTTATGATATCGCCCTCTTCCACCAGCGCAATGGGACCGCCCACTGCCGCCTCCGGTGAAACATGCCCGATGGAAGCGCCCCTGGAAGCGCCGGAAAAACGGCCGTCCGTAATGAGCGCCACAGAAGAGCCAAGACCCATTCCCGCAATGGCGGAGGTGGGATTTAACATTTCCCTCATGCCCGGGCCTCCTTTGGGGCCTTCATAGCGGATAACCACAACATCTCCTGCCACGATTTTACCGCCCTTGATGGCCTCGATGGCATCCTCCTCGCAGTCAAACACCCTTGCAGGGCCTTCATGCACCATCATTTCAGGCACAACGGCAGAACGCTTCACCACGCCGGAGTCCGGAGCAAGGTTTCCTTTTAGCACGGCAATCCCGCCTGTAGAGGAATAGGGATTTTCCACCGTCCTGATGACGCTTTCATCCCGGTTTACCGCATTCTGTATATTTTCACCCACTGTCTTACCTGTAACGGTAATCAAATCAAGGTTCAGCAGATTCAGCTTGGAAAGTTCTTTCATAACTGCGTACACACCGCCTGCCTCGTTCAAATCCTCCATATAAGTAGGCCCTGCCGGAGCCAGATGGCAGAGATTCGGCGTGATGGCGGAAAGTTCGTTTGCAATGTCAAGATTTAAGTCCACGCCTGCCTCATGGGCGATTGCCGGCAGATGCAGCATGGTGTTGGTGGAGCATCCCAGCGCCATATCCACCGTGAGGGCGTTGCGGAATGCTTCCTCAGTCATGATGTCGCGGGGCTTGATGTCTTTTTCCACCAGTTCCATAATTTTCATTCCCGCATGTTTTGCCAGCCGGATTCTCTCGGAATATACGGCAGGAATCGTACCGTTGCCGCGAAGTCCCATGCCGATTGCCTCTGTCAGGCAGTTCATGGAATTTGCCGTATACATGCCGGAGCAGGAACCGCAGGTGGGACATACCTTTTCTTCAAATTCACAAAGGTCTTCCATCGTCATGGTGCCTGCCGCCACGCTGCCCACTGCCTCAAACATGGAAGAAAGGCTCTTTTTCTCCCCCTTTACCCTTCCCGCCAGCATGGGACCGCCGGAAACAAATATGGTGGGGATATTTAACCTTGCCGCCGCCATCAGAAGGCCCGGCACATTCTTGTCACAGTTGGGGATACAGACCAGACCGTCAAACCCGTGCGCCATCGCCATGCATTCCGTGCTGTCTGCTATCAAATCCCTGGTAACAAGACTGTATTTCATGCCGATATGGCCCATGGCAATACCGTCGCAGACTGCGATGGCAGGAAAAACCACAGGCGTACCGCCTGCCATTGCCACTCCCATTTTAACGGCTTCGGCAATTTTATCCAGGTTCATGTGGCCGGGTACAATTTCATTGTAGGAACTTACAATCCCGATAAGGGGCCTTTTTCTTTCCTCCTCCGTATAACCCAGTGCGTTAAACAAACTCCTGTGAGGCGCCTGGCTTGCGCCTGTTTTAACAGAATCACTTCTCATGCTTTCCTCCATTCCGTCCCAAACGGACGTTTTATTTTCACTTAATAACGGTTGTCAAATACCCTTGTCGATTTCTTTTCACTTCTGGGAAGCTCCCCGATTTCCACCGGCATTACCTTCACCAGAATCCCTATTTTATATTTGAAGGTTTCCGTAATTTCCCTTTCCAGTTCATACTTGTTTGCGCCGGCGTCGGCTTCCACAAACAGGGTACAGATATCCTTGCCTTCCATATGGTCTATCATAAACTGATATTCGCTGGACGCCCCCTTTATGCCGGAGAGCAGTTCGTCTATCTGGCTGGGGAAGATATTGACGCCCTTCACCTTCACCATGTCATCCGTACGTCCCAAAATGGTGTCAATCCGCGGGAACTTACAGCCGCAGGGACATTCTCCCAGAATGACCCTGGTTAAATCATGCGTGCGGTATCGGATAAGGGGCGCACCCTGCTTCTTTAATGTGGTAATCACCAGTTCGCCCACTTCGCCGTCCGGCACCGGTTCGCCTGTTTTGGGATTGACAATTTCAAAATAGATATAATCCGTCCACATATGCATCCCGCATTCATATTCACAGCTCATGCCAATGCCGGGACCATATACTTCAGTCAGTCCGTAAATATCGTAAAGCTGCACGCCCAGTTCACCCGCAATGCGCTTTCTCATCTTTTCTCCCCATCTCTCGGAGCCGATAATGCCTTTCTTTAAATGGATTTTATCGCCGATGCCCCGTTTGGCAATCTCTTCCGCCAAAAGCAAAGCATACGAGGAAGTCGCACACAATACGGTGGACTCCAAATCCATCATCATGCGCAGCTGCTTATCCGTGTTGCCCGGCCCCATGGGAATCACCATCGCCCCCAGGCGCTCCGCGCCGTTCTGGAACCCGATGCCCGCCGTCCACAGTCCGTATCCCGGCGTAATGTGGACGCGGTCCTTATTTGTGACGCCTGCCATCTCATAACAGCGCTTAAACATTTCCGCCCAGTCGCTTACATCCTGCGCGGTATACGGAATAATAACCGGCGTACCCGTAGTGCCCGAGGAGGAATGAATCCTGACAATGTCTTCATCCGGCACCGCCTGCAGCCCAAGCGGATATGCCTCCCTCAAATCTCCCTTCCAAGTGAAAGGCAGTTTTTCAAAGTCTTCCTGACTTTCTATGGCATCTACATCCACATCCTTCAATTTTTCCCTGTAAAAGCAATCCTTGCCTGTCAGGTTTTTTAACTGTGCCTTAATCAGGCTAAACTGCTCGTCTGTCATCTTCATGGCATCACTTCCCCTTCTGTCATATGTATTGCCTTCAGGTTTATCTCCCTAAACCTTTCCGGCAGCCGTTTTTCAATTGCACTTTCCAACTCTTTTATATCCATGGGCAGCGCCCCTGCTTTTACGGCAGCCGCCAATAGCGCCATATTAAGTACTTTTGCAGAACCGCATTTTGCACAGACCGCGTCGCCATCCACCAGTACCAGCTTCTTCACCTTCCTTTGCAGATAGGAAAGCATCTCTTTTCCGTCATATTCACTTCCCGCAAGGGAAGACGTCACCGGTTTCACCGCCTTTTTGTTGACTATCACCATGCCGCCTTCTTTTAAATAATCCAGGCACCTGACCGCTTCCGCAGGTTCAAAGGCAATCAGCACATCCGCGCCGTGCATAGGGATAATCGGCGACTTTATGCTGCCTCCCACCCGCACGTGGCTGACTACGCTGCCGCCCCTTTGTGCCATGCCTATGGTCTCCGCCGTCCTCACATTCTCTCCTTTTTCCATAGCCGCAAAAGCTATCATCTTGGAAGCAAGCACTGTTCCCTGACCGCCGACACCGCACAGCAAACAACTATTTGTCACAGGCTCCACGCTCCTTTCCCACACCTTCAATCGCCTTTGCCGGACATACCTGTGCACACAAGGTACAGCCATAACACAGGGAAGGCTCAATCATTACCCTGCCGTCCTCAACGACAATGGCAGGACAGCCCAAGTCCCGGATACATTTTTTACACTGAATACATTTGTCCTGATTGACCGAAAATCCGGCTGCAGGTTTTGTCACGGCAATGCAGGGCGCCTGAAAGATAACGGCCCTTACGCCGTCACATGCGGCGGCCTCTTCCACAGCCCTTAACGCTTCCTTCTGGTGAAAGGGATTCACCGTGGTAACATAAGAAACTCCCATGGCAAGTAAAACCTTCTCTATGCTTACTTTTTCCGAAATTCCACCCATCATGGTTTTTCCCGTGCCGGGATGGGGCTGATGCCCCGTCATGGCCGTGGTGGAATTGTCAAGCACCACCAGAATGATATCTGTCTGATTGTAAACGGCATTGACTACTCCCGTCATGCCGGATGCAAAAAACGTGGAGTCGCCGATAAAAGCAAAGTGCAGGGTATCCGGCTCGACTCGTTGAAGCCCCTGCGCAATCGTGACGTCCGCCCCCATGCAAAGGCAGGTGTCCACCATATCAAGCGGCTTTGCGTTGCCCAGCGTATAACATCCTATATCTCCCGAAAACACAGCCTTTCTTCCCTTTACCGCCTGCTTGACCGCATAAAAGGAAGCCCGGTGCGGACACCCCGCGCAGAGGACGGGCGGCCTTACGGGAAGCGCCGGTCTGTCTGCGCCGGTTCCGGTATTGACGCATAATTCCTCCACTACCTTTTTATCAAAGAAATCCGCCAGCAGGCACCTTGCCAGTTCCACGGAGTTTTCTCCCGCACACGGCGCCGTCTTATCCAGCTTTCCGTGTATCCTTACAGGAAGATGATGCTGTCCGCACAAAAGCAGCAATTCCTTTTCTATCACAGGGTCTAATTCTTCCATGCAAAGGACCTCATCCACCTGCTGCAAAAATTCCAGGGCAAGCTTTGCCGGAAACGGGAACGGCGTGCCGATTTTTAATAAGGAAAAGTCCCTTTTATCGTATCCGTCCATGATAATGGCTTCCCTCGTATAGGCATAACTGATGCCGCTGGTTGCAATCCCCAGCCGCTTCGGCTTTTTGGCGTCCCCATATACTTTGTGTTTGTTTCCCATATATTCGGAGAACAAATCCCCTATCTGCGGATTGCGCTCCTCTATTTTTTTATGGTTCAGATAGGATGTCCTAGGAAAAATGACAAACCTGCCCGTGTCTTTCACAAACCCTTTCGGGACATTCCGGTACTTTCCTGCAGCGTCAATTTCCATGGACGCGCAGCCGTGACACACCCGTGTGGTCGGTCTTAACAATACAGGCGTATTATATTTTTCGGAAATGGCAAAAGCATCCTGAACCATCTCAAACGCTTCCTCCGGCGACGCCGGGTCAAACACCGGAATCTTTGCAAAGGAAGCAAAGGTTCTGGTATCCTGCTCCGTCTGGGAGGAAATCGGACCCGGGTCATCTGCCGCGACAATCACCATGCCGCCCACACACCCCACGTACGCAAGGCTCATCAACGCATCCGAGGCCACGTTTAAACCTACCTGCTTCATGGTTACCAATGTCCTTGCACCGGCGTAAGAAGCGCCTGCCGCAACCTCTAACGCCGCCTTTTCATTGACTGACCATTCCACATAAATGCTTCCGTCATTTTCCCTCGCCACCGTTTCCAGAATCTCCGTGGAAGGGGTTCCCGGATATCCGGCCACCAGATTTACGCCTGCCTGAATTGCTCCCATGGCAATGGCTTCGTTTCCCATCAATAACTGCATATGTATACCTCTTAAGTTAGATTCTCTCTGCAATCAGGCTTCCCATTTCAGAACAGCCCACCTGCTTTAACCCTTCCGACATAATATCGCCGGTACGGAATCCGTCGGCAAGCACTTTTTTCACTGCCTCTTCCACGGCATCCGCCGCAGCGTCCAAATCAAAGCTGTAACGCAGCATCATTGCCGCACTTAAAATCGTGGCTATGGGATTTGCAACGTCCATCCCTGCAATATCCGGTGCGGAGCCATGGCTTGGCTCGTACAGGCCGAACCTGGTATCATTTAAGGAAGCGCTGGCCAGCATCCCAATAGAACCTGTCACCATACTTGCTTCATCCGAGAGTATATCTCCAAACATGTTTTCCGTCAGAATCACATCAAACTGGGACGGGTCTTTTACAAGCTGCATGGCACAGTTATCCACCAGCATATGCTCCAGGGTAACCTCGGGATAATCCTTTGCCACTTCTTCCACCACTGCGCGCCACAGCCTGGAAGAATCCAGCACGTTTGCCTTATCCACGCTGGTAACCTTTTTCTTTCTCTTCATGGCAATGTCAAAGCCTTTTATGGCAATTCTCCTGATTTCATTTTCGTCATAAGTCAGGGTATCGATGGCTTTGCGCACACCGTTTTCCTCGACGGTTTTTCTCTCGCCGAAATACAGACCGCCCGTCAGTTCCCGCATTATCATAATATCAAAACCTGCCGCACTGATTTCTTCTTTTAAGGGGCAGGCTGAAGCCAGCTCTTTATATAAAAGCGCGGGTCTCAGATTAGCAAACAGATTGAGCGCTTTCCTGATTTTGAGCAGCCCTGCCTCGGGACGCTTTTCAGGCGGCAGCTTGTACCACGGGGACGTGGAAGTATTGCCGCCAATGGAACCCATCAGCACCGCATCCGCCGATTTTGCCGTATCAATCGCCTCATCTGTAAGAGGGATTCCATGCACGTCAATGGAGGCGCCTCCCATCAATATATCCGTAAAATCAGGCACAAAGCCAAATTTTTCGCCCGCTTTTACCAACACCTTCTTTGCTTCCGCTATAATTTCCGGTCCGATACCGTCGCCCGGAATACAAGTTATTTTTAAATTCATGTTTTTCCTCATTCCTGCGCCACTTTTGCGCATTTTTTCTCATCCTGCTTTTTCTTAATCCTAAAAGTCCCAAAATCTGCGGCTTATAGACCTGCCGGCGGATTCAGGGACTTTCAGGATAATAAATAGCTTTTTATGCCTCGCCGGCCTTTTCCACACGGCTTATGGCAGTTTTTTCCATGGGAATACGGCAGTTTTTGTTATTGCCAAATTCTACAATAACCATGTCGTCATTGATATCAATCACAATGCCGTAAAATCCTGAAGTTGTCAGGACACAATCCCCTGTTGCCAACGTGGAAAGCATGGCTGCCACTCTCTTCTGTTCTTTTTTCTGCGGTCTCATAAGCAAAAACCACATACCGCCAAAAATAGCCACATAAACCAAAATGATAAAAATAGTGCCGGTTGTTCCGCCTGCTGTACCAGCAGCTCCGGCTGCTGCATCAGCACTAAGTAAAATGCTCATATTCTGTCCTCCTGTACGCCTTATCCATTAATCATACACAACTTCTCAGCTTTGGGCAAGTAGTTTATCAATTTTTTTCTTTTTATAAGCGGCGAATGCTCCCTCATCCAGAGCGTTTCGGATTTCCGCCATCATGGTATTATAAAAATACAGGTTATGCAGCACGCACAGCCTCATGCCCAGCATCTCCTTTGCTTTCAGCAGATGCCTGATATATGCCCGGGAATACCGCCTGCAGGCAGGACATCCGCATCCTTCCTCAATCGGTCCGTCATCCAGTTCATATTTTGCATTGAACAGGTTTATTTTCCCATGATTGGTATAAAGGTGTCCGTGCCTGCCGTTCCGTGTAGGATATACACAGTCAAAAAAGTCTACGCCCCGCTCCACGCCCTCTAAGATATTCACCGGCGTTCCCACTCCCATCAGATACGTAGGCTTGTCCGCCGGCAGAAAAGGCACCACCTCGTCCAGAATATGGTACATTTCCTCATGGCTCTCCCCCACCGCCAGTCCGCCGACTGCATAACCGTCCAAATCCATATCCACGATTCTTTTGGCATGTTCTATCCGGATATCCTCATAAACGGCGCCCTGATTGATACCGAAAAGCAGCTGCTTTTTATTGATGGTATCCTCCAGCCCGTTCAGCCTGTCCATCTCTTTTTTGCAGCGCGCCAGCCATCTGGTAGTGCGTGCAACGGATTCCTGCACATACATTCGCTCCGCCTTTGCGCTGGGACATTCATCAAATGCCATGGCAATGGTAGAAGCCAGATTGGACTGTATCTGCATACTTTCCTCCGGCCCCATGAATATTTTCCGACCGTCGATATGGGAGTTAAAGTAAACGCCTTCTTCTTTGATTTTCCTGAGTCCGGCCAGAGAAAAAACCTGGAACCCTCCTGAATCCGTTAGGATTGGCTTGTCCCAGGACATAAACTTGTGCAGTCCGCCCAATTGTTTAATAATCTTATCTCCGGGCCGTACATGCAGGTGGTATGTATTTGATAATTCCACCTGTGTGCCGATTCCCTCCAAATCCTGAGTGGACACGGCTCCCTTTATGGCTGCCACCGTCCCCACATTCATAAAAACGGGGGTCTGAATCACTCCGTGTACAGTGTGGAACTCGCCTCTTTTGGCCCGTCCCTCCTGTTTCAGCAAACGATACATTTAAAAATCCTCCCAAAACTCTTCCAGTGTAATGCCTTTTTGGGTTATCACTGTAGCCGCCTCGATACCTACATATCTGAAATGCCACGGCTCATATTCAATCCCGGTGATATATTCTTTGCCTTCCGGATAACGAAGGATAAATCCATACTCATAACTGTGTTCCGCAAGCCATTTTCCCGTATCCGTGTCTGCAAATCCTGCGTTCAGATTTTTATAGGTACTGCTGTAAAAATCTATGGCAAGCCCAATCCTGTGCTCGCTGGCATTGGGTGACGTCACTGTCATGGAAGCAGTCTTATAAGCGTCCATGTAAGACATCCCTGCCTCCATGAAACGGTCTATTTTCCGGTTAAACAGGTATGTCTGACGGTTATAATCCCGGTAAGGGGAACAGATAACCAAATCCACGCCGTCATTTTTCGCCGCCTGCATCATGGCAAGCAAATCCTCCAGTATCCTCTCATCGCACTGCATATTTCCGGTGATGGTTCCAAGCGGAAAAGTATAATCGTCCGGTATGGAGTGCTGTTTATTTATCAAAATCAGCCTCCAATCCTCTTCATCAAAATCATAAGAACTGTAATCGGCTTCCTGTGAACCTTCTGTTTCGTTTTCCACCATTTCCCTGTATGTGCTGTTATTTTCCAGAATCTCTTCCAATGTATAAGTATCCAGTTCTTCCTCTTCCAGAAGCGCCACATCATCATAAGTTTCCAAGCTTTCTTCATCTGCTTCAATGGACGCCACTTCTTCTGTGTTAATTTCCTGCTCTGCGGCAAGCACAACCCCATCTTTGGACACCTCTACAGGAGCATTCTGCCTGTCAAGACTTTCCGTAGAGGCAAAACTGCTCCCCACCACGGAAAAAAGCAACAGCAAAACAGCACAGGAATATCGTTTGCCATTAGCGGCAATCTTTAACCCTGCGTGATATGCTGACAACACTGCCGTCATGTAAACCAGTACGGCGCCCCTTAACCATTTGTGCTTTTTTGCCACCCCGGTACAACGGGATATGAATATTTCTCGGAATGTTTTTTTCATATACAAACCCATCCGTGCATATTTCAGTACATTATGTACTATAATATCACACTTTTTTTCATATTGCACTATATTTTTTACAAAATACCAATATATTTCTATTTTTATATTGCACCCGGATGTATTTTTTTGTATAGTGGAAAAAATATGAATTTTCAGGAGGCTGTTATGGCTGGTTCTACATATGGCACAATATTTAAAATTACCACCTGGGGGGAATCTCACGGAAAAGCGCTGGGCGTTGTCGTGGACGGATGCCCGGCTAACCTTCCCCTTTCAGAAGAAGACATTCAGAAATATCTGGACAGGAGGAAACCGGGCCAGAGCAATATCACCACCTCACGCAAAGAGGCGGATTTGGTCGAAATTCTTTCCGGTGTATTTGAGGGACGCACTACAGGGACTCCCATTTCCCTGCTTGTCCGCAACACCTCCCAGCGCTCTGCCGATTACAGCGAAATCGCTTCTTACTACAGACCCGGCCATGCGGATTATACCTTTGACGCCAAATACGGGTTTCGGGATTATCGGGGCGGCGGCCGCTCCTCCGGCAGGGAAACCATAGGCAGGGTGGCCGCAGGCGCCATTGCGGCAAAGCTGCTTAAGGAAATGGGCATTACCGTCACCGCCTACACCCGCTCCATCGGGCCAATAGAAGCGGATTTATCCGCCTTTGACAAAGAGGCCATATTCACCACTCCCACCGCCATGCCGGACCAAAAAGCTTCCGCACTGGCAGAAGCATACTTACAGGAAAATATAAAAAAACTGGACTCCACCGGCGGCGTCATGGAATGTATGGTGGAAGGAATGCCGGCCGGTATCGGAGACCCGGTATTTGAAAAACTGGATGCCAATTTAAGCAAGGCCATTATGTCCATCGGCGCCGTAAAAGCCGTGGAAATCGGAGACGGCGTACAGGTTTCCAGAGCATGCGGAAGTCAGAACAACGATGCGTTTTTCAACAACGGCACCTCCATAGAAAAAAAGACAAACCATGCCGGAGGCATTTTAGGCGGTATCAGCGACGGCAGCCCCATCCTGATACGCGCGCACGTAAAACCCACCGCCTCCATCTTTCAGTCACAGGAAACCGTAAACAAAGAAGGCGAAAATATTATCATACAGATTAAGGGAAGGCATGACCCCATCATCGTCCCCAGGGCCGTTGTCGTCATGGAATGCATGACGGCCATCACCCTGTTAGACGCCCTGATGGTAAATATGAGCGCCCGCGCAGAAAACCTGATAAGCTTTTACAAGAGGAAATGAGATAATTTTACTCCGTGAAACAACAAAAAAGACGTCACTGAAAAGCGGCGTCTTTTCCTTTATATTACATAATTATCACCTGTATCTGATTTCATTAAATCAGCAAGGGTTTTGTTGTCAAAATAATCGTTCACAATTTGATGGAAGGCCTCCCACATCGGATAAGTGCGGCATTCGTGGATTCTCTCACAGGGTTTTGCACCGCGTTCAAGGCAGGCAACCGGTGCAAGATTACCTTCTGTCAGCCGGAGGATATCCCCAACCCTGCAATCTTCAGGTGGTTTTATCAGGCGATAACCGCCGCCTTTTCCCTGCAATCCTTCCACAAAACCGTTTTTGGATAATACGGGAATGATTTGCTCCAAATACTTTAATGATATACCCTGCCTTTCGGCAACTTCTTTCATCGGCACATACCCTTTGTCTGTATGCTCCGCAAGTTCAATCAATACGCGAAGCGCATATCTGCCCCTTGTCGAAATCATCATCACAGCCACCTCTCTTTACAGACAAGTATACTACAATATAAGCAGATTTATCAAGAAATGCAAATCATTTTTCCAAATCATTTTTTCCATAATAATCCTGCAGGGCTTTCTGAATTGCTTCTTTAGCAAGCGCCAAGCCATACCAGCCTTACTCCGAAAACAACGGGGTGGACAAATATCTGTCACCGGTGTCGGGTAAAAGTACAACAACCGTCTTTCCTTCGTTTTCCGGACGCTTTGCCAGCTTTATGGCGGCAAAAACTGCTGCGCCGGATGAAATGCCCACCAGTATCCCCTCTCTTTTGCTGATTAACCGTCCTGTTTCAAATGCATCCTCATTTGAAACGGCAATAATTTCATCATAAATGCCCGTATTCAGTACATCGGGGACAAAGCCCGCTCCAATACCCTGAATCTTATGGGCTCCGGCCTTGCCGGTGGAAAGTACCGCAGACGACTCAGGTTCAACGGCAACCATCTTAACAGAAGGATTTTGGGATTTCAAATATTCACCCACACCTGTAATAGTGCCGCCCGTGCCAACGCCTGCAACAAAAATATCAACATTGCCGTCGGTATCTTCATAAATTTCAGGTCCTGTTGTCTCTTTGTGTGCCTTAGGATTGGCAGGATTGACAAACTGACCCGGAATAAAACTGTCCTTTGTTTCCTTTGCAAGCTCTTCCGCCTTTGCAATGGCGCCCTTCATGCCTTTTGAGCCTTCTGTAAGCACCAATTCGGCTCCATATGCTTTCATAAGCTGGCGGCGTTCCACTGACATGGTTTCGGGCATAACGATAATAATTTTGTATCCCCGCGCTGCTGCAACGGCAGCAAGGCCTATACCCGTGTTGCCGGATGTCGGCTCTATGATTACGGAACCCGGTTTCAGCCTGCCGGCGGCTTCAGCTTCATCAATCATGGCTTTTGCAATCCGGTCCTTAACAGAACCTGCCGGATTAAAATATTCAAGCTTGGCGACAATTTTTGCTTTTAAACCTAACGATTTTTCAATATTCGTAAGCTCCAAAAGCGGTGTTTTTCCGATTAGTTGAACAGCGGATGTATAAATATTAGACATAATATTAGTTCCTCCCCATTACTTTGCAGCGTCAAAACCATTTTGCAAATCTGCGATAATATCGTCGACATGTTCCGTACCAATAGAAAGACGGATTGTATTAGGCCGGATTCCCTGTTCTTCCAATTCTTCCTCAGTAAGCTGGCTGTGGGTAGTCGTCGCCGGGTGGATAACAAGGCTCTTGACATCTGCGACATTGGCAAGCAAAGAAAATATCTTCAAATTATCAATAAACCTGTGGGCTTCTTCTACACCGCCTTGAATTTCGAAGGTGAAAATGGAAGCGCCGCCGTTCGGAAAGTATTTCTGATACAAGGCATGGTCAGGATGTTCGGGCAGCGACGGGTGATTTACCTTTGCAACCTGCGGATGCCCTGAAAGGAAAGCAACAACCTTCTTTGTATTTTCCGCATGGCGTTCCAGGCGTAAAGACAGGGTTTCAATGCCCTGCAAAAGCAGAAAAGCGGCAAACGGAGAAATCGTTGCGCCGGTGTCACGGAGTAAGATTGCCCTTATATAAGTTACAAATGCAGCCGCACCAACCGCCTCTGCAAAAGAAATACCGTGATAACTGGGATTAGGCTCAGCAATTGCAGGATATTTACCGCTTGCCGACCAGTCAAATTTACCGGAATCCACGATTATTCCGCCTAGGGTTGTTCCATGCCCGCCAAGAAATTTCGTAGCGGAATGCACTACGATATCCGCGCCATGTTCAATCGGCCGGATAAGAAACGGCGTGCCGAAGGTATTATCCACCACCAGCGGCAGTCCATGCTTGTGGGCAAGCACGGCAAGAGCATCGATGTCAGGAATATCGCTGTTGGGATTCCCCAGAGTTTCAATATAAATTGCTCTGGTATTATCTTGAATTGCAGCTTCCACTTCTTCCAGATTATGGATATTCACGAAAGAAGCTGTAATCCCAAACGCAGGAAGCGTATGCGCCAGCAGATTATAGCTGCCGCCATATATCGTTTTCTGGGAAACAATATGGCCGCCATTCTGACCGAGGGCCTCAAGGGTATATGTAATTGCCGCCGCACCGGAAGCAAGAGCCAATGCAGCTACGCCGCCTTCAAGGGCTGCTACGCGCTGTTCCAGAACATCCTGCGTGGAGTTCGTCAGTCTTCCGTAAATATTACCGGCATCAGAAAGTCCGAAGCGGGCGGCTGCGTGGGCAGAATTTTTAAATACGTATGAAGTAGTCGCGTAAATCGGGACTGCCCGGGCATCGGTCGCTGAATCAGGGGACTCCTGCCCCACATGAAGCTGTAATGTTTCAAATTTGTAATCAGACATAATTTTATCTCCTCCTTTATATACATACCTAGTAGATAGGTATAATAATACCCTCAAATACCTACTTTGTCAATAGGAATTTGAGGGTTATATATAAAAATACTTCAAAATTTTACAAATAAGGAAAATTATGCTACAATAATAACGTTTCTCACTATCGCTCAAAAGGGGGGTAAACTTATGGATTCAAATTATAATAATTATAACAATTACAATAACTACAACTATAATTATCCTCCCGCAGCGCCGCCGGAGGAAAAGGGCATGTCCATTGCCTCCATGGTGCTGGGCATTTGCGGTACTCTTGCATGGTGCCTTCCCATTCTGGGCTATCCGGTTACAATTGTAGGACTTGTCCTCGGCATCCTCGGCATCAAGAAAGGCGGAAGAGGAATGGCGATAGCCGGCATCATTATGTGCTCCATCACCCTTGCGCTTACTCTGGGTAATTCTATTTTAGGAGCCATCTTGGGTATAATCGGAAGCACGCTTTAATGAACCGTCGCCCCAAACGGCATCAGTGCCAGCTTTGCAAGCTTAAACTGCTGCAGCCCGAAGGGAATCCCGATTACCGTGACGCACAGCACCAGCCCGATTGCCAGATGTTCCAACGCCAATGGAATGCCGGATACCAAAAGCCAAATAATATTTGCAATAAGCGATATGGCTCCGCCTCCGTATTCTATTTCTTTTCCGAACGGGAAAAAGGACAACCCTGCAAACTTAAAACACTGCAGGCCAATCGGTATGCCTATCACGGTAATACACCAGAGACACCCGGCAATCAGCCAGCTCAGTCCACTGATGCAGCCCCCGAAAATGAACCAAAGCAAATTCCCTAAACACCCCATGTCTTATCCTCCTTACATATATTTTACATCCATTATAATTTTATCTATACAAAAATAATAGTAAAAAAAATGCACGTTATTCCTTTTAATATGCAAATATATAAAAAACCCTTCAGGTATTTGCCTGAAGGGTTTTTACGCTGTCCGCTTATTCTTCTACACCTTTTGATTTGTAGTATTCGCTAAATTTCTGGGAAACAGCTTCCTTGGTATCATATGAGATGCCCGGCAGTTTTCCTCCCCAGGTTTTTTCTGCTTTTGCAAAGCCTTTTTCAAAAGCTTTCTGCATTTCTTTCATTTTCTCTACATCATCTCCGGCCAAAGCGCTTGCAAAATCAAAAATACGGGATGCTGTCTGGCTTACACCATAATAGCCGTCCTCTGCAATATCAGCCTGTGCCTGCGCTTTTGTCGCAGGGTCCACTTTAGCCTTGCCGCTTGCTAAAAATTTCCAGATGTCATTAGCCTGTCCGTAAGCGTTGGTCTGCTGTGACATCATCTTATGCACCATGGAAACAAGCTGGCTTTGTCTGGCCTCTGCGTCTGCCTGCATCTTGGATACCAGGGACGCCCTCTGAGAAGCGCTCATCTTATTGATAGAATAAGTAGCTTTCTTGTCTGAGCCTTTAGACTCTTCATAGACTACGCCTGTACCATTTGCGCCGGCAGAAGTTTCCGGTTTTTCTGTGGCGCTTGTTTTTGCCGCATAATCGCTTGTATAAGTCTGCGCTGCGGTATTGGAATTTACTCCGTTAACACCCATCTTTTTTTCCTCCTTGATATATTTTGTTGCAAATCCATTTGCATGTATATATTTTCATTTGTTATATCGGCATACCCTGAGCAATAGTTAACCCTCTACTTTATAAAAAGTGATACAATTTGGTCTGGTAACATGAATTTCCGGCGCCGACATCATCATAACCTTCTTATCCATGTCTACTTTAAAGAATGTCATGGTATTGGAACTGTGATTCAGGGACACCAGATGCTTGTTATCAGGGAAAAGCGCCGCGTCTTTCGGATATTCTCCGCTGATTGGCAGGCAAAATTCTTTTTCCAATAAACCGTTCTCCTGATTGACCTTATAAACAATCACTGTGTTCTCCCCTGCCGTGGAAGACAAAAGATACTCATAATCGTCCGAAATGGTAAGGGCGCTGGCGGAAGAACCATATTCCTTTTTGCTGGTTTCCGCTGTAGCAATGGTCTGAATCCGTTCAAAATATGGATTGCCGTCTCTTTCCTCATAAGTATACACCGTGACATTACATGCAATCTCATTTACAATATAAATAAATCTGCCGTTTTTTGATATCTTGATATGTCTGGGGGAAGACTCAATATCCCCCCTCACCACATCAGCTATCTTTAAGGTGCCGGTAAAGGAATCCAGACGGTAGACGTTGACATGGTCCATCCCCTGGTCTACTACCAGCAGATACTTATTGTCATGCGTCATTCTGGCACAATTTACATGAGGCCTGAAATTCCGCTCTCCCGCACTGCCAAGCCCTCTCAGATAGATTTCATCGGTAATACTGCCAATGGCGCCGTTTTCTTCCAGCCTGAGCACGGTCAGCTTGCCGTCATGATAACCTGCCACAAAAAGGTACTTGTCCTCATAATCCGTTGAAAGGTAGCACCCCCTCATGCCGTTGATAGGCGCATAGTTAATGAGCGCCAATCCGCCGTCCTTCAATATGGTATAGGCCTCTACCCCGAAATCCGTGATAGAATACAGGTATTTTTTGCTTTTGGAAATAGTAACATAGGATGAATTGGTTATCTCGACCTGGTCCTTTTCTGTAAACCTGCCGTTTTGCATATCCACATCGTAAATCTTGATACCGTGCTTATCTCCCATTGTATAAGTAGATACATACGCCACATACTTGTCCCTGTTCAAGCCCATGCTGTTTCCTCCATTTCTGTCCTTGCCGGCATTTCCCGGCGTGAGACATAGAAGTTCTCCGCGAAGCAGCCTTTGCTGTGAGCGGAAATTGCCAAAGGCAATTAGAACTTCTTCTCACGCTACTTATTCAATACTTCTTTTAATGCATTGATTACCTGTTCCGGCTCGTAAGGCTTGCAAATAAATTCTTTTGCACCGTGTTTTAAAGCTTCCATTAGTTTGGAAGACTGGCCTGCCGCCGTCACCATGATAACTTTTGCCTGCGCATCAAATTCCTTAATTTCCTTTAGGCAGCTGATTCCGTCCATTTCAGGCATGGTAATGTCCATGGTTACCGCGTCCGGTTTCAATTGTTTATATAATTCAACGCCTTCTCCCCCGTTTGAAGCTTCTCCTGCCACTTCATGTCCGAGACCCTCTATAATCGTTTTCAACATCCGCCTGGACATCTTTGAATCATCTACAATTAATATCTTTGCCATTCCTTTTCCCTCCTATTACCGTCCGCATACTACAAAAACTGCTTTCCTGCCGCCTGCAAAAACAGGAATGCTGCAAATTTTCATCTCCTGAATCGAGGAAGCCGTAGTAAATACCACAGGCGGCAACAGTTCAGAATCAATTCCCTTTCTGCTCAGCGCACTTGCATAAAGACCATTCACACAATTTAAAAACTCACCTGCTGCATCCATGGTATCTTCTTTGTCCAGATTTTCTTCCCTGCAAAATGACGTTGCTATAACGCCCAGACCGCCATCTGCATCTTCCAATCCGATTTCCAGTTCTGTAAAACCTTCCACGGGCTGGGAAAAACCAACAACCTTCTGAAAAACAGCGTCTTCAACGGAAACAGAATCCTGTAATACCGCCTTCCCTATATATACATGCCTGTCGACGCATCGTATCAGGGTTCTGACGAGCACCCCTGTTATATCCTGGAAACAAAGGGCTTCCGGAGGCAGGAATAACGGCACTACCCTTTCCGGTTCATCACTCTTTAAATCTTCCATATCTGATTTGGTAAAACCGTTCTTTTGCTGGAAACCATTCATTACCTCTTCCAAATCCTGCATCTGAAGTATTTCCTGATTAACCAGTTCCTGTGCAAATGTCAGGTAGGCATTGCCCTGTTTCTTTAAAAGGTTGCCGATTTGCTCTTCTGACAAATATCCCCGCTCAACAGCTATATCGCCAAAACGTTTATCTACGGTAGCCTGATAGCGGTTTACCTCTTCAGCCTGTTCCACAGTCATCATTCCCTCTGCAACAGCCAGCAGGCCCATTTTAACCCTGACTTCATCCAGTTTCGCAATAACACCCTGCAACTGTTCCCGGCTCATCCTGCCTGTTTCAACCAAATAGTTGCCCAATATGTACTCTACCATACCTCTCTCCTTTCTCTACGGCCAGGTCTGCTTCCTTTCCTATCCGTCATTGTTATTATTATATATAATATTCAAATATTTTTCCAGTATATTATGCATTTTTATTAAACAAATTTAAAAGGGACACCTCCCTTTGGAAAGTGTCCCTTCAGATAATTCTTACTTTTCCTCACATCCGCAGGTATCACCATTGGAATAATTGCTTCTGGTCCAAGGAGGCGGCATGATTCCGCAATCCCTGTCGCGGTCGCGGTCCCTGTCACAGCCGCAGTCCCTGTCACGGTCTCTGTCTCTATCGCAGCCACAGTCTCTGTCGCGGTCACGGTCCCTGTCACAGCCGCAGTCCCTGTCGCGGTCACGGTCCCTGTCGCAGCCGCAGTCTCTGTCGCGGTCACGGTCGCAGCCGCAATCCCTGTCGCGGTCACGGTCGCAGCCACAGCCACAATCCCTGTCACGGTCCCTGTCGCAGCCGCAGCCATTGCCGCCGCACATGCCGCAATTACAGAACAATAAGAAAAAAATAATCCAACTGCACATATTATTTTCTCGTTTCTAAGTTGTTTGCTTTATCTTATTCTCCTTTGCCGTGAAACGTGACTGTAAGAAATTTGTTTTTATATAATGAAAAGTTTCCTTTTCCCCCTTTTCATCCAGCATATGCAGAAGCATTTCCAGATTCTTCTTTGTAAACTCATGCATGGGCGCCGGTTCCCTTCTGCTCTCATAATACCGTAACGGTGAACCGTCATTGTACGCTTTTCCCTGATACACTTTGCAGGCTGCTATTCTGTCCATCAGCATTTCTGCGATATAACGTCTGGGCATGGGCGCCGGCGCCATGCCGCCGGGTCCCCCCTGCAGGGAATAATCTATCCAATATTCATAATGGTGCTTATTGCGTCCTTTATGGTGCAGCCATGCGGTGGAATAACCCACCGCCTCCCTTTCTGCATTGTTGGGGCTTCTGTTTCCCTGGTAAAACTTTACTCCGGTCCAAAATTCGGCAGGACTGTACTTGGAAAGGTCATGCAGTAATCCCTGACGGTACAATCCTACTGAAAAACAGCCTTTGCAGACCAGCCATTTATGATAGGTAATGGTTTGAAAATGTTTCAAAACATTCATGCGTCTTGCTTCTTCCTCTCTTTTGAAGCGGTTTTTTCCGGCGTGGAACTTAATACTTCTTAGCGAAATGCCCTCTGGCATGAACTATTAGAAGTACTTTTCACGCTATGGAACAGGCAGATACACCTTCCCGGCAATTCCACTTCCGTTCCTTCCCAGTCCGCCAGTTCTTTCCCGATATCCTTATCTGCGGTAATGCAAAGTTCCCACCTCATGTCCTTTGGCAGTCTCGGCAGTGCAAACCTGTGGGGTTCCCAATGCATATTATATGCGGCATAGAAAAAATCGTCCGGTTTATTTCTCTCCCGGTATGCATACTTTCCGCAATACATGACGCCAAGCTGTCTGCTGTAAGTTGAGGTGTCCGGTTTCCACGGCGCCTCCCCGTGATAGGATGCGTCGGGATATCCGCATGCGCCGTAATCTATCAGGCGAAGTTCTTTCTCCTGCCTTAATACGGGATGAAGCTTCCTGATTGCAATCAACGCCTTTGTAAACTCAAAAATTTCTTTCCCTGATTCCAGATTCCTCCAATTTATCCATGTTATTTTGTTGTCCTGGCAGTAGGGATTATTGTTACCCTCCTGTGAATTGCCAAATTCATCCCCCATATACAAAAGCGGGGTTCCCTGCGATAAAAACAACAGCATCAATGCATTTTTTATCTGTTTTTTCCTGAGGGAAACTACAGTCTTTCTCCTGCTGGGACCTTCCTGTCCGCAATTCCAGCTGGCATTATAGTCGCAGCCGTCCTTGTTGTCTTCGCCGTTCGCTTCATTGTGTTTTCTTTCGTAGGAAACCATATCCATCAGGGTAAAGCCGTCATAATTGGTCAGATAATTAATCTGACCGCAAAAACCGGGATTGTTCCGCAAATGGTACATCAGCGCCGGAAGCATTCCCTCGTCCCCCTTCAGAAAGCGGCGCATATCATACCGGTAGTCATCCCTGTATGACGCCAGAAAACGCGTATGGGAAACAACAGGCCACTCCTCTTTTTTTTCATCAGGAAAACCGTAATACCACAGTTTTGTCCTTGCCAAAGCACAGTCCCCGGCAAGCATCCCTGCATCTATGCCTTTCCCCTTTAAATGAAACCCATCCACATGGTACGTCATAACCCAGTAGCGCAGGATTTCGGGAATTTCCCTTGCCTGCACCGAATCGGTAAAATAAAACTGCATGACAAGTTCCATATTATGCTGATGCAGCGCTTTCACCATATCCTTAAATTCCGTCGCGGCATCCTTTGAACCGGCATAGCTGTTTTTGGGGCTGTAATAGCAGCCTTCCGTATACCCCCAATAATTCAGCTTTTCGCCCTCCTCACTTCTGTTTTCCGAAAAAGGGCTTTCCGGGGCCTTCTTCCTTTCTATTTCTGAAAACTCATAGGCCGGCTGTATCTCCAGCGTCGTTATACCGAGTTCCTTCAGATATGGAATTTTTTCCGCAAGCCCGCGGAAAGTTCCTCTTGCCGATACCCCGGAAGACGCATGACGGGTAAATCCCCTTACATGCATACAATAGCAGATGCTTTCCGAATAGGGTATCCGGGGCGGACTGTCTCCTTCCCAGTCATACTCATCCGTCTGTAAGAGCGCCAGACGCACCTGTCCTTCCTGACTCTCTTTTTTGCCATAAACCTGCCCGCCCACAAAAGCGGTTCCCCTGATATCTGTCACCAGTCTTTCTTCTTCATAAAAACAATACGCCATACCAGAAAATGATATGCCGCTTATATGCATGCAATGAATGTCCCCTACCCTGTATTCTTCCGCAAACGGAATCCTTTTCCATTCTTTCAAATTTTTAGAAAACAACACCACTCCGCAATCTGCCAATGGGCTGACAAACGAAAAATCCGCGCCCTGCCTGTCGCATCTTGCCCCCAGCGGATACGGCATCCCTTTTGAAATTATCATATATAAAAGCCTGTCCTTTCTCTCTGCTTGTTCATGTCCTGTGCCTGGGCAGTATATATATGTTATTATAACATATTTCCATAAAAGAAATAAAGGAATAAATTGAATTTGTTACTGTGGGGGCAAGAAATACCGCATTTTGCATGGCGGCAGCCCGGGCGTGCATTTGTTCCAACAGGACGCGCTCTCGCTCGGGTAAAAACGCAGCGGCACATAGGATGCTGCAGAACAGCATCCAAGGACCGGCGTTTTTACACGGTCCTTTATGGAATCAAATGCACGCCCGGACTGCCGCCATGCAAAATGCGGTATTTTCAAAACAAATTCGGGAACTACGAAAGAATTTGATTGTATTTTTCGGCCCATTATACTAAAATGTAAGAGAATGTGTGAACAATATCATATTCTACCAAGGAGGCTTTATGAAAGCAAAAAGTATACTGAAACAATTATTGTTTCCCATGATTGCAATCGCGGCTTTAATGGCTGTCATACTGACTACCGTGATTGTTGCAGTGTTTACAAATTCTTATGCAAACTATATCGATGCAAGCAATATCGAGAAAAGTAATCTGATGTCAGGGGAGATTGCCGCATTTATGGATGGGGCATACGGCATTACGGAAGAATTGTCCGTCAATCCCAGCATCCTTACCATGGATACCGCCACCCAGACTCCGATTCTCGAAGACTGCGTTGCCAGAAATCCGTATCTGGAACTTTTATATATTCAAGGAACAGACGGCATGCAGACCGGGCGTTCTTCCGGGAGTCTGGCAGACCGTTCCACACGGTGGTGGTTTACACAGACCATGGAAGAAAAACAGCCCTTTATTTCCAAGTCCTACTACTCTGTCAATACAGGAATGCCCTGCGCTTCCATCTTTTTTCCCATGTATAAGGGAAGCAATATAGTCGGCATCTTCGCAGTTGATATCCGGCTGGATTACTTGCAGGGGATTGTGGAAGAATTTTCTGATTCCGGGAAAGGAAAAATCAGTTTTGTCATTGACGGGGAGGGTATTGTGGTTGCACATCCTGACAGCGTGCAGATTGAAAACCTGTACAATTATAAGGCTCTGACAAAGACCGTTTCCGATAAGGATGCGGACGGCAATCCCGTTACGGATGCAGACGGCAATATCGTAACTGTCGAACAGCCACTTGCCGTTTCCGATGATTTTAAAGTTATGGTTGAAAAAGTCATGGCCGGCAATTCCGGCAGCAATACGGTCAGCTACGAAGGAAAAACTTACTATGCCAGCTACACTCCCATACCGTTAAAAGGCAATTCCGATTCCTGGTCCATTATTACGCTTCAGGAAAAATCGTCCGCCATGGCCATGGTATATAATGTCATTATCCTCTCAGTTATCGTGGCATTGGCAGCCATTTTAGCAGTTATTCCCATTATTACAGTACTTGCCAGAAAACTGACAAAGCCCATTACCGCCCTGACCGTCCTTGCAAAAGACGCCTCCGACGGCAACTTTACCAACAAGGCGGATGAAAGCCTGCAAAATGAAATCGGAAGTCTGTCCGGAAGCTTTAATAAAATGATTCAAAAAATTTCCGGCATTCTCACCAAAATGACTTCTTTTTCTTCAGACGTCATACAAAGTTCCGGTCGTTTGAAAGATATTGAAACAAATGTGGATTCCATCCATCAGGCGGCAGTGGAGATTTCCAAAGGCACAGAGGCACAAAATAATGACGTCGCCCATGTAGTGAAACGTGCCGGGGAATTAGAAGCAAAATTCCAGCAGTTAAAGGAAAAATGTTCCCTGCTGCTTGAAAATGCACACAATACCATTGTTTCCAGCCAAAGCGGTCAGGAAGGCGTCGGCGCATTAAAAATTCAAAACGAAAAGACAGAAAAATTGATAGAAGAATCTTACCGGAAAATCAAAACCCTGGAAGAGCAGTCGCAAAAAATATCAAATATTATCGATACCATCAATAATATCTCTTCCCAGACGGAACTTCTGGCTTTAAATGCATCCATAGAAGCAGCCCGTGCCGGGGAACAGGGAAAAGGCTTCGCCGTTGTGGCTGAGTCCATCGGCAAACTTGCCGCTGATTCCACTGCTGCAACCGCGGATATTGAATCCATCATTGAAGCGCTTTGTCAGGATGTGGAAGGTACGGTTTCCAATATGGAAAGCATACAGGCAGATATCAGCAGCCAGACGCTTCTGGTGGACAAAGTCCAGGATACCATTACTGGTTTTAGGACCCTTGCGGAACAAACCAGTTCATCCGTCAGCAACATCGAAGAACTGGTGAACGAAATGCACAAGCTGGACCGCTCCATGGTTCATGCCGCAGACAGAATCCGTGAAATATCCGAAAATACGGCTTCTCTGGCAGATAAAGTGGGCGAAGACATTGAATCGCAATTGCTGGGAATACACCATGTTTCCGAACGGATAGACAATTTATCTCTTGTTTCCGGGGAAATTGCACAGGAAATGACACAGTTTCAAATTAAAAACCACGAAGAAAAAGGAGAAAACAATGAGTGAACAAAATTTTGCTGAAGAAGAAATGACGGTAGAACTTGAGCTTGAAGACGGAACCAATGTTACCTGCGCAGTAATTACCATCCTTTCAGTAAACCGGAAAGATTATATTGCATTGCTGCCCCTGGATGAAAACGGGGAAAATCAGGATGGAGAAGTATGGTTCTACGGATATAAGGAAAACCAGAATAACCCTGATGAGGAACCGGAATTGCAATACATTGAAGATGATGAAGAATATGAAACCGTGTCAGATGCTTTTGATGAATTCCTGGACAATCAGGAATTTGACGAACTGGTGGATGAAGAAACAGAATAATCTTTTATAATAGGATTTAAGAACCTTGAAGGCAGTCTTGGATGTTCCTTTGTACCTGTCAGGTACAGGATATCCAAGGCTGTTTTTGCACGGGTCATTCCCACGAAAAAAAGCCGCCGTTCTTCCTCTTCTGCCACCCTGTCAATCATTCTGCCATAAGGAATCATACCCTCATTGACATTGGGAATCCCTACGTAAGAAAACTCCAGTCCTTTGCTTGCATGCATGGTCATGAGCTGTACCCCCTCCCCATCCTGCCCTTTTTCTATTCCGGCAACGCCTTTTTCCTCCCGTTTTACATAGGAAATCCAATCCCGAATATCCTCAAATTTTCCGGCCTCTTCCTGTACCCCGTCCAAAAGCTCTTTCCATTCCCCATACACTTCCATCCTGTTTTGTGCTTTCTGTTTCAGCCATCTCTCATACCCCGCCGCATAACGTACCATACTGATGGCAAGGGGCGGCGACATTCCTTCCATCTTTTCCAACTGCCTGCTTAACCGCCTTAATGCCGCCGATTCTTCCGGCATACCGTCTCTTTCACTGCACCGAATCATCTCCTGCAAATTAACTGCTTCTTCAGCCAACAGCTCACGTCTGACATTTCTGTCAGGTTTGTTTAGAACCCTCAGCCACAGCCTTCTTTCCCTTTTCCCTGTTGCAAGCTGTAAGTATGCCGCAATATCCTGTACTGCAAAATGGGCGTATTTTCCTTTTACGCGGCTTTTTATTGAAAAAGGAATCCCTTCCTGCACAAGAAAAGGAAGCAGGGATTCTATTTCTCTGTTTGTCCTGAAAATAACCGCCATCTCTCCGTAGGGAATCCTGTCGGAAAGGTGGGAAAGCCTTGACGCAAGATAAGAAAACTGACTGTTTCTTTCTGCAAACGGCCGAATGGACACCTCCCTCATATCCAAAAATCTTTTGTCACCGGAGGCAGCAAACATATTTTTCGGAAAGCGCTCTTTATTTTCTGTAATTACCCTGCGGGATGCCGTGACAATGCCCTCCCTGCTCCGGTAATTTGCCTCCAGAAAAATAGTTTCCGCATCCGGGAACTCTCTTGCAAACTGCCGCATTATGCTCGGGCTGGCTCCCCTGAATCCGTAAATTGCCTGGTCGTCATCCCCCGCCACAAACAGGTTGCGGTGCGGAACGGACAATGCTTTTACCAGCTCATACTGCACACTGTTACAATCCTGAAATTCATCCACCAGAATCTGCTCAAACCGTCCCTGCCAGTACCTCAGCGTTTCTTCCTTTTCCTGAAACAAAGTCCTGCACCGTACCAGCATGTCGTCAAAATCCATCTTTCCCCTTGCCGCCGCCTGCCTGTCATACTCTGCGGCGAGATATCGGAACATGGCATAATCCATGTCTCCCGGAAGCGGCAGCTTTTCAGGCAAAAACCCGTTTTTGTACAGACTGATGCAGGATAACAATTCATCCGTTACATTCTCTTCTATATTCTGTTTTCTTAAAATCGGAGTTACGAGGATGCGTTTTTCCTCAGAAGTCAGGACACTATCCCCAGGATAATATCTCTTATAGATTTGATAAAAGACTGCGTGAAAAGTGCCAAAGGCTGCCGGGTAAACCTTACCGTCCATTTCCCTTATAAACCTGCGCTGCATGGAAAGCGCTGCCGCCTTTGTATAGGTAATGACCAGAATAGAGGAAGGCGGTACACGATGCTTCTCTATCAGATATTTTACCCGTTTTACCAGAACTGTGGTTTTCCCGCTCCCCGGTCCCGCAAGGACAAGGCAGGGGGCGCCATAATGCGTAATGGCACGGCTCTGTGCCTCATTTATCCCCAAACATTCACCCCTTTCATTTGCACTACCCTTCCTATGCACATGGTATCCTTTGCACACTCATTTGCAGCCTGCTTAGAATACATGTGCATATCCGGAAACGGCAGATAGAAAATATCAGCTTTCTTTTTGCAGTTTTTCTATTCCTGTACAAATACGCTTTAAGGACTCTTCTTTTCCCAGAATCTCCATGATTTCGGTAGCGCCTGCGGGCGTCATCTGCTTTCCTGATACCGCAGTGCGGACGGGCCACATTACATAGCCGTTTTTACAGCCTTTTTTCTCCACATAGGAAAGCAGGGTCTGATACAATGCATCATTGGAATAATCCTCCTGCGCTTCCAACAGGGGAAGCAATTCGGTAAGCACCTCAAGGGAAGATGCTTTATCCGTCTTCATTTTTTTGTGTGTATACATTTCCACATCATAGGACGGCAGTTCTTTAAAGAAATCTACCTGCCCGGCAATATCCGGAAATACCTCTATCCTGGTTTTCACCATTGCCGCAATTTTCTCCAAATCAAATCCGTCTCCCAGCGCTTCCCTAAGGAACGGCTCTGCCATGGGAAAAAACCTGTCCATATCCATCGCTTTTAAATATTCCCCATTCATCCATCTGAGCTTCACCATGTCAAATACCGCGGGGGACTTGCTGATTCTGCGATAATCAAACTCTTTTATAAGCTCCTCCAGGGAAAAAATTTCCCTGTTGTCCTCAGGACTCCACCCCAAAAGGGCAATGTAATTGACGACAGCTTCCGGCAAAAAGCCCTGTTCCATCAAGTCTTCAAAGGAAGAATGACCGCTCCTCTTGCTCAGCTTTTTGTGATTTTCATCCGTAATAAGCGGTAAATGCACATAAACAGGCACCTGCCACCCAAAGGCCTCGTAAAGCCTTGTGTATTTGGGCGAAGAAGACAAATACTCATTGCCGCGCACCACATGGGTGATATTCATGGTGTGGTCGTCCACTACGTTTGCAAAATTATAAGTGGGATATCCGTCAGACTTTATCAGAATCATATCATCCAGTTCACTGTTATTAACCGTAATGTCCCCGTATAACTCGTCATGAAACGTAGTTGTTCCCTCAGTGGGGTTGTTCTGCCTGATAACATACGGCATACCGGCTGCCAGATTTTTTTCTACTTCTTCCTTGGAGAGGGAAAGACAATGCTTATCGTAAATCATAATTTCCTTGCCTTCCACAATTTCCGTTTTCAGCGAAGCCAGCCTTTCCTTGTCGCAAAAGCAATAATAAGCCTCCCCTTTATCAATCAGTTCTTTGGCATATTTCAGGTAAATGCCGGTCTTCATCCGCTCGCTCTGCACGTACGGTCCAAACCCGCCGTCCTTATCCGGGCCTTCATCATGCTGCAGACCTGCTTTTTCCAAAGTGCTGTAGATAATCTCGGTGGCGCCTTCCACAAAACGCTCCTGGTCGGTATCTTCGATGCGGAGCATAAAATCCCCGTCCGCATGTTTTGCAATTAAAAATTCATATAAAGCGGAGCGCAAATTTCCCACATGCATTTTCCCTGTGGGACTGGGTGCGTACCTTGTCCTGATTTTTGTCATCACTTTCTCCCATCCGGGCTTCTTTGCCCATTTGTGTTTTTCTTCACTTATTGTATAGGCTTTTTTGTAAAACTGCAACCGTTTTTATCGCTTCCCCGGTTATTGTTCAGGCACTTTCCTGTCTGCATCGGCTTTGAATCGAGCCACTTCCTTTACTGCCTGCTGCAGGGCAATATTTGTCCCCGCTCCTGCAATGCATCCGCCGGGACATGCCATACCCTCTATCAGACATCCGTTTTTTCTCCCTGCCTTTGCCAAAAGCAGCATTTTTTTGCACTCTGCAAGACTCTCCGCATGTTCAATATGCACCGCTGTCCCCGGATGGTATTCTTTAATGCAGTCTTCAATGGCGCTTGCCACGCCCCCTGCCACGCCATATCCTCGTCCTGCGGATGTGGCATCGCGCATTTCATCCATTGCTTTTATCTCTTCCAGCAAAATCCCTTTTGCCTCGAACATGCCTGTCAGTTCTTCAAAGGTAATGACAAAGTCCACATCAGAGCGCACTGTCTTGCGGGACGCTTCCAGCTTTTTGGACGCACAGGGACCGATGAATACCACGCTGGCATCCGGATGCTCCTGTTTGATAATCCGGGCAGTTGCAACCATGGGCGTCAGTTCGTTGCTGATTTTATCAATGGTTTCGGGAAACATGTTCTTCGCCATCATGGACCAGGAGGGACAGCAGGAAGTCAGGGCAAATGCCTGTTTACCGCTTGCCACTTCCCTTACATAATGCTCTGCTTCCGCCATACAGCCCAAATCAGCCCCGAGAGCCGTTTCGTAGACGTCTTCAAATCCCAGTTCTTTCAAAGCTGTCTTGAACATTTCAGGCGTCACTTTGGGGCCAAACTGCCCTACAAAAGCAGGCGCAACCTGTGCAATAATTTTCCTGCCGGACTGCATGGCGCGAATCAACTGGAATATCTGGGATTTATCTGCTATCGCCCCAAATGGACAGCTTACCATGCACTGACCGCAGGAGACACAGATTTCATTGTCAATGGTTGCCCTGCCATGTTTGTCATTCTTGATTGCATTTACCCCGCATGCCTTAGCGCAGGGCCTCTCCTTGTGGGAAACCGCGTCGTACGGGCAGATATCCTTACACTTACCGCATTTAATACACTTTTCCTGGTCTATGAAAGATTTACCGTTTACCATGGTCATGGCTCCCACCGGACAGACTTCCCGGCAGGGATGCGCCACACATCCCATACAGGTATTGGTGACTTCATAATGGTTTTCCGGACAGGCATTGCATGCAGAAGGAATCACCTGCATTAAAGGCGGCTCATAATACTTTTCATCTATATTGCTTTCTTCTATCCCTTCCGTCAGATGTCCCGGTCTGTCCCTGTTTTCCGGCCTGAGCGACATCCCCATTGCCAGACGGAGTCTTTCCCTGATGATAGCCCTGTCACGGTACACGCTGTCCCAATAGGAGGATTCGTCATAGTCCACTATTTTATAAGGCAGCGCCTCCATATCATCCTTCAAATTCGTGGAAGTATAAGCAAGGTTTGCAACCTCTTTAAATACTTTTCTTCTCCCCTGCCTGACCGGGGTGTCTATCCCTCTCATACTGCTCATACGGTTTCCTCCTTTTTTAAATAAAAAGACTGCCTATCTGGAAAACCAGTGTGGCCACAACCCATGCCAGCAAAATCTGGAATGCCATTAATCCAAACGTAAATTTCGCAGAACCGCTTTCTTTTCTAATGGCAGCCACCGCTGCCACACAAGGCACATAGAGCAGGCAAAACAGCATCAGACAATAGGCGTTCAGCGGTCCAAACGACGGATTTGCCGCCTGTACGTTTGCCACTATGGTTTCCATGCCTGCCGCCGAATTGGCGTTTGCCGCCCCAAAAAGCACCGAAAAGCTGCTTACCACTACTTCTTTTGCAGAAATCCCGGCTATCAATGCCACTCCTATCTGCCACATACCCAGTCCTGCCGGTGCAAGAAGCGGCACCAGAATACGGCCGATAACCGCCCCAAAACTGTCCGCGGGATTGTCCACCATGCCTGTCACCCCGAAATTCAGGATAAACCATATCAGGATGGATGCAATAAAGATGGTAGTTCCGGCTTTTGTCAGATAATCCTTCAGCTTGTTCCAGACATAAATTCTGACGGTTCTGGCATTCGGCCTCTTATACTCGGGAAGCTCGATTAGCAGGGAATCATTTTCATGTCCTTTTTCCACTTTGTTAAGCACATGGGCCGTCACAATCGCTACCAGCATACCGATGACATAAAAGGAAAAAGCAACTGCCCCTGCCGTTTTCGGAAAAAACATCTGGGAAAAAATCACATAAACCGGCAGCCTTGCCGAGCAGGACATAAACGGCGTAATTATCATGGTTTTGCGCCTGTCATGCTCTGTTTCCAGCGCCCGCGACGCCATAATGGCAGGTACCGTACATCCGAATCCGAGAATCATCGGCAGAAACGCCTTGCCGGAAAGCCCCACTTTTCCCATAATGGAATCCATAACGTAAGCGACCCTTGCCATATATCCGCTGTCCTCAAGGATGGCAAGCGCCAGAAACAATATGAAGATATTGGGAATAAAGGTGAGAATGCCCCCCACACCCGCTATAATACCATCTACAATCAACGAAACCAGCCAGTCCGCAGTGCCAATCCCCCTAAGCCCATCCGAAGCCAGTGCGGAAACAAATCCCAGCCCTTCCTCAAAAATACCCTTCAGTAAATCCCCCACCGCAAATGTCAGGAAAAATACCAGTCCCATAATGCATAAGAACACAGGAAGTCCCAGCCATTCACTGGTAAGCAGCTTATCCACCTTATCCGTCGCCGCCTCTTTTCTGTTTTTATGAAAAAGAGCTTCTTTCACCACGGACTCTATGTAGGCATACTTACAGCTGATAATTTCTTTTTCATAACTCTTGCTTCCGATATGTTCTGTGGAAATCGGATGCTCCTCCAGAACTTCCTCATCGTTTTCCAAAAGTTTGATGGCATGCCACCTTACGGAAGAATGCGTAGGGTAATGCGCCTGCATCATAACTTCCAGCTTTGCAATTTTATTTTCTATCTCATCCGGATACTGTAAAATATACTCGGCATTCTGCCCTTCCTCATAATGGTGCACCACCGCATGGAGAAGAATGTCCAGTCCCGTCCGCTTCGCTGCCGAAACCGGCACCACCGGAATATCTCCCAGCATCTCCGGCAGACGGTGCAAATCAATTTCCATGCCCCGCTCCTGCACAATATCCATCATATTAAGGGCAAGCACCACCGGCTTTCCCAGTTCCAGAAGCTGCAGGGTCAGGTAAAGGTTCCTCTCCAGCGAAGAAGCATCCACAATATTTATTATGACATCAATGTCATCATCCATGACGCATTTTCTCGTCACCTTTTCTTCAATGGTATAACAGGTAAGGGAATAAATCCCCGGTGTATCCACCAGACAGATATCCATCCCTTCATAGGAAGTCTGCCCCTCCACCTTTTCCACCGTCACTCCCGGCCAGTTGGCAACTTTCAGCTTTGCCCCCGTCAGGGCATTAAACAGCGTTGTTTTCCCGCAATTCGGATTGCCCACGCAGGCAGCATGGATTTGGTTTTTATGCATGGCCGCCTTCCTCCTTTATTTCAATATTGGCGGAAAGATGCCTGCCAAGCGCCAGCCGGGTTCCTCTCACTTTTATAATCAACGCTCCCTTTTTCTTCCTGTTTAATACTTTAATCCTTGTGCCGTCATTTAATCCAAGCGCCTGCAGCCTTCTCGTGACAGCCTCCTCAACAAACAATCCCGCAATGGTATATTCTCTATTTTTTTCTGCTTCGTACAGTGTCATTTTTTCCTCCGGGTAACTCACTCTTCAAGCCTTTCACAGTAAAATTATATGCTGTTCGCATTTGCTTGTCAACGCTGACAAATTACTTGCGTTCCTCAATTTGCACGCCGGGGCTGCCGACGGGCACATTGAGGAACGCAAAAAAACAGCATATACATTTGACAAGTAACAGCCTGCGCGCACCCTCATAGAATAATAGTAAAAGAAACTTAGATTATGAAAGGATGTCTTATGCAGGACTATACGCTTGATGAATATTTTGACCGTTATCCGATAGCCATGGCTTATGTTCCCTGGCAGCATCTCACCAGAATTTATGAAAATCTGGAAGAAGCTTTTCATGTCGGTACCATATTCCCTGAACTGAACAAACCCTTTACGGGAAGGAGGGTAATCAAATGATGAATACTTCCGAACAGAACCGGATGCTGAAGGATATCAGCATCATTGATTTTACCCTTGTGGATTTGAATGAATATCTGGACACCCACCCCTACGATAAGCAGGCAATGGAATATTTTAACCACTATGCCAGAATCAAAAACCAGATGATGCGGGATTTCTCCGCCCGCTATTATCCGTTGACCGCTGACTTGTCAACCGATACCAGACAATGGAATTGGGTGCTTTCCCCCATGCCGTGGGAGAACATTTCCCAGGAAGGAGGATGTAACTAATGTGGAGTTATGAGAAAAGATTACAGTTTCCGGTTAACATCAAAGAGCCGAACGCCAAACTGGCACAGGTAATTATCTCCCAGTACGGCGGACCTGACGGGGAAATGGGCGCAAGTATGCGTTATTTGTCCCAGCGCTATGCAACGCCTTACAGGGAAGTTGCCGGGCTTCTGACCGATATCGGCACGGAAGAACTGGCCCATCTGGAAATGGTAGCTACCATTGTACACCAGCTCACCCGCAACCTCTCCATGGAAGAAATAGAAAAAAGCGGTTTTGCTCCCTACTACACGGACCATACCATTGGCATATGGCCGCAGGCAGCCGGAGGCATCCCCTTCAACGCATGTGAATTCCAGAGCAAGGGCGATGTCATCACAGACCTGTTTGAAGACATGGCTGCAGAACAAAAAGCCAGAACGACCTATGACAACATCCTGCGCCTGATTAAGGAGCCGGATGTATGCGAGCCCATCAAGTTCCTGCGCGAGCGTGAAATCGTACACTTCCAGCGTTTCGGGGAAGCCCTCCGCATCACACAGGATAACCTGAACGGCAAAAACTTCTATGCTTTCAATCCCGGATTTGATACTGTGGAAGGGGACGGAAACTGTTCCCCTAAATGCGGCTGTCAGCAGAAATAAGAGCAAATTAACATTTATGCCGCCTCTTTTTGTAATATATATTTTCAAAAAGGGGCGGCTTTCCATTATAATGATTGATTACAGTGAGGTTGATTATGCAGGAACTCATTATTTTGCTAATGAATAAATACGGTTATCTGGCCATCTTTTTCTTAATCACCATTGAAAACCTTTTTCCCCCTATCCCTTCCGAAGTCATCCTGACAATGGGAGGCTTTATGACTACATATACTTCTTTAAGCGTTACCGGCGTTGTCTTTTTTTCCACTCTTGCATCCCTTTTCGGCGCCATCATCTTATACTATGTGGGGAAGCTTTTAAACAGGGAACGCCTGATGCGTATTGCTTCGGGAAAAATCGGCAGGCTTCTCCGTCTGAATGCCGCCGATATTGACAACTCTATTTCCTGGTTTCAGAAAAAGGGAACTAAAACCGTGCTATACTGCCGCTTTATTCCCATACTTCGCAGCCTGATTTCCATTCCGGCAGGTATGAGCGAAATGAAACAGGGAACGTTTCTCTTGTACACTACCATTGGAAGCATTATCTGGAACATGGTACTGGTAACCCTGGGAAGCATCCTAGGCGCTTCCTGGCATTCTGTTGCCATTGTAATGGAACAATACTCCCAGGTTACCAAAGCTGCCCTTATGCTTACCTGTATGGCTGCTGTTTTATATCTTATCAGCAAAAAACAAAAAAGGAAAAAAGCCGGTAATTCATGATTTTATATTTACAACTGCCTAAGAAATGCTATAATAAAATAAATTTTAGTAAATACATGAATTCTCAGGAGGCATGTTGTGATGAACAGTGTTAATGGAAATATCTGGCATAATATCAATGTTAAAAGAGTCACACCCACAGATTTTATCTGCGTAATTGAAATTCCCAAGGGAAGCAAGAACAAATACGAATTGGATAAAGAGACCGGTTATATTATTCTGGACCGCATCCTGTATACTTCTACGCATTATCCCGCCAATTACGGTTTTATTCCCCGTACTTACGGTGATGACGGCGACCCGCTGGATGTTCTTTTGCTCTGTTCCGAACCCGTTGCACCGCTTACCCTGGTAAGGGCGTATCCCATCGGCGTCATCTCCATGCTTGACGGCGGAAAAAAGGACGAAAAAATCATAGCCGTTCCTTTTAACGACCCTACATACAACAATTACAAAGATATTTCCGAACTTCCTTCCCATGTCATTGAAGAAATGGAACATTTTTTCACTGTGTATAAAGCCCTGGAGAATAAAACCACGGATATCAATGAGAAAGGCAACCACGAAGAGGCGATACAGGTAATCGAACAATGCCTTGACAATTATATCAACAAATTTATCAGAAGCTGGTAAAAAAGCAGGCGGCAGGAATAATTCCTGCCGCCTGAATATATGGCAATCACAAATTAATAACTTACTACCGTTCATCCCCCATAAAAAACAGGGCAATGGTTCCGGGCCCAGAATGGGTGCCTATCGTAGGACCGATGGGACCAATCAGAAACGATTCGATGCCAAAGCGGTTCTTTATTTCATCCGCGACAAACCGGGCGTCTTCCTGCGCATCTCCATGGCTGATAAAGACAATATCATTTTTATCCTTGTATGCTCCCATCTTTTTTTCCATGTAATCCACCAGTTTCAAAAGAGACTTCTTTCTGCCCCTGACCTTATCAATGGGAATCAGGTGTCCTTCCGCGTCCACATGCAGAATCGGTTTAATCCCCGCAATCGTACCGATTATCGCCGTCGCTTTGCTGACCCTTCCGCCCCTGTACAAATGGTTCAAATCATCCACTGTAAAAACATGTACAAAATTCTGCACATGCTCCTGCATCCAGTCCGCCGTTTCCTCAAAGCTTTTTCCCGCCTTCTGCATTTCCACCGCCTTATGTACAAACAACCCTTCTCCCATGGAAGCGCAAAGGGAATCTATTACGATAATCTTGCAGTCGGGATGTTCTTCCATCACCTCTTCTGCCGCAATACGGGCGCTGTTAAAGGTTCCACTCAATCCGGAAGAAAATGCCAGATATAATATCTTTTTATTTCCTTCTGCCAGGTATTTTTCAAAATGGCTTTTGGACTCTTCCGGGTTAATTTGGGAAGTCGTCGGCATCTTGCCCTCACGCATCAAATCATAAAATACCTTCCATTCCAAATCTTTTCCGGTATCTCCCCCGTAAGTCACATCGTCCATGACATAACACATATTCATACATGCGACGCCATGTTCCTCCAGATATTCCTTCGGCAAATCCGCCGTTGAGTCCGTTACAATCAAAAAATCCGCCATCGTAAACCTCCGATTCATTCTTTAGAAATGTATTGTAATTTCTTGTATTTTAGCACTAAATACAAAACATTTCAATGTTAATCAATCTGGAGGTTCCGTATTTTGCCTTTCGGCATCCCCTAACTTCTATCCATATCATCCCCGACTTTTTTATCCAGCGTGCCGGTAAACAGCGACTTTAAGGTGGTAACATTTACTTCCTTTAAAGCATCTTCGTCCAGCTCCATTTTATTGCCCTTGTAATGGAATCCCAGTCGTAATCCCAGACCTCGGTAACTTCCCCAGTTTCCTTATCGTTTTTCTTGATTTTCTTTTTCTCCCATAGAGAAGAATCATTCCGTGCATCCGCTGATTTTTTGAGGGAATCTGCGCTTGAGCGCATAAGCGTCAATTCCCCCAAAAGGAAAGAGAAATCATTACCCGCAACCTCCTATAAACGAATATCCACCGACAAATGGGACGTCGGCTGCTGTGATATGTTTTTCTCTGTTTCCGTACTGTCAGGAACAGGGTCATCAGATTTTTCTGGATTTTTCCTTTTAGCGTCCGTACTCTTCACGTCCTTATCCGTCTTTTCCTCCCTGCTGCCTGCCTTTGCGGCTTCCTCCATCGTCCTGCCTGCGTCTGCCAGTGTGGAAAGCTGTGAGGATGTCGCAGCCTGTGCTTTCTGCTCTGCTTTTGCAAGTTCTTCTTCCTTTTTCTGTGTTACGTCCCCCCTTGCTTGTTCCAGCTTGATTTCAGATTTCAGGATTTTGGACCTTCCTTCCATTTTTGTTGCCACACTGCCCTGTATCTTTGCCAGTTTTATGGATGTGTCTGCAGAAATCATTGCTGTCATGCTTGCCTGCGAAAGTCCGGCGCTTTTGCTTCCCGCCTTTTCAGTTCCTGCATTTTTTGTGCCGCCAAGCATATCATCCATTTTAGAGCCTTTTGCCTGCTGCTTCTTTGAGTTTCCCATGGCGGCTCTGCGCTGCTCCATCTGGCGTTGCCTTAACTGCATATTCAGGTCGCTGATTTGCTGCTGTATTGCCTGACGCTTTTTCATCTTTTCTTCCAATGTCATATCCTCATTGGAAGAAAGTTCCTGCAACTGCTTCTGTGCATTGTCAATCTGGTTCTGAATGCTTTTGCTGTAAGAATCCTCTGCCTGATTCCTCCCCATCTGCCCTATTTGCATGTTTGCCACACCGATGCCATTAATTGTCATTTCTCTAATCCTCCTTTCTTTATTACTGTTTCGGAGTTTCACATTACTAAATAAACTGATATGCGGTAAACCGGCGTTTTTCTGCTGTGAACCCACAATCAAAAACCTCCCATGCCAGAGCAATTTCTCTGACATAAGAAGCTTTTTCATTCCATCATCAGCATAATACTAAGGCGAAATTCATCATCATTCAAGCTGATGGCCAAATCTCCGGAATATTTTCTTGCCACCATGCGGATATTGGATAACCCATATCCATGACCGTCCGCTTTCTCTTTTGAGGTAACAGGCAGTCCACGTTCTTCATCCCATTGCAGATTTCCGGTAAAGCTGTTGGCTATCTCAATCATATAGGCATTATTCCTGTGGTAAGAAAGGACGGATATATACGGAGTTTCGCTTTTTCCTTCGTTTTCCAATGGAAAATGCGTTATATTTTCCATTGCGTTCTGCAGGGCATTGTTCAATATCACACTGACATCAAAGGCGTTAATGCTTGTACCGGTGGGATAATAAAACTCTGACATAAATTGTATCTTCTTTTTCTCTGCTTCATTTTTTAATTCCTGCAGAATTACATCCGTTACGGGATTCCCGCTTTTTATCTCCCCTGCCATCTGGGAAAAGGCAGATTTTAGTTCCCTGCCATAATCCATTGCTTCCTCCACATTCCTTCCGGCATAAAGTCTTTCTAACGTAAGTATATGGTTTGTCATATCATGCCTGATGCTGCGTATGTTCTGGTACAGGCTCTCCACCTGCCTGATATGCTTTTCCATACTGTCAACTTGTATGGCCAGCAGCTCGTTCTGCAATTTTTCTTCCTGCCTTGCCTTGATGTTCTGGAACAATACGGTTACCACCACTATCGTAATGATGGATATGCCAAAATGCAGGAATGCCAGCCCATTATATAAGCCGGAAATAGGCGTCATCCAGTTCATTCCCGAACTGGTCTGATACTGTATCATGATACCGTATCCGGTCATTCCTGTGACCGAGGGCACCGTCAGCATGAATAGTTCCTTCATGCTCATATCTTCTCTTTTATATACATAAGCCTTTATGATATATCCCACACTGATGCCCAATACTGCAAAACTGATTACCGTGTCCAGCAGTTCCACTCCGACAAAAATCAAGACATTTACCCCCGATTCTCCTTCGGTGACATAGAAGGCATCAGATACAGGCTTGATTTGATATATGGCATTTGTGACAATCCTCGTTATGTATCCCGACAGCCAGCGCAGGGAAAAAAACGTTACGGCTATGAATACCTTCTGTTTATAATTCCTTCGGTCTATCCTGCACATGACGGTAAAAGCGGACAATACCCCTATGCTGTATGCTGCGAATGTGTTTATCTCGACCGGCACGAAATACAGAATCAGCATTGCAACAAAATATGCGATTCCTATGCTGAATGCCTTTTTTCTGTTTTCCATAAACGGCTTTGCAAAATAATACAGGATATACCCTGTTCCGCTCATTGCCGCTATGGCATAAATGACAGACGCCGCCGTCATATATATATCCTTGTTTTCCATCTATCTTTTCCCTTTCCTCTGGTTATACCTCAGATACTGTTTCACAAATTCGCTGTAATTCTGCTTTGCCATCAGCGCCTGTCCATTTTCCAGATAGACGGTTGTTGCATCATATTTCCTGATAAACCCAAAATTCACCAAAAACGACCTGTGGGTGCGGTAAAAATCATCCCCTGCTTTTTTTTCCAATTCTTTCATTTTTCCATAATATTCTATATCCGAATCCACCGTATGCAGAATCACTTTTCGGTCGTATACCTCCGCATATACGATTTCCTCCAGTCTGACAGTGATATGCTGCCCTCCTGTGGTTATCATCAGACTTGGCAGTTCTTCTTTTCTGTCCGCATACTCCGGCTTCTTTCTTTCCTCAAACTGTTTTACCGCATTTTGTAATACCTCTGCAAATTTCTTTTCATCAAAAGGTTTTACCAGATAATGAAATGCCCCTACATCAAATGCCTGAAATACAAAATCGTCCAAAGCGCTCACAAAAATAATGATTGTGTTTTTGCTTTTTCTGCGCAGTTCCTTTGCAGTCTCCATACCGTTCTTCCCCGGCATCTGAATATCAAGCAATAGGATATCCGGCTCCCCTGCCGACATAAACAGTTCATCCCCCGACCGAAACAGTGAAAGGGCAGCATTCGGATAAAGTTTCCCTATCTTTTCCGCAAACATATCCCTGATTTCTTTATCATCGTCACATACTGCTATCCGCATTTTCTCACTCCTTTTTTATTTTCCCGATATTATATCGGAAGGATACGGATGCCGCGATAACGGAAGTGATGTAAAACAGATATTTTCTGCTGTAAATTATTTGGGATTTCCCGATTTTCCGTGTCTGTATATTCCAAGGAAAATGAACATAAAAAAACCTTACCAACATTCGCAGGCATTCCTAATCTGACTTATTGCCCTCGAAAGCTCAGTAAGGTTTTATATCGGTTATTTCCTTGCTTCCGGAAGCCTGAGCCTGAACAGCCTGTTACACAGTTTTTTCAAATTCAGGGGAAGCAGCGGATATATATAGCTTTTTTCTGACACTGTCTTGTTGGTGACAATAAACAGCAGGCAGATTACAATACCTCCTATATATCCCCATATTCCGAAAAGCCCCGTCAGTATCAATGTCAGAATCCTCATAAATTTTAAGGCATAGCCCAACTCATAGTTTGCCTGCGTATAATTTGCTATGGCAACAAACGCCATGTACAGCATAACCTCCGCGTTAAACCATCCGCTATTGACCGAAAATTCGCCCAGCACAAGGGCTGCCATTACGGAAAGGGGCGTACTCAGCATGTTCGGCGTATTGACGGCAGCCAGCCTCAGGCCGTCTATCGCCAGCTCCAATATCAGAAACTGCCATATAAGGGGGATGTTTTCCGGTTCTTTCAGGATGATAAACTGAAATGCCTCGGGAATATATTCCCTGGTATTCATCAAAAGCAAAAAGGTCGGTGTCATCAGATAGGTTAAAATGGCAATCAAAAATCTGGACAGGCGCAGATAAGTTCCCGTAATAGGCGGAAAATAGTAATCATCCGCCTCTTCCACCACATCAAAAATCGAGGTTGGCATTATCATGGCGGAAGGGGAATTATCCACTAAAATAACGATATTTCCTTCCAGTATCTGGGCAGCCGCGGTATCCGGCCTTTCTGAATACTTAAATTTCGGAAAAGGATTGTACCATCTCCTCTCATAAAGGCATTCTGCCAGACTTTCCTGATTCATGGTCAGGGCATCCACCTTGATATCACGGATTCTGTTTTTTATTTTTTCCAAAAATTTTTTATCCACCCGGGAATCCATATAGCAGACAGCTATGTCGGTTTTGGAATTTTTGCCCGCACTCATCATTTCCACCCGAAAATCCGTACTGCGGATTCTTCTTCTGATAAGCGCCGTATTGAAAATAATGGTTTCCACAAATCCATCCTTGGAACCCCTGAGCACTTTATCTTTTTCCGGCTCACCCACGCTCCTGGCAGGATATGTTCTGGAGTCAATCAGGATTGCCTGTGTATACCCGTCGATAAACAGCACAAACACACCGGAAAGCAGTCCGTACAGGATTCCTTCCCAATCCTCTTTCAAGTCCACTTCCACATAAGGAACGCACTTTTTACTCATTTCATGCGCATCCTTCGGCAGTTCGTCTTCTGTCAAATCCATAAAATACTGCAGCATTTTCTGCATCAGTTCATCTTTGCAGAAGCCGTCGATAAAATACATGCAGGCATCCCGGCCCCCGACTTTTATCACCCGGTAAACGATGTCGAAGCAGGTGTCCACTGCCAGCCTTTCATTTAAATATGCCATGGTTTCCTTTAAGGAACCCGTCATTTTCCCGCTGTTGCTTTCACTTCCGTTATCCATAAAAATACTCCTTTTCCAGATTCACTAAAATTAGTTTTCCGAAAAAGGAGTTAATTATGCATAAACGATATTTTGCTCAGATATTTGATGTGCTGCCGAAACCACCGTTTCTGACGCTCTCTGCCTCATCATCCACTGTAATGCCGTATTCTACGAATATTCCCTGCATGAATCCGGTTCCTGCCCCGATTTCCAAAGTTTTTCCTTCATTGGAATCGTTGGTTATCTTTGCAAATATATGCCCTTCATTGTCTGAAAAATAATAGTCGCTGTCTATAATGCCGACTGTATTATTCAGCTGCAGTCTGTACTTGAAACCCAATCCGCTTCGGGGATACAGTTTCAGCACCCAGCCTTCTTCCATTTTCACCCGGATTCCCGTAGGCACTTTGATGCTGCTGCCCGGCGGCAGGGAAAAAGAAAACGGTGCAAAAAAATCATAACCGGCGCTTCCCTTGGTCGCCCGCTTCGGAAGTTCTATGGAATCATAGATATCCCTGCTGTCCTCCTGCGTATATTCCGGAAAATCTTCCTTCATCGCCTGTATAAAATTTTCCGGGCTGACTTTATAAAACTGTGCTATTCTCTGCATAAACAATCCCCTTGTATCTGTCTTTCTGTCTCTGTATTGGCGTAGTCCGGGGCGTGAAGCACCGGGACTGCCGAATTCTTATTTTCAGGCGCCAATGATTTTTTCACATCAATCACCCTCTGGTTTTTGCTGCCCTTCCATAAAAGCTTGGTATCCATCTCCTCAATATGAAATTCCCCGTCTACCACCACATCCACGTATTTCATGACCGGATATTCAAAGATATCTTCCCACGAATCTCCCGTATACATCCAGATGGTCTTATCAGGATACTTTTCTTTTATCTCTTCCATCAGGTTTCTGACATCAAAGCGGTTTGCCGGATGCAGCGGGTCCCCGCCAGAAAAGGTTATGCCGGATATATAATTCTTGTCAAGCTGGTCAAAGATTTCCTGCTTGGCGGCATCATCAAATAAAAGTCCCCCGTTAGGGTCCCATGTAATCGGATTCTGACATTTTTCACAGCAGTGGGAACAGCCTGCCACCCATAGCACTACCCTGAGGCCGTCCCCGTTAAGCATGTCATCCTTCGTTATATTATGGTATCTCATGGCCTTACATACTTTTCCTTTCTGCGATTTCTGCCATTTTGGCATCGTTCAGCCTGGTATCCCCATGCACCCTGGAATAGGACAGATATCCGTTCATACGGTCAATCTTGGTCAGATTGCGGCTGCCACACTTGGGACAGACATCCATCTCCAGTTCCTGATGCCCGCAGTCGTCACAGTATGCAAGCGACAGATTGACGCCCTCATAAAAGCCCATGTCCATGGCCCTGCGAATCAGCGTCTTGATTGCCTCCATATTGTAATCGATGGGATATTTCACATACTGTATCTTACCGCCGTTGCTCAGGTTCCAGAAACGCTCCTCCAAATCCTGCTTCTGAATGGGAGTGATATCCTCCGTCACATGGCAGTGGAAAGAATTGCTTACATACTCCCTGTCCGATACGCCTTCCACAATGCCGTATTTATTTCTGAACTGCTTTATCTGCAATCCGCAGAGGTTTTCGGCAGGCGTCCCGTAAATCGCATACAGGTTGCCGTCGGCTTCCTTAAATTCGTTGACCTTGGCGTTGATATGCTCCATGACTTCCACTGCAAACTTCCCGTCCTCCACAAGGGATTTGCCGTTGTACAACTCCTGCAGCTCATTTAACGCCGTAATGCCAAAGCTTGCCGTGGCTGCTTTCAACAAAGGCTTTATTTTATCCGAAAGTTTCAGATGACCGCCTAAAAAACCGCCCTCGCAGTATGCCAGCGGGTTGGTGGAGGCACGCATTTCCCCCAGATAGGCATAAGTCCTGATATGGAGCTGCCTGATTAACTGCAGGTAATAATCCAAAACCTCATAAAAATCCCTGCTCTCCTGCCTTGCCTTTGCCAAAATCATCGGGAGGTGAAGGGAAACTGCGCCTACATTGAAGCGACCCACAAAAACAGGCGTATCTTTATCATCGGCAGGATGCATTCCGCCTCTTTCATACCACGGGGATAAAAACGCCCTGCAGCCCATGGGAGAAATAATCTTGCCATACTGTTTATAAATACTTGCCACATATCCTTTTCCGGTCAGGCTCAGCCAATCGGGATACATGGTTTTTGACGAACATTCCACACCGGCCTCAAAAACATCTTCAAGGGGCTTTCCCGGCCCATGCAGGTTTTCATCGTATAAGAATACAATCTTCGGAAACAGCACCGGCTTTTTGTGCTCTTTTTTCCCTTGTCCGCGCATTCTCACATGCAGCATGGAAATGGTGGCAAGCTTTGCAAAACGTCCCGTTCCCGTACCTGCCGTAACGGTAATGAAAGGATAATCACCACGGCTGCTGGCTACGGTATTGAATTTGTATTCCCAGCCCTGGAAACCCTGTTCATACTCCCGCACAACATCATCATAGGCTTCTTTTTCTGCCGCCTCCCTGTCAATGCCCAGACGTTCATATTTTTCTATATATTTTTGATAGGACTTTTCAGCATACGGTTCCAGTATATTGTCCACACTGGGTACGGTAAATCCGCCGTACTGCTGACTGGCAGCGCTTAACACAATGTCGCCAATTACATCGAAAGCCACGTCCAGTGACTTTGGCTCATTATACCAGATATTTCCCATCTCGAAGCCGCCCGACAATACATGCTCCACATCAAACAGACAGCAGTTCATGGTATCCCGCCTTGCCGACATGTCATGTACATAGATATAGCCGTCGCGACAGGCCTGTATCTCTTCCGTAGTCATAAAAAACTTCTGGTACAATTCTTTGTTTAACTGATTAAAAATAAGGCTTCTTTTTGTGGAAACCAGCGCCGAATCCGTATTGGCATTCTCTTTGTCCCCGATGTACATGATGGACTGGCTCTTTTTGTAGACATCATCCAGCATTCGGACAAAATCCTGCTTATAATTGCGGTAATCCCTGTAGCTTTTTGCTACAATGGGCTTCACCTGCTCCAAAGCGCTCTCCACAATATTATGCATCACGGGGATGGGAATTTCTTCCTGCCCCAGCTCGTCCACTTTCTCCACTACATACTGGCAGATATGGCGCTTTTCTTCCTCAGTAAATTTGGTAAGAGCCCGGTATGCACTCTTACCCACCGCGTCTACCACCTTTTGTACATTAAAGTTTTCCCGGCTGCCGTCTTTTTTAATGACCCTTACATTACGTGCCGTCTTGTATGCTTTGCCATAATCAACGGTATCCGTCCCCAGTTCTTCCACCTCTATGCTCATTTTGACTCCTCCTGATAATTCCTGACGTTTATGTCACAATCTACCATATATTGTATAATACCTTTCCATACAATCCATATTTTGTGGCGTATATTCAGTATAAGAAAACCGGCAGAAAAAGTCAATGAAAGCATACAATAAATATAGACAAAAAAATCTTCCTATTTTTGTATCTTTTTTCTTCTGCCGGTTTCCGTTATTCCTGTTTCTCCAAAATGGCCCGCAGCCATTCCTTATATTTTTCCCTTACATCCAAAGGCGAGACAATTTTTACTCCGCTGCCGAGTCCGGCAAGCCAGCCGAAAAACTGTCCGCTCACCACTGCCCTAAGCCGCACTGTAAATCCGCCGTCTTCCGTCTTTTTTATGCCTGTTTCCTTTCCGAACCGGTCCAGCACCACTCCAACCAACTGCTTTTCACAATGCAGAACCACTGTTTCTTCTTCACCGCCAAACATGCCGAAAGTCTGCTTGGTATATTCTGCCGGGTTTATCTTTTCAAATTGTCCTCGGCCTTCACGTTCTTCCTTTAAGAGTCCCACATCTCCCATCTTGTCCACACGGTAATGCTTGATGCGTCCTGCTTCCCCGTCAAAAGCCGCAAGATAGTAATTTTCATCCTCCCATATCAACGCCCACGGACTGACCTGATACCGGTTTCCTTCTTTTCTGGGCTTTAACTCTTTTTCCAAATCCCATTCCAGATAAATAAAAGATATTCTGACATTTTCATCTATTGCCCTGTATATGGTGTCCACATTATAGTAAATTCTTTCATTTTCTGTCTTGACGCGCCCTGCCACATACACCTGCCGGTGGAGCTGTACCGCCTGATGCCTGCTTGCCATCTTCTCCAGTTTTTTAATCAGCTCCCTGGACTTTTTAACCGTCATGAACCGGGAAGCCTGCACCGCGTCCACGAGAAGTTTCAGCTCCGCAAGTTCAAATTCCCTGCTGGCAAGATAATATCCACCGCCTACCCTTCCTTTTTTCTGGATAATATCATAACCATAATCCACAAGACATGCCATATCATTATAAATGCTTTTTCTCTCTGAACTGATACCGTTTTCCGCAAGTCTTCCGATAATCTCCTGTGTGCTTAAAACATGCTCCTCATCCGTATTTTCCTCCAGCATCTTCACGATATAAAACAGTTTCAGCTTCTGGTTAACCGACTTTGCCATCTATCCCTCCACAATAGGAAGCACTTCCCCCAAATGCTTTATCACATAATCCGTTGTCACTTCCGTATGGTTTACTTCCCCAGCCGGATTGTACCAACAGCAGACAATACCGGCATTATTTCCACCCCGCATGTCGCTGCTCAGGGAATCCCCTACAATTAATATCCTGTTCCTGTCAACCCCGGGTATTGCTTCAAACACCCTGTCAAAAAAAGCCCTCTGGGGTTTGGGTGCGCCTACCTGTTCCGAGATGAATACATTGTCCATAACACTGAAAAAACCGGCTGCTTTCAGCTTTTGCATCTGCGTCGCCGCAACACCGTTTGTCACCACAAACTGCCGGCATTTTCCTTTTAACGCTTTACAGACCTCCAAAGAATTGTCCCTGTACTGATATACCTGTCCGAGGTTTTCCTCATAATGGTTTTGAAAGGTTAATACATCTTTGGCTGAAAATCCGCATTTTTCAAAAAATTCATGAAAACGGCCTGTCAAAAGCTGCTCTTTGCCGATTTCTCCCCTCTCCAGCCTCTGCCACCAATCTACGTTGATTTTGTCGTACCTCTCCACCAGTTCGTCAGTCGGGGCAATCCCGATTTCCTCCAGACATTTACAAAGGGAAATACGCTGGGAATACTTAAAGTCCAGCAATGTTCCGTCCACATCCCAAAGTACCGCATCAAACCGCATGTTTCTTCCTCCGAAAAAAAGTGCCGTTGTCACGGCACTTATCGTAATCTTTCCCCCGGTTGCTCTTACGCCTCGCTTTCCGGGGCTGCTGCATCTTTCAAATTCTTTTTCTTCCGCATGGTAATACCCGCAAAAATACCGAATCCTGCAATTGCAGCCATAATGAAAAACAACAACACATAACTCAAAAATGAATTGATAAAAGCTATCATGCTCTCCGCCACCTTTCTGATTCCTTTTATTATACCAATGCTCCTCCGTCATCGTCAAGCAATATATCGCCATCCGCTGCCGAAGTCGCCAGTCTGTCACATCTTTCATTTTCCGGGTGTCCGTCATGCCCCTTAACCCACGTATACTCCACCTGATGCGGCTTCATTGCCTCCAGAAGACGCATCCAGAGTTCTACATTTTTAACCGGCTTTTTTGTACTGGTCTTCCAACTGTTCTTCAGCCAGTTATCCACCCAGTTCTGGTTAAAGGCATCCGTCACATACTTAGAATCGGACACCACCTCCACCTCACAGGGCTTTGTAAGCGCTTCCAATCCCACAATCACCGCCAAAAGTTCCATCCTGTTATTTGTCGTTTTTTTATACCCTGCACAAAACTCCCTTTCATGCAGGGCGCCTCTGCCGTCCACATACTGCAGGATTGCTCCATATCCGCCCGGCCCCTGTGGGTTGCCCCTTGCCGCGCCGTCTGTAAACAAAGTTACCTTTTTCATTTTCCGTCCGCCTTTCAACTCCACTTTCCGGTCTGCATAAACGACTCTGCACGGTGGTTGGCATCTGCAATAATGCTCTCCTCATACCCCAGAAGCTGTAACAGCTTAATGGCATTCCGGGTAGTTGCTTTCCCCTTTAACAGCCTGTACGGGAACCGGATATCACCCTCCGCGATTTCTTCCTCAAAGTGATAATTGTCATATTCCCCTGCCAAAAGCTCCGTCAGTTCCACATCATGGGTGGCCGCAAAACACATAACTCTTTTTTGGGCAAGGCTTTTTAATATTTCCGTGGATGCGGCAATCCTTTCCACAGTATTTGTTCCTCTCAGCACCTCATCCACAAAACAAAGCACTTTTTCACTGCCCGCCGAGATATCCAGTATCCGTTTGATGGCACGGATTTCCACTATATAGTAGCTTTCCCCTCCCGCCAGGTCATCCCGTAAGGACATGGACGAACAGATATGAAAAAAATTGCTCTCGAAAGTATCTGCAAGCGCCGTATGGATGGTCTGTGCAAAAATGGAATTGATGGCAACTGTTTTTAAAAAAGTAGATTTGCCGGAAGCATTGGAGCCGGTAAGCAATATGCCCCTTTTCGTTACCACGGAATTTTTAACCGGATTTGCAATCAAAGGATGATAAAGGCCGACTGCTTTAATGCAGACTTCCCCATCCTCTGATAACACGGGAATACAGCTTCCTTCTCTCAGGGAATGCCTGTATGCACCGATTGCCACAGCCGTTTCCAGATATCCCAGAGTATGGAACAGGGCGTCCACATCCTCCAGACGACCCTTTACCTGCTCCAGCATGGCATTAAATTTTATCAAATCAAGATGGAATACCATCCTCAGATAATCCAATACAATATCAAGGGGATTGCCGGAACCCGACATTCTGCCGGAAGACATCAGCCAGAAAGAGCCCCGCCTAAACCTGCTTAAATTTTTTCTGTGCCGGGAAAGCAGGGCGGTTTCCTCTTCCAGCTCCTTTCCCTGTAGTTTTTCTGCTTTTTCCGCAGCAGCCATCAGCCGCATGATATAGGCAAAGCTGGTAATATACGGGTCAATCTCATTCTTCTCTTTGAAATAGGTAAAAATATTATATAACATCAATGCCACCAGGCACAATATTCCGACAGACGGATTCAGGATGACAAACGCAACAGCCGGCAGAAACAGCGCATTGAAAATCCAGTGTTTGGCATTGCTCCTTTTCCCCAGCGCCCCCAGATAGTCCAGATAATCATACATGGAAAACCTGCCTGTATATCCCAGACGATGGAAAACAAGCTGACAATTCACCCTTTCCTCCGTATTTTCCGTAAAATACTTTACCAGGCCTTCCAGATGCTCCAGTTTGTCCGCATCAAAACAGGGCGTCCTTAATGTATGGTACAAAACCTCTTCCCCTGCGGATGAATAGGTATCATTTAAACGCTTAAAGACATCATCCATGCCCAAATCATTCCATGTGATATCATCAATCTGTCCTTCTTCGGGATGCTTGGAAAAGAAACGGGAAATAGAGGCGTATTCCTCCGGCCGGTATTCCCTCTCCCTCACTTCCCCATAGTGATTTCGCAGGCGGAAAATTAGGTTTTTCCTTGCCTTTCGGGCTTCATACATTCCCATGGCAAACATCAGCGCCACAAGCCCTGCCGCCACTATGACAATCACAATATACTCCATTTCCTGTACCTATTCTGTCTACCGCATCAATCGGTTTACAATCCTTTCTGTCTCTCTATAAATATCGGCGGCATCCTCTCCCACGTCAAACTTTCCGTCCATATACAAAATCCTGCCGCCAACCATGGTCATTTTTATATTCTGTTTGCTGCCGCTGTATACAAGGTTTTTGCCGATATTATGTATGGGCTGCATGTTGGGCTGCTTTAAGTCTATCATAATGATATCCGCAAATTTACCCTCCCTCAATACTTCCGCATCTTTAAGATGCATGGCGCGCGCCCCGTTTACCGTAGCCATCTTAAGCACCTCTCCGGCTTCTATACCGGCGGCGTCCTGTTCTCTCAGCCTTGACAGCCCGGACACAAGAAACATTTCCCTGAACATGTCAAGACAATTATTGCTTGCCGGACCGTCTGTTCCGATGGCAACCGGAATTGACCTGTCTAAAAAGTCCTTTATGGGGGCTATACCGCTGGCAAGCTTCATGTTGGAAGCCGGATTGGTTATCACATACATGCCCCGCTTGATAAAGATATTCATATCTTCCTCTGACATATGGACACAGTGGAACCCGCCTCCTCCAAAGCGAAACAATCCCATCGAATCCAGAAACACCACCGGCGTCATGCCATACTTTCTTTTGCACTCCTTCACTTCATCCATTGTTTCGTTCATATGAGCATACACCGGCGCCTGTAAATGATGAGCCAATGATGCGAGCTGCATCAAAAGCTGCTTTGAGCAGGTATACTCCGCATGAAACCCCAGATGGTACCGGATAAGAGGAGAAGCATTGTTCCACCTGCTGTACTGTTCTGCCACCTCTGAAATGGAAGAAGTAAAGTCATTAAGCCCGCTTGCCAGAACACAGCGCATACCCATATCCATACATGCACCGGCTGTAACATCCGGAGCCAGATACATATCAAAAATAGTCGTAATGCCGCTCGTCAGATATTCCAGAACAGCAAGCTTTACGAAATAGTATATATCTTCTTTGGCGAGCTTTGCCTCCATGGGAAAGACCTTTTCTTTCAGCCACTTCTGCAAAGGCAAATCATCAGCATAAGAGCGCAAAAACGTCATGCCGGAATGAGTGTGGGCGTTTTTGAAACCCGGCATCAACAAATTTTGTTCGCAGTCGATTTCCTTATCCCAATGGAGATAATCCCCTACATCCTTCCAGAATGCCTCCATTTTTTCCGTTTCCCCGATATAGACAATCTTTTCGTTTTTTATCCAGACTTCCCCGAAGAAAATCGGAATCCCCTTCTCCATGGTTAAAATTCTGGCGTTATACAGTCTGATGTTCATAGTATTTTGTCACCCCCAAATCCATGTGGCAAGAGCTGTAAAAGCGTATACTCTTTATATTCTTCTGCTGATTTGGCTACAAGCACTGTAAAGTCTTTATCACAAAATTCCTGCATAACCTGCCTGCACACCCCGCAGGGATAAGCATAGTCGGACGGCTCAGTTAAAGCCTTTCCCCCTGTTATGGCAATGGCTTTAAACTCCCTTTCCCCTTCACTGACTGCTTTAAAAAAGGCTGTACGTTCCGCACAGTTTGTTGCGCCGAAAGAAGCATTTTCCACATTGCATCCCTGATATATTCTGCCGGAATAAGCTAAGAGGGCCGCTCCCACGGAAAAACCGGAATAAGGCACATAGGCCCGGTTCCTTGCTTCCATGGCATTTTGTATCAGTTCCTGTTTCCATGCTTCTCTCTTTTCCATAGATGTCGCCTTTCCCACAGACGCCTTTTGGCGAGTGTGCCGCGTTAATCCCACAACTGTGAAATGCTTTTTATGAGAAGGCTGGTAAAGGGCGCTGCCGCCCTGGCTGCCGCTTCCTGCACTTCCTCATGGCTGAGCGGATTGGGAGTCATCCCTGCCGCAAGATTACATACGCAGGAAATACCACATACACGCATTCCCATATGCCTTGCCGCTATGGCCTCTACCGCCGTACTCATCCCCACTGCATCCGCACCCAGCATACGAGCCATCCGCACTTCCGCCGGGGATTCAAAAGAAGGTCCGCTAAGCTGCAGGTATACCCCTTCTTTTAGCACGATACCCTCTTCCTTTGCCGCCCTTTTTATAATCTCCTGCAGCTGCCCGTCGTATATGGCCGTCATATCCGGAAACCTTGTCCCCAGTTCATCCACATTGGGTCCTATCAGGGGATTTTGTACAAAACAGGAAATGTGGTCTGTAAGAAGCATCAAATCGCCTGCCCGGAAAGAAGGATTCACACCGCCAGACGCATTTGTCAGAAACAAAATCCCGGCGCCCATAAGCTTCATCAGCCTGACGGGAAGGACCACATCCTCCATATGATAACCTTCATAAAAATGCACCCTGCCCTTCATAAAGACAACGGGAACATCTTTTAAATATCCGAAAATGAACTTGCCCGCATGTCCCGGCACGGTAGATACCGGAAATCCTTCTATTTCCTCATACCCGATTTCTGCCTCCACCCGGATATTATCGGCAAAATCACCCAGCCCCGAGCCTAAAACCAGCGCAGCCTTCGGCACGAAATCCGTTTTTTTTCTGATACATTGCAGACAGTTTTGCACTTTTTCATAGACAGTACCCATTGTCTTCCCTCCCTGCTGTATTTACCATAGTATTAATTACTTATACTTATTATACCAGTCCTGTTTTCTAAAAACAATCAAATTGTAATTTTTGCATGGAATCAAATGCATGCCCCGGCTGACTCCATGCAAAATTCCATAAAGGATAAATAATGCTTGCAGTGTAAACGCAAATATGCTAATATATTATCAAGCAAAGAAATATTCTGAAATTCTGTTTTTCAGGGTTCTTCACCTTCTTATATCCGGAAGGGAACCTATCTATGCAGATACTTTCTGCAAAACTCCTTGCTTAACAACTGAATAACCGCAGGGAGGAACAGATTATATAAGAAAGCGCCAGTAAAGAACGCATTGTGGAAAAATTGCAGAAGCATTTTTCATTGGATGTTAAAAGTGCGGAAAAATATTATAAAACCTATGCCGGAAAAACTAATGTTTAAATACGAAAAGCAGATTCCAAAGAACCTGCTTTTCAAGGTTTTTATAAATTACGTTAACCAAAGATAATATTAAATAATGATACACACCATTCCACCATTCATGTCATTTACAATTTTCTGCATGGTTTCCTGCAATTTGACCTGACTTTCGTCCCCAATCATGGCTATTTTGCCGGTAATTCCGTCACCCACGAGCTGTTCCACCGTTTTTCCGAAAATATTGGTTTCCCAGATACCATTTTCCGTATCCTCCGCTTCTGAAATATACCGGATTAAATCCTGCGCCTGCTGCTCTGTTCCCACAATGGGCGCTATCTCCGTTTCAATATTGGCACGAATCATATGTATGGAAGGACTTTCCGCCTTAATCTTTACCCCGAATTTATTGCCGTGCCTGATAATTTCCGGTTTTGCAAGATTGATTTCGCTTCTCTCCGGCGTTACCACGCCATATCCTTTATATCGCACCGCCTGTACGGCATGCAATACCTTGGAATATTCTTTTTTCATAGCGGACAATTCCTTCAGCTTTGATATCAGCTGGTATTCTCCATTGATTTCATCCCCGACAAGTTCACTGAGCATCTCATAATAATAAGAATTATCCACATCCATCTGCATCTTTATGCTGCCGTCTGACAAATTTACGCCATCCACCTTTAAACGTCTCACATATTCACTGGTAATGGGAATCTGTCCTTCTATCTGTTTTTTACGCAAATCCTTTATGGTATTTAAATCTTTCATCATGTCTTTTACCGCAGATACCATATCCGTTTTCATCCTGTTATCACCCGGCAGCATTTCCACCCATTTGGGCATGTAAAATTCCATGCGGGAAATAGGAAATTCGTAAAGCACCTGCTCCATAATGGCATGAATATCTTCTTTTTTCAGCTGTTCACAATTGACAGGCATCACTGCAACCTGATACTTTTCTTCAATTTCCTCTGCAAGACGTTTTGTTTCCTCTGCAAGGGGCCTTTCTGAGTTCAGCAGCACCAGAAACGGTTTCCGCAGTTTTTTAAGAGCCATGATGGTCTTATTTTCCGCCTCCAGATAGCTGTTGCGGGGCAGTTCCCCAAAGCTGCCGTCCGTAGTGATGACAAGGCCGATGGTGGAATGGTCATTGATAACCTTATCCGTCCCGATGCCCGCCGCCTGTGTAAAAGGAATTTCCTGCTGGGACCACGGCGTCTTTACCATGCGCTCCGCATTCTCTTCCATATGGCCGACAGCGCCCTCCACCATATAACCGACGCAGTCAATCAGCCGTACTTTCGCCTCGATATCACCTCCCAAAAGCACTCTTGCAGCTTCTTTCGGTATGAATTTCGGCTCGGTTGTGGTAATGGTTTTTCCCCCTGCGCTCTGTGGCAGTTCATCCTTTGCCCTTTCTTTCTCGTGTTCATCCTCCATAAAAGGCAACACCATGACATCCATGAACCTTTTGATAAACGTGGATTTGCCGGTCCGCACAGGGCCTACCACTCCTATGTATATCTCGCCACCTGTTCGGTGCTGTATGTCTTTGTATAAGTCGTAGGTGTTTATTGCAAAATTATCCATAAAAAAACCTCCTGCATATACTGTTATATGTATATGTGGGAGGTTTGCAAAGCATACCTTTGTAACTTATTTTTATCCAAATATCACGCGCCTGAAGTTTTTCTTCCCGCGTTTTACCACAATGCCTTCCCCTGAAAAACTTTCTTTTTTATAAAAAGTTTTTATATCCGTCACTTTTTCTCCTTCCACGGTGACGCCTCCCTGTTCCACTGCGCGCCTTGCCTCGGAGCGGGAAGCGGTCAGACCCGCCCGCGTCAGAACTCCCAGAATATCAATAACGCCTTCGCAAAAATCCTCCTCCTGCAATGCGTATGTGGGCATGTTTTCCGCATTACCGGTACCGAAAAGCGACCTTGCGCTCTCCTGCGCCTTTGCGGCTTCTTCCTCCCCGTGAATCATCTTGGTCAGTTCAAATGCCAGAATTTCTTTTGCTTCGTTTAACTGGCTTCCTTCCCATTTGTCCATCTCTTCAATCTGCTCTAACGGCAGGAACGTCAGCATCCTGAGACACTTTAATACATCCGCGTCCGCAACATTCCTCCAGTATTGGTAAAATTCAAACGGCGTGGTTTTTTCAGCGTCCAGCCATACAGCCCCTTTCTGGGTTTTACCCATCTTCTTTCCTTCGGAATTTAAGAGCAGGGTAATCGTCATCGCATAGGCATCTTTACCAAGCTTCCTGCGAATCAGTTCCGTACCGCCCAGCATATTGCTCCACTGGTCATCCCCGCCGAACTGCATGTTGCAGCCATACCTTTCGTACAGGGAAAGGAAATCATAACTTTGCATTATCATATAATTAAATTCCAGAAAACTTAACCCTTTTTCCATACGCTGTTTGTAGCACTCTGCCGTAAGCATGCGGTTTACGCTGAAATGCGCGCCTACTTCGCGAAGGAATCCGATATAATTCAAATCCAGCAGCCAGTCGGCATTGTTTACCATCATAGCCTTTCCGTCGGAAAAATCAATAAAACGGCTCATCTGCTTTTTAAAGCATTCACAGTTATGCTCTATGGTCTCCCTTGTCATCATGGAACGCATATCGCTTCTGCCGGAAGGGTCTCCAATCATAGCCGTACCGCCCCCAATCAGAGCGATTGGCTTATTGCCTGCCATCTGAAGCCGCTTCATCAGGCACAGCGCCATAAAATGTCCCACATGCAGGCTGTCCGCAGTAGGGTCAAATCCAATGTAAAAGACAGCTTTTCCATTGTTTATCAGTTCTTTTATCTCTTCTTCATCTGTCAGCTGCGCCAGCAGCCCCCTTGCCTTTAATTCATCAAATACCGTCATTTTATCCTCATTTCCGCGGTTTCCCGCTGTTCCTTTTTATCCTTTATTTGTTTACCATCAATTTCACCATAGCCTGGTTTAATCCGTCCACCGTCAGTTTATACATGGGAAAAAGACCTTTTACGGCAGTTTCCGCTTCCCTCCACGGCGCATGTCCCGGCGCCATCTTCGGATTGAGCCAGACAATCTTCTTGTAATGCTTCTTGACCAGATTCAGCCATTCCCAGCCCGACAGCCCGCCGTTCGGCCCCCTGTAATTTCCGGTATCGGAATACAGTTCTTCCGGCGCCATGGCGGCGTCTCCCACAATAATGACTTTATAATCGCTGTCTAAGTTCCGAAACATCCAGTCCGTATCCACCCAGTCGCCGTTTTCACACTCCGGCGTTTTATAAAGCTTGCTGTAAATACAGTTATGGAAATAATAGGTTTTTACATCCTTGTAATGGTTCGACTTGTGTACTGCCTGAAACAAATCATTTAACAGGGAACTGAACGGTATCATGGTACCGCCCGAATCCATCAATAGAAGCAGCTTCACTGCATTTTTCCTTGGTTTCTGCATCACAATCTGAAGACAACCGCCATTGTTGCAGGTTTTATCCACCGTGCCGTTTATGTCAAGTTCTGTTTCCGGAATATCCAGCCGGGATGAAAACTGGCGCAGCTTCCGGAATGCCATCTGAAACTGCCTGTTGTCCAAAACCCGGTCATCCCGAAAATCCCGATACCTGCGCTCCCCGATGACGGCAAATGCCGACTGGTGCCCGGTCTTTCCGCCCACACGAAGTCCGCCCACATTGCCGCCGCTGTTGCCGAAGGTAGTCTTACCCATACTGCCAATCCAAAAGCTGCCGCCATTGTGTTCATTGTCCTGGTCCCGGAGCCGTTCCCTGAATTTTTGTTCTATCTCTTCCTTATCCATGTGTACCTGTAAATCTTCCAGTTCATTTAACTGCGACCTTGCTTCGGCGTCCGCCAGTTCCTGCAAATCGGATTTGTCCAGCCAGCGCATCATCTGGGAAGTAATTTCCCTTTCATTGGATACTGCTTTAAAGCATTCGTCAAAAGCCATGTCAAACTTGTCAAAATCCGTTTCGCTCTTCACCAGAATCATCCTCGCCACGTAGTAAAACTGCGTCAGGCTGTTTTCACACAAATCTTTCTGGAGCGCTTCCTGCAAAGTCAGAAACTCACCCAGGGTCACATGGAGGCCTTTCGCCCGAAGGCTGTGAAAAAAATGTATAAACATACCGTCTCCTATAACTGGTTGGCATTGTGCCTTACCGTTTCCAAGTCCTCATCCTTTTTCACCACCACGCCGATAAACGGCAGGGCGCTCTTTATCCTGTCAGCCGGAATACCGCCAAGCTGCAATGCATTAATCCAGTCAATTAACTCTGAAGTACTCGGTTTTTTACGGATATCTCTCAAGGCACGAATATTGTAAAACACCTCCATGGCGCTCTTTAACAGATTTTCCTCCACATCCGGGTAATGCACCTTTACAATTTCTTCCATCAACGCGTCATCCGGAAAATCAATATAATGGAAAATACACCTTCTCAGGAAAGCGTCCGGCAATTCTTTTTCGGCGTTTGAGGTAATAATCACAATCGGTCTCTGCTTTGCCTTGACGGTCCGCTTGGTCTCATTGATGTAAAATTCCATCTGGTCAAGTTCCCAGAGGAGGTCGTTGGGAAATTCCAAATCAGCCTTATCAATCTCATCAATCAAAAGCACCACCTGCTCTTCACTGTCAAAAGCCTCTCCCAGTTTGCCCAGCTTGATATACCTTGCCACATCATCCACGCCCTCTTCTCCAAACTGCCCGTCATAAAGGCGCTGTATGGTGTCGTATACATAAAGCCCTTCCTGCGCCTTGGTGGTGGACTTGATATTCCAGATAATCAGTTTTTTACCAAGCGCCTTCGCAACCGCTTCTGCCAGCATGGTCTTTCCCGTTCCCGGCTCTCCCTTGATAAGAAGCGGTTTCTTTAATGCTATCGCCACATTGACGCTTGCCATCAGCTCTTCACTGGCAACATATTCGCTGCTTCCGGCAAACCCGGTTTCCTTAAACTGTTCACTCATATTAGTATCCTTCCTGAATCATACCTTTACTACTTTCTGTGTTACCGTATTATGCATGGCGGCAGCCGGGGCGTGCATTTGATTCCATAAAGGACCGTGTAAAAACAGCCGGACAATGCCTTGTACCAAGGCATGGGAGGTTGTCCTTTAACCTCCTAGTGCCGCTGCGTTTTTACCCGAGCGGGAGCGTGTCCTGTTGGAACAAATGCACGCCCTGGCTGCCGCCATGCATAATACGGTAACACAAATTCCGATTTCCATTGAAAATTGTCCATTAACATGTTACGATATTCCTGTTGTAAAATCAAGCAGATTATGGAGAAAACAAAATGATAAAGGATTTATTTCATACAAAAAAACCAACCCTCTCCTTTGAGGTGTTCCCTCCCAAAAAGGACTCTGACTTTCACACTGCCTACGACACGCTGGATGCGCTGAGCAGCCTGAAGCCGGATTTCATCAGCGTCACTTACGGGGCGGGTGGAAGCAAATCAAAGAAAACCCTGGAAATTGCGTCTTATATCCAAAATACCTTACAGATTGAAGCCCTTGCGCACCTGACCTGCGTGGGCAGCCGTAAGGAAGACATCCTTTCCGTTGCCGGGCAGTTAAAGGAACACCATGTCAGCCAGGTGCTGGCGCTTCGCGGCGACCGTCCAAAGGATATGACGGATGAGCAGTTTGCCTCAAGGGAATTTGCCCATGCATCCGATTTGATAGCTTTCCTGAAAAAAGAAACAAATCTGCAATGTGCAGGGGCATGTTATCCGGAAAAACATTTTGAATGTTTCAGCAGGGAAACCGACTTGGCAAACCTGAAATTGAAACAGGAGGTCGGCGCCGGCTTTTTTATCTCGCAGCTTTTCTTTGACAATGATTATTTTTATGACTTTATGGAACGTGCGGAAAAAAAGGGAATCAGCGTACCCATCTGTGCAGGCATCATGCCCGTTACCACGGCAAATCAGTTGGGGACTACCGTATCCCTGTCCGGCTCTTCCATACCAAAAGCTTTCTCCGATATGGTAGCCACTTACGGAGAAAACCCGGAGGATATGAGAAAAGCCGGGATTGACTATGCCATCCGGCAGATTCTGGATTTAAAAGCAAACGGCGTTAGCGGTATTCACCTTTACACCATGAATAAATCCAAAATGGCAGCCGAAATTGTCAAAAATATAATATAATAACCTATAAATTTTCTGACAATTCTCTCCGAAATATATAGTAACAAAGGAACATCACTGTTGAAATACGCATCCAAGGAGGGATAGTCGCAGAAAACGGAGTTAGAAGTATTTTCATGGTGCAATCGGTATTGGCAGCTCCCATGATTGGTAAGCTAAAGCGAGAGGAACAGAAGCTTCCCTACTCCCGTCCCAGAGAAGAAGAATCGGAAGGACTCTTTTCCCGGCTTTTGGAAGAAGCCACCCAGAAACTGGAATCCGCTCCAAGAGCCTGCCATACTACCCTGTATGGACGCGACAGCAGATTACGAAATTTCCATTACCTTTCAAAGGAATACCATTACTGACACAAAAAGTCAGCTCAGATAAAAACAGGAGGCAGATAAATTATCTGTCTCCTGTTTTTATCACATTAACCGCCATGATTCCGCTTCTCATAATCCCACGGAACTAAAGTTCCAAGCGTGAAACTTAGTACTTCTTAGCGAAATGCCCTTTGGCATGAGCTATTAGAAGTACTTTTCACGCTTCCCATTGCGCATCGGAAATTTCTATTTTTTTATCCCTGAGCATCAAATCCTTTACCGCCTCAGAAGCAGGCTTATCGGCAAACAGCACCTGATTCACCTGCTCTATGATGGGAAGCTGCACCTGATATTTGGCGGCAAGCCCCATAGCTGCTTTGGCAGAATAGACGCCCTCCACCACCATTTTTACTTCATCCATAGCCTCCTGCATGGTTTTGCCCTGCCCAATCAGGATGCCTGCGCGGCGGTTCCTGGAGTGCATGGAAGCGCAGGTTACAATCAAATCCCCGATTCCCGTCAATCCGCAGAAAGTTTCAAACTTTGCCCCCATTGCGGTTCCAAGCCTTGCAATTTCGGTAATGCCCCTGGTAATCAGCGCCGCTTTTGTATTGTCTCCGTAACCCAGGCCGTCTGCTATACCTGCCGCAAGCGCTACCACATTTTTCAGCGCCCCTCCCAGTTCGATTCCCAAGACATCCGAACTGGTATAGACGCGGAATACATCGCTCATAAAAAGCGTTTGCAGATATTCCGCCGTATCTTTCTTTTTTGCCCCTACCACTATCGTTGTGGGAATGCCCTTTCCCACTTCTTCCGCATGGGACGGTCCGGAGAGCACCGCCACAACAGCCTGCGGCACTTCCTCTTCTATGATTTCCGACAATGTCTTTAAGCTGTGTTCCTCGATTCCCTTTGCCACATTTACAATAATCTGTCCATCCTCAACTGCTTCCCTCAATAACTTCGCCGTACTTCTGGTAAAAGGAGAGGGTACTGCAAGCACCAGCACATCCTTATCTTTGACCGCCTCTTTCAAATCCGTGGTAAACAACATATCCTCCGGCAGCTTTACTCCCGGCAGCTTATCTTTCTGCTCATGCTCCTTTTTCAGCATGGCAACCTCTTCTTCCAAAATAGACCAAAGAGTAACCTCATGTCCGTTTTTGTGAAGCAGCAGGGCCAATGCCGTCCCCCAGCTCCCCGCTCCGATAACTCCTGCTTTTGCCATATAACCCTCATTTCCGCTGCGAATGGCAGCTTTCTTTATTTTTCCTGATTCTCCGCCTCTTCGGTTTTCTTTTTCTTAAACAAATACGTTTTGTTTTCCTTCCCCTTTATCAGCCGCACAATATTGGCACGATGTTTCCAGTAAGCCATTATAGTTAAAATTGCTGTAATCACGTACATTTCAATCAATTGCGCCTGTGATGCGCCGGCAAAAACGCCAGCCTGCCCGCAAATCACCATCTCTGCCATAAACCCGGCATATACCAGCAGGGAACCCAGAGAAACATAGTGTGTAATCAGAAATGCCCCAAAAAACAAGATGATGCCCATGGGTATAAAATAAGGATGAAAAGCCAGCACCAGTCCGGCCGTTGCCGCAATGCCCTTCCCTCCTTTAAATCTCATATAAAAAGGAAAATTGTGGCCCAGAATCACGCCTGCAGCCGTATAAAGCGCCAATAGATATATGCTCTCCGCATGGCTGCCTCCAAATAGAACCCTGGTAAGCACAACCGCTAAAATACACTTTATGCAGTCACCTGCAAATACAATCAGGCCTGCTTTGGTTCCAAGCACCCTGAGCGCATTTGTCGTGCCGGAATTGCCGCTTCCGTGCTGCCTGATATCAATTCCGTGTGCCCTTCCGTAAAAATAAGCCGTCTGAAAAAGCCCGAATGCGTAGCCGATGGCAAGGCAGAGTATTCTTTCCAAAATCATTGTTCTTTCCCCTTCCTTTCCCTGATAATAAAGCGCAGAGGCGTTCCCTTAAAACCAAAGGTCTGCCTGATTTGATTCTCAATATATCTTGTGTAGGAAAAGTGCATCAGCTCCTTGTCATTGACAAAGATGACAAACGTGGGAGGTTTGACGGATGCCTGCGTAATGTAATACAGTTTCAGGCGCTTGCCCTTATCTGACGGCGGCTGCTGCATGGCCACCGCCTCCGACATGATTTCATTTAACACGCCGGTCTGCACGCGCATGGCATGGTTTTCACTGACCATATCAATGGTCTCAAACAGCTTTGGAAGCCTCTGGCCTGTTTTTGCAGAGATAAAAAGAAGTTCCGCATACTGCATAAAAGAAAGCACATTCCGTATTTTTTCCGAAAACTGATAAATGGTTTTATCATCTTTCTCCACAGCGTCCCATTTGTTGACGGCGATGATGACCGCCTTTCCCCTGTCATGGGCAATTCCCGCTATTTTGGCATCCTGTTCGGTAACGCCTTCTTTCGCATCTATCACCAGAACCACCACATCCGCACGCTCTACGGCGCTTACCGCGCGGATAATCATGTAATGCTCTAAATCTTCTTTAATCTTATTTTTCCTGCGGATACCCGCTGTATCAATAAACACATACTCCCTGCCGTTATGTGTGATTTCCGTGTCCACGGCGTCTCTTGTTGTCCCTGCAATATCGGATACTATCAGCCTATTTTCCCCTAACATTTTATTGATGATGGAAGATTTGCCGACATTAGGCTTACCCACTATGGCAACCCGGATTCGCTCGTCCTCCTCCTCTTCTCCCGAATCCTCCGGAAAATGGGAAATCACCTCGTCCAGCATCTCCCCAAGCCCCAGCTTGTTTGCAGAAGAAATGGGATGGGGTTCCCCTATGCCGAGATTATAAAATTCATAGACATCATGGTTATATTTATCAAAATTATCCACTTTATTTACTATCAGAATAACAGGTTTATGGGAACGTCTGAGGATATCCGCCACTTTTGCATCCGCATCCTGAAGCCCCTGCTTTACATCTACCATAAACAGGATGACGTCCGCGGTTGCAATGGCCATCTGCGCCTGTTCCCGCATCTGGGACAGGATGATATCCTTGCTGTCCGGTTCGATACCGCCCGTATCTATTAGGGTAAAAGACTTATCCAGCCAAGAAACATCCGCATATATGCGGTCCCTGGTAATCCCCGGCGTGTCCTTTACAATGGAAATCCTTTCTCCTGCCAGCGCATTGAATAAAGTGGATTTACCTACATTCGGTCTTCCGACTACCGCAACAATCGGTTTCGTTTTTTTACTGCCCATCAACGCTCCTCCTTAAATACTTCCAAAATGCCGGCCACAAAATCATAACCACTTGATTTTACAATATCTGCCTTTACTTGTAAAGTCCTTTCCAGTTCTCCCAGCGTGTAATCATCCAGAAAAACCTCCTCCCCGCTGCGCAGGACATTCTGCGGAAGCAGCAGGCGCTGTCCCAACTCCTTTCCTTTTAGCTGGGCTGCAATATCCTGCCCTGTCAAAAGCCCGGAAACAGTAATCTGTTCGCCAAAAAAGTCATTGCGGATTTCATACACCAGTATCCTTATGCCGGGAAATGCCTCCTGCACCCTGTCAGCCATATCCCGTATAAAGAGATATGCCAGCTTTCCGGTTGCCATGGATACTGTTCCCTGAAAGCTGTAGTCCGGAAGCGTCCTGTTCTTTTCCGTTTCCTCCATACATGCCGCAAACTCCTCCAGCATAAGCCGCAGCATCCCGACGCCGTTTTCCAGCTGCAGATATCCGTCGTAACGGGCTTCCTCAGGCAAATCCCTTTCCGCCAGGATGTACCACTCGTCACTGGCATGTACGAAATGAACTCCGTACTTCCCATACAGCTTTTTCTGCCAGCCTTCAATTAAGTCTATCACTGCCCCAGCATCTTCCTTTGTAAACGGCTCAAGGGGGAAAAGTCCCTCCCTGTATCTGGAGAGTCCTACCGGAACCACCGACACGCTCTTAAGATGAGGAAGGTATTCCGACAGTTTTTTAATACTGTTATCCAGTTCTTCTCCGTCATTGATTCCCTTGCAAAGCACAATCTGCCCGTTCATGGCAATCCCCGCCTGATACAAGGTGTCCACCTTTTGCAGGGCATCCCCGGCAAACCGGTTATTTAACATCTTACACCGAAGAACCGGATTCATCGTATGAAAAGAAATATTGATGGGGGAAAGCCTGTATCTGACAATCCTGTCAATGTCATGCTCCGACATGTTGGTAAGCGTCACATAATTGCCCTGCAGGAAAGAGAGACGGGAGTCGTCATCCTTAAAATACAAAGTTTCCCGCATTCCCTTCGGCATCTGGTCAATAAAACAGAAAATACATTTGTTATGGCAATGACGGTACTCGTCCATAAGACCGTTTTCAAACTCTATGCCCAAATCCTCATCCATATCCTTGTCAATCTCCAGAAGGCACTCTTCACCTCCCTTTGCTTTTATAAGCACCTCAATATAGGCATCCTGCGACAGATACTGGTAGTCAAAAATATCCTCAATTTCTTCCCCGTTTATGGAAACCACGCAGTCACCCGGCTCAAGACCCATTTCCTCTGCAATGCTGCCTGCTTTTACCCGTTTAATTATATGTCCGTTCTGCTTTTTCATCCCGCCATGCCGCTCCTTTAAAACATAACTCTATTCTACTAGAAATTCCTTGACGTGTCACTAGCAGAATGATATAAAATAATTGATGGAATTACCCGTACACAGGAGGATATTATGCCCAATTTACAAGAACTTGAAAATGCAATGCCGGTAGCGCCGTTAAAAATAGTTGCCATGCCTTCCGCAAAAGGGCTTGCGCGCAGCGTCAACGATTATCTGATTGGCTATAGAAAAAGCGTTAATAACAAAGTAAAAAATGAGCCTGCTTTTCACGGATATATCGAAAGCAGTTATCTGACCGATTTTGAATGCCCCCGTTTTGGCAGCGGTGAAGGGAAAGCTATTTTCCACGAATCCATTCGGGGCAAAGATTTATTTATCCTGACGGATGTCTGCAACCACAGCATTACATACAGCATGAACGGCTATGAAAACCATATGTCCCCCGACGACCATTATCAGGATTTGAAACGCGTCATCGCCGCATGTAACGGCAAGGCGCACCGTATCAATGTCATTATGCCTTTCCTCTACGAAGGAAGGCAGCACAAAAGAAGCGGCCGCGAGTCTCTGGACTGCGCATTTGCATTGGACGAGCTTTGTTCCATGGGTGTGTCAAACTTCGTAACCTTTGACGCACATGACCCCAGGGTGCAAAACGCAACCCCCTTGAACGGTTTTGATAATTTTACGCCGCCGTATCAGTTTATCAAGGCGTTGCTGTCCGCCGAAGAAGATTTGCTGGTGGACAAAGAGCATCTGGTGGTTATCAGCCCTGACGAAGGAGCGTTGGACCGTGCCATATACTTTGCCACGGTTTTGGGCGTGGATACAGGCATGTTTTATAAAAGACGCGACTACTCTGTTGTCGTAAACGGCAAAAACCCCATTGTGGCGCATGAATTTCTGGGTGATAAGATTGAAGATAAGGACGTCATCATTATCGATGACATGATTTCCTCCGGTGAAAGCATGTTGGACACGGCAAGGCAGTTAAAAGAAATGCATGCCAGACGGGTATTTGTCTGCTGTACATTCGGTCTGTTTACAAACGGCCTGAAAGCGTTCGATGAAGCATATGAAAAATGCTATTTTGATAAGGTAGTCACCACCAACCTGACATATCTCCCCCGCGAGCTCTACCATAAACCTTATTTTGTGGAGGCGGACATGAGCAAGTTTCTGGCGTCCATCATCGACTTTATGAACCATGATGTATCGCTTGCCAATACCCTGGCAACCACCGAGAAAATCCACAATATTCTCGATGCATATAACAGGCGCGCCCCGTTTGACTTAAACTGAGCGCCCCTGCCTGTTAATCGTTTACCACGGGGAATGTCAGGGTAACCTTGAACAAATCCCCGTCGAGGTATATGTCAAATTTTCCGTTTTGAAGCTGGGTCAGGTTTTTGGCTATGGACAGACCAAGCCCGCTCCCTTCCGTACTTCTGGACACATCTCCCCTGATAAATCGTTCCGTCAGTTCATCTGCCTGAATATTTAAAGGCTGTGCGGAAATATTTTTTATGGACATGGCCACGCTTTTTTCTCCTTCCAGCACTGCCATGTCAATATATACCCTGGTTCCCTCCATTGCATACTTACAGACATTTCCAAACAGATTTTCCACAACCCGCCAGATTCTTCTGCTGTCCGCTTCAATCTGTACGGCATCGGCTGAAAATTCTGCTATGACAGATAGCTTTTTCTCCTCAAATTTCTCGGAAAATTCTCCCAGGGACTGGTTCAGCAGTTCCGTCAGGTTGATTTTCTCCATTATCAGGGTAATATTGCCGGAAGATATCTTGGAGGCCTCCACCAAATCATCCGTAAGCTGTTTTAACCTCTGTGATTTTGCATCCAGCACTTCGATGTATCCCTTTACCGGCTCTGTTTCTATCTTCTCCCTTTTCAGCAAATCCACATAATTAATTATGGAAGTAAGCGGCGTCTTGATATCGTGGGATACATTGGTTATCAAATCCGCCTTAAGACGCTCATCCTTCATGGAGGTTTCCACGGCCGTCTTGATGCCCTCTCCGATGCTGTTGACCGCCTGCGCCAGTTTCAGGTTTTCCCCGTGCATCCCCTCTATGCTTACCTGATAGGTCACCTCTCCATCCCTGATTTTGGCAATGCCGTCCACAACTCTTTTCCGCTTCAGGTTGTCTATAAACCAGATTGCAAGTATAACGCCATTCACCAGCACTATCGCCAGAAGCACCGCTGCCATATACCAGATTCTTCGGTAGAACCATGCCCTGCAGAACAACGCGCCCAATAAAAGGTTTGCAAACATGATGCCTGCTGCCGGAAGCATACACTGAATCAAAGTGGAACTATTGTCATATGCCTTTAAAAAAGGCTTTTTCATGATTGCTGCCGCCTTCAAAATCACACCGTTCCAAAGCATCCTCAAAAGGCTGCCCCTCCAGATGGTATGTCCTTTTATCCGGCGCATCAGGCTATACCAGAACAAGGAAAACACCGCGCTGACAAACATGCCGTAAATTCCGCTGAAGAGAGTAACCTTCATGCGGTTCGCGGTTGCATAAATCAAAATGCTTCCGCCGATATCCATTATTATCAAAACAGCATATACTATTCCTGCAGCTGCTGCCCCTCCAAGCAGCAAGACTACTTCCGTCGGAATGGCATCAAACCAGTTCAAAACCAGTTCTGCGCTGTTTTCTCCCTTTTCCACACGATATCCGGTCATAACGCTTAAATACAAAAACAGTACAAACCATACAATCAGACTGCAAATCCCCAGGATAAGCAGCATATACGCGACAGGATGCAGAAAACGGTATGCTGCATCTGCCTGTGAAAACTGGTCATTCACCGGATATGCGGTGTCCACGGCCAGCCAGATTTCCGCATTTTCGGGATAGGCATACTCGTAACTGGAAAAAGCATTAAAAACTTCCTCCTCCGTAAGTCCCGTATTGGTTTCAAAGGTCATGGTCTGGGGATGATAAACCAGATACCTGCCGTAATGGGTTTTGAAGTAGCTGTCCACTCCCCTCCATGGAGTGGTCGACATGTTGCTCACCCTGACCTCCTCACCCATCATGAACATCTCAAATGTATAGGCAATATTGGTGGAACCTTCCCCGTAACGCTCCTTAAATCCCAGATATTCATTATAATTATAAGACAAATCCTCTATCGTTTCCTGTAAAACAAGAATGAGATTCCAATAGTCTGCCCAGCTATTTGCAACCTCCTGCAGCCAGGCTTCATTTACGGTCTTGTACCGCTCCTGCAATACATAAACCGATACCACAATATCCCCTATTTCCGTATCAATATATACATTTTCTACCCCAAAGCCCTCAAGCAGTATATCCGCTAATTTTGCATAATCTTCAGGTTCATAGTAGACATTTAGGTAATCTAATGTATTTTCCTGTTCTACACCCACTTCTTCAAAAACAAATACTGCCGCATTGCTTCCAGCATCAACATAAAAATAATACAAGTCGCCGGTTTTATCATCATAATAAGCGTCATATCCACAGACTTGGCAAGAGCGTATGAGTATGGGTAATACATCTTCTCCCAAATATTTCCCTAAAACATTAATTTGCTTTTTAGAAATATATCCATCGGTCTTCCCCGCATGTTCCCCTTTGAAATAATGTATAAAATCACCCATAATCATTGTCTGAAGTTCCAGATTAAACCCGTATTTTTTCCATTTTATCAAATCTTCCAGCGCATATTTCGCTTCCGATTCTTTTATGGGGGTGATTTCATCCTTTCTGTTGGCAAACGCCTGGATATCTATGATTTTGCTGCCGTCAAACTGGCCGTTCACCTCCAGCTGGCTCTTTGCCACATTATAACGTATAATTTCCTGAAGCGAATTCATCAGCATGGCGTCAAATGTGGTTGTCTCATCAAAATTATCTTCCCTTGCAAAAAGATTCCAGTCATAAGTCACCCTTCCGGAAGCATAATTGGGATTGTTTATCCATGAACTTGCAAAAGAATAGACAATCAGCATGACCAGACTGGCAACGGCAAGAAACGCAGCAAGCTGCTGCAATCCATGAAACAATATGCTTTTTCGCTTCGTCAGTCCCCTGTGGTTTTTCTTTTTTTGTTCCATACTACTGTTTCTCCACTTTGTATCCTACTCCCCATACCACCTTCAGATATCTTGGCTCCTTGGGGTTAATCTCTATTTTTTCCCTGATATGCCTGATATGGACAGCCACCGTATTGTCTGCGCCTATGGCTTCCTCATTCCAGATATTTTCATAAATCTGGTCGATGGAAAATACCCTTCCGGGATTTTTCACCAATAGCAGCAATATACTGTATTCAATGGGCGTAAGCCGCACAGGTTCTTCATCCACGGTCACTTCCTTGGTATCGTCATTCATGCAGAGGCCGCCAATCCGGTATACTGCATTGTCCTCCACATTCAGGCTGCCCAGCTTAGTGTAGCGGCGCAGGTTGGACTTTACCCTTGCTATCAATTCCAGCGGATTGAAGGGCTTTGTCACATAATCATCCGCACCCACATTCAATCCCAGTATCTTATCCATATCCTCGGATTTTGCAGACAGAATAATGAGGGGGATACTGCTGTATTCCCTGATTTTCAAAGTCGCGCGAATCCCGTCCAGTTTTGGCATCATCACATCCATAATCAAAAGATGAATATCCTCTTTATTTAATATCTTGATGGCTTCCTCTCCGTCATACGCTTTGTAAATCTCATAGCCTTCCTGCTTCAGATAAATTTCAATCGCTTCCACAATCTGTCTGTCATCATCACATACCAGTATATTCGCCATGTTATCCCTCCATGCCGCTATTGCGGCCAACCAATAAATGCTCCCAGGTTTCCCCTTTTTCCCAAACTTGCCCTGTGTGAAAACAGGAGTTTATCATTACAGCAGGTACAAATATCCGTCACTGTAATCTGCGTCGGCAAAAGCCCTGCCTGCAAAAGCACCATTTCATTTGCCTTCCACAAATCAAGCTGGTACTTGTCCGGCCCTTTTCCTTTCCTGAGTACCGAATCCCCAAACTCTTCCTGAAACTGTCCCGCCACATCCCCTGAGACCTCATAGCAGTCCTTACAGATGGAGGGACCAATGGCTGCCAGAATATCCCTTTTGTCACACCCATACTCTTTTTCCATGACTTCCAGCATTCTGCCGCCCATGCGTCCTACGGTTCCACGCCACCCGGAATGTGCCAGCCCGATAACCTGTTTTTTTGTGTCCACGAAATATAACGGCACACAGTCTGCATAAAAAGTGGCAAGCACAATGCCTTTTTCATTTGTGACAAGGCCGTCAACATCCTGGTAATCCCGCTGTCTTGTCACGCCTTTCCCGGCATCTTCCCTTGTCACTTTCCGTATATTGGTGGTGTGGGTCTGGTCCGAACAGACAAAGTCCCCCGCCTTGCAGCCCAACACCCGGGCAATCCTCCTGAAATTCTCATCCACCGCTTCTTTCTTATCTCCCCTGGCATAACTTAAATTCATGGTGGAAAAACATCCCTCGCTGACGCCGCCCAGACGGGTGGAAAACAAATGCTTTACCGTCCCTGTTTTTGTCAGCGCCGGAAATGTCAGATAGGTAACGCCTTCCTTCTCTTCCACCTGCATAACCTCTTCTTTTCCTGTCTGCTTTCTAACAAAATCCATTGTTCCCTTTCCTCTCAAACACACTTTTCCTGCCCTATCTCCTATAAATGTGGGGAAATGCATTCCGAATCCACACCGTTTCTTTTCCCAGGATGCCAACCGCATCATATCTGACGGGAGTGTCATAAGGAATCTGCATCTTGCAGCGGTAATAATCTGCAGCCCTGCATATTTTCTGCTGTTTTCTCCTGTCCACAGCGGCAAGCGGATTGTCAAAATCCCTGCTGCCCCTGTACTTGACCTCCACAAACACCAGATACGGCCCGTCCATGCCTATGATGTCGATTTCCCCCTGCCTGCATGAAAAGTTTCTTTCCAAAATCTGAAATCCTTTCCCGGCAAGGTAAGCTGCCGCTTCGTTTTCTTTTTCGTTTCCTGTTTTTCTGGTGTTTCTTTCTGCCAAATTTGCTCTCCCGTCCTCTTACTTTCACCTCTTTATCATATTATATATTGCGCAAAAATACCAGAAAAACCTCTCCGTTCTTCTGCGGTATGGCAAATTAATCCACATAGGTTTTTGTAAGCCTGCCGCCCAGCCTGCTCAAGAGTTCATTCGTGATGGTTCCTGCTTTTTCCGCCAGTTCCACCGCTTTTATTTCTACTCCCTGCTCTGCGCCTATCAGGGTTGCCACATCTCCTTCCGATACGCCTTCCACATCCGTTATGTCAAGCATCGTCTGGTCCATGCAGATACGTCCCACCATGGGGACTTTCCTTCCTCTTACAATGGCAAAACCCTGTCCTGAAAGGCTGCGGGGCAGGCCGTCCGCATAGCCGATTGCCAGAACCGCCACCCTTCTCGCTTCTTTCGCCTCATATGTTCTGCCGTATGAAATAAACTCTCCCGGCGTCACGGTCCTGACACAGCCGATTCTGCATTGCAGCCGCAATGCCGGTTTCAGCGCAATGCCAAGATTCTCATCCGAATGATTGCTCTGGCAGCCGTACAGCGCAATGCCGGGCCTTGCATACTGCATTCCCTCCATAGGATAGAATAACAGCCCGTAACTGCTCTGCATATGGTATAAGAGCCCATGATACCCTTTTTTATCCAAATGCGTCTTTAATTCCATAAAATCCGCAATCTGACGTAATGTAAATTCACAATCCTCTTTTTCCCTGCTGTCTGCCACACTCATGTGGGAATACAGCCCTTCTACCTCGATGCCCGGAAGCGCAAGCACCCTTTTAACCGCTTCCCTGTCCCGGGCAGAAATTCCCAGCCTGTTCATACCTGTATCCACTGCAAGATGACCGCATATGGGAATCCCCGTAGATGCAAGCGCCCTTGCATGCGCCTCGTCCACTATCGTCTGGCTCAAATCATAATGGTTCAGGAGAAAGGCGTCCCTGGGCATGGTATAACCCAGCACCAGGATTTGTCCCCGTATGCCCGCATTCCTCAAGGCAATGCCCTCTTCCAGCGCCGCCACTGCAAAAGCGTCGCATCCTACACGGCTCAACGTTTCCGCAACCCGCACAGCGCCGTGGCCGTAGGCGTCTGCCTTTACCACAGCCATGCACTTACAGCCTTTTGGCATCCTCTCCATCAGTTTTTCATAATTCCACTTTATATTTTCCAAAGAAATTTCCAGCCAGGCCCTTCCCGGTTTCTCCCTCAGATACAATTCTAATTCCTCCCCCTTTTTTGCCGTACCTCATGCATTAACCGGACACAGATAAAAACGGCACACATGCTTCCCAGAACAACCGCCAAGAAATATACCGGACTTACCGTCAGCACAAACGATAGCTTTGTCACCTTTACAAATCCTCTTACCAGAAGAATGACAAGCGGGTGCAGATAATAAAAAAGCATAGGACCTTTTAAATAAAAAATCCCCGTCCTTCCTTTTTGATTTCCGCTTAATAGCAGATACCGGAACAGATAGAGCATGCAGATTGGCAGTATGAAATACATGCTGTCATGCTTCTGTATATGGTTTATATGGAGCAGCAGCCCTTCCCCGCACATAAAAATAAGGCTGATAATAAAATTCCTTCCGTTTCTTACGGCTTCCTTCTCTCCCAGCTTCCCCTGACGGACCCATACAGCCATTTCATAGCCAAGGAGTAAAAACAGCGGCGAAAAAAACAGGCCGTTGCGTGTATAGGAAAAGAGCCGGAACATTCCGTCGTACATGCCTTTCCACACCGGAATTTTCTCTGCAATACCGTAATAACTGTCCCCAAAAAGACCTGTTATGTACAGAATGCCCGCACATGCGTATGCTTTTTTCTTTCCCAGCCGCAGGAAGAAATATACAAGCAAAAGCCCCGTCATCACCGCCGGAAAATACCAGAGATGATAATAAGTCCCGTCAAAAAATACGGCTTTCAGAACACTGCCTGCCAAAGCCGCCGGTTTTACCGGATTATTTACCAGCTTGTAAAGTTGTACCGGAAGATAAAGAGCCGTAACCAACAGATACCAGAATCCTGCTTTCTTTATGAAGGACAAAATTCTTTTTATTCCACCCTGTTCCTTACATGCTCCATACAATACAAAAAATCCCGTCACCATAAAAAAGAAGGGCACTGCTACCCTTGCCAGCACTCTGGTAAGCAAAAAATCCGCCGTTTCATTCAGGCTCTCCAAGGGTGAAGTATGAATCGCCGCCACCAAAAGGGCGGCCACCCATTTAAAATCATCCAGTTTACCGATTCTTGCATTCTGCTGCAACGATAAATCCCCCTTTGCCTCCCGCTGCCAACACACTCCCTCTCTCCGGCAGGCTGACTACGCTTTCTTTTTCACACGGCACAAATCCCACCTGACAGCGGAAAGTCCCGTCTTCCCATAAAAGAGGATTTTTCGAAAAAGAATGCTCTTTTAGCTTTTCTGCTTCCTCATCCATAAAATGTTTTATGCTGTTTAACGTTGTCTCCGGGATTTGCCCATAACTGAAAAACATATATTTTTCATCTTCCCTCTTTAGCCGCAGCTGCCGCATGGTAACCCTCCATCCACTTATTCTGCCAACCGTATTATCTCATTGACGACTTTTTCAAAATCCAGCCCGATTCCCTTCATCATATTGGGAAACCTGCTATGGCTGGTAAATCCCGGTATGGTATTTATCTCGTTAAATACAATTTCCCTATCCTTTGTAAAGAACATATCCACCCGGGTAAATCCCCTGCATCCCAGGAGCCTGTATATTTTTCCTGCGCATTTTCGGATTTCTTCCTCTTCCTCAGGCCTGATTCTCGCCGGCATATGGATAGCCGATGTCTTTAAAGTATATTTCTCTTCATAGTCAAAAAATCCCTGTGACAGTTCAATTTCATCCACTCTCCCAATTGTGAGGGTATCATTCCCCATGACGGCGCATCCCACCTCAAAACCGTCGATACCTTCTTCGATTATCACCTGGGCGTCATGACAGAAAGCCTTTTCAATGGCCTCCTGCAGTTCATCTTCTTTTGTCACCTTGCTGATGCCGAAAGAAGAACCTGCACGCACCGGTTTGACAAAAACAGGCAGCCCCAGCGCCAGAATCTCCTGCTTCTTTTCCCCGTATTCCTGCATTCCCTTCAGGCACACGCTTCGCGGCACCTTTATTCCGCTTTGGGCAGCCAGCATATGGGCAAGGTCCTTATCCATCCCGACCACGGAAGCTTCCATCCCGCATCCGGCTACCGGAATCCCCGCCATCTCACACAATCCCTGAACCGTGCCGTCCTCCCCGTTCTTGCCGTGCATAACAGGAAACGCTATGTCAAACGGAATTTTTTCCAATACGCCCTCTCTCTCGACCCACAGCATGGGGGTTTTTCTGCTCATGGAAATGGTTGCCGGACTGCACCCATCCTCCTGCCATTCATCATTTGCTATGCTTTCTTCCAATCCCTCATGATAAAATGCCCTTCCATCCTTTGTAATACCCATACGCAGCACTTCATATCTGTTTCTGTCAATAGCAGAAAGCACAGCCGATGCCGACACCAGAGATACTTCATACTCTGTGGAACATCCTCCGAATATAACTAAAACTTTTTTCATCCTAACCTCCATGCAATGCATTTTCTTTGCGTTCAGCATAACAATTATATTTTCAAATGTGATTAAGTATTTCTTAGGATTTCCTTAAAAAAGAACACTCCAAAAATTTGAAGTGTTCTTTCCCGTTTATTTTTTCATTTTTCCCTTTATCTTATCCACTGAATCCACAAATACCAGAATTTCAGCAACTACCTCATACAATTCCGGCGGAATCATGTCCCCTATCTCCAGTCTGGAGAGGGTGTCTGCCAGCTTATCGTCCCTATGGACAGGCACATCGGATTCTTTTGCTTTTTCGATAATCCGTTCAGCTAAAGCCCCCCTGCCCGTGGCAATGACTTTAGGCGCCTCTTCATCCGGATTGTACTCCAGGGCAATCGCCTGTTTTACCTTTTTTTTCTCTTCCATCCTGCCTCCTTCCGCTTAGGCGCGCACATCAAACGCATACTGTGCCAACAATGAGGTGTTTTTGTCCGTCTGCAAGATATTTTCGATGGGGCTTTCTCCCCCTTCTTTTTCTTCACGCACTGACATTTCACATTTCATGGAATACCCTTTTTTCTGCAGTCTGTCATTTAAAATATGAATATGCTCATTGATAAAATCAATCATCTCCTCATCCCTTACCGTGAACCTGGTATTTACCTTCTCCTGCTGCATGGCAATATAGACATCCACAGGACCCAGATTCTCCATATCCAGGTGCAGGAGCGCGCTGACTGCGCCGTCTTTTCCTGCAAGGGAACGCTTATTGGTATATACATACAGTTCCCCGTTTGCATTGCCGCTGTTCATCTTAAGGGGAAGCTGTACATATGTGTACATCTGGTTCATCTGATTTATAAAGTCAATGTTCTGGCTTAAACCGGAAGCGCTTTTTGCCGCCGCAGCGTTTGGAACTCCACCGTCCTGCAATGCCTGACGCACCCCTTCAAGCTGCTTAACCAGCTTTTCGTACACTTCCTTTACTTCCCTGTTTTCCACAACCTGCTCCGGTTTTAAAGTCCACTGTTTCAAAACAGAGGTTTCCAGCAGTTTCTGGTATTCCCCGCTCTTTAAGATATCTGCCAGCGCATTTTGCAGCTCTGTCCCGTCTTTTATGGGAATCCGGGAAAGCTGCCTGAATATATCTTCGGGCTTGGCCGTACCCTGTTTGATTTCCTGTACCAGTTTTTCTATCTCAGGATAGGATTCTTTGGGAATCGCCGAAAGCAGTCTGACAAAATTTGCTTTTTCCTGTGTGGATAACGGCTCCAGACCGGGTATGTCTCCTGCTTCCTCCTGCAATAATTCCGCCGCTCCTTCTGCAGGCAAACCCATCTGACTCTCTTTTATCACACCCTCTTCCGTTATCGTTACCTTTTCCGCAACCGACAGGACGGCTTCCCCGCCTGTCTTATCCTCCGGCTTTAACGAATCGAAAGGCAGGCCTTCTGTTTCACCCTCCTGCATATCCGGAAAAAGCTTCTGCAAAATCTCCTGAAATACACGGACGGCTTCCTTTTCTCCAAATGCCATGGAAATTTCCCTGAATGCATCGGGAAGCTCCGCCAGCACGTCCGTCATCCCGCTTACCAGTTGATGCGTCAGCGCCTTGTAGCTTTCCATCTGGTTTAAATTGGCCTCATTGACCTCCATTCCCATCTGATGGAGCTGCACAATGCTCTCCACGGGCGCTTCAGGATAGGCCATTACCTCCCTGAATATGTTTTGCAGGGACTTACTGTCAACACTCATCCCCTGCTGCATCATAGACTCCGTCATGGCAACGGTGGTCTCGTTTATGGGAAGCCCCGCCATCTGCAGCGCCTTGAAAACATTGTCAGCCACCGCTGTATTGGTAAACAAAGGGCTCAACGTAAGCGCACTCCCATTGTTTTTCACCTCAAATGTCAGCATCTGGCCTTCCTGCACATTGACATCCCTGTCAAGCCTTGCCGTCAGCACCACATCATCAGACAGCTTTATTCTGACTTCACTGCCGTTTCTTTCCACTATTTCTCCCTGTAACTGCCTGCCGGGAGTCAATGCTTTTATCTGCCTGCTTATCCTGCCCGATGAAACAGACTCTGCTTTCGTCGTTTCCTTTGACTTGTTTATCTTATTGGAGGTTGTTGCAAAAATGTCGGAAAGCTTCATACCTATATCCCCGCCCTATACAAAATGTCCGATAAAACTTTGCCTGTGAATGGGAGTCGGCCCATATTTTTTAAGCGCTTCTATATGAGCCGCAGCGCCATACCCCTTGTTGGCGGCAAATCCATATTCGGGAAATATGCCGTCATACTCCGCCATCAGCCTGTCCCTGGTGACCTTGGCAATAATACTTGCCGCTGCAATGGAAATGCTCTTGGCATCCCCTTTAATAATCGGCACTTGTCTGATATTTATACCCGGAATCGTCACTGCGTCGTTTAAAAGGATATCCGGCTGCACCGAAAGCTGTCCCACAGCCTGCCGCATGGCCTCATAAGTGGCCTGCAGAATGTTAATCTCATCAATCCGCTTTGGGGAAGCAAACCCAACGCCAACCGACACAGCCTTTTCCATGATGACGCCAAACAACTCCTCTCTTTTTTTTTCGGAGAGTTGTTTGGAATCATTTAGATATAATATGTCACAGTCTTGGGGAAGTATGACTGCGCCCGCCACTACCGGTCCTGCCAACGGACCCCTTCCGGCCTCGTCTATCCCGCACAGAACCCCTGCATGGCCGTATTCACGCTCAAAATGTTTCATGCATTCTATACGGGCCTTCTCCTTCTCCAGCGCCGCAAGCTTCTTTCCGGCTGCCTGCACCAGCGCCTTCACACCGCTTCTTTCATCCTTCTCGTATTCTGAAATCAATTCAGGCAGCCCATTCACATCCGCTGCCTGAAAAACCGCCTTAATATCCGTAATTTTCTTTTCCACGCCTGACAACCTCCATGTCGCATAATCCGTCTTACTGATGCTTCAGCACCCCAAACCTGCTCAAAGGCCAGATTCTAATCCACGCACGGCCGACAATTTCACTTTTATGAATATTACCCACATCAGGAAACCTGCTGTCCTGACTGTTATTACGGTTGTCCCCCAGCACAAAGTATTCGTCTTCCCCCAGTTGAATCGGTTCTATCGCCATACCGGGATTTTTGATAATTTCTTTTCCGTATCCCTCACGCAGAATTTCCCCGTTGATATAGATATTGCCTTCCGTATCAATCTGCACGATTTCTCCCGGCAGCCCGATAATCCGCTTAATGTAAAACTCATCGCTGTACTGGTAAGGAAATACGATAATGTCAAATCTTTTCGGCTCCGAAAAACGATACGTAAATTTATCCACTATCAGGTTATCTCCTACCTTATCCGGATTCCCGTCATCCAGCCCGTATAAAGTGGGTTCCATGGATGCGCCCTTTACCACCGTGCGCTGCCCCACAAACTGAATCACCAGATAGACCATTATCAGTACGCACAGAAGATACAGGCTGGTACCCAGCACTTCCTTTAAAAAGCCATGTTTTTTCATTGTATTTTTTCTCCATTCATTCTTTCAAAGTCCCCGGGAACTTCCAATGTGATTTTTCCAAGCCTTCCGCTCCTGAAATCATCTAAAAGCAATGCCGCCGCCTTATCATAATCAATTTCTTCGCCTTTTGCAAAACATCTTCTGGCCTTTGCAATCCCGGTCAACACCTCATACGCCGATTCGGTCCTGTTTTCCCCCTCTTTCCACGCCACACCGTATCTTTCTTCAAATACCCGGGGATACCTTTCTGCAATATGTTTTATCAAATCCAGCGCCATTTCCTGTACAATTATAATATCATCATTCATGGAACCGATGAAAGCCAGCTTCATCCCTACCGTCTGGTCCTCAAACTTTGGCCACAAGATACCCGGCGTATCCAGCAAATCCAAAGATTTATTCAGACGTATCCATTGTTTTCCCTTTGTAACGCCGGGCTTATTTCCTGTTTTCGTACATGCCTTCTTTGCAAAGGAATTGATAAAAGTGGACTTTCCTACATTCGGTATGCCCACTACCATGGCACGCACCGGCCTGTTGACAATACCTCTTTTTTTGTCCCTTTCTATTTTTTCCCTGCATGCCTTCTGTACCAGCTCCTGTATTTCCTTCATGCCGGCTCCTGTCCTCGCATTGATTCCCAACACAAAGTACCCTTTTTCCTTAAAATACTCTGCCCATCTGACATTACATCCGGCATCTGCCAAATCAGATTTGTTCAACAGAATAATACGGGACTTGTTTTTTCCCAGTTCGTCTATTTCCGGGTTACGGCTGGATAACGGAATCCTTGCGTCTACCAGTTCAATAATTAAATCAATTAATTTTATGTCCTCCTGCATCATACGCTTCGCTTTTGTCATATGACCGGGATACCATTGATAATTCATCCAGTTACCATGCCTTTCATTTTACAAAACCGATTCCGCCTGTATCACTGCCCATGTGAAACCAGACCTTCCCTACAATATCCTTCCCTTTTATCGGACCAATATTGGCTGAACGGCTGTCCTCGGAATTGTTTCTGTTGTCCCCCAATACAAAATACTCATCATTGCCAAGCGTCAGGGGATTTTCCGCAATGCCCGCCACAGCCATTTTATCATAACCGTTTTCTTCTGCCTCCACAACCTGCACGCCATTTACATACAGCCGGCCTTCCATAATCTGTACCGTATCCCCCGCGCAAGCCACCACTCTTTTTATGTAATAATGGGAATTTTCATTGCCGTTTGGCAGAAATGCCACCACATCGCCCACCTTTGGAGATACAATCAGATAAGAATATCTATTTATCAGTACATTCTGACCGTTATGCAAAACAGGTTCCATGGACACCCCAATCATGGTAACGGACATTCCCACGGCATAAACAATCACAAATGCAATAAAAACCGCTGTCATCATACCAAACAACCATGACAGGATTTCTTTTATCAGATTTGCACTGATTTTTTTTCTTTTTTTATAAAAGCTTAAGCCTTTATGACGCCTTCTCATGCCGCTTCCCTTTTTACGTTTTTTTGCAATATACTTAATTATTATACTACCTTCCGGCCGGGAATCCAATCTTTTTCTGAAAATCATTTACCAATATATTTATATAAAAAAACACACTCTTTCGGAAATCGCCGAAAAAGTGTGTTCATCATTTTGATTATCTCACTAACTCTTTTACTTTTGCTTTCTTGCCAACGCGGTCTCTTAAGTAGTTCAGTTTTGCACGTCTTACTTTACCTCTTCTTACCACTTCAATCTTTTCTACATTGGGAGAATGCAAAGGCCATGTCTTTTCTACGCCGATACCGTTGGAAGTTTTTCTTACGGTAAATGTTTCACGGTTACTTCCGCCCTGTCTTTTAATCACGATGCCTTCATAAACCTGAACCCTTTCGCGGTTACCTTCCTTGATTTTACCGTAAACCTTTACGGTATCACCGACACGGAACTGGTCAACATTTTCTTTTAACTGTTCTGCTTCAATGCTTTTGATAATATCGTTCATTTTTTACTCCTTTTTTGGGTGGATGTTCTTAATACATTCTGTAACAGAGGACCATCTCATGATTTACAACATTCATACTTTATCACAGAATGAGATAATTTGCAACTATTTTGTGTGTGGAATTTTCGCATTCTTGAATTGTAATTTTTCATTAAATTCTTTTTAGCCTATATCTGCAAATCAAGATTTGCACCGACCGGATTTGCATGATTGCCCTGCTTTTTGACAGCCTCTTTTTCTTCCTGTTCCCTTGCTGCTTCAATCACTTTCTGCATATCATCATCAAGGTAAATTTCTCCGTTTTCGGAATTTCTCAATTTCTCTAAAAGCATCTGTTCCACCTTTTCCATCGGCGTATTTTCATTGACTGTGATTATGTCTGATTTTTCCTGCTCTCCGTCTGCCTTCTTCTCCTCTGTTTCCGTTTTATTTCCCTCTAACGCTTCCTCTAATTCTTTTTCCTTTTCTGCCGCCTTTTCTTTTGTCTTTTCTATCAGCTTTTCTGAATTTTCCCGTCTTTCTTCCCGAAGCTTATCGCTCATATTCAGCATAAAATCATTTCTGACACAAGCAATAGCACTATATTTTCCATTTTCATCTATATAACTATGACGGTATACAACAGACCAACCACTGGCTTTATTGATGCTGTCTATCAAATTCATTGCCGATTCAACACCCCTAATCAGTTCTTTTGTTTCTTTCGCCTGCTCCGGATTATTCTGCATTTTTTCCAGAAGTTTAGGATTAATGGTCAGTGTTTTACCGCTTTTTGCTGATGAGCATCCATTTCCAACCATAAACTCCACACTTGGCACAAGTTTTTCCAATTCCTTCGCATAGCCTGCCGCACTTTTCTCTTTGTCATTTCCTGCTCCGGAATTTTTCTGTGCGGCCACCGTTTCTGATGTTTCCTTTCCTGATACAGCCTGTCTCTTTTCTGTCTGTTGTTTCTGTGTTGTATATACATTCTCATAAGCGTTATAGTTGTTTGTAATTTGCATTGCCATAACTTATCCTCCTGATTTACATGGTGTACTCTATAAGAATCAATCATTCTTGTTTTTGTCCTTGTCTTTTTCTTCCTTCAATTTCTGTTCCCAATAGGATTTATCTGTTACCTTATCCTTATTTTTGCTGCCTACCCTTTCATCAATCGTGCTTTGGAACAGCTTCGAGATTGTGTCGGAATAAGCGCCGTTCTTGTTATAGGTCTTATCAACGCCTTTTGTCCTCGCCGCCGCACTGGAAATAGCGGATGCCTTCTGCGAAATTTGGCTGCCAAAGGAACCATATCCGGCAAACAGGGATTTTAAAGTAGAGATATTGTCAAACTCAATACCTCTTTTCCCTAAAGCTTTCTTTTCCTTCAGGGCGTCCTCGTCAAACTCCAGCTTATTGCCTTTGCCAACGGTGATGCCTGCTTTTGAGAGCAGGTTACACGCCTTCTCCGTTATGCTAGTCATCCACGCCGCATTGCGCAGCACATTCTTCGTTTGTGAATTTCCTACCTGCTCCACCACGGCATTATAATCGTCAACAAATGATTTGACGGCTTTTGTAATGGCATCCCAGTCATAATCCTCTACCTCGGTTTCTTTCCCAGTTTCCTCATCTTTTTTCTTAAATTTCTTTTTTTCATAAAGTGAAGCATTGCCTAACGCTTCTGCGGACTTTTTCAGAGAATCCGCGCTGGAACGCATTAACGTCAGCGTCTTGGATGAATCCCCTGTCTGCGACAACTTATCCGCATCCTTCTTTGCATAGTACGCTTTCATCAGCTTTCCATAACTGCTGTTTTTAATCATGGCATAATCAGATACGTTAATCCCGCCCATGCCGCTATCTATACAAGGAGCACCGCCGCCAAACAATGTGGAATAATCCATATTGGTGTTGTATCTGCCTGCGTAGTCGCTGTAACTGTTAATTTCTGACATATAAAACCACCTCCTATAAACGGACATCCACATGGGTATAAACTGCTGTCTGTGACCCTATGCCAGATACACCGTCCTGTACTTTTTCTTCGTTTGTACCACTTTCCGCTGCCTTTTCGGCTGTGTTTTCTGCCTGGCCTGTTTTTTCTTCTTTTGCCCCGGCAGTCTTATTGTCACCACGCTCTGCCACTGCAGCTTCTTCTAAAGCCTTATTTGCCTCTGCCAACGTATTCATCTGCGATGCAGCCGCCGCCTGTGCTTTCTGTGTCACATCTGCAAGCTCCTCTTTCTTCTTTGTTACATCAGAGTCATGACTATTTTTAATTTCGGATTCCAATACGCCTGCTCTGCCCTCCATGCCGGTTGCCACGCTGCCCTGCACCTTTGCCTGCTTGATGGATGTGTCCGCAGAAATTATTGCCGTCATGCTTGCTTGGGAAAGTCCGGAAGTGTTACCGCCTGACTTGCCTCCCTTTGTTCCGCCCAGCATATCATCCATAGATGTTCCCTTTGCCTGTTTTTCGGGGCCGCCCATAGCGGCTCTGCGCTGCTCTGCCTGATGCTGCCTTAACTGCATATTCAGGTCACTAATCTGCTGCTGTATCTCCTGTCTTTTTTTCATCTTCTCCTCTAATGTCATATCCTCATTGGAAGAAAGCTCCTGTAACTGCTTCTGTGCGTTAGCAATCTGGTTCCGGATGTTTCGGCTGTAAGAATCCGTTACCTGATTCATTCCCACCTGCCCCATCTGTGTGTTTACTCCATTGGTACCGTTAATTTTCATAGTAGTGTCCTCCTTGAAAAAAATTGAAATCCGTTTCACATACGAGAGAATCCTAATCTCTATCAATTTTATCGGGATATCATTTGTACGGATAAAGCGCCATGTTGTGAACCGCCCTCATTCTGTTGTAAACCGCTTACGCAATCTGAAGCATAATCCCTACCGTAACCTCATTCCTATTTTGCTCAAATGAAAGGTCCCCCATATACTTTTTAGCCACCCTGAGCATATTCTTTAAACCGATTCCATGCCCGCCTTTTTTTGTCGTGTACGGCAGTCCGTCTGCCGGATTGATGTGAAGTTTACCCTCAAAGCTGTTGCTGATAATCAGCATAAAAATACTGTTCTTGCGGAATGCCTGAATCCTTATATACGGCTTTTTCCCATTTACCGACTCCATGCAGTTATTCAGCGCATTATACAAAATCACGCTGACATCAAAGGCATCCAGTTTTGTGTTTTCCGGATAACGGAAGTCGCTTTCAAATCGGATTCCAAGCATCTGGGCTTCTTTTTTCTTTTCTAAAATAATCATATCCGTAACCGGATTCCCTGTCCGAATCTCAGGTGTAAGTTCCTGCCATTCTTTTTTCAGCCTCTCAAGATATTCCGAAGCCTCGGCGGTGTTTTCCGTTCCCATCAGACGCTCTATCATCTGGATATGGTTTCCCATGTCATGGCGCAGGGAACGGATATCTCCATACAGCTTTTCAACCCCCTCGATATGCGTTTTTATATTATTTATCTGGCTTTCCAAAAGTTCATGTCCAGACTGTTCTTCCTGTGAAGTTTTCCATTGCTGAAAGATAATAATTACCACAAGAATTGCCATTACGGATATCAAATAGTATAAAAAACAAAGTACATCGTAAAATCCCGTCATTTCGGCTTTAACCTGATAAAAATGGAAGATTGCATAACCGGCTACCCCTGACAGGGACGGTACGGTCAGCATCACAAGTTCCCTTCTTTCCATATATCTGCCCTTACTTTCATATGCCCTGTTGACTGCCCGGACAGATAATAGCAGAAGCAGAAAACTAAACAGTATGCCTAGAATCCTTACTGCCACATATAATCCGTATTGCAGCCAAACCCTCGCCGTTATCTCGGGGTTTAAAAGAACAATATCAAAAAAACGGTCTATGATTCCTGCCATGGAAGCGGACAGCCAGCGCAGTGAAAAGAAAGTAACAGACAAGAATATCTTTTGGTTGATATTACGCCTGTCCTCTGCACACATCACGGCAAATGCCGCTAATGTACCGATGAAATACGCAAGGATATTGTCTATCCGGGGCGGCATGATGTATAAAACCGTCATTACCACACCATACACCGCACCTGCCTTAACCGCTTTGCTCCTGCCCAGCATATAAGGCGATACAAAAATCCCAAGACATATGCCTGCAGCAACAAGCTGCACAATAATTGATACATAAGACGTAATATTCCAACATAATTCTACCGGGCTCACCTAATCTCCCTTCCTTTCCTCTGGTTATATTTCAGATACTGTTTCACAAATTTCGGGTAATTCTGCTTTGCAATCAACGCTGTCCCGTTTTCCATGACAACAGACACAGCATCATACCTCAGCACATACTTAAAATGAACCAGATATGACCTGTGCGGTCTGAAAAAATCCTCGCCGACTTTTTTCTCTAAATCGGACAGTTTTCCATAATATTCCGCATCACCGTTTATAGTATGAATGATGACTTTACGATTGAACACTTCCGCATAAATAATTTCTTTCAGCAGTATTTTCGTATGGATGCCTCCTGCCTGTATCATCATATATTCTTCATCAGGCTTTCTGCTTTCCCTCTTTCTGCTCTCGATTTCCTGTACTGCGTTTCCAAAAACCTCAGAAAATTTATCATCTGACAAAGGTTTTACTAAATAATGAAATGCACCTACATCAAATGCCTGAAACACATATTCTGGGTCCGCTGTAACAAATATAATGATTGCATCCCTCCGCTGTCTGCGGAAAAGCCTTGCTGTTTCCATGCCATCCATCTCCGGCATCTGTATATCCAGAAATAAAATATCTGCGTTAATATTGCATTTCAGCAGCTCCCTGCCGGAAGAAAACCGTTCCGTCACAGCAGAAGGGAGTATTTTCCTTACTTTTTTCTCCAGCAGGTCAAGCATAAATGCCTCGTCATCACAAATTGCCACGCAGACAGCATCTTTTGCGGTCTGTGCGCCGGTATCTGCCCGGCCAATAAAGTCCCCCATAGTTTCTCATCTCCTTTATGCAATTTTTTTGCAATCCATGCCATATGGCAAAAAGCAACATTTCTTATATTATATCGTAAAAATAGTTTTTGCCTGATATGATAAGTTGTAAACAGCCCTTATTTTGTTGTGAAAAATATTCTTCTCAGCGCTCCTTTTTATCCGCTGGTAAGGCACAAACGCAAACCGCCGCATATGGCGTTTTGCCATAGCGGCGGTCTTTGCTTTGCTTATCAACTTGCGCTTATTATTTTTCAATCTCTGCCAAGGACAGAATAAATTCCTTATCTTCATCTGATACAGTAGTATAAAATGTCAAAAATTCTTCGGCTACATATCCTCCTTTTATTGTTTCCGGGGCAATCTGTTCTTTTATAATATTTGAATCTTCATATACCGTCAACTCCATCAATTTTTCCGGGTTTCCGTCATTATAGGCTGCCACTGGTGCCTTGTAAGTAATAATCGTGTATAATACTTTAAGATTTCCGGTATTACGCTCCAGTATGTCCATCTCCGCATCCGTATCAGATGAAATATCTGTATAGTCCAAGCCGCTAAACCAAAGCAGGGTATCCTCATCCGTAACAATACCCAGCAGATTTCCGTCCGCTGAATAAACTTCCACCTGCGAAAGCCGCTGTACATCTCCCCCTCCCGCATTCCTGCCTGCTCCGCATCCGGCCAGACTTATGGCGGACAGAATAACTGCCAGTAAACAATTCAATACCTTCTTCATTTAGATTCTTTCCTTTCTATTAACAATTTACAGACTGTCACAAGCAACACACAAAACAGGAAAATGACCGGGAAAACCGGGCTCCAAGCACCTGTGGCAATACCTATCAATACCGCAAGTACCGTTGCAGGCAGGGCAATATATACCCATGTAAATTTCCCACGCGAATTTTTCTTCGCAATATAATCCGCATTCCGGGTAATTATGTTTTCGGCATGGATTGCTATTCCCGCTATAATCAGGAGCATGACCGATGCGGCATCTATCAGCCAGTCCAGTGCGTTGCATACTTCACTGCCGACAACATCTTTTACCATATACAGAAACTCTGAGCCAAAAAGGAACATTATCACTCCAAAAATAATCATGCCAACATATCTTTTCCTGTTTCGGTTACTTTCCTCACGAAAGGATTTTATCACCGTTTCGTCAAACAGCAAGGTATTTGAACTGATTTCTTTGTAACGCCTCGGTTGAAAAAAAGTCCATACCAAAACAGCTATGCCAATTGCCATTGTCCCCCAATACAACGGGCGCAGCAACTGCATGTATCTGGAAAAACATCCAAAAATATCTGAGCTGATGACCAGACCAACTCCAATAGCAATGTTTTTTGCCAAATGCCTCTTATAGGAAAGGAACCCGTCAATCGTCTCCCGGCTTACATAATACCCATTTTCTTTATTATTCTCATCCGGCCCTTCACTTTTTAGCAGATTATCCAGTGTCACACCAAACATATTGCTGATTTGCAATAATTTATCGATTTCTGGTATCCCCCTGTCACTTTCCCATTTACTTACAGCTTGGCGTGACACCTCTAACATTCCTGCCAGTTCCTCCTGAGAATAGCCTTTCTCTTTGCGGAGCCCTTTCAGTTTTTCTCCAAAAGTCATCTTAAACAACCTCTCTTTCTGTTTTTCTGTCTGAATTATAGAATCAAAGTTGTATAAATGCCACCATCTTAGCGTATCATTCTGTCAAATCAGCGTGTCATCCTCTGTTTTTATGCTCTAATTCCATTTTCTGGCAGGACTTTGGGTATCAAACCATCATTCCATCTCCCTGAACGTGCCGACCATTCCCCCGCCAAACCTCCACTGGTGATGCATATAGGACTTCAGGTTTTCCGTGCTTTGCCTGTATGCTTCCCGGACTGTTTCCGGGTTATCGAAATGCTCCGCTACTGTGCTGGCGGCGCAGTACCCGCTCTCCATCCCGGCAGATATACCCTCGCACATCGGGTTTAAGAACCCGGCGACTTCACCCGCAAAAAGGATGCGCCCCACGCCGTAGTCCACACGGCATCCCGGACGGATATGCGGCATCAGCCCTCTCTTGCTCCTGGTTCATACAGCAGATTTATCCTTAAGAAGGAAGTAATGTCTTTCATGCTTAATTGCTATAATTTACATCATATTTTGAAATAAAACCCTCCTGCTCCTTTGGAATCTCATTTTCAATATAGTCCATATACATCTCCTTCAGACCTTCGTCTGTATACTCTATATCACCAGAAAATTCTTCTAAAATCAGTTCTCCGTCTGGCTGCCCATATGCCATAAATATATATGTTTTTCCTTCTTGCGGAATATCCCTTGTATTCTCAATATGGTCAGACCGTGGATATAATAAAGTACCATCTTTTAAATATCCTCCATGCCGATAGCATTCTATATTCTTTGTTAGTTCGCCTTTTAAATTCTCTTCAACCGTAATTGCATATCGGCTGTAAGCATCCATGCTGTTTGAGGTATTGTAATCTACCACATTGTCAAGAACTTCATCGACTATTCCGATAAAAATGTAATCTACTTGCCCCACCGTTTCGTACATATTTGTTTCGTCGTATACCATCGTGAGGTGATAATATTCCACTTCTCCATTCCACTCTATAACTTTTTGGTCAGAACAAGCTGATAAAAAAAGAATACAGATAAGCATAAGTGCAATATTTATTTTGGTTTTCATACTTTCCCTCCGTATGCAATGCAAAACATCGTACCGTACCCATTGCATGAAACTCCCATAAATTGCACGAACCGACTATAAGCACATGGCAACAAAAACTACCGTGTAAGCTATAAAAATTGTTGTTAAATCCTAAGACATGATAAAAAGGACTGCCGAAACAGCCCTTTTCTTGCATTGTCACTTATCCATTAAGTTTTTTACCGCTTTACTCATATACAAACACGGAAACTCTGTATATTATCACGGAAACCCTTATATTATCACGAAAACTCCCATCCTGTTTCCGTGATAATACAGGCAGTTTCCGTGATAATAACCGACTTTTGCCTACGAGTATATACTATCAGGCAAAAGAACCTCATAACAAAAGTTCGCACCCTCGTTAATGTAAAAATGCTCTTAAAAGCACACAGAAATAATGCAACTTGGGAATCTATGTAGCGCCGAAAGTGCCGATGGGCTTTGTGGGCTTTCTGTGTACGTATCTGCCGGGGAAGGAGACACTGTTAAGAACCAAAGTTATCACTCCTAAAATGAAATAAACTTCCAAATGATATTTGTCTCTTATTTTAAGAACATTCATATGCTTTCTAATCTTTCTGTATGGAATGAATCTCTTAAAACGAGAATTCATCTTACCTCTTTTAAATATACTTCTTTATAACATTATATGCCTCTGTTATGGTATTATCTATAGAAACTTCTGTTGAAATTTTATATACTTTAACATCTCTTTTTACTATATATTCTACACTTTCATCTATAATTTGTTGTTCAAACCCTACTTTCTCTCTTTCATAACGCGTCAAATTATTACGTTGCATTAATCGTTTATGTACTACTGACGGAGATGCATAAAGTAAAATCACCACATCAGGATAAATTAATCCATCATAAAGTTTTTCTGTATACTCATAAGATATACTATCCATCTTGTTAAATACAAATGCAGATAAAATATTACGATCACAAAGAACAAGTTTTCCATTATATATTTCAGGCATGATAACATTTTCAACATGATAAAATCTATCAGCCGCCACAAGACAAGCCAATGGTTTTCCACTAATTTGATCTGCAATTTCACGAGATAATATTCCTATTTTTGAATCAGAAGGCTCTTTCGTAATAAAAGCATCAATCTTATCTTGTTGCAGTCTGCTATAAACTCCATTTATCACTGTAGATTTTCCAACACCATTTGCTCCTTCAAATGCAACAAAGACTCCCCTCATTCTCTGCCTCCAATCTTAAAAACAACTATCAAATAATGACATTTGCCGATTTGGGAATAACATCGACTCATAATGTTCTTTCATCTCTGTAACTTTTTTCTTGATTTGTTGACTAGGATTTGAAAAATAGTGCAAATTTATATGTTTATTCTTTTTATCCCATTCCCAAATTCCTATAGCTTTTCCATTATACAAAATACTAGCTCTTACTTCCCCTATTTGATTAAACAAAAGATTATAATTTTTTTCATCTACATACCTATAACGCGACTCATAATATCCCTTCAAAGAGGGATCTTCATATGCAAGCAATGTAACCCATTCTGAATCACATGGCTTATATTGCTCCAATCTTTGAAACTCAGATGCTAAGATATAGAACTCCGATTCAAATCCTGCAATTTGAAATTCAATAATATTCTTTTTATGTTCATTTAGTACATGCCTAATATTTTTTATACTTAATCCGCTCCACCATGAAAGATCTTTGATAGTTGCTGGTCCAAATTTCTTTATATATTCTATAATAAGCAATTCTTGGGCTCTTTCAGCATCATACTGTTCTAAATTTATATCAGAATAAAATCTTTTTGTTATTGCATATTTTCTTTCCTCACTTTCCCAATTTACAGCAACATTAATATAGCAAAATAATCCTTTTTCCCAAAAATATTTTAATATCTTTTTCGCGCATTCCTTTTTTAATTCTATACCCATAAAATCCATTTTTTTGAGAATCATTTCCTCAATTTCATGACTAAATAAAGGTTCATAAATAGCCTCAACTAATTCCCCTCTAAGATCCTCTATAAATTCAACTGATATATTATTTCTTTTGAAAAAAAGATTACATTCAGCAAGCCGTAAATTTAATGTAGCCATATGCAAGATACTTGCCATATCTATAGGAACCATATGTAATGTAGTTCGCATACATCGCATTTTAATAATATTCTTTTCCTCATATAATTGAGATGTCAGCATTTCTGGCTTATATTCATGCATTCTGGAACACAGAGTAGTATAAGGTGTCATTATTCTTGCTGAATGCAATCCTAAATGGTTTCTTGCAATATCCACAATATTACTCTCTTGGCTTCCTGGAAGAATATTATGTTTCATCAAAATATATTCATTTATTAAGTTTAAATCCATTAAAATTTCTCCCAATTCTTTTTAACATAATCTTCTAACATCTGATAAGCTTGTTCCAATTCAATTTGTTCATCTTCCGTTCCCCACCATTTGCGCTCATTATTATATATAAATATCTCTTCAAAATTCTGTGGTAAAATCAAATTATAGGTTTGCGCATTATCATAGGCTGGTGAACCCGGCAATGGAATAAATCGAAACAATGATATCCTATCAATTTTTTCTTTCAATTCCTCTAATAATTGTATGGTTTCCATCGTACTTTCAATATTTTCTCCCGGAAATCCATGTAAAATGAATGCTTTTACTCTAATTCCAACATTATGCGTTATAGAAATAGCACGTTTTATTTCATCGATCGTAATCTGTTTATTCATTAACTTTAATATTCTTGGTGATCCAGATTCAATACCGTACTTAATTTCTATACATCCACTTTGCTTCAATTTATTCAATAAATCCCTATCAACTGTATTAACTCTTGACAAGGAGGACCATTTCAATTTCAGTGGCGTAATTTCGTTACATATATCTTCAATTCTCTCTTTATTAACTATAAAGTTATCATCTGTAATACAAAATCCTTTTATTCCATATTGTTCAATTAAATCCTCTAATTCTTTTCTTATATTTTTTCCCGTTCTGTACCTTATGCCATGTTCTTGATTAGCACAAAAATTACAACTATAAGGGCAGCCTCTACTACATAAAATATGGGCAATTGGCAGCTTAGTATCAGACAATCTATCATTCATTACGATTTCTTCTCTCGGTAATAAATGACGTGCTGGAAATGGTATCGTATCCAAATTTTCTATTAAACTTCTTTTTGGAGTGTGAATATATTTTCCACTATCTACATCTTTATAAACTATCCCCTCAATAGAACTAAAGTTTTTGCTAGGATATGCGTCTATAATCTCTGAAATTGTATTTTCGCCTTCTCCAACACATGCAATATTTACCCCTAAATCATTAATCACTTCCTCTGGGAAAATTGTCGCATGAATTCCTCCAGCAATTAGTAACACTTTATCACAATACTGACTATTGTCTCGCACTTTCTTCAAAATAGAATATGTCACAGAGGAAGAAATACTAAATCCTACAATATCATAATCCGTAAAATCAAAAGAAAATTTTTCGTTAGATACTCTAAATAAAGTCACATTAATTCCTTTTTGTTCAATTACTGAAGCTAAATAAAGAACTCCAAACGGAGGGATTTCTTTTCTTTTGTCCCCAAAGTGTGCAATATCATAATATTCTGGAGATACTAATGCTACCTTCATTCTACTTACCTTCCTCTCTGCTAATTTAATCTACATAATTTTCTTAACAAAATATGCCATGCATGCAAAAGTCTTTATTACAAATGTTATATTTATTCATTTCCCACAGTAACTATTTTTAATATTATAATTATACGTCTTATTTAACTAGCTTCTATTATAAATTTTTTTACTCGTCACAAATCATAACAACTCACTATCTGCCATTTGCTTAACAAACTAATTATCACTTCATATATAAAGATACCATAAATTACAAATTTTGCAAACTATTTAGCGAAACTCCAAGCTATCACGGAAACCCTGACACTATCACGTAAAACTCATACTATCACGCAAAAGTCGGTAGTTTTGCGTGATAGTATAAAACACCGCCCAATTGCCCCTTTCTAAGCGGCATCAAAAACGCAAAAAAAGAGAGGTCCACCAACCACTCCGATGAACCCCTCTACGCCCAATAATCCCAATAGAAAGCTGCGCTTTCTATTTATTTTAAGCCATTCTTCAATACCTTTGCCTGCGAATGCCCAAATTCCTATGGCAATATTTCTGAATAGCCGCCTGTGCCGCTGTTAGATTTAGATGACTTTTACCCCACCCTATTTTGCGATTCGACAAATCGACAAATTTCGGTTTTGACGTGCCATGCTATTTTATCCGATACTGCTCGGCTTCCTCGTACGTAAGCGGTCTGCCTAACGCCTTTACCGCATCAATCATTTTGCGCCACTCATAACGCTTTCCATCTGACGGTTCCGTCAGCCTGCCGTCTTTCGCATAATCGGCAATATCCTCCAACAAACTAATCCTTTTTCTTTCCATCGTCAACATACCACCACCTACTTCTAATATATTTCTCTATGAGTATGTCCGCTGCTGCTTCATCTATATACATACGCTGCCCTCTTGCCACTTGTGCTTTCAAGACTCTCTGGTAATATACAATCAAATCACTTTTCGCCGTAAATGCTACAAAGCCGTCACATCCTGCCTCCATACTGACCTGACAGGCAATCGCAAACAAATGACCGCCTACGCCTTGGTATTTCCCCGTATGGCCATAGTTGTGCGGCGCAGTTCCAACAATATCAACATCTGCCACACCACCATCTATCCTTAGTGAGATTTTTCCCTGCACTGTATCATCATCCGCTAAAAACAATTCATAAATATTGTAACCGTTTTTCTCCGTCCTACTCCAATCGAACTTCCAACCCTTATAGTCTTTCGGCTTAATTGGCGTTGAACGTAACTGGTACTCTGTTTCCACCTGCTCCCCGGTCTTTCTCTCTACCAAGCAGTCTGTAAATTCATCTATCAGAATGTCTACTTCCATATCATTCTTTCCTCTAAATTATAACATAAAATTCCATGCTTTGCTATCTAAATTCAATATTAGCTTTTTTAGCTTTTTTATTTTTCCGCTTGTGTTTTATGCTGATGAAATAGCACCACGTAAAAAACCTTCTGCGCCGGCAGAAACAGCCTTTGCGCCAGTTTTTTTTAATAGTTACCATCCGGATTTGTACTTTACGTTCCAAACGGGCAGGCCGCCATACAAAGACCGCAGGCATTTTTTCTTCCATGGATTCTGTATAAACTTCTTTTTTCGTTGCATAACTTATAATCTATAATATCGCTCCTTAATGAGCCTATATTCCACTGTACATTGTGCAATGCCTTATGCGGACAGGCATCCACACATTTTTTGCAATTTGGGGGACAGTTACTGTTTAAGATTTTGTTCCCGTAAACAAATTGCTCATCGATTAAGACTGCTGACAGCCGTACTCTTGGCCCATATTTCAAAGTGATTACAACATCATTTTTTCCTATCCATCCTATTCCGGCATTTACTGCGGCAAACTTGAAAGAAAAAGGAGCTTTCAAATCTTCCTCGTTGCTTTGGGCTACGGGTGGAATATCATATTTAATTTCATATTTCTCAAGCAAATTTTGGAGTTCTAATATTATTTCCTCCACTTTTTTTTTGCATCCTGAATACCCTTTTCAAATTTTTCTTCTGAATATGTTTCGATTGTCAGTTGTTCCCCATAAGGAACTGCAAATACCAAAGCGGATTTATAGGCATTTGCATATTCGCTGTACGCAATATCTGTAAATCCGTAAATTACTTCAGGATGTTCTGAAAATATATCACGAATATTCTTTTCAAACATGTAAAAGCCTCCCAAACAACTAAAACGAGTTTTCTCCTTTTCATCATATAATCCTGATTATTATTAGTCTGTCATATTACAAACTTTTAAAGTCTTCAACATCCGAAAAGTTCTTATGTTTGCAGTTTACCTGACCAGCCACCACACCTTTTCCTTCGCACGGTAAAATCCCATTTTTTCCTGCAGGCAAAGGGAGGCGGTATTGTCCTCTTTTACATAGCCAAAGGGCATGTATCCTTTTTGCAGGGTGCGGTTTGCCAAATCCGTTACCAGCGCAGCCGCCAGTCCCTGTCTTTGGTATTCGGGAAATACCTCCAGCATTCCCATGCTTCCGTCCGTATGCTCCCCGATAAAACCGGCCAGCCTGCCAGCCACAAAAATACCGAAAATATTTCCGCCGGAAAGTCTTTCTGCAATTTCATTTTCATCTGCCACTTTATAATGGCTTGTGACAGCCCCCAGATAGGACATATCCAGTCTTCTGATATCGGCATCCTTTTTGGGGAGTGATTCCTTTCTTGTGTAGGAAAGAATGTAACAGCCCGACCAAAGCTTTAAATCAAACCGCTTTACAACGATAGGAACCATATATTCCTGATGCACCACAAACATATCCTTTTGCACCGGGATAGACGCGGGGATATCTTCTTTTCCGAATACCTCATCCAGAATACGTTCTCCTGCCTCCCTGTCTTTTACCGTCAGCATAAATACGCCGCTCTTTTTATCCTGAAGCAATATGCCTTCCTCACCATCAAAAAGAAGTTCTGCCTGTCCCCTTGCAATCAGCTCCAGCATCCCGGCATGGTGCAGCTTGTCTTTCCTGAGTTTTTCATGGCAGTTGAGCAGCTTTTCGTACCGGGCAAATAAATCAGGCCTTCTTTCCCGCGTTCTGTCCTCAGCCATCTGCTTTCTCCACTCCCGGATTTTTTTGTGGTCGCCCGTCAAAAGAACTTCCGGCACTTTTTTCTCCCTCCACACTTCCGGACGAGTATACTGAGGATATTCCAGAAGATAGCCCGAAAAGGATTCTTCGGACGCCGAAGCGTCATTGTGCAATACCCCCGGCACCAGGCGGGCTATGGTATCAATCATGACCATTGCAGGCAGTTCGCCGCCGGTCAACACAAAATCTCCCAGCGAAACATAATCCGTCACCACCTCTTCCAGCGCTCTTTCATCGATTCCTTCATAATGGCCGCACAAAAAAATCAGGTTTTCTTCTTTCGCCATCTCCTCCGCCATCTGCTGGTTGAAGGTTCTTCCCTGCGGCGTGAGATAAACAGTCCGTACCGGCCTTTCGCTACCGATTTTACCGGCAATATATTGATGCGCGTCAAAAACAGGCTGCGCCTGCATCAACAGCCCTGCGCCGCCTCCATATGGATAATCGTCCGTTTTTTTATGCTTATCCTCTGTGAAGTCCCTAATATTCACCGCCTCGACCAAGATGCTTCCGTTTTCCCTTGCCCTGCCGATAATGCTGGAAGAAAGACCGTCGGAAACCATATCGGGAAACAGGGTCAATACATAAAAATTCATCAATCCATCAGTCCTTCCATCATATGCACCATCATTTTTCCTTCTTCCACATTCACGCCGAGGATGCATTGCTTTATAGCCGGCAGCAGCGCCTCTTTCTTTCCTGTCCCGCCATAAATCCCATCTTCCGAAAGGGCAATTACATAGACATCGTTTGCACCCGTATTCAATACATCTGTTAATGTGCCGATGGCTTCCCCTTCTTCATCCATTACATCCATTCCGATTAAATCCGCAATAAAATATTCATCTTTATTTAACTTAACGGCGTCTTTTCTTTCCACATACAATTCTTTCTGCCTGTATTTTTCCACATCATTGATAGAATCAATCCCCTTGAACTTGAGGATTGCCATATTTTTAAAAAACTTTACGTTCTCTATTTCCAACGTCAGCTTTTCTTTGCCGGTATCCAGTAGCACCTGTTTCAACCGCTTAAACCGTTTCACATCGTCTGTGGTCGGAAATACTTTTACTTCTCCTTTCAGACCATGCGTGGATGAAATAATACCTACTTTAAAAATCTCTTCCATACCGCCCCTCACTTCCGTATATTTAAAAAATTGGGGCGTTCCCCGGAACGCCCCGAATCCAGCGCTTTACAGTAAGCGCTACATGATTTCTACATCCACTCTCGTATTGTCTTTGGATGACGCTGCCTTCACAACAGAACGGATTGCTTTTGCAATCCTGCCCTGTTTGCCAATGACCTTACCCATGTCAGATGGAGCAACATGAAGCTCGACAGTGATATTTTTACCCTCTGTCTTTTCTGTCACAACAACTTCATCCGGATTATCCACAAGTGCTTTTGCAATTACTTCAACTAATTCCTTCATAATCCACCTCCAGACAAGTCTTTTCCGGGTAACTATTTCTCAATGCCGGCTGCCTTGAAAAGCTTGCTGACCACTTCGGTAGGCTGTGCACCGTTAGCTAACCATTTCTTTGCCAACTCTTCATTAATCTGGAATGTACTGGGGTCCGTTGCGGGATTGTAAGTACCGATTTCCTCAATGAACCTGCCATCTCTGGGAGAACGGGAATCTGCAACAATGATTCTATAGAAAGGAGCTTTCTTCTGTCCCATTCTTCTCAACCTGATTTTAACTGCCATTTTTTTCACCTCCACATTTTTCTTTCCATTTCATTTATGATAAGGAATTTTTCTTTTGAAAAACCCATATCTGACTAAACTTGATTTTTACAGTTAAAAGGGAAATCTGCCTTTCCCTCCCATGCCGGGAAAACCTCCCATGCCAAAGCCTTTTTTCCTGCCGCCGCCAAACTGCTTCATCATTTTCTGGCTCTGTTCAAACTGTTTGATAAAACGGTTTACCACAGCGATATCCACGCCTGCCCCCTTTGCAATCCGATGCTTTCTCTGGGGATTTAACAGTTTGGGATTCCTTCTCTCATCGGGCGTCATGGACAGCACAACCGCTTCCATATGGGCAAGCTGCCTGTCATCCACCATGGACTCAATATCACCCATTTTACCGCCCATGCCGGGCATCATATTCAAAATCGCGGAAAGCCCTCCCATTTTTTTCATCTGTTTCATGCTTTCCAGATAATCTTCAAAGTCAAATTTGCCTTTTTTCATGCGGGCAGCCATTTCTTTTTCCTTGTCCGCATCAATATCCAAATTGGCCTGTACTTTATCGATAAATGACAGAACGTCTCCCATGCCCAGTATGCGGCTGGCCATCCTGTCGGGATAAAACTGCTCCAAATCAGACAGCTTTTCCCCCATGCCGACATACAAAATCGGTTTTCCGGTCACAGCCTTTACGGAAAGGGCTGCGCCGCCGCGTGTGTCGCCATCCATCTTGCTGAGCACCACGCCGTCTATGCCTACTTTTTCATCAAACTCCTTTGCCACATTTACGGCGTCCTGACCGGTCATAGCGTCCACAACCAGAAGGGTCTGATGCACTTCTACCCTGGACTTGATTTCCTGCAACTCAGCCATCATGTCCTCGTCTATATGAAGCCGCCCCGCCGTATCCAGTATCAATACATTGTGCCCATTCTTCTTTGCATGTTCCAAAGCCGCTGCCGCAATGTCCGCCGGTTTATGTCCCGTCCCCATGGAAAAAACTTCCACTTCCTGCTTTGCGCCGTTTACCTGCAGCTGTTCAATAGCCGCCGGCCTATAGATATCACAAGCCGCCAGCAGGGATTTTTTGCCTTTCAGCTTCAGTTTTCCCGCAATCTTGGCTGTAGTAGTCGTCTTACCTGCACCCTGCAGGCCCGCCATCATAATTACCGTGATGGATTTGCCCGGCTGCATCTGTATCTCCGTGGTTTCGGAACCCATTAGCCGAATCATCTCTTCATTGACAATCTTGATAACCATCTGACCGGGATTCAGACCGTTTAACACATCCGTGCCAACGGCACGTTCTTCCACCGACTTGATAAACTGCTTAACCACACGGAAATTGACATCGGCCTCCAAAAGAGCCATTTTCACTTCCTTCAAAGCTGCCTTGACATCCTCCGGCGTTAAACGGCCCTTACTTCTTAAGTTTTTAAATACCCTCTGTAATTTGTCCGTCAAACTCTCAAATGCCATATACGCTCCTCATACCGAAATATCACTTTCCTTTGGGCTATAATTCCCCAAGCAGCCGGCTGCCCAGCTCCTGAATCTGCAACAGCCTGTCCTCCACCTGCCCGTTTCCCGCTTCCTTCTGCAACGCTTCCCCGGTCAGCCGCAAAATCTCGTTGACCGTCTGCCTTGCTTCCCCGAAACGCTGTACCAGATGCAGCTTTGCCTCATAATCACAAAGTATTTTGTCACACCTCTTTATCAGGTCATGGACTCCCTGCCTGCTGATTCCCGCCTCCTCGGCAATCTCACCGAGGGACATATCCTGAAACACGGCGTCCTCATAAATCTTCTGCTGATGGTCCGTTAAGAGTTCGCCATAAAAATCATATAGAAGACCCTGTTCAAAAATCTTTTCCATTTCAGAAATCTTCCCTTCCCATGCCATCTCTTACGGCACTTTAAACAGCATACAATATAGCTGCCCGGCTGTCAAGTATTTTTTCTTTACACCCGTATTTATTCTTCTTCTCCCCGCTCCGACGGACTTTTGGAAAGCCTTCGCTTGTACGCCCTTGAGAAAGTGGAATAATCCTTAAACCCGCTTTCATAACATGCCTGCGTTGCCGACATGCCTGCGGCAATCAGGTTCTTTGCAAGCAGCACTCTTTTTTCCGTAATATACTGATGGATGCTGTATCCCGTTTCCTCTTTAAACTGGCGCATCATATGGTATTTGCTGATATAAAAATGGGAGGCCAGTTCTTCAATGGAAAGTTCTTCCACAAGATGCTCGCCCACATACCGTATAATATCAACCATTTTCTGGTTGTAAACCACCGCGTGGTTAAAGGTTCCCGTACCGTCCATACAGCCTCTGTTAACTAATATCATAAACTCCATAAAAAGGACATTTGCATAGAGTTTGGCCGCATAGCGGGAATTTTCCCTGCCGTTATTCTCAATTTCCTCAATCACCGAAAGCAGTCTGGTGTTTACCATGGCAGGAAAACGAAGCACATCCGAGCCTTCCTCTTTTGCCTTTAAAAAGCAGTATTCCAAATCATATTCCGGGGTTTTATGCTTATCAAGATATTCCCCTGCTATGTAAAAAACAACCCTTTCATACGGTTCTTTTGCAGAAACCTCCGGACGGTGGATTGCTTCCTTATTCACAAGTACCATATCAAAAGGCTTTAACTTGTATGATTTTCCCTCAATGGAATACGTCACATTCCCCCGAAGGAAAATTAACAGCTTATAAAAGTCATGGTAATGGTAGGAATATGTTCTTTCCTCATTATCCACTATATGAAACATTTTAAAATCATCATAAAGATATCCTTTTTTTTCGTAACCTTCTCTGCCGGAATATTCCTTCTGCATAAGATTTTCTCCCCAACACAATCTGCCCGGTTTTACAGCTTTTCACTAAAATAACTCTTATAGCCCTCACCATAAATTTCCGTTGCACTCGTCACAATCATAAAGGAATGCGGGTCTTCTTCTTTCACAACCTCTTCCACTCTGGGCGCTGACTGCTTCCTCATTACGCACATAATGACCTTTTTGTCTTTGCCGCTGTATGCCCCCTGCCCGTTTACATACGTTACGCCGATATCCAAGTCTTCCAGCAGCCTTTCTGTGATTTTTTCCGGCTTATCGCTGATGATATATATCAATTTTGCACCATCCCTGCCATACAGTACAAGGTCTAAGGTAAAGGAAGTGACAAAAACGGAAATACCTGCATAAATTGCCCTGTCCACATTTTGAAAAACAAATCCGGAAGCAGTGACAATCAAAAGGTCCGTCATCAGGTAAAAAGCGCCTGTTTTCATATGGGGAAATTTGAGCCTGAACAATTTGATGATAATATCCATGCCCCCCGTTGTGGAACCTGCCTTAAAAACACCGCCCAGCCCCACTGCAACCAGACCTGCGCCTGCCAGGGCAGCAAGCAGAGGGTCGTTCGTTACGGCTCCGTAGTCTGCCAAATGGTCTGTAAAAAAGGAAACCAGCAGAATACAGTAAAGGGTTGACAAAATAAAACGAAACCCGAACTTCCACATGCCGAGAATCAGAATGGGAATATTTAAAATAAAAAACATAAGTCCCGTGCTAATCGAAAAAAGCCTGTTAAAGATAATGGAAATACCCGTTATCCCGCCGGGCGCCAGATTATTCGGGTCCAAGAACAGGCTGACAGCCACCGCATAGCAAAAGCAGGACACCGTCATCAAAAGGTAATCCAGCGCTCTCCTTTTGTTTGATTTTCTTTCAATAATCCTGATTTCTTTTTCCTTTTCACTCTGCATCTTTATTCTCCGTTTTCTCCGTCTTAAAAAATCCGCATATATAGCATATGCGGATTTTATCGGTGTAGTCACACTTCTTTTCAATCAATTAAAAATTGTCTGGACAGTCTGTATCAGCCTGGGTCTGTACCCTTCTTTTTCCAATGCGTCAATTATCTGGTTTTTATGCTCCGTTCCAAAGGCTTCCATCGTAATTCGCAACTCCACTGCCGCATTGCGGTTGGTAGATACAAACTGGTTATGCTCCAGCTTAATAACATTGCCGTTATGCTCTGCCACAATACCCGATACTTTGTAAAGTTGTCCCGGCTTGTCCGGTAAAAGAACGGATACCGTAAAAATCCTGTCCCTGAAAATCAGTCCCTGCTGCACAACCGAGGACATGGTTATGATATCCATATTGCCGCCGCTTAAAATAGACACCACTTTTTTTCCTTTCACCGGCAGATGCTTCAACGCCGCTACCGTCAAAAGTCCCGAATTTTCTACCACCATCTTGTGATTTTCCACCATATCAAGGAAAGCAACCACAAGTTCTTCATCTTTCACGGTAATAATATCGTCCAGATTTTTCTGGATATAAGGAAAAAGCTTATCTCCGGGCGTTTTCACCGCCGTACCGTCGGCAATGGTATTTACCGTCGGCAGCGTCACCACCCTGCCTTCTTTCAAAGACTCTTTCATGCAGTCGGCACCGGCAGGCTCTACGCCGATAACTTTGATTTTGGGATTCAGCAGCTTTGCAAGGGTCGAAACCCCGGTTGCCAGTCCTCCGCCGCCGATAGGCACAAGAATATAATCCACAAGGGGCAGTTCCTTAAAAATCTCCATCGCTATGGTTCCCTGCCCGGTCGCCACTGTCAAATCATCAAAAGGATGAATAAAGGTATATCCGTTTTCCTCTGCCAGTTCATAGGCTTTCGCACATGCCTCATCATAAACATCCCCGTACAGAATCACCTCGGCGCCATAACTTTTTGTGCGGTTAACCTTCATAAGCGGGGTAGTATTCGGCATCACGATAACAGCCTTCACTCCGTAACTTTTTGCCGCATAAGCAACTCCCTGCGCGTGGTTGCCCGCCGACGCAGTGATAACACCCTTTCCTCTCTGTTCCTCTGACAGGGTGCTCATGGCGTAATACGCGCCGCGCACCTTATATGCGCCTGTAAACTGCATGTTTTCCGGTTTTAAATACACCTTATTACCGGTCTGAGCGCTCAGATAATCGCTGTATACCAGTTTGGTCTCCAGCGTCACCCTCTTTACCACATTGGACGCCTCTTCAAATTTTTCCAGTGTCAACATTTTCTCTTCCATGCCTGCTCCCTCCAGGATTCTTTCCTCACACGCTGCTTATTTTACGCCTATCTTAGGTAAAAGTCAAAAAGTTTTATTATTGTGGAGTTTCCGCATTTTCACCGGGTGTCCCGGCTTACATTTGATTCCATAAAGGACCGTGTAAAAACACCGGCATTTGGAGGTTGTCCTTTAACCTCCTACGTGCCGCTGTGTTTTTACCCGAGTGAGAACGTGTCCTGTTGGAACAAATGTAAGCCGGGGCGCCCGGTGAAAATGCGGAAACGGAAATCCCTATACGGTTTCTCCTCCAACGTCAAAAAGCGCATTTACAAATTCGTCCGCATTGAACTTCTGTAAGTCTTCTATGGTTTCTCCGACGCCGATATATTTCACCGGGACATGCAGTTCGGACTGTATGGCTACGGCAATCCCGCCCTTGGCGGTTCCGTCCATTTTGGTCAGGATGATGCCGGTCAGTTCCGCTACTTCTCCGAACTCCCTCGCCTGTGCAAGCGCGTTCTGACCGGTAGTGCCGTCCAGCACAATCAGGTTTTCCCTGTATGCATCCGGAAATTCCCTGTCTATGATGCGGTTCATTTTTTTCAGTTCTTCCATCAGGTTCTTTTTATTGTGAAGACGGCCTGCCGTATCTATCAAAAGCACATCTGCCTTTCTGGCTTTTGCCGCCGTCACTGCGTCGAAAACCACGCTTGCAGGGTCCGCGCCTTCCGTTCCCCCAATCATATCGACGCCTGCCCTGTCCGCCCATTCCTTGAGCTGTCCGCCTGCTGCCGCCCGGAAGGTATCCGCCGCAGCAATCAGAACCTTCCTGCCGTTCTCTTTTAACTTTCCTGCCAGTTTTCCCACAGAAGTTGTCTTGCCTACTCCGTTTACGCCGATTACCATAATAACCGACTTTACATTTTCAAACTCATATGCCGTTTCCCCTACCTGCATCTGTTCTTTGATACTTTCTATCAATATTCTTTTGCATGCAGACGGTTCTTTGATATGCTGCTCTTTTACCTGTTTTTTCAAACGCTCCACAATCGCAGTGGTAGCGTTTACCCCGATATCCCCCATTATCAGGATTTCTTCCAATTCTTCATAAAAATCCTCATCAACTGCCGAAAAGCCGTTGAACAGGGAATCAATTCCGCTGACAATATTATCCCTGGTCTTTTTCAGCCCTGATTTTAATCTCGCAAAAAAGCCTTTCTTTTCTTCACTCATGCGCCGCTCCTTTTAATTGTCCAAATCCTTATCTATCAGGTTGACGCTGACAAGCGTTGAAACACCTTTCTCCTGCATGGTGATGCCATAAAGCCTGTCCGCTTTTTCCATAGTCCCTCTTCTGTGGGTAATGACAATAAACTGTGTACTCCTTGTCAGCTTGTGCAGATACTTTGCAAAACGTCCTACGTTGGATTCGTCCAGCGCCGCTTCTATCTCGTCCAGCAGGCAGAACGGGGACGGCTTCAGGTTCTGGATGGCAAACAGTAGGGCAATTGCCGTCAACGCTTTTTCCCCGCCCGAAAGCTGCATCATATTCTGCAGTTTCTTTCCCGGCGGCTGTGCAATGATACGGATGCCTGCTTCCAGAATGTCCTCATCCTCCATCAGTTCCAGACTTCCTTTTCCGCCGCCGAACAATTCCTTGAATACTTTGTCAAACTCTTTGTTAATCTCACCGAATTTTTCATGGAACTGTTTCCTCATGGCGGTATCCAGTTCTACAATAATACCTTCCAACGTTTTTTCAGCCTCAATCAAATCATCATGCTGATTTTTCAGGAAAGTATACCTTTCCATCAGGTTTTTATAATCTTCAATGGCGTTGACATTGACATCACCCAGTTTTCTAATCTGCTCTTTCAAAAGCGATATTTCCTTTTTCATGGATGACAAGTCTGTCATTTCTTCATTGCGGATGGCCGCCGCGTCGGAAAGCGTAATTTCATATTCATCCCACATATAGTTAATCTGGGACTCCATGGACTCTTCCATTTTTTCTTTCTGTACATTCAGGCGGTAGACTTCCTTGTCAAGCGCCGTCATCTGCCCTGCCAGTTCTTCCCGCTCGGTAAAGAAGTTTTTCTGGCGTATGGAAAGCTCTTCTTTTTTTGCCACATTTTCTTCCAGTTCCTGTCTGGACTTGTCCTGGGTGGTATGGGAAGCGGCAATCGTCTTTTCAATCTCAAGGATATTTTTGCGCTTTTCCTCCATACTGTCGGCGCTGTTTGCAATTCCTTCCTTAATTTCCGCCAGTTCTGCCGCATATCTGTCCATTTCTCCGCGGATACGGTTTACATTCTGCTGATGGAACTCCTGCGTCTGAAGCATTTTTTCCACTTTCATATCCCATTCGGATACTTTGGCGGCCTTGACGGTTTCTTCCCCCCTGCATTCCTCCAGTTCTTTCTGGAATCCGGTAATCTGCGCCTCCACCGATTTTTCCAAGTCCTCGGAAACTGTCAGTTCTTTCTGGATAGCTTCTTTGCTGCCTTTGATATCCAGAACCTGTTTTTCCAATTCCTCTTCTTCCTTTTTCAGGGAACGGGAGCCTTCTTCCGCTTCCTCCATGCGCTCCATTGCGGTTTCCACATTTAATCTCGCCGTATTCTGTTCGATGAATTTATTTTGTATATCCGCTTTCAATGTTTCCAGCGTTATGCGCATTTCATTTCGTTTTTCCCTGGCCGCGTCTATGGCAGTATTCAATTCCTTAATGGTGTTGGAAAGGCTTTCTGTCTTTTTTTCCAGTTCTTCCATTTCACGTCTTCTGCCCAGAAGATTACTGCTGTTTTTAAAAGCCCCTCCGCTGATTGCGCCGCCCGGCACCAGAAGTTCGCCCTCTATCGTAACCATACGGATGCCATACCCAAACTTTCTGGCAATTATCACGGCATTGTCCACATTGTCCACGACAACGATACGTCCCAACAGAGCCTTTGCCACATCCCGGTACTTTTTATCAGTCTGCACCAATTCATCCGCCATACCGATGACGCCTTTTTCGTCAAGGGCTTCCGGGTTTTTAAAAGCCTGCGGGTTTCGGATGCTGGTAAGAGGCAGAAATGTCGCCCTTCCCAGTTTGTTTTGTTTCAGGAAACCAATCATTTTTTTTGCCGTTTCCTCATCGTCGGTGACAATGTTCTGTATATTGCCGCCAAGCGCTGTTTCAATAGCGGTTTCGTACTTCTTTTCCACTTTAATGATGTCCGCAACCACACCGATAATGCCTTTCTCGGTTCCTTTCTGCTCCATCACCTTTTTGACGCTTCCGCCGTACCCTTCATACCGTTCCGTCAGGTTGGATAATGCCTCCAGCTTTGACTTTTCCTGATGGTACTGTTCCTGGGTGTTTCTGAGTTCCTTATCCTTGGAAGCCAGCAGTTCCCTAAGCCCTGCAAGCTCTTTTTCCATGCTTTGGGCCTGTCCTCCCATTACCGATAATTCCTGCGTTACTGCCTGAAACTGTTCATCAAGCTGGCGTATGTTTTCTTCCTGGGCAGCCTCATCCGTTTTTGCGCGAAGAAGTTTGGCGTTCAATTCCGCCTTTCTGATAGCAATCTGCTCCAGCATGGTATCGTAACGCCCCATTTTGGATTTGATGGTGGCCCGCTGGTTCAGTTCCCCGATAATAGTATTTTTACCGCTTTCTATCCTGTCATTCAGTTCTTCAATACGGCTTTGCAGCTGCTCCAACAGCGTTTTTGCCTCGTCCCGGTCAGCCTGACAGACCATAACCTCTTCGTCAATCGTTTTCTTTTGGGCAAGGATACCCTCCATATCGCTGTTTTTGGCGTCTATTTCCGCCTGCACGTTTTCCTCACGGCTTCTCAAATGCTGTTCATTGTCCTGTGCGGAATGAATCTGCTCTTTTAATACATTGATTTCCCCTTCCAGTTTTCCCCTCAACACACTGGTATCCGTAAGATTGTTCCTGGCCTGCTCAATAGCGGTTTCCAATTCTTCAATCCGGGACTGGATATTTTCGTACTCTTCTTTGATTCCTTCGTACTTTTTCCCTGTCCGCTCCAATTCACCCGATGCAATCGTATATTTCTCTCCGACAGCCGACAACTGCTCTTTTAAGCGGTTGTGCTCCAGTAGAAACATATTCACATCAAGCGTTTTTAATTCTTCTTTCTTTTTCAGGTAAACTTTGGCTGTTTCCGACTGCTTTTCCAAAGGCTTTACCTGTTTTTCCAGTTCGGAAAGAATATCGTTTACACGCAGCAGGTTTGCCTTTTCATCCTCCAGCTTTTTCTGTGCGGCATATTTCCTCCGTTTAAACTTTACAATGCCGGCCGCTTCATCAAATAATTCCCTGCGCTCTTCCGGTTTTCCACTCAGAATTTTCTCAATCTGTCCCTGTCCGATGATGGAATACCCTTCCTTGCCGATACCTGTGTCATAAAACAGTTCGTTTACGTCCTTTAAACGGCATGCGGAGCCATTAATGAGATATTCACTTTCGCCGGAACGGTAGATTCTTCTGGCAACCGTCACTTCATCGTAATCAATCGCCAGCTGATGGTCAGAGTTGTCCAATGTGATTGCCACATATGCATAACTTAACGGTTTTCTTGTCTCTGTCCCTGAGAAAATGACATCCTGCATGGAAGCGCCGCGAAGCTGTTTGATTCTCTGTTCACCAAGCACCCAGCGCACCGCATCCGCCACATTACTCTTACCGCTTCCGTTAGGCCCCACTATCCCCGTAATGCCGTTGTGAAACCGAAAGGTGATTTTATTTGCAAAGGACTTAAAACCATATACCTCTATACTCTTTAAATACATGTCCCAATCCCTTTCTCTTCCGCATCCTTTAATCGAAGCAGCGCTTCATAGGCAGCCTGCTGTTCCGCTCCCTTTTTCGTCCTGCCTTCCCCTCTGCCAAGCACTTTGTCTTCCATCACTACTTCTACCGTAAAATGCTTGTCATGTTCCGGTCCCGATTCCTCCACAAGATGATAATGAAACTCTTTTTTTATCTGCCCCTGCATATATTCCTGCAGATTAGTCTTACTGTCCAGGAAAAGCTGTTTGCTCCCCTGGTCGGCAAGCACGGTATGGTATATGTATTTCTTTGCCTCTTCCATACCTCCGTCCAGAAAAATCGCCCCGATAATGGCTTCCATCACGTCAGCTATAATGGAATCCCTGTCCCTGCCGCCGGTGGCTTCTTCCCCCCGTCCCAGTATAATAAAATTGCCCAAATCCAAATCCCTTGCACAGAAAGCAAGCGCCGGCTCACAAACTAAGGAAGCCCGCATTTTGCTAAGCTGCCCTTCCGTTTTTTCGGGATTTTCATGGTAAAGGAAATCGCTTGTAATAAGCTCCAATACCGCATCCCCCAAAAACTCAAGACGTTCATAATGCATTTGTTTGTTAATTTTCTGTTCATTGCTGAAAGAGGTGTGTGTTATTGCCTGTCTCAAAAGCGCCTGATTCTGAAAGTGATAAGAAATTCTTTTTTCCAGCTCTTCCAAAGTATATCCCGGTATCATAAAAGTTCCTTTCATAAACAAAGTATTCCTGCTACCGCCTGTTTAGCCGGCATACAGGAATACTTGTAAAAATCATCAGCAAACGATTCCCATTCCTAATTATTAACTGCATTTTTAATCAATTCCACCGCTTCTTCCACCGTGGCAATCTTTTCTGCCTTTTCTGCCGGAATTTCGATGTCAAATTCTTCTTCAATCCCCATGATAATCTGGAAAACATCCAGGGAATCTGCTCCCAAATCATCCATAAAAGTAGATTCCATCGTAATTTCCTCAGGGTCAACATTCAAAACTTCTGCGATTACTTTTTTTAACTTTTCAAATTCCATAACCTATTCCTTCCTTTTAATCTTCTAATGTAATTTTTTCTTTTATTTTATCATTAATCTTCTGCTCTTTAAATGTGACACATTGCAGAACAGAATTTTTAATTTCTACTGCCTTGGAACTGCCATGGGTCTTTACCACCAGACCGTTCAAGCCTAACATCGGAGCCCCACCGTACTCTTCCAAATCAAAAGCCTTCAGCGTCTTCTTCAGCGCCGGTTTCACCAGCAACGCCCCCAGCTTGCTCCTTAAGTTTGTCATCATCCCTCCTTTTACTTTCTTAATCAGAGTAGCTCCGACACCCTCATACAGCTTTAAAACAACATTTCCCACAAAAGCTTCACAGACGATAACGTCTGCTGCGCCTGACGGTATATCCCTCGCCTCTATGCTGCCGATAAAATTGATTTCGGGACAGTTTTTCAGGAGCGGAAAAGTTTCTTTTACCAGTGCATTTCCTTTTTCTTCTTCAGCTCCAATGTTAACAATTCCTACTTTGGGATTTTTGATTCCCATGACATTCTCCATGTACACGGAACCCATTTTTGCAAACTGCACCAGATGGGATGGCCTTGCATCCACATTGGCCCCGCAGTCCACCAGAAGGGCGGCTCCGTTTTCCGTAGGAATAAGCGGCGCCAGCGGGGGTCTTTCCACCCCTTTTATCCTGCCTACAATCACCTGCCCGCCTACCAGTACCGCACCGGTGGAACCGGCTGACACAAAAGCGTCACAGGTTCCTTCCTTCACCATATACATGGACTTTACAATGGAAGAATCCTTCTTTTTCCGAATCGCCATCACCGGGGGTTCTGCCGTCTCGATAACATCCTCTGCATGTACTATTTCCACCCGGTCGGCATCATATGTATACTTTTCCAGTTCTTTGGCAATTATTTCTTTTCTGCCTACCAGAAAAACCTTCACAGCTTCATTTTCATTTACCGCCTCCACGGCGCCTTTCACAATCTCGACAGGCGCATTGTCACCACCCATGGCGTCCACTGCGACATTTACCATTTCACTCATTCTCATCCCCCCTGCATCTGCCGGCTCATCCTGCCTTAAGATTGCACACATTTGTAATATCCACTTTTTTACTATACTAGACGAATATATAAAAATCAAGTCAAAAATCTATGAAGTTCCCGTATTTTTAATGACGGCAGCAAGAGCGGGCATTTGTTACAGCAGACCCAAAAATCTGGCTGCCAAATATAAAAGAAACAGATGCACCGGATAAAAGACATAAAAGAAATATTTAATCCGAAGACCTCTTTTGCCATTATAAAAAACTACAGGGATAAACGCAAGCGGCGCAGGCAATTCCCACAGAAATGCCGTACAGCCCGCCACCATCTGGCATGCCTTGTTCCCCCGGAAAAAATAAAGCGCCATAATACACAAAACGCCTATGCCGGCATAGTCTGTCTGCAAAAATTCTGCCAGCAGCACGCCCAAAAGCACTGCCGGGACATAAAGTATATACACGAGAAGCCTCTTTTCATGAAATACTTCATAGATTTTTTTACATATTATCATTACCACAAGCCCTATAAACAAGGTAAAAAATACATTCTGATAACTCAAATCAATCAGTTTCCCGGAAAATGCCAAATCAAAAGGTATCTCCGAAAGCAGGGCAAAAATCCCCAGCCGCACCGCATACTTTTTGCAATTCCGGGTATGCTGGAATCCTTCGACTAACAGAAAACAGAAAATCGGAAAGCCAATACGCCCGATTCCCCGTAATACATTGTAGAGCGTATATATCTCGCTGTTATAGTCATGCAGCATCCTCAGCACGACAACCGCACCGACATGGTCAATAAACATCGCCGCAATGGCAATTATCTTAAGTGTGCTCCCGCTGATTCCTCTTCTGCGCTCCTGTAACGGCATTTCATATGGATTCATCTTATCATCTCCCGCTTATTCTTCCCTTAAGACAATAATATGTTTATCCGCTTCTGTCAATATCAAGGTTTTCGTCTTTCGTTATGGTCTCCTGCATGGCAAAAGCCCCGGCGTGCATTTGTTCCAACAGGACGCGCTCCCGCTCGGGTAAAAACACAGCGGTACATAGGAGGTTAAAATACAACCTCCAAGTGCCGGTGTTTTTACACGGTCCTTAATGGAATCAAATGCACGCCGGGGCTTTTGACATGCAGGAGACGCCAGCGAAAACCATGTTTTTGGGGGACTTTTTACGGTGGATATGACATATACTCTACTAGATTAACTTTTAAGGAAGTACTATATGCTGGATTATGAAAATATGCCCTGTGCATCTGACGAACCTTATCCACCCGTATCCGTTGCCGGAAAAAACAACTGCTACGGGAGATGGATGCTGGATAACTACGGCGGAGCCCATTCGGAAATGTCCACTATCAGCCTGTACCTGTACAATCATCTTCAAACTGAACAGAAATACAGGGATATTGCTTTCCTTTTCCGAAAAATCAGCATTGTGGAGATGCATCACTTAAGAATCTTCGGTTCCCTTGCAGCTTCGCTTGGTGAACAGCCCCGGTTATGGACGCACCGCGGCAGCCGCATGTCCTATTGGACCCCGGAATACAACCTGTATGCCATAGAACTTGACCGGATTGTACATAACTCGCTTACGGGGGAAAAAGCAGCCATCCAGAAATACGAACAGCAGATTGCGGCAATAGACGACATTCTCATTGTCACAAATCTGGAGCGGATTGTCATGGATGAAAAAATACATGTGGAAATTCTGGAAAAAATCATTGCAGAGTATCATTTATAGGAATATACAGAATCGGGCAAAGTATAGTCAAAAAAGCGGTCCGAAAACTTGCGGAACCGCTTTTTTACTATATTATTCCCCTCTTTTGGGAATTATATATCCATGGAAATCAGTCCAAAATTGAAAGCTATATACAAAAACTACTTCTCTTCTAATTACATATTTAAAATAAATCACTATGTGTTCCCGTTCTTGTCAAATATAATATCAATTCTCCATTGTCAATTTCATAAATTAATAACCAATCTGGCGTAATATGACATTCTCTACATCCAATATAATCTCCACTAAGAGGATGATCCTTATTTTTTTCTGATAATTGTTCGCCATTTGCTAACTTCTGAATAATTTCTTCTATCAGTTTTGCATCATACCCTCTTTTAAGAACCCTTTTATAATCCTTTTTAAAAGAAGTATGGTATCTAATCTTCAGCATTTAACTCCTCCATTAACTCTTCCACAGAAGAAAAAGGGCGACTCAAATTTCTTCCATGCCTTACATCATCAATGGCTCTGATAGTATCTGCATTAGGCACATCCATAGAAACTGCAAATGGTATTCGTTGTTCTCTTACAGCTTGTTTTGCTGATATTGTAAAAAAAGTGGTCATATCCATTCCAAGATTAGACACAAGTTCTTGCAACTGAGACTTCAATTCCTCATCCATTCTCATTGTTATATTAGTCGTTGCCATATACTCAACTCCTTCCTATTACAATATTATATTCTCCAGAAAACAATATGTCAATACATTGTATATGCAACGCACGACACCGACAAATATTGCACTGCTTGTGGCAGAATTATTTTAACATTTACTTGCCCATCATTTAAAACAAAAAATCAAGGGCTGATATTCTCTCAAACCCTTGATTTCCTTAATTTTCTTACATTTAGTCCATGCTGATGATTTCTTTTTTATTGTAAGAACCACAAGCCTTGCATACTCTATGAGGCATCATTAATGCACCGCATTTGCTGCATTTTACTAATGTAGGAGCGCTCATTTTCCAGTTTGCTCTTCTCTTATCTCTTCTACCTTTAGAAGATTTATTCTTGGGACAAATAGACATCGTTACACCTCCTTATTTGCGTTAAAGATATCCTGTAATACCGCCATGCGGGGGTCCGGGACAAATGTATCGCACCCGCATTCCCCTTCATTGAGGTCTTTGCCACACTTCTTACAAATTCCCTTGCAATCCGGCTTACAAAGTACCTTCTCAGGCTGGTTCATCAAAAGTTCGTTGTATACCAGTAACTCTACGTTTAACTGATAGCCATCCATAACTCCCGAATCGCTCTCATCCAGAACTTCCCTGTCATCCACATCCGGCGAAAACACATCCCGGGAAATCTCCAGCGCAATTTTTACCGGAACTTCCTTCAGGCATCGGTCACAAAACATCATCTGGGTTATCACCGCATTTCCTTCTATCCTGGCCCTGCCCGCACCCTGATTGGTAATGTTAAGATGCAGCGGGGTCTTTTCCACTATGGAAAAATCTCCCATACGGCTTTTGTAGGAGGTCATTTCAAGCAAGATGTCTTCTGACCTTGTTTTTCCTTCGGATGTCAACACATCAGTCAAATTCAATAACATAGTTTGCTCCCGGCGAAAGTACAAGCTCACTTTCGTTTTCACATACTGTTTTATTATACTCACGGCAACCGGCTTTGTCAACTCTTAAATACAAATAAAATCCGTGTTCCGCCCATTACCTGACAAGCCTGTACGTCTCCCTTGCGATGGCAAGCTCCTCGTTTGTGGGAATCGTCATTACTGTAACACTGCTGTCCGGTGTTGTAATGACAGTATCTTCTCCCCGCCGGTTATTCGCCTCCTCATCCAGCCGGATGCCAAGGTATCCCAGATAATTGTCACATATCATCCTGCGGACAAAAGGACCGTTTTCTCCCACTCCTGCCGTAAAGCAGACAACGTCCACGCCGTTCATTGCTGCAGTGTAAGCGCCGATATATTTTGCCACCCTGTACGCAAAAGCTTCCATGGCCAGTACCGCTTTGTCATTACCTGCATTATATCCTGCCTCTATGTCCCGGAAATCAGAAGACAGATTGCCGGAAAGTCCGAGCACGCCGGATTGTTTGTTTAAGACAGACATTACTTCTTCTATCGTCTTGTTCTCCTTGTGGGCAATAAACTCCACAATGGCAGGGTCTATATCCCCGGAACGGGTTCCCATGATGAGTCCTTCGAGCGGAGTCAGTCCCATGGAAGTATCCACACACCTGCCGTTTTTCACTGCTGAAACACTGGCGCCGTTTCCCAGATGGCAGACAATGATTTTTAACTCTTCGTAGTTTTTACCTAAAACCTCTGCCGCCCTTTTACTGACATACGAGTGGCTGGTTCCGTGAAAACCATATCTTCTCACTTTGTACTTTTCATAATATTCATAGGGCAGGCCATACATATACGCTTTTGCCGGCATGGTCTGATGGAATGCCGTGTCAAACACGCCGACCATGGGCGTGTTTGGCATCAGTTCCCTGCACGCATTGATGCCAATCAGGTTGGCCGGGTTGTGAAGAGGCGCCAAATCGTTGCATTCCGCAATGGCTGCAAGGACTTCCTCATTCAGCAGGGCTGCCTCGGCAAATTTTTCCCCGCCATGTACGATACGATGTCCCACTGCGCCGATTTCATCAAGACTTTTTACCACGCCTGTCTTTTCATTGGTAAGGGATTGTATCACCAGACGGATGGCGTCCGTATGGTTTTCCATGGATACTTCCTTTTCTTCCTTGCTGCCTCCTGCCGGCGTATAGGAAATCTTACTGCCTTCAATACCAATCCTTTCACACAAGCCTTTGGCAATCAACTGCTCCGTCTCCGCATTGATAAGCTGGAACTTTAAAGAAGAACTGCCGCAATTTATGACTAAAATATTCATATCAAATTCCTTTCTTATTTAAACCAGCTGCGCCTGTACTGCCGTCAGGGCAACCACACCTACGATGTCCTCCCACGAACACCCTCTCGATAAATCATTCACCGGTTTGGCTATGCCCTGCAGCATCGGACCGTAGGCTTCGGCGCCGCCAAGCCTCTGTACCAGCTTATATCCGATGTTACCTGCATCCAGATTAGGGAATATCATGACATTTGCCCTGCCGCCGACCACACTGCCGGGAGATTTGGACTTTGCAACGGAAGGCACAAGCGCCGCATCGGGCTGCAATTCCCCGTCAATCACAAGGTGGGGATACTCTTCTTTTGCAATCCTTGTGGCCTCCACAACCTTGTCCACCAACGGATGCTTCGCACTGCCTTTCGTGGAATGGGAAAGCATGGCAATGACCGGCTTAGGACCTATCAGGGATTTAAAGCTTCTGGAGGAAGTATCGGCAATCGCTGCCAGTTCCTCCGGCGTCGGGTCCTGATTCAGACCGCAGTCTGCAAAAAGAAAGGTACCGTCCTCTCCCTGGTCCTTCATAACGGTATCCATGATGAAAAATCCCGAAACCAGCTTTACGCCCGGCGCAGTCTTTAAAATCTGCAGTGCCGGCCGGAGTGTGTCCGCCGTGGAATGACATGCCCCCGCTACCATTCCGTCCGCATCGTTGTTTTTTACCATGACAATTCCGAAAGTCAGATAATCCTTTAACAGGATTTCCCTTGCCTTTTCCGGCGTCATCCCTTTTGATTTTCTGGTTTCATACAGAAGGCTGACATACTCTTCCAGCTTGTCCGTCGTCTTAGGATTTATCACTTCGAGACCATCCAAATCCACTTCCAGCCATCCGGCGCCATCCATGATTTTTTCTTCATCCCCAATCATTATCAGGTTGGCAATCCCCTCTTCCAAAATCTTTGCCGCTGCAATCAACGTCCTCTTGTCATTGGATTCCGGCAGGACAATCGTTTTTTTATCGACCTTTGCACGCTCTTTAATACGGTCAATATATGACATACCCTTCTCCTTTCTCTTTTAAAAAATTTTGTAATTACCTGATACCCTTCGCTTCCGTATTTTGTACGGCGTCCACCGGGGCAGGCATTTGATTCCATAAAGGACCGTGTAAAAACACCGGCCCTTGGATGTCGTTCTTTGACATCCTATGTGCCGCTGTGTTTTTACCCGAGTGAGAACGTGTCCTGTTGGAACAAATGCCTGCTCCGGTGGACGCCGTGCAAAATACGGAAGCGAAAACTGCATATCTCTTTCCAAAATTTACTATTTATATTATACTAAATACATAAATTGTATACAAGGCAAAACAACAGGAAATTTTAATATCTGTATATAAAAATAAGACGGCACGGGGGCTTATGATGAAGACAGTAGGCATTATCGCGGAATACAATCCTTTCCATAACGGGCATCTTTTTCAGATGCAGCAAGCAAAAACGCTTTCCGGGGCAGATTATGTCATTGTGGTTTTAAGCGGAAATTTTACACAGCGGGGCATACCGGCCATACTGGATAAATCCGCCCGGTGCGAAATGGCGCTGCTTTGCGGGGCGGACGCAGTCTTTGAACTTCCCGTATGCTTCTCAACGGGAAGCGCTGAATATTTTGCCAGGGGAGCCGTTGCCATTTTGGATGGCCTGCATGTCGACGCCCTTTGTTTTGGTAGTGAGTGCGGGGATATCCATGCCCTCACCCGTGCTGCTTTGGTTCTCGCCGAAGAACCTGACGGCTTCAGGGAACTTCTCCGGGAAAATCTGCGCCGGGGCATGTCTTATCCCGCCGCGCGCTCACAAGCCCTGACACAGTACTCCGCCTCCATGCCGGATGACGGAGAATGTGCGGTAACGGCAGACTTGCTGCGGACTCCCAACAACATTCTGGGAATAGAATACCTCAAAGCCCTTTACAAACGCCAAAGCACGATGGAAACCTATACGGTTCCACGGAAAGGCGCCGGTTATGCCGATGCTGCGCTTCCAAAAGATGCCTTTGCCTCTGCAATGGCGCTGCGCCGACAGCTCTTTGAAGGTGCGGACTTTGAACTGCTCTCTTCCTTTCTCCCCGACGGCAGCCTGCAGGTCCTAAAAAGAGAATTAACCGCAGGTTTTCCTGTTTCCATGGAAGACTTCTCCTCCATGCTTTTTTACCGGCTGCTTAGCCTGCAAAAAGAGGGATTTACTTCGTATATGGACGTCTCGAAAGCGCTTTCCGACAAAATCTGCCGCGAGCTTTACCGTTTCCAGTCGGTCGCCGGGTTCAGCGAAGAAGTGTTAAAATCAAAGGACCTGACAGGAAGCCGTATCAGCCGTTCCCTGCTGCACATCCTGCTTTCCATAACCAAAACGGATATGGATGCCTATGCTGCAAAAGGGGATGCCCTGTATGCACGCCTTCTGGGTTTTTGCCAATCCTCCAAAGCCCTTTTGGGACATCTTTCCAAAGGAAGCCTTCCCCTCCTCTCCAAGCTGGCGGATGCAGCCAACCTGCTTTCTCCTTTGGGAATGCAGATGCTTTCACAGGATGTTTTTGCCTCACACCTGTACGACAGCATTCCCGCACAAAAAACCGGCCGTCCCATCCAAAATGAGTACAGCCGGCAAATCGTAATTCTCCCTTAACCTCATACAAGCCTTTCTACGTTGTTTGCATCAAGAAGAACCCAGAGGGTCATTTCTCTTTTCAGTTTCATGTCCGGGTCAATTTGAATAACCGCTTCGCTGTCCAGATTCTGTTTTAATGCAACTACATTTATCTGGTATTTATTACGAAGCTTCAGCTCCCGCAATGTCTTGCCTGCCCATTCCGGCTTAACCTGCATCTCAATCATTCTGATTTTCTGGGATAACTCCACAAACTCCAGAAAATTGCCTGCAAGAATATTATGCGCTACCCGGATACCGGATTCCCGCTCAGGTATAATCACACGGTCGGCGCCTGTTTTTTTCAATATTTTAGCATGCAGTTCCTCTTTTGCCTTTGCAATTACCAGCGGCACACCGGCTTCTTTGGCAAGTATGGTACCCATCAGGCTTGCATCCAAGCTTTGGGTAATCGCCACAATTACGGCATCCATATTGGAAATGCCAAGCGCCGCCATTGCCTTGCCGTCGCAAACGTCAGCCCGTACCGCATAGGTGACATGTTCCGCCACATTTGCAACCTTTTCCTCATCTATATCGACAGCAAGCACCTGTGCGCCTGCCGCCGCCAGTTCCATGGCTATGCTGCTCCCGAACTTTCCCAGCCCAATCACTGCAAACGACTGCTTTTCCGGATTCTTTTTTCTTCTCATTTCCAACTCTCCTCTATCTGCTTATCCAACCGGGATATCCTCCACCGGATAACTGTAATTTCCTTTCTGCACCCTTTTCCTGCCCAATGCAATCGCCAGGGAAATCGGACCGATTCTGCCAAGGTACATGCAGATTACAATGATTACCCTGCCTACGCTTCCGAGACCGGGCGTCACATCCCTTGAAAGTCCCACTGTGGCAGTTGCACTGATTACCTCATACGCCATGTCCAGAAAATTCCCTTTTTCCGCAATCAACAGCGCAAGCAGCGCGGCGCCGACGGCCGCCATGCTGATGCTAACCACCCCCAACGCTTTCCTGATGGTTTCCGGCGAAAGGGTTCTTCCAAACACAGACGTTTCCTGCCTGCCCCGAACCAGTCCCCATGCAGTCAGTACCAAAACCGCAACGGTGGTTGTCTTCACCCCTCCTGCCGTTCCTATAGGGGAACCTCCCACAAACATAAACAACATGGAAAAAAAAGCTCCGGCCTCTGTCAGGTTCTGCTGCGGCATGGTACAAAAACCGGCCGTACGAAGCGTAACGGCCTGAAAAGCCGACATAAGAAGACCGTGGGAAACCGATTCCCCTCCCAAAGTACCCGGATTCCCTTTTTCCAACACATAGATGCCAAGCGTCCCCACTGCAATAAGGCCTGCCGTAAAGCCAAGCACAAGCTTACTGTGCAGGGAAAGGCTTCTGATGCCATTACGAAACGTACGCCTTTTTGCGATGGTCTGCTTAATGCTGTTTATCACATCCCACCAGACGGGAAATCCAATCCCTCCTGAAATTATCAGCAGCATGGTCGTCAGGTTCAGGCAAATATCATGTTTAAATCCCATCAGGCTGTCAGGCCCCAGCAAATCCATTCCCGCATTACAAAAGGCGGACACGGCGTGAAACAGGGAATACCACAGTCCCTTTACCCACCCGTAAGCGGGAACAAACGTCAGCGCACTACAGACAGCCCCTATTCCTTCTATCAGAAAAGTACCGGCAAATACTTTTTTTAAAAACCTGAGCAAACCGCTCAGGCTGTTTAAGTTGAAGGATTCTTCTATGAGGATTCTGTCGCGCAGGGTCACTTTTTTCCTGAGCAGCAGCAATGCCGCCGTGGTAAAGGAAATAATGCCCAGACCGCCGCACTGTATCAGCAGTAAAATCACAATCTGTCCGAAAAGGCTCCAGTATCCCGCCGTTTCCACCACTACCAGCCCCGTCACGCAGACGGAGGTGGTCGCCGTAAAAAGCGCGTCGATAAAGGGCGCCGGCTGTCCACTTTTTGTGGCAGCCGGCAGGCACAACAATAAAGTGCCCGTAAGGATGGCCCCCAAAAACCCCAGCAATATCAACTGTGTCGGCGTGCATCTCCATATTTGGTTTTTGCTTTTTTTATTTCTTTTCATCTCTTTGCTTTCATCACCGGATGCAATCTAATTTTTAAAACTGTGAATCGGAGCCGGTATCCTTCCCTTACGGTTTACAAACTCATCACACGAAAATTTGTTGACCGGCATAATGGGTGCATATCCCAAAAGACCGCCAAATTCAACGGTTTCTCCCACACCTTTTCCGATTACGGGAATAATTCTCACTGCCGTTGTCTTCTGGTTTACCATGCCGATTGCCATTTCATCCGCTATAATGCCGGAGATAGTCGTCGCCTTCGTATCCCCCGGAATGGCAATCATATCAAGCCCCACGGAGCAGACACAGGTCATCGCTTCCAGCTTCTCCAGGGTAAGGGCTCCTGCCGTCACGGCGTCTATCATCCCCTGGTCCTCACTGACCGGAATAAAAGCCCCGGAAAGGCCTCCCACATAGGAGGAAGCCATAACGCCGCCTTTCTTCACCTGGTCGTTTAACAGGGCAAGGGCAGCCGTAGTTCCGGGCGCGCCTGCATATTCCAGTCCTATCTCACAGAGAATATCCGCCACGCTGTCGCCGACTGCCGGAGTAGGCGCAAGGGATAAATCCACGATGCCGAAAGGCACCTGCAACATTTTGGAAGCCTCTTTCGCCACCAGCTGTCCGACCCTTGTCACTTTAAACGCCGTTTTCTTAATGGTCTCACACAATACTTCAAAGCTCTCTCCCCGTACCTTTTCCAACGCCGTCTTTACCACTCCGGGACCGCTGACGCCCACATTGATTACCTTATCGGCTTCCGTCACGCCGTGAAATGCTCCCGCCATAAACGGGTTGTCATCCGGTGCGTTGCAAAACACCACCAGCTTGGCGCATCCTAAGGAATCGTCCTCCTTTGTATACTCCGCCGTCTGCTTTACCACCTCTCCCATCAGGCGCACGGCATCCATATTGATACCGGTTTTGGTAGACCCCACATTTACGGAACTGCACACTCTTTCGGTAACAGACAACGCCAGGGGGATGGAACGGATAAGCAGTTCATCCGCCGGAGTCATCCCTTTACTGACCAATGCGGAATAACCGCCGATAAAGTTTACGCCGACTTCATGCGCCACTCTATCCAGCGTCTTTGCAATGTCCGCAAAATCTTCCACCGTCCTGCAGGCTGCTCCGCCGATTAATGCAATCGGGGTAACGGAAATTCTTTTGTTGACAATGGGAATCCCGTATTCCCTGGAAATTTCTTCCCCTGTCTGCACCAAATCCTTTGCCGCCTCATAAATTTTTTTATATATTTTTTCCTTTAAAGCTGTCAAATCGGAATCTATGCAGTCCAAAAGACTGATGCCCAGCGTAATGGTGCGGACATCCAGATTTTCCTTTTCAATCATATTGTTGGTTTCCACCACTTCATATATGTTTATCATGCCGTTTCTCCTCACTGCCATTCCTAAATTCTATGCATTTTATCAAAAATTTCTTCTTTCTGGCATTTGATAATGACGCCGATTTCATTCCCCAGCGCCTCCAGTTCGTCCGCCATGTCACCGTGCTGTTTTTTACTTCCCAATGTATCCACCACCATCATCATATTAAAATATCCCTGCACAATGGTCTGTGAAATATCCAGAATATTAATCTGGTTATCCGCAAGGTAAGTACACACCTTTGCGATAATCCCCACGGTATCTTTTCCCACAACGGTAATAATTGTCTTTTTCATAATATAGTACACCTTTCTGCCCCGTTTTCAGGGTCTTAATCAAATTATATAGAGATGACGGGCGACACTTCACTGCGTTTTGCAATGGATATGGGAAAGTCCTCCGCCTTATACGGTCCGTCTCCCAGCGTAACTTCCATCCTGACCGCTTCATAAGCCAGTTCCGGCATGTTATTCTCCTTGCTCAGGTGTCCCAGCACGACCGCTTTCAGGTTGTCATGTAAAATCCTGTTCAACAGCCTTCCCGCATTTTCATTGGACAAATGCCCCCTGTCACCCAATATCCGCTGTTTCAGGTAATAGGGATAGGGACCCACCTGCAGCATATTGATGTCATGATTGGCCTCCAGAAGCAGCGCATCCATGCCTTTTAAGCACTCTACCGTATACTCGTTATAAATCCCCAAATCCGTACATATTGCAACCTTCTTTTTCCCGTATCCAATCCGGTATGCCACCGGTTCTGCCGCATCATGGGAAATCCGCATGGGAGAAACCGTCAAATCCTTGATAATTATTTTCCTGTCGGCTTCTATCTGATGGAAGAGGGAAGCATCCGGCGCATTCTTTCCGCCGTTTTTTAGTATGGCACGGATAGTGCCGCCGGTGGCAAAAATCGGTATATGGTATTTTCTGGAAAGAACCCCCAACCCCGCAACATGGTCGGAATGCTCATGCGTAATCAAAATCCCGTCAATATCTTCTCCCGTAATTTCCAGCTCATGAAGACCCGCCTCCGTCTTTTTTCCGCTGATTCCCACATCAACCAAAAGATGCGTTGCTTCAGAGCCGACATAAATGCAGTTGCCGCTGCTGCCGCTGGCTATGCTGCAAAATCTCATGTTTAGTTCCTCCAGTAGACTTCAATGATATCTCCGTCTTTTATCTCTTTTAAATATTCCGCAGGATTGCCGTTCAAATTCGTCACAATACCTCCGCCTTTGCTTTTTGACAAGTCAAAGTCTATGTAATCAAAAATATCCACATAAACATAGGAAGGCTTGCCCGACAGTAAAAGGGGACTGCCGTTTACCAGAACCCTGATACTCTGGTTTACGCTGTTTTTCGGTGCGGCATCCGCTGCCTGCGCCTCCACATGACGCTCCTCTTTTACGGATACCGCTTCTTCCGATACCGGTTCCTCTGTATCACTTTCTTCCAAATTTTCCTCCGAGGCTTCCCCATATTCCTCTTCTTCATCGGTTTTCCCTGCAAAAACCACATCCTCCCCCCATGCCACGCTGAAGTTCTCATACACCTTCGTATTACTGTCAGCAGGCATGTTGTTTACGGCAAGTCCTGTCTTTTCGGGCAGAATCACATCCATAAACTCTAAAATCTGGGCAACCGTATAGAAACTTAATATCTCGATTACATCACCGTCCTGAATTTCATAATAGCCTGATTGCAGCTGGCCGTTCACCTGCGCAAACTTGGGCAGTTCAATTTTTTTGTCATTTACAATAACCACTATGGAATGGTGGAACTCCGGTAATCCCCTGATTTCCAGCTTTGCAGCCGCTCCTGCCGTGGAAGGCAGCACACGCACCAAATCATTGGCCTTAATCGGCGTATGTATGTCTGCCAGTTCCCCGTTTACGGTGATAACTGCCGCCTCCCCCAATTCCCCTCTTTTGATACGGGCTTTTCCGTCAACGGTATAGTTTAACTCGCTTCCTCTTTTGGGAAAAAGTCCGTCGTTGGGAAATCCCGCCTGCATGGCAGCCTCTATCACGGAAAGCTTGCCGTTGTCATATACTTTAATCCGCTCTTCATTGAAGGTGACAAACACAAAATTATTGTTCTGCTCATAAAAGCTTAAGCAGATTCCCACAGGCGTAACCAGAAGGGAATCTTTTTCAATTTCCTCGGGAAAGTCCACAAACCCCATGACTTCCTTCCCTCTTAAGGCCACTCTCTCCATTGCGATTCCCAATTCTTCGGACAGTTTTTGGGTGTAGCCCGGAATCTTCCCGCCGCCCCCGACTACAAATACCGCGCTGACGGACTTTTCCCCGTTCAGTTCCCTGATACAGTCCGCAACGGGCTTTGTCATGTTTTCCACTGCCGGTTCCAGTATTTTCATCAGTTCATCCGCGCTGACTGTCTGGGAAAGTCCCATGATATCTGTGAACGTAATATCGCCGCCGCCGTCAATCTGCCTTTTTATCTCCTCCGCCGTGTTAAAATCGACCAGACAGTTCTGCGCAATCGTCTCCGTCAGACTGTCCCCCGCAACGGGAATCATGCCGTAAGATACGATGGCCCCATCCTTGGTAATGGAAATATCAGAGGTTCCCGCACCGACATCCACAAGGGCAATATTCAGCATACGGAATTTTTCGGGAATCGCCACCTGAATGGCGGCAATCGGCTCCAGAGTCAGATTTGCCACTTCGAGACCCGCAGATTCCACCGCCCTGTATAATCCGTCCACAACATCCTCCGGCAGAAACGTCACAATCATATCCGCCCCGATGCTTCCTGCTTTGTGTTCTTCCAGATTGCCAATCGGATAGTTATTCAGGTAATACCTGATAACCGAGTACCCCACACAGTAAAACTTGATATCCGTATCATTTCCCTGCTGGAACTCTTCATAAGCCTGTTCTACACCCATGGCCGAAAGCGCATACACATCTTCCTCCAGAACCACTTTTTCCTCCGTAAACTCAAAGTTTACGCGGGTGGTAACCGTGCGCAGCACCCTGCCGGCAGCCGCAATGCATACTTCTGTCAGATTTCTTCCCACATCGGCCTCCAGCGCTTCTTTTACCGCCTTTATGGTACTGCCGACTTTTTTAATGTCATGAATCTGCCCGTCCAGCATGGCTCGGGTTTCATGCTCCATGACCCTCTGGGCTATGACGACAAAACGGTCCTTTTCCTTATAACCCACCGTCCCCACGATGCTTCTGGTTCCGATATCAAGCCCAAATACAGTTTTTCCCTGATATGCTATTCCTGCCACGTATATGCCTCCAGTCTTTTTCTAATCTGGTTAAATGCCTCCCCGGCCGCACCACTGTTATCTATGATAAAATCACTGTTTTCCCTAAACGCCTTTTCCGCAAGCTGGCTTTCCATTATCCGGGATATCTTTTCATCGCTGTATCCCCTGTTTTTCTTTAACCGCTCTCTTCTTATCTCATCCGGCGCATAAACATACCACATTTCATCCACAAGGCTTTTATATCCGCTCTCTATCAAAAGAGCCGCTTCTATAAAAAACAGTTCTGTCCATCCGTCCGCCTTTGCACGCCCGATTTCCCTTTCGAGATACTCCCTGACTTTCGGATGCACGATACCATTTACCGCAAGCAGCAAGTCCTTGTCCAAAAATATCCTGCCTGCCACCTTCCTGTTATCCAGCCTGCCGTCCTCCCCAAGCGCCTCCCTGCCCAAAAGGGATACCATTTCTTCATAGCAGGGCTGTCCCGGCTGTTGAATTTCTTTGGCTACTTCGTCTGCCAAATATATTTTACACTTGTAATGCTTTTTGATGTAGGACAGCGCCTCTGACTTTCCCGCGCCGACCCCTCCCGTAATGCCTATCAGCCTCATACCATACCCCTTGCCGTTTTTGCGCTATTTAGCCTCATACCAGTTGTCGCCGGTATGCAAATCAATTTCCAGCTTGACGGAGAGCGCCGCCGCACTGCTCATGCCTTCCTCCATAATACGCCTTACCTGCTCTTCCTCACCCTTTGCCGTTTCTATCAGCAGTTCATCATGTACCTGCAGCACCAGCCTGGACTTCATATTGTTTTCCTTCAGGGCACGCCAGACATTCAGCATGGCAATCTTAATGATATCCGCTGCCGTCCCCTGTATGGGAGAATTCATGGCAATCCTTTCCCCGAAAGAACGCTGCATGAATACATTGGAGGAAAGCTCCGGTATCGGTCTTCTCCTGCCAAACATGGTCACGGCATAGCCGCGTTCTTTCGCCTGTGCAACCAGATTGTCCAAAAACTCTTTTACCTTGGGATAGGTTTCAAAATACTGCTCAATATATGCAGACGCTTCCTTTTTGGTAATGCTCAAGTCCTGACTGAGCCCAAAAGAACTGATGCCGTATACAATGCCGAAATTAACCGCCTTTGCATTGCGTCTCTGCAAATCCGTCACTTCCTCAAACGGCGTATGGAATACCTTGGCGGCCGTAATACGGTGAATATCCTGCTGGGTCCTGTAGGCTTCTATCAACTGCTCATCACCTGACATGTGCGCCAGCACACGAAGTTCAATCTGGGAATAATCCGCGTCCGTAAAAAGAAAACCCTCCGCTGGCACAAACACCTTGCGTATCTGTCTGCCCAGCTCCATGCGCATGGGAATATTCTGTAAATTCGGCTCCGTGGAACTGATTCTTCCTGTGGCCGTAATCGTCTGGTTAAAGCTGGAATGTATCCTGCCGTCATCGGCTATGCAGGCTGCAAGCCCTTCGGCATAAGTGGATTTCAACTTTGTCAGTCCCCTGTATTCAAGGATATCCGCCACAATGGGATAATCCGGCGCCAGCTTTTCCAGCACCTCCGCCGCCGTGGAATATCCCGTTTTGGTCTTTTTGGATTCGGGAAGCTTCATTTTCTCAAACAATACTTCCCCCAACTGCTTGGGTGAGTTGATATTGAAATCGGTTCCCGCCTGTTCATGGATGGATTTTTCCAGTTCGTCAATCCTTCCCGACAGCCTTTTTCCGTATTCTTTCAGCTCCTCCGGACGAACCAGCATCCCTGCCTGCTCCATATCGTAAAGTACAAGTGACAAAGGCATTTCTATCTCGTTCATCAACTTATCCATGCCCGTTTCCTGTAACTTCTCCCAAAGCACCGGTTTTGCGGCAAACGCCACATAAGCGCCATAACAAGCATATTCCATGGCCTTTTCGGGATTTTTTTCGTATCCCTGCAGATAACTGCCTTTGCCAAACACCTCCGTACGTCCGGGTACTATCATATCCAGATGTTCTCCTGCTATGGACTCCGTATCATAATCACTCTTCAAAGGGTTTAAAAGATATGCCGCAATCAGGATATCAAAATACCGGGTTGTATCCTGTTTATCCAGATAACGGTAGTAACGCTTGATGTCAAAGGCAGACAATGCAGTCTTACCGGAAATTTCCTGTAGTTTCCCTGTAAGATATTTTCCCGTAATCTCTCCCCCCGCAGGCATGAATACCGTTTCCGTCCGGGACAGGGACACAGCCAGCCCTGCAATCTCTTCCTCCCCGGCGTCCGCTAACAGGCAGACTCCCGCCTGCGGCGCGCTTCCTGCAAGGCTCCAAAATTCCTCTGCCTTGGACAAATCTGATATTTTCCGAAAATGGCTGCTGACGGCATCCGTGGTCTGGGAGGCATTGCCGTCAAACCTTCCCAGAATATTTTTAAAGCCAAGCTTTTTACACAAGGCATAGGCTTCTTTTGTATAAAAATCCCCCACCTTAGCATTTTCCAGAGAAAAGTGCAGTTCGCAGTCCGTTTTTATGGTGGCCAGCTTCTTGCTTAAATCCGCCAGATTTCTGTTTTCTTTCAATGTCTCCCGAATGGACTTTTTTGTAATTTCCTCCACATGGGCATAAATTTCTTCTATGGAGCCGTAGGTTACCATCAGTTCCGTTGCCGTTTTCTCCCCAATTTTGGGCACACCCGGAATATTGTCCGCCGTATCCCCCATCAGGGCCTTTAACTCGATAAACTGTAACGGCGTCACCTGATATTTTGCAAGCACATCCCCTGCATAGTAATCCTCAACCTCCGTTTTTCCCATTTTGGTTTTGGGAATCCTGATTTTTACATGCTCGGTTGCTATCTGCAATAAATCCCTGTCCCCTGAAACCAGGGACACCTCAAGCCCTTTTGCTTCGGACAGTCTGGCAAGGGTACCCAGAATATCGTCCGCTTCCCAGCCCGGATACTCCAGTATGGCAATGCCCATGCAGGAAAGCATCTCTTTCATGACGGGAACCTGCTCCCTGAGTTCCGTGGGCATGGGTTTTCTGGTCGCCTTATAAGCCGCATACATCTCATGGCGGAACGTCGGCTCCTTTCTGTCAAAAGCCACCACAAGATAATCCGGCTTTTCTTCCTCCAGGATTTTGAACATAATGTTCAGGAACCCATGTATGGCATTGGTATGAAGCCCCTCGGCGCTGGTTAAATCCGGCACCCCGTAAAAAGCCCTGTTCAATATACTGTGTCCGTCTATCAATACTATTTTCTGACTCATATGGTTACAACCTTCCTAATGCAATATAAATAACATAATGATAATAACGACTGCCGCCAAGGCAGCCAGTTCCAATGTAATGCTGATATATTTCAGGAGTTCATGAAAACGGATTTTCCTGCCGGCTTCCTGCATACGGCTGTCCATTTCCTTCTGCAGGTCAAACGCGCTGCCTTCCTCCAGACGGGCCATACCTTCAAAAACCAGAACCTGAATCGTCAGTTCTTCTTTACAGGAAGGACACCCATCTATATGCTCCATAAACTTTTTTAATTCTTTGTATTCCAGAGTTTTCCCCACAAATGCAGGTATCATCTTTTCTAATTCCTTACAATCCATCTATGGTCTCTCCCTGTCTTTCTATTCATAACCCAGCAGCTTTATTATATCTGTGATTTCTGCTTTATATTCCGCGTCCGCCACCACATAACACATTGTATTATCTACTTGGGACAACAGATAATAATTCCCGTTTGTGGTCAGGGAATAAAAATGATAATTACCGATATCCTTTGACAACTCAATACTGCCTGTTCCCGCTTTATCTTCAAACAGGGATTTGTTCTGGTTGAAAACGGAAAACGCCGTTTCCACATCACTGAATACATAAAACTCTATCTGGTATCCGTCTTTCTGGGCCAGACTGATTGCTTCCACATATTCCGTCTGCGTCTGATTGGTTGCATCTACAATCACATATCCCTGTTCTTCCATCGTACTGTTAAAGGCCCCTGCACTTATAGCCTCTCTTCTTCCGCATGATGTCAGGCACAGCAATGCAATCATTGCCCATACCGCCGCATTTTTTCTTTTAAACATCCCCTGATTCCTTTCACACAAAGCTTTTTGGCACATTTGGCCATGCTGCCTATCCTATTGTAGCATATCTCAAAAAATGTTGCATCATAAAAAATCATCCGGCAATACTATAAAGAAAAAAACAGGAGTATGATTATGATAAATTCTCTATGGACGGATACTGTCGTTCTGCCATCCTTTCCCACTCTGGACCAGGATGAAACCACCGATGTTTTGATAATCGGCGGCGGAATGGCCGGCATCCTTTGCGCACACTGCCTGAAAGAAGCCGGTGTTGACTGCCTTCTTCTCGAGGCGGACACCATTGCCGGCAAGACAACTGCGGGTACGACCGCCGTGATTTCCGCACAGCACGATACTTTATACAAAAACCTTATGAAAAAGTTCGGTTATACCAAGGCAAGGCTGTATCTGGAAGCCAACCTGCAGGCCGTTTCTTCTTTTCGCTCCCTGTGTGAAAATATAGACTGTGATTTTGAGGATATTCCTGCCTGCATCTATTCCTGCAGCAATGCCGCGCTTATGGAAGACGAAGTAAAAGCCCTGCATTCCCTGGGCTATAACGCCCGCCTGCTCCACGAAATCCCCCTCCCGGTTCCCGCGCTTGCAGCCGTGGAATTTCCCATGCAGGCACAGTTCCATCCCTTAAAACTGATTGCCTCGCTGGCAGAAAACCTGAATATCCGGGAGCATTCCGCCATACAGGCTTTTGGAGCCAATGAAGCTTTCACGGAACATTTTCGGATAAAGGCAAAAAAAATAATTGTTGCCTGCCATTTTCCGATTTGGAATACACATGGCTTTTATTTTATGAAACTGTATCAGAAACGCTCCTATATCCTTGCCCTGAAAAATGCCGCTTCCATATCCGGCTCTTATGTGGAATACGGCAGTCAGGGATTATACTTCAGAAACTATAAAGATTTGCTTCTTGTGGGCGGCGGCGACCACCGTACCGGAAAAAAAGCCTGCCAGTATGACAAGCTTCGCAAATACACCCACGAGCAGTTCCCCCAAGCCAAAGAAGCCTATGCCTGGGCCACGCAGGACTGTATCAGTTTAGACGGCGTGCCTTATATAGGCTGCTACAGCAGCGCCCTGCCCGACATGTACGTAGCCACCGGCTTTAACGAATGGGGAATGACCTCTTCCATGGCTGCCGCCCGGATACTCACCGACATGGTGATGGGAAGGGAAAACAAATATGCGGACGTATTTTCCCCCTCCCGCAGCATGATGACAAAACAATTATTCTGCAATATTGCCTCCTCCCTCTCGGGACTGCTCACCCCCTCGCGAAACCGCTGTCCCCATCTCGGATGCGCCTTAAAGTGGAATCCCGCCGAACACACATGGGACTGCCCCTGCCACGGCTCCAAGTTCACTAAAGAAGGCAGTCTTATCTATAATCCGGCAACAGGGGATTTGCCCAGGCCTCCGAAAAAAGCAGAATGAGAATACAAATGACCATGCTTAAGGTACAAAGTAAATTGAATTAAAAACAAGAAAATGATATTATAAACTATATGTTAGAGAAACTTGCAAACAAATAATTACGGAGTAATCATACAATGCACGAAAAATTCCAAAAAATATTAAACGAAATAAAAACCTCACAAAAAAGGGTTGAAATTCTTTCTGTTGATGATAAGGTATTGCTTGCATGTAAAAAGAATTTATTCATAAATTGGGACAGCCTGTCCGGCGTTATAATTGAAAATACCGGCGGAATAATCATCGATAACTGGATTCGTTTCTACGGGGCCGGAAAATTAAATATATTAGAAAGAAACAATATAATGCCTTTTGAGGAGTTGGTTATCGCAGAAGATATTCTGGGCGGATTATTTATACTTTTAACAAATAATAATATCGGATATTTTGCTCCTGACTGCCTTGAAGTAGAAGACATGGAACTGAGTTCAGGGCAATTTCTATATTGGTGCCTGCATGGTAATACCGATATGTTCTATGCTGATTACAGATGGCAAAATTGGAAAGAAGATGTAGCAAAACTGAATTATGATAACGGGATTGCTTTTTACCCTTTTTTATTTGCCAAAGCTGAAAGTTTAGAAAAAAGAATGCGAAAAGAAATTCCCATATCTGAAATTATTAGTATTGAATTAAAGTCTTGATACATTTCTGCAAACAATCCTTTAATGGCTCCAATTCATTTTTCAGATACCAATTATTTAACGTGATATTAAATTCCTCTGCGTTATCCTTTCCAATAGTCAATATGCCCTCTCCATTTTCTATCAGTATTTTACTTGCCACCATCGTAGACGTTCTTTTATTCCCGTCCCAGAATAACTGCTGCTTACAAGCATATGCAAAATACTCCAACGCTCTATCTACATGGTTATGGATTCCGTTTATGCGTTCCAATTCTTTCAAAACATCTTCTTTAACCGGAATGGTTGGCACAAAATCACCTACCCCGACAGTGCCGTTTCTTAGCACGCCCCATTCAAGGCTTTCATTTCTCGACACATATTCATTTACCTTACAAATATACTCCAAGGTTAATGGCTCATCTACGGAATGAATAATAAATTTCCATCCATCACGGAGATTTAAAACGGTTTGTATATCATCCACCGTTACACCACTGACTACCGCTCCGTCAATAATAGTTTGTGTTTGAGGAAACGTCACATTACAACCTTCTATATAAGCAGTATTAAATACAAGTTCAGTAAATGTTTTCTTTGCCAAAAAAATATTTTGTTGCCTTGTAAGCATTGATATTCCTCCGATTAAATGTGAAACGCTTTTACAGTATTCAAATCATAAAACGCAAAAAAGGTCTGAAAAGCCCTTAATTTGGCATTACAAACCTTTTTTCACACTGCCGGCGATGGGACTTGAACCCATACGTGGTTGCCCACAACAGATTTTGAGTCTGCCTCGTCTGCCATTCCGACACGCCGGCAATTTCGGCTGTTTTAACAGCCGTGTATAATGTTATCATATCAGACTGCCTTTGACAAGTATTTTTTTATATCTTACAACTTCATTTTTTCATAAACCGGAAAGCAGTCAAAGGTTGCAAAATAATCCTTTGGCGTTTCCGCCCTGCGGATAAGCTGTACGCTGCCGTCCTCTTTCAGGAGAAGCTCCGCAGACTTTAACTTTCCGTTGTAATTATAACCCATCGCGAACCCGTGCGCACCGGTGTCATGAATCACCAGATAATCTCCTTTTTCAATCCGGGGCAGCATCCTGTCAATGGCAAACTTGTCATTGTTTTCACATAAAGAACCCGCTACATCATACTGATAATCACAGGGCGCGTCTTCTTTGCCGAGTACCGTGATATGGTGGTACGCCCCGTACATGGCAGGACGCATCAGGTTTACCGCACAGGCGTCCACACCGATGTACTCTTTGTAGGTATGCTTTTCATGAATGGCGCGGGTCACCAGATGCCCGTACGGCGCCATCATAAACCGTCCCAGCTCTGTGTAGATTGCCACATCCCCCATTCCGGCGGGAACCAGAATCTCCTCGTAGACCTTTCGCACGCCCTCGCCAATCAGGCGGATGTCATTGGGTGCATCCTCCGGCTTGTACGGAACGCCGATACCGCCGGACAAATTGATAAAGCTGATATGGGCGCCTGTTTCCTTCTGAAGCTTCACTGCAAGTTCAAACAGGGACCTTGCCAGCACGGGATAATACTCGTTTGTCACGGTATTGCTGGCTAAAAATGCATGTATGCCGAAATGCTCGGCGCCTTTTTCCTTGAGAACCCGAAAGCCCTCAAAAATCTGCTCCGTGGTAAAACCGTATTTTGAATCCCCGGGATTATCCATGATGCTGTTTGCAATGGAAAAATATCCGCCCGGATTGTAACGGCAGCTTATCGTCTTGGGAATGTAACCCAGCGTCTTTTCCAGAAAGTCTATATGGGTGAAATCATCCAGATTGATTATGGCGCCCAGCTTTTCCGCATAGGCAAATTCCTCCGCCGGTGTGTCATTGGAGGAAAACATGATATCCTCCCCCCTGATATCCATCGCGTCGCTTAACATCAGTTCCGTCAGGGAAGAGCAGTCACAGCCGCAGCCATACTCATTTAAAATCCGTATCAGGAAAGGATTGGGCGTTGCTTTCACAGCAAAAAATTCTTTGTATCCTTTATTCCATGCAAAAGCTTCTTTCAATGCTTTTGCATTCTCTCGGATTCCCTTTTCATCGTAAATATGGAAAGGCGTCGGATAAGTCTTTACAATCTCCTCCACCATTTCCTTCGTAACAAATGGTTTTTTCATTTTCATCCTCATTTCTGCACATTTTTATCTGTTTTCTATCTGCCAGTCTATCGGCTCAAGTCCGTTTTTAACTAAAAAATCATTGGTTTTGCTGAATGGCTTACTGCCGAAAAATCCCCTGTACGCCGACAGCGGACTGGGATGGGGCGCCTCCAAAATCAAATGGTTCTTGTTGGTAAGCATCGCTTTTTTCATCTGCGCCGGTTTGCCCCACAGGATAAACACCATAGGCCTGTCCTCTTTATTCAGCACTTCAATGGCGGCGTCCGTAAACTTCTCCCAGCCCATATTTCTGTGGGAAAACGCCGCATGCGCCTGCACGGTGAGTACCGTGTTGAGCAAAAGCACTCCCTGTTTTGCCCACTTTACCAGATAACCGTTGTTGGGAATATAACATCCGAGGTCATCGTGCAGTTCCTGATAGATATTTACCAGGGAAGGGGGAATGTCCACATTTGGCTTTACGGAAAAACAAAGCCCATGCGCCTGCCCTTCGTTGTGGTACGGGTCCTGCCCGAAAATCACCACCTTTACATCCTTTAAGGGCGTCAGATGGAAAGCATTGAAAATATCATCAGCCGGGGGAAATATCTGCTTCGTGTCATATTCACTTTTCACAAAACGGAACAACTCTGCATAGTATGGCTTTTTAAACTCCGGCGAAAGCGCCGTGAGCCAGTCTCCGGTAAGCATACCCATAATCTTTCTCCTCTACACTCTCACAGGAATCCCCTTTTTTTGCAGGTATTCCTTTACTTCCTTTATCTCCAGTTCCTTATAGTGAAACAAGGAAGCTGCCAATGCGGCCTCTGCGCCGCCTTCACTGAGCGCCTCATAAAAATGCTCTACGCTCCCTGCCCCTCCCGATGCAATTACCGGAATCTTCACTGCCTGTGATATTGCTTTTGTCAACTCAATATCATACCCTGCTTTCGTGCCGTCACAATCCATACTGGTTAGTAAAATCTCACCCGCGCCAAGACTTTCCGCTTTGACTGCCCATTCTACGGCATCAATGCCCATATCCACCCTGCCGCCGTTTTTAAATATATGAAAGCTGCCGTCCGGCCGCCTTTTTGCGTCAACCGCTACCACAACGCACTGGCTTCCGAACTTATCTGCCGCCCTTGCTATCAGTTCGGGCTCCATGATGGCAGCCGAATTTACGGCAACCTTGTCCGCCCCCTCCCGCAAAAGCATCTTAAAATCTTCCACGGTCCGGATACCGCCGCCTACCGTAAACGGGATAAACACCTTTGCAGCGACGCGCCTCACCATATCAACTGCTATGGCACGGTTATCACTGGAAGCGGTAATATCCAGAAATACCACTTCATCAGCGCCTGCCTTGTCATAGGCTGCTGCCACTTCCACAGGGTCTCCTGCGTCCCGCAGGTTCACAAAGCTAATACCCTTAACCACCCTTCCGTTCATCACATCCAGACACGGAATAATCCTTTTTGTATGCATCAGTTTTCCCCCCTCCCTATATTCACAAAGTTCTTCAGGATTTGTAATCCTGTATCTGAACTCTTTTCGGGATGAAACTGACAGGCAAATACATTGCCGCTTTCCACGGAAGCATGAATGCAGGTTCCGTATTCTGCCGCCGCGGTAACTATTTCAGATTCTTTGGCTTTTAGATAATAGGAATGGACAAAATAAACAAAAGCGCCCTCCTCTATTCCCGCAAACAACCTGCCGGGATTGGGAAAAGTAAGGGAATTCCACCCGATATGCGGCACCTTAATCCCTTCTTCGGGTATCCTAAGCACTTTTCCCTGCAGAATACCTAGCCCTTCCACTCCGGGACTCTCTTCACTGCTTTCAAACAAAAGCTGCAGTCCCAAACAAATTCCCAGAAAAGGAGTATTTTTCTCCACAACCTCTCTGATAACTGAAACAAGCCCAAAACGGTGCAACTTCTCCATAGCGTCCCCAAAGGAACCGACACCGGGCAGGATTACCTTTTGAGCGCTCAGTATCTCATCTGCATCCCTTGTCAGCCGCACATCCTCTCCCAGATACTGCAGGGCTTTCTCCACACTCTTGATATTGCCTGCATCATAATCAATGATTGCTATCATGTAACTTTCTCCTTTTATTCGGCAAAATCAGGTGTTTCCAATTCTTCCTCCGCCGGCAAAATATCCTCGTTTTCCTCCTCCGGCATGTCAGGAATATCCCCGCCGCCGACAGAAAGCGATTCCCCGTTTGTCAACGCCGTCAGATACCTGGTATATTCCACATTGCTGTCGGTAAATGCAATGGCTCTTGCCTCCGCCTCCGTCAACCCGTAACGGCTCTCCAGTATCTCCAGAATCCTGTCATAGATGGCGGCAACTTCGGCAGCAGCGCCATAAGTCTGCGCCTGGGCATAAATATCATCATACCCTTCTACAACCCGCATCAGGGAATCCAGCGCTTCCAGTTCTTTGTCATCCGCCAGATATTTTTCATATACGGAAAGTCTTCTCTGCATTTTCAGAACAATTTCCGCATGTTCAAACATATTCTTTTCTTCCTCGGAAAGCTTCATTCCATACATTTTTTCATAAAAAGAAGCATAATCCATCTTGTCGTAGGCATTTTTTGCGCTTCGACGTTGAATCTCCCCTGACAGGAATGTGCCGGCAAAAAGAATAACGGCAAAAATGGTGGCGGCAAACAATACCACAACAACAATGCTTTTCTTTGCTATTTTCCTTTGCGGCTTTTCTTCTATGGCAACAGCCTTCTCTTTAGGCTCTTTTACCTTCTTGGGTTTCTTTTCTTTTTTGGGCTTCTTTTCCTTCTTTGACGGCTTTCCGCCCTCTTCCTCTTCGTCAGCCTCTTCCGCGCCTTTGCCTTTCTTTCCTCCGGGAAGTTTTCCTTTTTTCAGTTTTTTCTTTTTCTGGGCAGCTTCCTTGTCCTCTTTGTCCAGTTCCTGTAAGATAGCCTGATTCTCGCTATTTTCTTCTTCCTCTTCTTCCTCCGTCAAAAGCGTCATCATTTTTGAGAAGAAACCGCTCTTTTTACCCTCTTTTTCCTCGGAAGCCTCCTTTTTTACTTTTTCTTTCTTGGGTTTTTCCTTTTTCCGCTTTCTTTTTTCCTTTTTACCCTCTGTATTGTCAGAACCGCCGGTATTTTCCGGTTCTTCCACAGGCGCTGCCGGCGCCTCCGCCAGCAAATCCTGAATGTCTTTTTCTTCTGGTTCTGCAAATATGGCCTCATCAACCGGTTCGTTATTGTCCGATTTTTGGAGCAGCTCACTGATTTCATTCAACTCTTCATCTTCATTCAGACTGCCTAACAAAGACAGCAAATCCTCATTTTCCTCATTGGATTCTTCTGACGGTGCGGATACCTGCTGTATGTCCGGCTCAGGAAGGCTTTCCTCTTCTTCTGCCGTTACACTTTCCAAAACTGCATTGTCCTGCACAGGACTCTCCGGAACAACACTTTCTGCCACCGGTTCCGGCGCCGCATCATCTAACATCTCCAGTTCTTCCTCAAGGCTTCCCCCGCTTGCCACTCTTTCTGCCGCTGCAAACATTGCCTCTATTTCCTCCGACGACATAAAAGAGTCATCCTTATCTGTATCATCACTCATTGATTTTAATAAATTATCCAGATATTCTTCATTTGAACCCATGTAATAACCCTCATTTTCAGCTTTTTTTATAAATCATTTTCCGAAACATAGATAGTTTATCATATTTTATATAATCCTGCCATAAAATCTACAGCATTTTGTGAAATTCCTATTCCCCTTTTTCCAATCTCTTCCGGAAACTGATATAGATTCTGATGAATGCGCACCATTTCTGCTTTACGGTTAAGCTCCATTATCTTTTCAAAACGAAAACGAAGCACACCGGCAAACATCATGCCTGCACCCAATTCCAGGATACATAACTTTTTATTCACCGTTTTTTGAAGCCACTTTGTATAAGAATCCCAACTCTCCAGATACCCTTCCTCCAGATAATGTTCCGTATACAGGCTGTTATATTCCATGGACGCGTTACAATAACTGCACACCGGCCCGCTGATTTCTTCCCAGTCCTTTTCTCCTTTGCAACACTGCTCCACTTCTTCCAGGAGTACGGCATGAACCGCTCCCACACTGCCCGGACACCCGTTGCGGCACTGCATTTTGCGATAAGAACCGCATGGTTCCACAATTCTGTCTTCCTTTAGCGGGGCATCTAAAAGGAAGCCATTTGTACTGACTGAAATAACAAAATAGTCTTTGTCCCGAAGCATCCCAGCCAGATTCCGGTACGCCCTTGCCAGCTTTTCATCCTGTTTCAGAAAGATATGATTTACATAGGGCATGACCCACTGTGCTTTTGCCTCAGCTATCCGCTCACATGCTGTCCGATAACCCGGCTGGCTGTTTAAACAGGATACTTCTTCAAAGTCTTCCCCGATACCTACCAGCGCCATCTCCGCTTCTTCCAGCATCTTTACCATGGCTCTGATTTTATCTTCTTCCTTCTCCACGCTGACCTCCCTTTCTTTTGCTTTTCACAACAGAAAACTTTCCAAAGATAGAAAAGCCGGGAAATCTCCCGGCTTTCAATCCTTCATAATCCATTTACTTATCCAGCAGTAAACCGTCCAAAACTCTAACTAATTCTCCTATTTCCGGCTTGGAAAGCTGTGCATCCGCCCCAAGCGATTCACCCTTAAGACGCATTTCATCATTTACCAGGGATGAGAAAATCACTACCGGCATATTTGCGGTTTCATCATCGGATTTTATCAGCTTTGTCAGACGATGTCCGTCCATCATAGGCATCTCAATATCCGTAATAACACATTTTACATGTTCATCCAAAGTTCCCTGCTTTTTAAAATCAGTAATAATATCATAGGCTTCCTGCCCGTTTGCCGTGTGAATCAAATTCACATATCCGGACTTATGTAAAGCATCTACAATCAAACGGTTCAAAAGAACGGAATCCTCTGCAATCAGAATAGGAACATCACATCTTTCCTTTCTCTCTCCCAATGCCTCTAACTGGGTGGTGCGAAGTCCGGTTTCCGGGCTGATGTCTGAAATAATCTTTTCAAAATCAAGGATAATAATCAGTTTACCATTTACCCTGATGATTCCCAGTGCGGTACTGTCCGCTGAAACAGTGGAGTCCGGCTTTATGATATCTGCCCAAGATAACCGGTGAATCCCTACTACGTTATCCACATGAAAAGCAATATCCAATTTATTGAAATTGGTTACCACAAACAGTCCACCCGGTTCCGAAAGGCCCTTCTGCAGACAATTCTTTAGGTCGATAGCCGTAATCATTCTGTCGCGCGGCATAAAAATCCCTTCAATACTGGGATGTGAATTAGGTACAGGCGTCACAGGCTGGTAATTTATTATTTCCTTAATTTTGGCGACATTGATGCCGTAAGAATTATCTCCCAGGGTAAACTCTAAAACCTCCAGCTCATTGGTTCCGTTTTCCAATAAAATCTTTGAATCCATCCTTCCACCTCGCATAAAATTGTCCGTCTTATGGTAAAAACTACTTATAATGGCATTATACCACAGGAATGGGAAGTTGAACACTAAATAATTATATTTTTTTGACAATTTATCGGGATTCTTTTATAATGACTACTGTTTACTATAAGATTTTGTAAAAAGGAGAGTCCACATGATAAAAATAGCTTTTTTTGATATCGACGGCACACTCACATCCGAGACGGACGGAACCGTCCCCGAAAGCGCCATAAAAGCCATCCGATGCTCCCGGCAAAGCGGCAATCTCATGTTTATCAATACGGGACGCTGCTTTCAAAACGTGGAGCAAAGATTCCGCGATATCGGGTTTGACGGGTATATCTGTGGCTGCGGCACCAATATTTACTGTAACGGACAGGATGTCTTTTACATGCCGCAGACCCATGAAGTTACCATGAATATCCTGCATCAGGCAAGAAAAACCAATGTGGACATCCTGTTTGAATCCCGGAGCATGGTCTCCTTTGACTTATCACGCCCCTTAAAGCATCCCCGGGCCATAAAACATTATCATATCTTTGAGAAATTGCATTACGCCATGCCGGAGCATCTGGACAATCCCAACTTTTTCTGCGATAAATTTGTTATCTGGTATGAGCATCCGAAGCAGCTTGCCGATTTTCGTACGGTCAGTGACAGATATTTTGACTGTATCGACCGCGGGGGAACCTTCAGGGAATTTGTCCCCCACGGCTATTCCAAAGCCACCGGCATGGAGTTTGTACTAAAATATTATGGCATTCCCAAAGAATGCGCCTTTGCTTTCGGCGACAGCAACAACGATTTGCCCATGTTTTCCTGTGTGCCGAACAGCATTGCCATGGGCAATGCCGCTCCTGACTCTCTGTTTACAATGGTATCCCATATCACTGCTAAAGCAAGCGAAGACGGCATTGCAAAGGCGTTAAAGCATTTCGGCTTTTACTGATTAAATATTTTCATTTTGGATGGTATCAATGATATTTTTCCGGTTGATTTTTCCCATGGAATACCGCATAATGCCAAACAACAGCAGTACGACTGCCGCAACGGAAAGCAAAATTCCTTCATACGGCAGACGATAATCCATTATCACCCCCACGGCAAGCGCTTTGTGGAAATAGCAGGAAAGCAGAATACCAAACGGAATACCGATAAACAATGCCTTCGCCCCGTAAAAAATGCTTTCAAGCCGTATCATTCTGGTAAATTCCCGTTTTGTCATGCCGATGGATTTCAACATGGCAAATTCTCTCGCCCGAAGTTCCATATTAGTCGTAATGGTATTGAAAATGTTGGTAATTCCAATCAGGGCAATCACAACAATAAATCCGTACAGGAAAATAGAAATCAAAAGATGAAGGGATTTCTGTCTCTGATATTCCCTGTTTTCATTTGAAATGGAAATACCCGTTGAAAATTTCTCCCTAATCGCGGATTCCAGTGCATCCGCATCATCACATCTGATATACAGCACGGTATCTCCGTGCCGATACTCCTTGTACGCTTCCATCCACTCATCACTGACGACGATTGTTCCGCTGCCTCCATAGTTCTTCATGCTGATTGGGCTGACATCCGTCTGTGCAATCAGTTCTATGGAAAGAGTTTCCTCAGAAACTATAGCATCCCCTTCATAGCCGTATAAGGTTCCCGTTATAATATCTTTTGGATGATAGTCATACTTCATACCCATAACACGCCTGCTGTTTCCCTTTTCATCCAATATCATTGCGTTGTAATCCGCTATCAGTATGCCCTTATCCCTGGCATCTTCCACGGAAACCCCCACATCTTCACAATACGAGGCATAAGCGTCTTCTCCCAGGGAAATGATTTCCATGCCTACGGCGCCGTTGGCGCTGCCGTTATGCTCCACTTCTTCCAGATATGTTTTATTGTATAAAATCGTATCCGTAGCCACCTCCAGGAATAACCTTCCGCTTAGTATCTCCACATACTCCACGCCTGCCATACCTGCAATCTGTAATGCCCTGTCTTCCTGCTCTTCCTCATATAATCTGACTCTAAGCTGGTATCCCGCCTCCTCATAATATGCCATGGACGCTTTAAAACTCATACGGAGGAATGCCGACATGGCAATGAACACCGTCACGCTTACCACGATGGAAATAACGGTTGTACGGTACTTTGTTCTTGCCCTGCGCAGGTTTTTCCATGCAACCTGTCCTCCCACGCCAAACAAAGAACGGACCATCTTTGGACAACGCAGGCTTTTTGCGTTCAATTTGACGGTATCATTCCCCCTGATGGCGCTGATGGGCGATACTTTTCCCGCCTTTCTGGCTGCCCTGCCCGCCGAGAGGAACAGCGTCACTACAGACAAAAACACGCCAATCAGAATGGCAGGAAGGGATACGACAAAAACCAGTTCCAATCCCAGACTCAATAATGACAGTCCGCCGGTCACTTTTACAATAACATAATCAGCCAGGATTCCGCTTGCAATACCTAATGGGATACCAATCATGCCCAGAAATGCCGCTTCCGTATAAACCATTTTTTTCCTTTGTTTTTTTGTGGTTCCTACGGAAGAAAGCATACCGTAAAGCTTCATTTTTTCAGTCAACGATATTTGAAAACTGTTGTGAATGCAAAATACGCTTGTAGCTATAATAATTGCAACGGCTATAGCTGCCATACCATACAGCATTTTCATGGTATGGCCAGAAAAAATAAGCATTTCCCACCTCATCAAATCCAGATTGCAATAGACGTTTCTACAAACCTCCGACAAGCTTTCCGTCACCTCTTTGCGCTTATCCACGGCTTCTTTTGTGTATGTGGCAAATACCGTAACCGTTTCTGCCGAATCTGTTTCTTCCAAGTATGTGATAACGGTATACCCCGGGGCTGCATAACCTTCGGTACGATAGTCGGGGCGCTCCATAACCCCTACCACGGTGTATTCTTTTTCTTCCCTTGGGACAAAGGTTTCATCCTCATATGAAAAAGGATTTTTCTGGGTCAGCACGCCTCCATACCCGTCTTCCCGATACCCTATCGTCAGGTTAATCTGCTCTCCCACTTCTATATCCACGCCGCCGTTAGCTCTTATATGGCCGGCAATCAAAACTTCTTTGCTGTTTTCAGGCAGCCTGCCGCTAAGTAGCTTAATGGGAACTGCCTCCATGGCGTTTTCATCCAATGCCATAACAAACAGATACGGTTTATCCGGATTTATGCTTCCTTCAAGCAGGGCATACCCTAAATCTGCTTCATAACCAAGCCTTTCCATATAACGGTTATTTTCAAAATACTTCCTGTTTTCCCGGCTCACATCCGTAAAACAATAATGAAAATCCCCGCTGTTTTCTTTTTCATAAGCTATCACGCTCGCACGGAAACTTTCCGCCATGCCGGCAATGGCAGTTAACAGGGAAGTAGCCAGAATAATACCCACGATGGTAACAACCGTGCGTTTTTTATTTTTTAACAGGCTGCGAAAGGTTATTTTTCTTATAATATCCATGTCAGTTCCCACCTTCCCTGTCGCCGGTCACTTTTCCGTCTTCCATGGTCAGCACCCTGTCGGCCTGTTTTGCTATTTCCAGATTATGCGTAATCATTATAATGGTCTGTTTATATCTTCGGTTAGATGTCTTAAGCAGCTCTACAATTTCATTGCTTGCCCGGGAATCCAGGTTGCCGGTAGGTTCATCCGCAAGCAAAATAGCCGGCCTGTTCATCATGGCCCTGCCGATAGCTACCCTCTGCTGCTGTCCTCCCGACAATTCATTGGGAAGATGCCCCATACGGCTTCCCAGTCCTAATACCTCCACCAATTCCATCAAAAACTCCCTGTCCGGCTTCTTTCCATCCAGTTCACAGGGCAGCGTCATATTCTCCTCCACATTCAATACCGGAATCAGGTTGTAAAACTGATATATCAGCCCTACCTGCCTTCTGCGGAACATGGCAAGCTTATCGTCATTCAGCTTATAAATATCCTCATCCTCTATCAGCACACGACCCCCGGTCGGTCTGTCCACTCCTCCCAGCATATGCATCAACGTCGATTTACCACTGCCGGAGCTTCCCACTATTGCCACAAATTCTCCACGAGCCACTGACAGGCTTACCCCTGAGACCGCCACTACCCGGTTGTCGCCTGCACCGTACACTTTTGTCAAACGCTCAGTCCTCAATATCTCCATAACATTATTTCCTTTCATTTTCTTTGTTTACCGTAACTTTAGCAAAGAAAAATGACATTTTCGTGACAAATTCAGCATTTTAAAAATTTTATCATGAATTTTGTACCCTCTCCCTGTACGGAGGATACCGTCAAATACCCGTTCTGCTGCTCCACAATTTCTTTTGCAAGGGACAATCCGATACCCACACTGTCTTCTTTAGCATTGTGGCTGCGGTAAAACCGCTCAAAAATGTGCTTTTGCTCCTCCCCGGTAAGTCCCGGTCCATAGTCTTTTACCGTAATCAGAGTATACACTGCGTTTTCCTCCGTCAAAATCAGTATTTCCGATTCTTCCGGGCTATGTTCAATTGCATTTTTGACAATATTCATGACGGCTTCCCCCATCCAGTAAAAATCCCCGGTAAGCCGTATTCCCGTTTCTCCTTCCCTCTTTATTGCAATCTGTTTCCACTCCGCCATAATTTCCAGTTTATCCGTCACTTCTTCCAGCAGTTTGTCCAAATCAATCGGGGCTTTTACAAATTCCACTACGCCTGCATCCAGCCTGGAAAGCTTTAACAATGCCGCAATCAGCCAGTTCATATTGCCAACCTGCCTGGAAATTTCGCATAAAAACTTTTTCCTTGTGGTTTCATCCATGGAATTACTCTCCAGCAGGTTGTCAAGCAGAACAGTCACGGAAGTCAGGGGAGTTTTCAGCTGATGGGAAATATCCGACACAGAATCCGATAAAGCACGTTTCTGGCTCTTTGCAAGTTCGGCGCTTTCTTTTAAAAGTACTGTGACTTTATAAAGTTCATTTTTTAAAATACTCAATTCATCTTCCGTATTATCCGGCAATTCCAGGGCATATTCCCCCCGCTCCACCTTCCTGACATAGGCAGCAAGCAGTTCCACTTCTTTCTGCCGTTTTTTGCTGAAAAAAAAGGCTGATATAATCATGCCCCCACAAAGCAGAACCCAGAACACATTTAACACTAAGAGCAGTCCCCGGGATAACTTTTGCTGTTTTATGCTCCCGGCGCTGTCCTGGAAAATACCGTATTTCTCCAGAATCTGTTCCCCCGCTTCATATTCTTCCTGATGATTCAACAGAGCTATCCATTCTTCTTCCGATACCTCAGGATACCGCTCCTTAACACTGCCCAATAATGACGCGATAACAGCATGATGCTCCTCTGTCATCTTATGCAGCACAAATACAGCCAGTAAATTGCATATGAAAATCCCTGCAAACATTACCAGTGTAATAGTTAGTATATACGTTTTATAGTTCTTATTCTTTTTCAATCCGATACCCCATTCCCCTCACTGTTTTTATGATATTTCCATCTTTATCGCCTATTTTTTCCCGTATTCTTTTTATTGTCACGGAAAGCGTATTGTCATTTACAAAATTTCCTGACACATCCCATATGGCAGACAATATTTCATCCCTCGTAAACAGCTTTCCCTGATGATTCATCATAATCAGCAATATTTTGTATTCTAATTTTGTCAGTACAACCTCTTCCCCGTTGCTGTAACATTTGCCCGTCCTTGTGTCCAGTTTAAGAAATCGGCAATGTAGGACATCTTTCCCCTGACCGTTTCTCCGCAACGTATTATAGATTCTGGACATCAGCTCCCTGTTGCGAAAAGGCTTGATGATATAATCATCGGCCCCCAAATCAAACCCTTTTACAACATCCTGTTCCTCCTCTTTTGCCGTCAGGAATATTATCGGGACTTCCTGTATTTTTTTGAGATGGGAACACAAGGCAAATCCGTTGCCGTCCGGCAGGGAAACATCGAGTATTACAAGGTCAAAATGCGCTTCTCCAAATTCTCTCAATGCGTCCTCACAGGTGCCGGCGGCCGTACATGCAAATCCTTCTTCCTTAAAAAGATAGGTAAGGCCAAGCACAATGGCTTCATTATCTTCTACCAGCAGTATCTTCATGACAGTTCCTCCTCTCTATCTTATAAATAAACAAAAAAAGAGTAGACACTCTACTCTTCCTCGTTTTCATAAAGAAAGTACCCTGAAAACCGAACACACAAACTCCTCAAACCATCCATTCCCTGCCC